>WOYI010713302.1_pt1 | contig 137649 bp, 138 predicted proteins | sample 6423411 | NCBI WGS metagenome assembly WOYI01 (sample SAMN13441803, study PRJNA592873) | oil field metagenome | biome: oil field; feature: oil-well bore; material: oil-contaminated soil; isolation source: oil-contaminated soil from oil-well borehole | place: Germany: Wietze | collected...
CAGATGGGCAGGTGATGACGACTGAGATGACAAAGAAACAGCGGCTCATTCTTGAAGCACTTGAAATCATGTGACTACGTTTTCCGGGAGTTCAGGATTAAATTGCAATGTCTGTGGTAACACCGCTATTGCAAGCCCCGCCGTTTAGGACGGGGTAGTTGACGATGTGAGAATGGAATAGGTCCCGGAGCGGTCCAGAGTCGTGTTCATGATCTCGACTGCAAGATCTGCCCGCTCGGATATGGCGAGGAGATCGATCTCATCGCCCCGGCGGTTCCACCCTGAGCCGACTGCCGTTGATAAAGAGGAACGAGGGGCTCTGTGCATAGAGGTGCTGCGTCAGCTTGAGCTCGTCTATCCCGCCATAGTATTTCATAATAATTATAGCTATAATTATTATAAATATAATTATTGTTGGAGGTTCGGAGGGGCGACGTATAGTATACTATAAGAAAAAACCTGAAAAACTTTCAGTATACTATAAGTTTTATCTCCTCCCGGCACAATGGTATCCTGAAGGTGTATGATGCGGGAACTATCAAAACTCACGATACTCGAGATCCTCCAGGAATGGAACTACTGGGATCGGGAGTTTGAGACATATGTGCAACGGCCGGTATACAGTTCGATCCTTGAGCGGTACAGGAGATCGAATGAGATCATCGTCCTGACAGGAATACGGAGGAGTGGAAAATCAACGCTTCTGAAACAGGAGATGGAGGCACTTGCAGGGAGCAGGGATAAGAAAGAGCTTTTGTATATCAATTTTGAAGACCCCAGGCTCTCTGAAGATGCAGATCCTGATACCCTTGACCTTCTTCTTGAGACATACAGGGAAGCGATCAACCCTGACGGGGAGGTCTTCCTCTTCCTTGACGAGGTGCAGAATGTTGACCGATGGGAGAAGTGGGTCAGGAAAGCCCATGATCTGAAGAAGGCGACGATCTATATCACCGGTTCTTCATCAAAGCTCCTCTCCGGCGAGGTGGCGTCATCGATCAGCGGGAGATATCTCCAGATTACTGTCTATCCTCTCAGCTTTTTAGAATTCCTCTCCTTCAATGGCCTTGAATGCCGGACTATCGCTGATTACCCGGCAAAAAGGAGAGAGATTCATCAGCTTTTTGATGGCTACCTGAGATATGGCGGTTTTCCCAAGGTCGTCCTTGTTGACGAGGATCTGAAGAAGGAAGAGATTCTCTCATACTTCAACACGATCCTGCTGCATGATATTCTGGCACGCTATGGGCTGAGAAACTATGATATGCTGAAGAAAATGGTCGAATATATCCTTACGAATGATACGAAACAGAACAGCGTTCACAGTATCAGTAAGGCGCTTTCATACAACTACGCCACTGTATCCGATTATGTTGATTACCTCAAAGCAACGTACATGATAACAGAGCTTCGAAATTATGATCACTCCCTGAAGAAACAGCTGAGAAGTGACGTGAAATACTATTGTATCGACACCGGATTTGTTAATGCCGTCTCGTTCCTCTTCTCCGAGAATATCGGCCGGTTACACGAGAATATCGTCTTTAATGAATTCATCCGCCGGGGGCAGGGAACAGGGCTCTTCTATCTCAATGAAGGGGGGCAGGGTGGGTATGAATGCGATTTTATCATACAGGAGAAAGGCCGGATCACCGCTGCATATCAGGTCTGCTATGAGCTGCATGACAAGAATATGGAGCGTGAGGTCGCCGGTCTTGTCATGGCCTGTAAAAAGTTCGGCCTGCCGGGGGGGACGATCATCACCGAACACCAGCAGAAGACGATTGAAGTGGATGAATTGAAGATTGAGGTTCTGCCGGTGACTGCGTTTCTGGTGGGTTTTGGGTGATCCCCGCTCCACTGATCTTCGCCAGAGATGCCTACGGATACCTTTTTCCCTTCCAAAGTGAGACTCACACTCAGAAGAATTCGGAGCAGTCAGCATGTCCACAGTCATCAGTGCAACAGATATTGTGAAAGAGTATGGCAATCTCCGTGCCGTGGATTGCGTCACACTTACGGTGGAAGAAGGAGCACTCTTTGGGTTGCTTGGACCAAATGGTTCCGGGAAAACGACGATGATAAAGATCCTGACCGGCCAGATTACACCGACCGCGGGATCGGCTGCTGTCCTCGGCATAGACCCCGTTGCAGATCCGGTTCTGGTACGGAGGAATATCGGGATCATCCCCGAACAGGAGACGCCCCCGAGTTTCCTCTCGGCAATGGAGTACCTTGCGTTTGTCGGAGCAGTCAGGAATATCCCGGATTGTGAAGAAAAAGCAGACTGGTGGTTCGACTTCCTCGATTTTGCAGATAAGAAAGATGTTCTCTGCAAGGATCTCTCACGCGGCACACGGCAGAAGCTGATGTTTGCCCAGGCATTTATCCATGAACCGGCACTCGCTCTCATAGACGAACCGCTCATCAACTTCGATCCGATCATGCAGGATCTCATCAAAGAGTATCTTGTTGATTATGTGAAGAACGGAAGGACGATATTTCTCTCAACCCATATCCTCGAGGTCGCCGAGGAGATCTGTTCGGAATTTGCCATTCTCCATAAGGGAAAACTGCTCCATTGCGGCCCGGTCGCCGAACTGACTAAAACGGGGGGAGATCTCTCCTCGTTCTTCCTCTCGCTTGTCAGGAAGGGTTACCATGCTTGATCTCTTCAGTGCGATGATGAAAGAAGAGTGGCGGATGCATTCCACGGTCTTCGGAAGCCTCTCGTTTGCCCTCTTTCCGGTGATGATCTTCGGGATCGCATTCATGGCTTCGTTTCTGATTCCGATAATCCAGGCATCCCTTCCTCCCGGATACCTCACGCTGATCATCCACGCAAGCTACCTGATGCTCGGCCTGATGGTCGGGGGGTTTGGGCTGCTTGGCAGCGAAGTGATGAACCGGAGGTTCGGGCAGGTGAGCCTCCTTGCCTATTCCGCACGGAGCCTGCCATTATCTGAGACGATCATCTTCCTGACCTTTGTCGTCAAGGACACCGTCTACTATTTCCTCCTCTGGGTCCTGCCGTTTGGATTTGGGTATATTCTGGCATCACCCTTCACAGGGGTTCCGTTTTTCTCTGCTCTCCTGCTCCTCGCAACACTGACACTCTCGTTCCTCTTCGGGCTCTGTGGTATCTTCTTCCTCTCGTCAGTCTATGCACGATCAACCGTGATCTTCTGGCTTCTCCTCATCATCCTCTTCACCTGCATCGGGGGAACTGTTCTTGTGACTGCGATAAACCCGGCCCTCTTCTTCCCGCCCCTGCTCATCTATAACGCGCCTTCGGTTGCAAACCTTCTCCTTGCAATGCTCGTTCTTCTCCTCCTCTTCGCAAGCGCAACACTCCTCTTCGATCCGGTCTCTCCCGGTTCTGCAAAGAGATATCCTGATGCGTTCACCCCCCTGTCGAAAAGGCTCTCCAGACTCCAAAACTCCCCGCTTGTAGCAAAAGATATCCTTGATCTCTTTCGGAGCGGGAGCCTGATCGGCCAGACGATCTTCTCCTTCCTCCTGCCGCTTCTCGTGATCTGGTTCTTCCTCTCCCTGCTCGCTGATTTCCTGCCGCCGCAGGGTCTCATCTTCTTAATCGCGATCACAACCGGCGTCATCGCATCGACGATGTACACCTGGGTGACCATGTTCGACAGTGTCAGCTCATATGCCTGCCTCCCGGTTGATATCAGCACAATGATCGCAGGCAAACTCACCACATTTGGGATTCTTCAGGTGATCCCCGCGATCTTCATCGGTATCATCGCCATAGTCTCAGGAGATGGCATCTACCTGGTACCGGCTGTCGTCCTCTCACTCTCGGTCTCCTTCTACGCTACCGCAGTGATGGTCTGGCTCTCAGGGCTCTCCCCGAACGTGCTCGTCTATGATGTAAAAGTACTTGCTGCATACCTCTTTCTGGTCGGGATCGCCATTGCCCTCCTGACAGCAGCCGGGTACTCGAACGCCGACTATGCCTACTTTGCAGTCCTGCTCGCCATACCGGCATGGTACTTCATCCGGAGTGGGAGGGCCCGGTGGAACGCGGTGGAGCCGGAGGGGTTCTGAGGAGACGATGGAGGAACGAAGATCTGTTTGTGGCAGGGAAAGGGATCAGATCTCATCCTTCATCGTTCCCGCCACGCCCCCTCAGGCACCAGTATCTCAAACCTCGCTCCTTCTCCATATTCCCCGGTCTCGGCAATCGTAATCCCGGTGATCGCCAGGATCTCCCGTGAGAGGAAGAGCCCAAAGCCCGTATGCTTCCCAAAACCCCGCTCGAAGATCCACTCCTTCTGCTCATCAGGAACACCCGGTCCATCATCCTCCCAGATGATCGCAAGCTGCCCGTCCCGCTCCTCGCACCGGATCTCCACCCGGCTCGCCCCTTCGGCATGCCGGAGGGTATTCTCCATCAGATTTTCGAAGACCCTCTCGATCATCGGATCGGCAAAGACGGTGTTTTCATCAGAGAGATGCCTGATGACGGGCAGCCGGCCATCATCGATTGGTTCGATCAAATCCCTGACCGGTATCCAGACCGGTGCCTGCATCCCCAGGTTCTCATACTGGCGGGTGAACTCGATCTGCCGTTCGATTGATTTGACCGCCTTCTCAATATCAGCGAGGTACATATCCTGCTGGTCGCCCTCTTTCTCCCTCTTCAGCCAGATGTAGCCGTCAATAACCATGATCTTGTTCAGGATATCGTGCCGGGTGACACTGGAGAGGATCTGGAGTTTCTTGTTGGCGGACTGAAGCGCTTTCTCCTCCTTCTTCCGGTCGGTGATATCGATACAGGAGCCCATCATGGCGATCGGAGCACCGGATGGGTCACGGACAAGGCTGGTGGCAAGCTCAAGGATGATCTCTGATCCATCCTTTCTGGTCCCCTGTACTTCGCCTGACCAGCTGCCGTTCTTTTGTATTGAATCAGCTATCTCCCGGCCAATAGCTTCAGCCGTCCACAAGGAGGGGATTGATTCTCCGAGCACCTCGTTGATATCCGATACTCCCCACATTGAAAGGAATGCGGGATTGGCATAGGTGATATCTCCGGAGAGATCGGTGATGGCAAGACCGTTTAATGATGCGTCAATGGATGCATCCTTCAAAAGAAGCTCTTCTACAGCGAGCTTTTGTTCGGTGATATCTTCAAAGATTGTGGCAAATCTCTTCTCATCAGTTTTGTATGCCGAGATGATGAAGTGCTTCTTCATAGGTTGGAAATAGGTTTCAAAGACTACCGGTTCTCCCGACTGAACCACCCCTGCATATTCTTCAAGATAGGGCGGATCATTGACATTGTATATCTCCCGGCTCGTCTTTCCGATGGCATCCTTCCACCTGACTCCAAGGACCCTCTCAAATGCGGCATTGATCTCAATGATCCGGTAATCTATTGGTCTTCCATCCTCGCTGTAGATGAGTTCGTGGAGGGCTGATCCCTCGATCATATTCATAAAGAGGGACTTGAATTTCTGCTGGCTCTCCAAAAGTGCATCTTCTGCCTCTTTCCGTTCTGTGATATCATGGAGGACTTCGATGACCAGCTCGATCTCGCCGTTCTCGTCAGGAACCGGGTTGCTTGTGCATTCCATGAACATCCCAAGCTCCGGTATATACCGCTCGACTGTCTCCTGCTTCTTTGATCCGACTGCCTGCGAGGTGGCACAGAGTTCACAGGGGCTGCTCCGTCCGATGATCTCATAACATCTCCTGCCATCAATCTCCTCTGGTTTCAGTCCGAGCATCTCGTAGCCGGTCTTATTGTACCTGAGGATGGTATGGTCAGGCAGCTGAAGCCCGACGATATCGGGGATGCCATCCAGCATCGCCTCGAGGAGCCTCTTGGTCATCTTCCCCTCAAGCCCGGCTCTCCTCCTCTCCGTCACATCCCGGCTCACAATGAGGATCGCAGTTGCGGTCCCCCCGCTGTCACGGAGGACGGTTATGGTATTATTGATCCAGATCGTTGATCCATCCTTTCTGTATGTCTCAAGATCAAGGCTGACAACACCAACCGGTTCTCCGGCAGCCTCACGTTCCAGTTCCTCCTGGAATGTCCGCATGGCAATCGCCAGGGATTCCGGTACCAGCACGGAATCCAGAGACTGGTTCATTGCCTCCTGAACCGTGAGTCCACGCAGGGATTCAACAGACGGGCTGACATAGGTAAACCTGAGCGAGAGATCCAGAATCGAGATCGTCTCGGTCATATTCTCGGTGATCAGCCGGTACAGCCGTTCGCTCTTCTGTACTGCTTTCTCTGCCTCTTTCTGCTCTGTTATGTCCCGTATGGTCTCGATCGCCCCGACGACATCCCCGCTCTCGGTATACAAGGGGGATGCCCTGCATGCAAGGACAGTATACCTGCCCAGCGGCCGTGGCAGGGAGGTCTCTGCAATCAGTACATCGCCTTCTCTTCTGACTGGTGCATACTTTGATTGCAGAAGCTCCTCATCTGATTTAGAGACGAGATCGATCAGGATCGGCCGGCGTTCCCCGTAAAAGGGGAGAGAATATTCGTAATTGCCCTTCCCGATCATATCTTTTGCGGAGATGCCGGTCATCTCCTCGATCGCCTGGTTCCATATGATCACAATGCCATTGGAATCAATAGCGAAGGTGGGGTCAGGGAGGAACTGGATGATATCATAGAGCCGTTTCTCTGTCTCTTTTGCGAACTTCTCAGCATTCTTATGGGCAACAGCGGCATGGATCATATTGATGAGTTCGGCGAACTGCGACTTCGGATCGCCGCCTTTCTGGAGGTAGAAGTCCGCACCGCTGTTTAGGGCCTCGATGACGACATCCTCCCGCCCCTTTCCGGTGAAGATGATGAACGGAATTGTATTGCCCGACTGCCTCAGGTGTTTTAAAAAAGCGATCCCATTCATCCCCGGCATCTGGTAATCCGAGACGATCGCATCAAAACGGTGGTCTGCAATGAGCCGGAGTGCCTCCTCCGCACCCCCTGTCGTAGTGACGGCGATATCCCCTGTCCGCTCAAGGAAGAGCTGCCCTATATCGAGGAGCGCGGGCTCGTCATCGACATAGAGGACAGATAGTGGTTGTGCCTCAGACCCGGTGGATGTCATCTCTCCTCTTAGATGAGCATTAATGGTGAAAATACCTTCTCAATGATCAGGCTCCGAAATCAAATCAGGAATTGGCAAATCTTTTCTGCCACGCCCCCTCAGGCACCAGTATCTCAAACCTCGCTCCTTCTCCATATTCCCCGGTCTCGGCAATCGTAATCCCGGTGATCGCCAGGATCTCCCGTGAGAGGAAGAGCCCAAAGCCCGTATGCTTCCCAAAACCCCGCTCGAAGATCCACTCCTTCTGCTCATCAGGAACACCCGGTCCATCATCCTCCCAGATGATCGCAAGCTGCCCGTCCCGCTCCTCGCACCGGATCTCCACCCGGCTCGCCCCTTTTGCATGCCGGATGGTGTTATCCATCAGATTATATAAGACCCTCTCGATCATCGGATCGACAAGCACCCGGTAACCGATGCAATCAGGCTTAACAGGCAGCTGTGAACTGGAGATTGGAGAGATGAGATCATCGATGGCGTGCCATGCCGCCCGTTCCACCCCGAGCTCCTGATAGGTGCGGGTGAACTCGATCTGCCGCTGGATCTCACTGCCTGCCCTCTCCACCTCACTCAGATATTGTGAGAGCTTTGGATCATCAATCTCGGGTCTCGTCAGGTCGAGGTACGCCTGAAGGACCATAATCTTGTTCTGGATATCATGGCGGGTGATGCCCGAGAGGATCTGGAGTTTCTTGTTTGCCATCCGCAGGGCATCTTCTGCGAGTTTTCTTTCGGTGATATCGGTATCTGTTCCCCAGTACCCACTAAGGCAGCCGGAATCGTCAACAACTGGAATTCCATTTGTGCTGACCCAGAAGAGTTCCCCTGACTTTCGTATGGCACTATGTTCCCACTCTCTGATCGGCTCCTGCCGGGCAAAGAACTCCATGATTCTCCGTCTGAACTCCTCACGGTTCTCATCAGGATGCAGGTCAAAAAAATGCAGCTTCCCAACGATCTCATCCGGCATATACCCGGTTATTGCCTCGGATTCCGGACCGATTGAAGTAAAGAGCCCCTCTGCATCCACTTCCCAGGTATAGGCGCGGGCCTGGTTTGCCAGGAGCGAAAAACGGTATTCATTCCTCTCCTTCTCTTCTTCTGCTCTCCTCCTCTCTGTCACATCCGAGATCGTCACAATGTCCCTGCCATCTGCAAGAAACGCTGCATGAAATTCGATATCCCTGACCGTTCCATCCTTGCAGGTGACCTTACATTCACGGCTCCCAACCCCCTCTTCTTTATCACTATCCCATGTTGCGATCACTTCATCCCGGTATACAGGATCCGGGTATATCCTGAGGAACCAATCCTTCACTGTCGGAATCTCTTCAGCAGAATATCCGGTGATCTCCTCAACTCCCCTGTTCATGCGGAGTATCGTCCCATCTGTATCCATGATGATCACTCCAAGCGGGAGGCTCTCAAAGAGGCCATCGATCAGGTCAAGCTGGTTTTTGAGGGCTCTCTCCATCTCCTTTCGTTTCGTGATATCACGTGATACTCCGAGTATCCCAACGGGTTTGCCTTCCTCATCCCGGAGCAGCCGTGTCGAGTTCTCAACCAGTATTGTTCTCCCGTCCCTGCAGTACTCTTCGGTCTCAAATGATACGGTTCTGTCCGGATCAGCGGTACCGGCAGCTTCACGTTCCATCTCCTCGTTAAACCGATCCAGAAGCGCCGCATATGATGCAGGGGTCAATTTCTCTTCGATGGTCTGTGCGAGAGACTCCTCTACGGTGAAACCCTTCATCCTGAGAACCGAGGGGCTGATATACTGGATTTTGAAGTTGAGATCAGCGATCCATATCGTATCTGCGGTATTATCTGCGATGCCCCGGAACTTCTCCTCACTCTCCCTGAGTGCCGCCTCATACTGTTTGCGGCTTGTACTATCGGTTGCAAGTGCCAGGATACAGGGCTCACCCGCGATCGTTACCCTGGTTGCATGCACTTCGGCGGGGTAGATCGATCCATCCTTCCGCCGATGCCGGGTTTCAAAGATCCTCTCCTCCTTCTGGACTGGCGCTTCCTGCCAGATCCATTGCTTATCATCTCTTTTATCTACATCGGGGTCGATATCCGCGACATTCATCGAGAGGAGCTCTTCGCGGCTATACCCGGTGCTCTCTATCGCCTTCTGGTTGACATCGATGAGTGCACCGTGTTGATCATGGAGGAAGAGCATCTGGCTTGCCCTGTCCACCAGTGTCCGGTACTTCTCCTCGCTCTCCCTCATCGCCCTCTCTGCCCGGTGGAGATCAACCGCCTTCCTCACCCTCCTCTCAAGCCCGGCAAACTGTGACTTCGGATCGCCGCCTTTCTGAATATAGAAATCTGCGCCCGCCTCAAATGCCTCGATGACGACCTCTTCCCGTCCTTTTCCGGTGAAGATGATGAAGGGGGTTCTGTCACCCCTCTCCCTCAGGGCCCGTAAAAATGCGATCCCGTCCATATCGGGCATCTGGTAATCGGAGACGATTGCATCATAGGATTGCATCTCCAGCAGGCGAAGTGCATCAATTGCCGTCTCCTGCGTATCGACCCGGAAACCGGCGCTCCGCTCAAAAAATGCCTTTCCAATCTCAAGGAGCGCGGGCTCGTCATCCACGAAAAGGAGTGAGATCGACGGATCACCTGATCCGGGGGATCGCATATCCTCTCATTAGCATCATCAATGATAAACGTTCCTCAATGAATTTTCAGCCGGGTGGTTGAGTCAGACCCCTCTCCTGACGGCCGTCCGGGTGGCACGTGTCGCGGGCATCTTCGCCATCGGGATTGCCACTGATCACGGGTGTGAAAGCTCTCCTGAAGGTGATGATGAAGCAGGGTATACAAATCCCGGAGATGCTGGCATGCCGGGGAGAAACCTCTTCCTCCTTATTTTACAGCAAGACAGATCATGACACGATGGATCTTCTCCGGATCCTCAGCAGGGGAGTTCAGGTAGATCTCATACGCCGGCCGTGACATATCAATCTCATAATTGTTATTCTCGGTAGCCCAACCCGTGATCGCAAGCCATGCAGGGGTGTACTCCTCTGGTCCGGCGAGTTCCGCCTCCATCATGGTATACCGTCCTCCGGGAAGTCTCTGCCTCTGTACCTCTCCTTGAAGGAGGATCTCCATTTCGGGGGGAATTGTCATGCAGACATCGATCCTCAGCTCTTCGGGGTCATCGTAATAGGCGGAGAGGAAGAGCGTCTCTGGCAGTATCAGATCCTTTTCATCTGCCCATCTGCAGAGCGTGCCAAACAGCTTTTCAAAGACACGTGCATCCCCGAGATAATTTCCGACAAATGAGACCTATACGACCTCTCTCGCATCGATCTCCCGGACTTCTGGTCTGGATACCTTCATTCATATCACCTGAAAATCTGTACTATATCAATCTTCCAGAATCACTGAACTCAAGGCTCTTTTTGATCAGCTCTGGTTTTTGGAATTGTCTGCCTCCATCGCAACTGCCTCATCATACCGGCTCTCGATGAATGGTTTGAGATAGGAAAATTCCGGATTGACAATAATCGCTGTTCCGCCCTTTTCAAGTCCGATCCGAGCAGCGCCTGGACTGAATGAGCCCCTGAATACATCTGCGACCTCGCGATAGACGATCTCATCGAGATTCTTGACAACCGATGCAACTACAGTATCAGGAGAGAGGACAGACTGGTCAGCATCAACGCCGATTATATGCATGCCGGGGAGTGCTTCTGCCGCACGTATCGCCCCGGAACCGGATCCCCCTGCAACGACAAATACCAGATCGGCTCCCTTGTCATACATCCTGCGGGTGATGACACCAGCCTCTTCCGGCATGGTATATCCTGCTGCATCGTCGGCAAGATAGGTGGTGATCACCCGGATATCGGGCTGATCCCGATAAACCCCGGCAACGAACCCCCCGGTGTAGCTATGGATAACCGGCGCATCTTCTACGCCAATCACCCCGATTACTCCGGTCTGTGTCATATGTGCGGCAAGTACCCCTCCCAGATATGACGCACCGGACATATCAAACGACACTGAGCGGCTATTCTGCCCGTGGACTGGTTCTGCCGCATCGATAAGAATGATCGGGGTATCTGGATACTGCTGCTGCACATCTTCTGCATACTCATTCATCATGCCCCCGAGTATCAGCACCAGATCAGATCGGATCCCATCAGGACTCATCACGGGATCGGAATCAGGCTCCTTCTGTATTTGAATCTCACGGATGGTAAAGCCAAACTCCTCCTGTGCCCGCTGAAGGCCCCGGAATGAAGAGTCAAGAAATCCGAAATCTCCTTCCTCTCCGATATAGATGATCGTTACCAGCTGATCCCCGTCATCCTCTGAAAGAAGAAACACAGTGCCCAGAAGACCGATGAGCAGGAGTACAATCAATGCTGGAATAAGGGGAGTATGCATGTGGATCAGATCTCTTCTGGATTCTACCCTATATCCGATTGTGTATGAGATAATACCTGCGGGAAAGCTCAAAAACATCCTGCATACAGCAAAAACCAAATGCTTTTCTTCAGGGCTCTCACCATCTATCTCTATGCGAATCGCCCTGCCCGCTCTCCTCTGTATCGGGATACTCCTCACCGCCGGGTGCATCGGGTCCCCGGAATCCCTCGACTCCTACCAGAGCAGCTATTCATATGATGTTGATATCATCTTCACAGAACCCCTGTATAATGTGACGCTCCTCCTCCCCTATCCTTCACCGGGATTCGACCCCCTCCTCTCCGATCTCTATGGTCTGCCGGATGGCTGGGACGTTGAGATCGCCACTATCAATGAGACGCGATTCCTCTCTCTCACAGCAACAGAGATGATCCCCTCATACCATGGGATGCCGATCCCAATCGAGCCGGGCGAGGAGAATCTGCCGCCCACGGTCCCCCCATCAGATCGCTACAGTGAAGAGACCCCGATCCTGAGGCCGGAGAACCTCAGAATTCGGTATGATCCCGGCAGGACGATCCAGACGAAGCATCCGGAAGGGAGCGAACCGCTCCTCCCCTTCACCCCCTCTGAAGGTGATTGTGCCATTCTGGGAATGGGAAAGGAGCCCTGCACCGCAATCACAACCCCTGTGTATCTCTCCTATGAGTCCTCTCCAGACACAAGTGTTGAGATCTGGGTTCGGTTCTCAGGCAACAACGAGTGGTGGAGCCTGGGATGGAGCGGGAACAGCTATTCCCAGCTCTCTTCACTACAACTCACTGGCCCGTATGACGGGTGGAATGAGATGCGGGGGGATATGGTCACCGGAGCCGGGAGATACTGATCACTCTTCCGGAAACTCTCTGCTTCACCCTCTCCAGGAGAAAGATTATCTGCTCTGCAATAGAGAGGAGAGCGTATGAGACTTCTATCAATCATCATCTGCCTCTTCCTCCTCCTTGCTGCCACAGCTCCCGCTGTTGCCGCAGAGCAGGGGGGGAGGTCGGATCAGGTGGCGGGCGCAGGGGGTCCGCCGGATGAAACAGGGAACCTGTCTGCGGGATCTCCGGAGAAACCACCGGGTGTAGCGATCCGGGAGACGGTGCGGGCAGAGATAATCAGCACCCCTGTTGATCCTGAAGAATTGAGAAACACAATCCGCACCCGGCAGGAGATACATGCAGAAGAGATGCAGGCGCTCCCCTCACAGGCACGGATACGGTATGCCCATGAGAATCAGGTCAGAACCGCCGTCTTCGCCCTCCTTGCTGCTGAGAATATGACCGGCATCGGCCCGTCCGTTGCCGAAGTTGCCCGCGGGTACAATGCCTCGGTCAATGCGCAGTGGCGAGATGAGATGGCACTGGAGCAGAGATCCGGTCTCATGCTGACGCTCTTTGGAGGTGACCGGGAGGCAGCTGAGCGGATCAGGGTACAGGCAGCAGAGAATGAGCGGCGGATAGCGGAGATCCGCGGCTCAATCCAGACTGACCCATCAATTGATCCGGGACTCAGAACGATCCTCCTTGAACAGCTCGATCAGATGGAGGAGGAGCAGCGCCGCCTCATGGAGAGAGCACATATTGAAGAGCAGAAGGGGGGAATCTTCAGCTGGCTCATCGGCTGAGCCGAATCCATTGGAAGGCAGAACAGCCCTCCATCATACATCTTTTTTAGTCTATGGGTCAACAGATACTGGTACATTGCCACACCTGTTCTATGGTAATGTGATCCAGATCAGGGCCTGTAGCTTAGTTGGTTAGAGCGCCCGGCTCATAACCGGGCGGTCATGCGTTCAAATCGCATCAGGCCCATCTCTTATAATCCGCTCCAGGCTTCAGACAAATCCGTTACCAGTTTCGCCTGCTGGGGTAGGGACATCCCAAACGGATAGGATGACATTTCTGCAATCTTTCACATAGCTTCTTGTCGCAATTCGCTGATTCGTGTGGGTTTCAAATAGGTTATGAGTCAATATCTGGTTATCAGGCGTTCCCCCACCGCCCCGTCCCCGTCCGCAGGTGCTTCGCAGGGAGGTTGAACGGGTGGCCGCAGATACAGCACGGGAGGGGCGGGAATGCTTCGGGGCTGCCAGAGCAGATAAACCCCGATTCTGATGAATCGCCTTTCAGGTTGCTCTCTTGAGCAAGGGTTTATCATCTCTGTCATCCTGCTCCCTCGCCGACCCGCCCCCCGATACCCGCGCCGCACCTGCTTCAAACTACCCACAAAAAATAGCGAGGAGGCGTATTATCTCACTTACGGTAACAGTTTCCTGAATGCTTCTTTGATTCCGGGATTTGAGAAAACAGATAAAGTCAAGGACTTCATGGTATGTATCGGGTGGGAGATCGTTTAACTCACGTAGTATCTCCTCTCTTGTCAGGCTCACTACCGCATCACCTCAGGTACCGATCATCTGGCAGATTTACCTATATATTTCTCTCCCGAATCTGACTGGCCAGAGGACAAAAGAGACTCAACCATTTCAATTCAAGCATAAATGGCAGGTATTTGGGATAAAAATGTTCAATCTCTCATAAGAAAGGCGCGCATACAAAACCCATCCGATCTCTCTTCTTACACCTCCACGGATTACGGGTCGCCATAAAAAACTGCATTTTTCTTCCGTTCTCCATGAGATCAGGAGCAATACCGCATCAATCTTCAATCTGGAAGTCGCCGATCCTTTATCTTCTCCTACTCCAAGTGGGGTGTATGAAGTGCCCGGTCTGTGGTGATGACTGCGTCTCAGATGCCTTTGATATCATCAATACAATGGAGACGATCTTTTCGCCCTGCCCCCGGTGCAGGGGCAGGCATCTTGACAAGAAGAGCCCGCCCCCCGATTATGTCCCTCCCGATACCTGTTCATGCGGAAAGCGGTTCATCGATGACGTATATGCGATGATGTACTGGATCGGTGTTGAGGAAGGGGATCTCACCGGCATCGAGCCTCTCAAAGAGGTCGGTACACCGCTTATCAATCCCGGCTTTGTCCTGCATGAGGCGCCATATCTGCCCAGGCACTCGCTCGTCCTCCTCACCGATCAGCTCGGCAAACAAACCGCAGAACGTATCATTGCCGAGATCCCGGAAGTCAGGGGTGTTGTTCAGGACAATCATATCATACCGGGCATCACCGATCCCGACTCGGATGATCCCCCAAAGACACATACCCTCCTTGCAGGCTGTGATGTCAGGGCAAACATCTTTGCAACCCAGGTCGGCCCGATCGTCATTTACAAACAGTCATCAATGATGCATATCGAATTCCCACGGCCGGTGAATCCAAAGATACTCTCTGTGGATCGCAAGGTCTTTACAAAACGGCCAAAGATCTTCGTTGATGCCTGCTGCGGAGGAGGAACGCTCGGTATTGCTGCCGCACGCCTCGGCGTGCAGCACCTGATCTTCAATGATGCATGGTATGCAGCTGCTTTCTGGACCGCATACAATCTCAAAGTAAACCATGCCTACCTCGGGATCGATGATGTCGAGATATTCGAGAGTTATACTGCAATGGCAGGCACTCCGGTGAGGAGTGAACCCCATCTTGTTGCAACTGCCCGGGGAGGGGTCTCGGCAGAGATCTACCAGGGGGATTTCCGGCTTCTCTCACCCCATATTCCTGACGAAAACATACTGGCCGTGATTGATCTTTTTGATAAAGCCTCCCGTGATATGGTAGAAGAGACCATCACGGCATGGAAGGCAAAAAATCATGGGGATGTATTTATCCCATAAAAAAACCTATGATTTACGGGAACTAGCCCGGGTGGTTAGACGTCACCTGTCACCCGAAACCGTCGACATGCGGGGGGCGAAGTCTGAGGAAGGCTGCGGCAGCTTCCGGGAAGCAGCATCTTCCGACGTAGAAGCCTCGTCCTATGAGGTCAACGGCCAGGGACCAATCCTCCGGAGGGGGGTGAGGCCTGTTGCTGCGGGTACCGGTTCAGGCCCGGAAGGGAGCAGACTTACCGCAGACGTCTGGCGCCCATGGGGTAGCGGGGTGGAGAAGGGGGGTCTGTAGAACGGAGGTATGTACAGTCGACCGATGACGTGTTCCCAATATTCCTGATTTCTATGGTGAAAGTAACGATCATCGGAGCAACAGGCCAGGTCGGTTCATATACAGCCCATGCGATCTCACAGATTCCGCATGTGAAAGAGGTGAGTCTCTTTGGCCGTGATGGAAACCAGCTGTACCTTGAAGGGCTGGCCCGCGATCTCAAGGACTCATTTGCGGCACGTGGAACCAATACTCGTATCTCATGGAGTTGCGATGAGAAAGATCTCCGTGGATCTGAGATCATCATACTGGCATCGGGAGCTCCCCGAAAAGCCGATCAGAACAGGCTCGATCTCGCAGTCGATAATGCACGGATTGTCGGAGGATATGCGGAAAAGATCGGTAGAAATGCATCGGAAACACTTCTCTTTGTCGTTTCAAACCCGGTCGATGTCATGACCGCAGTTGCCCTCAGGTACTCAAACCTCCCGCCACACCGGGTATTCGGGCTTGGAACGCATCTTGACTCGATGCGGCTGAAGTCCTGTATTGCAGAGTTCTTCAATGTCCATGTCTCGGAAGTCCATACACGGATCATCGGAGAACATGGCGATTCGATGGTGCCTCTCTGGTCTGCAACAACGATCGGCGGTATCCAGATTAACAACCTGCCGGCATTCTCGCACATCCCCAAAGAGGAGATGATGGAGCAGGTAAAGACGAGCGGATCGCTGATCATCCGGAACAAGGGATCAACCGTCTATGGTCCGGGGGATGCGATTGCCACCATCATCAGGACAATTGTCGAGGATGAACACCGGATATTGACCGTCTCTGCCTTCATCAGGAAAGAGGTGCATGATATCGGAAGTGTTTGTATAGGGGTTCCTGCACGGATCACGCGGGGTGGGGCATTTCCAGTGCCGATCAAACTCTCTGACGATGAACTGGAGGCATTCAGGTTCTCATCCGAACAGATCCGGGAAGTTACGCATCAAATCTTCGAGATGCTTGAGGCTGATGAAATACAGCCCGATTAAAAAAAGTTTAGATCATCCGGCTGAGATCGACGATCTCTGCACGGTCGATTCCAGGGATATCATTAAACTGTGATTCAATCCCTTCTGTTGCGCCTTCTTCATCCTGGATGACTGTTGCAACCTTTAATGCAACAAGGCCAAACCCGATCGGTTCGTCCCTGATATCAGAAACACCCGGGATCTTCTCACGGATCGCCATTTTTAATCCTTCGAGATCAACATCGGCTGATTCCGGCATCACTTTCAGGATTACTGCAACTGAGCCCATATTCACGGCCCCTGGAATCCGCATTTCTGGCAGACGTATGGAATGCTCTGTAATCTGCACTTTGCACACCGGCGTATAAGCTCGGAGCACTCTGGACATTTAAATTCGGTTGCCCCTCGCTCAGCGAGCGGGGCATGGCATGACGTGCACTTTACTGTTGACATAGTCGGACTCCCTTATATGATTGGGATCAATCGGTTATAATTCCTCTGTCCGTCCCGGGATGTACGTGCCCCTGGAAAAATCCCCGGAAAGTGCACGGCGGAGATCCCTTTCCTTCCGGCCATTCACAACAGCAGCCCTCACGTTATGTTCGAATATAAAGGGAAGGAATGCCGGATCGACGGTATCGGTTGCGAGAGGGTTTGCGACGGCATCAATTTTTATTTCTTCCGATAGCTGTCCATCCACCGACTTCAGGACGATTAAGGGGAGTCCGGATCGATATGCCACCCAGGCGGCGATGGTATCGGATGTGATATCCCAGGTATGCGGGAGGGGATCTTCCCTTCTGAGAAGACAGTATGGAAGGAGTACCGACGGCCTGTTGATCTCTCCCAGTTGATCAACTGCAGGAATGCCAAACGATGCGATCAGATGGCCATATTGCTCCATTGCCGAGATTGCCATCCAGTGCGCGGCATCGGGATCGGGATCGATCAGCCGGATTGCATCGGCTCCCGCTCCCCCACCGGGAACGATCAGGAGCCTCTTTCCAGACTCAAGAAGTATCGGCACCAGATCTGGCAGTATATCGGCGAGGCTCCCTCCCACCTTCACCACATACCCATCCATATGAAGAATAAAACCGTGACAGCAATAAAGGAATAGATCGAAAACTCTCCATGCGTACGCCCCTCCTCCTCCTCTTCATTCTCTTCTTCATACCTGTTGCCGCCACCGCCGGGATCACCGTCACTGCATTCTGCCCGGATCCATACCTCCCTTATGATCCCGATGAATTCATCGTCCTCACCGGAGAGGGGAGCCTTGATGGCTGGACTATCACTGATGGCGAAGGAACACTTGGCTTCCCTCAGGGGAGCCGTATCAATGGGGATCTCGTCCTCGCCCGTCAGGCAGAGGCATATTGGACAACACATGGTGTCTACCCGGATTTTGAGTGGGAATATTCAACAGATACAGTTCCAAATCTCATCCATACAGACAATTTCATTCTTGCAAACACTGAGGATGAGATTGAACTATACCATCACGGAACCCGGCGTTTTGAGATAGCCTGGCCACGGGACCTTCAGCCGCGCGAGGGGCAGATCCACAGAATTGTCGATGGCATCTGGAATCCTCGCCCGTTTATGATCGGCCAGAGCGACTTCTCGCCGATCCAATTTGAGGGTGTCTCTGCCACACTTTTTGTCTCCCCCGACTCTGCCTATGAGGTGATTGAGCAGGCGATATCATCAGCAGAACGCTCAATTGAGGTGAGCGTATACGAATTCACGCATCCGGGCATCGGCGAACTCCTCATCGAAGCGCAGAACCGGGGTGTCTCTGTCCGGATTCTCCTGGAGGGATCTCCGGTCGGCGGTGTCTCGCCGGAACAGGCTGCCCTCCTGAGTGTCCTGAACCAGAGTGGAATTTCTGTCGATTATATGGGTGTCTCCGGTGGTGAGAGATCGAGGTATCGCTTCCTCCACTCCAAGTATCTTATCATTGATTCCGAATCTCTCCTGCTGACCAGTGAAAACCTGAAAGAGAGTGGCATACCTCTCCCCGGATATGCCGGCAACCGGGGGTGGGGGGTCTGGATACACGATGCCCGGCTTGCAGACTATTTCGGGATGGTCTATTCCGAAGACAGCATCGGGAGTGATGTCGTCCCGATCTCCCCGATGCGGAACGCAGACATTCCTGCCTCAGGGACATCCGATGCGCATACACAACGCTACAGCCCCCTCTTCATCGAAGGTGTAACTATCATCCCCGTCCTCTCGCCCGATACCTCCCACCTTGTCCCGGAGATGATCGCAGGAGCAACCAGGACGGTTGAGATTCAGCAGGCATACATCAGCAACTGGACCAAGAATGCACCCAATCCATGGCTGGATGCCGCCATTGATGCTGCTCGCCGTGGAGTAAAGGTCCGGATCATCCTTGATGCCAGCTGGTTCAATATTCAGGATCAATTCGATAACGATGAGATGGCGGCCTTCATCAACAGGTATGCAGATGCAGAAGGCCTGCCGCTTGAAGCACGGTTATATCAGGGAGATCGTGCCGGGATCACGAAGATCCACACCAAAGGAGTGATCGTGGATGGAAACTCCGTTCTTGTATCGAGCATCAACTGGAACGAAAATTCCCCGATGAACAACCGGGAGGCAGGGGTCATCATCGAAGATCCCGATGCCGCCGCATACTACCTGCGAGTCTTTGAGGAGGATTGGAAGAACGAATATCGCCCTGCAGGGCAAACGCTCGCCATCCCATCTGAGGGGTGGCCAAAACCGGCCATCGCTATGGCTATCCTGCTCTTCTTTGCGGGAATTATCCTGGGAAAGCGGATCAGAAAATATTAGGGGGATTTTTTCTTTTTCTTTGTGCAATTGCAGATATCACAGATGGTGATTGCGGAAGACTCCTCTTCGTTCATCACGGCAAATGCCCATCTGTCAAGCATGGCAGCGATATCCTCGGAGTGTTCAATCTCTCCGGATCCACGCTTCCTGCTGAGATACTGTGATATTGCGGCGCGGGATATCCCGAGACGGCGGGAAACTTCGCTCTGCTTCACACCCTGTCCGTTCACAAGCCGGTACACAAGTTCCGCCCTCATGCGGGGAAGCACGTTCCGTGCCAGTTCGTCACAGTGGGTGATGTCGCAGAGCGGCTTCTTCATGCCGTTGCCCTCTGGCTATCCATATTCCTGCACTCGTAGATGATCTGCCGTGCATCCCGGAAGTTGAATTTCTCAAGGATCAAACCCTGTTCCTTGAGACGCTTCAATGCATACCGGACGGTACGCGGTGCAAGGCTACTCTCTTTGACGATATCCTTGTGTGTCATTGAACCACCCTGCCGGAGAAGGTGAAGAACCTTCTGCGAGGAAGGTGGCAGCATATGGGGGTGCATAGCAGTATGTTAACGCTGTTAACATAAGAACCTATCGCTTGATAAGAGATCAGGTAGACCTTTCTGGAATGGTAACTCCTGCGGAAAAGAAGGCAGTGATTCTTATTGTGGGTTCTCTTCTGGTGATCCTGATCTTTCATCTAGCCATCCAGATGGCCGGTTCTGCCCTCTTCTCCCACCCCTATGATCCCGCTCTTCCCGATGGGAAACTGGTTGTTCATTCAGGAACAATAGATGACATCAGGAGCACATGGAGCGGTGGTCATACAATCATCATCCTCTCGGATGTCAAACTCTTTGTCCCGCGAGGTATTGACCTGCCGCCTCTCTGGATTGGTGATCCGCTCACCGCCTATGGAATCCTCTCAACCTTTGAAGGTGAGAAGGAGATCAACATTCAAAAGGGATCAGATCTCATCCCCGGCTAACGGGGTTCGGATTCGAAGATATCGGCATTCTTTTGTGTATCAAACTTCAGGCTACCGAACCCCTGGGTCTTTTTCTTCTTCCCCCGTTCGCCTTCGATATCCGTATCAAATTTCTTCTTCTGCCGGCGCCCCTCGACACCGGCTCCGGCAGAGAGGTTCTCATCATCTTTAATGGTAATTCGTGACATATGCAGGCTATTGACTTCTTCAAAGATAAGGATGATGGAGAGATCAGGGATTTATGGCCCATGCCGGGAGGTCGTGGGTGAACCCGATCGCCCATATCACAACAGTGAAGAGGAAGAATGTCCAGAAGACGACACCCATCAGGTTCAGAGCCCATCCCGATTTGAAGAGTGTCTTCATATCGATATATCCTGTTCCATAGGCAACTGCATTCGGCGGGGTGGCAACCGGGAGCATGAATGCGAGTGATGCACAGACTGCGGCTGTCAGCATCAGCATGTAGGGGTGGATCCCCATCGAGACTGCGGTGACGGCCATGATCGGCATCATCACCGATGCAATGGCGGTATTTGAGGAGACCTCGGTGAGGAGGGAGACCGCAATTCCCACGATCAGCACAATCGCCACGATCGGGAGGAGCGAGAGGATCGTGAAGGAGTTGACGATCAGCTGTGCGAGGCCGCTTGAGATAAATGCGGCTGATAAGCAGAGACCTCCGCCAAAGAGGATGAGAATGCCCCAGGGGATCTTCTGTGCCCATTCCCAGTTCATCGTGAAGATCCCCTTCTTCATGTCAACGGGGAGGAAGAAGAGGAGCAGGGCTCCGAAGATCGCAATCGCCGTGTCACTGATCCCGGGAAAGATCTGGTCAAGTCCGGGTATTGTTGTTCCGCCAATCACCTTGGTGGATGCAAAAATCCAGCTGAAGGCGGTGAGGAGGAAGACGAAAAGGGTCCATTTCTCGCCTCTGCTCATCGGCCCAAGCGCCTCCATCTCCTGGTCGATCACCTCTTTTGCCTGGGAGAGTTTCTGTGGCAGGTGGCGGTAGGGGACTTTAATCAGCCAGAGCCAGACAATCGGGATGAATATGGCGGCAAGAGGAACTCCGAACTTCATCCAGGTGAAGAAGTCGATTGTTGGTGCCAGGGGGAAGAGCACTTTCATCTGTGCGATGAAGATCCCGTTCGGCGGTGATCCGATGATGGTGGCAATACCACCGATATTTGCGGCATATGCGACTGCAATAACAAGGCATCCCGCAAAGTCACGCTGCTCTGTATTCATCTCATCGAGTCTGGTATTCACAGCGGGCATCACGGTGGCGATGATCGCAATGGCGATTGGGATCATCATCATCGCTGTTGCGGTATTTGAGATCCACATCGAGAGAAAGCCGGTTGCAACCATGAATCCGAGGATCAGCCTTCGGGGGCTTGTTCCGACGATATTGATGATGGAGAGTGCAATCCTTCTATGGAGCCCCCATCTCTGCATCGACATGGCAATGATAAACCCGCCGAGGAAGAGGAAGATGACCGGATCTGCATAGGGTGTAGTTGCTTCTCTTATCGAGAGGACGCCAAGGAGCGGGAAGAGCACGATGGGGAGAAGTGCGGTCACTTCAAGCGGGACAGCTTCTGTTACCCAGAATATTGCCATAAGAAGCGTAACAGCAGCAACGTAACGTGCTTCAATCGGGATAATATCAGGGTCTATCGGTGCCAGAATGAACGTTATAAAGACCAGTACACCTATAATTATCCCGATCTCTTTCTTCATTCCTTCATTATTAAGGGGTCAGAGAATATAGGGATTCCTTTTTGTGACCTCCCCGTTCCGGGAGATGGATGAAAGAGAAAAACATTCATGATGCCACCAAGGGCAACAGGCATACAAGATGAAAATGATGGTGTTCCCATGCATTTTCATATAAAAGGGGTTGGGAATGATATAATTGAAAAATAATATCATTTATTTCTTTTCGATATGTTCCCTTTCATCTTCTTCAGTGCATCAAGAACGGGTTTTCGCACATCCTCATCCTCTTCATCCTTCATCTTCTCAAGCGCTTCCCATGCGGCGTCGCCTCCGATTCTGGAAAGCGCCTTAGCAGCCTCCTTTCTGACTTTTCGTTCAGCATCATTCTTCAATAGATCCGCAATCGGCTCCACTCCGCGTTCATCGCCGATCCCGGCAAGTCCTTCGATGGCACCAAGACGATTCCATTTATCCTCGTGCTGTAAAAGCTCGATTAAGTGGGGCACCGCCTCGGGATCGCCGAGCTGCCCGAGTGATTTTGCTGCCAGCCAGCTGACATCCGTATACTCATCAGATAACGCCTCGATGAGTGGTCCGACTGCCCGGAGATCCCCCTCTTTACCGAGCGCTTCAGCAGCCCGCCAGCGGAAGTTCAGGTTCCCTGTCTGGAGAAGCGTAATAAGTTTGAAAAATAACTCTTCTTTCTGTGTCTCCTCTTCATCCATCTCCGCCATCAGTCACACACCTGAACGGCAGTTTCATCCATGCTTACATAAAGGTGTTGATCCCTTCTTCTCCGGATGAGATGATGCAGGTTTCCGATGGTGGAATCGTGACTCTCATAAGGTTCAGGTTCAAACGTATTCACTATGGAGACGAAGAGAGATGGTGAATGCAACACCTTTGCAGTTGCACCAGGTGAGAAGGTCGATATACTGGAGCTTGAGGAGCTCGGCTCCCGGTATGGTATTGATATATATCTCTATTTTGAGGAAGATCTTGCCCGGAATTCAACGCTTCAGAAAGACATGGAGGATTTTAAATCGGTTCCCGAGTATGAGCGCCCTTTTATACTGCTTGGGAAGTTTATTGCCTTTGCTGCCAGCCAGGATCCAAAATTCCGGGATAAGCTGAAGGAGCTTCCACTGATCCTTGAGGTGATCGCGTGCGGGGAGAGTACTATTGGAGGTACAGATCACCGGTACATCACCACACTGATGCCATTTCTCCAGGATATGGATGCACTTGAGATCTGACCCTCAGGGCAGATGGAGGTGCCGCCCGGCAAGGGCGCCTCCATAGATCGCAGCCCCGAGAATGATGATCGTTGCACCTGAGGGGAGATTGGATGTATAGGAGAGGGTGATCCCGATAAGGACAGTTGCCACGCCGATCAGCACTGCTGTTATCATCATCGTTTTGAGGGACTGCGTATACAGGCGCGCAGTCGCTGCCGGAAGTGTCAGTAATGCAATCACCAGGATGATTCCGACCACCGAGATAAGAGGGACGATGGTGAGTGCGATGAGGAGGAATAGTACCAGCGTTATCCCCGGAACCGGCAGCCCCATCACTGCTGCATATTCGGGATCGAAGGTGACTGCCACAAGCTGTTGAAAGAGCGCGATTACGACAGCCAGTATTACGCAGAGGAGGACTGCCATCAGGAGTATGTCTGTTGACGGAACGAGGAGGATGTTTCCGAAGAGATAACTGAAGAGGTCCGGGGCATATCCGGGTGTTATGGAGATGAAGATGATACCAAGCGCCATACCGACTGCCCAGACTGCGGCGGTGATCGTATCGGTCTCCTGCATCTCGCGGACATTCAGGTACCAGAGAATGCAGGCTGCACCGATAGTGAAGATGACCGCACCGATCAGGGGGTCGATGCCAAGGAAGAACCCAAGCCCGACTCCCCCGAATGCGGCATGGGAGATACCTCCGCTTGTTGCTGCCATCCGCCTGACCACAACAAAGCTCCCGACAATACCGCAGGCAATCGCTGCAAGAATACCGGCTACAATGGCATTTTGAAAGAATTCAAGTCCGAGGATCTCAATCATTCCGACCCCCCCGATGATCACGGAGAACACGGTGGGGAACACCGTGTGCAATCAGATCAACCGGGCACCCATATACCTGGGTGAGCATATCGTCGGTGATGGTCGCATCCCCATGCGTATACAGCCGACGGTTTAAACAGGCGATTTTGTTCACCTGCCCGGATATCGCACTGATATCATGGGTGACGATGATTACAGCCATCGTTTCCCGGAGTTTCTCGATCAGCGAGAAGAAGAGCTCCTCTGCGGGAGCATCGATATAGACGGTCGGTTCGTCGAGGATGAGGAGGCGCGGATCGCCCGCAAGCGCCCGTGCAATGATTGCCCGCTGCTGCTGGCCACCCGAGAGATCGGCAATCGGGTGATCCCCAAGCCCGGAGAGGCCGATCAGATCCATGGCCCTCTCCATTGCCTGGTAATCCTCCTCTGAGTATCCCGACAGAAACCTCCTCTTCTGTGGGAGCCTGCTCTGGAGGATCATCTCCGAGACGGTGATCGGAAAGGCGAAGTCGAAGGTATGGAACTGCGGAACATACCCGATCAGATCCCGGCCTTCCGAAGGCGGGTGACCGAAGATACTGATATTTCCTGCTGCGAGTGGGAGGAGGCCGAGGATTGCCTTGAGGAGGGTGGTCTTCCCGCCGCCATTTGGCCCTATAATGGCGGCAAAATCATGCTCTCCCACCTCCCATGTGACATCTTCGATGGCAACATGTCTGCCATAGCAGACCGCTACATCATTCAGCCGGAGGGCTGCCGTCATATGTGGCCTCCCTGAAGTGCTTCTGCGACCCTGATAAAGTTCTCAAGGTATGCTTCTGGCAGGGGATCGATCACGACTACATCTCCGTTTATCTCGGCAGCAATGACACGGGCGGATCTCTCCGGGAACTGCGGTTCGATACAGACGATTTTGATCTCGTCTTCACGGGCGATTCTGATAACCTCCTGTATCTCCCTCGCGGTCGGCTCCTTCCCGCCGATATGAACTGCAACCTGCTCGAGATCGTACTCATGGGCAAAGTATCCCCAGGCATCATGGGTTATGATGAACCGGCGGCTTGGGAGGGTGCCCAGTATCTGACGCACCTCTGCATCCACAGAAGCCGTTCTCTTCTGATATTCATCGAGGTTCTCCTGATAGATCGCCTCTCCCTCCGGATCGATTGCGATGAGGGTACGTGCGATTGTACCTGCCATCAGAGCACCGTTTTTAGGCGAGAGCCAGATATGGGGATCTGCGGCTTCCGTCGAATGATGGTTCTCCTTATGCTCATACCCTGCATCTCCTTCGATTAAGTCAATCCCCTCAGAGAGATCAACAATAAGCAGGTCGGGGTTCTGGGATGAGAGGCGGCTGACAAGCCGGTCCTCAAAAGGAAGCAGCCCCTCACCGACCCTGAAGAAGATCCGGGATTGTGCGATAGACGCGATCTGGCCGGGTGTCGGCTCGAAAGTATGGGGTTCGGTTCCAGGCGGTACAACCACGGTTACGGCGATCCTGTCGCCGCCGATCGCAGACGCGATCTCTTTCATCGGAAGGATCGTCACCGCTACCGGCATCCTCCCGTCCTCTTCGCCACTCTCCGGATCTACACACCCGGAGGAGAGGCATGCAATGAGGATCACCGCAATGGCCAGAATCCCCGGATACCGCAGACGATCATTCTGTCGACTCAATGCAACATCCCTCCTCGTGTTTGATCCGACCGCAGACTGACATCATCGGATGGCCCAGTGAGGCGCAGATCCGGTTTACCGCATCTCTTGAGACATGATGCTCAAACCTCTTCACCTCGGCACAGGCTTCACCGGGGGTAAAACCATAGTGGGAAAGGAGGAGTGCCAGTATTCTATGCCTCCTCTGGATAAATTGTGCAATATGCTCCCCTTTTTCGGTAAGGATAGCTCCTGCATATGGCGTATGGAACAGAAGCCCTGCCTCCGCCATCTCACGGATCGCCTTGGTTCCGGTTGATGGCGATATGCCAAAATTATGGGCAATATCCGTTGTTTTTACGCATCCCTCTGATTCAAGGATATATTTCAGGTACTCTGCCTTCCGTGGTGATACCTCCTCTTCTCCGGATTGCATATCAGATCTCCACGCTGAATAAAGAAAAAGTTTCTGTTGGGTAAAATTTCAGATGGTGTAATCAGCGGATCCGCGTCCCCACCAGGTAGTGGCGGCGATGGCCGGTGATTCGCACGCGACATCTGGTCCCGATTGGAAGGTCTTCCCTGATGATCACCGGCCGGTATGCATCGTCACGTGCGGTGACAGAGCCCTCCTGCACAACTTCGGTAACGATAACATCCAGCTCCTCTCCGATGAATCCGGAATAGATCCGATCGAAGATCTCCCCGGCAACCACCGTTGCCAGCCGGGATCTGTCCTTCTTGAACCGATCCGGCATATCAGTCCTGCTGGCAGCCGGTGTCCCCGGCCGGCTCGAATACCGGGTGATATTGATCTTCTCCGGTTCAATAACCCGGAGGAGATCGATCGTCTGTGAAAAGTCTTCATCGGTCTCACTGGGAAATCCGCAGATGATATCGGTTGAGATCCGGGCAGAGGGAAATCTTGAACGGATTGAACGAACAATTGCAATCACATCGTCGCGGCAGTACTGCCGCCCCATCTGCCCGAGCACCGAATCTGATCCGGACTGCACCGGGATATGGAAGAATGAAAAGATCTGGTCGTTTTTGCAGGCATCAAGGACAGCATCGAGGATCGGCATGAGGGTGTCCGGGTTCATCATCCCAAGCCGCACCCGGTATGATCCCGGCACCCTCCCGATCGCCTCCAGCAGGTCAGAGAGGCGCTCCCCCCGGTCAATCCCCCATGCAGAGAGATCCTGTGCTGTCAGCTGCACCTCGACAGCACCCCCCCTGACCTGTCCTTCAAGCTCCCCGACAATCTCATCCAGGGGATGGCTCAGAAGCGGGCCCCTGGCTCTCCGGGTGATACAGTACGTGCAGTGGCCTGAACACCCCTGTGCCACCTGGAGAATGGCAGGGTTCCCCGAGAGGCGGGCTCCTGTCTTCTGGAAATGACCGTGAATGATATCCGGATCGATCACCGTACCTCCGCAATCCCGATCGATCTTCGGCAGGCAGCCGGTGACGAAGAGGTCCCGATCCTGATATTCGGCAATCCGCTTCCTCATCTCCCGTTCAGTCTTCTCGATCACAATACAGGTATTGATGAGAATACAGTCTGCATCATCGGGAGAGGGGGTAATAACGCACCCCTGAGACTCCAGGATGGCTGTGAGCTTATCGGTATCCCCGTAATTATAGGTACACCCGTAGGTCTCGATGAAGACCCGCTTATTTTTGATCCCGGTGATTGAATCTGGCTGTACGTCTGCGGGTTGCATATCTCCTCTATCAGATCAGTGCAAACCTACAAAAAAGAGATGATACCGGATCATCCGGCTCCCCATCTTCTCCGGCGATCCCGGCACCGCCCGGAGAAGGTTATATCTCTTCCCGGGGCAAGGTTGAGATGAGGTGCAGGAGAATGCAGCAGAACACCCTCTCCGGAGATGGTTCCATGAGCAACAGGCTTGAGATGATACGCGCTTTTGCCGCAGGCTACTCTCCGGATCAGGATCATGACGAGCAGGTGATGAAGAATGCCCTCATGCTCTTCGACCAGCTTACTCCCCTGCACGCCCTCTCGGGAGAGGAACGCTTCCTTCTCCAGGCAGCCGCCATCCTGCATGATATCGGGTGGAGCCAGCCGGGCGGGGCCCATAACAAGACCGGAGCCGGGATGATCAGGCGTGACTCCACCCTTCCCCTGAAGAGTGCTGAACGGGAGATTATAGCACTCCTTGTCCGGTACCACCGGAAAGCTCCGCCATCACTGCAACAAAGGCGGTTTGCTGAACTGGATCAGGGAGACCGGGAACGCGTACAAAAGCTTGCCTCCCTGCTCAGGATCGCCGACGCTCTTGATCGCTCCCATCAGTCTCTTGTCGATACCATCACCGCCACCATCAGGGAGGATGAGGTGATCATCCACTGCTCTTCAGGGAGCGAGGGATACCTTGAATGCGACTATGCACTGGAGCGATCCGATCTCTTCACCACTCTCTTCTCCCGTGAGGTGGTTATCGACTGGAGGATCGCCCCTTAACGGGAGAGCCGCTTTGCCACCCGTTCAAGCCAGGACTTTCTGAGCTCCCGTTCCCGGAGATCCTCCTCAAGCTCTCTCACCTGTGACCAGAGTGTTCTCAGTTCCGATCGCGAGAGGGCGACCTCTTCCCGGAGACTGGCGATCTCACGGAGGATCTGGTCGGTATCTGCTGCCATGCCGTCACGTATGGCGCCAAGCCGGTGATCGATTGTGTTTGTCCTCTCCTCTGTCCGCCGCGAGGAGATGGCGATCTCATCCAGCAGATCAGATCCCTGTGGGGAGGACGGCGGGGTAGCTGATCGGACCCCTCCCTGCTTCTTCTCCATCTCTCCATCCATCCCGATCTCGTGGAGGGGCTTTCCACCGCGGAGAACTGCGACAATCCCCTCATGGCTTAATCCCTGTGACGTCAGATCGGCGATCACACGGAACCGTTTGAGGGCACTTTGTTCATAGATCCTGACTTTTCCAATTATCCGATGCGGAAGAAAGTCATCATATTCATCTGCATACTGCCGTACCAGGTCTTCTGAAAGGGAGAGAAGGCTCGCAATCTCGGGTATCCTGATCGAATCGTCATCAGGCAATGATATCACCGCTCATACTCTCTGTTGGAGGAGTATAGGCATAAATCCTTATCATGCAGCCGTGATCAAAAGAGAGGCGGATGATAACCGGGGAGAAAGACCTTATCTGTGCATTGAGTATATATAATAATTAGATAATGGAAGGCGACAGCGCAGCACAGGGGAATCAGCCGGGTCACAGGTTCTCCGGTGTCTCAATCAAGAATGAACCCTTCACCGTCTCGGCAGCTCGCGGCATCGTCCGGCTCGAGCCCGAATCAAAAACAGGAAATATCCGTGAATTTACGCGGGAAGCCCTCTTCGATGCAGTCCCTGAGATCGATGGCGAAGGCCTTCCCGCCCTCGCCCTTGCGATCAACACCCCCGGCGGCATCCGGCGTATGGTCCTTTCCTTTCCCGAATGGGCAGGGGGAACCCAGGCTCGCGACAGGCTTGAAGTTCTGATCCGGACGATCATCCAGGGCACAGATGAATCGCCCGCAGGTGTTCCCGACTCTGATGAGTGTGACTTTTCCGGTATTCTGATTAAAGGTGAACGGTATTCAATCGGTATCTCTCCCTCCGGCATCACCGTAAGACCTGATGATCGAGCATCCAAGCCCGCCGGGTTCCCCCTCTCTGCTGTTATGGGGGTGGATCCCGAACCTGGAAACGGGCGTGACCCCTCGCTTGCCCTTTCAATTCGCACGTCAGGTGGTATCCGGCGTATGATCCTCTCCTTCCCCGGGGATGCGGGAGGATCATCTGCACGTGACCGGGCGATCAGCATGATCCGTGATATCCGGGGAGATGGTGCCCCCAGACAGAACACCCCTGCCCCAAAAAAAGCTCCTTCCACTCCCTTCTGTTCATTCACCGGTATCACCATCAAGGATATCCCCTTCAGATCCGATCTCTATACAGATCGGATCTGCCTGATTCCGGAAGCCGGGGATGGCACGCCCCGCGAGTTCCGGCAATCCGAAATCTTCGATATTGTTCCAGAGTTTACACCGGAGGGGCTTCAGTCTGCGGTTCTCGCAATTGCAACCGGAAGCGGCATCCGGCGTTTGATCCTCTGTTTCCCTTCAGAGAAAGGTGGTTCATTTGAGCGTGACCGTTTCATTGTGAGGGTTCAGGAGATCCTTGACGGCACAGCCGCGAGCACATCCGATACCCAATCAAAGAGAGGACGGGCTCCTGCCAGGATAGAATACCCGATCTGCCAGAGGTCGGAACTCCTGATGGATAATGAGCAGGTTGGTCTCCTTCTCACCTCAAAACGGCTCATCATCTATGATGGTGACGGCACATCAGCCTCGGTGCGGGAAGCGTTCCGTTCATCACAGATCCTTGATGCGTCCCCCACTATCGATCTATCCGGGATGCCGGCACTCACCATCTCGCTCATCTCAAAGGAGAAAGAGATCTTCCACCGGATCATCGTCTTCGAGGATGAAGACGAGCGTGATACCTGGATCGCGTATCTCACCGCGGATGAAACACCTCCCCCCATGATCGAGGGGGAGTATGATGATACTGAGTATGGTGATCATGGGTCTTTGGATGAGGAGGTGGATGAATCCGAAGAAGGATCCGGAGAGGATGATCAGGACGAGGAAGAGACTCCTCCACCACCGGAAGATGATCAGAAACCGCCGCCTCCTGTATGCCGGTGTCCGGTTTGTGAGGCACTCATTGCACCGGAGAGTCCGTGGTGCGATACCTGCGGCGTCCGCCTCTCTCCTGATCATGACTGGAGGGGTCTCTCGGAATATGTGCTTCAGAGCACGGAGGACGACCCCCTTACCCCCCGCCCGAAGCGGGAATATGGCCGCCTGCTGACTTTTCTGATCGCTCCATCGGGTGCCGGGAGGTTCCGGGATGATCCCATCCAGCTGCCGCTCACCTTCTTCCTCACCTCAATGCTTGTATGTATCCTCGGAAATGTCGGGATCATCGACTATCTCGCCGGCTATGCCGGAATTGATCCTGCTCTCTATCCAGCCATCTCCGGGCTGATCACTGACCCGGCTACTATGGTGGTCTTTACCCTCACCATTATTACAGCAGCGTCAGTGGCGGCCCTTATCGCCGCATTCCTTGCATTTCTGATCACAGGGATGGGTGAGGGGAGTTTCAGGAGGCTTCTCCGGATAACGCTCTACTCTGCGCTTCCCTTCGGAATCGCGGGGCTTATTCCGGTTATAGGTCTCTTTATTGCCGGGATCTGGTCGATTCTGACACTCTCGGGAGCACTCAGGAGCACATTTGACTTCTCGATACCTGCCTCCTTCTTCCCGCCGGTGGCCAGTTATGGTGCTGCCCTCTTTGCGGGAATTCTCCTCTCGGGAGGGATTTTATGAGGTGTTCTCTCCTCCTCTCCATCCTTGTCCTGACCCTCTTTATATGCGGAACAGCATCGGCCGTCAATGTGATGATCACAAGCGACACCACCTCTGCCACCGTCCCCGGAACCATCACCTTCACCGGATCGGTCTCAGGAAACGAGACTGACGTGACCGAATGGTCCTGGCAGTTTGCACGGGTGGGGGACCCCTCGTCTGCCACGCCGATGGTCGGAAGCGGGAGGGTGGTGGCAAAGACCTTCGACCGTGTCGGTACCTACCGTGTAATTCTATATACGATGGTTGATGGACAGAACTTCCAGAGCAATCCCTATGATGTGGTCATCTACGATACCGATTATGTCCCGGTACCTGAGTTTGAGGCATCTCCTGTAACCGGAACATCTCCCCTCACCGTCACCTTCAGGGATACATCCAGATACCTTCCGACAAGCTGGTACTGGACATTTGGCGATGGGGCAACCGGAACAGGCCAGACGGTGATGCATACCTACACAGAGCCGGGGACCTATTCGGTCACCCTTGCCATCGAGAATCCTGCCGGGAAGTTCACCAAGACCTTCTCAAATCATATCACCGTCACCACCCCGCCGGCCCCCCTCTTCTCTGTTGACAGGACAAGCGGGGAGCTTCCGCTGACCGTCCGGTTTACCGATGAATCCACCGGTGATATTACCTCCTGGTACTGGGATTTTGGTGACGGCTCAACCTCGACACTCCGGCATCCCACACATACCTACACAAAAAAGGGAACGTACACGGTAACATTGAAGGTCAAAAACAGGTATGGAACCGCAACCACCACAAAGAATAATCTCATTACGACAGATGTCAATCCGGTTGTGGACTTTGCTGCCGATCAGCAGAGGGGAGGGGCTCCCCTCACTGTCCGGTTCACTGATCTCTCAGGCGGCAGCCCGAACCAGTGGCGGTGGGATTTTGGTGATGGCAGGAGTTCCATCCAGCAGAACCCGACCCACACCTATACCCATCCGGGAACATTCAGGGTTGAACTGACTGCGTCTGGTACGAATATCGCAGGATCGCTCGCCAGGACCGGCTATATCGTTGTGAAAGATCAGCCGACTGCGGCCTTTGATGCAGGAAAAACATTTGGAAACGCCCCCCTCACCGTCAGTTTCTCGGATCGCTCGACCGGCGGCCCTGAAGAATGGCGATGGGAGTTTGGCGATGGATCCGGAAGCGCGGAGCGGCACCCGACCCACACCTATACCGAAGAAGGCACCTACTCTGTGCTGCTGACGATCAGAAATGACGCTGGATCAGACTGGCATCAGAAAGTAGATTATATCACCGTGATGAAACCCACGCCGACGCATGCCGCCCTGACAGAAGGTATAGGATCAGATGAGGGTGGGGAAGGAAACGAGACAGCAATGGGAATTGCCCCGCCCCTTAATATATCAATTGACATACCGTTTGTGAATCCAAAAGATCTCGGATCAGAATATATCATGCTGATCAGGGCAGTACTTGAGCGGCTCAAAGAGTCCGGCTGAAGTGAACAACCCGCCTTCTTCACCCCCGCCAGATAAAACGTGGCTCACCTTCATAACCTGATTGGATAAGAAAGAATAGTGATCTGTATCGTGTCAGATCTTCTGCTGCTTTTTGGGAACCCCTGAGAGATCGCACGATGCATCGCAGGATCCATTCACGACCCGGTAAGCATCTGCAAGGACTGCGGCATTGGCAAGGAGTCCTGCGATCAGCACTGCCTCCAGGATCTCTTCCCGTGTTGCTCCTTTTGACTGGGCTGCCCGCATGTGGTAGTCGACACAGTGACTGCATTTCAATGCAGCACCGACCGCCATGCTGATCAGTTCGACCACTTTTGGTTCGAGTTGTGAGAGCTGTGTCACTGATCCCTTGTAGAGAAGATGGGAGATGAGTACCTCAGGTTTTTCGTTCATCCGCTGGAATATCAGGGGGACTGTGCCGTACTCCTGCTCGATCTGTTCCAGCCAGGATCTGGCGGTCTCCTCCGATCCATCTTCTTTGATATGCTGAATAATATCCTCGAAATCCATCTCTTTCTACACCACGATATGAGTCTCTGAAAAAGGTTTGATCTGCACCAATATGTAGTCACGCATTCGTGAAGGCGAGATCCATGCAGTATCGCCGATCGTCACATCCTCTTCAACAGGGAGTGATCTGATCGTATCATGATACCGATCAAAGGGCAGTTTTATCCGAAGCCCGGTGAGCTGGACGGTGAGCGGGGTGGGTGAATAGACCTCCTGAATCTCCGGGACACCGTTTTCGATCACCTCCTTTAACCGGGCAGGAGAGACCGAGAGCGGGTCATGGGCGATCTCGTCCCGGATCTCATTTAATACCCGTGCCGTCTCTTCGACGACCGCATCAAGCCGGCTGATATCCGCCTCGGTCCGTGTTCTGTGCATGAACCTGCCGAGGTTCCCGACATAGCCTGCTGCCGGGGGATCGGTGATCCGTTTCAGGGCTTCGAGAGGGGGTGCCCCGGTCAGGATGATCGGGACATTCACGCCCCGCCTGAGCCCGTTGAACTTCTCTTCGATGCAGGTCTCGAAGTTCCCGAGTACATAGATGGCAAGGTCATGCTCATTGATCACATCCCGCTCTTCATCATTCAGCTGGGAGATCCGCTTCCCAAATCCGCGTGCCAGGCCGACCATATTTGTCTTGGCGCCAACCGTTCTGAGATATTCGGCAATATCGCAGGCTGAATGGGGGAGATGATGGATCTCAAGGCTCGGGATGACGACCGCTATCTCAGAGCCGACAAGCGGCGACTCGGTCACTTCTCCTGCAAGTGGCTTTGTGAATGCAGTGAACCGGTCGATATCCTCTTTTGGGATGACTGCCTGAAGCACCATCTCCTGTGCCATCTCGTGCTTCTGGATGATATATCCCCCGAGATCCTCGATATAGTCTATAACCTCGTCATGCCGGTACACGCCGCCTGTAAAGGTGATCGGAACAAGGATCATACTATCTCCTCCCCGATCTCCGCAAACTGTGCAGATATCATCTCCTCGACGACATGTTCGGGGAGCGTATTCTCACTTGCGGCATAGAAGAACTGCCGTTTTCCATAGTACTCCCTCCGGACCTTGAAGCCCTCGGGTGCGATCACCGTCATCGCGTAGATTAAGTCGTGGAGCACGGTATCTGCCCGGTTCACAATCTCGATATTCTCGAAGTTTTCTGGGATCGGAACCTCTGAAATAATGACTGTGAACCGGTCCGGCTGATCGACATGATCATGCCCGAAGATCGTATACAGACGGGTGAGGAATTGTGCGAGATAGGTCTCGTCCCGTATGGAGATGATTGTATTGTCCCCCTGCACCTGGATCGATCCGATATCAGAGATCCGGACGGCAGCACCCGCATCCCGGATCGTCCCGACAGCAACAAAGATCGGTATCCTCGGATCGATGAAGATCCGGAGTTTTGAGACGACCGCCGTGAGGTTGTGGTCTGAGAGGACAGTCTCGGTGATCTGCTTGTAGAAGTCCCGGCCTATCTCCTCGAAACATTCGACCTCAAACGCATCCAGCAATGTCATGGCAATTTACTCCTTCTTCCTGTCAACAAACCCGGATGCAAGAAGGGCGGCTCCCGTGGCACCGATATACTGCGAGTGATGCGGAACGATGATCTTGGTCTGGAGAAGCTCTCCCATCGCCCTGACAAGACCCTGGATCAGCGAGGTTCCGCCAACCATGATCACCGGCTCCCGGATATCGATCTCCTGGAGCTGCTGTTCGAAGACCTGCTCGGCAACCGAGTGGCATGCAGCCGCTGCTACATCTTCGGGTGTGCTGCCTGCCGCCAGGGCATTCACCAGGCTCTGCGTTCCAAAGACGATGCAGTAACTGTTCATCGGAACCTCTTCGCCCATCCCTTTCATCGCGAGCGGTCCAAGCTCGGTGATATCGATACCGAGCCGTTTCGCGGTCATCTCAAGGAATCTCCCGCTGGCTCCTGCACAGATCCCGCCCATCGTAAAGGTGCCGGGGATGCCGTCCATCACCGAGATCGCCTTGTTATCCATTCCTCCGATATCAATGACCGTCGCGGGGCCGTGCTGGTTGTCAGCAAGATAGACGGCACCCTTTGAGTTGACGGTAAGCTCTTCCTGAACGAGATCGGCATTGAGGTGTTTCCCAATCAGGAACCGTCCGTACCCGGTTGTTCCTATTGCCTCGATATCATTCATCGTGAGGCCGGCTTCGGCGAGCGCCGCTTCAACAACCAGATCTGAAGATTTCAGCACCTCGATCGTCGGCTCCCACCCGGTCCCGATGATCTCGTTCTCTTTCATTATGACACATTTCGTCGTGGACGATCCCGAGTCGACGCCCATTGTGATCCCGGTCTGCTTCTCACGTGCGAGGAGAGCACGGCGGCGTGCTATCGTTGTAAGCGCCTCCATCCGTGTCAGAAGCGTCCCTGAGGTCGTCCGCTCCGTAAACGAGTACGAGACAACCGGCAGGGTTGAGTTCATATGGATATAGCGCCTGAGCTCGGTTCTTACGATTGCAGCCTCTGCACACCTAAAACAGCTACCGATGAAGACCGCATCCGCCTCCACCTTCCCGGTGACAAGTGCTTTTGCCCGTGCAATGACGAGCTTCAGATCCGGGCTCTTCACATTCAGCCCAAATGAATCGAAATCCCGTCTCAGATCATTGAGCGAGATGTCGGGGTAGAAGACTTCAGCATCGACTGCCTTTGCAGCCTCAGCGATCTCGTTCTGGACACCGGAATAATCGGCACCGCAGGTGAGCTGGGCGATACGCACCGGCCTGCTCATGCCTTTTCACCTCCGAGTTCTGCGAGGAATGTCCTGATGGAAGCAACAAAGGTGACTCCCTCTTCTTTTGTCTTCGGGTAAGAAAGCTCGAGGACAGGGACTCCCTTCTGTTTCAGGAGGAATATGAGCAGCTCGTTTGTCCGGGCACATCCCATGCAGCCGAAGGCAAAGTCAGATTCCTCAATGATGATGGCCGCATCTGCCTCTTCAACCAGGGGTCCGTACAGCGACATCCGCCCCCGTACCCCTGATGGGACCTCAACCGCTGCCCAATGCAGCCCCTTCTTTGGATCTTCAGGCGTGATCTGGAGCGGCGGTGAATCGAAGCCACCGGCCTGGATATGTTCGCGTACTGAGAGGGCGGATCCAAGAGGTTTATGCCCGTATCGTGCAACGAGGTCCGAGAGCATCAGGCTCGTTGCCGGATAGATGAAGACCTTCGCCATGCTCAGGCCTCCTCCTCAATAATGGATGCGAGTTCCTCAATATCGAGGGGTAGCTCCCGTTTGAAAGGCTGTGCAGTCTTCTTCAGATCTTCTGGCTTCATGGTATCCGTCTCTTTTAGTCCGTGTGAAATAAATCGCGAAAGTCCGATCTCGTATTCATGCCCGAGGTATCCAGGCCTCGATCCCCCGAGATTTGCCCTGCATCGCCGCTCGTCTCCAGGAGGAAAGCCCCTGTCCTTGATGAAGATATGGAAGGGATCTATCTTCCGGAGCCGCTCGACTATCCTCCTGACTTCATCAGGAGTACCGGTAACCTGCACCCCAAAACAGGTCTCCTTGATCATAACACCCATCGCAACTTCGTAGGCGGCAATGGCAAGATCCTGCGGGGTGGTTGTCGGAGAGTCGACGAAGATGTATTTCGTCTCGGTGCCGACATATTCTGGATTGTACTCTTTCATCTCTTCACCTCCCTGATATAGATGGTATCTCCTTCTTTCAGCTTCTGAAGTTTCTCCAGATCGTGCATGATGCCGATGATATTGCTCCCCTCAAAAGGTTCGGCAGTCGGGCCGAACTCGGCATTCTCCGACTCACGTACTCCCACAAGTCCCCCCCCTCTCCGGGAGGCATTCGTCATTCCAAGAGAGCTCTTTGGAACAGAACCAAGCGGTGTATTTTCCGGGATGATATTGATCTTCTCGGGGATATCCGGTTCAAAGAGCCAGACATCATCAAAACTGAAGAAGAACGGGAGCATCCCGATCGAGTATCGCTTCAGCCCGGTGAACCTCCGGAATATATCGACGGTCCGGGGGGCTTTATCATCAAAGAGCGTAATATCGATGACATCATCCTGGTCCATCGTTGTCACGGTGACCTGCTTCTCTTTCAGCACATCAAGGGTGGTACCCGGCTCCTGACTGATGACAATCCGTTTTGGGGACTCTGAATCAGCCTTCAGAGAGATGCCCCGGCTCTCTGCATATGCCAGTGCATCCTCAAGATGCATCCCCAGCAGATCGAACCGCTCCGGTTCGCAGACAACAGCACATGATTCTCCATCTGAGATCAGCCTGATGAGTTCGATCCCATGGGTCACCTGCCCGATGACGGTGTGATGCGGACTCGTTGCCACATCATCGCGATAGATATAGATCGCACCGGAGAGCTTTCCTTTCGTACGGGCAGTTACCGCACCCTCACGCCGGGGGGCTTTCTGTTCGAGCCTGATATCCATGTGGCCGAGATGCGCATCCATGCAATAGGTGGATGTGGTCCTCTCTGCATGGAAGATCCCGGACTGCAGGGAGAAGAGGAGGTGATCCACCGAATCAGCAATCGCAGTATTAATATCTTCTTTAGAATAGCCGTCGGCCTGGATACGGATATGGGAGATGATCTCCATCCCTTCTTCAAGGGGGAGGGAGAGATCGGTTGTGGTGATGGAATGGGTGCTATCAGCCCAGCTGATCATCCGCTCGATCCCGGTGATCTGATCTCCGGTATCAAGCCTGTCAATTGTACCACGCCCGGCAACTATATGGCCGATGATACCACCGCCTTCTGCAGCACCATGGTCTGCCTGGTGCTCTTTTCTGGATACGATCAGGTACGAGCGCTGTGTATCATATCCGCCACACCCGATCAGGATATCGCCGCGTGCGTACCGGGAAGGACGGCGTAAAGGGTTGAAATCGGATGGAAAAGGCCCAAATGCCGCCGCATACCGGTCAGACCAGTGGAGAGCCGGATTGAACGAAGCATCATCCGGATTGGGGAGGACCACTCTGCCATCCGGGATCTCGGCAACAAATTCACCTTTGGTGGTGGTTATACGAAAATGGCGTGTTGCCTCCTCAGAAACGATACCCGGCCTGATGATCGCAAGAGATAATGCCGGATTATGATCGGGAAGGATATCCTTCAGGCATGCTCCATCATCTGTCTGGATTACCCTCCCATCCAGAGTGAACCTGATCATGCTATTCTCCCGCGATAGCCTTGTTCATGATGTTGCGTTCTTCTGCAGTGAGGAGATCCATAATCTCCCGTGTCGGACCAATGGCAACGATCTTGCCTCCACGCATCAGTGCCGCGCGATCACAGACCTCCTGCACGAACTCCATGTCATGTGAGACGATCACAAAGGTCTCATCTATCTCCTCACGCGAATGAAGGATCGAATGTTTCACATCGACTTTTGTGATCGGGTCCATGGTGCCGGTCGGCTCGTCAAGGATGATGATCTTTGGTTCACGGATTAAGACCTGTGCCAGTGCCACCCGGTGGCGCTCACCTTCGGAGAGGGAGTTGGGCTGGCGTTCAAGGATTGCCCGCCCCTTCTCTTCAGTGAATCCTGCCATCTTCAGCGTGATCATCGCCTTCCTGAGGGCAAGCTCTTTAGGAAACTCAAGGCCGATCGAGTCTGTCAGGTTGTCAAGAACGCTCCTGTGCGGGAAAAGGTCGTATTCCTGGTGCAGGAGGCCGATGTACATCTTTGCACGCCCACGGAACTGGTATCCCGGGCGGGTCATATCAACCCATTCATCACCGATCTTGATATCGAGCCTGCCGCTTGTCGGCTCAAGAATCCCTGCTATGATCCGGGAGAGTGTTGTCTTTCCTGCACCGCTTGTCCCGATGATCCCAAAGATCTCTTTCTCGCGGATCTCAAAATCGACTCCGTCGACAGCACGGATCACACCCCTGTCCACAGAGATGTACCGCTTCTTCAGGTTTTCGCATTTGATTAGCACATTGCCAAATTCAGGTCTCTCAAAGACCTCTTCATCATGATGGTCTTTCATGAAGGCGGCGATCACCTCTTCCGGGGTTCCGGTAGCGCTGATCTCTCCATCGGCAATGAGGATCGCCCGATCAGCCACATCCTCAATTGCCTGGGCGAAGTGGGAGGTGATGATCATGCCCATGGATGACGTCTTTGCAGCTTTTTTCAGCATCTCATGGACGACACGGGCCATCTTCGGGTCGAGGGTTGCGGTTGGCTCGTCTGCGAAGAGGAGGAACGGCTCTTTTGCAAGCTGGCGCGCGAGCACCACACGCTGCTTCTCACCGCCGGAGAGATCACGGGCGATATGCATCATCCTGTGGGAGAGCCTGACCTCATCGAGGAGATCGGCAGCACGGGAAACCGCTTTTCCGGATGGATATCCGGTATCTTCGAGTGCCCTGATGACATTCTCGATGACACGGTCGTTTCCATACAGCGCAAAAGTTCGCTGGAACATAATGGCGGTTCTCTGCATCAGATGGCGTTTTAACGAATCGTCATCATTCCAGAGGTCCACATCTCTCTTCTGAAGGGTTCCGGCCTTACAGCGGGGACAGGTGGATCCAGCCTGGCTTGCAAGCTCAATCCGGCCGCAGGAGTCACACACCGAGATGTGATAGATGATCCGCCCCTCAGTCGGCGGTTGATCGATTCCACGGATTAGGTGAATCAGGACGGTCTTTCCTGCACCGCTCCTGCCGATGATACCGACGGTTTCTCCTTCTGAGATCTCAAGATTGATGTTATTGAGTACTCTCGTGCCATTAAAGTCCATGCAGAGGTTTTCGACTGAGATAAAGGGTTTCATGAAGCAGCCTCTTGAGTAGTATGTAGAAGAAGGAACATATTAGTCTTTATATGTGAACAGTCTTGCCGGGATCCGATCGTACTATCTCTTCAATGATTGCGATCACTTCATTGAGTTCATGAATCGTATAGGTGGCAGCAGCCTCTAAAGCTTCAATCCGCTCACCCGGCTGCTGCTCGGAGAGGATGGCAATATCCGCCTCCCTCATTGCCCGAAGATCATTGATCCCGTCTCCGACCATCAGGACGGTATCATAATTGTCTTTTAATCTCCGTACAATCTCGGCCTTCATCGTCGGGGTGGCAACCCCGAAGATCCGGTCATGCGGGATGCCGAGATAATCTCCCATCCGTTCCAGTTTCGATCCCCTGTCCCCGGAGGCGATGAAGGTGGCAATTCCCCTCTGGTGAAGGCGGGTGATCGTCTCTTTCGCACCGGGAAACGGGCTTCCCCCGGCGGTGATTGTGAATTCGATCATCCTGTTCCTGATATTGAGGATCACGCCCGAGTTGATCGCTATCACCGGCCTGATATGGCTGCACCGGCTCCAGACCATCCGGATCGTCTCCTGGAGATCGCCGACAACTGCGTACTGCTCATGGAAGAGGATATCTGCAATTTCATCCTGGGTGATCACGCGACGCCCGCAGGATATCCCGAATTCAATTCTTTTCCTACTGAGAAATGAAGAGAGCAGTTCGTCCCTGTCTGCTTTAATGACATCCTCAGAATGTACATGGAGCAGCACCAGGATTCGATCGGGATCATCAAAGGTGAGGGTGGTTGTCTCTATCTCCTCGATGATGGTTCCTGTCAGGATCTTTTTTGCAACCCGGTAGGTGCGGAGGAGTGTCCCTGCACTGTCAAAGACTACTGCTATCGTCATCCAAAAGCCACCTTTATCAATGATAAGTACCGTCGATTGATATATGCCACTGATCAGAACCGCAGACGCCATCCGCTCGATGGAGATCCGGGGTGCAGGACGGATTGCGCGTGCAGCAGCAGGAGCACTCAGGGATCATGCCGGAGCAACAGAAACAACAGACCGGGATGCATTTCAAAAAGAGATGCGCCGGGCAGCAGCAATCCTCCGTTCCACCCGCCCGACAGCCGTCTCCCTCCCCAATGCACTTCATGCCGTGATGCGGGGCCTTGAGGATGCAGCCAGTGCAGAAGATGCGCGCGATATTATCCTTAAAAATGCAGATGCCTTCATCCGGTCATCTGAAGAGGCGGTCTCGATGATCGCCACAATCGGGGCAGACCAGATCAAAGACGGAGATACGATTCTCACCCACTGCAACTCAGAGGCTGCACTCTCCTGTATCATCGGGGCAAAACGGCAGGGAAAAGAGATCGAGGTCTATGCGACCGAGGTCAGGCCATGGAACCAGGGGCATCTTACGATCGAGGTGCTGAATCACCATGAGATCCCGACACATTTTATTGTTGACTCAGCTGTCCGCGCATTCATCAATGATGTCGATATTGTGATCGCCGGAGCTGATGCGGTCTGTTCTGACGGGAGTGTCATCAACAAGATCGGAACCTCCCAGATCGCCCTTGCTGCAGACGAGGCGCGTACCAGGATGATCTTTGCTGCCGAGACCTACAAGTTTGCACCCCAGACCCTCGCCGGCCATACCATCCCGATCGAGGAGCGGCCTGGCTCTGAGGTGCTTGCTGATGATCGTGCAGCTGCGCTCCCCTTTGTCAGGGTACGAAATCCGGTCTTTGACATCACCCCGCCAGCATATATCGATGGGATCGTGACAGAGGCAGGCCTTATTCCCCCATCATATGCCCCGTTCATCATCAGGGATCATCTCGGATGGGATCTCCCGATGATCAGATCCGATGGTGTGTGACGTATCCTCACGGGGGATCTTCTCCTGATTCCGGGGATGATACATTTTATAGCTCCACAAACAAGGTAAATGAGAAGATTATATGAGGAGATGTTCATGGGAGTACAATTTGTAAAACTGCAGGGGAATGGCAATGATTTCATCCTGATCGATGAGATGGAGAAGGAGATGATCCCCGAAGAGATGAAGGCTTCGTTTGCGTTGCTCTTCTGTGACCGCCGGTTTGGTATCGGGGGCGACGGTGTCCTCTTCATTTCAAAATCCGAATCTGCAGATGTTAAAATGCGCCTCTTCCAGCCAGACGAGTCTGAAGCGGAGATGTGTGGAAACGGGATCCGGTGTCTTGCCCGGTATGCATATGATTATGACTATATCAAAGAGGAGAGCACGGTTGAGACACTCGCCGGTATCATGCCAGTTACCGTTGGATACCAGAATGATGAGTTCTATGCGACGATCACGATGCCAACCCCGGCATTTGCCCGGAGCGGGATTCCTGCAACCGGGGAGGGTGAAGACGAGTACTCAGAGATGATAGGTACCTATCAGGTCTATGCCGTCAATACCGGTGTTCCCCATGCGGTCGTCTTTGTTGATGAGATCGGGGCGATCGATCCGATGAAGCTCGGTCCCGGCATCAGGAACCATCCCACCTTCCCAAAGGGTGCGAATGTCAACTTTGTCGAGAAGGTCGACAAGAACCTTCTCAGGATACGAACCTTCGAGCGGGGTGTCGAGGGTGAAACCTGGTCATGCGGAACCGGCGCAACCGCATCTGCGGCGGTTGCCCACAAGCTCGGCTATGTCACGAGCGATTGTATCGTCGAGACGAAGGGTGGCCCGCTCCGGATCCACTTTGATGAGACGGTCACGATGACCGGCCCCGCTGAAGTCGTCTTCATCGGGATGATCCAGCTCTGACGCGAAACAGTATTGATAATCCCGGGAGATTTCCGGGATTATACTGTTTTTCCGGCTCGTTGCTGATCCGTGTTGTTTATTAATAGGGAACAGGTCCTCATCAGGCAATACGGTATTTTAATCATGCATTGTGATCTGTTGACTCGGGCGTAGAATATGCCTTGATAAAACCGGTTCATGGAGAAGAAACCTTGAAAATTCCCCCCGCCCCGTCCCCGTCCGCATGTGCTTCGCAGGGAGGTTGTCATGGGTGGCCCCGCACATGCAGCACGTGAGGGGGCGGGAATGTTTTGTGGGCTGCCAGAGGAGATAAACCTCCGATTCTGATGAATCGCCTTTCAGGTTGCTCTGATGAGCAAGGGTTTATCATCTCTGTCATCCTGCTCCCTTCGCCACCCCGCCCCCCGATACCCGCGCCGCACGTGCTTCAATCACCCCTCATGCTCGGATGTTGTGCCGGGATCGATCCCCCGGCCTCTCTATTCCCCTGAGGAAAAGCCGGATTTCTAACATCCTGCATGAAAAAGCCAGGAAGCTTCTTTCCGCATCCACACTCAGCAGGAATGAATCCCATCTTCTGTAATGACAAAATCAAATGATTCCCCTTCCGGGCGGGAGCGGTGCTTCATGATGATCGCCCGGCGAATGCTGTTATGCCGTTCGATCCTGATGATCGCCTTTGAGATATGGGAGAGGGTCGTTCCACCGAGACCGGAGAATGTGTCTGTTGACGGATCCATGTACACCTGGTTGGTAATTAAGACCGGAACCTGGTGTTTTCGCGCGATAGCCAGGATCTCGATCATCTGTTTCCCGAGCATCCGCTGGACATCGCCCCGCTTCTCCAGTTCCGACCGGTAGAGGGCGGTTGCCGAATCCATCACGATGAGACCTATGCTGTGTTTTGAGAATATCTTCTCCGAATCACGGATCATCAGCCCCTGTTCGGCAAAGTCGATCGGTTCAAAGAGGTAGAGACGTGTGGCGAGATCCGGGGCACTATCCCCGCTACCGCAGATCTGGATGAACCGATCAGGGGAGAAGCCTTCGGTATCAAAGAAGATGACACCGGCACCCTCCTTCAGGGTGGCAACCGCCGCCATGATGGCGAGCGTGCTCTTGCCGCTCCCCGGCTCCCCGTAGATCTGGGTGATCATCTGCCTCTCAAGGCCGCCACCGAGGATTCGATCCAGATCCGGGCTCCCGGTGCTTACCCGCGAAGATTCCACCCTTCCAGCTCCCGGTATGCGATCTCCTCGGCTCTCCTTTTCAGATCGCGAACGCTCAGCCCATGCCGCCCGGCGGCGGTGGCAACAGCATCGAACTCTGCTTTGACGGAGATGATCTTCCCCTGTGAGTATCCGATCTTCACGGGGATCTCGTCTCCTTCCGGTATCCGGATGGCGATCACCTTCCGTTCCGCAATGAACCGGTGAACCGAGGGGATGCACCGGACGCCAAGTGTTCCAAGCTCTTCTGCCATGACACCTGCAAGCCGCTCCGAATCTTCCTGGCGGCAGATCACCCGGATCAGATGGCCGGGCCTTCCCTTCTTCATGATGATCGGAGTTGCTGATGCATCGCGGGCCCCTTCGCGATGGAGGCGGGCGATCGTATAGGCGATCACCTCGCCGTCGGCATCATCGACATTCGTCTCCAGGATATCAACCATCGGGAGTGCCTCCCTGTTCTCAAGGATCATCACCCGGAGAACATTCGGCCGGTCTTTTGGGTCTCGTGTACCTGCACCATACCCGACTGCGGCGATGGTGCCGTTCCCGTCACCTCCCGGAAATGCTGCCCGGAATTCTGCGAGAAGTGCCGCCCCTGTCGGGGTGACCAGCTCCCCGGTCTCTTCATCGGTCCTTCTGGTGAGAAGCCCCGAATCCTCAAGGATATAGGCGGTTGCCGGTGCCGGAACAGGCATGATCCCATGGGCAGTCCTGGTCGTCCCCCTGCCAAGCGGGATCGGGAGGACTGCGACAGCATCCGGTGCAAGGGAGAAGAGGGCGGTGCATGCCCCGATCACATCAGCAATCGCATCATCCGCACCCACCTCATGGAAATGGGTATGGTCTCCATGGACACGGGTCTCGGCATCATGGATTCTTGCAAAGATCCGCGCCGCCATCTCTTTTACTTCAGATGTGGCATCAGCCTCCCTGAGGCGGGCGAGGACCTCATCCAGCGTCCGGGGACTCTCCCCCGCATGCGTCCTCAGGTATGTCGCCCCGATGCCAGACCGTGAAACCCGCATTATCTCCGGTTTTCCTACAAGTGAGGTCATTGCCCGGATCACCGCCTCCTCATCAGCGCCAGCGGCAAGGAGGGCTCCTGTGATCATATCTCCCGCAGCACCATTCACCGGGTCAAAGAGGATCGTCCGCATCGCAAAACACTACTTATATGTCCGGACACCGTTGACAATAAAGTAATGCCTGAAGTGTACCTGAAGGTCGATTCGGCCTATCCTGAAGATCTGGGTGGAGGGAAGGCACGCCTCGATCCGGAGACGATGCTCGCACTCCGTGTCTCCCCCGGCGATCTGATCAAAATTGAGGGGAAGAAGGAGACGCTCGCAAAGGTCTGGCGTGCGATGGCGAAAGACTGGGACCAACAGAAGATCCGGATTGATAAGTATACCCGTGAGAATGCCGCCGTCACCATCGGCGATCGCGTGAAGATCTCGAAGGTGGAGGCGGTGATCGAGGCAAAAGAGGTGGTGATCGCACCGCCTGAGAACCTGCCACCACAGCTGACCATTCATATGGAGCATGCCGCACAGGGGCTGATCAACTACCCGGTATCGATCGGCGATGTGGTCCCGATCCGTGCGATGATGATCCCCCAGCTGATCGAGTTCAAGGTGATCTCCCTTGAACCCGTGGATGCGGTGATCATCACCAGAAATACAACCATCACCGTATCCGACAAGCCTGCCCCGGGATTTGAGGGGCTGAAGCGGATCAGCTACGAGGATATTGGTGGATTAAAAGACGAGCTCCAGCGGCTCAGGGAGACGATCGAGCTCCCAATCCGCCATCCCGAACTCTTCAAGACCCTTGGGATCGAGCCGCCGAAGGGTGTTCTCCTCTATGGCCCCCCCGGCACCGGAAAGACCCTGATCGCACGGGCGGTTGCCAATGAATCCGGTGCGAACTTCATCTCGATTGCAGGGCCTGAGGTGATCTCAAAGTACTATGGGGAATCCGAACAGCGGCTCCGCGAGGTCTTCGAGGAGGCAAAAGAGAATGCGCCCTCGATCATCTTCATCGATGAACTCGACTCCATCGCCCCGAAACGCGAGGATGTGACCGGCGAGGTGGAGCGGAGGGTGGTCGCCCAGCTGCTGACGATGATGGACGGGCTTGAGGAACGCGGGCAGGTTGTTGTGATCGGCGCAACCAACCGGCTGGATGCAATCGATCCCGCCCTCAGACGCCCCGGAAGGTTCGACCGCGAGATCGAGATCGGGGTGCCACCGCATGCAGATCGGGAGGAGATCCTCAATATCCATACCCGTGGCATGCCGATTGACGAAGGTGTCAGGATCGACCAGATCGCCGGCCGGACACATGGTTTCGTCGGGGCTGATCTCGCTGCTCTCGCACGTGAAGCTGCGATCCGCGCCCTGAGGCGGTATCTGCCCGATATCGATCTCGAACAGGACTCGATACCGCAGGAAGTACTTGATAACCTGAAGGTGACCGTAGATGATTTCCGCGAAGCACAGAGGGAGGTCTTCCCCTCGGCGATGCGTGAGGTGATGCTTGAGGGGACCAACACCACGTGGTCTGATGTGGGTGGCCTTGCAGCTGCACGGCAGGAGATCCGGGAGGCAGTCGAACTGCCACTCACCGAGAGGGAGAAGTTCGAGGAGCTTGGTATCCAGTCTCCAAAAGGCATTCTCCTCTATGGTCCTCCCGGCACCGGGAAGACTCTCATCGCAAAGGCTGTTGCAAACGAATCGGGTGCAAACTTCATCCCGATCAAAGGCCCCCAGCTCCTCTCCAAATGGGTGGGGGAGAGCGAACGGGCGGTCCGTGAGATCTTCAAGAAGGCCCGGCAGGTGGCCCCATCCATCATCTTCTTCGATGAGATGGATGCCCTCACCCCGGCACGCGGGGGTGGGGATTCCTCGCATACTATCGAGAGTGTTTTAAACCAGATCTTAACCGAGATCGACGGGATCGAGGATATCCGTGATGTGATCGTGATGGGGGCGACAAACAGGCCCGACATTGTCGATCCCGCCCTCCTCCGTCCCGGCAGGTTCGATCGGCTCGTCTATATCGGGGAGCCGGATGAAGAGGATCGGAGAAAGATCCTCTGGATCCATATGAGGAGCATGCCGATTGAAGGAGGAACGATTGAAGAGTTCATCTCTCTCCTTGAAGGCTTTGAATATGGCTGCATCGAGCGGATATTCGAATCCATCGGAGAAGGAAAAGAGATCACCGCTGATGCGATCCGGGAGGCTGCATATGAGATGCCGAAGAAGGAAGGGGCAGGATTGAAGAGGAGCGAGATCCGACGCCTGATTCATGAGCTTACCTCCCGGTTCAATCAACAGTCTCCTGACCCCGCACGGTATGCGATCATCGCGGCGATTGCCGCCCGGACCGCCGGGTATGTCGGATCCGATCTCGAAGGGCTCTGCCGTGAGGCAGGGATGCTTGCGATGCGGGAAGGTGTATCGGTCGTCTCCACCCGTCACTTCGAAGCGGCGATGGAGAAGGTACGGCCGACCATGAATGAACGGCTTACCGAATACTACTCCCGGATCCAGCAGCATTTCAAAGGCGGGCTCCCCCGTCAGTCACAGCCGGTTGAATATCAGTAACACTCTTATGACACCGGGGAGAAACCTCTCTCCCCATGTCCGTTTCAGAGCGAACAGAACCTCAGGAGCACTGGTCTTCCGGTCTTGGTTTTGTTCTTGCATCCATTGGTGCGGCTGTTGGTATCGGAAATATCTGGCGTTTCTCAACTGTTGTCGGCGAGAACGGGGGTGGTGCATATCTCATCCCGTTTCTGCTTTCCGTCTTCCTGATAGCTCTCCCCCTGATGGTGATCGAGATCAAGGCGGGCCGGGCACTCGCTGCCGATGTTGTGACCGCCTTTGAGAACGTGCATCGCCACCTCGCAAAGGCAGGCTGGCTGATTATCGCAGTCGGCTTTGTTGTGCTGAGCTATTATCTTGTTATCACCGGATGGACGCTTGCGTTCGTCTTCCTCTCACTGATCGGAGCTGATGGCAGGTTCGCATCGTTTACTGCCGGATACCTGCCGGTCCTCTTCTTCATCATATCAGCCCTTTTGACTGGCGGGGTGGTTGCACTTGGTGTCAAAGAGGGGATCGAACGGGTGACCCGGTGGCTCATCCCGATCAGTTTCATCATCTTAATCGGTCTTGCCATCTATGCCACAACACTGTCGGGTTTTCACGAGGCTCTTGCCTTCTTCTTCACCCCGGATTTCTCGGCACTTAAAGATCCCGGCCTCTGGGCGGCGGCATTTGGCCAGTCATTCTTCTCACTCTCGGTTGGAACCGGTATCCTCCTCACCTATGGTTCTTATCTGAGAAGATGGGTTCCAATTGGGAGATCTGCAGTCTATATCACCATAGCCGATCTCTCGGTTGCAATACTCGCAGGACTGATCATCTTCCCGATCGTCTTCACCTTTGGTTTCTCCCCTGCAATGGGAGCTGAACTCACATTCACGATCCTTCCCGAGGCATTTGCCCTGATACCGTTTGGTGCCTTGATCGGATTTTTATTCTTCCTTCTCCTCTTCTTCTCTGCCCTGACGGCAACGGTCTCGATGATAGAGATGCCCCTTGCCTCTCTTGTCGCCAGAAAAGGCCTCTCCAGAAAGCAGGCGAGCCTTGCCCTCACCGGAGCTGTGATCGCAATCGGCCTCCCCTCAGCACTCAGTTATTCGGGTATGAACCTCACAATAGGTGGAGTTCCGGTGCTGGATCTCATCGACAAGACAGCGGGATCGCTTGGTCTTCCCCTGACCGCACTGATCATGGCAGTTGTCTTCGGCTGGATTCTTGATCCGCGTCTGTTCAGGGAGAGAGGCGAGTTGAAAGGATCCATCCCCCTCCTTGTCTTTGGTATCTGCAGGTATCTGATCCCGCCGGTGCTCCTGGTGACCTTGCTCCTCCTTGGCATCGGGATAGTCAGAGGATGACCGATATCCTCATACCCCGTCATGATCCAGAAGTGATCAGATATGACAGGGGATGATGGGAAAATATCGGATTACATGTTCAGGACGGCGGAGATGATCATCCGTGTGGCTGAGGTGGTCGACGAGGAGAGATCACGGCAGTTCATCTCCGAGATACTCTCCGGCAGGAGGATTTATGTCACCGGTGCCGGAAGATCCGGCCTTGTTGCCAAGGCGTTTGCGATACGGCTGATGCATCTTGGTTTTCCCTGTTATGTGATCGGTGAGACGATCACCCCTGCTTTTGAATCCGGTGATATGCTCGTTGTCTTCTCCGGCTCTGGTGAGACGAAATCCGTGGTGAGCGCGGCTGAGAAGGTGCATGAACTTGGAGGGTGGGCCTGCCTCATCACCGCAAATCCGGACTCACACGCAGCCGGGTATGTTGATCTGGTCATCGATCTCGGTGAATCATCCGGGAATAGCGCTGATCTTCCCCCTGAGTATGAGGTGAGGCAGATCACCGGTCAGTACCGGTCGGTCTCGGTTCCGATCGGGAGGGGATCGGCATTTGAGATGGTGGCACTCGCCTATTCTGATGCGATCATCTCCGCCCTGATGGAAGCCCGTCACCTGGATCCAGATGAAGTCAGGCTCCGATTCTCAAATATCTGAAAAACCCTCTATTTTCTGTGAAATGGATCCGGCAGCTGCATATGCGGTTGAGAATGCTGCCTGAAGATTATATCCCCCGGTATCACCGTCGATATCGAGCACCTCCCCGATACAGTAGAGGTCTGGAAGAAGCCTGGATTCCATCGTCTTATTGTTGATCTCCTCAACTGCAACGCCCCCACGGGTTGCCATTGCACCATCAAACCCGCCGACCATTTTGATATCGAATTTCCAGCCGGTGAGGAGCGAAAGGAGTTCTTTCCGTTTTTCTTTGGTGAGGTGGGCAACTGTACTCTCCGGGGACAGCCCCGCCTCTTCGGTGAGCCGCTGGATGAAGCGTGCAGGAAGGGGTAGTTCCGAGAGGATCGTCTTTACGAGCCGTTTTCCGGATTCCTGTGTTCCAAGGGCGATAAGAGATGCGATCGTCTCCCTCTCTTTTTCCGGGAGAAATGCGATGCTGAGGCTGTCGCCATCCCTTACAAAGCGGGATGCATGCAGGATGGCTGGTCCGGAGAAGCCGTTATGGGTAAAGAGGAGATCTCCTGTTACTCTCCGAGCAATCTTTCCCTCCCGGAGGATCGAGACGGTGATGTCATCAAAGGAGATCCCGGCCAGATCAGGGAATGGATACTGCTCCGGGTGTACCGGGGCAAGGGCAGGTCCAATCTCAATGATCTGGTGGCCGAGGGATTCTGCGAAACGGTACCCGTCACCTGTTGATCCGGTAGATGGGTATGATGCACCGCCGGTTGCAATGACGAGGTGATCGACCAGAACCTCCTCTTTATCTGTTCTGATCAGAAAACCGTCCCCTGAGCGCTCCACAGCACGAACCGGACTGTTCTGCCTGATCACCACCCCGTTCTCCCGGCATGCGGTCGTCAGAAGAGAGAGGATATCATCTGCCTTTTCAGATACCGGGAATATCTTCTCGTTCTCATCTGCATAGAGGGGGCATCCCCGCTCTTCGAAGAAGGCGATCAGATGCCGATTCGTACAACCCCTGAGTGCTGGTTTCAAAAAAGCCCCGTTATCACCGTAATGTTCAACAAAGCTGCGGATATCTCCTCCATGCGTGATATTGCACCGCCCGGATCCGGTGATCAGGAGTTTTCTCCCCGCCTCCCTCTTCTTCTCAAAGAGGATGATCCGGCTCCCCTCTGACCGGATCGTCGCTGCGCAGAAGAGTCCTGCCGGCCCGCCTCCGATAATGCCAGTTACAGGCCGGGCCATGTGCAATCACACCTGTTGCGGGGAGGCGTTCTCTCTTCCCGGATATTTTGCCGCCGCAATCTTCCGTTTCAGTTCTGCTGCTGCGGCTGCGACATCATCCTCTCCAACAACCGCGGAGATGACGGCGGCACCGTCGGCACCGGCAGCGATCACAGATCCGATATTCTCAGAAGTGATTCCGCCGATCGCTACAAGCGGGAGTCGGGTCGCGGCACGGATGGCGCCCAGTGTTGACAGGCCGTGGCCGCATCCTGCATCATCTTTTGAGGTTGTTGCAAAGATCGGGCTGAGTGCAAGATAATTCGCACCTGAGATCTCTGCCTGTATCGCCTCCTCAACCGTTCCGACCGAAGATCCGATGATAAAGTTCCTGGGTACGATCCGGCGTGCCTCGGCAATCGGCATATCCTGCTGACCGAGATGAACCCCATCCGCCCCGGCGGCAAGCGCGAGATCGAGCCGGTCATTCATGATGAAGCAGGCGCCGGCATCCCTGGTCAGGGCCACAATCTCTGTTGCTGTCCGGTAGAGGGATGTGGAATCCATCCTCTTGTCCCGGAGCTGGATGATATCAGCTCCGCCCCGGAGTGCCATCTCTGCGAGTGCGGTGTGTGATCTGCCCCGCCCGATCTGCTCGTCGGTGATGACGTAGAGATCATATGCCACAGTACTGCTCCACCTGTGCTTCTTTCATGATCATCTCCGGTGTCAGTGAGGCGAGTTCGTCAAAGAGTGCGGTCCGAAATGAGTATGGTCCCGCAGATTGCCTGGCTCCCCGTTCCCCGGCAAGCCCGAATGCGATGAGTGCAGCGGCAGCAGATTTCACCGGGTCCTCGCCTGCGGCTGCAAACGCCCCCACCACAGATGCCGCCATACAGCCGGTCCCCGATAGCCGCTCCATCATCGGGCTCCCGTTTCGGATCAGGTATACCTCGCTCTTCCCGCAGACGATATCCGTCTCCCCGGTCATGGCGACGACGGTGTTCCACCTCTCGGAACACTGACGGGCAACCTCAATGGGATCACCGGCACACCCGCCCGAATCAACCCCTCTGACAGTGCCGCCGCTCCCGGCAAGGACCCCGATCTCACCGGCGTTTCCTTTCAGGATCGCGACTCTGCATTCATTCAGCATCCTCTCCGCACTCTCTGTCCTGAGTGTTGTTGCCCCGACCCCGACCGGATCGAGGATCACCGGTATGGAACAGGCATTTGCGGCTTTCCCTGCTGCGACCATCGCATCTATCTGTGCGGGTGAAAGGGTTCCGATATTCAGGACAAGGGCGCCTGCGATCCCGGCCATCTCGGCCACCTCCTCGATTGCGCCGGCCATCACCGGTGCTGCACCGATGGCCAGTGTCGCGTTTGCGCAGTCATTGATTGTGACGGTATTGGTGATATGGTGAATGAGCGGCCGGGTTGATCGAACCCTGCCAAGGAGTGTGGCTGCGTAGGTATTCATGCTGGTATATATTGCTGCTCTGAAGGGAAAAGTGATATGGAAGAGAGGAGGGGATTCTTCTATCCGATCTTCCATCTCCCTGCCGGAACAGCGATCACAAACCGTGCACCTTTGCCTGTGATCCCTTCCTCATGGATCGTGATCCCGGTGATTGCCATGATCTCCCGCACCAGGTAGAGGCCATACCCGCCGTTTTTTCCGTATTTATAATCAAAAATACGCTCTTTCATCTCATCCGGGATGCCTGGTCCGTCATCTTCCCAGATGATCCTCAGATTTCCATTCCGCTCCTCACAGGATATGGTGATCTCCGTTGCCTCCTCTGCATGCCGGATGGTGTTGTCCAGAAGGTTTGAGAAGACTTTGGTGAGGAGGGGATCGGCGATGATCGAAAGGTTCCGGCAGGTGTTTATAATCGGGATCCCGGATCCGGCGAGTGGTTCGAGGGAAGCGCTGATCTCCTGCCATTCTGCCCCGCTCGTTCCGATTTTTTCATACTCCTTCATAAATTCAAAATACGTTTCGATCTGTTCGATGGATTGAAGGATATTCTGAAGATAATCTGCAATCAGTCTGTCAGGTTTCTCCTCTTTTATGAGCTCGATATAGCCCTGCATCACCATCATCTGGTTCCGGACATCGTGGCGGGTGATGCCGGAGAGGAGGCGGATTTTTTTATTGGAGAGCCTGATCTCTTCTTCTGCTTGTTTTTCGCCAGTGACATCCCGGTTGACGACGATCGCACCCTTTACTGTTCCGTCATCAAGGATCACCGGTGCGGTATAATTGTAGATGAGGCGTTTTTTTCCGTCAAAACAGTCGATCTCGAGAAGCTCATCGGTGATGGTGACGCGATCACGTATGCTGTGGGCAAGTGCCCAGTCGTCAGGTGCGATCTCCTCGCCTGAGGGGTACCTGCGGGCTTTGAAGATCCCATACTCTTCTATTCCCACGTGGGGTTCTCCACCCCAGATGGCAACCCCTGCCGGGTTCCCCATGGTGAGCTTCCCCTCGCTATCTGCAAACCAGAGCCCGATCGGGAGGATCTCCATTATCTTTGAGAGGATCTTCTCACGGATCATTAATTCCTCTTCGGCACGCCTCCATTCGGTGATATCCACAAGTGAGGCGATGGAGAGCCGCTCTTCTGGTAAGATTCCGATTGAGATGAGAATGATCCGCTCCTCCCCGTTCCGCCTGATGAACCGGAACTCGTAGCTGAGTGGAACCTCACCATTCTGGTGGCGTGCCTGATGATACTCCAGTACCCGATCGACATCCTCTGGATGAATGAATGCAGTGGGTGTTAATTTTCCTTCGATCTCAGCAGCCGTATATCCGGAGAGTTTCTCAAAGCGGGAATTGACTTTTAGGATCGTCAGATCCTGCCCGAAGATGGTAAGTGCAGAGCCGGCATTCTCAAAGATGCCCCGGTACCGCTCCTCACTCTTCCTGAGTTTCTCCTGCGCAGTGATCGCCTCATCCAGGTGCTGGCGGATCTCCTCCTCTGTTGATGCCAGCTCCTCATGCATCGAGAGCAGTTCGCGTTCCTGGTTCCTCTGCTCGGTGACATCACGGATGGATTCGATGGCACCTGCTACCTCTCCTGTATCATCATAGAACCGTGAGGCTGTTGCCCAGAGCGCCCTCTTCTCTCCCTTCGTCCTGGCGGAAGCGGTCTCGATGATCGCACTCTCACCCTTCTTCCGGATCTCCGGGTACTGTCCGTCTGTATTGTCAAGCTCTCCTTTGAGGATATAGTCGATGAGAATCGGCCTTCTCTCTCCATAGAAGAGGGGGGAGTATTCATAATTGCCCTTCCCCAGCACCTCCTCTGCTTCGATCCCGGTCAACTCCTCAATGGCCTTGTTCCAGGCGATAATAGTACCCTCTGCATCGATCGCAAATGTGGCGTCGGGGAGGAAGTTGATGATATCAGACAGCCTCCGCTCGCTCCTCCTGATCTCCTGCTCCCGTATTGCAAGCTCATCGAAGCTCGACCTCAGCTCTTCTTCATTGGCAGTGAGCTGTTCATATACGGCATTCAGCTCATCAAGGCTCTCGGCGATCCTCTTCTCAGCTCTCCTTGAGGCAACAGCCGACTGTATCTGATGGGCAAGTTCTGCAAACTGGGCACGGGGATTGCCGCCCTTCTGGAGGTAGAAGTCGGCACCATTGTTCAGTGCCTCGATGACGATATCCTCCCTCCCCTTTCCGGTGAAGATGATGAAGGGAACAGTCGATCCGGCTGCCCGGATCTCCTTTAAGAGGGTGATCCCGTCCTTTGACGGCATCTGGTAGTCCGAGACGACGGCGTCATATGCCCCAGCCATAATAATTTCCATCGCCTCAAGAGAGTCTTCGAGGATATCGACAGCAAAATTTCCTGTCTCTTCAAGGAAGAGTTTTGTCAGGTCAAGAAGTGCCGGTTCGTCATCAATATAGAGAATACGGATCGGGGTGCTGGTGCCGGGATCAGACATGAACTGATCTGAATATCTATCCTTCTCGGAGTTAAGGAGATCGGTTCTGAAGATTCGGGATATGGCTCTTTCCGGGGGGTGAAGAGAGCTATTGTTCTCTGTGACTGGATTGTTTCAGGAGGGGCTGCCGGAAGACGAGATCCGGGATCGGGTTCTGCATATGCTCGACCAGATCGGCCTTCATGAACGTGCCGATCATCTCCCAAAAGAGCTCTCAGGCGGGGAGCAGCAGCGGGTTGCTATCGCCTGCAGACTGGTGAATGATCCCGGGTTCCTGATCGCCGATGAGCCCTGTGCGAACCTTGACTCAGAGAACTCAAAGGCCGTCCTCGACCTCTTCCTCTTTGCCGGGATTAACCGGGAGCGGGGGCAGACGGTGCTGATGGTCTCGCATGAGGAGTGGCACCTGCCGTACTTTGATCGGGTGATCCGGCTGAATGAGGGGAAGATTGGGGAGGGGTGGGGGAAAATGGAAGGGGGATGTGCGGTAAACTCGTAAGATAGTGGACAGACCTCAAAAAGAAGATCTCCAATACTGCCTGATTAATGTCCATTATCCAACAGGGTCCAGCAGGGCACACTCTTGACACATCACCTGAGATAGGGAATTTTTATGTTGTAGTGAAAGATATTATTACAAAATCTGGGAGATAAAAAATATGCAAAAACAGCTTACAGCTATTATTCAAAAGGAAGGCGATGGCTATGTTTCATTCTGCCCGGAATACGACATTGCAAGCCAGGGTGGTACTGTAGAAGAAGCCAAAAATAACCTTCATGAAGCTTTGGAGCTCTTTTTTGAAAACGCTTCTCCGCAGGAGATTCAGTCACGGTTCCACGGGGAGATCTATATCACACGGATGGATGTGGCTGTTGGCTAAACTTCGTGTACTATCGGGAAAGGACGTCTGCACCATTCTCGAAAAACATGGTTATTCTCCAAAACCATCCTGAAAAATTCTGCTACATCTTTACTGATCTCCGGTTTATGATATACATATCCCAGAATGGGCTGCGAGAAAAAAGCTGAAAAAGGGTCAAAGGGATCATACTTGATCCCGTGTACGCCGCCAACAGGACTCGAACCTGTGACATGCTGGTTAACAGCCAGCCACTCTACCAACTGAGTTATGGCGGCACTCAAGTTGCCTAATTACATTGCCTGTGCCAGAACTTAAAGATTGTCAACCAGTCCCCGTTTCATCTCCTCGAGAGCCCGGATGAATGCATCCAGCTCATCAGGGATCTCCTTCAGCATCCTCCGCATCTCCGGGGTCGCATATGCCCCCGTGGAAGACGCGCGTATATATCCCATCTGTTCAAGGACGCGGAGGGAATACCGCACCCGGTGCTGGGGCTGGTTCAGCACCTCGGCGAGCTTGATGATCCCGATCGGCTCATGCTCGACAACCGCACGGGCTATTGATAGGTGCCGTTCAATCAGTTCAATCTCGTCACGCAGCTTCTCAATCATTTCTCTCCCTCCCCTGTCATTTTTTGAACCCCCGGATCCGAAAACACCAGTCATATCTGGCATCAGCCGGGTTTGTAAGCCGGGTTTGTACATTCCCTGCTCTCTATTGGGTGCTCCCTTCTTTTTCAGATGGTTCCTCTGCCTTCCCATGAATTTCAAGCCACTCTTTTGTTGTGATATACTGCTTCCGCGTCACGAATCCCGACAGAACGGCAATAATGATCAGGATGGCCAGCACCGGCGTTTTAAAAGCTGACCCCGCTGGAACAATGAAGAAGAGTGCAACCGCAGCTGCAGTGGCAAACAAGAAGATATTGAGGAGGATGACGACTGTTATGTATTTGATCTTGAAGATCTGCTTTGCCGATTCTTCCATATGCAGATATATGGTTTTCACATAATATATGCCCTGCCACACAGTGGCATGCCTCGTCTTTGTGAATGGCCCCACTCTGCTGCCTGCCTGCCTCCTCCTCACGAACGCTCCCTTATTCCAGAAAATCCTTTGGGGGGAGTGCTGGCGATAAACCGGTTGAATTGAGAAGATATTGATTTATAGTGATAATTACTACTCTTCTGTCAGGATATGCGGGGATATTCTTCTGCCTGGGCGACAATCGGGATCATCATTCTGGTATTGGCAACTCTCAGTACCGCAGGCTGCCTCTCCGATGCCGATCTCGATCACCTCTTTGATGACTGCACGCAGGCACTCTCTGCTCATCGTGAATCCCTTGACAACTACCTCCTCGTCTATACCATCGGTATCGATCTCTGGAATATCGAGCTCGCCGGGGATGCTCCGAATCCACGGACGCTCAGGACACAGATTGCGCGTGAAGAGGCGTTTCTCACTGAATTGTCAGACAAACACTGGGAGCTCACAGGGGCAGTCGGCAGGTTCTCAGATTATGCCGAAACACTTGAAGGAAGCCGCGGTGAATGGGCTGCCGGGATCGCCGATGATCTTCGTCTCTATGATGAAGAGATGTGGAATGTACAGAATGCATTCAAAGGCCGCCTTGCCTCCCTGAGCCAGTACCTTGATCTCGCAGAAGAGGGGGAGGGAGATACAGCAGAGGCACTCTCCTACCTTGAGAGTGCCAATACACTCGCCTCGAATGCAGGCAGTGCCATTGCCCGTGCCGATGCCGCCCGCACCCGTGCCGAATCACAGTATGCCGATGCCCCCCTTCCGAAGATACATCTTCTCTGATGGCAAATACCTATAGAATGAATGCTCTCGATCAGGCTCTGGTAAGTACCGGTTCCAGGGCATATGCCGCATATGGTACCTCATCAGATGCAAATGTCAGGTACCTGACATCATTCCGGACAAGTGATCCGGTCATCTACCTGAAGCGTCTGAATGAAGAGGGCCTCATTGTTGTTCCTGCAATGGAGGTGGAACGAGCTGCCCTTGAGTCGCCATGCACCGTCATAAGCCGGGCTGATGCAGGTTTTTTTGATATTCTGAAGGAAGAACCTGATCCCCTGAAGGCAACAGGGCGGATGATCGCAGATCTGGCAGGCGGTTCGATCCTCGTGCCACCCGAGTTCCCCTTCGGCCTTGCACAGGCGATATCCTCACATCAGCCGATTCAGCTTGATATGGATACGCTCTCCGCTATGCGCTCTCAGAAGACCCTCTCCGAGATAGGAATGATGCGGGAATCGCAGGCAGCAGCAGAAGATGCACTCGAAACAGCCCTTGCCCTGATCAGGAGGGCAAAACCCACAGGAGAACTCCTGGTGACCCCGGAAGGAACGATCCTCACCTCAGAAGATGTCAGGTATGCAATTCATGCCACACTCCTGAGACATGGGTGCAGGGGTGTTGATACGATCGTCGCCTCCGGAGATGAGACCTCGGTGGTGCATCTCCGGGGAACAGGTTCCCTTGCAGCCAACGCTCCGATCATCATCGATATCTTCCCACAGAATGAAGAGACCGGATATTTCGCAGATATGACACGGACAGTTGTCCGGGGAGAGGCATCTCCTGAGATCCGGGAGATGTATGCCGTGGTATCCGATGCAAAAACGCTTGCTTTCTCCCTCCTCCGCTCAGGTGCAGATGGTTCCGCTCTCTACCGGGCAGTCGTCTCCCTCTTCGAAGATGCCGGATATGGGACAGAACCAGATGGTTTTGTCCACAGTCTTGGCCATGGGGTGGGCATTGAGGTGCATGAAGCCCCGTCCCTCAGTACACGGGGTGGGCCCCTTGCTGCGGGCAATGTCGTCACCATCGAACCCGGTTTGTACTATCCCGGTATCGGCGGGGTGCGGATCGAGGATATGGCCCTTGTCACAGATGGTGGCTATGAACGAATCACCCGGTTCCCGGAGGTCTTCTGCATATGAATGACGAGATAATAGACCGGTACAAACAATCCGGCAGGCTCGCAAAAAAGATCCTGCAGAAAGGCGCACGCATGATCGTCCCGGGCGCATCCCTTGCCGCGGTGGCTGACGCGGTCTGCACCATGATCCATGAGGAGGGGGCAGGGATTGCCTTTCCTCCAAACCTCTCCCTGAATGAAGCGGCAGCCCATGATACGGCAGGCCCCTCCGATGATCGCACCTTTGCAGCAGGCGACCTGGTCAAGCTGGATATCGGCATTCATATCGAGGGGTATATCGCAGATACTGCCCTCACCGTCGATCTTGGGGATAATGCCCTGCTGGTTGGGGCATCGCGCGCAGCACTGCAGGCGGCACTCTCGCTCGCAAAACCTGGTGTTCGTGCGGGTGATCTCGGGGCTGCAGTGCAGGAGGCGATCGTCTCACGTGGCTTTCGTCCTGTCGCAAACCTCACCGGTCACGGCCTCGATCTCTACTCGCTGCATGCCTCTCCATCTGTTCCAAACATCGGATCCGGCGGTGGCACTCTCCTGAAGGAGGGGATGGCAATCGCCATTGAGCCGTTTGCATCGACCGGTCTTGGACGGGTCAGCGAGGGCTCAAGAGTTGAGATCTTCTCACAGATCGCAGTGAAACCTGTCAGAATTCCTGCCGGAAGAAGGATCCTCGAAGAGATACGGGATCGCCGCGGCCTGCCCTTTGCCCGGCGATGGCTTGAAACTGATCGCGCCGATCTCGCCCTGACCGCCCTTATCAGGCAGGGTGTGCTCCGATCGTATCCCGTTCTCCAGGATGTTCCGGGGTCGCTTGTATCCCAGGCAGAGCATACGATCATCGTCACTGAAGATGGATGCATCGTCACCACAGAATAGAGATACTATTATTCGGATTCCCGGACAATAGATAAGGTTAAGACATGGAGATGGCTGATCACACCACCCTCCGGCTCATGGAGCTCCTTCTCACCGCAGAGATCGTCAACCGTGAGGAATCCCTCGGCATCGCAGACCTCACCCCTGCATGCCGCGAGGTGTTTAGCATCGGCAGGAACGGATCGGATCTCAAACGCCCGTTCATTGTGAGCAACAGTCTGGTAAAGCGTGCTCTTGGAATCGAAGAGGCTCACCAATTCCTCAAATCGAATCCGTTTGTTGGGTTTGATGATTTTGGCCAGCGCCTCTCGGTAACTGCACTTGATCCGGCGGCCCGCTGGTTCCTTGATCGTGGTGGCAGGGATCTGGCTGCCTCAAATCCGGTTCTTGCCTTTTACTATGAGAAGAATGGGGTGGGTGGGATCAGGTATACTGATGCTGTCCTCCAAAACCCCCGCTATGAAGACAGCCGTGCGTTTCTTCAGCCCCGTATCGAAGCCCTGAAGGCCGAATCCGAGGAGATCCGCGACGCACTGGGTCTCGTTGCGATTCATGCTCCGGAAGAGATTGAGGAGTCATTTGAGACCTTTGTCGCAACCTCCGAACAGCGCGAAGTGATCAGGAAGATCCATGTTGCGCTCAAAAACCGCGAATTCCTGAAAACTCATCAGATCTATCAGGTCGGACGGCTCCTCTTCGTCGGTCCTCCCGGAACCGGAAAGACCTCCTTTGCCCTCTCAATGGCACGTGAGCTGCATATGCCGATCCTCGAGGCACGTCTCTCGATGATCACCTCGCAGTACCTTGGCGAGACCTCAAAGAATATCGACAGGATCTTTGAGATTGCAAAGCGTCTCTCCCCCTGTATCCTCTTCATCGATGAATTCGATTATGTGGCACGCACACGGGACTCGGATGATCACGGTGCAATGAAGCGTGCGGTCAATACGCTTCTGAAGAGCATCGATCAGATCAGCCTGGTCAAATCAGAGGTTCTCTTCATCGGGGCGACAAACCACCCGGGGATCCTTGACGAAGCGGCGTGGAGGAGATTTGACGAGGCTGTTCCCTTCACCATCCCCGACGGACCGATGAGGGAGGCGATCCTGGAGTCGATCACCCGGAGCCTCCGGATTGTTCCCGATATTCCGCTCCTCGCATCCCGAACCGAAGGTTTCACGGGTGCCGATCTCCGCCTGATGATCAAGGAAGCTGTTATGGCAGCTCTCATTGAAGGGCGGGACGAGATCACTGACATCGATATCGAGCAGGGGATGCTCCTTGTGGATCGGAGGAATGCGCTCCGGAAGAGTGGATGGATAGGGGTATGAGGGTCACCTTTCTTGGTACCGGTGATGCAATCGGCACTCCCAAGATCGGGTGCAGCTGCGATCACTGCATGCAGGCATGGAAGGAGGGGAAGGAGCGGCTCAGGACATCCCTCTTAATCGAGACGGGTTCATACCACCTGCTCATCGATACCTCTCCCGATCTCCGCAGGCAGCTGTTATATGCAGGATCGCCGCATATCGATGCCGGAATCTGGACACATGGCCATTATGATCATTTCATGGGATTTGGAGATTTCTACCGGGTTCAGAAACCTCCTGTGATGTATGCGGCTCCGGAGGTACTGGAATACTGTGGGGAGATCTTCTCGTTCCTCCTCCCCGAGGGAATTGCGGTGCAGCCGTATCAGCCATTTACCCTCTGTGATCTGGAGATCACACTCCTCCCCGTCACCCATCCCGGCGCCCCGACCTATGGCATCAGGATTGAATCAGGCGGATCTGTTCTTGTCTATTCATCAGATACACTGAGGGATATACCACAGAAGAGTATCGAATATATGCGTGGGGCAGATCTTCTCATCCTTGATGCCATGGCGCCTTCGCACCTCACGATCTCAAAACACATGAATTATACTGATGCGCTCAACCTTGCAGAAGAACTGATGCCAAAAGAACTCAGACTCGTGCATCTGAGCCATATGGTCTCCTGGGATCAGCCGCATTCGGCATATGATATGGAGATCTATGATCTCGGGCTCCGCTAATGCCTATATAGTCTCCCCGCCAATTGATATACAGTATGAACATAAAAATTCTTGAGCTGGAAAAAAATAAGGCCAGAATGGCATTCGTTTCAGAGAAACACACCTTTATGAATCTTCTGACCGATGAGATCCTGAAAGATCCGGCTGTTGATGTTGCCAAATATGAGATCGAATACCAGTTCTCAGACCCCGAAATCCTCGTTACAACCGACGGCAGCAAGGATCCTGTGGCAGTCATCAGGGAGGCATGCGAACGGATCAGCCGCTCCTGTGACGAACTGCTGACACAGGTCCAATCTGCATAAGGTGTGTTCTTTTCAGGAGAAGTGTTCGATACTATATCCGGAAATCTGATACTTTGGAGAGAGCATTGGATCCCGGAACAACTCTCTTTTACGTAGTTGAGTTGAAAAAAAAGGCTTGGCGCATTACACCCGCTGGGTGAATGCAACCTGGCCTGATATCTTTGTTATCTTCACTTTGATCTTCTGCCCCGGTTTTCCGCCGGTGATATAGAGGATATATTTGCCTACCTTGGCAACTCCGTCACCACGCCGGCTGACGGATTCGATATCCACTTCAAGCTCCATACCCTCTTCAAGGCTGGTTCCTTTCACTTCAGTCCGTGCACGCCGCTTTCTCACCGGACGGTGGCTGCCGCAGGCATCGCACCGGAGCATCTGGATCCGATCATCCTTGACGAGCCGTGTGTCGGGCCGCCCGCACTCAGAACAGATGACATAATCATCGATATAGTTCTTCACGATCGCTTCAAGGACATCGGTCTCGAACTTTCCATTAAAGATCGCACGGGTGCCGTCAATCTTACCTGCTGTCCCAAGCTCCCCGAGCATGAACTTCATGACATGATCTGTGTCACGATTCAGAACGCCCACAATATCCATGAAATTTTCAAGGATCGTCGTCTTTCCTTCGGGGTACGATTTGACCGGCGGCACGACGAACCGCTCCCCCGTATCCGACGGCTCGGTGATGCCGGTATATGCCTTCTTCAGCAGTTCCTCGTAACTATCGACCATGTAGAGTATATGGGGGTCATAGTGCTAAAAAGTGTAGTATGGCCAGGGAGAGTGATCCTTATTTCTTCTTCAGGGTTGACCTCTATGGAATGCTGTCCGCCGAAGATCTCACGATCATCCGCTCACGCCTCGGCCGGGATATCACCCCGCTGGAGGCGGCCGCTTTTGAGAATCTCTGGAGTGAACATTGTAGTTATCGCTCAACCCGGGCCCTGCTGAAGACCCTGCCTACAGAGGGGCGAAACGTCATCATCGGGCCGGGAGATGATGCTGCAATCGTCCGTTTTGATGATACAACTGCGCTTGCAATCGGGATGGAGAGCCATAACCATCCAAGTTACGTCGATCCCTATGATGGTGCTGCAACCGGTGTCGGGGGAATCGTCCGTGACATCATCTCGATGGGTGCCCGCCCGATCGCCCTGATGGATCCCCTCTGTTTCGGGACCCTCGACTCCGAGAAGACGAGGCACCTCTTTGAGCATGTCGTCTCCGGTATCGGGGATTACGGGAACTGTATCGGGGTGCCCGTTGTCAGGGGAGATCTCATCTTTGATGAGGGGTACCGGGGCAACCCGCTCGTCAATGTCGTATGTGTCGGTGTCGTTGATCTGGATCATATAATCACGGGCAGGGTGAAGAAGCCCGGGAACCGCCTCATCCTCTATGGCTCCCGGACCGGCCGCGATGGTCTGGGCGGGGCCTCCTTTGCCTCGCGGGATCTGAGCGAGGATTCTGAAGCAGAAGATCGCCCAAGTGTGCAGGTCGGTGATCCCTATACCGAGAAGCTCCTCATCGAGGCGACGATGGAGATCTGCGCAACAGGGAAGGTGCTCGCCTGCCGTGACCTCGGGGCGGCCGGGTTTGCCGGGGCGTCAAGCGAGATGTCGAGCACATTCGGTGCCCGGATCAGTGCAGATCGCGTCCCTCTTCGTGAGACCGGTATGAATGAGGTTGAGATCATGCTCGCCGAATCACAGGAGCGGATGCTTGCCGAGGTCGCACCTGAGGATGTGGCTCTGATCGGGGCGATCGCCGAAAAGTATGATCTCGCCTGGGCAGATGTCGGAGAGGTGATCGCTGAGCCCCGTTATATCATTGAGTTCAATGGCAGAACCGTCTGCGATCTCCCGATCGATCTTCTGGTCGGCGGGACTCCCTCCTGCCGGTGGGAGACGAAGGCATACAGTGCAGAAGAGCCGTTTCAGAAGCCGGGTGACGATCTCAGGACACTCTGCCTGAAGGTGCTCTCCCACCCCGAGTGTGCGGCAAAGGACTGGGTCTTCTCGCAGTATGATCATGATGTCCAGCTCAGAACTGTCTCTCTCGGCCCCGATGCCGGGGTACTCCGGCTTGGTGAAGGTGGTCTCTACTTCACCTGCGGCTGCAATCCCCGGCATATCTATCTCCGGCCACGTGAAGGAACAGCAAATGCCGTTCTTGAGAATGCCTCGAACCTTGCCTGCTATGGTGCTGATCCACTCTGTATCGTCGACTGCTTAAACTTCGCAAGCCCGGTGCACCCCGGGATCAGCTGGCAGATAGAAGAATCGATCCTCGGGATGGGAGAGATGTGCCGCCAGCTTGATGTCCCGATCGTCGGTGGGAACGTCTCCCTCTATAATGAGAGTGATGAGTATGACACCCGGATCAAGCCAACTCCGGTGCTCGGGATGATCGGAAAGGGCGATCTCCGCACCTTCACCCCGCCAGAAGAGGGTGCAACCCTTGCTCTTATTGGAAGAACCTTCCCTGATCTCGGCGGCTCAATCCTTGATTCTGTCACCGGATGCGGCGGCCCGGCTCCTGGTGCCGGCGACGTAGAGGTGGTCTTAGCCGTCCGTGATCTCGTCAGGAAAAATGCCCTGCCTACAGTAACCGACCTCTCCCGTGGCGGGCTTCTGAGGGCACTCGCAAAGATCGCCCCCTGCTCTGCGGTCACGATTGACGGCGATCCGGTTGCAGCCCTCTTCTCGGAATCCTATGCCCGGTTCCTGGTGGCAGTTGATGACAGGTCTGCTCTCAAAGGAATTCCGCACACCATCCTTGGAACCGTCGGCGGCGATGCACTCCGGATCAGATCCGGTGATGAAGAGGTCATCCTCACGCCGGCAGACCTGCGGGAGGCGTCACGAACCCTCACGAACCTGATGCGGATCGATTAGGATTCTGCTCGCTGAGTGACCGCCCGTACAAGGGCAGCCATCTCTTCTTCATTTCTGCTGCCCTTCAGTGAAAAGCCGACATGGAAACTGCCAACGACTTCCATTCCACGTTCCTTTGCCTGGTTTTCCATGAGCGTGAGCGCCTCGCCGGAAGTGCTCCGCGAGGTGCAGACGAGCACCGCCTTCTTTCCTGAAGAGTTCTTCAATGCCTGTATCATTGCGTTTGCAGCAGGTGTCGGGCGGGATGCCCAGACCGGGGATCCGAGCATGACGAGGTCATAACCGGATAGATCGATTTCATCCGGATCGATTGCGGCACAATCTCCCTTACGGGCGCGAGGAGCACCAAGCAGGTACTTTGTTGCCTTTCCGTATCCGGCGAGATCACGAACCCTGATCAGGTCTGCTCCTGTGGATTTCGAGAGTGCTTCCATCACAGAATGGGTGTTGCCGGTCTCGCTATGGTAGATGCAGAGGATCTTCATACCTCTCGTTATGGGATCAGGTACTATAAAAAAAATATAGAAAAGGGGGATTAAAGATTCTTAAACTGGGGCATATCTTTTCTCAGTTCCGCCCCGATATGCTCGATCTCGTGCTCTTCATCGGCACGGGTCAATGCATTGAAGACAGGTCTGCCCACCATATTCTCAAGGATCCACTCCTTGGCAAAGGTGCCGTTCTGGATCTCGGCAAGGATCTCCTCCATCTCCATCCTGCTCTCAGGCCCGATGACACGGGGTCCCCGGGTGATATCGCCGTACTGGGCGGTGTTGCTGATGTATTTGCGCATCTTGGTAAATCCGCCCTCATAGATGAGGTCGATGATCAGTTTCGTCTCGTGGAGCACCTCAAGGTACGCCATCTCCGGGCTGTACCCGGCATCGACGAGGGTCTCGTACCCTGCCCTGATCAGCGAGGTGATACCGCCGCAGAGAACTGCCTGTTCTCCAAAGAGATCGGTCTCGGTCTCTTCACGGAATGTTGTTTCGAGGACCATTGCACGGGTGGCACCGATGCCTTTTGCATAGGCGAGCGCAAGTGCGCGGGCATCGCCTGAAACATCCTGGTATACGGCGATGAGTGCGGGGACGCCCATGCCTTCGGTGTAGGTCCTCCTGACCATGAATCCGGGCCCTTTGGGAGCGACCATGAAGACATTCACCGTCTCAGGCGGGACGATCTGGCCAAAATGAATGTTGAATCCATGCGAAAAGACAAGCGAGGCACCTTTCCTGAGGTTGCCTGCGATCTCTGATCTGAAGACTGCCGCCTGACTCTCGTCAGGGAGGAGGATCTGGACCAGATCCGCTTTCTTTACAGCCTCGGCAACTGCAAGAACAGTAAAGTCATCTTTCTTCGCTTCATCCCAGCTCTTACCGGGGCGGAGACCGATGATGACATCGAGTCCGCTGTCACGAAGATTCAAAGCCTGACCGCGGCCCTGCGAGCCGTAGCCGATCACGGCGATCGTCTTTCCTTTTAAATGGGAGAGATCGGCGTCTGCGTCATAGTATTTCTGGACCATAGCTTAATCACTATGTAATACGGTGCGAGCCTACATAAATATATTATACTCAGGCTCATACCTGACTATACTTTTATAGCCTGATCTTCTGTGAAGAAGATGTGATAATAGAGGTCTTTTCGCATGGAACTGTCTGATATTCAGTCCACTATCCCCGATATCCGGATCAACCTGAGCCGGGTGGGTGTCAGGAATGTACGAAAACTCGTGGAAGTAGCACGTGTCGGAAAACGTCCGGCGATCTTTATATCGAAGTTTGATATCTTCGTTGATCTCCCCGGCTCCCTGAAAGGTGCTAATCTCTCAAGGAATTTTGAAGTAATCGACGATGTGCTCCAGGAGGCAATCGGTGGTGAGGTGAAGGAGATCGAGGAGGTCTGCAGCAGGGTTGCACGAAAACTCCTTGATCGCCATGAGTATGCCGAGAGAACCGAGGTCCGGATGGAGAGCGCCTACATGGTGAAGCGGGAGACCCCGGTCACCCAGACACCGTGCCATGAAGTGGTTACGGTGCATGCACGTGCTCTTGCCCAGCGGACAAGCCGCGAACCGATCATCAGGAAGAGTATCGGTGCTGAGGTGACCGGCATGACCGCATGTCCCTGTGCCCAGAATATCATGAAGGATCATGCCATGATGGTGCTTGAATCGCTTGACATGGAGAAGGATAAGATTGAAAAATTCTTCAAAGAGGTTCCAATGGCAACCCACAACCAGCGTGGCAAGGGTTTCCTCTGCATCGAGACTGATGACGATCAGCATGTCCCTCTCGAAGATGTGATCAATGTTCTCAAAGATTCCATGAGCGCCAGAATTTATGAACTCCTCAAACGTGGTGATGAGAGTTTCGTGGTGATGGAAGCCCACAAGAACCCGAGATTTGTCGAGGATTGTGTCCGCGTCATGGCAAAGAAGGTTGTTGGTACCTTCGGCCATCTTCCGGCCGATGCCCGCATCACCATCCGGCAGACAAACGAGGAGAGTATCCACCAGCATGATGCCTATGCAGAACGGCATGCAACCCTTGCCGAGCTGTATGCAGAATTAAACTGTGAATAAGCCGGGAGGCCGGGCAGGGGCAGGGTGGTGTTATTACCCTTCCTCACTCATTTTCTCTTTTGTCGTGTCGAGATTCTTTGTTTTCCTTTCAAAACTATATCTGCTATTCTTATTTACGCCTATTTTTTGGTATTAATGTATTATGGGTGAGTTATTTATACCACTCCTCTCTTTTATGTCTGACCGGATGGAGTGGGATATACCGTAAACAAAGCGCATAAGAATTTTTTAACAAAAACGGGAGGATATTCTTCTTATTTTTGGCGGGTTCGGTCATTTATGCTTCAATGGCATAAATCGTAATACTTGTTGCTATCTTATTGGCGCAAATTAATATAAATTGGAGAGTAATATCACAAACTATAATTAACGATATCGTTCTAATTCACTTTAGCGTACTTTAGTACGTGTCATTAACCGCACAGGATAAATATTGACGTATAGCAGATCGACCACCACATTTTGGATGAGGCGATAACATTGTCGAAAGTAGTAGAAGTTTCCCCAACCACAAGGCATGAAGGCCATTCCAAGCTCGTGTTGAAAGTCAATGACGACGGCATCATCGAGCGCGGAGACTGGCTCTCCATTACTCCTGTCAGGGGTGTTGAAAAGCTTGCCATCGGTAAGACGATGGAGCAGGTTCCGAAGATCGCATCACGTGTCTGTGGTATCTGTCCGATTGCACACACCCTCGCAGCAACAGAAGCGATGGAAGCATCGATCGGATGTGAAATCACAGAGGATGCATATCTTCTCAGACTGATTCTCCAGTGCGCTAACAGGCTGCACAGCCATGCACTGCATAATATTCTGACCCTGCCGGATATGTACTTACCCGGAACAGATACAAAGATTAACCCCTTCACACCAGAAGAGCCGGTCAGAAGCGTTGCAAAACGCCTTCAGACCCTCCGTATGGTCGGCCAGACGATCGGCGAGATCGTCGGCGGCGAAGCGATCCACCCATCAAACCCCCGTGTCGGCGGTATGTACAAGAACATCACCCCACGGGCAAAGGCAAAGGTTGTTGATCTTGCAAAGATGGCACTCCCGCTCGCACGCGAGCAGATGGAGTTCATGATTGCCATCCTCAGGAACTACCAGAAGCGTGACTGGGCAGAAGTCGGCGGCAAAGAGATTCCGATCCCAAAGGATCTTGGATACCACAACCAGGGATACATGGCAGCTGACCCCGTCTACGGCAGCAGCTCACTGGATGAATGCCCCCGCTGGTTCCCCGAGCGCTGGACCGAAGTCCGGCCATGGGACTGGTACATGGGCGAGGAAGAGATCACACTCGAAGATCCATCATACCCCGTTGGCGGCACCACAAAGGCGGGCACCAAGGCCTGGCCCCAGATGGAAGCCTGCACTGGTGTTCCGCTCTATGACGGCCAGCCCGTCGAGGTCGGTCCCCGTGCCCGTCTGGTTCAGTTCAAGAACTATGACGAGAAGGGTGCAATCGGCCTGCAGATCGCACGGCAGATGGAATACATGGACGCTGTGTACAAGATGATCGAGGCAGCAGATGCCCTTGACTGTTCAGGGCCGGTTCTTCCGGATGTAATCCCGCAGGGTGACGGCTCCATCGGATGGGCCGCAAACGAAGCTCCGCGAGGCTGTGACGTTCACCTGGCAAAAGTCAGGAACGGCAAGGTCGAGTACTTCTCGATGCTTGTTCCGACCACCTGGAACTTCCCCACCTGCAGCCGTGCACTCACTGGTGCACCCTGGCAGCTCGCCGAGGTCATCATGCGTGCCTATGATCCCTGTGTCTCCTGTGCAACCCATATGATCGTCATAGACGAAGACAAGAGGCTCGTTGCAGAGAAACTCCTCGAGTGAGTGCGTTCATGGATGAGCTGTACCCCGAGATTGTCATCGCCGGCTGCGGTAACATGCTGTTTGGCGATGATGGCTATGGACCGGAAGTTGTGGAGCGGTTGAAGGAGATCTCTCTCCCCGACAATGTGAAAGCGGTGGATGTGGGCCTTGGAGGCCCCCACTTCTGTTTTACCATGCTCGACAACGGAGTGACCAGAAAGCTCATTATCATCGATATCGTCGATTTTGGTGCCGAGCCCGGAACGCTTACAAAGCTCCGGATCGAGGATCTGCCTCCGGGCAGCTACCGTGATGCCCATTCATGGGATCTTACAGAGCCTTTGAACAGGTTGAAAGATTCCGTCGATATCATGGTGATCGGGTGCCAGCCAAAGAACGTACCCGCATCCGACTTTGAAATTGGAATTTCAAAGGAGGTTGAGGATGCTATACCCCGGACGATTCAGGTTGTATTGAAGGAAATAGGGGTGGATTATGGGAATTCTTGAATCCCTGAAGACCCTGTTATTCGGTAAACACGACGTCAGTGGGGGGAAGCAGGACGAGAAGCCTGGATCTGCCAAAGCAGAGAAACCGGCTGACGTAAGTATCGGAAAAAAGGCGTCAATCATTAAAGAACCAAAGGAGGAGAAGCCAGTGGCTGATAAGATTACTGTAGGACACGTGCACATGAGCGGTTGTACCGGGTGCCTGGTGTCCTTTGCAGATAACTATGAAGGATTGTTAACAATTCTTGACAAATATGCGGACCTCGTCTATTGTCTCACATTAGCAGATGTCCGGCATATCCCAGAGATGGATGTAGCCCTTGTAGAAGGATCGGTCTGTATTAGCGACCACCTTTCTGTCGAGGAGATCATCGAGACCAGAAAGAACGCAAAGATCGTCGTTGCACTCGGCGGATGCGCCTGCTATGGCAACATCACCAGATTCTGCCGTGGTGGCCAGCAGAACCAGCCCCAGCACGAGTCATACCTGCCAATCGGTGACCTGATCGATGTGGATGTCTACATCCCCGGATGTGCACCGACACCGCAGCAGATCAGAAACGTCTGTGTCATGGCGTACCTGCTGCTGAAAGGAAACGATGAGCAGAAAGCGCTTGCAGGAGCATACCTGACACCGCTGATGAACCTTGCAAAGGCGGGTACACAAGCCTGCGGATGCGACATCATGACCCAGGTGATCAACCAGGGTCTCTGTATGGGCTGTGGCTCATGTGCAGCAGCCTGCCCGGTCCGTGCAATCACCATGCAATATGGTAAGCCCCAGATCGAGCGCGATATGTGTATCAAATGCGGTGCATGCTATGCCCAGTGCCCACGGAGCTTCTTCAGCTTCGATGTGGTCAACCAGTATGAGGGTATCATGGAAGCAATAGATGCTGCTATGGAGCCCTGAGGAGGGAGAAAAAATGGTACTTGGTAACTACAAACAGGCTATTGCGGCACGCAGCACAGACCCCGAGATCCTCCGCAAATCACAGGACGGAGGCATCGTCACCCAGCTCTTTGCCTACGCACTTGATGCAGGCATCATTGACGGTGCAATCGTTGCAGGTCAGAGTGAAGAGCCATTCAAACCCGAGCCGATGGTTGCGACCACCCGTGAGGAACTCCTCGCAGCACGTGGCACCCGCTACGCCATCTCCCCGAATATGTCACTTATTAAAGAGGTGACCCGGAGCTATGGACTTGACAAGGTCGGTGTTGTTGGCACCCCCTGCCAGATGCAGGCACTCAGGAAGGGCCAGCTCTATCCTATCGGCCTTCGTGATGTTGCGGACAAGATCGCCCTCGCAGTCGGTATCTTCTGCATGGAGAACTTCCCCTACCAGGGTATCCTCCAGCTCGTGGAAGACCATGGTGCGACCGCTCTTGAAAACGTCTCAAAGCTTGATATCGGAAAGGGCAAGTTCTGGATCTACACCGAGCGCGGTGCAACCGTTCAGCTCCCGCTGAAGGTCACCCACAAGTACGAGCAGCCAGGCTGCCACGTCTGCCTCGACTATGTCGCAAACCTGGCTGATATCTCAACCGGCTCAGTCGGAACACCCGACGGCTGGTCGACGGTCTTCGTCAGGTCAGGAAAAGGTGATGACATCTGGGCAAAGGCGATCGCAGCAGGCGCATTTGAGACAAAGCCGATTGACTCTGTCAAACCAGGCCTCGAACTCGTCACAAAGCTCGCGAACGATAAGGTCACAAAGAACCAGAAGTACCTTGAGTCCCGTGCAACTGAGTACGGAGTCGGAAAGGCGCTTCGGAACCCATACATCTAATTTTTTTTTGTTCAGCCCGCTCCTGTCGCAGGAACAGAAGAAAAGGGGTTTAAAGATACTGCTTCTACATATCTGCAATGGCAGATGATATCGTAGAAGAAGATGCTGCTCTTCCCAAAGATCCTGTTCCGGATATGGCTGTCTCAGAGGAAGGGGCGGATGAAAGTGGAGATGAGGCTCCCGCTTCGCCTGAAAACGGTACCATGGTACCCGATGCCTTCATCCGCGATCTGAAGGCATTTGGCGAGAGTATCAGAAAGAACCCCGGTCTGATCGAGCAGATCCGGGATGTTTTTGAGTATCATCTCGTTGATATGACCGATCGCCGGACATTCTCACGGATCGTCAATGCCCTGACGATGATCCTCGGCCACAGTTCAACGATGGTTGTGGCAACCGCCTGCCATATCAATGCTGCTGCCTTCTTTACCGATATAAAAAAGCAGGCGGGAGAAGGTGAAGAAGAAACCGAAGCAATTGCCGCTCTCCAGCATCTCACTGCGCTCTATGGAAACCGGGTGCAGGAGGCATATGCCCTTTCTGTGGGATCCCTTGATGAAGACTGGTTCACAGCGGATATCAATACATTCAGACGTGAAGGTGAGCAGAGCTGGATGATTGAACTGTTTCTTGCCCAGTACAACGGAACGATTGCTCATCTGAAGATGACTCCCGAGTCACTCTTCCAGCTGACCCTGATCATGATGAATGAGGTGAAGAAACTCCCGGCAGAAGCCTTCGATCAGGAGATGATCGGGCGGTATGAGGATGATATCCAGTCGTTTGCGACCCGTTTCGCCCTGAAACCTGATGATGGCGCTCCTCCCGGATATGCCTGAGAGGAACTGCCTCCTCCACAGGCTGAAATCCCAGATACTCCTACTCTTTTCTGGTAATTGTCACCGGGTCGATTGTCGCATCGATCAAAAGGTCAAAAGCGATCTCAGGGAGCCAGCCGGATTTTTCAAACATGCTCTGGAAACAGACACCTGCCACCGGAACACCATGTTGTGATACAACGGCCTTTGCCTCATCGATCGTTGATGCCATCCCCGACATGGCAAGGCCTCCCATCAGGACGATGACTGCAGGGTTGACATCACCCGGCTCCCCCACCTGCATTCCGACATCAGGGACAATCCTGAGCAGCCGGGCATCTCCCTCATTGAACTGCGGAACAAAAAGATGCGTCAGATTCAAAGTGCGCGTTGCATGGGCAAGCAGCTCGACAAACGGGGTGCAGGTTCCGGCACACCCATAATACGCGATCTGGGAGCCTTCAGGCAGGTTTTTATCCTTCAGGTACTCTTTGAAGGGTCGGAGTATCCCTGTAATGCCTGTTAATGTGGTTACACTGGTCATAGTCTTTCTCCGATTGAACCATATGAAACACAGGTTTATAAATGCGATTCTCCAATGTAAAAGAAACGATTCTTCCGGAGGGTTTGGAATATCTTCAGAGAATAGGCGGTCTTCACCAGGAAAAATGATCGTGACTTTTGCGATCCTTTTGATCTTCTGGTATATACTGTCTGGTTACTTCGATCTCTTTCATATCGGGGCCGGGATCATCTGCTGTGGGATTGTGACGTTCATATCCGGAGATCTGATCCTCCGATCTGATCGGAGCCTCATCCAATCAGGACGTGTTTTCATCCGTTTCATCCTCTTCCTGCCACGGCTGATGGTGGAGATCCTCTATGCGAACCTTGATGTTGCGTACCGTATCCTGCATCCGAAGATGCCGATCGATCCCGAGATCCTCATTGTTGATACCGGATTTTCCAATGATGTCCTGAGGACTGCATTTGCAAATGCAATCACTCTTACACCCGGCACTGTTACCGTGGCTGTTGAAGGAGGGCGTTTTACTGTGCATGCACTGGTTCGGAGCGTTTCAGAAGAGGATCTCCTGCAGAACCGGAGCATCCAGAAGAGGCTCGCCGACATATTTGGAGAAGGACAATGATCGATATCTTCCTCGCAAGCGGGATCATCCTGATCCTGACGATCTTCCTCTGCCTCTACCGTGTGGTCTTTGGCCCCGGTGTTGAGAATCGGCTGATCGCGGTAAATACAGTCGGAACAAAGACGATCATTCTCCTTGTTATCATCGGGTTTATCTACGAGCGCCCGATCTTCATCGACATCTCGATCATCTATGCAATGATCAACTTCATCTCGACGCTTGCCATCGCCAAGTACCTCAGGAGGGGATCCATATCCTGAACATTCTGAATATCCTTGCCCTCATCTGTATTGGAATCGGCCTCTTCTTCATGGTCGTTGGTGCAGTCGGGCTGATCAGGCTGCCTGATTTCTATACCCGTACCCATGCAAGCAGCAAGTGCGATACGCTCGGGGAAGGGATGATGCTGATCGGTTTTATCCTCTACGAAGGAATGACGCTGATCTCGGTGAAGCTGCTCCTCCTTGCACTCTTCATCTTCCTCTCGTCCCCGACAGCCGTCCATGCCCTGGTGAATGTTGCCCATTCGAGAGGAATAAAACCCTGGAAGAAGGGGGATGAACGGCAATGATCTGGGCCCTTGATTTTGCCCTCCTCCTCTTCATGATCATCTGTGCAACAGCAGCGATCACGGTGAAGGATCTCCTTCATGCAACGATCGTACTCGCCGCATATTCGTTGATCATGACAGTACTCTGGGCAGAGATGAATGCCGTTGATGTTGCATTCACCGAAGCGACTGTTGGCGCCGGAATTACGACTGTGCTCTTTATTGCAGCAATAGCACGAACCAGAAGGAGTTCATCAGATTGAAGACAAAAGCACTCATCGCGGTCCTTTTCATCGGTATCATCCTCTTCTGGGCGGTTGAGGATATGCCTGCGTTTGGTGATCCAGAGGCTCCGGCAACACAGTATACCGGGCAGCTGTATGTGGATTCTGTCCTTCCGGATATCGGGATCGATAATATTGTGACGGCAATACTGGCCAGCTATCGTGGCTTTGATACGCTCGGGGAGGTTCTTGTGATCTTCACCGCCGGGATCTCGGTAGCCCTCCTGCTCCGAAGGGGTGGGCGGCTATGATGGAGAATGTCGTCATCAGGACGGTTTCCCGTCTTGCGGTGCCCTTCATCCAGATCTTTGCCCTCTATGTGATCGTCCATGGCGCATCCGGGGCAGGAGGGGGTTTCCAGGGTGGTGTCGTCTTTGCCGCTTCATTCATCCTGATGATCATCGCCTTTGGCATGCCGAATGTGCGCCGCCGGATCGACAACAGGGGCATCATGTGGCTCTCGGTGATCGGAATTGCCATCTATGCGGGGATCGGATTTCTGGCTCTCCTTATGGGAGGCAACTTCCTCGAATATGCTGCAATAGAAGCGGCACTCGGAATCCCGCACCTCCATGGCATCCTGATCGATCTGGTTGAAGCCGGTATCGGGATCGCTGTCATGGCGGCGATGGTCTCGATCATCTATGATATCGCAGGAAAAGGGGAGGAATCATCATGATTGAGTCATTCTATGAACTCTTCCTCTCCCGGTACAACTACTGGATGGCAATCATCCTGATGATGATCGGGCTGTATGCCCTGATTGCCAAACAGAACCTGGTGAAGAAGATCATCGGGCTGAACATCTTCCAGACGGCGATATTCCTCTTCTATATCTCGTTTGCCGAAGTCCGGGGCGGTACTGCCCCCATCTATACGGCTGAAGGAGTTCATGATCTCTATGTGAATCCTCTTCCGCATGTCCTGATCTTAACCGCAATCGTCGTCGGGGTGAGTGTGACGGCCGTTGCCCTCTCGTTAATCATCCGTATCTACGAGGAGTACGGTGTCATCGATGAGAATGAGCTGATGCAGGCGGTGAGGAAAAGGTGACGATCATCAATCATATTCCGGTCCTGCTGGTTGCAATCCCGATCCTCGCATCGCTTCTGATCCTTGGTTTGGGATGGTATGACCGGAGGTTCTGCTACCCAATCGCACTCATCACGATCCTCTCCCAGTTTCTGGCTTCAATAGCCGTTCTTCTGCAGGTGCTTGATGGAGGGACCATCCGGTACCATCTTGGAAACTGGGCACCCCCGCTTGGGATCGAGCTCGTCATCGACAGCTTCAACGGGTTTATTCTTGTTGTTATCCTGCTCCTTGCTTTTGCGACGATCATCTATGCACGGCGGAGTGTCGGGAAGGAGATTACACCAGATAAGATCGTCTCCTTCTATGTGCTCTTCCAGCTCCTCGTCACCGGGCTTGTGGGAATGACGATCACAGGCGATATCTTTAACCTCTATGTCTTCCTGGAGATATCCTCGATCACCGCATATACGCTGATCGCCTCGTCCAGAAAGCCCCATTCCTATGTGGCAAGCTTCAACTACCTGATCCTCGGCTCGATTGCAGCCGGCTTCATCCTCCTTGGTATCGGCAACCTCTATGTCGCGACCGGGACGCTGAATATGGCAGAGCTTGCGGTGATGCTTCCGGCATCGTACCATCTCGCAACAGTCCATTCGGCCTTCCTCTTCCTGATGATCGGCTTCTCGATAAAAGTGGCATTCTTCCCGCTCCATCTCTGGCTGCCTGATGCCTATGCAGAATCCCCCTCAGCTGTGACAGTGCTGATATCGACGGTGATGGCGAAGGTGAGCGTTTATGCACTCTTCCGCATCCTCTTCACGGTCTTTACGACCGCATACATCATCGACAGCTTCCCGGTGACCCGCTTCATCCTCCTGATGGCAACGGTGGCGATCATTGCCGGTGCGATACTCGCAATCGCACAGGAGGATCTGAAGCGGATGCTGGCATACTCGAGTATCAGCCAGATCGGGTACATCATGTTCGCACTTGGTGTTGCAAACGAGATTGCGCTCGAAGGTGGCCTCCTGCATATCCTCGGCCATGCGGTGATGAAAGGGTGCCTCTTCATGGTGGCAGGCGTGATCATCTACCGGATGGGTACTTCCCGCCTGAGCGACATGAAAGGCCTCTCAAAGACGATGCCGATATCCTGTGCCGCTTTTGCGCTTGCAGGAGCCTCGATGATCGGCATCCCCCCAACGATCGGGTTCATGAGCAAATACTATCTGGTGCTCGGGGCATTTGAAGCCGGGCTCTGGCCATATGCGGCGGTGCTCCTGGTCGGATCCCTGCTTGCAGCCATCTATATCTGGCGTTTCATCGAGATCGTCTACTTTGGAGTGCCTCATGGTGATCCTCATGGGGATGATCACAAAAACGCAACAGCACGCGAAGCTCCTCTCTCGATGCTCGCCCCGATGGTCGGCCTGGGGGTCCTCTGTCTTCTCTTCGGCATCTTCGTCGAGGTGCTGATGCAGGCGGTTGGCCCTGCGGTACTTCTGCTCCTTGGAGGTGCCTGAGATGGCGGATATCAATGGGATACTCCCTGCTGTTGTGATCGCAATCCCGCTCCTCGCATCGGTTCTGATACTGGCAACAGGGCGAAATGAGAATCTCCGCGAGGGTGTCACGATCGCAGCGGCATTCTCGATGCTCGGATCTGTCCTCCTGATGCTCCCCGGGGTGCTTGCCGGAAACCGGTTTATGGTACTGCTCCTCCCGATGGTGCCGGGCGGTGACTTTGCACTGAAGGTGGATGCATTCGGGATGGTCTTTGCGCTCGTTGCAGCGTCTCTCTTCCTCCTGAATTCATTCTATGCAATCGGGTACATGCGGTCCCTGAAAGAGCATGCCCAGACGAGGTTCTTCTTCTGCCTTGCCGTTGCGATAGCCGCTGCAATCGGGATTGCATTCTCGGCAAATCTCCTGACGCTCTTCATATTCTACGAGATCCTGACGATCATCACCTATCCGCTTGTCGTCCATGTCGAGACCCCGGAGGCGATGAAAGCAGGAAGAAAATACCTTGCCTATCTCTTAATCGGGGGTATCTTCCTCCTTGCCGCGGTCATCCTGACCTATATCCTCACCGGATCAACCGACTTTGTGGCAGGGGGGTTCCTTGCCGGATCGGGATCAGACACGACGCTCCGGATCCTCTTCATCCTCTTCATGGTCGGGTTTGTGAAGGCGGCATGGATGCCGCTCCACGGCTGGCTCCCTGCGGCAATGGTCGCTCCAACCCCGGTCTCGGCCTTCCTGCATGCAGTAGCGGTTGTTACCGCAGGTGTCTTTGGAATCGTCCGTATAGCCGGATGGGTCTTTGGAATGGATCTGATGGCAATGCTCGGCCTTGGGACTCTTCTGGCGGTGATCGCCTCCTTCACCATCATCGTCGCCTCCCTCTTCGCACTTGCCGAGGATAACCTGAAACGGCGGCTCGCCTACTCGACGGTGAGCCAGCTCTCCTATATCCTGCTCGGTGTCTCGATGCTCTCGATCGCCGGGATGACCGGGGCAATGGTGCATATTCCGATCCATGCATTCCTGAAGATCACCCTCTTCTTTGTTGCCGGTGCGGTCATCGTCTCTGCGGGGAAGGAGAGCATCTCCGAGATGAAAGGGATCGGGAGGAAGATGCCGGTGACTGCTGTGATGTTTGCTGCCGCTGCAATCGGCATCTGTGGCCTCCCTCCACTTCCAGGTATCATCAGCAAGATCTACCTTGCTCTTGGTGCGGTGGAGGGCGGGGTGCCGGTGCTGCTCATTGTGATCATCGCAAGTGCCGTCTTAAATGCCGCATATTTCTTCCCGATCATCCATACGATGCTCTTTGAGAGACCTGACGATCCGGGATCCCTCGAATCGGTCACTGAACCCCCGCTCACGATGCTCATCCCCATCATCCTGACTGCGGCCGTATCGGTGTTGATCTTCTTCTTCCCGTCAATGCCGTTTATGGATCTGATTGAGATCGCGATTGCAGAGATTACTCAGCAGGTGTTGCCATGATCGCACTTCCTCCGGCATTCATCTTTCTCTTCGGCCTCCTCTTCGTTCCCATTCTGGGAGGGAGAACCAGGAAGTGCTGGACGCTCCTGGTCGGTGCAGCCGGTCTTATGATGGTGTTTCTGATCGGATCAGGTTCCCCCGATCTGGTGGTGGCGATCATCCCCGGTATCGAGACGATCCTCCTGACAACTGACCCGATGCGGCAGCTTGCCGGGATCCTCTTTACAACAGCAGGGTTCCTTGTCATCATCTATGCATCATACCGCGATCTCCCCCGGATAGAAACGATCGGCATCCTTGCCTCAGTTGCCGCGGCACTTGGGGTCGTCTATGCAGGCGACCTGATCACGGTCTTTGTCTTCTGGGAGCTCCTGGCACTTGCCTCGCTTGCGATCATCTGGTCGTCAACAGATCCTGATTCGCCGGGTGCCGGGTACCGGTATCTCCTCTTCCATATCTTCGGGGGCGCCTGCCTCCTCGGAGGAATCGTCTATATCATTGCGACAACCGGAACCGCGGCAATCGGGGCGGCTGGGGATGGCATGGGCTTCCTGCTGCTCTTCATCGGGATCGGCGTGAATGCTGCATTCATTCCCCTCCATACCTGGCTTCCTGATGCGTATCCGAGGTCATCAGTCGTCGGGTCGGTTGCACTCTGTACCTTTACGACAAAAGCGGCGGTCTTCCTCCTTGCAGCAATCGGCGGATGGGGCACCGCCGTTGCATACATGGGCGGGGCGATGGCGCTGTATGGTGCAGTCTATGCCCTCATGCAGGATGATATCCGGCGCCTCCTCTCATACTCGATCATCAGTCAGTGTGGCTATATGGTTGCGGCAATCGGGGTGGGCACAGTTGCCGGGATCGATGCGGGACTCGCACATCTCGTCAATGATATCCTCTTCAAGTCCCTCCTCTTCATGGCAGCCGGTGCGGTGATCCTGAGGACGGGGTCTGGCCGCCTTTCGGAACTTGGGGGTCTTGCACGGACGATGCCAAAAACGACAGTCTGTGCGGTGATCGGTGGTCTCGCCCTTGCCGGTATGCCGGGTCTGAACGGCGCGGTAAGCAAGGGGATGGTCTTTGAGGCAGCCGGAGCACTGCCATCTCTCTCTTTCCTTCTCATCATCTCGGCTGTGATCACCGTCATTTATGTGGCCCGCTTCCTCTACCTCGGCTTCTTCAGACCGGTCTCCGGGACGAAGGAAGGGCGGCTTCCTGAGGATGCTCCCACCCCGATGATGATTGCAATGGCTGCAACCGCCCTCCTCTGTATTGTCATCGGTCTCAACCCGACCCTCCTGACCAGTCTCCTGCCGGGGATGACCGCAGCCCATCCATTTGCTCTCTCGCATCTCATTGAGTCAGCCCTGATCTTTGCTGGTGCCGGCGTTCTCCTGCTGATTATCCGGCCGCTTGGAAGGCCGTGGCGTGGATTTGAAACAGATATCGATTGGCTCTATATCCGGGCAGGCAGATCGGTTGTATGGATAGCCAGAAACCCGCTTCTCCATGGTGCTGAAGGAATAGGAACCCGTCTTGAGTGGATCATCAACTCTCTCAGAATAGTTTCAGCAAACCCGCCGGTTGCCTGCCAGATTGCAGTCCGGAGCATTGCACTTCCTTTTGTCCGGGCATTCTCCGATCCATCAAAAACAAGGGCGTATGAAGAGCGGCTTTCCCATATGAAGGATCAGTACCCGCACGAACAGATCTCGATCTGGGGTGGCGGGTATGGGATCATCTTCATCAGTATCATCGCGTTTCTGTATTTCCTCTTTTATATGATAGAATAGGGGGAGAGGAAACCTTTCCGGTTATTTTGAGACGATCTTCTGCACAAGCGCCATGACACCCGGTTTTGCTCGATGTCTCCGCCGGGTGCTCACCGTGGGTGTCTCAAACATCTCACGGTTCAACCGAAGATTGATCTCATCGAAGATCCGTTTATATGCGGTGCAGTGGGGATCAACTCCTTCGATCCGCCCGTCGGTTGGTGCAATCGCATTATAGGGGCAGCCGCCCCGGCAGTACCGGATGTGTGAGCAGTCCCCGCATGCAGAATCGACATAGGCTTTGTACTCCTGCATCATCTTCCAGGGCTTTGACTCTGCGAGCTCCTCAAGGGATGGGCAGTCAGCAACATTCCCCATCAGATACTCCGGCATCCCCACAAACCGGTAGCAGGGATAGATGCCGCCATCCGGGCCGATTGCGAAGGTGTTTGCCATGCAGTCGACATAGGTGCAGACCGTTCCGTGCCTCGTGAAGACGCACTTGACGAGATCGTTGATATTCATCACCTCAGACCGGTCAATGTTCTCAAGGTACCGGTCGAGGAGGAAGACGAGGAGCTCCCCGTACTCCTCCGGCGGGAGTGCCCAGTCCTGCGGCTGGTCGTCACGGAGCGAGGGGAGGGCGGGGTGGAGCTTCATCGGAAAACCATGCTCCATGAAGAAGTTGAAGATCTCCTCCCTGTGCTGCACGGATCTATTCGTGAAGGTGCAGATGAAGCGGACCCTCAGCCCATGCGATCTCGCAATCTCATAGCCTCTCATGGTCTTTTGATAGTAACCGGCCCCTCTCTGGGGATCGTTTATCTCCTGCGGCCCGTCAATAGATGATCCGATCGGGACATGGTATGCGGCAAGGGCGTCTGCAATCTCCGGTGTCATCCGCCAGAGATTGGACTGGAGCGCAAAATCGGGGTTGAGTTCGGAGAGCCCCTCTGTAAGGATCGGGAGTGCCTGCCGGTAAAAATCCGCACCCGCAAGGAGCGGCTCCCCCCCGTGAAACGTGAAGGTGACGGGATCGGTCCTGAAACTCTTCAGCCACCTGACAATATCGTGGATCGTCCCGATGGACATGATCGGCGATCCCTCCTCGGAACTCCAGCAGTAGGCACAGTTGGAGGGGCATCCGAGGGTTGGGATGATCATCACGTGGAAGGGATTCTTCATTTCAGTAAACGGTCATCCATACAGCTCCTTAATGCTATTCATTCATGCAGAACAATTCATCGAAAACAGTGTTGTAATGATCCCCTGAATGCAGTATATGGCATCCTGAATCTTCAATATGTGGTATATATCGTCTTATTATTCTGATCCAATGCATCTCCGTACATAGGTATCTCCTCATCCCCTCTCCCCATGATTCATTTATCCGGATTCAACCCGGCACATCTTCTCAATAGTGCATATGGTCTCTTCATGGTGGCAGCAATCGCCTATGCCTGTTTTCTGATGGTTTTTCTCTTCTGATCGCCTGAAGCGATCCTTTATTCTCCTCTGGTACAGAATTACTATAACCTATGACCGACTCCTCCGGATGTACAGAGCCCCTGAAACCCTACCGCGAGATACCGGGAAGAACACCTGGAGAAAAGTGCGAGACCATCGGGATTGTACCCGGAACGCTCATACCGCTCTCTGAACTCAGGCAGATTCAGGAGCAGTGCAAAATTACTGTCTTTCTCTTCTTTGACGAACGGATTGCCAGGCACTCGACCATGCAGAGCGATATCGAAAACTACTCCCTGCTTCCCCCAAAGGCACGACCGTATCTTGAACTTCTTCAATTCTACCGGGTAATCGAGGAGGAAGGGCTTGAACTCCTTGATGGCGAGTCGGTCTCTGCTGAAATTCTGACTGTCGGCGAGCTGGAATGTCCATCATGCGGCGGTATTCGTTTTGATCCATATATCCGGGCTCTCCTCCTCTCTGATGAATAGAACCTGCGATTGCTATGAGCATGAAGATGAGCATACAGAACCACATTCTCACGCTCAGGCAGGATGAAGCAGCACTTCTCGGATATCCGGAAGATGAGCTGATCAGCATCATCCGTGATGTCGGGTTTGCATGTGAGGGGTGCGGGCGATGCTGCACCTCATCCTATAACGGCCATGTCTTCCTCCTCGACCGCGATCTCCCCTATCTCCGCACACATCATCCTGAAACCCTGATTCCGGCGCCGGATTTTGATTATGGCGATTCAGATGGCACCCTGTATGTCTCCGGCTATGCCCTGGGGGTCCATGAGGACGGTCGGTGTCTCTTTCTGGATTCCGAGAGCCGGTGCGAAATCTATGAGAACCGGTTCTCGATCTGCCGCATCTACCCCTATATGCTCCACCGGGAACCTGATGCCGACGGGGTGGTGGAATGGCGGCAGATCTCCGGTCTTGGAGAACATGGGGAGTATCACGGTGAGATCACTGAAGAAGAGGGAACAATGATCGCAAGGCAGGTCCTCTCCTATGAACTGGACTTTATACGGCAGCAGATCGGCTTCTGGGAAGCGATTGGCCGTTTCTTTGATGAACAGAACCTTCGGCATGTCAGGAAGATCTATGATCAGTCACTGCGGAGATTTCAGAAGGGTGAGCCGGTGCGGGTGATGGTCTATGCAGGAGGATCATTTGAAGAGCATATTGTAAGAATTGGGGAGTATCGGGGCTTTTCATCCCCATAACACATTCACACTATGGAAAGGGTATTTATAGGGATAAATCATTTTTCTCTCTATGTCACTTTCATTTATCGAGACATTCCGGGGGATGATCGCATCCCCGGGCGAAACGATCCGGAAGAGCAGTTCCGGGACGCTCACAGATTCAATCATTTACTTTTTGATTGTCATCTTCATCTACTCGGTACTGACAACGATCATTGAACAATTTGTCGGCCCTGTCCTTCCGATCCCCTTCTCACCAGGAGCTGATATCGCTGCTGCCATTGGCTTTATCGTTGCACTCGTCATCTTCGGGACGATCACACTGTTGATCGCCGGTGCCATCATCCATATCTGTGCAAAAATCGTCGGCGGCAAAGGCGATTATACCGCAACGGTGCGTGCATTCTCACTCTCGGAAACACCCATGGCCGCTATCGGATGGATCCCATTCATCGGGTTCTTGGCATCAATCTGGGGGCTTATCCTGATGATACTGGGTATCCGCGAGTACCATGGGATATCAACGATCCGGGCGGTTATCGCAGTGCTGCTGCCGGCGATCGTCATCATCATCCTGGCAGTGCTCGGGCTCATGTTCTTCATGATCGATCCGACAAGCGTAACGGTGACCGAGATCCCATCAGTCACCGTCTAGATCTCCATCCCTTTTTCAATAGATACGCAGAAATATTCCAAAAACAAGATTTTATGCATGCAGAGGCTTGAGGATCTCCTTGCTCCCCTCCATGAAGGGGTCTGGGAGGTGGTGGTGCCAAAGAGCGGGGTCGCCTCTCCACTTTCTGAGAACTGGGTCATATCCCGCATGAATATCCCCTCCCCCGGCACCCTCGCCAGCTACCGGTTCGGCCAGTACCACCTGCATGAGACCGCTTCTGAATACCGGGTGCATCTTGATCGGTATGATCCAAAAGAGCACCCGGTTCTGCATCTTGCAGATGATGCCCCGCTCGTCCTGATGGTGATCGATACCGTATCCGCTCTCCTGATCGATTCAAAAAAGGCTTTTGTGCTGGATACTCCCGGGCTGCTATCGGAACAGGCAAAGGCCTGGAAGCTGGTTGCCTTCTGCGGCATCTTCATGCTGTTGTTTGGCATCCGGATACTGACTGAACCATTCATCACATTTGACGGCCTCACCCGGATCATCATCCCTCTCCTCTTTCTTGCTCTGTCATATCCGTTCCTGAGGTCTGCGTTTGTAATGAGGCCATTTCGACTGCGATCGATTGGGCGTTTCATTATCGGGCTTGGGATTGCTCTCCTTGCTCTCAGCTCATTCTTCTCTGAACCGGATGAGCTTGCAGGAATCTTCCTGTTTGTCCTGGCGATATGGACCTTTGCGAGTGCCTGGATCTCACTGAAAAGGGTTTTAAAAGGGAAAAAAGCAGTGCCCGAGGGGTTCTGGCTGCGGCTTGCGGTTGGTATCCTCTCGCTCGTTGTTGCGTTCATGACGGTCATTGCACCGGACGCGATCATTGAAATCCTGATGTATCTCCTGGCAGGGATAGCCTTGCTCATCGGCATCTACCTGCTTGCAGAGGGGATGGCACTGAGAAAAAGGATGAGAGTTTCAAATCCCCCCGGAGAGGAGATCCCGGCATAATCTGTCTGGCTATACCGGCTTGTAGGCGCCCCATTTCTCAAGAGCACGTGCGAGCTCAGGTGCCTTTTGAGCCTTCTCTTCCAGTGAAAGCCCGTCCTGCCATGCCTCTATCGCCTGCATGGTGGCAGCTGCCCCGGCACGGGTGCCGTCCGGGTGTCCGTGAATACCGCCTGATACGAGGAGCACGAGTTCGTTGCCATAGATATCAAGGACCTCGGGGACAAGACCGGGGTGAAGGCCGCCTGAAGAGACCGGGAAGGCACTTTTAATATGCCCCCAGTTCTGGTCAAGTGCCATCTCGGGAACTGCCTGCACTTTCTCCTCCCGCAGGATATCTGCAAGCACTATCGCCTCCTGCGTGGTGCCGACGAGCTTTCCGACTGCGGTTCCGGTATGGATCTGCGAGACGCCGATCAGCCGCATCATCTTCGCAAGGAACTGCATGGTGATCCCATGACGGGGATCCCGGTCAAATGCCGCGTGCATCGCGCGGTGGGCATGGATCGCAAGGCCAAGGTCTGAGCAGTAGTCACGGAGCGTCATGACAGCAGCAAACCCGGCGACGACCACGTCGATCATCGCATAGTTCCATCCGTTGGCTGCCAGCAGATCTGCCCGCTGCTTCATCGTCTCGGTATCAGCGGTGATGTTGATGAAGGCGGACTTCTTCTCACCAGTGAGCTGCTCCGCCTTATCACGTTTCTCTGTGAGGGCAGTCACCCGGTCATCGAACCGGTTGAAGGAGGTGGAGGTGAGGTTCTCATCATCCTTGACAAAATCGAACCCTCCCATCCAGGTCTCAAACCCGATCTCGGCGTGTTCGGCTGCCGAGAAGCCGATCTTTGGTTTTGGAACTGCTCCGGTCAGGGGGCGGCCATGGATCTTCATAAGCTTCCGGATCCCGTCATTACCAAAATGCGGGCCATCAAAGTTTCGCAGATATGCCTGGGGCAGCGTTGCATCGATCAGCCTGAGCTGGTCGACTGCCTTCATCCCGAAGATATTCCCGGCGATACCACTTAAGAGCTGGACGGCGTTTCCCTCTTCCCAGAGCCCGATTGGATAGGCGATCTTCAGGTATGGTCCGTCGATCTCAAAGGCGGTTGCCTGGAGATCCCTCATCCTCGGCGGGAGGGAATAGAGGGTTGTCCATGTGCCGGTGGAGCTCTCTGATGCAACCCTGCCTGCCGCCTCCTTCATACTGATCCCGGATGTCGGGGTGCAGGAGAAGAGACAGATGATATCATCCTCTGCCGGAGTATAGCTCTGATCAACAAATTCATTGTACCAGTCGATTGGCATACTCACTCACTATGCGGAAGAGATAGATAAATGTCGCTCTCGTGATATAAGGATGAACAAAAAAAGGACAGGGTGGAGGTGATCCCTCTTATGCGAGGTAGTCGCTTGGTGTTGGGATCTGTTCCTTCAGACCTTTCCGCTTCCGGATACCCCTAACAACGTCATTGACAAGGCTTGAGGGAACCAGCTGGAACCCGGCAAACTCGGTGCTCCACATTGCACGTCCTTCGGTTGCCGACCTGAGGTCGCCTGCGAATCCGAAGAGTTCTGCAACCGGGGCAGTGCCGTTGACCACAATCTGGTCACCTTCCGAATCGGTGGTGGTGAGCTGTCCGCGCCGACCCTGGATCTGGGAGATTGCCGCTCCCATCTGATCCTGCGGAACGGTGATCTGGATCTTCTGGACAGGCTCGAGGAGCTGGTCGTTTGCCATCAGGCATGCGGCTTTCACAGCAGCTCTCACTGCCGGGATCACCTGTGCAGGGCCACGGTGGATTGCATCCTCGTGGAGCTTCACATCCACCAGCCGGATCTTGAGGTTCTGCACCTGCTCGTCTGCGAGCGGGCCGCCATCGAGCGCCTCATGGAGGCCATCGAGTACGAGCTCCATCGTCTCGTTCAGGTACTGGATACCCTTGGTCATATCGAGGAAGATATTGGTGTTGTAGATATCCTTGACATTCTTTGCCTCATCCTTATCCATGCCAAGGCCAACGAGCAGATCACGCCGCTCTATCTGGCTCATGTTCATTGAGACGTCGCCGTTCTGGATTGCATCTACGATAGCCTGGTCAAGGGGCTCCACCTCGATATAGAACCTGTTGTGGCGGTTTGGCGACTTCCCTTCAACCGGTCCGGCCTTTGTGGTGACCGTCTCACGGTAGACGACGATCGGTTCAGACGTCACGATTTCGACGTTCTTGTCACGGCGGATACGGCCTGTGATAACCTCAAGGTGCAGCTCGCCCATACCGGCAATTAAGTGCTCTCCGGTCTCCTCATTGATGGTGACACGGATCGTCGGGTCTTCCTTTGCGACCTGACGGAGCACTTCAACGAGTTTTGGCAGATCCTTCATGTTCTTTGCCTCGACTGCAACCGTCATGACAGGCTCCGAGTAGTGCTTCAGCGACTCAAAGGGTGTCATCTCTTTGCTGGAGGTGACTGTTGATCCGACAATTGCATCCTTTAAGCCGGTGACAGCCGCGATGTTGCCTCCGACGATCTGTTCGACCTCGACACGGGTCGGCCCCATGAAGATACCGACCTGCTGGAGGCGGTTAGGTTTACCTGCGGTTCCGACAATATACAGCTCCATCCCGCGGCTCAGTTTTCCTGAGAAGAGACGGCCGGTTGCGACCTCGCCTGCATGGGGGTCAAAGGAGATGTCGGTGACCATCATGGCAACTGCGCCTTTCGGGTCGCAGGTGAGCATCGCCTTTCCTTCGGGAGATTCCTTGTCACCATGCCAGATGATCGGGATACGCCGTTTCTGTGCGTCGATCGGGTTTGGAAGGTGTTTGACGACAATATCAAGGATGACCTCATGGAGCGGGCTTGATTTTGCAAGTGTTTTCATGTCACCGGCATTGCATTTGTCGATGACTTCCTTGAAGGAGATGCCGCTCTTCTGCATATAGGGGATTGAGACTGCCCAGTTGTAGAGGGCTGATCCGAACGCAACGGTGCCGGTTGCTGCATCGAGCTTCCATCCGCCTTCGGTGTACATCTTCTCGTTCATCCCTTTGATCAGCTTGTTGACCTTGTCGATGACACGTCCGAGCCGGATCATCATCTCCTGCGGGTCGACCTTCAGCTCGTTGATGAGACGGTCGACCTTGTTGATGAAGAGGACTGGCCGGACCCCCTCTTTCAGTGCCTGCCGGAGAACGGTCTCGGTCTGGGGCATCGGCCCCTCAACTGCATCGACGAGGACGATGGCACCATCGACTGCCCGCATGGCACGGGTGACATCGCCACCGAAGTCAACGTGGCCGGGAGTATCGATCATGTTGATCAGGTACTCCTTCCCGCCATATTCGTGAACCATCGAGACGTTCGATGCATCGATTGTAATCCCACGAGCCTGCTCTTCCTCATCGGAGTCCATGAAGAGCTGCCTGCCCGAGAGCTCTTCTGAGATCATCCCTGCTCCGGAGAGGAGATTATCAGAGAATGTGGTCTTTCCATGGTCGATGTGTGCAACGATACCAATGTTACGGATAAATTCGGGCTTGTCCATCAGCTCCGAAACTTTCTCCACCATCTTTTTGCCGCGTGACATAATTCACCAAAAAAGTATTGATTAGCGGGCAGACTTTGCAATCCGCTCGACTTCTTCCTTTTTACCGACAGAGAAACATTTCGAGTCGCCTTTTGCAGCGGCGATCAGTTCATCGGCAAGCACCTGGGAAGCTGGGCGCTTCGTCTTGTGGGACCCTTTCCAGACACCGGTTGCGATATATTTGATTGCGGTGTTCACCCTTCGGATCGGAGCGGTGTCAACGGACTTTGGCACATTGATACCACCATACTTCAGCCTGACCGTCTCTTCACGGGGCCCGGCATTGGCGACAGCATCGACGAGGATCTGGATCGGGTTCTGTTTGGTCTTTGTGTGGATAATATCAAATGCATCCATGACAATCTTAGTGCAGAGCTGCTTCTTTCCGGTATTGTGCTCCATCTGCATCAGGCGGTTGATCAGCCGCTCGACGATTGCCATTGAGGATTTGGTGAACTGCTGCTGGGTAAGTCGTCCACAGCTGTGCGGCACAGCCATTGATTTGAAACTTACATACCGCTCAAGGCCAGGGTCATTGATGACGACTTCCGAGGGATCCCACTTGTTGAAGAGGAGGACTGCTTTCTGTGTACTCTGTGCGTCTTCGGTCATCATGCTCACCTGCGCGCCTTCTCCTTGCGTCCCATGACAAGCTCGTGGAGTGAGACATTGTTCACAGCGGTCACGACGAAACGAACCCCCGGGATATCTCCCATGGAACGTCCCATACGCCCGCCGATTCCCTCAACCGTCACTTCATCGTGTTCATCGATGAAGTTGATGGCACCGTCGCCGACTGCAAATGCGGTCACCTGACGTCCGTTCTTGATCAGCTGCACACGGACGCACTTCCTGATGGCAGAGTTTGGCTGTTTTGCCTCAACGCCGACCTTTTCGAGGACGATACCGCGGCCCTGGGGCGATCCCTTCAGGGGGTCAGCCTTCAGTTTCAGTTCAAGTGCACGTCGTGCATATCTGGAATCGCTCCAGCGGAACTTCTTTGAGTCGCGCTGAAGTTTTCTCGCTGCAAATTTTCCCTGTCCCATGTATAGACCTCTATTTTCTGGTTTTTGATCCGGTGGATACTCCAGAATCTGGAATATATATTGCGCGGAAGTGTTTTATTATACTATCCGCAAGCCACTCGTTCCTACATTCATGCGTGGTCTCTAATAATAACCTTATACGTTCTCTTCTCTAATGAATAACAACATGTCAGTCCGCATATACAAGGAGGTCCATTTCGATGCAAGCCACCGTCTCCTCAATTATGACGGGAAATGCGCCCGTCTCCATGGCCACCGGTGGCGCACCGAGGTCTGGCTTGAGGGGAATGTGGATGCAGGCACGCAGATCCTGATAGACTATAATTGCATAAAAAAACTCGTGGAATGTTACGATCACCAGGTGATCCTCAACGCGGATGATCCGATGGTGGAATGCCTCTCGCAGTTCCAGGATGTCGTCACCACACGGGGAGATCCGACGAGCGAACTTCTGACTGTTGAGATTGCCGATATGATCGATGAAGCCTGCCGCTCGATGGGGTTTGACTGCCGGGTTGCACAGGTGCGGGTCTGGGAGTCTGATGGCTGCTATTCAGAGGTTGAACGCTAAATATGCAGGTCTTTGAGATCTTTCCGAGTCTTCAGGGTGAAGGGAGAAACCAGGGGATGCGCTGCTGTTTCCTCAGGCTTGCCGGATGCAACCTGAACTGCCGATGGTGTGATACCCCAGGTGTGCGGGACCCGCATACCGGCGAAGATCTCACTTCAGACGATATTCTGCGTCGGATAGAAGGAACCGGGATCCGCTACCTCTGCGTCACCGGAGGGGAGCCGCTCCTCCGGCAGGATGAGCTGATTCCTCTCTTACGAGAACTCTCTTCGAAAGGGTACACAATCGATATCGAGACGAACGGAACCATTCCTTTCCGTCAGGCTCAGCCATATGCTGCCATCTGCATGGATGTGAAATGCCCCTCATCAGGTGAGGTGAGCGATCTCAGTCTCCTCGCCGATATCAGGCCGGAAGATTCGGTCAAATGTGTCGTTGCGGATGATGCGGATCTCGATTATGTATATGAGCAGATCCGATCTATTCCGATCAGGGGTGATATCTTCATCTCACCGGTGTATGGATCGGATTATAAAAGAATTGCAGAGACGGTTATGGAATGGGATCTTCCCGTCCGTCTCCAGCTCCAGTTACATAAGCAGATCGGGGTGCAGTAATTGAAAGCGGTATGTCTCCTCTCAGGCGGGATGGACTCGGCCACCCTCGCCTACTATGCAAAGAATATGGGATACGATATCCTCCCTCTCCATATCACCTATGGGCAGAGGACGCAATCACGGGAACTTCGGTGCGCGCAGAAGATTGCAACACTCCTTGGGGCAGAGCCTCCGGTCGTCATCTCCCTGGACTATTTCAGCGTCTTCGGGGCAAGCAGCCTCACCGATGTTGCAATAGATGTTGAAACCTATGAAGAGTCCCCCGAAGAGCGCCCGAATACCTATGTTCCCTTCAGAAATGCCAACCTGCTTGCAATAGCAACAAGCTTCTGTGAGGCGGAGGGAGGCGATGCGATCTTCATAGGGGTGCAGGCAGGAGACTATATCGGCTACCCCGATTGCAGGCCGGAATTTATCGAGGCATTCCAGTCGGTCATCGACCTTGGAACGATGTCAAAGAAGCCGATTGCGCTGATGGCTCCGTTTGTCGGTATGAACAAGGCAGAGATCCTGAAGGTGGGTTTTGATCTCTCTGTTCCCTATGAGGAGACCTGGTCCTGCTACCAGAATGATGATCTCGCCTGCGGCACCTGCTCGTCCTGCCACTTCCGACTGGAGGCGTTCCGTGCCGCCGGTAGACCTGATCCGATCTCATACCGGAGGCTCCCTTGACGATCATCTATCAGGGAAGGCGCCTCTCCGTTGAACTGAGAACCGTCGATCTTCCAAATGGCAGTACAAAAGAGACGATCGTGGTTCATCCCGGCGGCGCTGTAGCGATGCTCCCCTGCGACGGTGATGACTGCTACCTGATCCGGCAGTTCCGCCCTGCTATTTCGGATTATATCTATGAGGTGCCGGCGGGAACGATGGAGGATGGTGAACTGCCGGAAGAGACGGTATCCCGGGAACTGATCGAGGAGACACGTATGCGATCAGATCTGCTCATTCCCCGTGGTATCATCATGACCACACCCGGCTTCACCGACGAGGTGATTCATCTCTATGAGGCACGAAATCTCAGTCCGGCAACAGACTTTGATCCCGATGAGGATGAGGTGATCGAGGTCGTCCGCCTTCCGATAAAGGAGGCAGTGATGATGGCTCGTGACGGAAGGATCATCGATGCAAAGACGATAGCTCTGTTATTCCGGTGCATTCAGGAGAGATCCTGAGATAATCACCTTTATTGGAGCAGAAGAACAATAATAACCCATTTTATAATGGTGACATTTCCCCATGGCCGAAACAGTACAGACCGAGAAGGATGAGGCACGCCGACGGTACGAGTTCAAGAAGATGCTCGAACGCCTCGAGGAGAAAGAGGGGAGCGGAACCGAGCTGATCTCCCTCTATATCCCTCCTGACAAGCAGATATCGGATGTGACTGCACAGCTCCGCGATGAGTTCGGGCAGTGTGCAAACATCAAGAGCAAGCAGACGAAGACGAATGTTCAGAGCGCCCTCTCTTCGATCCTTTCACGCCTGAAGAACTATAAAAACCCGCCACCGAATGGGATGGCTGTCTTCTCTGGTGCTGTAAATGTCGGAGGTGACAGGAGCACATTTGAGACGATCATCGTTGAGCCGCCCGAGCCGCTTGGCACCTATATGTACCGGTGCAGCTCGAACTTCGAGCTGGAACCGCTCAGGCTGATGCTCGAGGAGAAGTTTGTCTATGGACTTCTCGTCCTTGATCGCCGCGAAGCCTACTGGGGTTTCCTTCGTGGAAACCGGATTGAGCCGATCAACGGCACCACATCGACTGTTCCGGGTAAACAGCGGAAAGGCGGTCAGTCGGCAGCCCGTTTCGAGCGGCTTCGGCTGATCGCAATCAATGAATTCTATAAGAAGGTTGGAGAGCGGGCGAGCGAGGCGTTCCTTGCCGAGAAGGATTTCTTCAACCGTTTCAAGGGGCTCCTCATCGGCGGCCCGACCCCCACGAAGGAGGAGTTTGCCGATGGAGACTATCTCCACCATGAGGTGAAGAAGCGGATGATCGGCCTCTTTGATGTCGCCTACACAAACGAGAGCGGACTTGCAGAACTCGTTGATGCCGCTGCCGATGCCCTGAAGGGCATTGACCTGATGAAGGAGAAGAATATCATGTCGAAGTTCTTCAAGGAGCTCACAAAGGATGACGGCCTTGCAGCCTATGGTGAGGCGAGCGTCAGGAAGAACCTTGAAGCCGGGTCTGTCGATATCCTCCTCCTCTCATCCAGATTACGCGAACTCCGCCTCCTGATCAGGTGCGGTGCATGCAATCATAGCGAGGAGCGGACGATCCAGATTGAGCCGGGAAAGAAGACCTCGAATCTTGATTTCGGCAACTGCCCGAAGTGCACATCCCCACTCTTCCTGGAGGATGAAACGGATATTATCGATGAACTGACGACCCTTGCCGACCAGAGCAGCACAAAAGTTGAGATCATCTCGGATGATTTTGAGGAAGGGGCAATGCTCTATAATGCGTTTGGCGGAATTGCCGCAATCCTGCGGTACCGGACGGGTTTATGATGTACCTGGAAATAATTGATCGGATTGGGCGCGTGCTGATGGCATGCACCGGGGAGGAGGATCCTCTCCTTGTCGATGGAGGCGATCATGCAGATATTGCATCCACAATTGCGTTTGCCTGCGCCAAAAAAGAGAAGAAGGCACCTGCTCTCATCGCACAGGAGCTTCTGGAGAAGCTGAAGAATCATCCGGATATGGATGGCATCTCGGTTGCTGCTGTCGGACCGTACCTGAACTTCACCTTTGGCAGGGACTATATCGGAAAGTCAGTTCAATTGGCACGCGAATCCGGATATGGCTCGCTTCCAAAACGGCCTGAGCGGGTCCTGATCGAACACACCAGTGCCAACCCAAACGGCCCACTCCATGTCGGACATATCAGGAACACGATCATCGGAGATACGCTTGCACGGGCCTTCCAAAAAGCCGGCTACCCGCTTGAGGTGCAGTACTACGTGAATGATATGGGCCGCCAGATCGCCATTGTCGTCTGGGGCCTCCGGACCCTTGGTATTGCCAGGAATGAGGGCGAGAAGGGCGATCACTTCATTGCCCGTGTCTATATCCAGGCGAACCGCGAGATCGAGAAGGATGAGTCGATCAACCGTGAGATCGAGCGGCTGATGCGAGAGATCGAGCATGGTGGGAAGGATGTTGAAAAGGAGTTCCGGCAGGCGGTCGATACCTGTATCGACGGAATAAAGGAGACCCTCTCTGATCTGAATGTGGTGCATGACCGGTATGTCCGGGAGAGCACCTTTGTCAGGATCGGGGATATGCATCGCGTGCTCGATACCCTCTCCCGTATGGATGAGGGAGAGGATGATGGAGAACTCTTCTCCATGAACCTCTCTGCATATGGGATTGAGAAGAAGTACATTCTCAGGCGTGCCGATGGAACCAGTGTGTATGCGGCACGTGATCTCGCGTACCATGCCTGGAAGAATGCAAACTATGACCGGGTCATCGATGTGCTGGGAGCGGATCACAAGCTGATCGGAGCCCAGCTATCTGCAACGCTCGAACTGATGGGTGAGCGGGCGCCGGAGATCCTGCATTTCGAGTTCGTCTCCCTGCCGGAAGGGTCGATGAGCACCCGTGCAGGGAAGTTCATCACCGCAGACGAGCTGATTGAAGAGGTCACCATCAGGGCATGTGAGGAGGTGACGAAACGGAGGCCGGAGCTAACAGAAGAAGAACGGCAGGCAATCGCGAGATCCGTTGCCATTGGCGCAATCCGGTATGATATCGTCCGGGTCTCACCAGAGAAGAGCACCGTCTTTGACTGGAAGCAGGCGCTCGATTTCGAGCGGCAGAGTGCCCCCTATATCCAGTATGCCCATGCACGGGCCTGCTCCATTCTGGCAAAGGCAGGAGAGTATGCTGAGATCTACGAGTATGAGGACCCCCATGAGGTAGCGCTTGCAAAGGCGATCGCCAGGTTCCCGGCAGTGCTTGCTTCTGTCGTCTCGGATCTCCGCCCCCATCTCCTTGCTACCTATGTCCGTGATTGTGCGGATCTCTTCAATACCTTCTACCGGTTTGTTCCGGTCTTAAAAGCCGAAGGGAAGAGCCGGGATGCACGGCTCTGCCTCGTCGATGCAACACGAAACACCCTCCGGGAAGCCCTGCAGACCCTTGGTATCGATGCGCTCGAAAGCATGTGATGCCCTGCGGAAGCAGGGATACCTCTTCTTCTCTCCGGAATCTTCAGCCGCGGTAAAGCCCTGTATGTGGAGCAAACGGGCACTCCGCGGCGGGGATATGTGTTATAAACACCAGTTCTACGGGATCGAGAGCCACCGGTGCATCCAGATGACCCCGACACTCCGTTGCAACCAGCGATGCCTCTTCTGCTGGCGGTCGCTTGAGCATGAGGTGGAAGAGGAGATTGAACTTGCACCCGAGGTGATCCTGTCAGGTGCCCAAAAACTCCATAAGAAGGGGCTTGCCGGATACAAGCCGCATCCGGATGTCACCCCGGAACGGTGGCAGGCGGCCTCCGAGACGCCGAACCAGGTCGCAATCTCGCTCTCCGGTGAGCCGACCTGCTATTCACAGCTCCCCGCCCTCGTCGATCTCTTCAGGGAGAACGGGTATACCGTCTTTGTGGTCTCAAACGGGACGCATCCGGATGTGGTGGAGCAGCTCTATCCGACACAGCTCTACATCTCGCTTGATGCGCCGGATGAGGATACGTATACGATGCTCTGCCGACCGAAGGGGGATTACTGGGAGCAGGTGCTCCAGAGCCTCTCACTCCTCTCGTCCCGGCGATCGGCTGTACGGGTGACGCTTGTGAAGGGATTGAATGATCATTCGCCCGAGGCATATGGGCGGATCATCGCAGACTCTGCCCCAACGTTTGTCGAGGTCAAAGGATATATGTATCTTGGATACAGTCGAAGCAGATTATCAATGGATCAGATGCCTGACCATGCCTATGTCCGCTCCTTTGCGGAGAAGATAGCGGAATCGGCAGGGTACCGGATACGGGATGAGAGTCCTGTCTCCCGGGTTGTCTGCCTTGAGGAGGACCTATGAAATTTGATGCTGAAGAGTTCAGGAAACGCTCGAAAGAGGATTTTGAAGGGGCCTGGCATGACGGGCCAAAGGTGCTCTCCACACCGCCGGTCTCCCGGCAGTATCCCCGATATATGTACCGGCGCGCCCGGCCTCACCCGGTCTTTGATACCATCCAGAAGCTCAGGCAGGCATACCTTTCAATGGGCTTTGATGAGGCGATGAACCCGGTGATCGTCGAGGAACAGGAGGTGTACCGGCAGTTCGGGCCTGAGGCGATGGCAGTTCTGGATCGCGTCTTCTATCTCGGGGGCCTGCCGCGGCCAAATGTCGGGATCGCACGGAAACAGATCGAGGCGATCGAGGTGATCACCGGCAGAACCATCGATGTGCAGACCGAAGAGTCACTCCGTACCTGCCTGCATCGCTATAAGAAGGGCGATTTTGATGGCGATGATCTCACGCATGAACTCTCGGTTGTGCTTGGGATCGATGATGCGACGGTTGTCCATATCCTCGCTGCGGTCTTCTCCGAGTTCCGCGAACTCGCACCCGAATCATCCCGGTCCACCCTCAGATCCCACATGACCTCGGGCTGGTTCATGTCCCTTGGCGAATGCTGGATGCGTCATCCCCACCCGATACGGATGTTTTCGATCGACCGGTGTTTCCGGCGCGAGCAGGAGGAGGGGGCAACCCGGCTGATGAGCTACCATTCGGCATCCTGTATCGTCGCAGGGGAGGATGTCACCCTTGATGAGGGGATGGCGGTTGCCGAAGGACTCCTCTCAGCCTTCGGATTCACCGACTTTGAGTTCCGGCCTGATGAGAAGCGGTCAAAGTACTACATGCCCGGCACCCAGACCGAGGTGTATGCCCGCCACCCGGTACATGACTGGGTGGAGGTGGCGACCTTTGGGATCTACTCGCCATCCGCACTCGGCGAGTACGGGGTCGGTATCCCGGTGATGAACCTCGGCCTTGGCGTCGAGCGGCTTGCGATGATCCTCCACCAGGCAGATGATGTCAGGAAGCTCAGTTTCGGCCAGTTCTATCCCCCAACCCTCACCGATCGGGATCTGGCACGGGCCGTCTCTGTCAGGGAAGAGCCGTCAACCGAGAAAGGCCGGGTTCTTGCCCGGAGAATCGCAGCGGTTGCCACAGAGCATGCGGCAGTGCCATCCCCCTGCTCATTCCCCGTCTGGTCAGGCGAGATCGCAGGAACAGCACTCGATGTTGCTGTCATTGAGCCTGAAGAGAACTCAAAGCTCCTTGGGCCCGCATGCGGAAACGAGGTCTTCATTCATGAGGGTGCGATCCTCGGGGTGCCCGATACCGGGAAGTTTGCGCATATCAGGGCAAACGGCACCGAAACCGGCCTCAGGTTCATTGATACCGTTGCCCTCCTTGCAGCCGCCCGGATTGAGGAGGCGGCACGGTGCGGGGAAGGGACGACCGTGCAGGTGAAGATGGCAAAACTCCCATCAGACGTGAATATCAAAATTGCCGACCATGCAATGCGCTTTGTCACCGATAACCGGAAGAAGATCGATCTCCGTGGCCCGATCTTCATGACCGTGGAGAGCAGGGTGCGGGAAGAGTAAGAATCCCTTCCTCTTTTTCTTTATTGGTTCTTCTCCATATTTCTGAAGGCCATTCATATCAAATACTGTAATATTGCGTTTGTGATATCTCCCAAATCCCCCACCACCCCTGTTCCCGTCCGCACATGCTCCGCAAGGGGATGATGTTTTGGCTATCGCAGATGCAGCGCGGGAGTGGCGGGGTGCTTCTTGGGCTGCCAGAAGCAGATAAGCCCCGATTCTAACGAATCGCCTTTCAGGTTGCTCTGATGAGCAAGGGTTTATCAGCTCTGTCAGCCTGATTTTTCGCCTGCCCCGCCCCCCGATACCCGCGCCGCACCTGCTTCACTCACTCCTGATGATCCGGTTGTTGCATCGGGATCTCTCACGGGATCAACCTCACGTTCCTAAGAATGCAGGAAAACCCCGGAGATAAGGAATTTGGAGAAGAGTCTATCTTTTAAGCAATTGTCCTTACAATCCGCTCTTTTGAGAGCCGTCCTGCCCATCTCCTTCCAAGCAGAAGCAGCACGAACCCGAGAACGAAAAAGAAGAGTTCGTTCTGGATCGTGACCCCGCCTTCAGGGGAGATGAATGCCTGGAGTCCGAATATCAGGAAGATGAAGAGGAAGACAAAACCCATCCCGAGGAACTGATTCTCCCGCATCCCGAGATAGAGCTGAGCTGATCCGATGATGCCTGCGGATGCTGCGGCATAGATCGGGAGGATGAGTACGAGATGCACCAGCAGAAGCCAGGGGAGGGTGATCCCGACAGGTGAGAAGCCGAAGGCGACTGCCACGGTGATCAGGACAGAGAGGAGTGTCATCCCATATGCAGCTGTTGCGACGCCGAGGACTTTCCCCTCCCATATCTGCCGGAGGGAGACGGGGGCACAGAGGAGGGTCAGGATCGTCCCGTCCTTCTTCTCGCGGAAGAAGGCATCTGAGGAGAAGAGGTATCCCATAAAGATCGCAAGCACCACCGAGATGCTCGCAAGATGACCTGCAAGAGCCGTGCCGGGATCACCTGAAATACCTGCCAGGATGCCGAGGGTGGTGAAGACCGGGAACCAGACTGCAAAGATGAACGCGGCAATCAGGACACCCTTGTTGGTGATCGCCTGGAAGAACTCCTTCCGTGCGATCGTCAGCAGTTCGTTCATGATGCCTCCTCCCCCGAATGGACATACCTGAGATAGATCTCCTCAAGGTTTGCGGATTGCTTCTTTGCCTCCTCGATCCGAAATCCTGCTGCCACGAGGGCAGAGATGAGATCGGGTACTCTTCCCTCTCCTGTGAGTGTGCAGATGATCCCCTCACCCTCTCGTTCCGCTCTCTCTACCATCGGGAGGTTCTGGACTGCCAAAATGACATGCTCTGATGCATTCCCTCCCTCAAAGGCGATCCAGACTGTCCGCTCCTTTCCGGAGGCAGTGAGCCGTGCAACGGAATCCTCTGCCTGGATCTGCCCACCTGCAAGGATCGCAACACGGCTGCAGATCCGCTGCACCTCATCGAGATGGTGCGAGTTGATGAAGACGGTCATCCCCCCCGATGATGCGAGGGAGAGGATCAGGTCACGCACCATCCGCTGTGCATCCGGATCAAGGCCGGATGACGGCTCATCGAGGAAGAGCAGATCGGGCTTATGGAGGATCGCCCGTGCGATCCCGAGCTTCCGTTTCATGCCGGTTGAGAATGTGCCGACCGGATCGGCTGCCCGGTCGGTCATACCGATCATGCCGAACAGCTCATCGATCCTTCCCTCAGGATCTTCGATCCCATAGAGATCTCCATAGTACCTGAGATTTTCGTATGCGCTCTGCCGCTCAGAAAAACCGTTATTCTCAAAGAGCACCCCGATCCGCCGCCTCGCTTCGTCATCTGAACCAAGATCGGCACCGTTCACCGTCGCAGTCCCGCCATCCGGTGTCAGAAGGCCGAGGAAGAGGTTGATGGTCGTCGTCTTTCCTGCCCCGTTTGGTCCGAGATACCCGAAGATATCGCCCTTCTCAACAGAGAATGATACATTGTCCAGAACCACCCGTCCATCAAAGGATTTACTGAGGTTCTCTGCCCTGATCGCATGCATGGTACACCAGAATGTAAAAAACCATTTACATTTATGAATTATGAAGCCATCGGTTCTGCCCCTTGAATCGTCTCACAAAGAGAACCGAGCAGTACCCGGGCACCTGCCTTGTCGAGCGGCTGGTTATCGTTTCCGCATTTTGGCGAGAAGATGCAGGCGGGGCAGCCGTCGATGCACCGGCATTCACTGACGATTGCTTCTGCAAGCGAGGTGACCTTCGAAATCAATTCATATGCCTTTGCAGAGAGCCCTGCTCCCCCGATATAGCCGTCATAGATGATGATCGCAGGAGTGCCCGTTGCAGGATGACAGGCAGTTGAGATGCCGCCGATATCATACCGGTCACAGATGACAACACCCGGCATCGCCGCGATCAGGGCATGTTCGGCTGCATGGAGGGCGCCATCAGGATCGCCGATGCCCCCGTCTGCTAAGATATTCTCATCAACGGCGATCAGAAGCCCCTGTGTCGGGAAGGAGAGGGGGGGTGCATCAAGTTCGGCAGATCCGATCACCCGGTCATACCTGACGATACGATAGCCATAGAGCTCCTCGGTGACCGTCACTTCAGCAGATGAGATGCTGAAGCCTCTGTAGGAGATACTCCTTTCAATCGTGCCGACATCAACAGTTTTCTTCATCAGGGGGCGGGTATGGTAATCGACATCAACTGCCTCAACCCGGATCTGGTGATCCTCACGATTCACCGACCGCACGATGTAGCTCTCCCCCTGATGGAGGATGATCGCACCCGGATATGCCTCACGATATGCCTGTGAATCATCCATCGTCTCGATCAGGTGCCCGTTATGAGTGATCCGGTATCCACCCGATGCCGAACCCGAGAGGGAGACGAGCTCAGATGCCCGCGAGGATCCGGCATAGACGATCCCCCGCTTCGTTTCTGCCAGGATCTCCTGTTCCATGAGGGCTTCGAGATACTCGTTCATCTCTGCTCCGAAATACCGGCAGTCAGAATCGCGTACCGGCACCTCGGCTGCTGCACAGAGGAGATGCCCCGAGAGGGCGATCGGGTTTCTGCAGTCGATCGCCGCATGCTCGTATGCAGTCTCAAAGAACCTCTCCGGGTGGTGCATATAGAACTGGTCGATCGGATCGTACCGGGCTACCATCGCGATGATACTCTCTCTTCCGCTCCTTCCGGCACGCCCTGCCTGCTGCCAGAAGGAGAGGGTGGTGCCGGGATAGCCTGCCATCACCACCGAGTCGAGGGAGCCGATATCCACCCCGAGTTCGAGGGCATTCGTCGAGACAATACCTCTGATCTTCCCATCCTTCATCGCAGACTCGATCTCCCGCCGTTCATCTGCGAGATACCCGGCACGGTAGGTACAAATCGTCGTCTCCTGAGATTGTCCGGCTGGAAATTCCTCACGGGCTCTCAGTGCAATCACCTCGGCAAGCCGCCGGGATGGTGAGAAGCAGATCGTCTGGTACCCGTGCCGGATGGAGGCTGAGAAGAGATCAGTCGTCTCGGAGACGAGAGATGCCGTCGGATCGCGGGCATAAGGGTTATAAAAGACGATTGTCCGCTCATTCCGGGGGGATCCGTCTTCGGCAATGAGACGGCATCTTTTCCCTGTGAGCTGCTCTCCGAACTCTCCCGGATTGCCGAGTGTGGCTGTCGCCAGGATGAATGCGGGATCGGCATCATAGAATGCGAGGACACGCAGAAGACGCCGGATCAGGAGGGCGATATGCGAGCCGAAGACCCCCCGGTACCGGTGCGCCTCGTCGATCACGATGAAGGAGAGCCCGGCGAAGAAATCTGCCCACTGCCGCCTCCAGGGGAGGATATGGTGTATCTCATGCATATTCGAGATGATGATCCGTGACTGTGCCCGGATTCCGGGGCGGGCATCGCGCGGTGTATCGCCATCATAGACGGCCGGCCGCATACCCGCTCCGATCGCAGCATCGATCTCCTGAAACGCCCGGAGCTGGTCACGGGCAAGTGCCTTTGTGGGGTACAGCAGCAGGGTACGGGCATCGGCATCGGTGAGGAGGCGGTCGATGATCGGGAGAGCAAAGGCGAGGGTCTTCCCGGATGCAGTCGGGGTTGCAAGGATGATATCCTCCCCATCAGCAACTGCTTCATATGCCAGAGCCTGGTGAATATAGGGTTTTATCCCCGACCTGACGAGATACTCTTTCAGGCGCGGGTGAAGCCGATCCGGCACCTCCGTATACTGCGCCTCCCGTCCCGGCAGCGTTTTGATGAAGAGTGCATCATCCGGGTACCCGTACCTCTCCCTGAAAGCCTGAAGGAGCGGGGATGAATTCATCCTGCCCTCTCCCGGTACGAGCGGAGGAGTTCGATGAGGGAGAGGACATCCTGCCGGTTATGCTTCAGCACCGGGAGAAGAGGGCCCGGATTCTTTGTTCTCCGGTAGATGTCGTAGAATTCGGGAACCAGTGCCCCCGGAAGATCTGATCCCCTCTCTATCCCGAGCAGCTCCTCCTCGACCGTACCGAGGCGGCAGTCGGGGAGTGAACTCCTGTGCATCCTCCGGGTGATATGGAGGAGGTCGATCTGGTCTCTGGCAATCTCGTGGTCGATCCCATAATAGGCGAACCGATCTGCCAGGTACGGCAGATCAAAGGATCTCCCGTTATAACTGATGACCGTTGCATCCTGTGGCACCGAATCTCTCCAGGCAAGGAGTGCAGGGAGCTCCTCGTCGATATCGCGGGCGAGGAACTGGTGGAAGCAGATCCGTCCGCCCCTGAGCTCAGCCGATCCGATCAGAAAGACCGGGCGTGAGAAGACGCCGAGGGTCTCGATATCCAGAAAACAGAACCGCTCATCCGGGGAGAAGGCCGATGCCATGATGATATCGGGATGTGTCCGACCCATTCTCCCTGCGATTAAAGCGGCAACAGCTCCAAAGTCGCCCTCTTCGATGATCTGAAGCACCTCTTCTGCACTGTTTTGGAACCGCCTGATATGGCGGAGATCATAGATCGTCCTGCACCCCTTCCTGATAAGCAGCCGCTCGGTGGCAGGCCCGATACCGGGTATGAGCCTGAGCCTTCCGGCCAGGTGCTCTTTTGCCTCTGCCGGATGAAGCGAGAACTGCTGATGTATTTGCTCTTCGGTGATCCTGAGGCAGATCCCCTCATCCGTCTCCACCTCGTCCCCCTCGCAGATATCAGCGAGGTCAGATCCCGCATAGGTCCGGAGGAGTGCATCGCGATCGACCATACATCTCTGGTATGCAGATGCGAAGACCGGGGATCGTGCGATATGTGCCCTGAAACGGTTGTCATGTTCAATGACCGAATAGTCTGGCGCTGCATTGATCCTCTGCCGCCAGAACGTCCCTGCATCCGTAAAGGCACCCGCAGATCGTCCCATATGTACTCATCAGGGTGATCTGAGATAAATCCCTTGAGCGGGGCGTGAAAGTGAACGGCAAACGGCTTATTGCAGAAGAGGGAAGTGTATCTTCATGGTGGTTCCCATCTCGTTCCGCGAACAGACAGGCACAGGAGGTATTTCATGCCGATACAGGCAGTTCTCATAGATATTGACGGGGTGCTGGCAGTCGGCGGCGTGCCGATCCCCGGCGCACCCGGGGCCATCCACTGGCTTGAAGATCAGGGAATCCCCCATCGGTTCGTCTCGAACTCGACCCGGCGGAGCAGGCGGCAGATTGCAGAGCGGCTCAACCAGGCCGGGTTCAGCATACGAGTCGATCAGATCACAACCCCGGTCGTTGCTGCCCTCCGGCTCCTTGAAGAGAAAGAGATCAGCTCCTGCCGTCTCCTGATGACCGATGCCGCCAGATCCGAATTTCTTGATGCAGGCATCACCGAAGCCCCTGAGGGCGCAGAAGCAGTGATAGTGGGGGATGCAGGATCAGGGTTCACCTTCGGCATCCTGAATGAGGCATTCCGTGAGATCAATGACAGTGCCCTCTTCATCGCCCTTGAGCGGGACCGGTACTGGATGGCCGAAGACGGACTCACCCTCGCTGCCGGGCCGTTTGTCGCGGCACTTGAGTACGCCACCGGAAGAGCCGCGGTGGTGACGGGCAAACCCTCGCCTGACGCCTTCCTCTCCGCATCTGCGATGATGGGTGTAGAGCCGGAGAAGACCGCGATGATCGGGGATGATATCAGGACAGATGTGGGTGGTGCACAGAACGCAGGGCTTGTTGGCGTACTCGTAAAAACCGGCAAGTATTCGTCTGCGGCTGCCCGGGAGTCAGGGATCACCCCGGATCGGATTATTGATTCGATCGCATCAGTGAGAGAGCTGGTTGTATAGAAATAGTATTTATACTCTATCGCCCTTATTCCTCCTCATGCCCGCTCTCACCCCGCAGCCTCCGGAGGTATGCATGGGTTTTGTCTTCCGTCATCCGGCAGAGATCAATCCGGCATATGTATCCGGGTCAATAGATACGGAGAGTACGCCATCGCCGTTTTCAGACAGAAGCAACAGAGAGAGAATCCGCCGCTTCTCAAGATCAAGCTATACTCCGGCAGCAGAGACCCTCCTTGGCATCATGGATGAGGGTTTTAGGTGCAGCCTCCTGCTCTCCGGGATGTTCATCGAACTGCTTGAGCAGGCAGATCCGGATCTGTACTCTCTCCTCTCACAGGCGGCTACCCACCGGAATGCCGGGCTTCTTGCAGAGACATACTACCACTCGGTCATCGGGATCTTTCATGATGCTGAAGAGTACCGGACGCAGCTTGAAATGCATCGTTCGCTGATGCAGGAGTTCTCGGGGCGCACTCCCTCCATCATGCTTGCCACAGAGTCTGTCTTTAACAGGACAATCACCCGTGTCGCGCATGATATGGGTTTTTCAGCCATATATACCGATATATTTGGGAGAAACGCCCCTGAGCTCAATCCTGCCGGGAGCTATCAGGTGGAAGGGATGCCTGTTCTTATCCGCCACTGCGAACTCTCAGATGACATCGCCTATAGATTCGGGCAGGTGGACTGGGCCTATCATCCTCTCTCCCCGCAGACATATGCCGGGTGGGTGGCATCCATAGGGGGGGGCACTGTTCATATCATAGTTGATATTGAGGTATTTGGGGGGCGTTTCTCTGCGGAAAGCGGAATTTTCCGTTTCCTTGAGGAGCTCCCCGCCGCATATGCCGATCATGGCGTGAAGACCGTCCTCCCCTCGGATACGATCCAATCGTCTCTCTCCCCGGAGCCGGTGCCCGATGAGCTGTTGGACAGGTCACCTGTGGTCTGGCCTGTGAATATGCTCCAGTGCACGGCACTGGACGCACTCAGGGCAGCCGGACGATGGGTCTTTGATAGGAGAACACTGAGGCTTTTTCAGTCAATGGATCTCTTTGAGTCGATGGCAACGACCTCCGGATCCTGTGGGATGCTGTTAAACCACCGGACACAGGCAGAAGCACATGAGGCATTTACACAGTATCTCGGGGCACTCAGCCGGTTTGAGGATGAACAGAGCAGAAAAGTCAGGTCAAAAAGTGCCGCCCGATATCTGCGGTGCGTCTCTCCCGATCGCGCCTTCCACTTCTGCACGCCCTATCACCGTGAAGGATTCTCTGCCCATTCACTTGATGAGTTCGTGAAACTCATGGATCTCGCCAGCGATGAATGCATTCTCCATCATTGCGAACGATCAGATCTGTATAAATGGATCAGGGATGTGATAGGGGATACGATGCTTGCAGAACGTATTCATCCTCTCCGGGATCGGCAGGAGATCAGACACGTCATTGCGAACAGGATCGATCAGCTATGGAATCGCTTAAAATAGCTTACTTTGCCTGGGAATCTCTCTATACAAAGAAGGTTGGGGGGCTTGCACCTGCTGCAACCTACATGGCTGAACACCTTGCACAACACCATGAAGTGCATTACTTTACCCGCGGGGATGGGGATTTCATAAAAAATGGCGTTCATTTCCACTGCGTTTCACCTGCTGATGCTGATATCCTCTCTCATTGCAGGCAGATGAGCGAGGATGCGACACGCCGGTTTCTTGAATATGATGATCCCCCCTTTGACCTGCTCCACTTTCATGACTGGCATTTTTATCAGACGCTCCGGACGTTCCATGACAGAATCTGCGTCTTGACATTTCATTCCACCGAATATGGCAGGAATGGAGGTTCTTTTGGCGAATGGTTCGAATTTAAGGAGATATCAGCTATTGAAAAAGCTTCGGCAGATATTGCGCGAGCGATTATCACCGTCTCGAAGGTCACAAAAGTAGAGTTAATGTGGTTGTATGATGTCCCCGAACATAAGATCTGTATCATTCCAAATGGCATTGACCCGGATCTGTACCGGATCGAAGTACATGCCAGGGATGTGAAGAAGAGATATGGTATCCATCATCTGGCACCGCTCGTCCTCTTTGTAGGGCGTCTCAGCTGGCAGAAAGGGCCCGATATCCTGATGGACGCAGTTCCGCATGTACTTGCCCGGAGAGAGGATGTCCAGTTCATCCTCGCCGGAACCGGGGAGATGCTCGAGATGCTTCGGGAACGTGCCCGTAACCTCCCGGTGCAGTGTATCGGGTATGTCTCGGATCGGGAGCACCTGGAACTTCTGAATGCCGCCGATCTCATCTGTATCCCGAGTAGAAACGAACCTTTTGGCCTGGTGCTCACAGAAGCGTGGAGTGCAGAAAAAGGAGTGGTTGCATCGGATGTCGGAGGTCTTTCGATGAACATCGAAAACCTCATTGACGGGATCAAGGTTCCTCCGGTTGCAGAACCGCTGGCATGGGGAATCTCCTATTCATTGAACAATCCGGAGTTCCTCAGATCCATGGGAATCGCAGGCAGGCGGAAGGTGGAGGAGCAGTTCAACTGGGAAGGGATCGCCGAAAAGATGCATCATGCGTATATCAGGGTGCTCAGACCCCCGCTCTGCTGAGAGGAGAGGCAAAATGGCAACGAATGGGAGGAATCCGACAGAGTTTGACATCTACCTCTTCCGCGAGGGCTCGCATGCCCGGATCTACGAGTTTCTTGGAGCTCACCTTTCAGGGAATGAAACCCGTTTCTCTGTCTGGGCGCCGGAGGCGCGCCGTGTGTCGGTGGTATCCGATCAAAACTCCTGGCAGCCATGGATCGATCCCCTGTATCCGCGCTGGGATAGTTCAGGTGTCTGGGAAGGGACAGTCGGGGGGATCACCCCCGGCTCTCCCTATAAGTATGCGATAGAAACCCGTGATGGCTCTACCATTTTCAAGGGCGACCCTCTCTGTTTTGCCTGGGAAGAACCTCCAAAGACCGCCTCCAGGATCGCCTCCCTCTCTTATGCCTGGGGAGATCGGGCATGGATGGAGGAGCGCATCTCCACAAATGCTCTTGATGCCCCACTCTCGATCTATGAGCTCCATATCGGATCGTGGCGGCGTGTCCCCGAAGATGGCGGGAGGATGCCTGGCTACAGGGAGATGGCTCCACTCCTCTCCGAATATATCCATGAGACGGGGTTTACCCATGTCGAGTTCCTGCCTGTGATGGAGCACCCGTTCTATGGTTCGTGGGGATACCAGACAACCGGATATTTCGCGCCCACGGCCCGGTACGGCCCGCCTGAGGACCTGATGTACCTGATCGATCATCTTCACCAAAACAGAATCGGCGTCATTCTGGACTGGGTCCCCTCCCATTTCCCCTCTGATTCCCATGCCCTTTCCCTCTTTGACGGGTCGCACTGTTATGAACACGCCGACCCGAAGCAGGGGTTCCACCCCGAATGGCAGAGCTGTATCTTCAATTACAGTCGGAACGAGGTGCGATCGTTTCTCCTCTCAAGTGCCCATTTCTGGCTCGATCGCTATCATGCAGACGGACTGAGGGTGGATGGCGTCGCCTCGATGCTCTACCTTGACTATGCACGGCCTTCCGGCGAATGGGTGCCGAATATATACGGGGGTAAGGAGAATCTGGACGCAATCCGGTTCCTGCAATTACTGAATGAGACGGTCTATGCCGCGTTTCCTGATGTACAGGTGATCGCTGAAGAATCGACTGCATGGCCGATGGTCACCCGTCCGACTTTTGCAGGGGGGCTTGGGTTTGGCCTGAAATGGAATATGGGATGGATGCATGATACGCTCCGGTATATGATGCGGGATCCGATTCACCGCCGCTACCACCATGACGAACTGACCTTCTCGATCATCTATGCATTCAGTGAAAACTATCTCCTCCCGCTTTCTCATGATGAGGTGGTCTATGGGAAGGGCTCGCTGATCGGAAAGATGCCCGGTGACTGGTGGCAGAAATTCGCACATCTCAGGCTTCTCTTTGGGTATATGTACACTCATCCGGGAAGAAAACTCCTCTTCATGGGAGATGAATTTGCACAGTGGCGTGAATGGGATCATGAATCGAGCCTCGACTGGCACCTCCTATCAGGTGACATGCACAGAGGGGTTATGAAACTGGTGGGGGATCTGAACCATCTCTACAGGAGAGAGCCCTCGCTCTATCGTGCCGATGACAGAAGCGAAGGCTTCTCGTGGATCGATCATGGTGACAGCGATCAGAGCGTGATTGCCTATCTCAGGAGAGCCGATGCAGAAGCGCCGGTTGCCTGTATCTGCAATTTTACGCCGGTTCCCCGTTATGCCTATCGTATCGGCGTGCCGGAAGGGGGTCTCTGGGAGGAGTTGATCAACACCGATTCCGGCTTCTATGGTGGGAGCAACTGCGGGAACAACGGTTCTGTGATGGCAGATGAGTACCCATGGCATGGCCTCCCCTGTTCCCTCTCTCTGACACTCCCGCCGCTTGGGGCGGTCATCCTCAGGCCGGAGAGAGGTGGATCATGAGCCGTTATGCCTGTATCCATGGTCATTTCTACCAGCCCCCGCGAGAAAACCCCTGGTTCGAGAGGATAGAGGTACAGGATTCGGCATATCCGTTCCATGACTGGAACGAGCGGATCACCGCCGAGTGCTATGCGCCAAACTCCGCCGCCAGAATCCTCGATGAAGATGGTCTGATCACGAGAATAGTGAATAATTATTCGATGATGAGCTTTAATGCCGGCCCGACGCTCCTTTCATGGCTTGAGGATAATCATCCGAATACCTATCTTGCACTCATCGAAGCCGACCATATCGGATCGAATCGTTTCAGGGGGCATGGCCCTGCGATCGCCCAGTGCTACAACCACATGATCATGCCGCTTGCAAACAGACGCGATAAGCAGACCCAGGTCCGCTGGGGCGTGGAAGACTTCCTTGACCGGTTCGGGAGGGAGCCTGAAGGCATGTGGCTCCCTGAAATGGCTGTCGATCTGGAGACGCTTCGTATCATGGCAGCCGAAGGCATCCGGTATGTGATCCTCGAGCCCCACCAGGTCGCCCGTGTGAGAGACCAGAATGGCACGTGGAGATCTCCTCCTGATGGTTGGATCGATCCGAAGGTGCCGTACCGGGTGGATCCGGGTGAAGGGCAGGAGATTGCCATTTTCATCAATGATGTCGGCATTGCCCACGAAGTGGCATTTGGGAATCTTCTCAGGGATGGCCACTGGCTTTTGTCACGCCTTGCAGGGGCATTTGACGGAAGGGAGGAGGATCAACTCGTACACTTCGCAATTGACGGGGAGACCTATGGGCATCACTTCCATTTCGGTGAGATGGCACTTGCATACTGCCTCTCACGGCTCGGAGAAGAGGGCATCACCCCAACCATATATGGCGAGTATCTCTCCACTCATCCGCCTCAACAGGAGATAGAGATCAGGGAGGATACTGCCTGGAGCTGCCCGCATTCACTCGCCCGCTGGAAGGGCGGATGCACCTGTTCAACAGGTACCCATCCCGGCTGGTCACTTGAATGGAGGATGCACCTCCGCCGTGCATTCGATCTCCTCCGTGATCGTGCCTCTATTCATTACGAGGAAGCCGCATCCCCGCTCCTGCAGGACCCATGGGCCGCGAGGAATGAATACATCAGTATCATCAATGACAGGAGCCATACGAAGAGAGCGGCATTCCTTGAAAAGCATGCCACCCGATCCCTTGATCGTGAAGAACTGGTTCTTGTACTCGAACTCCTTGAGATGCAGCGAAACCTGATGCTGATGTATACCAGCTGCGGATGGTTCTTTGATGATATCGCCGGAATAGAAGCGGTACAGGTGATGTGGTACGCGGCACGGGCACTTCAGCTCTATCGATCGACCGGCGGTGCCGATCCAACTGCCGATCTCCTCTCTATTCTTGCCCAGGCAAAAGCTAATACCATCGGCTATTCCGATGGCGCCTCGGTATGGCAGAGCCGTGTTCTTCCGCATATAACGGATCTGAGAAAGGTATGTGGACACTTTGCACTCACCTCGCTCTTCTGTTCCTATCCTGATACAAGCACCCATGCAATATACCAGGTGACCCGGTTCAGGGATTGTCAGGAGCAGGAAGAGCGGCGGCGGATTGCTGTCGGGGCAGCCAGGGTACGGTCACTCCTGACATGCGAATCAAAGGAATTCATCTATGCGGCAGCCTATCCCGGCGGCCCGAATCTTCTTGCAGGTGTTGCGCCATATGCGGGCGGGAAGGCGTTCGGCGAGATCCGCGATGCGGTATGTGCTGCATGGCGTGATCCGACATCTTCATTCTATGATGAGCTCACCCGCTGGTTTGGCGAGGGGTGCATCCGGGGAACCGATCTCCTCCGTGATGAGGCCCGGACGATCGTCAGCCTGATCCTCAAGACCAGTATAAGCAGGATTGAAGATTCATTTCAGGATATTTATACCAGATATCTCCCGCTGATGGAGTCGATGCATATGCTGGAGATGCCAATCCCTGCCGCAATCGCTGTTCCGGTTGCGCATATTTTACACCGCGATCTGGTTCTGGCAGTTGGGAGCACACGCCCTGATCCGGTGGAGATGTCCCGCATCGTCGATGCCATGCAGCGTTTTGCAATACCTCCCGAAAAGGAGAAGCTCTCGATGATGACGGGATCCTGCCTCTCTCTTCTTCTTCAGGATCTCCTGGGCAGTCCCGGTGATCCCTCCATTCTGGCATCAATATTTGGGATCATTCAGGTAATATCCGGCCTTTCCCTCACCCCGTCTCTCTGGGAGGCGCAGAACGCTTTTATTCAACTGAGGGATGCATACATGCCGGTACGGAATGGAAAAGCGGGAGACCGCCGGTACCATTCACTTCCTGAACAGATTGAAGATATCGGACGGTTCCTCGGGGTGAGAATATGAATTCACGCCGGGTCGGAGGGGTTCTCCTCCCGGTATCCGCCCTCCCCTCATTGCATGGCATCGGGGATTTCGGTCCTGCTGCGACCGCCTTTATTGACCGGCTTACAAAAGCCCGCCAGGGAATATGGCAGGTTCTGCCACTCCACCCGGTCGGCCCCGATGGTTCGCCGTACTATGCACATTCCTCGTTTGCAGGAAACCCGCTCCTGATCAGCCCGGCTGCACTTGCAGAGTCCGGCCTGCTGACCCGGGAGGAATGCAGGCAGGCCGAAGTCCCGGTTGATCAGGTACGCTATTCTGAAGCAGGAGACGTTCGGAAACTCCTCTTTGGCCGTGTAGTGGAACGGGTTTTGAAAGAGGGTTTTCGTGAGGAAATAGACGATTTTTCCGCTCGAAACAAGGAATGGCTGCCTGATTATGCCCTCTTCTGCATCCTGAAAGAACGATACAACGGAGTTCCCTGGACCAGATGGGATCAGATGTACCGTAGGCGGAATCAAGCCTCTCTCAGGGAGGCAGAAGAGCGGTATGTGGCTAAAATACGGGAGATAGAGGTGATCCAGTGGCTCTTTGCCCGGCAATGGGAGGTGCTTCGATCTCATGCCGGAGCAGGTGGGATTTTGATCCTCGGAGATATGCCCATCTACCCGACCCATGACAGTGCGGATGTATGGGCCCATCAACACCTCTTCTGCCTGGATGCCGATGGCAACCCGACCGATGTCGCAGGTGTTCCCCCCGATTACTTCAGCAGAACCGGGCAACGCTGGGGTAATCCCCTGTACCGCTGGGAAGAGCACCAGAACGAAGGTTTTTCATGGTGGCTCTCCCGGATGGGGCGGGCTCTCTCCCTCTACGATCTGGTGCGGATCGATCACTTCCGGGGGCTCTCGGCATACTGGGCAATACCGAATGAGCACCGTACTGCGGTGAAGGGCAGATGGCTCCCCGCTCCGGGAGATGCACTCATTGATGCCATCAGGAAGAGATATGGGTCTGATAATCTGATTGCCGAGGATCTCGGGGTGATCGATCAACCGGTCCGCACCCTGATGGAGAGGGCGCAGATCCCCGGGATGCGGGTCCTCCAGTTTGCTTTTGGCGGGGACACTGACAATCCCCATCTCCCGTTTCACCATCCTGAGAATGCGGTTGTCTATACCGGCACCCACGATAACCCTCCGGTGAAAGGCTGGTTTATGGATGATGCAACCCCTGTTGAGCGTTCATACCTCAACCGGTATGCAGGCAGGGATATTGGAAAAGACGAGGTGTCGGATCTCTTTATCAGGTTCGCATTCTCGTCAGTTGCCAGGTATGCAGTCATCCCGATCCAGGATCTCCTGAATCTTGGGTCGGACGCGCGAATGAACCGGCCCGGAACAGAAAAAGGGAACTGGCTATGGCGCCTTCATAGGGACTGGCCCATGGATAAGACCGCGGTATCCCTGCGCGAATATACGAAAACCTATGGGCGTGCCTGATAACGATCCGTCGGATCACATAAGTACCTGAATTGATCAATACAGAGTCTGATGACCCATGCTGAATTGACAGGTGAGCGGCTCTTCACTCTTCCGGATCGAATCTCCGGCCTGGGGGAACTTGCCTATAATCTCTGGTGGAGCTGGCATCCCGAGGCCCGGATGCTCTTTAAACAGCTGAACCGGGAGGCATGGCGTGAAAGCGTGCATAATCCCGTCCGCATGCTTCGGGAGATCCCATACCGGTATCTTGAAGCCGCAAGTAAAAATCCACGGTATCTCCGTGAATATGACATCATTATGGCGAGGCTTGGATCCTATATGCGGCAGAGGCAGGGCTGGTTCGGGGAACATTACCCGAAGGGCCCGTTTAATATCGCGTACTTCTCGGCAGAGTACGGTCTTCATCATTCGCTTCCCTTTTATGCCGGAGGACTGGGGTTTCTTGCAGGCGATCACCTGAAGGAGTGTTCAGACCTGAATGTGCCTGTTATTGGAATCGGGTTCATGTACTCACAGGGATATCTCCATCAGCATATCCGTGCTGATGGATGGCAGGAGGAGATCACCATCCTGTTAAACCGTGATCTTACACCCATCAAACGGGTACGGGATGAAAACGGGAGGCACCTGATAGTCAAAGTCCCCGATATCGATCCACCTATCTATGTAGCTGTCTGGAAGGTCGATGTCGGGAGGGTTCCGCTCTATCTTCTTGACACAGATATACCGAATAATGATCCAACGAGACGCAGTATCTCCTCACACCTCTATACGGGTGACCGGGAGATGCGGCTCTTACAGCAGATTGTCCTTGGTATTGGTGGCCGCCATGTCCTCAGAATGCTTGGAATCAACTTTTCAGGAATCCATCTGAATGAAGGGCACTCTGCGTTTGCTCTCCTCGAACTTGCACGTGAACATGTGGAAGAGGGCGTACCTGTGCATGAGGCGTTTGAGAAAATTCGAGGGCTCACCATATTCACCACCCATACGCCTGTACCAGCAGGGCATGACATCTACGATCCCAATGTAATCGAACGTCACCTTGGCCACTATATCCAGGCACTTGGGATCACCCGGGATGAGTTCCTGGCGCTGGGCAGGCACCCGGGTCGTCCGAATGAGGGCTTCAACATGACTGCCCTTGCACTCCGGCTCTCCAGGTTCCATAATGCAGTATCAAAGCGGCATGCCGGGGTGACACGGGATATGTGGAGATCCTGCTGGCCGGATCGGAATGATGATGAGATACCGATCGATGCTATCACCAATGGGGTCCATCTTCCCACCTGGCTCAATCCAAGGATGGAGATGCTCCTGAATGGCTATTTCACCAGGATCTGTCCGCACTGGCAGTTTGAGCATGATAACAGGGAGATCTGGGAGGTGGTCGATGAGATCCCCGATCATGAACTATGGGAGCTGCATATGCGGCTGAAGATAAAACTCTTCAACAGGATACGGGAATATAAAAGGAGAAAGTGGGCTGAAGGGGTAGAGGAACCTGAGAACCTTGTGGCTGAAGGGATGCTCCTCAACCCGAGTGTTCTCACAATCGGGTTTGCCCGCCGCTTCTCGACCTATAAACGGGCAGATCTCCTCCTCCATGACACATCGCGCCTTGCCAGCATCCTGAATAACCCCTGGTATCCTGTCCAGATTGTATTTGCCGGGAAAGCGCATCCCGATGATACGGACGGAAAGAAGATCCTCCAGCGGATCTACCAGCTTGCGGAAAAACCAGAGATGGCAGGGAGGATTGCCGTCATCGAAAATTATGGCGAGCAGATTGCACAATATATGGTTCATGGAGTTGATCTCTGGCTCAACACTCCGCTTCCGCCCCTGGAAGCCTCGGGCACGAGCGGGATGAAGGCGGCAATGAACGGGGTGCTGAACTGCAGTATCCTGGATGGATGGTGGTGTGAAGGGTATAACGGCAGAAACGGATGGATGTTCGGAGCAGGCGAGGTGAAGGGGGATCGGACCCTACAGGATGCAGAGGAACTCTACCGGCTTATTGAGCGCGATATAACGCCGCTCTATTATACGCAGTCGATGGATGGTATACCTCATGGATGGGTAGCGATGATGAAGGAGTCCATAAAGACCATACCCCCGGTCTTTTCCGCACGCCGGATGGTGAAGGAGTATGTCCGTAATTATTACTCGCTGATGGTGGCATCTGCTGAGAAGAATCTCTGTGATATTCGCTGAACTGTATGGGAGTAGTTGAATGAAAAAGTCGCTGTCCGTCATCTTCGGGGCAGGGCACCCGGCTTACTTCAGGTCTCTTCATTGCCGGGTGCCTGTTCTGCCGTGATCAGGCGATGATAATTCTGCCCTTCTCATTCCGGTGCATTCCTGACCCCGTGCCAGGTTCCAGAATATAGTTCTTTTCCTGTCTGTTCTGTTTCTGATGGAGCATCGCGGCATTCTCCTCGGCTCGTGCAGTGAGGTAGCTGAAGGTTCTCGATTGCATAATGAACAATTGAAAACCCCTCTATGAATATCCTCCGGGCGGGGCGCGAAAGTGAAGATGGGGAGTGGCAGCCTGCAGAGAAAGCCCGCTCCCTCCTTCAAACATGAGAAGGTCTCGTATCCGGCACTTCTTTTCCCCCAAAACAAGCCTTTTTCATCCCGTCTATCGAATACATCATGATTTCAAATGCTTGTAATAGAAGACCTTCATGTTGAGGTTGAGGGGAGAGAGGTACTCCACGATATCAATCTCACGATAAAGGAGGGAGAGACGCATGTCCTCATGGGACCGAATGGCTCCGGGAAGACGACCCTTCTCCGTGCGATCATGGGATTTGGGAGCTCACGCATCACGGAAGGCTCGCTCATCTACAAAGATCATGATATCACCCATCTCCCGATTCATGAACGGGCACGCCTTGGGATTGGACTCCTCTTCCAGCGCCCTCCGACCGTCTCGGGACTGAAACTCGGGAAGCTGCTTGCGGTCACCTCCGGCGGTGATAGTGAGCGTGTCGATGAGTATGCACGGCATATGAATATGGATACCTTCCTCGAACGGGATATCAACAAGGGGTTCTCCGGCGGTGAGATCAAGCGGAGCGAGGTCCTGCAGCTGATGATACAGCAACCCGATCTTGTGATGCTCGATGAGCCGGAGAGCGGTGTTGATCTTGAGAATATGTCTCTTGTCGGGAACGCCATCGCAGCCCTTGTCGAGAAGGATAAGCATATCGTAAACCGGAAGAAGAGTGGCCTGATCATCACCCATACCGGATATATCCTCGATTATATCGATGCGGATTTCGGGCATGTGATGTGTGACGGCACCTTCAAATGCCATGGAAATCCGCGTGAGATCTTAAAAAGCGTCCAGAGCAAGGGATATAAGGAGTGTATCGAATGCCAGAGAGTATGAAAGGCTTTTCGGAACTTGGAGAGGAAGATCTGAAGCGGATCGAGATGACCGGTCTCCAGACGGGATCCCTTGAAGGGAGATCCGGGAGTTTCCTCCAGGTGGATGAGCATATCCACCATGCATCAACCGATACGAAAGGTATTGAGATACTTGCCCTGTCAGACGCGCTTGAAAAGTATGCATGGCTTGAAGACTATTACTGGAAGGCGGTGCCGCGAGACAAGGATGAGATCACACAGTATATTGCTGCCCGTGAACCGAAAGGCTATGTCATCATTGCACGGAAAGGCAGCCAGACGACCTTCCCACTCCAGACATGCCTCTTCCTCGCAAAAGATGACATCCAGTATGTTCACAATATCATCATCGCCGAGGAGGGAGCCGAGCTCCACCTGATAACTGGCTGTGCCAGCTCGATGAAGACGAAGAACGGGGCGCACTACGGGGTTACGGAGTTCTATGTCGGGAAAGATGCAAAGGTCACCTCCACGATGATCCATACCTGGGGCGAATCGATCGAGGTCTATCCGCGGAGTGTGGCGATTGTTGAGGAGCGGGGCATCTTCCTCTCCAATTACGTCTGCATGGTTCCGGCAAAGAAGGTGCAGATGTACCCGACAGCAGAACTCAGGGGAGAAGGGGCAGTTGCACGGTTCTCGAGTATCATGCTGGCGACTCCCGGCAGTTGCCTTGACACCGGTTCACGCGCCCTCCTCTCTGCCAAAGGTGCAACGGCTGAACTGATCACACGAGCCATTACAACCGGCGGCACGATCATCTCGCGTGGTCATATCCTCGGTTCAGTGAAGGATACAAAGGGCCATATCGAGTGCCGGGCATTGATCCTCAGAGATGGAATCATCCATGCCATCCCTGAGATTGAAGGGCGGGTCGTGGACTGCGAACTCTCCCATGAAGCGGCAGTCGGCAAGATTGCACAGGATGAGATCGAGTACCTGATGGCACGGGGCCTCTCTGAGGATGAAGCGACTGCCACGATCATACGCGGATTCCTTGACGTGAAGATCAGCGGTCTGCCCGAAACTCTCCAGAACCAGATAAATGCCGCAATTGACGCGGCAGAGAAGGGATTCTGAGATGGATGATCCGTTTGTCCAGGAGCGGCGATCAATGGTCAATGACCAGATCCGATCCCGCGGGATTACGGACGAACGGGTTCTTGTTGCGATGGAAGAGGTGCCCCGACACCTCTTTGTCCCTCCTGATATGGAGAGGGATGCATACCGCGATCACCCGCTCCCGATCGGGCATGGCCAGACCATCTCCCAGCCCTATATCGTTGCCGGGATGACCGCGCTTCTCCAGCTGAAGCCAGGGGACTCCGTCCTGGAGATCGGCACCGGCAGCGGGTACCAGGCGGCACTGATTGCAGGAATTACCGGTCGAATACTATCTATGGAGCGTATACCCGAGGTTGCCCGGCGTGCAGAGGAGAATCTTATCCGGGCAGGGATTCACGGCGTCAGGATTGTCATCAGTGACGGGACTGCCGGGTACCCGGAAGAAGCTCCTTACGATGCCATTCTGGTGACTGCTGCAACCCCCACTGTTCCCCCGCCGCTCCTCTCCCAGCTGGCAGATGGCGGACGTCTTGTGGCACCTCTTGGGGATCGAAGCATCCAGCATCTTGTCAGGATCACGCGCCATGGGGATGAATTCGTGAGGGAGACATTTGAGCCGGTCCGGTTTGTCCCGCTGATCGGTGAGTACGGGTGGCAGAATGAAGATCTATGATGCAACGCACCCTCTCTCCGGGGGGGGTTATACCTATCCGGGTGATCCGGAGATTGTATTCGAACCCAAAAAGATTGGTGGCATCCGTATAACCGGAATCGGGATGGGAAGCCATTCCGGCACCCATATCGATGCACCTCTCCACTATCTTCCGGATGGGCAGTCGATCGACGAGATCCCGCCAGATCTCTGTATCGGTCCCTGTCTTTTGATGGATATCTCAAAAGGTCCGCTTTCAGGGGATATCACGGCAGCCCCCCTCGCTGGAACAAGCCGCCTGATCCTCCGCTCGGGCTGGTCTCCCGGAGACCCTGATGACTATGGGTACCTGACCGAAGAGGGTGCCCGATTCCTGGTGGAGCGGGGTATATCAGTGATTGGAACCGATGCCCCGTCGATTGAATCCCCGGAGGGTGATGGCTCGGTTCACCGGATCCTTCTCCGTGCCGGGGTGGTCATCATCGAACTCCTCAGGCTGGATGCTATCCCGGAAGGAGTTTATATGATGATTGCCCTGCCTTTACCATTGACAGGTGTTGACGGATCACCTGCGCGGGTGATTCTCATTGATTCCCGGGATGTGATACTATGACAGTTATTCATGAAGCAGTACAAAAACTCAGGGAAAAGCTTGACGGGAGCGGTTGTGACGATGGGGTCGTCTCCCTCTGGATAAACTCTGATGTGCCGATCTGCCAGTATCCAAAAGGCGTCTGCCTTGAGGCTGTGTATGGCGGAAGGACCGCAGAGATGGTGACGACAGATCCGCTTGAAACCAAAACGAAGGTCTCATTCCTCTATGGAGCGCCACTGAAGAAACAGAAGACACGGGCGGCAGCCGCTGCAATCATCAATGTCGTCACGGGCTTTGTCTGTATATCGCGGAAACTGCACGCATGCTCACCATCCGATCATCTGGAATGCCAGCAACTCCTCCAGAAGTTCTATGATCTGGGCAAGATCTACCCTGTCGGGGATCTCAATCTCATTCCAGACCTCTTCAGGGACAGAATCGTTGATCGTCCGGAGGATGCGGATATCATCTTCATCGCCGGTGACGGTTTTGTCACCGATGAAGGTATTGCTATCCAGGAAGAGTTCCTTGAGACGAAAGAGATCGTCTATATGGGTCCGTCGACCGCAGGAGTTGCCACACTCCTCGATCTGAAACACTGGTGCCCGTTTGGCAGATGAGTAAGCATAATACCCTCAAAATCACATCTTCAGTATGCTCTTTGGTTCATCCGGTATCAGGATGCAGTATGGAAAAACCCTCCTTAACCTCTCTCTCCGGCTCGGCGCCGCTCTTGGTGCTGGCAGAGAATGTGTGGTTCTCGGGAGCGATACACGGACCACACGGGATATTCTTACCCAATCCCTCATCTCCGGGATCCTCTCCTCCGGTGCGGATCTCATCGCCGGTGGCATCGCACCCACGCCAACGGTCGCCTATGCAGCACGGATAGCAGATGCAGGATGCATGGTGACCGCATCGCACAATCCTGAGATGTATAACGGACTGAAAGTCTTCAATCCGGATGGCTCATCCTTTACCCTCGCCCAGCAGCAGCAGATGGAGGAGTCACTTGAGAACCCTGACTGGACGGACTGGAAGGCCATTGGTTCCCGGAGAGACGCAGATATCATAACGCCCCACCGGGAAGCGATCCTCTCCTCACTCTCACCCCAGGAAGGTATGACGGTTGTGCTGGACTGCGGGGGCGGTGCGGGCTCCCTCATAACGCCTTCACTTTTCAAGGAGGCGGGTGTCCGCAGTATCTGCCTCAACTGCGATCCAACGGGAACCTTCCCGCGCCCTTCTGAGCCCCTCCCCGAAAATCTCTCATATATGCCGGCGATCATCCGGAGTTCTGGTGCTGCATGCGGTATTGCCCATGATGGCGATGCCGATCGGTGTGTTGCTTTTGATAACCGTGGCCGGTTTATCCCGGGTGAACATCTCCTGATGCTCTTTGCCCGGTATCTCGATCTCCATGAGGTGGTGACAACCGTCGATGCCTCAATGGCGATCGAAGAGGTTGCCACTGTCAGGCGAACTCCGGTCGGAGACAGCTATGTCTCAGAAGCCCTCCTCTCCTGGGGGAGCCTCGGGGGCGAGCCCTCGGGAAGCTGGATCTTCCCCGCCCACTCCCTCTGCCCTGATGGGATCTATGCCGCCGCACTCTTCTGCGAGATTGCCGGTGAGTGGGATGTTGCCGAAGAGGTTGATTCCATGCCGGTCTACCCCATCCTTCGATCATCGGTTCAGACAGAAGATGGCGATAGCGCACTCCGATCACTTGGCGCTGAGGTGCCCACAGATGGCATCCGGGTTGAGCAGGAAGATGGCTGGTACCTGATCCGGGCAAGCGGCACCGAGCCGAAGGTGAGGGTGACCGCAGAAGGAAGGACAAAGGATATCGCAGCGAGACTCCTCTTTGAAGGAGAAGAACGATTGAAAAAAGCACTTAAAAAGGTCAGATAATGGAACCGGTAACAGAATGTATTCTTCTTGCGGCAGGCGAAGGGAAGCGGATGCGCCCCCTGACAACGAACCGCCCGAAGGTGATGATCCCGCTTGTGAATCGTCCCATGCTCGAACACCTCATCTCTGCTGCAAAGGAGGCCGGGATCAGACGTTTTATCCTGGTCGTCGGGTACGGCGAACAGGCGGTCAGGGAGTACTTCGGTGACGGAAGCGCCCTTGGTGTTGAGATTGATTATGTCGTCCAGAGGCATCAGCTCGGCACCGCTGATGCCCTTCGCTCTGCAGAAGGGCTGGTATCGGGGAACTTCCTGATGATGAATGGTGATATGATACTCGGATCTGATGAAATCCGGGCGCTCTGTGAAATGCAGGTCCCGGCACTTGCCGTCTCGGAGACGGAGCATCCCGAGGATTATGGCGTCGTTGTCCTTGATGGTGACCGCGTGGTGAACCTGGAGGAGAAGTCAAAGGACCCAAAGAGCAGGATGATCAATGCCGGGGCCTATCTCTTCACGCCTGAGATCTTCGAACGGATCGAGGCAATCGGCCTCTCGCGGCGGGGAGAATACGAACTGACCGATGCATTGATGGACTATATCAATGAAGGAATGCTCTCTGCTCTCACGCTTCATTCATGGATGGATGTCGGGTATCCCTGGGATATCCTCGCAGCTCACGAACTCCTTCTCACCGATCTGGAGAGGGACATTGCCGGAACCGTTGAGGAAGGAGCAGTCATCAAGGGTGCGGTTGTCATCGGGGAAGGGACAACCATCAGATCAGGAAGTTACATCGAAGGACCCTGCATCATCGGAAAGGACTGTGTCGTCGGCCCGCATGCCTATATCCGGCCAAAGACTGCCATCGGTGATTCCTGCCATATCGGTCATGCAGTTGAAATCAAGAACTCCGTTATCCTGCATGGAACAAAGATCCCGCACTTTAATTATATCGGTGACAGTGTGATCGGCTCCGGCTGTAATTTCGGTGCAGGCACGAAAATCGCCAATCTCAGGCACGATTACGGCATCGTGCAGGTCGGGGGGATTATGACCGGAAGGAAGAAGTTTGGTGCGGTGATCGGGGATGATGTCCTCTTTGGGATCAACTGTTCGGTGAATACTGGTTCGAGTATCGGGTCCGGGTGCAGAATTGCGCCTCATTCATTTGTCGAGGGTGTGTATGATGATGAGACGATCGTTTCGAGGTGAGTGTGGATGCAGGCGGTAATTCTGGCAGGCGGCGAGGGGTGGCGGCTCCGCCCATTGACAAAGAACCGGCCGAAGGCATTGATCCCTGTCGGTAACCATCCCTTAATCGACTATTGTATCGAGGCCCTTCTGAAGGCAGGCATACGGGATATCATTGTTGTTGCCGGATACCGGAGAGAACAGGTGATCCGGCATCTCAATACTCTCGATCACGAGGTCAGGGTGGTTGTCCAGGAGAAGCAGCTTGGATCCGCCCATGCACTTGCCTGTGCGGCGCCTCTGATTCATGAGACGACCCTTGTCCTCTCAGGGGATAATTATGTGGATGCTGCCTCCATCGATAAGATGGGAACGGAAGGCAATGCAATCATGGTCTCCGACTCGCTCTCCCCCTCCCATTATGGGGTTGTCCGGGTGCAGGATGGTATCGTCACTGACTTCTTCGAGAAACCCGATGAAAAAGGCCCCTGTCTTGTGAGCAGCGGTCTCTACCTCTTCACCCCGGAGGTGATCAGCTCCATCAGGGAAGCGGATCTCCCGGATCTGCTCATCCGCATGATCGCAGACGGCATCCCTGTCAGGGCGGTCCGGGACGGCGAATGGTATGATGCCATTCATGCCTGGGATCTCCTCGGACAGAACCGCCACCTGCTCCAGATGAATGAATCAGTCCGGAGCGGGACGATCAGCCGTCTTGTCACGATCAGCGGCAGAGTGTCGATTGGATCCGGAACCACAATCGGACCCGGCTGCTGTATTACCGGACCTGTCAGGATCGGGGATGGCATCACCATCGGTCCGAATGTCGTCATAGGGCCTGATGTGAGCATCGGCAACCGTGTCACAATCGAGCCCTTCAGCGTTCTTGAAAACTCCATCATCATGGACGATGTCCGGATCGGTTCACATTCCAGGGTGGTGGACTCGATTATCGGGGAAGGAGCCGGTATTGCCGATCATCTTTCAACGATCACCACCGAAGGGGTCTTCCCGCTTGGCGAGAACGAAGCGAAGCTGCTGCACAGGGGAACCTTCGGGGCAATCATCGGTGAGCGTGTCTCACTGGAATCATCTGTTGTCCTGAAAGGGTGTATCCTTGGGAATAATTGCCGGGTCCAATCCGGCAGGCGGCTTGAAGGAGTGATTCCTGATGGCTCGCAGGTGATCTGAATGTGCGGGATCTTCGGGTATATCGGCAGAAGGAAAGCCGCCGGTATCGTGATCGGGGGATTGAAGCGGCTTGAGTACCGGGGGTATGACTCTTTTGGCATTGCCACAAAGAACGATACCCTTCATATCTCGAAAAAGAGCGGCCGGATCTCTGATGGAGGTTCCGGTACAGCCGGTCTGCCGGGAACGATCGGTATCGGCCATACCCGCTGGGCAACCCATGGTATCCCAAATGATCTGAATGCCCATCCCCATCTCGATTGTACCGGAAAGATTGCCGTTGTCCATAACGGGATCATCGAAAATTACGCAGAACTCAGGCGAAACCTCACTGCCCGTGGCCATACATTCAGTTCAGATACCGATACCGAGGTGATTGCCCACCTGGTGGAGGAGCAGTATGCCGGCGATCTCGCTGCTGCTGTCAGGGCAGCCCTGCCACTCCTGGAAGGATCATATGCCATCCTCGTGGCTGCCGAGGGGGATGACCGGATCGTCGCTGCCCGGATGGCAAGCCCGCTTGTGATCGGGGTTGGCGATAGAGAGTTCTTCTGTGCCTCGGATGTGACACCGCTCATCGATCATACGCGGAGAGTGATCTATCTGGAGGATGGTGATTGTGCCGTTCTCAGCCCATCGGAGTACACAATCACTCATGATGACAGGACTGTTCTCCGTCCTGTCGAAGAGGTAGACTGGGATATCCAGGATGCCCGGAAAGGCGGATTTGCCCATTACATGGAGAAGGAGATCTTCGAGCAGCCGCAGGTCTTCTATAATACGGTTCAATCCGTGAGGGAAGCTCCGGATACCCTTACTCATCTTCTCATGAGCAGAACGGGCATCCTGATCGTTGCCTGCGGTTCCTCCTATCATGCTGGTCTCCTCTGCAAATACCTGATCGAGACCTACTGCGGCATTCCGGTGCGGGTGGAGATGGGATCGGAATTTAAATACTACACACCTCCCCTGCATGATCCGGTGATCGGCATTACGCAGTCCGGGGAGACGGCAGATACCCTGACCGCCCTGAAGATGGCAAAAGCATGGGGGTGCCCGACGATCGCGATCACCAATGTGGTCGGGTCATCTGTGACGAGAATCGCCGATGCGACTATCTATACCCGTGCCGGTCCCGAGATCAGCGTTGCGGCAACAAAATCATTCATGGCACAGCTTGCCGCCGTCCTTCAGATCGCAGGCAGCCTCTCGGATGATTGCACACTGGAGGAGGAACTTGATCGTGTCAATATCATGATTGAGGATGCGCTCACCATTCCAATCGACGATGCCGTCGTACTCTGTACACAGGCACAGTCGATCTTCTTTATCGGCCGCGGTCTCTACTACCCGGTGGCACTTGAAGGTGCCCTGAAGATGAAGGAGATCTCCTATATTCATGCAGAGGGGTATGCTGCGGGTGAACTGAAACATGGTCCTTTCGCTCTCCTCTCACCTGATACTCCTGTTGTTGCCCTTGCAATGCCGGGAAAGACGTACCCGGTGATGATCTCGAATATCAAGGAGATCAAGGCACGCGGGGCGCCGGTGATAGGGATCGGAACCGTCGGGGATAGGGAACTGCCGGAGATCGCAGATATCTTCATCCCGCTCTCCCCCTTGCATGAGGTGGCAGGTATTGCGATGGTATCTGTTATTCTCCAGCGTCTCGCATACCATGTCGCCGATGCACTCGGGTGCGATATTGATAAGCCACGGAATCTCGCAAAGAGTGTGACGGTGGAGTGAATGATGCAGGATCCCTTTTGAAAGGAAGGGTGATAGCTATTTATCTTAAATTGAGGAATAGTGTATCGTAATGCCGAAAACCTCAGCAGTATCGGGGGAGATATTCTTCCTCCATCACCTTGATAACCATCCTGAATGTTCTCTTCGCCTGGACACACTCCGGGAATCCATTCCAGAAGGGGTTTTGATCCATCCTCCCGTGTTAGCCGGGGTGGAGGAACTTGAACTCGTCCATACTCCGGCTCATGTGAGGATGATACGCCAGCTCTCGGAGTTTGGGGGTGTGAGGTTCATCGATCCCGATACCTATGTCACCTCTCATTCATATGAGGTGGCTTCATATGCTGCCGGTTCTGCCGTCTATGCCGCTCAGCGTGCCATGGATGGCGAGCGCTCATTTGCACTGGTCCGCCCCCCGGGGCACCATGCCGAACCTGATCGTGCAATGGGGTTCTGCCTCTTCAATAGTGCTGCAGTCGCGGCCGCCTCACTCCTCAAAGAGCGCGATCGGGTTGCTATTCTTGACTGGGATGTGCATCATGGGAACGGAACCCAGAAGGCATTCTATACCAGTGATCGTGTCCTTGTGATGTCAATTCACCAGAGCAACAGTTTTCCGAGGACCGGATGGATTGATGAGATCGGTGCAGGTGCCGGGAAAGGGTATAACCTGAATGCGCCGATCCTCCCCGGTGGGACTGTCTCTGATCACCTCTTCATCATCAGGGAGGTCTTCATCCCTGCAATGCTCAGGTTCAGGCCCGATGCCCTGATCATCTCTTCCGGGCAGGACGGGCTCAGTGACGATCCGCTTGCGGGTATGCATCTTGCACCTGAAGATTATGGTCTCCTGACACGGGCCGTCACCGACACATTTGATCTGCCGATCGCCCTTGTGCTGGAAGGGGGGTATGGTCCGTCAATGGGGAGAGCCATTCAATCAATCTTTTCTGCGTTGAAGGGAGATCCTATCTCCGTTTCTTCGTATGGAGAGCCGCAGCCGAGCACTCTCAGGATAGCAAAACTTCTGCAACGGGTACAGATCTGAGGCAGCACCGTCAATACTTTTATCTGCATGGAGATCGAGAAACCCAGTATGGCAACAGAGATCATGCCGGGGCAGGCGGTTCGGTATGGAAGAACCGGCACTGTTGGAACAATTACCCGGATAGAGGATATCGGGGGTGTTCTGTTTGGCTGTATTGATACAACCGACCTGCTCTATAGAATCGATCTTCTCATTCCGGTAGAGTTGAAGGAGGGGAAGGTGGTGAAGGTAAAGAAAGATGCACGGGAGGCCATTACAGAGGAGCGTCTCCGTGATGCTGTGGCAGCAGAGAGTGCCTGGCTCAATGTTGATGCGAGCTGTGAAGGTGGCGGATAAATCTTCAGACTTTATCTTTTAGCGGAATCGTTGTCAGTTTGACTGATTCGACTCCTTTTTGTGCCATCAGCCGCTCTGCAATATTTTTGAGAGCTGCGCCGTCACCCCTGACCAGTATGACCTCGAGGCAGCGTTCGTGGGTGACATGGGAGTGGAGGGATGCCTGAATCTCATTCATATATTCGTGCTGGATCTCGGTGAGTGTCTGGATCAGGCCCCGGTGTTCATGATCGTACACCATCGTGATGACCCCCTGCCGCTCCCCTTTCACATCGGACATCCACTGGTAGTAGGTGATGTAGCTCCTGATCGCATCCCTGATCCCCTCAGAGCGGGATGAGTACCCACGCATGTTTATTATATCATCAAAGGTATCAAGCAGGTTCTTTGGGAGTGATATTCCAATTCGGGATAATTCTGAATCTCCGGTCATATGTATTCCTATCTGTATCTACTGCATGCAACAATATTACTATTTCGGAAAAACCCTCCTGATAATGACATACATTGTATTCCATGAGGCCTGATAAAGAGCGGTACATCAGCGATGAAGGAACACCCGGGCACTGAGATATTATCTATGAGAAGAACGATTATATAGGCTAAGGAGGTTTGAGTTTCTTTGCATGATCCAACAATACCAAGTGTTAATATAGGCGTTGTCGGCCATGTCGACCACGGGAAGACGACGCTCGTCTCGGGGATTACCGGCACATGGACCGATCGCCATAGTGAAGAATTGAAGAGGGGAATATCGATCCGCCTCGGCTATGCAGATGCAACATTTTACCGTTGCCTCTCCTGCCCTGAGGAGGATGCGTATTCTGCATCTGAAAAATGTCCGGTTTGTGGTGGGAAAACAGAACCCATCCGTTCGGTCTCCTTTGTGGATGCACCAGGGCACGAAACCCTGATGGCAACAATGCTCTCTGGTTCTGCTATAATGGATGGCGCATTACTCGTCATTGCGGCCAATGAACCCTGCCCGCAGCCCCAGACAAAAGAGCACTTAATGGCACTTGAGCTGACCGGGATTACGCGGATCGTCATTGTCCAGAATAAGATTGATGTGGTTACCCAGCAGGCAGCACGTGAAAATTACAAGCAGATAAAAAAGTTCATTAAAGGAACTGTTGCAGAGAATGCACCAATTATTCCTGTTTCAGCGCAAAAAGGAATCAATTATTCCTCACTCATCGCAGTGTTGAATGAAACGATCCCGGATGTCGATCGTGATCCGGATCAGCCTCCGGTCCTTTTAATCGCGCGTTCCTTTGATATCAACAAACCGGGTTCGCGATGGAAGGATATTCGTGGTGGTGTCATCGGCGGATCACTCATCAGGGGTCTGCTTCATGATGGCGATGAGATTGAGATCCGTCCCGGACGCCAGCATACCATCGAGAATAAGACAAAGTGGGAGCCTATCCTGACGAAGATCAGCTCGATGCATATGGGCTCGAAGAAGATTGCCGTGGCAACACCTGGTGGTCTGACCGGTATCGGAACGAAACTCGATCCGGCGATCACCAAGAGCGACACCCTTGTCGGGCAGGTTGCAGGACGCCCGGGCCAGCTCCCGCCGGTCTGGGAAAAACTCAGGTTTGATGTTACCCTGATGGAGCGTGTTGTCGGTGCCACTTCCGAGCAGGTGATCGAACCCCTGAAACACAAAGAACCCCTGATGCTCTCCGTCGGAACAGCAGTAACGGTGGGTGTTGTTACCGGAACAAAGAAGAATTCCGTCGAAGTGGTCCTGAAACGCCCTGTGTGTGCAGAGGTTGGATCCCGAATTGCGATCTCAAGGCAGGTAGGTGGACGATGGCGGCTTATCGGAATGGGGGTTCTGACAGAGTAAGTGTCCTCCTCGACACAAATGCCCTGCTGATCCCCTCCCGGTCCGGGGTGGATATATTCTCCTGCCTGCAGGAGATCTTTGGTGCATTTGAACCGGTTGTTCCGGCAGAGGTGGTTGATGAATTGCGGGCGCTCTCGCAAGGCAGGGGAAAATCTGCGGCGGCGGCCCGCTTCGGACTTGCCCTTGTCCGGGAATGCAGGGTTCTTCCACCATATGATCTCCTGGCACCTGTCGATGAGATTGTTGCCCTTCAGGCTGAATCTCTCGGTGTCCCGGTTGTAACCAATGACAGGAAACTAAAAGAACACCTCCTTCAAAAGGGGATTGCGGTAATAGTATTAAGAAACCAGAAACGACTGGAACTGATAAGAAAGTAGGTATGGGATATGTATTACAAGCTGAAATTAGCCGATAAGGTGCGGGTTCCTGCACACCGCCTTGGTGAGGATCTCAGTGTTGTTCTTCTGGATGTCCTCCAGGAACAGCTCGAAGGGAGTATTGATAAGGAGATCGGGATCTTCATCGTCGTCACCGATATCGATGAGATTGGAGAGGGTGAGATTATTCCCGGTGATGGTGCGGTGTACTATGATGTCACGTTCGAGGCACTTGCGCTTCGGCTCGCTCTTCAGGAGATTGTTGAGGGGATTGTTGTCGAAACGACAGGATTCGGTGCCTTTGTGAGCCTTGGTCCAATCGATGCAATGCTGCATGTGAGCCAGATCTCAGATGACTACATCAACCATGATGAGAAGAATTCACGGCTCGTCTGCCAGGAGACGAACCGGACGATCGGTGTCGGGGATATTGTCAGGGCACGTATCGTCTCCCTCTCTCTCAATGAGCGCGAACCACGCGAGAGCAAGATTGGCCTGACGATGCGGCAGGCAGGTCTTGGAACTGCACAGTGGCTTGAAGACGAGCAATTGAAGCAGGTTGCCGAGAGGAATGCCGATGCCCGCGCGTAAGAAACAGGACCGGGTATGCAGGCAGTGCCACAGGGTGCTTGATTCGGATAAGGAGGCCTGTATCATCTGCGGGGATGCCAATCTCTCGACAGACTGGCAGGGGTATGTGGTCATCATCGATCCAAAACAATCTGAGATCGCAGAAAAGATGAATATCGACCTTCCCGGAAGGTATGCACTGAAGGTTCGTTGATGCTCCGTCTTCAGGATGAGTTCCGCGATCTCTTCAGGAGACCGTTTGGAATCCTCTTCCCGGATATTAGCGATGTTATACCACTCCTCTCCGGAAGGGTGGTGTATGCCGTCGGGGATGTAGTCACCGACTCTCTCCTCTCGCGTGGTATCTTTCCGGATATCGCAGTTATCGACGGATACACGATGCGATCACCTTTTCTCAGAACTCCTCTCTATGCAGGCGCCAGCCATATCAGGGTGAACAATCCCGCCGGAATGATCACTCCTGATCTGATCGCCGGGATTGAGCGTGCCCTTGCCGATCCTCCAGCTCTTGTGTTTGTTGATGGCGAGGAGGATCTTGCCGTGATACCCTTGGTTATCGCAGCCCCGGATGGAGTATTTGTGCTCTATGGGCAGCCGGGAGAGGGGGTTGTTCTCAGGGAGATTGATAGCGCTGCCCGGGAAGAGGCACAGGTTCTCCTTTCGTATTTCACCACTGAGAACGCCAGTATTAAATAACTATCATGATAATAATTCTGGGATACCGATGGATATTCAGATAACAGCCAATATCAGAAATGAACTCCTGCTCAGAAACGAGGTGGAGTTTACCCTGACGTTTGACGGCGCAACTCCGTCAAGGAAAGAGATCATTGGAAAACTCGGGGCTCTTCTTGATGCAAATGAAGAGAAGATGGCACTTGATTCGATCAAGACGCACTATGGTTCCCGTGTTGGAAAGGGCCTTGCACGAATCTATGATACACCGGAAGCACGTGCCCGGACAGAGCGTGAGTATCTCGTCGCCCGTGGCCAGCCAAAGGCAGAAGCGGAGGAGTAATGATGGCTGAGGGTCGTTACAAGCACTATGCAATCGAGGGTGACAAGGCTGTTTCACAGAAACGCCACTGCCCCCGCTGTGGCCCGGGTGTATTTCTTGCAACGCACTCTGACCGCGTATCCTGCGGCAAGTGCGGTTTTACCGAATTCAACAAGTAACTCTATATGCCTCGTGTCGGGCAGGTACTGGGTATTGAGGGGACGGCATGGAACCTCAGTGCCGCTGTTTTTGATGATGATCTTGTCAGCATGTCATCTTCTGCATACACGCCCCCCCAGGGGGGGATTCATCCGCGCGAGGCTGCCCGGCATCATGCGTCTGTCCTGAAGGATGTGATCGCAGCTGCTCTTGCTGATGCGGATGAGATCACCGGTGTGGCCTTCTCCCAGGGACCCGGACTTGGCCCCTGCCTCAGGACAGTTGGTACCGCTGCACGCTCACTGGCGCTCCGTCTTGGGGTTCCGTTGATCGGTGTCAACCATTGTGTTGCACATATCGAGATAGGGCGGTTTGCCACCGGATATGATGATCCAATTGTGCTCTATGCGAGCGGTGCGAATACGCAGGTGCTCGGCTACCTCAATGGGAGGTACCGGATCTTTGGCGAGACTCTTGATATCGGGATTGGCAATGCACTTGACAAGTTCGCACGATACCACAACCTTCCCCATCCGGGAGGGCCGATTGTCGAGGAACTGGCGAAAAAAGGATCCTATATTCCCCTTCCCTACACGGTGAAGGGGATGGATCTTGCCTTCTCCGGGCTTGTGTCCGCTGCAAAAGATTCCCCGGCCCCTCTTTCCGATGTCTGCTTCAGCCTTCAGGAGACGGCCTTTGCCATGTGTGTTGAGGTGACAGAGCGGGCACTTGCCCATACCGGCAAGGATGAGGCGATCCTGGTCGGTGGTGTCGGCGTGAACTCCCGGCTTCAGGAGATGCTCACTGTCATGTGCGAAGAGCGTGGCGCATCGTTTGCCGTTCCCGGGCGGAAATATATGGGAGACAATGGGGCGATGATCGCCTATACCGGGAGGATCATGCTCGAGAGCGGGCAGATGATTTCTGTCCCGGCATCCGGTGTGAACCCGTCGTTCCGATCAGATCAGGTGGAGGTCACCTGGAGGCATGAAACCGGATCGATCTTTGATCGAAAGGAGACTGATCAGATCCTCCGGGGGGCAGAAGCCGAAGTGAATCTCTCCGGCTCTGTTGCACGGAAGCATCGCCTGAAGAAGGGATATCGCCACCCTGTCCTTGATGCCGAACTGATCCGGGAGAGGACCCGTGCCGAGGCACGGATCATTGCGTCTGCACGGCGTGCCGGTGTGCCTACTCCGGTGATCATGGATCTGACGGAAGATACCATCGTCATGGAGGGGATCGAGGGTGAGACACTGAAGTATGCCCTTGATCACGCATCTGCAGAGAAGGCCGGTGCAATGATCGGGAGGCTGCATTCTGCCGGGATCGCACATGGGGACCTGACGACGAGCAATATGATCAAAAGAGGCGATCAGATCGTCCTGATTGACTTTGGTCTCTCGCAGATCACCTCCGGGATTGAGGCGCGTGGTGTCGATCTCCATGTCATCTTCCAGACACTAGAGAGTACACGGGAGGATGCAGAGGAGCTGAAGGAGGCATTTGTGAAGGGGTACCGGAGCACCTTTTCCGGGGCAGATGATGTGCTGGTCAGGGAGCATGAGATTGAGCTGCGGGGGCGGTATCTCTGATCATCACCGCTGTCACCAGCAACCTTCACAAGGCAGATGAGATCGCCTCGTTCTTTGCTGGTATCGCAAAGATCGATCATGTGAATCTCGATCTCCCCGAGATCCGGCATGATCAGGTCTCTGCAGTTGCCTCTGAGAAAGCGAGGGCTGCATGGGATCAGCTGAAGAGGCCTTTGATCGTCGATGATACCGGTTTCTTCATATCAGCCCTGAACGGCTTTCCCGGCACCTGTGCGGCATACTGTATGAAGACGATCGGAAATCCCGGCATCCTCAGGCTGATGGAAGGTGTGGCCGATCGTTCGGCATATTTTGAGACCGTTATCGCCTATGCCTCGGAGGAGGGGATAAAAACCTTCTCCGGCAGGATTGATGGCGAGATCCTTGAGGCGCCACGGGGGAGTGAAGGGTTTGGCTATGATCCGATCTTCCTTCTGGGCGGCCGCTCGCTTGCTGAATACCTGCTCTCCGAGAAGAGCGCTGTCTCACACAGGGGGAGAGCCCTTGCTCATTTCCGGGACTGGTTCGTCTCCAGAATGGACTGAATACAACAATGGTTAAGAGGTCGAAACGTCCACGTATAAGAAGCATATCTCTTGGTGTTTACTATGGCACGTTTTCCAGAAGCTGAAGCACGACTGCTCAATGTGAAGGTCTGCATGAAATGCAATGCCCGAAACGCAATCCGCGCAACTACCTGCCGGAAATGCGGTTCAAACCAGCTCAGAACGAAGAACAAGGAACGGAAGGCATAATCTCTTCCGCTCTTACATTTTTTTACGCGTTGTAATACGTAACTCTTTTTCCGGCAGAGCTGTACTCTCCGGCAAAGGTTTCGATATTTCGTTTGTATCCTATCCGATCGGTGATCCCAAAGGTTTTCAGTTTCTCGCGTACCCGCATCACTTCATCAACGTCTTTCCAGTCACTGGTATAGACATAGATGACGAGCCGGTCGTCACGTGATTGCGGGTTCTCTTTGATGGTGCTCACCTTTGCCGAGATGCCGAGCGTTCCTTCCCAGGTTGCATCCCGGATCAACGACCAGACGGCATCTGCCTGATCCCGTGCGAGGAAGATGAGCCATTTTCCCGCATCTTCTGCATTGACGGCATCGGGATGGATGCCGGGTGCATCCTGGATGATCCAATGCATTTTGTGGGTTTCTGAGGGGATGATGCCCTCCCCCCTCTGGTAGAGGCAGCAGATCTCGTCGCATCCGCCGATACTGGATCGGATGGCGTCGGCAAGATCGGGGTATTCCTCGGCGAAATGTCCAAAGGTCTCCTGGCAGGTGGTTTGGAGTTCATCTTCATCAGAGAGAAGCTGGAAGAGGGGTCTCCCTGCCGCTTCCAGCGCCTTCCCAAAGTATATCGTAAAGATGCCAAAGGCAAGATCTCCGAGCCCTTCGTCCATATCCTGTTCCATTGATTCCATCGTCTCATTCCTCCCTCACACCCGTTCAGATATTTCTCTGGCAAGGACGGCTGCATGTTCCCCTGAGAGGAGCATCCCGCCAAAGACTGGCCCCATCCGCGCTTCCCCTGCGACTGCATTGGCAGCCATGCCGCAGGCGATAAGGCCCGGAAAGATCTCCCGGGTATGGTTGATGATGTTTGTCTCGGCACGCTCTGCCCACATGAAACTCTCGCCATGGATGGTGATATCGCCACCCTTCCTGAGGACGCAGTGGGCGACGACGGCGTCATGGCCGGTTGCATCAACGGTCACTTTTGCTGCAAGGGTGAGCGGATCGACATGGAGCCCGGTCATCTCAACCGGTGATGTGGTGATCACAAGGCCGGATACCCGTCCGTCTTCCTTGATGACAACATCTTCGACCGAGGTGAGGTTAAAGAATTCTGCACCTGCATCACAGGCTGCTGCGGTTAATTTAGCAACAGATTCAACCGATGATGCGACATGATAGCCTGGTTTGTATACCCTTGATCTGATCCCAAACTGATCGAGGAGCCGTTTTCCTTCTTCCTGTACAACAATCCTCGGGAAGGTCATGCCGCCACCCCACATCCCTCCGCCGACAGAGAGTTTCTTCTCGATGATGGCGACCTTTCTGCCCTCTTCTGCTGCAAGAGCAGCACAGACAAGACCCGAGGGGCCGCCACCGACGACGGCGATGTCGAGATCGAGGTATCTCGAAGAGATCTCCGCATGTGTCTCCAGTATTGCCCTGCTGATCGTCACTTCATCGAGTTGCATCTGATTCCTCAATCGTATTAGGTGTGCTGATCTTACTAATATTCTCTTGATTTATGGTACCGATAATGGTCTTGGTCGCAGGTATTATGAGTGTGAAAGGTAAAGATAAAGATATGAAATGGAAGCGCGACTATGGCCTCACCATGAGGATGATCTTTACGTGGGTACTTCTGCTCCTCGTGTACCTCATCTTCCTCACCGTGCTACAGGCGGTTCTGGGGCTGTCCCTTCAGCTTCTGATAGGTATCGCCTTTATCATGGCCTTCTCCCAGTACTTCTTCTCAGACAAACTGGTGCTGATGAGTACCGGTGCAAGAGTGGTTACTGAAGACGAGTTTCCCGAACTTCACCGGATGATTGAGCGGCTCTGTGCGACAGCCGATCTCCCGAAGCCGAGGATTGCGATCATGCAGTCGCCGGTACCAAATGCATTTGCAACGGGGCGGAGCCCGAAGCACGGTGTTGTTGCGGTGACTGACTCGATCATGCGGCTTCTTTCAAAGGAGGAGCTTGAGGCGGTTGTTGCCCACGAACTCTCGCATATCAAGAACCGTGACGTGATGACCCTGACTATCGCCAGTTTCCTGGCGATGGTTGCGGCACTGATCGTCCAGAACGCACTCTTTGCATCCCTCTTTGACCGGCGTGACGGGAATCCCTGGATCATCGCATGGATCGTTGCGATCCTTGTATGGGTGGCGGCAACGCTTTTGATCAGGACGCTCTCGCGGTACCGTGAATTCACCGCAGACCGTGGTGCGGCATATATCACCAATAATCCAAAGGCGCTTCAGAGTGCGCTGATGAAGATCAGCAACAGGATGGATGTAGTGCCGCGGAAGAAGAAGCAGGAGGTGGAGGGTGCAAACGCCTTCTTCATCATCCCTGCTCTCTCGGGACAGTCCTTAATGGAACTCTTCTCGACCCACCCGCCTCTTGAGAAGCGGATTGCGGCGTTAGAGAAGCTGAATGAGGAGATCAGGGGTGGCTGGTAACCCCTCTTTCCTTTTACCTTTTACCATTGACGTGCAAATACGTAATCCTTAAATCTCTTCAATGAGAACATAAAAGACGCATCGCATCGATGGTCTAGTGGTATGACTTTGGCCTTCCAAGCCAATAGCCCGGGTTCAATTCCCGGTCGATGCATTGAGATCTCAGGTTCAATAGCCTGATTATAACCAGAATTTCTTAACCGGATCCGGCAGCTGATATCGATGGATACAGCGGTCATGTTCTTGGATCTGGATCCGGGTATTGCGGAGCTCACTGATGCTAAGCGGCTTTTTAATGCTTCCGATATCAGCGATCAGGCGGGTTTGGTTTCGTCTGGTTTTTTTGGATCGTTTCATTGGATCGTTTCATTATAACCTCCTTCCCTTTTTCCCACGGTCATGCGGCTGAGGACGCTCGCGCTTTCGTATCCTTTAACTGGATCATACGGTTCCGCGTTCCCTGCCCTGCCACCGGGGTAAGGCCCCGATGCAGAGGATTTATGTCCGGGGTGTTGTGCATGGCAAGAGAGCCTATCTGCCAGTCGGTTGATTGTGTAGGAACATCAGCTGCCAGGCAATTAAGAGGGATCTCTAGGCAGAGCGAGATATTTGATGAGTTTGGGTGAACATGCATAAAATATAAGCCTAAGCCGGTTCCATTTACCATCGTAGTAGTAAGTCAGTACTTTCTGATAAAGGCGGGCTCAGAAAGGAGCAGTTATAGCAAAACAAATTAAAATGGGGTTCGCCCTGAATTCAAACATTTATCTGGAAAATCTTTTATTAAATCATGGATTGTAGGGCTTATGGAAGAAAATACAAAGAAAATTGAGGTATATATTGCGCCAAAGAACAAATCACAATCTGAGGTCTCAATTTCAATTATTGCGGATTATCTGCAAACCCTTCAGACTATCATGTATATCGCGGGCGATTTTGTTGAAGGGAATAAATATCGTACAGGTGGAAATTTTCCTAACTCAGTAAAAAAGAGATGTGATCTAGTCATAAATAATTTAAATTATAATAGTTTTAGTGCAACAATAGGGCTCGCCGATACACAAATACCACTTCCATTTCCAGACTTTCCTGATCAAGGTACTATAGGCGAACGTGCTTTGAAAATCACACAAGAGATAATTGAGATATCATCAGATAAAGACGATATTGCATCAAATGTTTTTAATATTATGCCTGATGAATTTAGGGTACATCGTTGTCTTCAGATACTTGATTCTATTTGGCCCGATGAGAAATCCCGGTTTTTACTAAATATTGTATTCAATGAACATAAAATAAAGTTTGATCCTTTGAGAAAACCTATTATCCAACAGGCGATTAAGAAGCAACCTGAGAAATATCTGGGTAAAATTGTTGGCAGATTAATTGATATCAGGGTTGATAGAAAACGTAAATGCATTATCGATACCCCCGACGGGGAAGTAACCTGTAAATTTGGATCAGAAATGCAAGATATAATCTCTAGTAATTTAACAAAACTTGTCGCAATAACTGGCATGATCGAACAAGAAAAAAATAAATTGTCTATAGAATTCTCTGAACAAAAAGCTCTAGAGATAATAGATTTCCTACAGTTGTCTGAAGTCGACTTTGGGGAGGGTAATATCAAAAAACTTGTCCATCCCCTAAAAATTAAAGCTGAATATGAAGACGAAAGTGATAGTTATATAATAGAGAATGAGGAATTGAATCTTCTGGCTGTTGCATCAAATTTGAAGGATGGGATGGAAGAAATAAATAATGAATTGAAAACTTTATACAATGAGTATGTTAATGAAGAACTCACAAATTTAACTGAAGACGCCATTAAATTGAGAAATCATTTTATAAAAATATTTGGTGAGGATTCTTAATGTCTTCACGGAATAATACTAAAATACAGAGGGCTCTTCTAAAAAAAGGATTTAAAAAAGTAAATACTGATCATAAAGTACTCATATTTTATCATGACAATAAAAAAACCTCGATTCATACGAAAGTTAGTCATGGGAATGCAGAAGTCAGCGATCATTTAATTGGTAAAATGGCAAAACAAATCTCACTGACGAAACCTCAGTTTGAAGGTGTTATTGATTGTAACTTGCAAAAGAAAGCTTTGGTGAAAATCTATTCTGAATTAGGGATCTTATAATCAATACCTCTCTTTTAATCCTGACTCTGATAATAATTCATGTCAAGTTATCGCAGAGGGGTGTCAATGTCGGTTTAATTTTCGCCAGCTTCATAATCGTTATCTTTTTCGCCTCTTCTCCCTGATCATCATGTAATGAAATACTGGATAGTGGGTCTCTGCCTGATTGTGCTGCTTGCCTGTGCGGGTTGTGTTGCTGAAGAGGAACCAATACCTGTTCTTCCTCCCTCTGATGTTGATCAATCTACTCCATCTGAAGAGGATCGGTATGCTGCAATGGAGATGGCGACATTAGAGTCATATATGCAGGATGCTGCATCATATGCGGCAGTTGCAGGGAAAGATGATGCACTGGCCGCATTTGGCGATCCGTCCGGTGAGTATACTCATGACGGCTGGTACATCTATGCCTATGATAACGAGTGTATCCTGCTCGCCCACCCCTATGAGCCTCAGAGTCTTGGGCTAGATCGATCCGGCTGGACAGACAGCCGGGGTCTCCCGGTGATCCGGATGGGCCGGGATGTTGCTCTTGCAGGTGGGGGATTCATCACATATCTCTATCCGAAGCCCTCTGAGGAAGGAATTGATGAGGCGGCATATGCAACCTACGAGCCGAAGCTCGGGTATGTCCTCCCGGCAGGCGAGGGCTGGTGGATCGGATCCGGTGTTGCCCTCGCCGATCTCACTCCGGATGGAAGCTATCCCGGAATTGTTGGCGATATGATTTCACTTGTCGGGGACGGGGCCGCCTATGCACTGGCTGAGGGGGATGAGGCGGCCCTTGCCGAGATATCGGATCTCGATGGCCGGTTTGTGAATGCCAATGGCCACTATCTCTATGCGTACCGATATGACGGCACCCTGATCGGGCATCCCTATCTCCCGGAGAAGATCGGATCAAACCTCTATGATAGAGAGGACATATACGGGATGCGGACCATCGAAGCCCTTGCAACCACTGCCGGGGAGGGTGGCGGTTTTGTCGTCTTCATCTGGCCAAACCCTGATGAAGGGAACCGGGAGGAACTGAAGATCGGCTATGTCCTCCCGGTGAATGATGAGTGGTGGCTGGGATCAGGCGTGTACCTGAGCGAGGTGACGGGAGAGTATACGCCGCTTTGAGGGGTCTGTTATCCTCTCCATTTCGGTTTGAACCAGATTCATATAATTTTTGAAAAGCCTTATCCCCGAGGATGAAGAATAGAATAAGAGTACCAGGACTCGTGGTCTAGCTGGTTATGACGTCGCCTTCACACGGCGAAGATCTCGTGTTCGAATCACGACGAGTCCATAAATTATCATTATTTTCCATAATGAATATCATTTTTTTGTTGGATTTATTTGAGGGGGAGCTAAAGATTACGGGCCTTAAGAATTGCGGTAAGAGGGTGTTTTCGTTCATTTACTATTGATCCACTTGCCTCATTCTTCTCGTAAAAATCCTAAATCAGCTCTTTCACTTCAAGGGGTGAGGATTGTACATTTTACAGAAGATTTGTTATGTTCGCTTTTTTGGAATTGAAGGAAAGTCTTTTATTCTCGTGGTCCTATTAAAAAATGCTTTATTAATTGTGGGCATATGCAGTGGATGAGTGTTCTATTCAAACCGGATCCGGATCCTTTCGCAAGGGGACGATCTGAACTGTACAGGCAATTACAGGCGGGTAATTTCCCGATCGAAATGACGGTTCCGGATGATTATTGTCGCTGGTTT
>WOYI010218348.1_pt1 | contig 128603 bp, 100 predicted proteins | sample 6423411 | NCBI WGS metagenome assembly WOYI01 (sample SAMN13441803, study PRJNA592873) | oil field metagenome | biome: oil field; feature: oil-well bore; material: oil-contaminated soil; isolation source: oil-contaminated soil from oil-well borehole | place: Germany: Wietze | collected...
GGACGAACTGGGGAAAGTGCCTCCGGTGGATGCGATCGTGCACCTTGCCGGAAAATCGCACGATACAAAGAACCAAAGCCTGGCACAGGTCTATTTTGATGTAAACACGGGCCTTACACAGAAGATATTTGACTATTTCCTACAATCAGATGCACGGACTTTCATATTCTTTAGCTCGGTGAAAGCGGTGGCGGATAGCGTGCCGGGTGATGTGCTGACGGAGGATGTGATACCGGCGCCGGTGGGCCCCTACGGGGAATCGAAGATCCGGGCGGAGGAGTATATTTTGAAAAAGCTGTCAGCGATCAGCTATCAGCAGTCAGCAAAAAGGGTTTTTATCCTTCGACCTTGTATGATACACGGGCCGGGGAACAAGGGGAATCTGAACCTGCTGTACAACGTGGTGCGTAAAGGAATTCCCTGGCCGCTGGGGGCGTATGAAAACAGGCGTTCGTTTTGTTCCATCGGTAATATCTCCTACGTGGTGGAGCAGCTGATCGTGAAAGAAGATATTGAAAGTGGTATCTACCATGTGGGGGACGACGAGCCGCTATCGACCAACGAACTGATCAGGCTGATCAGCGAATCGGTCGGAAAAAAAGCGCATATCTGGAAGTTTCCAAGGGGGATGATGAGTGCTGCCGCTTCGGTGGGAGGGTTTTTGCACCTGCCACTGAACAAGGAGCGGCTGCGGAAGCTGACGGAGAACTACGTGGTGAGTAACGAGAAAATTAAACGGGCGTTGGGCATTGAGAAGATGCCGATCTCAGCACAGGAGGGGATGCGCAAGACGCTGGATAGTTTCAGATAACAGGCAGTATGGGTGCAATAACAACATATTTGGTCGTCTTGGTTTTGCTGCTTGCAGCAGAACTTTTTTATTTCCGGATTGCGGACCGGTTTAACATCATCGATAAGCCGAACGAGCGGAGTTCGCACAACTACATTACCATACGGGGTGGGGGCATTATCTGGTGGGTAGCAGCATTGCTGTTCCTGATGTTCCATTTCTCATCCTCATCGCTCTGGTTCTTTGCCGGCATCACGCTGATCGCGGGGGTGAGCTTCATGGACGATGTGCGGGGACTGGGACAGAAGGTGCGCCTGCTCTTTCACCTGCTGGCAATGAGCTGCGCTTTTTACCTGGCAGGTGTCTTCGGGAGCTATCCCTGGTGGGCCATCGTGATGGGTTACATCGTGTTTATCGGGATTGTGAATGCCTATAACTTTATGGATGGCATCAACGGGATCACTGAGTTGTACAGCATCGCGGTGCTGGCTTCGCTGCAGTATGTGAACCTGTCGTACTGCAACTTTGTACATCCCGACCTGATCTGGTACCCGATGATTGCATCCGTCGTGTTCCTCTTCTTCAACTTCCGGAAAAGAGCCCGATGCTTTGCCGGTGATGTGGGCAGCGTGGCCATCGCCTTCTGGATTGTGACGCTGCTGCTGTTGCTGATCCTCAAAACGGAAAACCTGATATGGCTCGGCTTCCTGATGGTCTACGGGGTGGATGCGGTGATGACCATCCTGCATCGCATTTGGCTGAAACAAAATATCATGGAGGCGCATCGTCTCCATTTTTACCAGATACTGGCGAACGAGAAGAGAATGCCGCACCGGCTGGTGTCGCTGATCTACTTCACAATGCAATTGCTCTGCTCGGCCCTGATCATCCTGCTCTATCCGGTGATGGGGTGGTGGATATTCGTGATCCTGTTGCTGGTGCTGATGGGCCTTTACATGATTAAATTCCCGATGATGAACGCAAAAAAGAGTGTGACGTATGCTGATTGACGATAATTTGTTGGATAAAGTGACGGAACAGGCGAAGGCGAGCGACCGCCTCGAGTCGAAAGCGCAGCGACTGCTGATCTTCGAGGTGAAGGACGGTCCCTTTGCTCCCCTTGGCGAAGAGGATGAGTTGAAGTAGATGCTGTACAAGTATCTTGCTCTGAATGGAAAATGGTCAGGTACTGGTTGTTGATGAACTGGATGCACAACTGCATCCCAACTTACTATGCAGAATTATCTCCCTGTTTCATTCAACTGAGATGAATCTGCTGCGGCCTAAGAAAATTTACTTGCGAAACTTTAGTAAATAATAAAATAATTTATGAGTAAAAAAGCACTAATCACTGGAATTACCGGCCAGGACGGCTCCTATTTGGCAGAATTCCTTCTGGAAAAAGACTATGAAGTACATGGCATAATCCGTCGTTCTTCATCTTTTAACACTGCCCGTATAGAACACTTATATTTAGATGAGTGGGTACGTGATATGCACAACAAACGGTTGATTAATCTTCATTATGGTGATATGACGGATTCCAGTTCACTTATACGGATTCTGCAAACAGTTAAGCCGGATGAAATTTATAACCTGGCAGCCCAGAGTCATGTGAAAGTCAGTTTTGACGTTCCGGAATTTACTGCAGAGACTGATGCCGTTGGTACCTTACGTCTATTGGAAGCAGTACGCATTCTGGGGATGGAGAAAAAGACGCGCATATACCAGGCCTCTACTTCTGAATTATACGGTCTGGTTCAGGAAACACCTCAAAAGGAAACAACGCCTTTCTATCCCCGAAGTCCTTATGGAGTAGCAAAATTGTATGGGTTCTGGATAACAAAGAATTACCGTGAATCATACGGAATGTTTGCCGTTAATGGAATTTTGTTTAACCATGAAAGCGAACGTCGTGGGGAAACATTCGTAACCCGGAAGATCACATTGGCTGCAGCACGTATAAAACAGGGATTTCAGGACAAATTGTACCTGGGGAATCTGGATTCCTTGCGTGACTGGGGATATGCAGAAGATTACGTGGAATGTATGTGGCTGATGTTGCAACACCATACACCGGAAGATTTTGTTATTGCGACGGGTGAGAATCATTCGGTTAGGGAATTCTGCACTCTGGCCTTTAAGGAAGTAGGAATCAATCTTCGTTGGGAAGGGAAAGGTATTAAAGAAAAAGGAATTGACGAGGAAACAGGGAAGGTCTTGGTGGAAGTAGATCCCAAATATTTCCGTCCTGCCGAAGTAGCCTTGCTTTTGGGTGATCCAACCAAAGCAAAGAACTTATTGGGATGGAATCCCACCAAAACATCTTTTCCTGAATTGGTGAAACGGATGGTAGTAAACGATATGCGTTTTGTAAAAAAATGTATTTAAGGAGTACTATAGAATAAAGATCATGGAAAAAAACAGTAAGATATATGTAGCCGGTCATTTGGGACTGGTAGGTTCAGCCATTTGGTATAACTTAAAATCTAAAGGATATACTAATCTAATTGGCCGTTCAATAGAAGAAATGGATTTAATGGACAGGGAAGCAGTGAGAGAGTTCTTTGACAAGGAGAAGCCAGAATACGTGATCCTGGCAGCAGCCGTTGTGGGTGGGATCATGGCCAACACTACTTACCGTTCGGATTTTATTTACAAAAACCTAGTTATTCAGAACAATGTTATTGGAGAAAGCTTTCATCATGGGGTTAAAAAGCTATTATTTTTGGGAAGTACCTGTATCTATCCAAGGGAAGCTCCGCAGCCGATGAAAGAGGATTGTTTGTTAACTGCCCCGCTGGAATATACGAACGAACCATATGCTATTGCCAAAATTGCAGGTTTAAAAATGTGTGAAAGCTTTAATCTGCAATATGGTACTAATTTCATAGCGGTTATGCCAACAAATTTGTACGGACCAAACGACAATTTCCACCTGGAAAACAGCCATGTCATGCCGGCGATGATCCGTAAAATTGTATTGAGCCACTGGCTTATGAACGAAAACTGGGAAGCTGTGCGAAATGATCTTGACAAACGCCCGGTAGAAGGTATAAACGGAAAGAGCTCCAATAGTGAGATAAGAGACAAGTTGGCAAAATACGGCATATATTCAGATCAGGTTGTTTTATGGGGAACCGGTAAGCCATTGCGGGAATTTTTGTGGAGTGAAGAAATGGCCGATGCTTGTGTGTATATCATGGAGCGGGTAGATTTCAAGGATACGATACCCGAGGGAAATGAAATACGTAATTGCCATATCAACATTGGTACCGGTAGGGAAGTAACCATAGCCGGGTTGGCGCAGATCATAGTTGAAACCGTAGGCTACAAAGGAAAGATTAATTTTGATTCTTCCAAGCCTGACGGTACCATGCGGAAACTCACAGATCCCTCCAAATTGCATGCTCTTGGATGGCATCATAAGATTGATATAGAAGAAGGAGTGGGGAAGTTGTATCAGTGGTATGTTAACAGTATATCCTAAAAGTATAGAAATGCCCCAAAAAGTATTTGTATCGGGGTGTTATGATTTGCTCCACAGTGGGCATGTGAAAACATTTGGTTTGCTCGAAAAAATTGGCATGACGACAAGCACGGGGGCAATTATTTGCCTGTATGAAAATCTTTTGCCGTTGAACAGAAAGGTACAGATTGTGCCAGTTGCTATTTGTTTCCTAAAAGATTAAAAAAGGTTTTTATCATTAAAAACCGGATTAATTGTCGTAAGTTTACTAAAATATGTATATTTGCGACAAGAAATCAATAAAAATGGTTATATGATTATTAGACTTACAGTTGACAATATTTATTCTTTTGGTGAATCGACTGAATTTTCGTTAATTGCCGGAAAAGGAACGACAAATGATAGACACGTACTGAGAGGTGTAAAGAGAGATGATATATCTATTCTGAGATCATCTATAGTATATGGAGCAAATGCTTCAGGTAAGTCAAATTTGGTTAAATCACTGAATCTTCTGAAAAAAATAGCCTTAAATGGTATTCCAGGCACAGGAATCCCTTTTTATAAACTATGTACAGAATTAAAAGAAAGGGCTACTTTAGAAGTCGAGTTGAAATACGATAAAACATATTATGCTTATGGTGTTGTGGTTAATTCTAAAGAAATACTTGAAGAATGGTTGTACGAAATTAATAAAAGGTCTGAAAATAAAATATTTGAAAGGAAAAATTCTTCTGATGGTGTCCGGGTAGAGATTGGAAAAGGGTTAATCTCAGATAAAAGCTTATCTCAAATGCTCAATTATATGGGCGAAACTACCCCAAAACACAAAAGTTATCTTTCTGAGTATATGACTCGTAATGGTAAAAACCTGAATGGTGTTGAAGAAGTTTTTGATTGGTTTTCAAACAGATTAAAAATAATTTTTCCAAATACAAAATTTAAGGGCTTGTCTTTCAATCTTCACATGAAGGATGAATTTGTGAAGCCCTTGGAAACAATGTTGAAATTTTTCCAAACTGGAATAAATAAAATTCGTAAGGATAAGATTAAAATTGAACAACTTACTGATATAGATATTCGTATAATAGAAAAAATTCAAAAAGAACTGAAACTGAGAAAAGCCATTTTTTTAACATCCAGGGACGGAAAAGCGAATTATACTTTCCAACTTGATTTGAATGGAAAATTACAGGTATTCAAGTTGAGGACAGAGCATCAAAGGATCGATAATGTGCCTGTTACTTTTGAAATATCAGAAGAATCTGATGGCTCTCTCAGGATGATTGATTTTATTCCTGCTCTGATAGATATGACTCATAATCCATCTGTTTATGTTGTAGATGAGATTGATAGAAGTTTACATCCTATGTTGACTTATGAATTATTTGAATATTATTTCAACAAAATCTGTAACAACAGAGACACTCAACTAATATGCACGACACATGAATCAAATTTACTTGATCTAAAACTCTTTAGATCTGATGAAGTTTGTTTTGTTGAAAAGGATAAAAATGGCTCTTCACATATAACGTCATTAATAGACTATAAACCCCGTCCGGATGTAAATCTTAAATCCGGATATCTCCTGGGAAGGTATGGAGCTATCCCATTTTTTGGTAATTTAAATGATTTACACTGGTAGGAAAACTGATCTATGAGAATCAGGAAGAATTTTGAACGTCCGGAAGGAAAGAAATCAGCAAGACTTGTAGTTATTGCTTCCGAAGGAAGAAAAACGGAGCAGATTTATTTCGAAGCTTTTAAAGAGAAAATGGAGGCCTTAAACGTTCATGTTGTAGTTCTTAACAAGGATGAAGAAGATAATTGTGATCCCGATCCTGTTTCTGTCTATAAACGGTTATGTGAATTCAAGGATCATTATCAGATTGGGGATGATGATGAATTGTGGATGGTCATAGATCGTGATCGCTGGCATCAACGTAATCTCTCATATCTTGCTCAAAAATGTCACCAGAACTCAAACATGAATTTCTGTGTCAGTAATCCTGCTTTTGAATTGTGGTTAATGCTTCATCTGATTGGAGTTGAAGAACTTTCTGATCAGGAAAAGGCTGATATAACTATAAACAGAAAATTTCGTAAGGGCGGTGATCCTTTCTTGAAAAAAAAGATGCGAGAATTATTGAGTGCCTATAACGAATCAAGATATGATACTGAAAGATTACTAAAAGAAGGAACCATAAGTGTAGCAATAGAACGGGCAGCAGCGTTAGATGTTTCTCCTGAAGATCGTTGGCCTAATACTCTTGGAACAAGAGTCTATTTATTAGCAAAAAGTATTTTAGGGATCAACTGGTAATTATAAAGATACCTTCATGAAATTCTTCATCGACACAGCAAACCTTTCCCAAATCCGGGAGGCGAGGGATCTGGGGATCCTGGACGGGGTGACCACCAACCCGTCTCTGATGGCCCGGGAGAACATCCGCGGGCACGCCGCCATCCTGGCGCATTACCGCCAGATCTGCGAAATGGTGGACGGCGATGTGAGTGCCGAGGTGCTGGCCACGGACCTGGACGGAATGCTTGCCCAGGCAGCGGAGCTGGCCTCGGTCCACAAGAATATTGTGGTGAAGATCCCCTGCACGGCGGAAGGGATCAAGGCCATAAAAGCCCTCTCGGCAAAAAACATTCCCACTAACTTCACGCTGGTCTTCAACGCGGGACAAGCCTTCAACGCGGGACAAGCCGTGCTGGCAGCCAAAGCCGGTGCCAGGTACGTCTCGCCCTTTGTAGGGAGGCTGGGGCCCACGTAATCACCTGCCCGCTCAAGCCCATCCTGGGTCTGCTGGACCATCCCCTCACCGAAAAAGGCCTCGCCAAGTTCCTGGAGGATGCCCGGAAAATGATCTGATCCGGTCTTATCTGTTCCCGTCATTTAAGGCAGTCTGCACATTGATAAGGGGAAGCTCGATTTTAAGAGTTCAATCGTACAGTTGCCGCCAATCAATCCCACTGCGAATTTAGCTTATGTCAAAAATATTTTCTATATTTGGGAAATATATAGCATATGTCAAAAATGGAAACACAAACAGAAATCATTATTCGACAAAAATACTTAGATAAAATATTGCCGTTTTTAGGTAAACAGTTGCTAAAGGTGTTGACAGGTCAGCGACGTACCGGTAAAAGTTATATCTTTAAACAGACTATTCAGTATATTAAACAGCATATAACGGATGCAAACGTAATTTTTGTAGATAAGGAAAATTTGAAATTCAGCTCGATAAAAAATGCCGCGCACTTGAACGAATATGTTTTGGCCAATACGGTTGAGGGGCTAAAGAATTTTGTATTTATTGATGAGATTCAGGATATTGAGCATTTTGAAACTGCGCTGCGCAGTTTGGGCGGTAATCCTGGCTATGATATTTATTGTACCGGCAGCAACGCATTTATGCTTTCGGGCGAATTGGGAACCTATTTAAGTGGTCGTTATATTGAAATTGAAGTTAAAGCGTTGTCTTTCATTGAATTTCTTCAATTTCATTCGTTGGAATGCAATACGGATGCATTGAAATTGTATATGCGTTATGGCGGTTTGCCATATCTGAGAAATTTGGAATTGAAAGACGAAACCGTATATGATTACTTGAAAGGGGTTTACAATACGATTTTATATCGCGACATTGTCCAGCGGCACGACTTGCGTAATACTGTTTTTTTGGAAAACCTTATGTGCTTTCTTGCCGACAATGTAGGACAGTTGTTTTCTGCTAAAAGTATAAGTGATTACCTCAAATCGCAAATGAACAAAGTGGCTGTTTCACAGGTAATTGATTATCTTGGATACTTGTCGGAATCGTTTATGATTCATAAGGTAGGAAGAATGAATATTGCCGGAAAAAAGATTTTTGAAATCGGTCAGAAGTATTATTTTGAAGATATTGGTCTTCGTAATGCTTTTTGGGAATACCGCCCCGGTGATATTGGAAAGATCATGGAAAATATGGTCTATAATCATTTGATATATAACGACTATACTGTAAAAGTGGGACAGACCGGGACAGGAGAAATTGATTTTGTATGTAAAAAGGGCGGCGAGTACCTTTATATTCAGGTTTGCTATTTGCTACATAATCAAGACACTATAGATAGGGAATTTCGGAATTTGGAAAAGATAGAAGATAACTATCCAAAAATGGTAATTTCTATGGATGAATTCGCCGTTCATTCACGCAACGGAATTAAACAGGTCTATTTACTCGATTTTTTGAACAATATAGGTGCGGCATCGTAAGATACATAGATAATGATAGCGCTGTATAGGTACCGGCTGTAGCGCTCTAAAGGTTACTGCTACTAAAGGTTGCTGCCGCCATAAGAAAAGGGAAGCTCGTCCCGCGGAGGGAGGGACCCGGTTGCGTAAGCAACTGGGAGGCCTTCCCTGTTCAATCGTGCAGCTGCCACCAAAAACAGACCTGCGTGGGAACTTACCGCGGAAGCTCTCTGGAGATAAAATTTCGCCAACTACACCAATAATAATTCGCCAACAACACAAGTAAAATCTTGCCAATTACACAAGTATGCGAAATTTATGTATCTTTACCTTACGTTTTTTAAGTAGTAACGATGGCAAAAAAATACCTTTCAAGAATTTGTGATTCACTTTTGTTGAGACAGTTGGCTTCTTCGGGTGCCGTATTGATTGAGGGTGCTAAATGGTGCGGTAAAACGAGTACGGCTCGCCAAGTGGCGAAAAGTGTGCTCTATATGCAAGATACAGACCGCGGTCAAGGTTATCTGAAGATGGCAGATACAATGCCATCACGTCTGCTTCTGGGTGACAATCCCCGTTTGTTGGATGAATGGCAGATGGCACCGGTTCTTTGGGATGCCGTTAGATTTGAGGTCGATAAACGCAGTGAAAGGGGGTTGTTTATTCTCACAGGCTCGGCCGTTCCTAAAGACGGCGTAACGGCTCATACCGGTACCGGTCGGATTTCGCGTCTGTTGATGCGGCCAATGAGTCTTTTCGAGTCGAAGGAGTCAAACGGCAGCGTTTCTCTTGAGCGACTGTTTGCCGGTGAGACCGATGTTGTGGCTGAAAGTACGTTGACAATTCCTGATTTGGCTCAGGCAATATGCCGGGGTGGATGGCCCGAAGCCGTGGTAAATGGCGATAGTGATTCCTTAGTGGCACGTAATTATGTGGATGCTGTTATAAATATGGATGTGCAGCGTGTGGACAATGTTGAAAGAAATCCGGCAAGAGTACGACAGTTCCTTCGGTCATATGCACGAAATATCTCTACAATGGCTCCGCTTACCACTGTATTAGCCGATGTCAAATCGAATGATACAGGCTTTTCGGACACAACCATGTACAGTTATGTGAATGCGTTGCGTCGTATATTTCTGATTGAAGATATTCCAGCCTGGAAACCATCGTTGAGATCGAAAACAGCCATCCGGACTTCAGATAAACGGCAGTTCGTAGATCCTTCCATTGCTGCGGCATTAATGTATGTCAATGTTGACAGTCTTCTTGATGACATGACATATTTTGGTTTTTTGTTTGAATCATTGGCTACACGCGATTTACGTATTTATGCGCAGGTGCTCGATGGCGATATTTTCCACTATCACGATAAAAGTGATTTGGAAGCCGATCTTGTAATACGTCTTCATGATGGCCGTTGGGCACCTGTGGAAGTTAAATTGGGAAGCAGTGAGATAGAAGAAGCTGCGGCACATCTGATAACACTACAGAAGAGAATTGATACGGACAAGGTGGGTCAACCCTCTTTTAAAATGGTACTGACCGGTGGTCAATTCGCATATAAGCGTAATGACGGTGTGCTGGTCGTTCCGATTGGGTGCCTTAAGCCGTGACGAACCCCGACATGACTCCATTAATCTGATGATAGGGCTGTATGTACAGGCTATAGCGCTCTAAAGGATACCGGGCCATGATTCTGGCAGATAACATGGTCGCGTTCTCAATTCATCAGATTGATGCATCAAGCAGACGCTGCTACTAAAAGTTGCTGAACCTAATGCTCTGCCACTATAGGACGCTGCCGCCATAAGAAAAGGGAGCCTCGGCTTTCATAAAAAGCTTCCAGTTCTTAAAAGTGGCAGTGGCCGCCTGAATGGGAAAACCTACAATAAATTGGAAGACCCACACGCACCAGGGGCACTTTCGCAGGGTTTTTGCCCCTGGTGCTTTCGGTAGACTCGGCAATGATTTTGTAAAATGCATTGAATGAGGCGATTGTGAAATTCTTCATTCTTTGACAACACCCACCAAGGGCACTTTTACTGGGTTTTCGCCCCTGGTGGGGCTCAAAACCTCCAGAATCAAAATTCTGGTTCTAAGGCAGCCTGCACATTGATAAGGGGAAGCTCGTCCCGCGGAGGGAGGGACCCGGTTGCGTAAGCAACTGGGAGGCCTTCCCCGATCAATGGTGCAGCTGCCGCAAATCAACTGAAGCCAAACAGCTCCCACAAACAGACGAAATTACAAACAACCACTACCTCAAAAAAAAACATAAAAATGTGCGGCATCGTAGGATACATCGGAACTAAACAAGCCTCCCCAATTCTTCTGAAAGGCCTCAAACGCCTGGAATACCGAGGCTACGACAGCGCCGGACTGGCGTTGATCAACTCGGCAAACCAACTGGCAATCTACAAAACCAAAGGCAAAGTAGCCGACCTGGCACGCTACATCCAGGGAAAAGACACCTCCGGCACCATCGGCATCGCCCACACCCGCTGGGCCACCCACGGCGAACCCAGCGACATCAACGCCCATCCCCATTACTCCCAATCCGGGCAGCTGGCCCTGATCCACAACGGCATCATAGAAAACTACCCAGTCCTGAAGGAAACCCTCCTGCGCGAAGGCTACACCTTTCAAAGCGATACGGACACCGAGGTGCTGGTGCAATGGATCGAGTACATGCGGACTACCCGCAACACCGACCTGTTCCATGCTGTCCAACTGGCCCTGACCCAGGTGGTAGGCGCTTACGCCATAGCCGTCATCCAGCAGGACGATCCCGACACAATGGTAGCAGCCCGTAAATCCAGCCCGCTGCTCGTAGGCATAGGGGAGGGGGAATACTTCCTGGCCTCCGATGCCTCGCCCGTTATTGAATACACAAAGAAGGTCGTCTACCTGAACGACCAGGAGGTAGTCTGCCTGCGCCGGGACCGGGAGCCGGAGTTCTACAACCTGCAACAGGTAGAAAAAGACCACCGCATCATTGAACTGGAACTCACCCTGAGCCAGCTGGAAAAAGGCGGCTACCCGCACTTCATGCTCAAGGAAATCTTCCAGCAGCCCCACACCCTGCGCGAATGCATGCGCGGACGCGTCAACGTGGAAAACAACTCGGTCACCCTCTCGGGCATCCTTGACCACCGCGAACGCTTTGAAAAGGCGCGACGGATCATCATCGTCGCCTGCGGCACCTCGTGGCACGCCGGCCTCATCGGCAAGTACCTGATCGAGACCTTTGCGCGCCTGCCCGTGGAAGTGGAATACGCCTCTGAATTCCGCTACCGCAACCCTGTTCTTTATGCCGATGACATTGTGGTGGCCATTTCGCAGTCGGGCGAGACGGCCGATACGCTGGCAGCGGTGGAACTGGCGCGCAGCCGGGATGTCTTTGTCTACGGCGTCTGCAACGTGGTGGGCTCCTCCATTCCCCGACGTACCCACTCCGGCTCTTATACCCACGCGGGGCCCGAGATTGGGGTAGCCTCCACGAAGGCCTTTACCGCGCAAGTCACCGTCCTGGCCCTGATGGCCCTGAGCATGGCCCGGGTGCGCCGCTCCCTGACCAAAGCCCGCTTTGAAAAGCTGGTCGCCGCCCTGGCCGCCATCCCTGCCAAAATGGAAGAAACCCTGCAGGTGAGCGACTTCATCCGCGAATTCGCCTGCATCTTCACCTACGCCCGCAATTTTATCTACCTGGGCCGAGGCTACAACTACCCTGTGGCGCTGGAAGGTGCCCTGAAACTCAAAGAAATCTCTTACATCCATGCCGAGGGGTATCCCGCCGCCGAGATGAAGCATGGTCCCATCGCCCTCATAGACCAGGAAATGCCCGTGGTAGTGGTAGCCCCCAATAACAAGACCATGTATGATAAGGTGGTCAGCAACATCCACGAAATCAAAGCCCGGCAGGGCCGCGTAGTCGCTATAGTTACCCGCGGCGACATCGTCATCCGCGACCTGGCTGACTACTCCATAGAAATCCCCGACGCCGAAGAATGCTTCGTCCCCCTTTTGGCCGTCATCCCCCTCCAACTCCTGGCCTACTACATCGCCACCATCAAAGGCTGCAACGTAGACCAACCCCGGAACCTGGCCAAGTCCGTCACGGTGGAGTAAAAAATCTCAGAGATTCTGCGCAAGATCTTAGGCAGAAAATCTCAACACCCTAATTATCAATATCTTAAAAAATATCCTCAGGAATTCTGCGCAGAATCTCTGAGATTTCTTAACCCACTGTGGATGATGATACATTGGATGAGATACAAAATACAGCATAGAGAGGGACTGATTTTATATTATTTTCGAAACCAAAATTCTTTTTACTGATGCGTATGGAGTATGGTGATTTATATTTATTTGCAAAAATTCCTAAACTTCTTGAACGATTTTGGTGTCCTTTCTTTACTTCTACAGGGATAACGCTATCCTGTATTTGAAGTACAAAATCAATTTCTGCTTTTCCCTCGCTTTGCCAATAAAATAGATCATACCCTTTATTTGCAAAAGCCTGTGCTACATAATTCTCGGCCATTGAACCAAGAAAAATATTATGCACCTCAATGGGAGATAACATAGTTTGCAAGGGGATCCTGGAGTGTAAGGTAAGAATTCCAATATCGGCCATATACAATTTGAAGTTGGACAAATCTGTATAAGCATTTATTGGAATAAACCCATGTTCTAATCGTTGGCACTTTAGTACTATACCTGCAAATTGAAGCCAGTCTATGGCTTCTCCGAAAATTGTCGCAGTGCCCCCCCTTTGTACTGTTTTATACTGAAATTTTGTGTTATCCTTTGCCAATTGTGCCGGAATTGAATTGTAACAGGCTCTGATCTTCACACTTGTTGCCGAAGTGGCATATTTTGACATATCTGCTATGTATTGTTGCATGATATCGTTCTGAATTAATTGAACACTGTTATAGCTTCCTGTCTCAATGAATGAAGATACTGCTGCCGGCATTCCTCCCACGATCATATACTGCTTGTGATATTTTAATGCTATTTCATGCAGCGCATTAGGCATTGCCAGATCTTCGTCAAAATGGGCCTTGATTTCTTCTGATAATTTTTCCCTGTCCATAGCCCATAAGAATTCCTCAAAATCCATTGGGTACATATTTATTTGCTGAACCTTACCAACAGGAAATGAGTGTTTATTCCTGTTGATAGAAACGCCCAGTAATGATCCGGCCGCTATAACGTGTTGTTCCGGTGCCTGTTCGCAAAAATATTTCAGCGACGTCAATGCCTGCTCGCAGACTTGTATCTCATCAAAAAAAATCAATGTATTTCCAGCATTCACGTTAACTCCTTTTGCTGCTTCTAGGTATTGAATTATTTTGTCAGGTGATAATTCGGTTTCCAAAAATTTGCAAAAGTTGTCTTCTATTTCCAGATTCAGATAGAGCAAATGTTCATATTGTTCTTTGCCAAATTGTTTAATGATATAAGTTTTACCTACCTGGCGTGCCCCATTAATAATTAAAGGCATTCTCCCGGGATTTATTTTCCATTCTGAGAGCAATTTGCTTATTTTTCTTTTCATTGGGTTACATTTTAATTGAAATAACACCACTCAAAAGTAATATTAAGTTCCAATAAATCAAAATAATTTGATTAATATGAACATAATGATCAAAATAATCATTTTTCAACCAGCTGCCGCCAACCAGCAAGATACAACCCACAGACCAACAAAATCAACCCAATAACTCACAAATTGATGATAGCGCTGTATGGGTACCGGCTGTAGCGCTCTAAAGGATACCGGGCCACGATTCTGGCCGCCTGAATGGGAAAACCTACCCACCAGGCGCAGTTTCCCCCTGTTTTTGCACCTGGTGGGGCTCAAAACCTTCCCACCAGGCGCACTTTTGGCGGGTTTTCGCACCTGGTGCTTTCGGCTGACTCGGCAATAATTTTGTAAAATGCTTTGAATGAGGCGTTTGGTAAAATCTGCATTTTTTGACAACTACCACCAGGCGCACTTTTGCCTGGTTTTCGCACCTGGTGGGGCTCAAAACCGCCAGAATCAAAATCCAGGATAGACCCGAACACTCAACTTTTGATAGATTATTGAAATTGTTATCTTTGTGAACTGAAAGGAGAAATAATTACTGCCATCAGTTCACGAATGCACAAATGAATATTTTACCTGTAATATACCAAGACCAAAGGACAATATACAAGATTGCTGATATTGCCATGCTTTTTCCACAAGAGGATAGCAGGTGTTTGAGCGATCGGATGAGATATTTTGTTAAGCACATGACAAAATTTTAAAGATATCGAATGGCCTTGGGCATACGCTACAGCAATAAGCAGTACGTCTACATGGAATGGCAGGGACACCACCAATCCGTCCCTGATGGCCCGGGAGAACTTTTTTTCCCCAGTCATTTAAGGCAGCATGCACATTGATAAGGGGAAGCTCTATATCACCAAAAATCAAGAAAATGAAATCGAATTGAAAAAAAATGCAACAATATTGGTCATTCCAATATGGAAATGGTTGTTTTATGGGTAAATTACAATTATTTCCACCAGAACATTTGTTTAACAATTCATACTAAATACTATGGGAAAAACGTATAAAATCAGACTCTCGCTCAATTACAGCAATCCGGAGATATACCGTGTCATGCTGGTGGACAGCGAAATAATGCTGTCGCAGTTTCACGAGCTTATCCAGATAGTCATGGAGTGGGAAGATGAACACCTTCACTGTTTTGAAGTGGGTAATCATTATTTTGAGCCGCGCTATTCAGATGATGACATGTGGAAGGAGGGCAAGAATATAGACTATGCCGGCATTATGCTATCAGAGGTGCTTAACGGCAACAGAAAGAAGATAGAGTATCAATACGACTTCGGCGACAGCCACGAAGTTACAATCCGGCTGCTGGATACTATGGACGAGGAGTGCCCCACTCCAAAATGTCTGGAAGCTGTGCTCCGTGCACCTGTAGAGGATGTAGGAGGCATTGGGGGCTATTACCAGATGCTGGAAATCCTGAAGAATCCAAAGGACGAGGAATACGAGTCATACCGTGAATGGTTGGGCCTTGAAAAGGGGCAGAAATTCCGTACTAAAGCCTTGCCTGTGAGCACTCTTAACCGTCAACTGGCTGCCCTTGTAAAGACAAAGCGCTACCAGAAACTGAAAACTCAGAAGAAGCAAGGTACAGCATCGCAACGAAAGACCGGTATAAACAACCATCAGGCTGAAGGTCCTATCCGTCAAATACATGATTTTCTGGATGATTACCAGAAGAAACACGGCAGCTTTGAATCGCTTGAACAGGCGAATAAGGTTCTTGCCGGGTTCATAAAGAAACTCAACGAAAAGAAATAACGGAAGATAAAGGGTCAAATTTTATGTCATTTTCATCAATTAAACAAGAGGAATTTGGATTGGGTGAAAGTGCAGCAATGGCATATGAAAGGCCTCAAACGCCTGGAATACCGCGGCTACGACAGCGCCGGCCTGGCGTTGATCAACTCGGCAAACCGATCTGTTTCACGCGGTGCAACTGGCCCTGACCCAGGTGGTGGGCGCGTACGCCATTGCCGTTATCCAACAGGACGATCCGGACACCATCGTGGCGGCCCGTAAATCCAGCCCGTTGCTCATAGGCATAGGCGAGGGGGAATACTTCCTGGCCTCGGATGCCTCGCCCGTCATTGAATACACCAAAAAGGTTGTCTACCTGAACGACGACGAGGTGGTCTGCTTGCGTCGGGACCGGGAGCCTCGGTTCCACAACCTGCAAGAGATTTTTATTCAGATCCCTTGCCTGGAGAATGGCACGCTTCGCTAATACCAAATAGAAGCGGCGGAACTTCGGTTGAAAGCAAAAAATACAGAAAGCATTTTTAAGATGGTTTACAAATTTGGAATTGAAATCCAAAATTGTATATTTGCATTATGCTAATAATACGAACTGCAGAAAAAGAATTAAGGACGTTAGCCAGACAATTTAAAACTGTGGCAGTGCTTGGACCCAGACAATCCGGCAAAACTACGCTGGTACGCATGGCGTTTCCTGACAAAGCGTATGTAAGCCTGGAAAACCCGGATACAAGACGTTTTGCAATAGAAGATCCACGCGGTTTTATAGCCAGTTATCCGGATGGAGCCATTCTGGACGAAATACAACGTACACCTGATATATTTTCATACCTTCAGCAGGTACTGGATGAAAATAAGGGTAAAGGCCGGTTTATTATTACCGGGTCCAACAATTTCCTTCTGCAGGAAAATATATCTCAGAGCTTAGCAGGGAGGGTCGGTTACTTGTACCTGCTGCCTTTATCATTTGATGAATTACCTGTAAAGAAGTTATCTGCCAATGAACTAATACACAAAGGTTTTTATCCCGCAATTTATGAGCAGGAGGGTCAAACAGATGTTGGTAAGTATTATCTAAATTACATACGCACATACATAGAGCGGGATGTAAGGCTTATTCGCAACGTAACCGACTTGTATACTTTTGAGCGTTTTCTTCGTTTGTGTGCGGGACGTACGGGACAGCTGCTCAATATGAATAGTCTGGCAGTGGAAACAGGCGTCGATAATAAAACGATCGGGGATTGGTTATCGGTTTTGGAAACCAGCTTTATTGTGTTCCGCTTACAGCCGTACCATAGGAATTTTAATAAGCGTATTGTTAAGATGCCCAAGCTTTATTTTTACGATACCGGAGTGGCATCTGCGTTGCTGGGAATCGATAATCCGGACCAATTGGCTTTACATCCTTTTCGCGGAGGATTGTTTGAAAATATGATCATTATCGATTTTCTGAAAAGCAGATATAACAGGGGGAAACCCAATAATCTTTATTTTTGGCGTGATAGCCTGGGTACGGAAATTGATTTACTTGTTGAAAAAGCCAACTCCTTATTGCCAATAGAAATAAAATCCGGACAAACCATTACTGATGACTACTTTAAGTCAATGTCTTCCTGGCTCAGAATTTCTGGAATGGAAAAAGGATGGGTGATCTATGCAGGACATGAAAAACAGGTTAGGAGCAATGGTATAACAGTGCTCCCTTTAAACGAAATGGAACTTCTGGTATCTTCAATCTGATGCGCCACAACCCGCAAAGGTGCGCCACAAACCCCACTTTCTGCGCCAGAAACGCAGTATGAATGAAAAAGCTCCCAAACGGGAAACCTGGAGGGCGTAGAGGAGGGACGGGCGGATTTGGATTTGCCACCGGGCATATAGGTTTTGAAAAGGGCTACCGGCACGTTGCCTTTCAAGGTCCATCTGGGGATGTTGTTCTGGTAATCTGTCAGGTATTTCAAGGTTTCCTGCAAGTCCTGGAGTTTATCGAACATGAATCTTTTGGATATGAACTCAAGCATAGAATGAGTAGAAGTTTCTATCTGTGTGTTGATCCAGATTTCATGCATTAAATCTCTGTATCAGGTATGTCGAACTTGTTGAGATGTCTGAGAAGTTGTTGGGAAAAGGTGTTTTTGTAATAATAAACCCGTTCTGATGCCTGTAAAAGCTCTGATTCTGTAAATGTGGCGTACTTCAGATTCTTTCTTTGTTCAATTTCTGCTAGCAATGATTTGACATCCGGGATACAGGTATGATAAAAAAACATGAGGTGTTTGTCGGAATAGGCGGCGTTGTATTTTCTACCCAATCTGTTACTTTGAAAATAATGGAGCAAATCAGGTAGAGGCAGGGCTTCTGGCAAATAATTGTTGAACAGCTCTTCAATTTTCCTGATCGGGAGCGCTCCGTAAAGTGTAAGCATACCAAGAAAAAGATTTTCTATATGGTATGCTTTTTTTAATGCCTGATCCTGAAAACAGGTTTGCAGTTCGGGAAGCAGGTATTCTTTCATATTATTGGGAAGGTAAAATATAGGAGCATCTGTTTTGCGGTCAAAAGAAATGCCCAGGAGCCCAATGAGCAGTAAGCCTTCCAGATCTTCCATGGAAAATTCATAACACGCGTCTTCCTCGGGCAGCCGGGCGTTTGCCGAGTCGGAGCCGGCAGAATCGGAGCTGACAGAATCGAAGCCGGCTGACGGTGCGGAGCCTCGGCCTCGGCCAGCATGAGGATCTTGAACGTCTTTGAAAAGGATATAAAGCGCTTTTAATTCATTATAGGAGAGCGCATTCCTGAGCAGAGACGGATTCTGTTGGAGTTTCTGCTCTATAAAAGTCACGCATGTTTCTTTGTTTGCCGAGGTTTTGATTTTCAAATCAAAACATTTTGCGACGTCGATGATCTGTGCCTTGGTCTTGGTATAGAGCAAAATATCTTTGTAAGTTTATTCAGCCACTATGACTTCATCGTCCTCTTCTTCGAATGCTTCATCTTCAAACTCGCCTTAAACTCCGGAATCATCATCGCGCAAAAGGGAATTGATGGCATCCAGATCAATGTTTGTCTTCCCCTTGCCCGGGGGGGGCTTGTAAAGAAATGGACCCCCTGAATCTTCTTCGGGACAGGCCATCTGACCGGCAATGCAGGAAGGGATTTGTGTATTATTTGCCGAGTTGAGTACAGCTTCCAATTTGAGGGTATGTATCCAGGAATCCCCGAAATCGTACTCATAAATGATCGTATCTCCCTCTCTTTTAAGGAGATCGCAAATTTTCATACCCGAATATTCTATGTTAAGTGCATCATCCCAGAAGGAGTCATTTTACATTCTTTCCGAATAATACTTACCGTCCTTAATGAAATGATGCAAGTGGCAGTTCTCCCATCCCATCGCTTTTTGAATAACAATATGGAAATCAAAAAGCAACGTATCTTCATGGACTAACACCCTTCTCCAGATTTTTGGAGTTATTCGGTCTAAAACTATCAGGATTTGATATGCCATAATTTTAGTGCAACGCACACATTGTGCGTTTGACTGAATACCAGCTAGTTATAAAATTCAACCCCCCGGGGCACGTTTTTGTTATTACTTTGAAAATCAGCAGAATGAATCAAGTGTGCGTTGCACCTGCTTGTGATTGCGTCAGTTTCCCTGGGTTTTATTCTTCCACCTCTTCCAAATCTACTCCCAATAAAGTTATACTCAGCTGATTGAAGATATCAAATACTTCTGGCTGACGTGCAAGGGATTCCAATAGCAGCGGGAGTGCACGCACTTTTGAGTATGCGTTTACCGTATCCGAAATTTCTTCGGAGCCGGCTTCTCCCAAAAATTTCACCGCCACCTGGATAAGCGTTTCATCAATCCCGGGTAGACGGGAAAGAGCCACCGCACAGGCGCCGATGCATTCGCCTCGGGCATATCCAAATTCCCTACTGATACCAGGCGAGATGGGAGCCAACTCGGCAATATCGCTGTATCCGGCCACACGCTCCGCCGTTGCGATCAATTGATCAGCCGCTTCCGGCTGACGGGCAATGCTTTCGAATAACATCTGGACAGAAGCGATCTGATCAACCTTGAAGTACTCCTCCGGCTCTATCCGGCAATAGTGACAGGAAGTCAAAAGAAGTAAACTGGTTAGTGATAGTATGGTGATAGTTGTTTTCATAGTGTAAATATAGGAAAAAGTATACAAATGGAGTTTGACTGCGCCAAAAATTTCATGTGATATATAATTCACTGTAAATTAACAATATAAGATTTTGCATTTTTTGTTGGCGCAGTCAAACTCCATTTGTATCTTTGAAAAAAATCAACTATGAAAACGACCATCTTCTATGCCTCCAAATACGGAACTACCGCTGCGATCGCCAAGCAGATCGGGGATATCCTTGTTGAACAAGACCAGATAGAAGTTCTTGACATTAAAAGCGTTAATAAACTTGCCGTTCCCGATTTTAAATCTCCTGACCGCATTGTTCTTGGCGTCCCTATGTACGCCGGTAAACCCCTCAAATCCATGCGTAAATTCTGCGAAGCCTACACCTTCAAATTGGAAGAAAAACCCTTGTACCTCTTTGTCTGCGGATCCGAGATCTCTCCCGAAAAGCAACAGGCCGAGGTAGAGGCAGCGTTTTCCGAGCGTCTGCGCAGCGCCGCAAAGGAAGCTGCTTTCCTGGGTGGGGCCTTCCATTGGAATAAAATGAATTTCATTGAGCGCTTCATAATCAAACACATTACCGGCCGTACAGGTGACATGGACATGATCCGCCACAAAGCAGTCAAAAAGTTTGCCCAAGAAATTTCAAATGGAGTTTGACTGCGCCACAGACCCGCAAGGGTGCGCCACAGACCCCACTTAAGAGGTGGAATCTCACCGCACCATATTCTCATGCACATTTCATAATATCTTGTAAATCTGATACATGAAAAATCATATACTATCAAGTGGCGCATAAGGTTCCACCATTTTGCGCCATCTCTCTCATCCCGGCAATCACGATTAGCGGCAGCTTGAAGATGGGTAGCCGCCACCCTGAATCTAATGCTACAATGCAGAATCCCGCGGATTTTATGTAAGTTTGGACAACCTAAACGTATAACACCATGAAAAATATTCTATTAGCTCTGACCCTCCTGACTCTGCTGGCCCTGCCCGCACTGACCATACAAGCTCAGGACCTTCCCGCATCGTGGGAAGAACTCACCTCGGCAGATTTTGTCAAAGCCGTCCACCTCTCGGAAAGCCTCTGCATCCTCCCCATGGGCGTGGTGGAAAAGCACGGACAGCATCTGCCGATGGGAACCGACGTCTTCATCGCCCGCGAACTTTCTTTATTGGCAGCCCGAGACGAATACGCCGTGGTCTTCCCCTTTTGGTACGCCGGCCAGATCTTTGAAGCCCGTCACCAGCCGGGGACCATTTCTTACAGCCCCGAGTTGCTTTACCGCATGCTTGATGAGACTTGCCGAGAAATATCCCGCAACGGTTTCAAAAAGATCCTGCTGGTCAACGGCCACGGCGGCAACACCAACCTGATCCAGTATTTCTGCCAGGCACAGCTGGAATCGGAACGAGACTACGCCGTCTACTTCTTTAACGCCTCTCTGGATCCCGAGACTAATCGCCAGATCAGAGCCATGCGAAAATCCACCACCGGCGGCCATGCCGATGAAGTCGAGTCCTCCGAGATGGCTTATACCCGCCCCGACCTGGTGCACCTTGACCGTGCTACCACGGAATCGGGCGAAGATCTCAACCGCCTGCCCCTGCCCGGAGCCTATACAGGCATCTGGTGGTACGCCAAATACCCCAACCACTACGCCGGCGACGCCAAAGACGCAAACCCCCAAATGGGCAAATACGTAATGGAAAAACGCGTGGAAAAACTTGCCGAGGTCATCCGCATAATCAAAGCCGACACCACCACCCGCCACCTCCAGAACCGCTTCTACCGCGAAGCCACGGCCCACTAGTCAGATGGAGTTTGACTGCGCCAGAGACCCGCAAGGGTGCGCCAGAGACCCACACAGGTGCGCCACAAATGGAGTTTGACTGCGCCAGAGACCCGCATAGCTGCGCCACAAATTTGGCACTGGTAGGTGGTTGGCACTGGTAGGTGGAATCTTGAGCGCCACCAGACAGCGTCTGATTATTCATATTACTGATATGGAGTTAGTTATGAAGTAAACGTATAATTTTGGCGCGGAAAGGTTCCACCTCCTTTATTAGATGAATTGGCAAAAACAGAAGTGTGTCCACAAAAACGACCCTAAATGTGGATGGAAGTACTAAATCCGAAGATCCGTCCACAAAAACGACCTTAAATGTGGATGGAAGTACTAAATCCGAAGATCCGTCCACAAAAACAGCCCTATATGTGGATGAACACACAATTTGGCCCTGGAAGTTGGAATTTGGCCTTGGTAGGTGGAACCTAGCGCGCCACCAGACAGCGGATAATTTTTCATGTAACAGATATACAATTAATTATGTAGTAAATGTGAAATTTTGGTGCGGTAAGGTTACACCTCCTTTATTTTCCTTAACTTTGATCAACAAAACACATTAAATCATGAAAAGGATTTTATTAGCTCTTATCCTGCTGGCAGTGGTACCTGTAGTTATGAACGCAAACCCGGCCCGTAAAGTGACCCTCAAATACGACAATGAAACTGAAAAACTGACTATCACCATTTTGCATCCGGTACGGGACACTGTGAAACATTACATTAGTGAAATTGCTATACTTGTGAATGACAAAGAAATTGAAAAGAAGGAACTCACCAGCCAGTCCTCCGCAGACACGGAAGTTTATGAGATCATTCTCCCAGACCTTAAAAAAGGCACTAAAATAGAGGTACAGGCCAAATGCAACCAATTCGGACGAAAAACGGGAAAACTAACGATCAAATAAAAACTTTTTATTTTGATACCTGCCAGGTCCCATTTACATTTAGTTTTATTCCAAATACATTACCGGTACCTGTAAGCGTTCCTGTTATACTTGATTGATCTGCAGAAAAATCACCTTCGAAAGATGCTGTAACATTATAACCTGTAAGACCTTCATAAGTAATCTCATCAATGAAAACCTGGAACCTGATAGTTTCAGCTGTCAGGTATGTAATCTGACCCGGGTATCCTCTTACGATTACATTGTCTTCATCTTCTATAGCCATTGACATTGAGCCTGTTTTCGAAATCGTAGCTACATTAACGGTAGCTGTTCCGGACCAGTTGGTGTTCAATAAAGAACTCAAATCTCCTTTTTGAGTCATTGTAAAATTTTGTTTTTCTCCGTTGGAATTCTCCACTGTAATCTTCGCGATTCTTGTGCTTCCAGGGTTTGCCTCTATTGTGATTTGGTTATCAATCTTTGTATCGGATGCTTCATGAGACATTACTGAAACAGTACACCAACTATCTGCATTACACGATACTACCCATGGCAGGCTGCTCAGAACAGAAAAATCAAACGTCTGAGGTCCTTCAAAAATAAGAGTTGTTGCTGAAGGTGGAGTTATGCCAAAAACATCCTGTGAAATATTGACTACTCGAGTCATAGTATCGGCCTGAAAAAGAAGTGATGAAGTTCTGTAGGCAGTTTTATTATGTGTGGCAGACACTGTTACAAATACTTCTTCATTGCCACTCCCTGACAGAGGTGATATAATAAACCAATTATCTTCAACAAATACATTCCAATCTGAATTTGATTCTACATTAACAGAAGCAATGCCTCCTAATGCAGGTAGAAAGATTTCAGTAGGATTAACACTCAATGTACCAAGATCGGATCTTTGCCTGATAATAACTACAATACTTTTATCTCCTGATACAATTGTCAGATAATATGTTATTGTATGTTCAGTGTTATTTTCAGGAACCGTGAAGTTAACCGTTTGGAGATGTGATGAACCTTCTCCGGAGGGGGGATAAACAGATGGCCTTTCGGTAATTTCCACATCTCCAAGCTGGCATGTAATGATCGATCTCCAATCTGCAGATGAATAAAACAGAAATACATATGAATTTGAGACCGATGAAATTGTATAAGTCAGATTTGCGTTGTTGTATGGCCTTAATACAACCGGTGAGTCCTGATCCCCCTTGGAACAATGACTCAGGATCAGAACACAACATATTAAAAAAGGTTTATACGAAATAGAAAAATTTTTCATTGTAAAGAAAGTAGTTGCTTATTGTTATTCATTAATTCTTCAATTTTGGCAGCCAACTTGTAAGAGACCCTGATATCCCTTATACGTTGATACTGTCTTAATGAATGGACATCGCTGCCCGTATAGCTGTACATGTTATGTCTGAACAGGTAATGCATGATAATTTTTGATCGTGGTCCATATATACCGCTTAACGATATCAGGTTTAATTGAAACAGACATTCCATATCAATAAATTTATCAAAAGCATCCAATTTCTTAGACAGGTAAATGTACCTTTCAGGATGTGCCAAAATTGGCTGATACCCAGCATTTACTAAAGCAAAAATGGTTTCTTTAACGTATGGATATTGATAAAAATACGACATTTCTATCAATACACCTGTTTCACCAAGAAAAAGAAGCTGCCTGTTTGTTTGTAATTGTTCATCACACATATACTCAGCAGACAAATACATTTTCAGATGTATGTCTTCTGGAAGATTCTCAATAAAAGAATGAAAACGGTTTGTCAAATAGGTCTCGTTGTTTTTGGGATACATTCCCGGATCAACATGAGGTGATAATACAACATGTTTTATGCCATCATCCTGATACTGCCGCAATATTTTCAAAGCATCTTGCTCACTTTGAAAACCGTCATCCACTCCCGGTAAGATATGTGAGTGAATATCGCATATAAAGGGAAGATATTGTAATTTTATGCTTTTACGAATTGTCATTTTTTATTTTATTTCTTTGTTTCTTTCCTTTATCATCATCTTCAAACCCATATCCGTATCCATATCCGTACCCGTATGCATAACCATATCCGTACGAGTTTTTTGAGAAATTTACCGCATTTATCACAATGGAAACCTTAGGTAATTTCCCGGTGTTATGGAATTCCTGAATTTGAGGGATCATACGTAAATCAGCCATTTTGGAACGGATAACATAAAGGGTACTGTCTGAATAATGGGCAATATTAAAAGTATCAGCTGCCTGAAAACAGGGTGACGTATCAGCAATTATAAAATCATAATTATTACGGAGAGGTTTAAATAAATCGCCGACCTTATTTGTTGAGAGCAATTCAGAAGGATTTGGAGGTATAGGTCCTGCTAATATCAGGTCTAGGTTAGTGTGTACCCCGGAGGGGATAATAAGATTGTATACATCGTTCTCTTTTCCAATCAAAAAACTCGTAACTCCAACTTTGTTACTTTTGTTAAAAATTTTGTGAATTTTTGGTTTTCTGAGGTCCATTCCTACCAGGATCACTTTTTTCCCTATAGATGCTAATGCTATGGCAAGATTTGCACTAATAGTAGATTTTCCTTCGCCTGCTATACTTGAAGTTACATGTATCACTTTCCCCTGAATAAATTGCATATTGGTTCTAAGCATTCGGAATGCTTCGGTTATCTTATCCTTATTTCTGAAATCTATCAAGGTTAAATCGTCTTTAGCTTTTGGGATAACAGCAAAAATAGGGAGCCTGGTTCTTTTTTCTACATCTTGTTTCCCATATACTTTTCTTCTTAAAAATTCTTTAGTATAAAAGATCCCCGGCGGAGTCATTAGACCTAATAAAAAGCCCATGAGACAAATATTTCTTTTATTTGGCTTTATTGGATCGACACCTGTATAAGGAACCTCCATCATGCGGGCATTATCAGGAAGAGCATATAAAGAGATCATGTTTTCTTCCTTTTTCTGTTGTAACAAACGGTACAGGGGTTCTATGATCTCCTGGCGCCTTTCCAAACGGGCGAGTTCCAGTTGTTGTGTTGGAATATTGGAGATCTCTCTTTTACCTCTTGATATTTGGTTTTCAAGAGCATCTATGCGTAACTTATATGTCTTTTCAACATTCGTGATGGTAATATTTATTCCCTCACGCAAATTCTTAAGTTGTAAATTCGCGTTAATGACCCTTGGGTTATTTACACTTGATCCGGCAAGTAACCTGTTACGTTCTACAACAAGGGAATTATATTGTTCAATCCCTGTTGTTAGTCCTATGTCTTTCAAACCAAGATTTGCCGGGACCATCTCATAATCTGAAACCTGGGACAGCAAAGATTCTTGAACCATATTTAACAGACTGATCTGGACCTCCAATTCAGTAAACTCATCCCTGTACCTTGCGTCAGATGTCAATACTATTTGAGACTGTGATGCTTCCTGGACAATTCCCCTTGTCACCCGGTAACTGCTATAATCACTTTCTATCATTCCCAGGTCCCGTTCAATCTCAGTTAAACGGCCATTGATAAATGCGATTGATTTATTAATGGATGCTGCTTTAAATTCACGTGTGTCATTAATGTAATTCTTTATTAATGAATTTAGTATATCAATCGAACGTTGTGGTATTTCATCCTCTAATGTTAAGAGTATTATATCTGAAGCGTTACCAAGTGTACTACGACCCTGGCTAATCTGGGTAACAGTGAGTTTGTCAGAAATCTGCCTGGCCTTGGTTCTCGGGTTAGAAATTTTGATAAAGAAAGTGTTGTTATTTGTAATCATGTTAGGAATGCGATTGATGCTGAACATACCTGCAGACGTACTAATAATTTCACCAAATTTGTAATTCCTGATTCCCAGGTATACCTCTTCTCCTTTTAACATAAACTCGTTAATGCAAAATCCTTCATCTTCAGGCAACAATGTTAAGTGAATCTCCATTTGCTGAATATCAGCCGTAGCAACAGGTACGGGGTTTTCCCACTGAAATGTTAAAGGACAGTTTCGGTAAAATTCTTTAGTTTGTAAACCGTCTTTATGTAAGTATTGAATGTTCAGATCAAGTTCTTCAACCACAAATTGCATTAGGGATGTGGTCTTGAGAATGTATAATTCATTGCTCATTTTTTGTTGGAGTGACATTCCGGTAAACTCTGACATCAGAGCAAGATCACTTGTAACAGCCCCTTTACTGCTTTCTTCGTTCACAAGCATAATGGTACATGCAGTATCGTACACGGGAGTTTTAGAAATGCAATAGGCATAAGCAATCCCAACACATACGATCAAAGAAAGAATGATCCAGAATCGAAGACCCCAAAGGGTTTCAAAAATCTGACGAATATCAATGGTGTCTTCTTCTTGAATAATATTTTTTTCAGGAGTGTATTGAATGTCAGCCATTTCAAATCATTATTTAGCACTATTAGAAAGTGATAGTATCACAGATACAACTGAAACGGCTGAAACCAGGATCGACAGGGTAGTACTCCAGATACTTGCCGTGTTGGTTCCCTGAGCAATACGTGATGCGCTCGGGGCAACATATAAAACATCATTCTGGTGCAAATAAAAAAACGGAGAATTCATGATCTTTGCCGATTTTAAATCAATTTTAAAATGCTCCTGTACACCGTTGATTTCTCTGATCAGTAGCACATTATCCCTTTCTGCCGCAATATTAAGATCTCCTGCCATTCCCAACGCCTGTAAAATGGTGGTGCGTTCGGACGGCATGGTGTATGTACCGGGATTTCTGACTTCACCTAAAACAGTGATTTTGTAATTTGTGAAACTAATTACTACGACCGGATCTTTTATATAATCACGTAAACGTTCAGTGAGGTGATTTGTCAATTCTATACGGGACATGCCTTCAACATGTATCCTTCCTAAAACAGGAAAATCAATGTTCCCTTCTGAATCTACCAGGTAGGGGAATAAAGATTGTGATGAAGCATAACCTCCCATCATATTTTCATTCAATGTTAGATTAAATGGCATCACCACTGTTTTATCTGGCGCGGTTACAACAATATTCAGCAAATCATCTTTTGTAATACGTGTGGTGTACTCTGCCTGTATTTGCTGCTTCCTGACGGAATCAATATCCTGGAAATACAGAATGTCTTTTGAAGTAGCGCATGAAAACAACACAAAAGCCATTACAGAAAAAATAATTTTTCTCATAAACTAATACTTTATAATGACGGGATAAATTTTGGAGGGATTTCTAAACTAGAAATATTGAAATATTGCTAAAAATAAGCAAAAAAACTGTAACTTCGAAAGATGAATTTACCTTTGTACCTTTTGAAGCAGAGATTGGTCTTTTTGACTTTGATTTTGGTATTATATCTCGCATAATCGGTAAATTAAGTATCTTTTAAAATGAACCTCAAACTCCCTGAAGAACTGAACCAGATACTCTCATTCGCACGTGAGGAAGCGATGCGTTTGGGCAGTTACACCATAACCGGCGATCATATATTTCTGGCCATTATACGCCACCAGGAGAACCAGGCTTTCGGCATCCTGACTATGCTGGATCTGCAGCTCTGGCAGATGAAGAACCTAATAGAAAGCAAGGAAATGGGCCGTACCATGATTCCACCGGACCAGGCTGACAAACTATCCCTTTCCGAACATGCCGAGAAGTGTCTGAAAGCCATGTACCTGGAAGCCAGTAAGCTGGGCCAGACAACCCCCAATTCGCTACACCTGTTGCTGGCCATGCTGGCACTGGATAATGGTATTGGTGTTTACTGGCTCCGCACTAAAGGTGTCACCGAACAAACACTGCGCGCCTACCTGAAAGGGGAGTTGCCACTGGTAGTCAAGGGGTCCCAGCACCGCCGCACGGCCCAGCACAGGGAAGCCATCAAGAACATGGAAGAGCAACTGGAAACCGGCATGAACCAACTCAAGAAGAGCACGAAAGAAGCCCCCGAAAAAGACACCTCGGCCACGCCCATGCTGGATATGTATGCGCTGGATCTGACAGAGGAAGCCCGCTCTGGCCGCCTGGACCCGGTTGTCCGCCGCGACAAGGAGATCGACCGCCTGTCACAGATCCTGGGACGCCGCAAGAAAAACAACCCGGTGCTCATCGGGGAACCCGGAGTAGGGAAGTCCGCCATCGTGGAAGGCCTGGCCAACCGCATCGCCCGCCGCAAAGGCTCACCCACACTCCAGGGCAAAAAGATCCTTTCCCTGGATATCGGTTCGGTGGTGGCCGGAACCAAGTACCGCGGACAATTTGAGGAGCGCATGAAAACGCTCCTTGCCGAGATAAAAAAGAACCCCGATATTATCCTGTTCATTGACGAGATCCACACCCTGATAGGGGCCGGTGCCACGGGCGGAGGAGGCGGCTCGCTGGATGCCGCCAACATGTTGAAACCTGCCATGGCACGTGGCGAGATCCATTGCATCGGCTCGAGTACCCTGGACGAATACAGGGAGTATATTGAAAAAGACGGAGCCCTGGAACGCCGTTTCCAGAAAGTGATCGTGGAACCTACCAAATACGACGACACGCTGGAAATCCTGCGCAGCATCCGTCCCAAATACGAAGAACACCACCTGGTGCATTATACACCCCAGGCCCTGGAAGCCTGCGTGCGCTTGTCCGAGCGGTACATCACCGATCGCTGCCTGCCCGATAAAGCCATTGACGTAATGGACGAGGCGGGTTCGCATGTGCACATTTCCCACCTGCAACTCCCATCGGAGCTGGTGTCCATGGAGGAGGAAATGGACAGCATCATAATACAAAAACGCGAGGCCGTGGACAACCAGGAATACAAAAAAGCCACAGCTTTAAGGGAACGCGAAAAAGAGCTGGAAGTCAAGCTGAAGGAAAGGCGCGACAAGTGGTACGAAGCTCAGAAGGAGCACAAAAAGGAAGTCACGGCAGAGACCATTGCCGAGGTGGTATCCATGATCACCTCGGTCCCGGTCAGCCGTGTCTCGGAAACGGAAACGCAACGGCTGCTGAACATGACCGAAATGCTCAAGAAAAAGCTCATTGGGCAGGATAGTGCCATTGACGCCATGGTCCGTGCCATACACCGCAACCGCGCGGGGCTGAAAGACCCCAACAAACCCATTGGCACGTTCATTTTCCTGGGTCCCACGGGCGTCGGGAAAACGCACCTGGCCAAGCTCATTGCCGAGTATATGTTTGACTCGGCAGATAATTTGGTGCGCATTGACATGAGCGAGTACATGGAGAAATACGCGGTAAGCCGCCTGATCGGGGCACCTCCGGGCTACGTGGGTTACGATGAAGGGGGACAGCTGACCGAACGCATCCGCCGCAAACCCTATACGGTGGTGCTGCTTGACGAGATTGAAAAGGCGCACCCCGACATTTTCAACCTGCTGCTGCAGGTCTTTGACGAAGGGCGCCTGACCGACAGCAACGGACGGCACGTGGACTTCCGCAACACCATTCTTATAATGACCTCCAACATCGGGAGCCGGGAGCTGAAGGAATTCGGCACCGGTGTGGGATTTGCCACCGTTTCCTCGGGGGCGGCACAGGCGGCTGATACACGGCGTCGCCAGATCATAGAGAAGGCACTGGGTAAAATGTTCACGCCCGAGTTCCTGAACCGAGTGGACGAACAGATCCTATTCAATGCCCTGGATAAAAAGGATATTTCAAAGATCATAGAGATAGAACTGGCGGATCTTTACCAACGTATAGAGCACGCGGGCTTTTCCATTAAGATCACCAAAAGGGCCAAAGAATTTGTGGCCGACAAGGGTTTTGACCCCCAATACGGTGCCCGGCCTTTGAAAAGAGCCATTCAACGATACCTGGAAGATCCCCTGTCCGAAGCCATTATCCGTCTTGAAATGCAACCCGGAGCAAAACTACATGTAGATCTTAATCCGGAAGGTACAGATACCGTTGTCAATTAACGGAATTATTTGTATTTTTGGCGGATTATTTGAAGAACATGGAGGATAGAATTCAGAAGATTAACATTGAGGATGAAATGAAGAGCGCGTACATAGATTATTCTATGTCCGTGATCGTTTCCCGAGCCCTTCCCGATGTGCGTGACGGTTTGAAACCCGTTCACCGCCGGGTCCTTTTCGGCATGTCCGAACTGGGCATCACCAGCAGCAAACCTACCAAGAAATCGGCCCGTATTGTGGGTGAAGTTTTAGGTAAATACCACCCCCACGGGGATTCCAGTGTATATGAAGCCATGGTGCGTATGGCCCAGGATTGGAGTCTGCGTTACATGTTGGTGGAAGGTCAGGGAAACTTCGGGTCAGTCGACGGGGATTCCGCCGCTGCCATGCGTTATACCGAGGCACGTCTGCGCAAGATTGCCGAGGAGGTGCTGGCCGACATGGATAAGGATACCGTTGATTTCCAGTTGAATTTTGACGATACGTTAAAGGAACCTACCGTTTTACCGGCCAAGGTGCCTCTGTTGCTTTTGAACGGGGCCAGCGGGATCGCTGTGGGGATGGCTACCAATATGCCGCCTCACAACCTGGGTGAAATAGTGGATGCCATTTGCGCCTATATAGATTCGGATGATATTACCATAGACGAATTACTCAAGCACGTCAAGGGCCCCGATTTTCCCACGGGAGGTATCATTTACGGTACCTCGGGCATCCGCGACGCTTACGAAACAGGCCGGGGCAGGGTAGTTGTCCGTGCCAAAACCGATATAGAAGTGGCCCCAAGCGGTCGCGAAACTATTGTGGTGACCGAGATTCCTTACATGGTCAACAAGCGGGAGCTGATAGAGAAGATTGCCGAGTTGGTGGAAAGCAAACGCCTGGAGAGCATTTCCTTTGTCAACGACGAAAGCGACAGGAACGGCATGCGCATTGTCATCAAATTGAAGATCGGTGCAATGGCCAACGTGGTGCTGAACAGCTTGTTCAAGTACACGGCCATGCAGAGTAGCTTTTCGGTCAACAACATTGCGTTGGTGGACGGACGTCCACGCTTGCTGAACCTGAAGCAGCTGATCAAATATTTTGTGCGGCACCGACACCAGGTGGTGGTGCGCCGCGCGCATTTTGAACGCGACCAGGCAGCCAAACGTGCACATATCCTGGAAGGTCTGCTCAAGGCGCTGGACATCCTGGACCAAGTGATCGCGCTTATCCGGGCTTCCCAGACAGTGGATGAAGCACGGACGGGATTGCAGCGGGAATTCGGCTTCAGCGAAGAACAAGCCTCGGCAATTGTGGAAATGCGGCTGCGTCAGCTCACCGGGCTGGAACGTTCGCGCCTGCAGGCCGAGTATGACCAGCTGATGACCCTGATCCGGGATCTGGATGAACTGCTGGCCAGCGAAGTGCTGCAGATGCAGCTGATCAAGAACGAGATGCTGGAGATCAAGGCGCGGTTCAACGATCCCCGCCGGACTGTCATCGAGTATGCCGCAGGGGATTTCAACCCGGAAGACTTTTATCCCGATGAAGACGTGGTGATCACCATCTCCCACCTGGGGTACATCAAACGGACCAACCTGAACGAATACCGGCTGCAGGGCCGGGGCGGGGTAGGATCCCGGGGAAGCAACACGCGCGAGGAAGATTTCATAGAACATATATATACGGCCAACATGCACAGTACCCTGCTGTTCTTTACACGCAACGGGAAGTGCTTCTGGCTGAAAGTATACGAGATACCCGAAGGAAATAAAATGTCCAAGGGACGGGCCATTCAGAATGTGATCAACATTGAGCCCGGGGACAGCGTTTGTGCTTACATAAACGTGAAGAACCTGACCGATGAGGAGTACATCAACAACAATTACATTGTGCTGTGTACCGAGCGGGGAACGGTTAAGAAAACGACGTTGAAGGCGTATTCCAATCCGCGTGCCAAGGGCGTGAATGCTATTACCATACGGGAAGGGGATATGTTGCTTGAGGCCTGCCTTACCAGTGGTAGCTGCGAGTTGCTGCTGGGTGCCCGTGAAGGGAAATGCATCCGCTTTAACGAAGAAGATGCCCGTCCCATTGGCCGAACAGCGGCAGGGGTGCGCGGGATCTCAATAGGGGAGCGCGATCAGGTAGTTGGCATGATATGTGCTGATGTATCTGTAGAGGAGTCCTTGTTGCCACATGTACTGGTAGTTAGTGAACACGGGTACGGCAAACGTTCTTTGATCGAAGATTATAGGAAGACAGCCCGCGGGGGTAAAGGTGTGAAAACTCTGAATATTACCGAAAAGACCGGAAAACTTATTGCTATTAAATCGGTTACCGATGAGAATGATCTGATGATCATAACCCGTTCCGGTATCACCATACGCGTAGCTGTAAGTAACATCCGCCTGGCCGGCCGTGCCACCCAGGGTGTCCGGCTGATCAACCTGCGTGAAAGCGATGCCATTGCAGCCGTCTGCTGCGTAGGAAAAAGCGATCCCCTTCCCAAAGATGAGGGGGAAGATTTGTAACGGACGGTTACGCTGTCCCACTGAAGATCCGCCGAAGCACTGAAGGCCACCGACTCGGCAAGATATATTGAAAGAAAAATTATTAACTGAACAAACACATAATACATCATGAAAAAAATCCTCTCAGCTGCCCTTATGTTGTTGATGGTATCGCAATTGGGTGCACAATCAAGAGAAGTTGAATCCCTCTTGAAAGACTACGAAAAGAATAAAGAAAGAACAGAACACGAAAAGCGTGGCACCAGGCCCAGTACCTGGATAGATTATGCCAAAGCAGTTAGCAATGCGTATTCCTATCCTACGAACAACTTGTGGATAGGACTTTCCTCGTTGGAATCCAAAGTGGTTCTGAAGGATCAGCGTGCTCTTTCTACAGAATACCAGACCATTCAGGGAGAACAGTACGAAGTGGTTAAGTATCCCGACAAAGACCTGTATTACAATGCAGACGGGAGACTTTCCTTCTGGATCATTACCGAACCGGTTCTCAAGGACATGGACATGCTGGAAGAAGCTTACAATGCTTACGACAAAGCGGCTGAACTGGATACCCGCGGCAGCAGCAAGGCCGACATCCAGGAGGGATTGACTTTCATTGCCAACAATTACATCAACGATGCCATGGCAGCCTATACCTTAGGTAAATATGCCGAAGCCTCCGGAAAATTTGAAAAATCTTTTATAGCAGCCTCACATCCCGCTTTGAATGTAGTTGATACCACCATTGTGTATTATGTAGGTCTGACTGCTTTAATGGATCAGGATTATCCTCGTGCAGTTGAATTCTTTGAAAAATGCCTGGATATGGACTTTTACTCGGACGGTGACACGTATGCCAACCTGGCTGAAGCCTACAAGCAAATGGGTGAAGTAGAAAAAGGCAAAGAAATGCTTTCACAGGGATTCACCGAATTCCCCAACAGCCAGAGCATTTTGGTTGCTTTGATCAATGCTTACCTGGAAAGCAACGACGATCCCAACAAAGTACTTGAATTCATTCAGCGTGCCCAGCAGAACGAGCCCAACAACCCCAGCTTGTACTACGCAGAAGGCAACGTGCAGAAAAACCTCGGCAAATTTGAAGAGGCCATCCACCTGTATGAAAAATCCACAGAGATCGATTCTACTTTTTTCTTTGGATACTTCCAGATGGGCCAGGCCTATTACGACAAAGCCGTTGAGATCCAGACAGCCGCTTCTGACGAACTGGATGACCAGAAATACATGGAAATGGTTAAAGAACTGGATACTATGCTAAAAAAAGCCATCCAACCCTTCGAAAAGAGCTTTGAACTGGTACAGGACGAAGAGATCCGCCCCGTGGTTATAGAATACCTAAAGAACATCTACTTCCGCCTGCGTACAGAAAGTCCCGACTACGAAGCCGCATACAACAAATACAACGATATGCTGAAGTAGAAATCTCAGAGATTCTGCGCAACTCCCACAAACATGTATTGTTAATTGCCTGTATTTGTGGAAGTTGTTTTTTTGTTCACACTTTCTTGCGCAGAATCTCTGAGATTTTCCAGCGCAAAGTGCTTTCCGGAATGCTTAAAACCCTGCTGAATTGCCTTAGAGAAGCAAGATAATTTTTTTTTATTTTCATACAGACCAATACTTTTTCAGTATCAGTCAAAGAAAGTATACTTCTGGGATAGATAGTTTCCAAAATAATCTCACTTAACATAAGGTCATTTATTTTTACGTTTTTTGGAATCGGAGCAATACCATTGTTTTCTTCAATTTCTTTTTGTGATGGAGTGGATATTTTTTGTATGAAATTTGAATATGTCTTGAATACTTTTTCAACAGTATCATATTTTAAGAAACTACGAGGGTAAATGTGTCCCTTGTTATCTAATAAGTAATGCTCCGGGATAAACAAAGTGGAATGTTCTAACTCACATGCACGACCCGCCGGATTCAAACCTTTTGGCTCTGTTAGATTTCTTTCTTTGAAAAAATAATATTGAGCCGAGTTATATGGGTCACTGTACGGATGTTGTTTAACGCCGTGTTTTGTGGAATTTCGGAATACATAAATTAACTTTTCTTCCAGCTTATCATAATCATGTATCTCTCCGTAGGAGTATTTAAAACGACCAACAGCTCCGAAGGAGTTGTATTCACTATTGTGATATCTGGAATAACTTATCCTGAAACCCCATATGAAATTCTTGGGATATAAGCATTCCAGGATGGCATGATAATGATTGGATAGGAATTGATAGGCAAGTACTTCTACTTGATGATAAAGGCTAAAAACACCTAATAAGTCTATTGCATGGAGTATGTCCTTTTGTCTGTGAAATAAACTTTGACCTCCGTTACCCTGTACGCTGATATGATACCACATAATTATAAGATTTAATTACGTGCGGGCGGTTAAAGGTAAAAATTTTGAAAAGAAGGCGCAAAAAATCTCAGAGATTCTGCGCAAGACTGCAAATAAAATATTTTTAACACACAGATAATAAGCTTGTTAGCTGGGTATAAAAAGTTTTATTGCGCAGAATCTCTGAGATTTCTACCCCACATACGTCTGGGGCACTTCTTCCCCGGTCAGGACGCAGTAGGCGCTGTTGGCCAGGGCGGACATTTCGTCTTCGCCGGCGTAGGTGTAGCAGGGGCCCAGGAAGCCGATGTACTCGGTGATGAGGTCTATGAAGGGTTTATTATGGGAGATGCCGCCGGTGAAGAGGATGCCGTCAATCTGGCCGCACAGGACAGCGGCGGTGGCTCCTATTTGTTTGGCGATGGTGTAGGCCATAGCGTTGTAGATGGCCTTGGCTTTGGGATCGCCGGATTGTACCATATGATTGACTTCCATGAAAGAGTTGGTTCCAATATGAGCTACCATGCCGCCTTTTCCGGTGAGCATTTTACGGATCTGTTCGTAAGTGTATTTGCCTGAGAAACAGAGTTTTACCAATTGCAGAGCAGGGATGGTCCCGGCACGTTCCGGAGCTATGGGACCGTCCCCGTTGAGTGCATTGTTCACATCAACAACCCGGCCTTTCCTGTGAGCTCCCACAGAAATGCCACCGCCTAAATGCACTACTATCAGGTTCAGCTCTTCGTAAGATTTGCCCATGATCCCTGCATGACGTTTGGCAATGGCCTTTTGGTTCAGAGGATGAAAAATGGATACGCGCTCGATATCGGGGATACCCGTCACCCGGGCCACATCCTGCAGTTCGTCCACCACTACCGGATCGGCAATGAATGCCTGACATCCGGGGATCCCCGAGGCGATGGTGTATGCCAGCATGCCCCCCAGGTTAGAAGCATGTTCCCCGCCGAGGCCTTCGGAGAGGTGCTTGACCATCAGCTGGTTTACCCTGTAAACGCCCGAGGGGATAGGCTTGACCAGCCCGCCCCGGCCAATGACGGCCGCAAAACTTGCCGAGTCGATCTTGTTGTTCTCCAACTCGGCAAAGATGGCCTTTTTCCGGAAATCGAATTGCTGGCAAATGCGGGCGAAAGGAGCCAGGTCTTCGGAGGTATGAAGGATGGTTTTGCCAAATACTTCTTTGCGGCCTTCGTAAACCGCGATCTTGGTGGATGTGGAGCCGGGGTTGATAACCAGAATGTGCTCTTTCATGATTTATTTTGCAGTTACGGCTGCCAGGGCGATGGAGTTGAGTTTGGTGTCTATGGAGTCGGCGCGACTGGATAGTACGCAGGGGGCGGAGGCACCGGCTACGATGGCGGCTTGTTTGGATTCGGGGCTGAGCTGGGTTACGCTTTTGTACATGACGTTGGCGCTTTCAATATTGGGGAACAGCATGCAGTCCACGTCTCCGGCTACGGGGCTTTCCAGTTTTTTGATAGCTACGGATTCCGGGCTCAGACATACGTCCAGGGCCAAAGGTCCGTCGGCAATACAGCCGGGGATCTGTTTGCGGTCGGCCATTTTGGAAAGGATGGCTGCGTCCACGCATGCGGGCATTCCGGGAAGCATTTGCTCGGTAGCGGCTACAAAAGCCAGCTTGGGTTTGGGTATACCCAGGGCGTGAGCGGTGTTTACCAGGTATTTGGCAATGGCTACTTTTTGGGTGAGATCAGGAGCGGGAATTACAGCCATATCGCTCATGATAAGGAATTTGGGATAGTTGGGATGGGACAGTACGGCCACGTGGCTCAATACGGCCTTGGGAGGCATTAGGCCTTTTTCCTTGTTCAGTATGGCGCGCATGTACTTATCGGTACTGCACTGGCCTTTCATAAGGATGTCGCCTTCCCCGTTGCGGACCATCTCCACGGCCCGCGCAATGGCTGCAAGTTCCTGATCTATATTTACAATGGTAAAAACACCCGGATTAATCCCTTCTTCATGGCAAACGGCCTCTATCTGAGCCTTATTGCCCACCAGCGTCCCGTCCACGATCCCCAGTTCAATGGCTTTGTAAACAGCGTTGATGGTGTGGTCGTCCACGCCCCAGGCAGCAACCAGACGTTTTTTCTTCTGCGAGCGCAGTTTTTCAAAAATTTCCTGAAAAGTCTTCATATCTCTTAACTCATTAAATTCAAAGTATCTGTTGCGATCACCAATTCCTCGTCCGTGCTGATCACGGCCACTTGAGTATGTGATTTGTTGGTGGAAAGGATGGCGTCCTGGCTGCGCACATTTTTGTTTTTTGCCGAGTCAAAGGTCACGCCCAAAAATCCGAGCTGTGTGCCGATGATCTCGCGCACCATATAGTCGTTTTCTCCTATCCCGCCCGTAAAGACGATCAGATCCGTTCCGTTCATGGCTGCGGTGTATGCTCCTATGTATTTCAAAACCCTGTAGGCAAAAACTTGTTGTGCCAGGATCGCCCGTTTGTCTCCCTCAAGAACTGCATTCTCTATGTCGCGGCAGTCCGGGCTTTTTCCATACAGGCCGAGTAAACCGCACTTCTTGTTCAGAAAATCGTTGGTCTGGGCAGCAGTCCATCCTTCTTTTTCCTGCAGGAAAGTAACGATGGAGGGGTCGATGTCGCCGGTGCGTGTACCCATGACCAGTCCTTCCAGCGGGGTGAATCCCATGGAGGTGTCAATGGATTTGCCTTTTTTAACGGCGGTTATGGAAGAGCCGTTGCCCAGGTGGCAGGTAATGACTTTGGCTTTGTTTAAATCCAGTCCGGCCAGTTCGCAGCCTTTGCGGGCTACAAATTTGTGGCTGGTCCCGTGGAAGCCGTAACGACGTATATCGTATTTTTCATACAGATCAGTGGGGATGGCATACATGTAGGCATGGTCCGGCATGGTCTGGTGGAAGGCGGTGTCAAAAACAGCTATCTGTTTGGTATGGGGCAGCAGCTTGTCGACGGCCTCGATCCCCAAAAGGTTTGCAGGGTTGTGCAGAGGGGCCAACTCGGCAAGTTTCAAAATATTGCGCTTTACTTCATCGTCAATCACGACGCTTTCCTTGTAATATTTGCCGCCCTGGGCTACGCGGTGTCCGACTGCCTGGATCTGTGTGAGTGATTCCAGAACGCCCCATTTTTTGTCTGTCAGCAAGTTCAGAATGCCTGCAATGCCGACGGTATGGTGGGGGACAGGAAGTTCCTTTTTGTACTTTTCTTTTTCGCCGATGAGTCTTTTGTGTGTTACGATGCCCATTTCCTGGCCGATGCGTTCTACAACGCCTTTTGCCAGCACGCTAAAATCCTGCTCTGTCATCATATCCAGTACCTTGTACTTAATGGAAGAACTCCCGCAATTTAAAACAAGAATGATCATGATTGGTTTTGGTGAGGTTTTTTATTATTTTTGAGCTAAAGAATTCACAAAATTACGGAATCTATACGTGACTTGCAAGCGTGAGGAGAAGGAAAAATGAAGGATTATTCCCGCCCGCTGCCGCTATAATTTGCGGCACCCTGGCGGGTCTTTGTTTTTGGGATTTTTTAGCCCCGGAAACTGTGTTGTGCGGTGCGGCATTCTGGGTTACCGCGCTGGTAGCTATTGTGTTCCTTTCAGGAGTGTTTCTGCTCCGGAGAAATGCGCCTCCCCGCCGGGTGTTCTTCTCTCGAGAATCCAATAATTACAGGTCCGTAAGCTACCTGCGTTACCGTTACGGGATCCATCTCTACCGCCTGGGACTGCTGGCACTTTTCTGTATGGGTTTCTGGCACGGGTTCCTGTGGCAAATGCCTTTGGAAAATTCTATCAAAGATTTGCTCTCCCGCTCAATTCCAGGTGCCAGCTATTTGATTCCGGCCGGGGAGCAGGTGTTTTTGTGCCTTCGGGTAACGGATTTCCCGGTTCACGTGACTACCGGTTCCGGCCGTGAATACATGCGGATGGAATGCCGACTGGTTTTGTATTCGCCCGATGGCAGGCAGCAAGTTTACGGAAATGAAAACATACAGGTCTACGTACTGGTTGACACAACAGGCGGCAGTCTGATGCGTAAAGCTCCAACGCAATGGCTCCCCGGTGACATACTGATCACCCGCTGCCGCACCTTTCCGTTCAGCACCTACCAGCCCGCAAGTACTACGGACAGTGCACTTACCACGTCAGCCACTCGGGGCATTGGAACCGCATCTGCACCTTCCGAAACAACTATTATAGATCGGGATACCGGCACAGGTTCCGTGAACACAATCGAACTTCAGAGCAGCGTTCCAGACTCGGCAAGCACAAATAACACCACCTTTGACTACTCAAAATACATGGCCCGGAGGGGATTTTACCGTCGTGCATATATTTACCAATACCAGCGTGTGACCGGGAAACTGACTGTTTTCGAGCGGCTTAAGCGTCTTCGTGTTCCATTGACCAGGTACTGGGAAGGGGAGGCCGGCGCTTTACTCTCCGGGATCTGCCTGGGTGACAAATCGGGACTGACGCGCGAAACGCGAGATAAGTTTAGTGTGGCGGGCGCCGGTCACATTCTGGCAGTAAGCGGATTACACGTAGGGATCTTGTACGGCAGCCTGGTGCTGCTTCTGGGCCTGCCCCTGCGGATCCGGGAATCCCGCCGCTACAAACACAAACGAACCCGACAATCACAAAAAGTTGACAGCATACCTGCCACCGGTGTCCCGGAACTGGCACACGGGTCTGTACCTATGCACTTACCTGAGAACAACCCCGCTACCATTTATTCCCGGGAGCTGGCTTTGCGCAGGACGTATTCGCTGACTCTAGGGACGTGGATCCATATACCCGCATTGCTGCTGATCTGGACCTATGCAGCCGTGGTGGGCTTCTCGGCTAGTGTTTTGCGGGCTGCGCTGATGCTGACCATATACGGGATCGGCAAGATGACCGGGCGCAGGGCTTTGGGATTGAATGTGCTGTCCCTTACCGCCATGATCCTGGTGACGGTGGAACCCATGAACCTCTACGATATAGGGTTTCAAATGTCGTTCAGTGCCGTACTTGGGCTGATCCTGTTTTTTCCCTTGCTGCGCAATCTGCTAAGTGTCAGAAGTCGCCCTCTAAAATACATCTGGGAACTCTTCTGTTGCTCGCTGGCAGTCCAGCTGGGCACCTTGTGGCTCACCTCGGCTTCTTTCGGGATCATACCGTTGTACGGTCTGCTTTGTAACCTGGTGGTTGTACCGTTTTGTACTATAATACTTTATGTATTCCTGTGCTACCTGATTGTACTTGGGTTTTCAGGACTTTGGGGTCTCAGTCTTCATAACGTCATGCCCGGGATCCGTATTCCTGTTGCCGAATTTTCTCAAGCCGTACTCCAATCCCTGAATGAAGTACTTCACCACCTGGCCGGTTGGCTGGAAAACACGGTCTCGTTCTTTGCAGATCTTCCTTTAACTCCCATCCATTATCAGCCCGGCCCGGGTGGACAAATCCTGATCCTTTTTTGCACTGCAATTGTGTACATTTTATTGCGCAGAAATGACAGGAATTTCTGAGATTCTTTAGCTTTGCCATAGTAACCGTTCAGGAAGAGCCTGCTAACGGTGAAACCGGCAGTCAGACACCTGAACACCGCCAAATGGTGGAAAGCATCTGCAAAGAGTCTGGGTACCTATTGTTTTGAAGGTTTAAGTTGCAGAGATTAAAAAAAATGTTATATTTGAGGTACATTTAACCTAACAAATCATCCCTAACTTCATGAACATTTTTGTATCCAGCCTTAGCTTTAAGGCAAAAAAAGAAGACTTGATTGAACTCTTCGCTCCTTTCGGGGAAGTACTATCAGCCCGCATTATCTTAAACAAGGAAACCCGTCGCTCACGCGGATATGGTTTTGTTGAGATGACTAATGAACAAGAGGCTCATGCAGCCATAGAGTCATTGAACGGCTCTGAACATATGGGCAGAACCATCAATGTGGCTGTTGCTAACGAACGTCCGGCTCAACCGGCACCGACTCCTGCTCCGGAAGAATAGCCTGATATTCAGTTGCATTGACCGGTCTTCCGGCCTATACTAAAAGACTGCTCCCTGTAATAAATGGAAGTGGCGCATTAATTCAATAAGCTGTTTTAACGCACGAACTTTATGATTCAGATGGGAAAAAGAGTCCGATAACACCTAAAATTGCTGTTAAAATTGATATTATCAAAGACAGCCAAGTGTAAACACTATCAAAATTCATAGCCGATATATTTTAAAGGTTTATAATTTCTGGTAAGATGTAAAAAATGTCCGAATTGCTGCATATTGTGGACATATCGTAAAAAAACAAAAAAGCCGCCCAAAAAGACGGCTTGTTTTTTCACGAGCTGTCTAAGCTTATTCAGCAGGAGGGAAGAATAATTGTAATGTTCCCAAAATGGCTGTCAGAATTGATATGATTAAAGATAGCCAGGTGTAGAAACTTTCAAAATCCATAGTTCGTGTTGATTTTTAAGGGTTATTAAGCCACAAATGTGCCAAAAATTCCCTGCAGCCAATCAATAAGTGCTTGGAACCAAATAGCTAATTGGGAAAATAATGCTGTCAACAAATCAATAAGTGCGTCCATAATAAATGTTTTAAGGGATTGGTATAATTAGTTTACAAATGTTGTACTTTCTTTACAAATTTAGTTATTATTCGGAAATATCCAATTCGTCAAGCAAATAATTTGCATTTCCGATCTTGTCAATTATAAAAAGTACGTACCTGATATCCACCGAAATATTACGGCAAACAGAAGGATCAAATTCAATGTCGCTCATGGTGCCTTCCCAGACACGGTCAAAATTCAGCCCCAGCAGGTGCCCGTCTGCGTTTAAAACAGGCGATCCTGAATTTCCGCCGCTGGTATGGTTTGTAGCTATAAAGCAGACCGGGACGGTCCCGTCGGTTTCCCAGCGACCAAAGTCACGGGCGGCGTAAATATCACGCAGGGATTGCGGGATGTCGTAATCAAAAATATGGGGATCGTCTTTTTGCATTATCCCTTCTATAGTACTAACAGGCAGGTACATAACGGCATCGGCCGGGCTGTATCCCTGAACGGTCCCGTAGGTTACGCGAAGGGTGGAATTGGCATCGGGATAGAAAATGCGGTCGCTGTCAAATTCCATGATCGCCTGCATCCACGTGCGGTACAGCAGATTCAGCTCGCGGTTGATGTCCCGGATGCGCGGCTGGATTTTGTCGCGGTTTTTCACCACGAACGGACTGACCAGGCGGAAAGCCGGGTCCTGGCGAATGAGCGTTAAAACACTTGCCGGGTCTTTGGCCAGCAAGTCCATGGTCTTTTGGCGGTCGGCCAAAGCCGAGTTGCTGTACAGGTATTCTGCGAGAACTGCAAAACGCGAGGCTTCGGCAGGAAGGGGTTCTCCGATGGCAGGATCGGAGGGAAGCAAGTCTCCGAAGGGTTCCATGATGCGGTAGAATTCGGTAAACAGCAGCTCAAAGATCTCCTGGTCTATGGGCTTGTAGTAGTCCTTGAAGAACCGTTCGGCGACCTCGGCAGCCCGGGCAGTTCCACTCCGTTCAACGGTACTTTCCAGCGTGTTGGCAAACCTCAGGAGTTCCACGGCCATGACCGCCTCGGTATACATCTCGGAGGCGAACAGGTAAGGTTCCAGTTGGCTGTAAAGTTCCTTCAAACGCGGGATCAGGGTGATGTACTCCTGATGGCCCGAGGCCTCGGCCCATTGCTGAAAGCGCTTTTCAAATGCTTCCTTTTTGCCGATGGTCCGTGCGTTCAGGATGCCCCGGCTTTCGCCCTGCCATTTTTTCCAGGCGTTGGAAACCCCGGCGTTCTTGCTGGAATACTGGATGCGTACGGCCGGGTCCTTGGCCTGTTCGCGGTTCATCACGTCCAGGCGGAGGCTGCGCAGGCGGATCTTTTGAGGGTTGGAGCGGTTCGCAATATAGTCCACTGCCGGCGAGAGCACGTATTGCCGGGTGCGCCCCGGATAGCCGTACACCATGGTAAAATCGCCCGGTTTCAAGCCTTTTGCCGAGATGGTGAAGTGGTAGCGGGGACGGTAGGGTACGTTGTCGTCGCTGTATTCGGCCGGTTGGTTGTCTACGTTGGCATAGATGCGGAAAAGCGAAAAATCGCCAGTATGGCGCGGCCACATCCAATTGTCGGTATCGCCCCCGAATTTGCCGATGGAAGAGGGCGGGGCGCCTACCAGGCGGATGTCGCGGAAGATCTCGTTCAGGTAGAGGAAGTATTGGTTCCCGTAATAGGCGGGAGTAATGCGGACCGAGTGGAATTTGGGGTCCATATCCCCGAGGGTTTCTTCACTGATCTTCTTGATGTTGGCTTCAATGATGCCTTGGCGTTCCACTTCGCTCATTTGGTCGGTCACCCCTTCCAGGACCTGTTCGGTCACATCTTCCATGCGCCGCAGGAACGTTACTGTCAGGCCTTTATTTGGCAGTTCTTCATCTTTGGTCCGTGCCCAGAAACCGTCTTTCAGGTAATCGTGTTCCACCGAGCTGTGTGCCTGGATCTGTCCGTAACCGCAATGGTGGTTGGTGATCAGCAGGCCCTCTGCCGAGATGACTTCCCCGGTGCATCCGCCGCCGAAGTGCACGATCGCATCCTTCAGGCAGGCCCGGTTCACGCTGTATATGTCTTCTGCCGTCAGCCGGAACCCCAGCTCCTGCATCTGAGGGATCTTTTTCTGGATAAGCATGGGCAGCCACATCCCTTCGTCCGCACGGGCGGGGAGGAGAAAAAGCAGCAAGAAAAGCAGGGTGGGAAATCTCAGAGATTCTGCGCAAAAAAGTTTGTAGTAAATCTTGAACATGCTGATTGTGTGGTTTTTATGAATATTAGAAAGTCAGTGTTGCGCAGAATCTCTGAGATTCTTCCCTGCACGCAGTAGTGTGGGGGGCAGGTAAAGCGCCCTGTAAATCAGGTGGTTTTTGATGTTATGGTAGTGGATCTCCCGGCCAAAGGGCCTGAGTGTTGTGCGGATCCATTGCTGCATTTTGAAAAAATCTGCATGGGACTGTTCGTACATCAGGTTGCGGAACCAGGCAGCTGTGAATATGATGTAGGCTTGCTGCAGGGTTCGCAGGGGGCGCTCCTGGGCCAGCATTTCTATTTGGCTCGTAATGATGGTTTTTATGCTTTCCATTCGTCGCGGAGTGATCCGTTCCAGCGTCAGGCCTTGTTTGTTCAGGTGGTACAGATAGGTGATCTGGCGGGTTATGGCAATGTTGTGAATGGGTCCGGCCATCTGGAAGCTCCACAGATTGTCTTCATGAATGAGGCCTTCTTTAAAATAAAGCTCGTTGGCCTTCAGAAATTCACGTTTTACCAGCTTGTTGCAGGCCATAATGGGAATGTAACGGCGGAGTATGGCCCGGGAAGAGGCTTCGTTTCCTTCAATATAGTCGGGAATCTTTTCGCTTATATGCAGAGCTTTATTGTCTTGTGGCAATACATCCACACGGCCGCAGACCAGGTGCGGATTGCTGTATAGGTCGGCGGTACGAACCAGGTTTTCAATGGTCCGGGGCGGCAGTTCGTCGTCGCTGTCCAGGAAAAACACGTAATCACCTGTGGCAGCATCCAGACCTGTATTCCGTGCTGCAGAAAGTCCGCGGTTTTCAGTGTGATGCAGGATCTTTAAAGACAGTGGCTGAGCATTTTCCCCCGAGGGGGTTTCAAGCAGGCGGGTGGCCAGCACCATGCTGTTGTCCGTGCCGTGGTCGTCCACCAGTATGATCTCGATATTGTTGTAACTCTGTCGCAATACCGAGTACAGGCAGCGTTCAATGTACGGTGCCGTGTTGTAAACGGGTATGATAACAGATACTTTCATGAGGAACGTTTCTTTATGGCTTCTTTTATGTGTTTTTTCTCGGTGCGTTTAAGTCCAATGTACCAAATCAGCAGGCCGGTTGCCAGGAGCGATGTAAAAGTGGTCAGGATCAGATCCGGCCAGCTTTCAAGCCATCTGTGCACCAGCAGGGGCAAGGGAGCGGCAAGGGCCGTGATCAGGATTATGGGCATCAGGACTTCTTTGGCATAGCGTCGCAAAGGGATCCCGGATTGCCGGTTAACGTACAATAACCTATAGAGATAGCAAAAAACGTTGACAAGTACCCATACTATAAGGATGGTGTACACCGGGGCTCCGTATTTGAGCAGCAGCCACGTGGCGGGCAGGGTAGTGATGCGTATCAGGGAAACGGTGATCTGGTAGCGCCGGATCCTGCCGGCTGCCCAGGTAGTGATCCACAGGGGACCGCTTAAGGATTCCACCAGGTAGTATAAAAGGGTAATGCTGCAAAAGGCCACCGTATAGGCGGGGACTTCCTTTAGCCAGATGTTCAGGATGAACTCTATGTTCAACAGGATGGGCAGCGTCAGTGCAAAGATCATGTAGTAAGAGAACTTGGAGGTCTGGTTGACCAGGTCCTGCAGGTAGCGGTCATTGCCGGCGGCAGAGGCTTTGGTGATCTGGGGATTGAACGAGGACTGGAAGTAGATTACAAAATTGTACACCGCAGTACTTACCTGTGTGGCAATGCTCATGGCCGCATTGGTTACCAGAGGGGTAAAGAGGTTCAGCAGGAACACGCGGCCCTGGGTTACGGCCAGCTGGGCTCCCGAATCGCACAGGGTCCATCCGGAAAATCCGGCCATTTCTTTAAACAGGGGTTTGTTCCAGGTCAGGCGGAACCGGCAGACCGTAAATTTGCGCAGGGCATACCCCCGGGTGATGAAAAAGATTACCAGAGAGACCGCCAGCAGCAGCCCGGCATAGGAGGCCAGCTTGTCCACGGGCGATACCATAAGCAGGAACACCACTCCCAGCTTCAATATCACATCGGCAATGCTGATCCAGGCGTAAAAGGACATTTTTTCATGTGCGATGATGCTGGCATTGTAAGGCGTTTGGATGATGTTCACGCAGGTGATCAGGATCGTGAATTGGAATACCCAGTTGACTGCATTCATGCGTTCCGGAGGGATGATCAGTTGCGTATTGAGGAACCACAGGCCGAGCGTCTCGGCAACCACTACGATGATCAGCGCCACCAATAGGTAAAGCGTCATGCTCACGTCAAAGACCTGCTTCAGCCCCGGCAAATCATCGCGTCCTAGTTCCACGCTCATAAAGCGCTGGGTAGAAGCGTTCAGGGCAGTTTGCAGGAAGGTGAACAGGATGACGATCCCGCCGACAATCCCGTACAGTGCAAAGTCGTCCACGCCCAGTACGTCCAGCACGATCCGCGAGGTGTACAGGGTAACGGCTAGCCGCACCAGCATGCGCACGTAAAGAGCAACAGTGTTTTTGGCGATCAGTCGTTTGTGTTCAAGTTCCGTCATATTGTTCAATCGCTGGTAAGGGCCCTGTTGTGGCTGTGGACTCAGGCTCCAAGCCCAATGCCCAGGTAATCAAAGCCTTTTTCCTTGATTTCCTGCGGGTTGTAAATGTTGCGCCCGTCAACGACCAGCGGTGTGTGCATGATCTTGCGCAGCACATCCCATGCGGGCATGCGGAATTCTTTCCACTCGGTCACCAGCACCAGTGCATGTGCATCGTTGGCTGCTTCATACATATCGTTGGCAAAATGGATGGACTTGCCGAGTAGGAGGCGCGCCTGTTCCATGGCCACGGGATCGTACACCTGCACGCGGCAACCGGCCTGTAGCAGATTTTCGATGAGCACCCGTGAAGGGGCTTCCCGCATGTCGTCGGTCTGCGGTTTGAAAGCGAGTCCCCAGACAGCGATGGTTTTGCCCTTGAGCGCGCCGTCAAAATGCTTGAGCAACTTATTGAACAGCACCTTTTTTTGTTCTTCGTTCACCCGGTTCACCGATTCAATGAGTTCCATCCGGTAGCCGTGTTCCCGGCCCATACCTATGAGCGCCTTCACGTCCTTGGGAAAGCAACTGCCTCCGTAACCGGGACCTGCGTACAGAAATTTATGGCCTATGCGGGTATCCGAGCCGATCCCCACGCGGACGTGGTTGACATCAGCACCCATTTTTTCGCACAGGTTGGCCATCTGGTTCATGAACGAGATGCGGGTGGCCAGCATAGCGTTGGCAGCGTATTTTGTCATCTCGGCCGAGGGCACGTCCATAAAGAGCACCCGGAAATTCTTCAGCAGGAATGGCCGGTAGAGGTTTTCCATGATCTTGCGGGCCTTTTCGCTTTCCACACCTACCACTACCCGGTCCGGGCTCATGAAATCCCGGATGGCGTCGCCTTCTTTCAGGAACTCGGGATTGGATGCTATGTCAAAGGGAATTTGCACGTTTCGCTTGTTGAGTTCTTCGTTGATGACCTGTTTGACTTTGGCAGCCGTCCCCACCGGGACTGTGCTTTTGGTGGTGAATACCAAATAGTTGTTCATATGTTTTCCAACAGTCCGGGCCACATCCAGCACGTAATGGATGTCCGCGCTCCCGTCCTCGTTGGGAGGGGTTCCCACGGCACTGAAAACCACTTCTACGTTATCCAGGCACTCTGTAATATTCGTGGTGAATTGGAGGCGTCCGGCCATCATATTCCGGCTAACCATGGGCTCCAGACCCGGTTCATAAATGGGGAGAATTCCTTTTTTCAGGTTCTCGATCTTCTGTTGGTCAATGTCCACGCACGTAACGTGCGCACCCATTTCGGCAAAACAGACTCCGGACACAAGTCCTACATACCCGGTTCCTACAATGGCAATATTCATGGTGTTTTTGTTTTGGGGTGGCGGTTCATCTTCAAGCTGGTGCGCCATGAATCTCTGAGATTTTCCAAATACCACGCTACCGTTTCCTCCATCCCCTCCCGGAAAGTCATCTGCTGCTGCCAGCCGAGTTCGGTTTTAATCTTGGTTGCGTCTATGGCATAGCGCAGGTCGTGGCCGGGGCGGTCCGTCACAAAGGTGATCAGGGGTAGAGAATCCCCGGGAGGACGGCCCAGTTGGCGGTCGGTGATCTCTATGAGCAGGCGCACCAGTTCAATGTTCTGCCACTCGTTTTCCCCACCTATGTTGTAGGTTTCTCCCACACGACCCTGGTGAAACACCAGGTCAATGGCCCGGACGTGGTCTTCCACGTACAGCCAGTCCCGTACGTTCTCTCCTTTGCCGTAGACGGGCAGGGGTTTGCGGTTCACGATATTGTTGATGATCACAGGGATCAGTTTTTCCGGATACTGGCAGGGTCCGTAATTGTTGGAGCAATTGGATATCTTGACAGGCAGTCCGTAGGTATGGTAAAAAGCCCTTACAAAATGGTCTGCCGAGGCTTTGGATGCCGAGTAGGGGGAGCGGGGATCGTAGGAAGTGGTTTCCCGGAACGGATCGTCCCCGAAGTGCAACGCCCCGTAGACTTCATCGGTGGATATCTGGTAGAAAAGGTGCTTGTGGTAATCTTCCTTTTTCCAGAACGTTTTGGCTGTCTGCAACAGCGTGAGTGTACCCATCACATTGGAGCGGGCAAAGGCAAACGGATCCGTGATGCTGCGGTCCACATGGCTTTCAGCCGCCAGGTGGATCACTGCATCAATACTATATTGCCGAAAGATCTCCTCCATTTTGGCATGGTCGCATACATCGGCCTGTATGAATACATAATTCGGTTCGTTTTCAATATCTTTCAGGTGATCCGGATTGGCCGCATACGTGAGCTTGTCCACGTTTATGATACGGTACTGCGGATACTTCTTCACAAAATGCCGCACCACATGCGATCCTATGAAGCCGCACCCGCCGGAGATGAAAATCTCAGAGATTCTGCGCAAGTCTGTGTGTTTGTTTTTTGTATTGTCCATAAAATCAGCGATTTAAGATGTGGCAGAAGAATTTGTTGCGCGGAATCTCTGAGATTTTTCGGTTGGCGACGCTGCTCCGGCCGCTGCTGCCAGTTCCAGGATGTATTGCCCGTATTCGTTGTACTGCATGGGGGCTGCGTCTTCCCGGAGTTGCAGGGGGGTGCGCCAGCCGTTGCGCAGGGCGATCTCTTCCAGGCAGGCGATCTTCAGTCCCTGCCTCGCCTGGATGGTTTCTACGAAGTTGGACGCCTCGGCAAGGGAACTGTGTGTGCCGGTGTCCAGCCAGGCAAAGCCTCGTCCCAGTGTGGTGACACGCAAGAGTTGCTGATGCAGGTAGAAGTCGTTGACCGAGGTGATCTCCAGCTCGCCGCGGGCAGAGGGTTTGACACGTGCAGCGACTTCCAGCACGTTGTTGGGGTAGAAGTAGAGGCCCGTGACGGCCAGGTTTGAATTGGGGTGTTGTGGTTTTTCCTGTATGGACAGAGGCTCCCCGTTTTTGCCGAGTTCAACGACGCCGTAGCGTTCCGGGTCTTTTATGGGATATCCAAAGATGTGTGCAAAACCGTTGTTTGCCGAGTCTACGGCCTGGTGGAGCATTGTCCGGAAGCCTTGCCCGTAGAAGATGTTGTCGCCCAGGACCAGGCTGACGTTGTCGTTGCTGACGAAGTCCCTGCCGATGATGAATGCCTGTGCCAGGCCTTCGGGGCGAGGCTGTTCAGCATATGTGAAGCGGACGCCAAAGGATTCACCGGATCCCAGCAGGCGTTCAAAAGAGGGCAGGTCCTGCGGGGTGGATATGATCAGGATGTCCTGTATTCCGGCCAGCATCAGGACGGATAAGGGGTAGTAGATCATGGGTTTGTCGTAGATGGGAAGCAATTGCTTGGAGACTCCTTTTGTTATGGGGTACAAACGTGTACCCGAGCCTCCGGCCAGAATAATTCCTTTCATGTTCAGGATTTTTAAATGTGAACAAAGTTAATAATTATCTTTGAGTGATGAAATGTTTGTGGGTTCTGCTTTTTATGCTTTTGATGCCGGTCGTTTCTGCCGGAATCCCTTTAGCGGAAGGTATTGCAGAGCCACGTCCCGAACTCGGCAAGGAGTCTTTTCCGGACAGTTTGCTCAGCGGGAAGCGGGTGGCCGTGATGACGGGGTCTTTGGGGGAAATGATTCTCAGTGAGGGATATCCGCAAGTGGATGTGCATTGTTTTGACGATATTATGGACGGGTTTGCGGCGTTGAAGGCCGGGAAAGTGGATTTTGTGCTGACGGCATATACAACGGCTTATGTGGTTGGTCGTTCCAATGCTTCTTACCGGATCCTGCCGTATAATCTGACCAACGAAGGGGCGGGAATTGCCATATCGCGTGATGATAAAACGGGGTTGCTGGGGCAGGTAGATTCTGTGCTGGCGGTTTTCAGGCAGGACGGGACGCTGGATGCCATTATCGGGAACTGGATCCGGAATGACGGGTCGGATTACGTGGTAACGAATTTTTCCGTGATCGATATGGCGGGTCCCGGTTCGCCGATGACCAGTCCGGAGGTTTCAAAACATGATGGATCTACCAACCCTGAGGTGCCCGGACCGTCAGATCCCGCTCAACCGCCTTTGCGGGTGGGGACAGCTGCCAACCGAGAGCCGATGTGTTTTGTGCGTAACAACAGGATTGCGGGGTTGGATTGGGAGTTGATGATGCGCATTGGAAGGGCTTTAGGCCGGGAGGTGGAGTTTGTGGATATGAAATATGCGGCTCTGATAGCGGCTTTGCAATCGGGACGCATTGATGCGATCGCTTCCAATATGACAGCTACGGAGGAACGCAAGAAGCTGGTTGATTTTTCTACTGAATATTTTGTGAATCCGCAGGTACTGATCGAGTGGGCCCTAAGTGAGAACACAGCTGCCGGGGGCTTCTGGCAGCAATTTTCAGAAGCGCTGCAACGCAACGTGTTACACGAGAAACGGTATCTGCTTATTCTGGAGGGGTTGTGGGTTACTTTTCTCATTTCTGTGCTTTCAGTGATCTTTGGAACGTTTCTGGGGGCCGGAGTGTGTGCCCTGAGGATGTCGGCCGGGAGGATTAGCTGCAATTTTGCCAAGGGATACATTGCCTTGTTCCGGGCGATACCGCACGTGGTAATACTGATGCTGATGTTTTACGTGGTTTTCGCTACCATGCACATAAGCGGGATCTTTGTGTCAGTCATTACCTTTGCCATGATCTTTGCGGCGTATTCTTCCGAGTTGTTCCGTACGTCCCTGGAGAGTATTCCCACAGGTCAGCGGCATGCCGGACTGGCTTTGGGTTTCAATAAGTTTCAGATATTCTGGTACATATTACTGCCCCAGGCCGTTCGGATTGCGTTTCCCGTTTACAAAGGGGAAGTGATCTCGCTTATTAAGATGACGGCTATTGTGGGATATATTGCAGTTCAAGATCTTACGAAGGCCGGTGATATCATTCGCAGCCGCACTTTTGATGCATTCTTTCCCCTGTTGATGGTGGCTTTGATCTACATGATCATTATCTGGGGCTTTACCCGGTTGCTGAACCTGCTCTCTATCAAACAGAGCTAATCCAGCTTTTTGTAAAACACGAATTTGTGCTTGGGTAGGGCGTCGGGATAGAAAATGGCTATCAGATCGGCCAGTATCAGGTGCGGGCTGACTGCCCCCGACTCGAAATAATCACTCCCGCCTCCGGGCGTGCTGCGCAGGTTGTTATTCCAGACATTGCCCAGGCGAAAGGCCGGTATCTCGGCAAATCTCTGATCCAGTGCGGCCAGCGAAGAAAGGTTGGTGAATTGGTTGGGATGGAGCCAAAACTCGGCTTTAAGTGCATGGATGTAAGCCTGTTCGGTGCTGATGACCGTGGTTTTTTTCCCGTTTTCCGAGCCGAGTATGACGCCTCCGGCGTCCCTTATCAGGATGTGTTGATGGCTTTCTGTTCCGGGGACGTACCATACGTCTTTGAACGGTGCGTTGATCAGGACTTTAACCGGTTTGAAAGAGGTGTTGAGCGAGTCGAGGTTGCTGCTTCCGTTTTCCACTGCTTTGCGCCGTTGCTTTAGGGTGGCTGCCTGTTTGGCAAGCATGCAGTATTCTTCGTACGTCTGGTATATCCAGTGGAATTGCTCCATGGCCATGACTTCTTTGTCGAAAAATGCTGCGAAAGCCACCAGGAACTCGGCCTTCCCAAGAGGATGATCTTCAAGGTGTTCGGGGACTTCCACCACATTTATTCCCAACTGTCTGATCTTCTGGATGTAATCGGCAGGTTGCCCCGGTACGGCATATGCAAAAACGACGTCCGGTTCAAGTGCAATCAGGGATTCATAATCTATTGCCGATTCGTAACCCACATCCGTGGCATTCGTGAGTTTATCGTTATAAATGTACTGCCGGCCGGAAACCCCCACAATGGAACGGGTTTCGTTAATTGCGTCCAGATAGGCAATATGTGTGGTCGACAGGCAAACAACACGTTTCACTTTGTGAATGACATGCCTGGTTTCTCTTTTTGAAGTGGGATCTTTCAGGTAGAGTACTTTTTCCCCGTCTTCCCTGGCTATGAAAAAGTTATTGGCATACAGCGGCTTATAGATATATTCAATGTCCCCTTCTTTAAACGGCTCTTGCGTAGAATAATGTATACGAAAATTTTTGCTCCGGGGACCGGGACACGATTGAAATGCCAGTGTGAACAGCAATACACAAGAGCCAATCACAGCTCCCCTGAGCATTCTGAATTTTTTCACCATTACTTAGTTTTGAGCCTTCCACGGGACTCGAACCCGCGACCTGCTCATTACGAATGAGCTGCTCTACCGACTGAGCTAAGAAGGCTTGACTTGGGGCAGCAAAGATAAACAAAAAAAAAAGTGTACCAAATGGAGTTTGACTGCGCCACAGATCCGCAACAGTGCGCCAGAGACTGCCTTGAGGTGCGCCACAAATGGAGTTTGACTGCGCCAAAATTTGTACCTTTGGTACATGGATGTAATTGTAATTGGAGCAGGACCTGCAGGTATGATGGCGGCGGGGACGGCGGCTGAGCAGGGAGCCCGGGTGATGTTGCTCGAGAAAATGGAGCAGCCGGGACGAAAACTGGCAATAACGGGTAAAGGCCGTTGTAATATTACGAATCTGAAGGATTGGGAAGCATTTAGCCCCCATGTGCATCCGCTGAAGCGGTATTTCAAGCCGGCATTTTATCAATTTAGCAGCGAGGATACTGTTAAGTTTTTCAATGACATAGGTCTGCCGACGGTGTTGGAACGAGGTACCCGGGTGTATCCGGCGTCACAGCGGGCTTTTGATGTGATCGATGCCATGAAGTCGTGGCTGGAACGCCTTGGCGTTCAGACAGTATACAATTGCAGGGTGATGAAGTTCATCACGGAAGGAAATGCTACCTTAAGGTCTTCGGTTGACTCGGCAAACAGCAAAAACGAAAATCATTTGAGGATCACGGCAGTGAAGGTGGCCGGGGCTGACGGTGAGATCAGGCTTCTGGAGGCTGACCATTTTATTCTGGCGACTGGCGGAAAGTCCTATCCCCGAACTGGTTCCACAGGGGACGGGTATCCTTTGGCCTCGGCTCTGGGACATACTGTCGAGCCTCTTTTTCCGACACTAACTGCTTTGATGCCTGTGAATTATGACAGGCGCCTGGAGGGTGTTCAGTTGCGCAATGTGCGCCTGGATCTGTACACCGAACAGGTGCTTAGGCGTTCGGAAGAGGGCGAACTTTTCTTTACCAACCTGGGGATCGAAGGCCCCATAGGCTTTCGCGTGAGCCGGCAGGCGGTTGTGGCGCTGAACAAAGGCCAACGCGTGGCGTTGCACCTGAATCTGAAACCTGCCCTGACCCGGGAGCAGCTGATGGCCCGGTGGGAACGGGAAAGTGTGGCTGATCCTTCTTGCCGAGTTGGGGCCGGTGCTGGGTCTGGGTTTGTGGTAGGGGAGCTTCCCCTGCGGTTGAAACGTTACATGCCCGAGGCTCTTATCGCTCCCTTTACGAAATACCTTGCCGAGTCGGGGTTGCACCCCGTGGATGGTATGCTTAAGTGGATATTCCCCATTGGATCTTTCGGCGATTGGGCACGTGCAGTAGTAACGGCCGGAGGTATCTCCATGAAAGAAGTGGACTTACACACTATGCGCTCCAAAGTCGTTGTCAACTTGTCGTTTGCCGGTGAAGTCCTGGATCTGGATGCAGACAGCGGCGGCTACAACCTCCAAATAGCATTTGCTACGGGCCGGGTGGCCGGAAAACATTCAAATGGAGTTTGACTGCGCCACCGCAAAAAGTCAATTTGTAAGACATAGAGAATCAGTCTTTTAAGTTATAGTACTTCTTTTTGGCGCAGTCAAACTCCATTTCGTGCGCAATCAAACTCCATTTGAAACACTTTTTATTGAAATTTGGTATGTTTTTTCGCTGGCAGGTCATATATTTGAGGCGATAGCATAATAATAATTTAAAGTGAGGAGGATTTATGGCTGAAAAAGGGGATTCATATATGTACTTTCACATTTGTGTAAGAGGAAATGCATATCAAAGTATGTTCCTGGAGCAAGAGGATATCTATCATGCAATTGATCTTTTGGGAATTTTTGGACGGGAATATGATGTTATTATTGTTGCATACGATTTTCTTTCAAATCATTTTCATTTGATAGTGAAAGCCAAGGACCCGACGCCTTTTATGCATGCGTTTAGAATTAGTTATTCTCGTTACTTCAATTTCAAATACAAGTCAATAGGATGTGTTGGCAACAGGAGTTTTGTTTGTGTAGTGATAAAAAGTAACGAACAGTTAGTAAAGAAGCTGATATATGTTTTACGCAACTCAACCAGACACGGAGCGGAAGAACATCCGTACAGCGATCCTTTCAACTCGGCAAAATATTACTTTCAAAAAGAGCGAGGTGTGGATCTCGGCAAGGGATATTATCCTGTAAAAAAAGGTTATATGCTGCCCTATACATCAAAAGTAGTACCTGCCGATTTCATGATTAACAAATTTGGTCACATTTATCCTCCATGTTTTTTAGATGTTTTGGAAGCCGAGCAATGGCTGGGATCATACCAGGAAGCTATGGAAAAATTGTCTACTCCTACAGAGGAGGAAGAATTGGAAAACGACTCAAGAAACTCATCCCGTTATCCGTATAAAGACATTGAAATCAGTGAGATCATACTAAAAATGATAGCTCCGAAAACTATCCAGCAGCTGAATGATAATGAAAAACTTCAGATAGCATTAACAATCAAACGTAAATACAAAGTAGCCATCAGACAATTGAGTCGGATCTTGGGTATTCCTGAATCAAGTCTGCGACGCATGCTCAAATGGAGTTTGAGTGCGCCAAAGTATTAAATGGCGCAGTTAAATGGCGCAGTCAAACTCCATTTGATCACTTTATGCAAAAATCCACTTCCGGAAGCACTCTTAACCGGGTGCCGGGTTCAGCCGGTAAAGGTTTGTGTAGCTCAAGAAGCAGCAGATCGCCCATTTTCAGATAAACAAAACCAGACAAATGTGCTATACGTTTTGCAACTACCTGCGCGGAAGGAATCGGAAAAGATTGTAATTGAGCGTCATCTGGCTGGAGTGTGTTGTCATTCTGCTGCAAAGAAATTTGTTCGAGCTGATCTTTGCCGAGGTAAGTCCGTGGCATAGGCAAAGAGTAGTCCAGTGCGAGACCCGGGATCCACAGAGAACCGTCGTGACGTATGTCAGCTTTTTGCTCTGACCGAGTTCCGGGGAACACTTTGGGATGCCCGTATAGACACACCCCGTAATTCACTTCAGAATAATACCGATGAGCAAATTTCTCATTTATACTCCTGCCTAAACGATTGATCTTAACAACATAACATGCTGCGTATGTAATACTTGCGCATATTGGGGGAATGAAAAAATCATCCGTCGGCTTAGCCAGTGCTGTATCCGGTTTCATGTAGAAATCATCCGCACCAAAAGGATAAGCAAAGAGTTTCATGGATCAGGTGTAAGTGCTTATAATGTAGGGTGCAATTAAGTTCGGAGCAGTTGTGTGGGGTTTGTGGCGCACTGTTGGGGGTTTGTGGCGCAGTCAAACTCCATCTGACAGCTTTATCTCCGTAAGTACTTTTTTGGTATCCAGGGTGAAATCGCCTCTCATCATCCAATCGTAGTAGGACGGTTCTGTTTGGAATACTTCTTTAACGCGACGACCCTTGTGTTTACCAAAATTAAAGACGGGTTTATCTTCATCATCCAGAATTACTCGTCCGGCATAGTCCAGATTGCGGGATTTTGTTGAAAATTCGGACAGAAAGTTTATGTCGTTTTGTAAGTCCTGGGGATATCGGTCAAGCTGAGCTTCCAGTATCTCAAAGGTGGCGACGGTATCTGCTTCTGCACTGTGTGCATTTTCCAGTTCTTTATCACAATAGAACCTGTAAGCAGCTTTCAATGTACGTTGTTCCATTTTATGGAAAATGTTCTGTACATCTATAAGCTTGCGTTTGCGAAAGTTAAAGTCAATACCGGCCCTTAAAAATTCTTCCGATAACATGGGAACATCAAAACGGGTAGAATTGTATCCGGCTATGTCACAACCTTCCATCCATTTGGCCAGTGATTTTGCAACTTCTTTAAAGGTGGGTTCATTGGCAACGTCTTCATTGGAGATACCATGAATTGCCTGTGCTTCAGGTGAAATTGGGATAGTTGGATTAATGCGCCTGGTTTTAATTTCGTGTGTACCGTCAGGAGTAATTTTGAGCACACTAATTTCGACTATCCTGTCTGTTGCAACATTTAGTCCGGTTGTTTCAAGGTCCAGGAAAAGTATGGGCCGTTTGAGATTTAATTTCATGGTATAGCTATTAAAGATGATTAGACTGCAAACTTACAAAATTTTATGGTGGGGTGTGGGTCAAATGGAGTTTGACTGCGTTGGCGCAGTCAAACTCCATTTGACATGCAGCGCAGCCAGTAAGAAGGTGTAGAAGTTGTTACTGGGTGATCATCATGGGCATGATGAGGGCGCAGATCTCTTCGTTTTCCGAGTCAGGGGTGATGGGAGTGATCAGGCCGACACGGGAGGGGTGGCTCAGGGCGATGTTGACTTCGGTGCCGGGAAGGTTGGCCAGTATTTCGGCAAGGAATACGGATTTGAAGCCCATTTCTATGGCGGGGCCGTCGTACTGGCAGGTGATGCGTTCCTGGGCCGCGATGCGGAATTCAATGTCCTGGGCCGATACAAAGATCTGATTTGCCGAGAATAACAGTTTGATGAGATTGGTGGCCTGGTTGGAGCATACGCTTACACGGCGTACAGCATTCATCAGTTCCAGACGGTCTGCTATGATGTTGTTGGGATTGTTCTGGGGAATAACGCTTCTGTAAGCGGGGTAGTTGCCTTCTACCAGGCGGCAGATCATATGGTACGAGCCAAATGTAAAGAATGCATTGGTTTTGTCGTATGAAATGGTAATATCTTCTTCAATTTTTACTAACAGGTTCTTGAGTATGTTGGCTGGCTTTTTGGGCAGAATGAAAGAAGAATCTTCAAGGGCTTTTATATCTGTCCTGGTGTAGCAAACAAGTTTGTGGGAATCGGAAGCAACCAGGTTGGCAGCTTCTTTTTTCAGGTCAAAAAAGACGCCATTCATAACGGGACGCAATTCTTCGTCACCTGCGGCGTAAAGTGTACGGTTTATACCTTCCAGCAACACGTCAGGTGAAAATGAAATGGAAAGACTTTCAGTGGGTTCTTTGATCTGGGGATAATCTTCTGCCGGGAAGCCGGGTACCTGAAATTTACCGGTAGACCAGGTAAATTCAATAATATTCTGTTCTTTGTTGAAAGCAAATGTCAGCGGTTGCTCGGGAAATTCCTTAAGCGATTCTGTCAGGATACGGGCCGGAATGGCTACGCTGCCTTCTTCAATCACTGATTCCAGTGGCATGGTTGTACGCAACGTGGTTTCCAGGTCCGATGCTGTTATTGTCAGTGAGTCACCGGCCAGGTTAAACAAAAAATTGTCCAGAATGGGCAACGTATTTTTGGAAGCGATAACCCTGTTGACGGATTGAAGCCTTCCCAACAGTTCTGAGCTTGATACAACAAATTTCATAAGTCATTATTTTATCATACAAATATACTAAAAAAGTGCGTTGGAAGATTCAGGTGCATAGGATTTTTCCATAGCCAGTAATTTTTGCTTACGCTCCAGCCCTGCGGCATAGCCTACCAGGGATCCGTCAGACCCGATCACCCGGTGACAGGGAATAATTACGGCAAAAGGATTGGCATAATTTGCCTGGCCCACGGCACGTGTGGCTTTTGGATTGTCTATCATTTCGGCCAACTTGGCATAAGTTGTGGTAGTCCCATACGGTATCCGCTGCAGTGAAGACCATACATGTTTCTGAAAATCAGTACCTTCTATATGCAAGGGTAGGTCAAAACTGCGCCGGGTGCCTTTAAAATACTCATCCAGCTGTTCCAGAGCCATCAGCAACACGGTCGGCCGAGGTTCATCGTCATCCATGGGCTCTCCGCTCTTGTAAAAGCCTTTCAAATTGTAATCGTCTTCAAATGCCGAGGCGGTCAATTCTTCGAATTCATTTGCCGAGAAGGAGAAGTTTCCCAGCGGTGTCTTGGTGTAGACTTTATACCGAGGCACCTGCGGTCCTCCGGTGAGGGTGCGGAACATATCCTGAGCCACTCGCCCTGAAACTCCGTCCGTGCCCAGCATCCTGATCAGTCGTTTGTAGTCGGCCAGCACGCTCCGTCTTTTTTGGCGCCCTTTGAGCAACAACCGGAGTTCTTCCCGGAGCTTATCCGGATTGCATTCTTTTTGAATGAGTTCACGGACCGAGTTTTTCTGCAGGATCAGGTTGGGAAGGGAAATGTATTTCACCTTGATGATGGTCCGTGCGATAGCAACCGACACCGGATTACCTCCGTAACACACCACCTGGGGACATTGCAGGATGGCTGCCTCCAGGGTGGCGGTGCCGCTTGTAACTATCGCAGCTTCTGCCTGTTGAAGGATCTCGTAAGTATAGCCGTACATAACGCGTACGGGAAGATCCTTCAGAATATTGTCGTAAACCGTCGTTGGAATGGAAGGCGTGGCAGCAACGATCCACTGGTAATCCGGAAAATCCCTGATTATAGCGGCTGCCCTTGGGAGAATGAAATTGATCTCGTTCAGACGGCTTCCGGGAAGTATGGCCAGGACAGGTTCCGGTCCTAATTTGTATTTCTTCCTGAAAACATCGGGAGAGTCCAGGGTCTCCATGGCATCGGCCAAATTGTCCAGAACAGGATTTCCCAGGTAAACGGCATTGATGTTTTTGGAGTGGAAATAATCAGTCTCGAAAGGAAATATCACGTACAACCTGGAAACGTATTTTCTGATCTTTTTAATCCGATATTCCCTGGAAGCCCACACTTTAGGGGCAATGTAATAAAATGTTTTGATGCCTTTCCGTGACGCAAATTTGGCCATTGGCAGGTTGAATCCCGGGTAATCTATCAGGACCAGTACGTCGGGATTGTATTCCAACAGGTCTTTTTTACAATTGGACAGGTCTTTTATGAGCGATCCCATACGGGCAGCCACTTCTACAAACCCCATAACGGCCGTCCGTGTATCGGGCCCCCGGTACCTAAATTCAGCCAGCGAGTCCGCCTGGGTCAGCGCTTGTATCAGCTGTTTGGCGTAAAGATCACCGGACACTTCTCCGGCAATGATGAAGTATCGCATTTTTCTTTATTTTTTTCTTTTCCCGGTAATGCCTTTCCACACTTCTTTTAAACGTTCCAGTTCAGGATAGTTTGTATTGTCAATCTTATGAGGTACTATGGTCACATAATTGTCAGCCAGAAGGTTGTGGTCACATTCAGGGTCGTCGGGCTCCAGGTTTTCATATTCACCTACCATCCAGTAATAAGGATGCCCGTAAGGATCCGTGCGGGATTCAATCTCCTTGATCCACGCACCCATCCCGAAACGGCATAAACGAATGCCTTTGATCTCGTTAATGCCTCCCTGTGGTATGTTCACATTCACATACGTGTAGGGTTGGGGCGGATCTTTGAGAAACTGCTCCAAAATGATCTTCCCGTAATATATACTTGCACTGAAATCCGCATCGGCATGATGATCGTCCAGGCTGAATGCAATTGACGGTATCTTGTAGAGGGCTCCTTCACACGTTGCTGCCAGTGTCCCGGAATAGATTATGGCAGAAGAGCCGTTAAAGCCGTGATTGATCCCTGAAAGAAGCAGGTCGGGCTTATTCTGGTCAAAGAGAAGATTCAGAGCCATTTTTACACAATCCACCGGAGTCCCCGAACAATAAAACCTCCGGATCTCCTTATCCGGAGCCCCGTCGGGATTTTCCACAGGCACCATGCGAAGTAATTTCCCAATACTTACGGCATTGGACATAGCACTCTGATGGTACTGGGGCGCCACTACGGTAATTTCCCCAAGACCACGGGCCATTTCTATCAGTGCCTGTAGTCCTTTTGAGGTATATCCGTCATCGTTGGTGATCAGTATATGCATATCATGCGAATTTAATTATTTTTTTTGAGCATTTGGCTACATATGTTAACTTTGCAAAGGATTTTAAAAAAAACACAAATATGAACAAGATTAAAGTGGGAATTAACGGCTTTGGCCGTATCGGCCGTTTGGTTTTTCGGGCCGCCCAAGAAAGGGAAAACATAGAGATAGTAGGGATCAATGATTTGATCAGCGTGGATTATATGGCTTACATGCTCCGTTATGACACCGTTCACAGACAATTCAAAGGTACTATTGAAGTAAAAGACGGGATGCTGGTTGTCAACGGACATGCTATTCGTGTTACATCTGAAAAAGATCCTGCCAATCTGAAGTGGAATGAAGTAGATGCCGAATACGTAGTGGAATCTACCGGTTTGTTCCTGACCAAGGAAAAAGCCCAGGCTCACATCAATGCCGGTGCCAAACGCGTAGTTATGTCCGCTCCCTCCAAAGACGATACCCCTATGTTCGTATTCGGAGTGAACCACAAATCATATAAAGGAGAGACCATGATCTCCAATGCTTCATGTACCACCAACTGCCTGGCTCCCGTTGCCAAGGTCCTGAATGATAAATTCGGTATTGTGGAAGGACTTATGACTACAGTTCACTCAACTACAGCCACCCAGAAGACCGTTGACGGACCTTCTGCAAAAGACTGGAGAGGCGGACGTGCAGCTTCTGCCAATATCATTCCTTCATCCACCGGAGCTGCCAAAGCTGTAGGAAAAGTCATTCCCCAGCTGAACGGCAAACTTACCGGTATGGCATTCCGCGTACCTACTGTAAACGTATCCGTTGTAGACCTGACATGCCGTATTGAAAAAGCGGCTTCCTACGATGATATCAAAGCAGCCATGAAAGAAGCCTCTGAAGGTGAAATGAAAGGCGTTCTGGGTTACACGGAAGATTCCGTTGTTTCTTCAGATTTCATTGGAGATTCCCGTACATCCATATTCGATGCAAACGCAGGTATATCACTCAGTCCCAATTTTGTCAAAGTTGTTTCCTGGTACGACAACGAGTGGGGTTACTCCTGCAAGATCCTGGAAATGATCTGCTACATGAACACTGTAAAATAATTACGACAATACTTACATTAATGAAGGGGATGGCCGCAAGGTCATCTCTTTTTTTTATATTTGTGTATGGTTTCGGTCATTATGGCAGCATACAATACTCGAGGGTTTATTTCTGCCGCACTGGATAGTGTTTTTGCACAGACATATGCTGATTATCAGGTCATTGTGGTAGATGACGCATCTACCGATGGAACCGCTGAGATCCTATTGTCCTACCATGATCCGCGTTTGATCATCCTGCGTAACGAAACCCGGCGGGGAGCAGCCTTTTCCCGTAACAGGGCTATGGATGAGGCCACGGGTGAATACCTGGCCATTCTGGATGCCGATGATTTCTGGGCTCCCGATAAGCTTAAAGAACAGGTGGAGTTCATGAACAACCATCCTACAATTGCCGGGGTTGGAAGTTATGTATATGAGACCGATGAAACCGGAAGACGTATACGAGCCGTACGCTTCCCGGTGTACTCCGGACAGATCCGGTGTTCCATGTTTTTTCGCTGTACCATTGTTCATTCCTCAATAATGCTGCGACATTCATTTATGATAGAAAATGAACTCCGGTACAACGAATCTTTTCCGGGATCCCATGATTTTGAATTGTGGAGTCGAGCCGTGTTTATGGGAGATTTTCATCACATACCTCGTTACCTGACCTATTACCGCAGTAGTCCGGGCCAGATATCGGAAGACCTTACCGGCACCCAAAAAGAGCACGCCATAAAAGTGTACCATACCCTGCTGCATAAAATGGGTTATGAACCCACCCAAAACGAATTGGATTGTCACCTGATGCTTGTCGGTATTGACACGGACCTGGAAGATGAAAAGACCAGATGCAACAGCGTACTGGACTGGTGTGACAAACTCTACCACAGGAACCTGGAAAAGTCTGTTTTCAGACAATACTTCTTTGCCAATGAGATCCTTTTGCGTTTCCTGAAATATTGTTACGATAATTCTTTGGGTTTCTTCAGAACGTTCCGGTTGATGATCTCCCTACATTGGCGTATGAAATGGTGTTTCTTCCCGTATTTCCAGATATTCCAGCGTCTGTCCATTAATTACAAAGATGTTTGATATAAAACAATACCGCCGTAAAGAAGCCGAGGTACAGCGGGTAGGATCTCTTATGCGTATGCTTCCCGCTGATGCTGTGGAAGTTTTGGAAGCAGGATGCAGGGAAGGTTATATCACCCTAAAACTGGCAGAAAAATATCCGTCCGTAATCGCGCTGGACCTGAAATTACCCCAGATCTATCACCCCAATGTAACTTGCATGCAGGGAGATATTACCGTCTTACCTTTTAAGGACGGATCATTTGACCTGGTCGTCTGTACGGAAGTCCTGGAACACATCCCGCCTGAAAAACTGGGAACAGCCTGCCGGGAATTGATGCGTGTGTCCCGCCGGTACTTGTTGATAGGGGTGCCATACAAACAGGATCTGCGCGTTCATGCCATGAAATGCATCCATTGTGGCACAATCAATCCTACTACAGGACATGTCAATACTTTTGATGAAGACCTTCTTAAGGACCTTTTCAAAGACATGCCTTTAGGGACTGTTGAATACCCGGTGACAGGAGTATACAAAACAAACCGCCTTTCGTATGGCTTATACAAACGGTTTGGTTTTCCCTATGGGTCTTATGAGCAGGAAGAACCCTGCATCCATTGCGGTTTGCCTTTGAAAAAACCGCACCTGAACATACTGGCGCGTATGGTATGTCTTTTTGCCAAGGGTTTGGAATTTCTCCAAAACAAAACAGGGCCCAGTAAGAGCCCTGTCTGGATCCATATTCTATGGGATACTAATCGGCGGGATTCATAGAAATGTCTATGAAGTTGCCTTGTTTAAGGAATTTCTTCAGGAATTTCTGTACCGAACCGGGAGTGATACCTTTCACGATCTGTTCATAGTCGGTCATGATATCAATATCATCTGTGTAGTAATTCACAAGTACCTGGTTCCAGAAATTGTTCCTGATGATGTTTTCCTGGCGGTTTTTCAGGAAGTTTTCTTTTGTCTTGTTCACGTATTCTTCCGATGGGCCGTTATCAACCAGGTTGGTAACATCGGCTTCTACGATCTGGCGCATCCGCTTTTGCTTTTCGGGATCGGTGTCGAATAATATGATCATGGCAGCATGAGCTTCCGGCTGATCGGCAGTGATCACCTGTACAGATGCTCCATAGGTACCGCCTTCGTCTTCACGCAGACTCTTTACATAAGCCATATCCAGGATGGATTTAACGGCATCCATATACACCTGGTTGTTGAGGGTGTAATCCAGATCGGCAGAATAGACATTTACGATACTGGTCTTGGGTGTTTCCATGACTACAGTGAAATGATTCTCTACCTTTCCTTTCTGAATGCGGTCGTCGTTTTTCACCCAGCCTGCAGGTTCGGTGGCTGCGGGCAAGGATCCCAGGTACAGTTCCACCATGGGCTTGAGTGCCTGAAGGTCAACATTCCCAACGATGGTCACCACAGCACCGTTGGTGTTTTTAAAACAGGTACGGTAAGCCTGCTCAAGGGATCCCAGGTTAACCTTAGCCAGTAGTTCAGAAGAGATCAACTGGCTGCGGGGGTTGTTGTTGTACAGGGATTTGTAGAGTTCTTTTTGCAGCACATAATTGGGTGTTTTCTCCAGGTTAGGTACTATGGCATTCAATTGTGCCATGGAAGCTTCAAATTCATTGGCTTCAAAACGAGGACTTACTATATTGGCGTAAACCAGTTCAAACAGTGTTTGCAGATCCTGCGGAGAGGCACTGCCACGGATGCCCTGGCTGTAATCACTGATGTAAGGTGTGGCGTTGGCAATTTTACCGGTCAGTTTTTTCTTAAGTGCCGTTGCACTGAAATCGCCGACCCCGTTGCTTTGTGTCCACAATGTAAATACGTTGCTTTCTACAGAAGGTAGCAATTCTTCGGAAAGAATGGACAGACCTCCGTCATTCTTCAAATTGAATAGCACTTCGTCTTTTTTGTAAGTGGTAGGTTTAACTACTACTTTGATACCGTTGGACAAAGTCCAGACCGTACTTTCAAAAGCGCCGGCTTCTTCTTTAACGACTTTTCCGGGAACAATGGCAGCAACATCAACAAGAGGCTCGTCCGACACTTCTTCTTCATAAGCCTGAAGTTCCATACCTTCCACTTTATCCATGTTGCCTTTCAATTCTTCCTCTGTAGGAATGATCAGACCTTCCCTTTCGGGGCTGGAAAGCACCAGAACCCTGTTTTCCGGAGTAATTACCTGTTGTGCTATCTGGTTGACCTGTTCCAATTGAATGAAAGGAAGGTATCCTTTGGCTACATCCAGTTCATATGCCGGAGCTAAAATGGGCTCGTTGAAAGCGAAGTTATTGATCATATCATTGATGAATTCGCTGTTCATCCTGTCATCTGCATTCTCTGCGGCACGTTCCAGGCGGCGCATGAAATTGGTTTTTGCGCGTTCCAGTTCGGATTCGGTAAATCCAAAACGGCGCATTTTTTCCACTTCCATCATGAGGGCTTCAAATGCCCTGGAACTTTCCCCGTCCTTGCTGGCCACGGAAAAATAGGTGGCATCCGTGGATGTAGTAATAGGGGAGAATGACATATTGGCTCCCAGGAATGGAGCATCGGGTTTTTGTGCAATTTCTTCAAACCGGTCGTTCATCATCCGGGATACGAAATATTTGAACATGTCAACCATGTAGATCATACCCAGGGGACGCATTTCGTTGGGAACGGGTTCCGATTTTATAAGAAATTCTATGGAAGTTCCCTGTGCCTCAGGATCGGTAACTATACCTATTATTGGTTCATCGTTTTCCGGGATGGGGATCACTTTTTTGGGACTTGGTGTTGCAGGGGCGGGTACATCCTCAAATAAAGCAATAAGTTTGTTTTCCACCTGGTCAACATCTACATCACCAACCACTAAAACTGCCTGATGATCCGGGCGGTACCATGTTTTGTAAAAATCAACAAGTTCTTCGGCAGGAAAAGTGGCGATTCCTTCAACCGTACCTATCAGGTTGCACCCGGCATATTTGGATCCCTTATATAAATATGGAAGGGATTCTTCAAAAAGACGCCATTGGGCGGTTCTTCGCGTGCGCAATTCTTCTATGATCACACCGCGTTCCTTGTCTATCTCTTCAGGATCGTTAGTAACATAAGCGGCATAATCGTGCATGATCAGCAAACAGGTATCCAGAACACCTTCCCGCAACATGGGAACGTTATTCAACATATACATGGTTTGCTCCACACCGGTTCCGGCGTTGATGTTCCTGCCGAAACTGCAGCCTATGCTTTCCAGGTAGCTGATAATCATTTTCCCGGGAAGGTTTTTGGTGCCGTTCAGGCACATGTGCTCCAGAAAATGGGCAAGACCTGCCTGGCGTTCGTTTTCCTGGATAGCACCCACGTTGGTAAAGAGGTAAAACTCGGCACGTTTCTCCGGTTTTGTATTATGCCGGATATAATACGTAAGCCCGTTATCAAGTTTCCCAATCCGTACCGCCGGGTCGTTCTGCAGGGGTTCGTTTGGATTGGCCATTTGCGCAAAACTGGCCGTGCCTGCCATCAAAAGGACAAGCAGACTTGTAAATAATTTCTTCATATTGTCAAATTTGTATAAGAATCAAGAACAACAAAGGTAGTAAAAAAACGTTGCGGTGTCTGTCTTTTTTGTATTTTTACAAACTTGACAAATAAATTTTATGCCAATGAAACCAAAAAAAATCGTGTTGAGCCTTGCCGCTCTTTTCCTGAGTGCCGGTACGCTTTTGCCGTGTACAAACCTAATAGTCACCAAAGGTGCGTCTAAAGACGGATCCGTAATGGTTACTTATTCAGCCGATTCACACCAGTTATACGGTGAATTGTACTTCTGGCCCGCTGCTAAGTGGAAAGAAGGAAGTATGTTGAAAATTTATGAATGGGATACCGGAAAATTCATGGGTGAAATACCCCAGGCAAGAGAAACGTATTCGGTTACCGGAAATATGAACGAGCATCAGCTGGTCATAGGGGAAACCACTTATGGCGGCCGAAGGGAATTCAGGGACAGAAACGGGATCATGGATTACGGGTCTTTGATATACGTTTCCCTGCAGCGCTGCAAAACGGCACGTGAAGCCATTGCCTTGATAGACAATCTAATGCAGACATACGGTTACGCTTCAAGCGGGGAATCGTTTACCATTGCCGATCCCGATGAAGTCTGGATCATGGAGATCATGGCCAAAGCGCCCCGTATGGTGGAAGGTGAAAATGTAAATAAAGGTGCAGTATGGGTGGCCAAACGCATACCCGACGGCTATATAAGTGCCCATGCCAACCAGGCCCGCATCACAACCATAGATTTTAACGACCCGGATAATTGCCTGTACAGCCCGGATGTGATCTCGCATGCCAGGGAAATGGGTATCTATTCCGGCAACGATAAGGAATTTAGTTTCTCAGACGTATATGCTCCGGTAGATTTTGGAGGAGCCCGTTTTTGTGATGCCCGCGTCTGGGCTTTTTTCAATCGCTATGCAGACGGCATGGACAAATACCTGGATTATGCCATGGGATATGATCTTTCCAACCGCATGCCGCTGTATGTAAAACCCAATACAAAATTGTCTGTTAAAGACGTAGCAGATATGATGCGCGATCATTACGAAGGAACACCCATGGACATGACCTGTGACATAGGTGCCGGCGGAAACGCAGTACCTTACCGCTGGAGGCCCATGTCTTTTGAAGTGGACGGGAAAACATACCTGAACGAGCGGGCCATCGCCACACAACAGACAGGTTGGTGGTATGTGGGACAATGCCGCAGCGACATGCCCCGCAATCTGGGTGGTTTGTTCTGGTTTGGAGTGGACGATGCCGGAACCTCGGCGTTAATACCGATATACAGTGTGTCCGGGAACGTTGCAGAATGTATAGAAAAAGGGAACGGGAGCATGCTGGAGTATTCGGAAACTTCTCTTTTCTGGATCGTGAATCGTGTAACACAATTTGCATACCTGCGTTACAACCAGGTAGGTACCGAAGTGCGTTCCGTTGTGGATAAGTGGGAAAATGAAATGATTGACAAAACACGTCAGGTAGATCAGATTGCCGTAGATATGTATCGCAGGGATCCTGAGCTTGCCCGGGAGTTTTTGACCGACTTTTCCGTGAATGCGGCACAAACCTTATTTAAAACATGGGTTGAACTTGACAAATATTTGATGGTAAAATATATTGACGGAAACACAAAACGCCAGGAAGCAGACGGGTCCTTCTCCAATAACGGCCATGATCCGCGTATACCGGCCTCTCCCAAAAACGAAGGCTATACGCAAAAATGGAAAGAAGCCGTAGTTAAGGACCACGGCAATGTCCTGGAAACAAAATAGAATTAAATGAAACGATTTTTTCTCCTGTTGCTTTGCCTTCTGCCGTTAACGGCGCGGGGAGCTGATACGTGCCGGGTGTATGTATTGACCATTGACAGCGAAATCCATGCTAAATCGGCCAGAACACTGGAGAAGGCACTGGAAGAAGCCGAAACTCTGAATGCAGACGTATTCCTGATGCGTCTCAATACTTTCGGAGGGGCATTGGATGCGGCGGACAGAATGCGGACAGCGTTGCTGGAAGCTCCGTTTACCACCGTTTCTTTTATTGACCACCAGGCCGCCTCGGCAGGAGCTTTGATATCCCTGGCGTGCGATCTGATCTACATGTCCCCGGGTTCTACGGTGGGCTCGGCAACCGTGGTCAATCAGAACGGAGAGCCCATGCCCGAGAAATACCAGTCCTACATGCGTTCGCTGATGCGTGCCACGGCGGAGGAAACGGGCAGGGACCCGGAACTTGCCGAGCAAATGGTAAACGGGGAAAAGATCGTAAGCCTTACTACACAGGAAGCCCTGGATATAGGATTTAGCCAGGGAAAGGCAGACAATATTTCCCAGGTGGTTGAACAGTTGGGATACACCAATTATGAGATCAGCGAATACAAGGAAACCTGGCTGGATAAAGTGATAGGATTTTTCCTGCTGCCCATGGTTCAGACCTTATTGCTGATGGGGATCATCGGAGGGGTGTTCTTTGAACTCAAGACGCCCGGAGTAGGATTTCCCCTGGGTCTGGCCGTTGTTTGCGCAATATTCTATTTTTCTCCACTGTTCCTGGAAGGCATGGTTCAATATTGGGAACTCATAGTCATGATTTTGGGGATCATACTCCTGTTCCTGGAAATATTCATTACACCCGGCTTTGGCGTTTTGGGTATACTGGGTATTTTAACCGTGGGTATAGGGTTGACTTTTTCCATGATAGACAACTGGGTTTTTGAATTTGAAGGACCTTTCCCGTGGAACAGTATTCTGATGCCTGTGGCCATTGTTTCCATTTCCGGGCTGGCAGCCGTTTCCACTCTTCTGTTCTCCGTTCACATGCTTTTCCCTACTAAAGCATTCAATCACATTGCCTTACGAAAAAATCTGAAAACCGAAGACGGATTTGTGGGTGTTCCCGTTCTGGAAGGCATAAAGACGGGGCAGGAGGGAGTAGCCTTTACCGATCTGAGGCCGGCCGGGAAAGTGACCATTAACGGCAAATGGGTGGAAGCCCGTGCTGTGGTGGGTTATATTACAAAAAACACGAAAGTGAAGGTTGTCCGAATAGAAGGAGGCGTTATTTTTGTTGAGACTCTATAAGCTCCAGTAAACGCTGTACGGCTTCTTCCTGAGGGATCCCCCGCATGACGGGGGTTTTTCCTTTATACAGGGTTATCTTCCCGTTGCCTTCCCCTACGTAACCGTACTGGGCATCAGCCATTTCCCCGGGTCCGTTTACTATACATCCCATAATGGCAATGGTGCAGCCTTTCAGGTGCGCGGTAGCTTCTTTTACGGCACGGACTGTTTCTTCCAGGTTGAATTTTGTGCGTCCGCAACCGGGACAGGAAATGTATTCGGGTTTGGTAAAAACGCAGCGGGTTGCCTGCAGTAGATCCATGCAAAAATCCTTAAGTTCTTCTTCCATGGCAAATGGAGCGTGCACAAAAGGCATGGGCAGTGTTTTCCAGTTCGTAGTACCGTCCAGCAGGCCGGGAGCCCACTTATAACAGGCACTGACTATAAGTTCGTCCCAGGTTTCTGCCCGGCTTTCTTCCTTCACGGAAAGAAACAGTTTACCAAAACGGATCTCTTCTTCCGGAGCTTCGGTAAGCGAAACACGGAATGTATCTCCTATGCCTTCCCTGAGCAATGTAATGATGCCTGCCGCAGATTTCAATCGTCCCTGGCGGTCGCTGCCCGATTCGGTAACGCCCAGGTGGACCGGATAACTCATTCCGGCATCTTCCATGCGGGCTGCCAGCATGCGGTTGGACTGCACCATGATGCGGGTGTTGCTGGATTTAAGGGAGACCACCACATCCTGAAAATGCAGTTCCCGGCACAAAGACAGGTATTCCATGGCGGCCTGACACATCCCCTCGGGAGAATTTCCGTATTTTTCCAGAATATGGGGCGGCAGGGAACCGTGATTTACCCCTATGCGCAGACACGTTTTGTTTTCCCGGCATATTTCAAACAATTGGATCAGCAATTCCTTAATACGGGAGCGGTCACGCGAGAAATTGCCCGGATTGATACGCACTTTTTCCGCTACCCGGGCAGCTTCCATGGCTGTGGAAGCCGAAAAATGCACATCGGCAACCAGGGGAACGTCAATGCCTTTGGCACGAAGATGCTCTTTAATGAGAGCCAGGGCTTTTACCTGAGGCGACCCCTGCGTGGTAAGACGGATCAATTGCGCTCCTTCACGGGCCACCCGTTCACACTGGGCCAGAGAGGCTTCAATATCCAGAGTATCTGTATTGCACATGGTTTGTACAGAAACGGGATTTCCGCCTCCTATGGCAAGTTTGCCGGCAAGAACGGTATGTGTTTTCATGGTCACAAATGTATAAAGACGCCCAGTGTGAAGAGCAATTGATTGGGATATCCATAGGTGTAATACTCGTTGCTGTACAATGCGGGGTTCTCAATCATGGAAAGTGAATAGAGGTAATTTGCCTCTATATGGAATTCAACAGGGTGGAACACCAGGGCCAGTCCGGCTCCGGCCTGGATGCCGTAATCAATATATATATGGTTGCAATCAAATACGACTTCCTGCCCCCCGGGATACTCCGGGCTAACATCCACGGCACTCATCCGGTAACTGCCAAAACAGCCCAGGTTGATAAGGATCCTCATTTTCCAGAAATCTATGTGGAATTGAGAGGTCAGTGGAATGCGGATCACTTCGTAGACCCGTTTAAGATCGGGGGTTTCGTATCCCTGCTGTGTATAGGTCAGACCTGTCTGCAACCCGAAATAGGGCATGGTGCCCCAAAGGTCATGGTAATAGGTATAGAGCAGGGATGCATTCATAAAGGACGGTACCGAACTTTGCTTCCTGTTCGGGTTGAAATGTACTCCGTTGATGGCGTATCCTCCCCGGATCCCTATCATGTGCTGTTTTTCGGGAAGAGTCTGCCCAGCCAGGACAGGGCCGGAGAGCAGCATGATCAGCAGGATCAGGGTTTTAGCGTTTCCGCGCCGGTACAGTAAGTGTAACATTCTGATTGATTACTTGTTCAATATCCATGGTTTGGGTCAGTTCCATCTTTTCGGCAAGTTCCAGCAAACTGCCTCCCGCGGGCAACCGGAACATACGGACCTTTTCGGCCTGTCTTCCCAGGGTGACGTTTCCCGTATCCCACAGTCCGTTCCCGTTCATGTCCCCGGTAATGCGTATGGCATATTTACCGGCTTTCAGATAGGGGATCACTACAGTGGTATCTTTTTTTACGTAGTGAGTTCTGAGTACCTGTGTGCGGCCTTCATTCATCAAATCGATGATCACCGGCGAGAATACGTTTTCTACATTCAGGGTAAGGGATCCGAAATCATCGGACAAAAGCGTCTTAAATGCGGTCATCAGGGAATCGTTTTTGTATCCGTTGATATCGGTAAATACATCAGTCGGTATCAGGTATCTGTATTGTGTCCCTTCCATATAACTACCTGGAAAGACATGATACAGACACAGATCCAGGGAATCCCGCGTTACGGAAAAAGCAACCGGGACCGTATCTTCCTGTGGTGTTATACGTGTGAGCTGCGTAAGTGTGAAATCGGGATCAGCGGGCAGATCATTGAATTTAACGCCAAATCCTTCATTCATAACAATCTGGGGATCAACGTCAACTTTCAGTTTCATACTTTCCCTTTCGGGCTTCACAGACGGCGGGGCTTGTTGTCTTTCACCGCGTCTGGCCAGATTGTTCATGTTGTCCTGAGCCTGATCCCCTTCTTTTTCTTCACTGAACGGAGCAAAACGAAGGGTATCGGTTCGGGGCATAAGCATATTCAGGGAATCATCCGTAGCCATATAGCTCAGGTGCAGGACTACCGTATCCGGAACGGCAGGAGAGGCAAGCCACCAGATGAGGCTGTCGCGGTAATAATTGTGCTGACGAATGATCTCTGTGGAATCCATACCCGGAATGACGGCTTTGATAATTTGGGGATTCGGGGCCCCGAATTTCAGTTCCAGGGCCCTGGGACGTACCCTTTTATAACTGCGCAGGTATTGCCGGGAACTGGCTTCTTTAAAAAGGAAAACATTTCCTTCCACAGGACGGCGCAACAGACCGGCCGTATCTTTTGCAAAATAAGGTTGTATCTCCGGAGCATAAGTAAACATGGTTTTTCGCGGCCTGATGCTATCATTGATGAATCCTACCAGTTCCCCGCTTGTGGGATCGTACCGGTAATTGTTGTTTTCATCCGTGATGGCAAACAGTGAATACAGGGTATCCTTGAGATTGCGCAAAACAAAATACCCGTAAGGATCGGTACGTGTAGCGGCTACAGGCAACGAACTTACAAGGGAAGTATCCGAGGGGTTGATATGAAGCAATACGGTGGCGTTATCAACAGGCAAAAGGGTAGAGGCATCAACAACCAGTCCCGAATACATCAGGGAATCTACACGGTCCCCGGTTGAAAAGCTGAGTGCGAACACGGGAAAGGGATTGCCTTCGTTGTTATCCTGTATGGCATTCCCAAAATAGAGACTGTACGTTGTATTTGGAAGGAGTTCCTCTTCCAGCTGCACGACCACTCCTTTTCCTTTTGTACGTACTACGGGATTCTTTCCCGGAGGGGGAGAAAGCATAATGTTTTTGTTGGGATCCACTAATTTAACGTATTCGTTGAATTGCAATTCCACCTGTTTTATTTTAGTGCTGACTCCGGTCTGGTTCACATCGGGCAGGGTAGCCGTCAGTTGCGGAGGAAGCGAATCCACGGGTCCTCCGGAAGGAGAGGCCGTTGTATTGGCGCAACTCTGAGGAAGAACCAAAGATGCCGCAAACAAAATTACAGCCACCGGCAGAATGCTTTTTTTTATGATCTTTTTCATGGATTATTCCGGTTTTACCGTTTCAATGCCTTTGATCTTTCTCAATTGTTCAACAAGGTTGTCCAGATCTGTTTCTTTCTGGACGTATACTTCCAGTTCCCCGTCAAATATATTGTCGTGAGCAATAAGTTGAAAACTACGAATATTGACACATAATGTCAACGAAACTGTATAAGTGATCTCGTGTATAATTCCCATTCGGTCCTGTCCCCTGAGGTTCAGTTTTGTCAATGTGGAAGGAAGGTGTTGTTTTTTCCATACCACATTCACCGTGGCATTGTCGTTGCGGTGCAATCTTTTCAGAGCTTCTATACGAGGACAACTTACCGAATGTATGTAAAGATCACGTGTCTTCCTGTCAATAAAGCCAATTAGTTTGTCATCCTTTGTGGGACGGCAACATGGAGCAAAATGGAACGCATTGAAATCTTTTCTTCGTTTCCAGTCAGGGGATGGTATCCAGGTTACGAATTTTCGTGAAGGAGTTCCTTTCAGCAACACATCACGCAATCCGGAAAGATCCAGCATCCCGGCACCTATACGTCCAAAAAGTTCCTCCCGGGATCCTATACTGTATGCAGCCAGTAATTTGTTCATCAGACGGGTATTGGGCTTGATGCCGAATTCCGCCAGCCTTTTGTTCAAAAGGTTCCTGCCTTCCTGTATATGGTCGAGACCCCGTTTTTTCAATGCTTCCAGGATCATGTTGCGGGCTTTGGATGTGGTAACGCTTCCCAGCCATTCTATCATCACCCGGGATCCCTGTGTAGTGATGATTTCTACCTGATCTCCTCCGCGCAGCGGTGTGGAAAGAAGCACCAGCTTTTCGTTGATCTTTGCAGCCAGCGCATGATTTCCCACCTGGGAATGGATGTAGTAGGCAAAATCAAGGGCAGTAGCTCCTTTTGGCAACATCCGTATCTCTCCTTTAGGTGTGAAAACATACAATACCGAGATCAGGTTCCCGGGCTGGAAATTGTCAAAGAACTCCAGGCTTTCGGTGTCTTTTTTCTCCAGGGTTTCACGTACCCGCGAAAGCCATCTTTCCATACCGCTTATCTCGGGTGTTATGCCTTTGTATTTCCAGTGGGCAGCCACCCCCTGCTCGGCAATGTCGTCCATACGTTTACTGCGTATCTGGACTTCCAGCCACTTCCCAGAAGGCGTTAAAAAAGTGGAGTGCAATGCCTCGTACCCGGTCTCTTTAGGTTGCAAAAGCCAGTTACGCCGGCGTACGGGATAAGGTTCCCAATGCCTGTTCAGCAGCCTCTCAATGTGATAACATATCCTGCGTTCTTCTTCTATGTTTGTTTCCTTTGGCCGAAAAACGATACGCAGGGCAAAGAGGTCAAACACCTCTTCAAAGGGAACATTCCTTTTTCTCATCTTGGACCAGATGGAATAAGGTGTTTTGATACGTGTGGAAACGGTAAAATTCAGGCCTTCTCCGGCAAGGATTTCCTTTATAGGTTCCAGAAAAGTTTGGGTGATCTCGGTTCCCTGTCTCCCCATTTCTGCTTTTACTTTATCCTCAATTTCCCGGTATTCGGCAGGCAGGGCATATTTCATCCAGATATTCTCTATCTCGGATTTGATGGAATACAATCCCATCTGGTGGGCCAGGGGAGCAAACACGTACATGGATTCCCCCAGGTTGCGGGCCCGTTTCTCCACCGGAAGTTCCTCCAGGTTCCTGAGGTTATGAAGCCTGTCTGCCAGTTTGATAAGCAAAACACGGACGTCCTGGTTGACAGTCAGAAGCATCTGTTTGAAGGTTTCCTCCTGCGTCTTGTTCTGCGCGGCAAAAACGCGCTCCATCTTGCCGAGTCCTTCCACCAGCTCTCCGACTTTTTCTCCGAACATCCCGGCAATCTCTTCTTTGCTGTAGTCGGTATCGGTAAAAATGTGATGAAGTAAAGCCGTAACGATGGATTTATAACCCAGTCCGATTTCATCTACCACTATCCGGGCCACGTCAATGCTGTGCATGATTATGGGATCGCCCGATATGCGCTTCTGGTTTTTATGCGCTTCCTTGGCAAACTGGTACGCTTTGATCACCAGATCACATTCGTCCTGGCCTGCACAACGTTTGAGGGCAGATAGCCTTAGCGGTTCAAAATGTTGATCTATAAGGTCAGGTGTTTTCAAACAAACAATAATTTATAACGTAGAGGCAAATGCGGCGATCGGGTCGTTCAGGCTTTCCAGGGCTTTGGCCGAAGGATTCCCCGGAAGTTCCGTTCCGGGATGCTGTACTATCCATTTATGCTTTTCGGACATATTCTGGGCAAAAAGACGTAAATTCTTCAGCCCTCCGCCACTCCACGAGTATCCTCCAAACAGAAAAGCTTTTTTATTGCCCGGTTGCATGATCTCGATCTCATGACATAGATGGTGCATATTGGGATGCATACCGGTGTTGTAGGAACAGGATCCCAAAACGATCCCGTTGTATTTCCATATCTCCTTTAAGATGAAAGAAGGATGCGTGTTGGATACATTGAATACACGTATGTTCCGGATCCCGTTGACGGCCAGTTGCCTGGCTATGTGATCCGCCGTTTTTTCAGTATGGCCGTACATAGAGGCATAGGCCAGCACTACGCCGGTATCTCCTTTATTGGCAGCCCACCGGCTGTACCAGTCAAATACTACGGAGGGCCGTGTGCGCCATACAGGTCCGTGAACCGGGCATATGATCTTAATGGGCAGGGAAGCGGCTTTTTGAAGGGCTTTTTCAACCTGTGCCGAGAAACGTCCTATGATATTGGTATAATACCGGAGCATTTCATCTTTGTAATAATCCAGGTTGATCTCATCGTCAAAGATCCCGCCGTCCAGCGTCCCGAAAGTGCCGAACGCATCTTGCGAGAACAGGATATTTTCCGTGGTACAGTATGCCATCATGGATTCCGGCCAGTGTACCATGGGTGTCATGACAAATTGCAGGTTGTGATGTCCCAGTTCCAGGGTATCACCCTCTTTGACTTCCCGGATCCTGTTTTTTTCAAGTTCCGGAAAATAAATTTCCAGCAGTTTGATGGCCTTTGCGTTGGTAACCACCGTAGATGAAGAATAACGCAGCAGCATTTCACCTATCATGCCGGCATGGTCCGGTTCCATGTGCAGGATCACCAGGTAATCCAGATCCCTTCCGTCCAGTATCCCGGCCACTTCTTCCATATAGGAACGATCGCTGCCATATTCAATGGTGTCCAGGAGAGCGGTTTTGGTGTCTTTGATAATATAAGAATTGTATGAGATCCCGAAGGGGAGAGGCCAGTTGCTTTCGAATAACAGTTTGTGCCTGTCGTTTGTGCCAATAAAATGAAGGGTTTCCAGAATTTTTGCTGTCATGATCAGAATAAGGTTGTTTGTTGTTCCGCTTCAAAAACTGTGCCTTCGGGAGGGATTTCTCCTGTGAGCCGCAGAAAGTCAGCTTCGTTGATTACGGGAATATTGAGTTTTGTCGCTTTTTGTAGTTTGGCCGGTCCCGGTTTTTCCCCGGCAAGCAGGTAATCCACCTGTCCCGAGATTGCCGAGATGACTTTTCCTCCGTGGGATTCGATCAGCTTTTTCATCTCTTCGCGGGAGTGGGAAAAATTGCCCGAGATGACCAGCTGCTTTCCCCCGAGTTTATCGGAAACGCGTGCCGATTCGTCCGCGCTCTGACTGAATGGCAGTCCTGCCGCGCGAAGTCTCTCCAGCATGATGAGGATCCGCTGGTCTCTGAAATATTGGATGATGGATGACGAAATTTTTTCTCCGATCTCGGGCGCCTGTGTCAGTTCTTCTTCCGGTGCGTTGCGCAGGTTGTCCAGCGATCCGAAGTGGGATGCCAGGTATTTGGCCGTGGTTTCTCCCACGTAGGGGATCCCTATGGCGTACAGGAAACGGTGGAACGGTACGGAGCGCGAGGCCTCAATACTTTTTAATAAATTTTCGGTGGATCTGTCACCCCAATTGTCCAGGGATCTCAGAACATCCGGGTTTAAATCGTACAGGTCCGACGGGTCTTTGACCATTCCCTTGCTGTACAATTGTTCCACAAGTGCTTCCCCGCCAAGTATGTTCATGGCTTTACGGCTCATGAAATGTTCTATCCTCCCTTTGATCTGCGGGGGACAGCCCCAGCGGTTGGGGCAAAAATGTTTGGCTTCTTCCGGATCCCTTTCCAAAAGAGTCCCGCACTCGGGACAGTGTGTAATGTAGCGGAAGGGTACGGTGTCTTCCGGTCTGGCTTCCAGGTCCACACCAACCACCTTGGGGATGATCTCTCCGCCTTTTTCCACAAATACCGTATCGCCCAACCGGATATCGTGCAAAGCGATCTGATCTGCATTGTGCAGGGAGGCTCGTTTAACGGTAGTTCCCGATAATAGCACAGGCTGAAGGTTGGCCACAGGAGTCACGGCACCCGTGCGTCCCACCTGGAAATCCACGGACAAAAGTCTGGTGGCGGCCTGCTGCGCCTTGAATTTGTATGCGGTTGCCCAACGGGGGCTTTTGGCGGTCATTCCCAGGGAACGTTGCAGGGAGAAGTCATTGACCTTGATCACCACACCGTCGGTAGCTACGCGCAAACCGGTTCGTTCCGTATCCCAGTGATCCAGGAATTCATTGATCTGGTCCAGATCCCGGCATAATTTCCGGTGTTTTGATATGGGAAAGCCCCATTGCAGGGCCGCTTCCATGGCCTGCCAATGGGTGTCTATCCCGGGTATGTCGGCTATCAGGTGGTACAGGAAACAATCCAGGGAGCGACGTTCCACTTCATCGGCCGAAAGTAATTTCAGCGTCCCGGCAGCAGCGTTGCGGGGATTGGCAAACGGGGTTTCCCCGTTTTCTTCTTTCAGGGCGTTCAATTCCCTGAAACTGCTGAAAGGCATGAGTATTTCCCCGCGAATTTCAAATTCATGGGGCCAGGGAATCTGGCCCGATGATACAGGAGACAGCTGTGTGGGTATGGATTTTATGCGTTCTACATTGCGCGTTACGTCGTCTCCAACGGTACCGTCACCACGAGTTAGAGCCCTGAAGAGTTGCCCGTTTTTGTAGGTCAGACAAATAGCGGTTCCGTCAAATTTGAGCTCACATACGTATTCCACATCCCGGTCCGTTGTTTTGGCTATCCTGTTGTGAAATTCGGCCAAAGCTTCCCGGCTGTAGGTATTGCTTAAGGAAAGCATGGGGTTTTTGTGAGGATACTGACGAAAAGCCCTGCTTTCCGTGGAAATGTCACTGCCAACGGTTTGGGTAGGGGAATCTTCTGTGATCAGGTGGGGGAACATCCGCTCCAGGGTATTGAGTTCCTGCAGGAGCATATCGAATTCGAAATCGGAGATCGCGGGTGCATTCAGCACATAATATTTCTTATTGTGCTCATTGATAGCGTTTTTCAACTCGCTGACCCGGATGGCGGCCTGACTTCGGTTCATGCGGTAAAGATACTAAGTATATCTGAATTATTTTGTATTACCGTTCCAATGCAGGGTTTCGTCCTGAATGCGAATCTCCCCGCTTTCGGCCATGGCACGCAAAACGTCCATGACCTGTTCCTTTGACTCGGCAAAAAGAAGGTCAAGTTGCTGCACCTGAAGGGGCCCTTTGCGGAGGGTCCGGCTTATCTTCCCGGCGATCCTTTGGAAGGTTTCGTTGGGGTTTTCGCGGCCTTTGCGCGCTATACAGACATCGCATATGCCACAGTCCACGGAAGTGCCCTGGCCAAAATATGCCAGCAATTGTTTGCTGCGGCAGGGAGCATCGGAACCTGCATATTGCAATATGGCTTCCATCCTGCGGGCGTAGGCATCTTTTCTCTGCAGGAAACGGGCGGGGTTCAGGGCTACGTTTCCCGGTTCAAGGCGCTGGGAATGCAAAAAGACCTGCGGGGATCTTTTACGGGGAATGTAAGCGATCACGCCCAGGCGGGATAAATGCAGGAGGTATTCGCTAATGACAGCGGGTGCGTTGCGGCTTACATTGGCCAGGTATTGTTCGTCTATGGAAACGAATCCGTTGAACAAACCGGTATAGGTTCGCAAAAGCAATTTAATAAAGGTATCCAGCCGCGGGTTGGCAATTTGTACACGGTACAATTCATCCCGGGAAACACGGAACATGATGCGTGAAGGATTGTCTACTTCTTCGGTCAGGGAGATGTATCCTTCCTGTTCCAGGCTTTGCAGGGCGTACCAGAGGGTGGAGGGATGTTTCTTTTTGCGCCGTGCAAATTCTTCCAGTTTGAAATCAAATTGCTGTTCGGTTCCTTCGCCGTATCCCAGTCCCAGGAATGAATATAGTTCCTGGTATGTTTCCTTGACCAGTTCCGGGTCCGGAAACGAAACGGAATAGATCTGTTTCAGGCGTTTGGCATCGGAGGGGTTGTAGAGCAGCACGGCATACGCTTTTTCCCCGTCCCTTCCTGCTCGGCCGGCTTCCTGGAAATACGCCTCGGGAGAATCCGGAACATCAAAGTGACAGACAAAACGGACATCGGGTTTGTCAATTCCCATACCGAAGGCATTGGTGGCTACCATCACCCGGATCTGCCCTTTCTTCCAGGCATCCTGCTTGGAAGCCCTCTGGCGGGAATCCATCCCGGCATGGTACGCATCGGCTTTGATCCCGTTAAAAATGAGAAACTCGGCAACATCCTGGGCTTTTTTCCTTTCGCGGACGTACACCAGGCCGCTGCCTTCCACTCCCTGGGCAATGCGCAGCAGCTGTCCCATTTTATCCTCGGCTTTACGGACCACGTATGCCAGGTTTTTTCGCTCGAAAGAGCTTTGGAAGACTTTGTGGTTTTTGCGGAATTGCAGTTTTTCCGTAATGTCTTCCACTACCTGCGGGGTTGCTGTGGCAGTGAGCGCCAGAACGGGCACGTTGGGGAATATTTCCCTGAAAGTGGCAATACGAAGGTAGGAGGGACGAAAGTCATACCCCCATTGGGAAATGCAATGGGCTTCATCTACCACCAGAATTGACGGTTCCATTTTCCGGACACGTACGCGGAACAATTCCGTTCCCAATCGCTCCGGGGAAAGGTAGAGAAATTTATAGGATCCGTACGCGGCGTTGTCCAGGGCTATGTCTATTTCATAGGAACTCATCCCTGAATGGACACAGAGGGCTTTGATGCCCAGTGTTTTAAGCTTTTCCACCTGGTCGTTCATCAGGGCTATCAATGGCGTGACCACTATGCAGATCCCGTCTTTTAAAAGGGCCGGGACCTGGAAACACACGGATTTCCCTCCTCCGGTGGGCAAAAGAGCCAGTGTATCGGTCCCTTCGAAAATTGAAGCTATGATATCTTCCTGGTTTTCACGGAACGAAGTGTAACCCCAGTAACGGAGCAAGGTCTGGAGAAATATTTCGGAACGATTTTTGTTCATAATACCCTTATTGCAAAGATAAATAAAATGAGTATCTTAGCAAGCCGGTTTTTAAAGAAAATAACTCCGTTTTATTAATTATTTATTTATTGATTATGAGCAAAATAGATCTATCAAAGTATGGAATTACGAATGTTGGGGAGATCGTGTATAACCCTTCTTACGAAGAATTGTTCCAGGCAGAAATGGACCCGAAGAATGAAGGGTTTGAAAAAGGTGTTCTGACCAATATGGGCGCCGTAAATGTGCTGACAGGCCGTTTTACGGGGCGTTCCCCAAAAGACAAATTTATTGTTAAGGATGCAACAACTGAAAATACTATATGGTGGGACGGTGTTGTAAATAAGCCCGTCACCTCTGAAGTGTGGAATTCCCTGAAGACTATAGCTCAGGAACAGCTTTCGGATGTAAAGAAATTGTATGTGGTAGATGCTTTCTGCGGAACCAACGCAGATACACGCATGAAAGTGCGTTTCATCATGGAAGTGGCCTGGCAGGCTCATTTTGTTACCAATATGTTCATCCGTCCTTCTGGTTATGAGCTGGAAAATTATGGAGAACCCGATTTTGTGATGATCAATGCTTCCAAGGCAACCAATCCTAACTGGAAAGAGCAGGGAATGCATTCCGAGGTATTTGTGGTATTCAACCTGACAGAGCGCCTTTCCGTTATTGGCGGTAGCTGGTACGGCGGAGAAATGAAAAAAGGTATTTTCTCCATGATGAACTATTACCTGCCCCTGAAAGGGATCGCTGCAATGCACTGCTCGGCCAATGTTGGCGAAGAAGGCGACGTAGCTATTTTCTTTGGTCTCTCCGGAACGGGTAAGACCACATTGTCTGCTGATCCCAAACGTTACCTGATAGGTGACGACGAGCACGGATGGGATGATCACGGAGTGTTCAACTTTGAAGGTGGTTGTTATGCCAAATGCATTGACCTGAGCCAGGAAAAAGAGCCGGACATCTGGAAAGCCATCCGTCGCGATGCCTTGTTGGAAAATGTAACGGTATTGCCCGACGGGACACCCGATTTCCACGACGGATCCGTCACGGAAAATACGAGGGTTTCCTATCCCATATACTTTATTAACAAGATCGTATTGCCTACCAAAGCGGGACATGCCAAAAAAGTCATTTACCTTTCTGCCGATGCCTACGGCGTATTGCCTCCGGTATCCATTTTGGATGACAAACAGGCACAGTACCACTTCCTTTGCGGGTATACTTCCAAACTGGCCGGAACAGAGCTGGGTATCACCGAACCAGTTCCTTCATTCTCGGCAGCGTTCGGAGAAGCTTTTCTGACCGTTCACCCGACCATCTACGCGAAAAACCTGGTAAAGAAAATGAAAGAACACGATGCCAAGGCTTACCTGGTGAATACCGGCTGGAACGGAACCGGCAAACGTATTTCCCTGAAAGAAACACGTGCCATCATAGATGCCATACTGGACGGCAGCATTGATAAAGCTCCTACCAAACACATTCCCGTTATGAATCTGAACGTTCCTACACAATTGCCCAACGTTTCGTCAGATATCCTGGATCCCCGCAACACTTATGAAGATGTTAAGGAATGGGAAAAGAAAGCCATTGCTCTGGCCACCAAATACATCAAGAACTTTGAAAAATATTGCGACAACGAAGCTGCCTGCGAATTGGTACCTTCGGGACCGCAGTTGCCGTAATTTTACGGTCAGGTAAAAAAAGATGTTAAGGTACATACGGATGAGGCTGGCTGCCTCTCCGCACTAGAATTTCAGGATCTTGTGAAAATCAAATTCTTCAGGATTGGGCACGATTTCTTTGGCTGCTTCGTAATCTTCCTCGGTAATGTAATCCATGATGTGCCTCATGTAAAACTGAACTTCTTGTGATTGCATATTCACTATACGGGGCGGGATTTTTCCTGTGATGGGATCCTGAAGGTCCTGTAAAAACAACGGGATGATCTTGCCGTTACCGTCGCGACAGACCATGCAGCCGCTCACACCTTTTATGAAGAGTTCGTATACACCCATTCCCAGCATAGAGCAATATTCCAGGTCAAAGGATTTGGGAGTGATACAGCGAACCTCGTAACCTACTTCCACGGGACGTGTTTTGACTTTTATCCCGAGCTCTTTCATTTTCTTTTCCACCAGGTGATCAATGATGTGGGATTTGGATATTTTACCCAGTTCCGGGTGTCCGTGGTCATCATAGGTAAAGGCGATCCCGGAGCTCTTAACGTCTTCTTCCGAAAGAGACTGGAAAACGCCTTCAGAGATCATGATGCAACCGTAAGGGATATTGCGGATCTGGCGTTTGATCACAGAGGATATTATCAGGTTCACGATCTTGTCTATGGTCATCTGTGTTTTGTAAAACATTTCCGATATGATGATCATAGGAAAATGGCAGGACGATCCTATGCCAAAAGCCAGGTGACCGGCCGAACGTCCCATGGCTGTAACAATAAACCAGTTCTCGCTGGTACGTGCGTCTTCGTAAACAGTCCGTCCCAGGTCGGTGCCTTGTGCCTTTGCGCTCTGATAACCGAAAGTGGGAATGCCTTCGGGCAGGGGCAGGTCGTTGTCTATGGTTTTTGGTACGTGAATGTTGGCAATATTATACTGTTTCTGGACCAGGAACTTGGATATGTGGTTGGCAGTAGAGGCAGTATCATCCCCGCCCACCGTAACCAGAAGCTTCACGTTGTTTTCCTTGAAAAAGTCCAGGTTAAAACGCTCTTCAAAATCTTCATTGGCCGGTTTAAAACGGCTCATGCGAAGGTATGATCCCCCACGGTTAAAGAGCATGTCGGCCTTGTCAAAATTCAAATCTTCCTGACGGCATTTTTCTTTACAGAACAAACCTGTATACCCGCCGTGCAGACCTATAACACGGTATCCTTTAGTAATGAATGTTTTGGTGATGGTGCCCACTACTGTGTTGATCCCGGGGGCCGGGCCGCCACCACAAAGTATGGCTATTGAAGGTTGTTTTTCCATATCTGATGTTTTTTAGAAGCGATAAATTTAAAGAAAAAGCTTTGTTTACGGAAATGATACGACATTAAGTTGCTTAAGCAGGCTCCAGATTTTATGCACGGGGAATCCCATAACGTTGAAATAGCTGCCCTCAATACGGTCAATCCCTATGTATCCTATCCATTCCTGCACGCCGTACGATCCTGCTTTGTCGTAAGGTTCATACCTTTTTATATAATAGTCGATCTCCCAATCGCTCAATGGGGTAAACCATACAAGTGTCTGATCATCGAAACCTGCGGAAATTGCGGGATCTTCGCCGGAACGCAGGTAAACACCTGTAATTACTTTGTGACACCTCCCTGAGAGATCCTGCAGCATCCGGCGGGCGTCTTTTGTCGAGTGGGGTTTTCCCAGCACCGACCAGCGACCGTGCTTTTGAATAGGGATAAAGTGGCCCTGAGCACCTGCAGGAGCGGCAGACTGTTGACCTGTAAAGACAAGGGTATCTGCCGTGATCAGCAATTCATCCGGTCGCAGCGTCCAGGGAAAAGCAAGGGATTTGGACTTTGCCAGCCACAGTGGGATTTCGCAGGGATCCAGGTCCCCGGGAAAATGATCTTCATCCAGTCCGTGAACCGGCTCTACGGTAAACGGCATGTCAGTGCCTTCCAGAAGTTGTTTTCTGCGTGGGGAAGCCGAGCCGAGTATTAATTTGTAGTTTGAGTGCATAGGTTATTCCGAGGGAGCTTTCAGCATATCTTCCGGAACGTTTTCCTTTTCCTTGTACCATTTACCGTGAAGCCTGAGTGTCTGTTCTACCAGGTCCCGTACACAACCCCTTCCACCGGGGAAAGGAGATATATATTGGGATATGTGACGCACCTCGGGCGCAGCATCGGCAGGGCAGAAGGGTAGTCCGCATGCTTTCATGGGCGGTATGTCCGGGATGTCATCTCCGGCATAAGCCACCTCGGCAGGGTCCAGATCGTATTTTTTGCAAAAATCCAGGAACGGGGGGATCTTATCCCTGGCCCCCGAATAAATGTCTTTGACTCCTATGTTTCGGTAACGTTTTTCCACGGAAGGCGACACTCCTCCCGTGATTATGGCCACTGGATACCCGTGTTCCACAGCTATCCTGATGGCATAGGCATCACGTGCATAATGGGTTCTGAAAAGATCGCCATCCGGCATGGACATTACACCTCCGTCTGTAAGTACTCCGTCAACGTCAAAAGCAAACGCTTTGATCTTATGGAGCTGGCTTTTGTAATTACTCATAATGATGCAAAGTTATTATATTTGCATCACAAACATACTGGTATATGCGTATTTTTCGTTTCCCGGGTTTTGCCATGTTTCTTCTGGCAGCTTCTTTTTTTATTGCCTGTGATAATACAGGAACTACAACCACTTTTGCCGGAACGGTGACAGACGCAAAGACTGGAGATCCCATCAAAGGTGTATCGGTCACCGTTATGCCTTTCAGCCTGGGAGAAGAAACGGGTGATGACGGTACGTATACCATAGAACTGCCACGGACTACTGAAAACGTATACCTGGTCTTCAGTATCCCCGGATATGACAGCTGGCAAACGGAATCCATGCCCCTTTCTCCAAAAAGGAAGAATCTGTATACTATTGATGTTTCCCTTGAACCGCGTATAGCTAAAGCCGTGCTTTCCTCAAATACAGTTGATTTTGGGGCCGATGCCGTGTCTGTGGAACGGATTCTGACCAATCCCGGAAGTGACACATTGCGCTGGAATTTCCTGGAACTTTATTTTCCGGAATGGCTAACCGTTGATCCGCTTGAAGGTGTCCTGATCATGGGTGAGTCCCAAACGATCACTTTCCATTGTGACCGTACCGGTTTGCTTATTGGGGAGCAAAGCGCTGAAATACAGCTGGTAGGGGGGCAAAGCCCTCTAACTGTGGAGGTGCTGTTACTTGTTGAAGGTGCCGTGTTGTCCGTCAAGAACACGGATTTTGATTTCGGGGAAGAAGAAGCACAGATGCAGACAACGCTTTCAAATGCGGGTAACATCCCCCTGGAATGGCACCTTGAAGATGAGTTACCGGCATGGCTTTCCTGGGATCCGGGTGTGAGCGGCAGCGTTCCGGCCGGGAAAGAAAGACAGATCACCATTCAGGCCGACCGCTCTGTGCTGGATTACGGAACAACTACCTTTAGCACCAACCTGCTATCCAACGGGGGAGATACTTCTTACATTTTTTCTGTCACAAAAACACAGGACCTTATACAGGTTTCGCCCCAATCGCTTGATTTTGGAACGCAGGATACGGAAAAGACACTGACCGTATCCAGGCTTTCCGGGATCCATGACGTGCCTTTTACCGTTACGTGTGAAGATCCGCTTCTGAGCCTGTCTGTGGAACAGGGAAGCATTACCCGGGAGGTCAACTCGGCAGAGATCCGTATTACACTCGACAGGGAAAACATCCCGGCAGGGGCATCGGAAAGTACGATCACCGTCAATGCGCCGGAACAACAATTCACCATACAGGTTACGTATTCCACTGCAGCGGTGCCGGCGGATGTGACCACAGACGGCTTTGGCCTGGACGCGGCATACAGGTTGCATTTCCGGGGAACTCTGGTGAGCAACGGGGAAGGATCGGTCTTTCAGCACGGACATTGCTGGGGAACCACAGCTGATCCTTCTTTGGAAAACAGCACCTTCTCGGCCCTGGGACCTTGTGAGGAAGGTCGTTCATTTGCCACATATCCCGATCAGCTGCCCCAACCCGGCACCAAATGGTATTACAGGGCATACGCCACCAATGAGTTGGGTACATCATACGGTCAGACGCAAGTGCTTGATTACGTACCGCCGGTCACGGGGACTTCTGTGTTACGGTTTGATGATTTTTTACTGGACAAACTCATTTTCAGGCTCAACAATGTTGGGGGAACTCCTTACACAGAGCATGGATTTATCTGGAACACCAACGGTACAGTTCCCGAATTGGATTCCGATAATGTGATCCGCCTGGGTACCAAGGAAGAAGGAACTTACGTTGTCCATCAAATGGATAATCCCGTCAGGGGTACAAGGTACACCATGCGTGGTTTTGCAGTCAACAATTTCGGCATTTCTTATTCTGATACGGTATCCTTATATGTGGAAATTCTACCGCCTGAAGTTATTACGGGTGAAAATGTCAGTGATGTATCCTATTACGGAGCCGTTCTGGAAGGAAATATTAAAACTAAAGGGTCCCAGGGTATCCTGGACTACGGACATTGCTGGAGCACTTCACCGAACCCTGATATTAGTCATAACCGTACTCAGCTGGGAAAACCGCAATACACCGGAAATTACACATCACAGGCCACCGGATTGCTTATCAACACCAGGTATTATTACCGGTCATACATACAAACTGCCATAGGAGTCTATTATGGTGAGGTATATGAATTTACTACACTTAAAGATGATGCTGTTGTTGTACAGGAAGGCCTTAAAATGTATATCACTACCAACAACATTCCCAAAGCTTACGAATGGACAGGGCATGTACCTGACCTGGTTGTTTCCAATGGGGTAACCTACAATACAGGGAATAAACCATCAGGCACTAAGGCGGCTATCTCTTTCAACGGCAGCAGCGGTTATCTGTTGAGCCGTTATTACAACCCGTTATCGGGAGCTGACAGAGGAACTTTTAATTTTTGGATGCGTTTCCGGAATAAGATGAACAAATCCCTGGTTTATCCATTCTTCGGTTCGATATCCGAAGGCGGATTCTTTGTGGAGATCCGGCACGACGGCACCAACTGGGTACTGACCTTATGCCTGGGCCCCGGTAAAGAAACGTACGTCATTCCGTTGCCTTCCTATGCAGGGATGGATATTACTGATTTCCTGGGAGTCAGCTGGCATATGATGTCCATAGTTTCCAACGGCACGTCCATGACTGTCTACCTGGACGGCATAAATCTCTATACTGGACCCATGGAAATGTCTTTTGGCGTACAGGACGATTTTGTGATCGGGGCCAATGCCCTGAACGGGACTACGCTGAATACGTTCCTGCCGGCCGATATGGCCTGCATGCGTTTTTACGACATGATTTTGACAGATTCGGAAATTGTAGAGATATTTAATGCAGGTCAGTGATCTACCTTCTATAGATCATGTACTGGTTCCAGTCAGTAAATGCTTTTTGGTGCCTTCCATTAACAAGCAATACGTGATTTTCCATTCCGTTTAAAATGAAAATCATCCAACGTTTGTTCCATATGCAAACATCATGGTTAACAGGGTTGGATAATAGCCAGGGAGAAGGGCCTCCAATGAGTGCCAGGTGTGATTTTTTGAGCTTACGTACCGTGTGTTGCATGCGGTAAAACACTTCCATATTTGTCGGTTTAAGCTCGTTTTCTGAAAAGATCATGGGAACATTCAGCTTGCCGCCAGAAAAGTAAGTGGCCAGCTCCAGGGCGGCAGGTAGTGAATTGTGCATGTGGTCGTACAGGAAGATGAGCGGCAGGGGCAGGGCAAAGACCTTCCTGATTCCACCAATACCCGGAAATCCTGTATAGGGGAAAAAAAGAAGATCAGTTCCAGCCTACGCTTCAGGGGTTCCATCACCGAAATGTAAAGGGATATTTGGCATTCCTTTTCCGGACAGGTTGATCTTACCAAAATGTTCCTCGTATTTATTGAGGTTATCCTGGAGAGCGTTGAAGAATCTTTTGGCGTGTTCAGGAGTCATAACAATCCTGTTCTGGACCTTTGCCTTGGCAATGCCGGGCATCATCCGAATGAAATCAAATACGAATTCACTGCTGGAATGCGTTATTATAGCCAGGTTTGAGTAGCATCCCTGGGCAACGTCTTCCGGCAATTCAATATTGATCTCTTTCTTGGGTTTTTGTTCCATAGCCTTATCTTTTATAATGCAAAAGTAGTATTTTTTATATATTTGCGTCTTATTCCCAAAAAGTATATGGAACTACCTGCAATATACGATCCCTCGGTTACAGAAGATAAATGGTACAGCTACTGGCTAAAACACCGTTTTTTCCATTCGGAGCCTGATGAGCGTCCCAAATACAGCGTGGTGATCCCGCCCCCCAATGTTACGGGAGTGCTTCACATGGGGCACATGCTCAATAATACCATCCAGGACGTTCTGGTAAGACGGGCCCGTATGCAGGGTAAAAACACTTGCTGGGTACCGGGTACCGATCATGCTTCCATAGCCACTGAAGCCAAAGTAGTTGCCCTATTAAAAGAAAAAGGGATAGACAAGACCGGCATATCCAGGGAAGAATTTCTGGAGCATGCCTGGGCCTGGAAAGAAAAACACGGCAACATCATATTGGAACAACTGAAAAAACTGGGTGCCTCCTGTGACTGGGACCGTACCAATTTTACCATGAACCCGGATATGAGCCGTGCCGTAACGGACACTTTTGTTCATCTCTACAACCAGGGACTGATCTACCGGGGAGTGCGGATGGTTAACTGGGACCCACAGGGGAAAACTGCAGTAAGTGACGAAGAAGTCATTCACAGGGAAGTCAACGAAAAATTGTATTACCTGCGGTATTTTTTCAGCAACGACGGAAAACGTGGCGACGGATATCTGTCTGTAGCCACCACAAGGCCCGAGACCATTATGGCCGATTTAGCCGTATGCGTCAATCCTCAGGATGAGAGGTATTTAGGACTGATAGGGAGAAAAGTGTTGATCCCTTTGATAGACAAAGAGATACCTGTAATTGCGGATGATTACGTGACCATGGATTTCGGGACCGGCTGTCTGAAGATCACACCGGCTCACGATCCAAACGACTACGAAATAGGATTGCGTCACAAACTGCCTGTTATAGACATCATAGATCCGGACGGTACCCTGAACGATCAGGCACAGATTCTGGTAGGTGAAGACCGTTTTGCAGCACGCAAAAAGATCCGCACCATGCTGCAGGAATCCGGCTGCCTGGAGAAAGAAGAACCGTATGTCACACAGGTGGGCTTTTCCGAACGGACCGATGCCGTTATTGAGCCGAGGCTTTCGCTGCAGTGGTTCTTAAAACTGGAAGTGCCTGCAAAAAAAGCACTGGAGTACGTAGAAGACGGCCGGGTAAAACTGATTCCCGATAAATACCGAAACACATACCGCCACTGGATGGAAACAGCCCGTGACTGGTGCATATCCCGCCAGTTGTGGTGGGGACAACAGATCCCTGCCTGGTACCTCCCGGACGGGGAAGTGGTCGTGGCATCTACTGCGGAAGAAGCCCTGAAACTGGCCATGAAAAAGGATCCTTCCCTAAAGCAGGAAGACCTGCAACAAGACCCCGATGTGGTGGATACCTGGTTCTCTTCCTGGTTGTGGCCCATTTCTGTATTTGATCCCGGGAAGCCCGGTCATCCCCAAAAAACACCCAATGCAGAACTGGCCTATTATTATCCCACTGATGACCTGGTTACGGCTCCCGACATCCTGTTCTTCTGGGTAGCCCGGATGATCATGGCAGGAGAAATTTATTGCCAGGAAAAACCTTTCTCCAATGTCTACCTGACCGGAATGGTACGCGACAAACTGGGAAGAAAAATGTCCAAATCACTGGGAAATTCCCCCGATCCCATAGAATTGATAAACAAATACGGAGCCGACGGTGTCCGTATGGGTTTGATGTTGTGTACTTCTGCCGGAAACGATATTTTATTTGACGAAAGCCAGGTGGAACAGGGACGGAATTTCTGCAACAAGATATGGAATGCTTACAGGCTGGTACGTTCCTGGAAACGGGACAAATCTTTGCCCCTGGAAGAAACTTCCGGACAAGCCATCAAGTGGTTCCGTCAATTGCTGGCTTCCACCCGGGAAGAAATGGAAGACCTTTTTTTAAAATTCCGTTTGTCGGAAGCCCTGATGTTGCTTTACAAACGCTTCTGGGATGACTTTTGTTCCTGGTATCTGGAGATCATAAAACCTGTCGGTACCGGAAAGAAAAAAATTGATGCCGCCACTTACGACACAACATTGGAATTCTTTGATATTCTGTTGCATATGCTGCATCCGTTTATGCCCTTCATCACGGAAGAATTGTGGCAAAACCTTTACGAACGTAATGAAGGGGAAAGTATCATGGTTTCTTCAATACCGGGAACCGGCTCCTACAAACAGGAAGAGCTGGAACAATTTGCCCGATTGCAGGAACTGATCGTTTCAATAAGGGGTTTGCGTCAAAAGAAGCAAATACCCGGAAAAACCGCCCTGAAACTTTATATTAAAGGTAAATTTCCCGAAAACCTTTATGGGATTGTCAAACGTATGGGAGGCCTGGAAGAAGTTGTTCCTGTTAAGGATACTCCCCGCGAAGGCAATTTGTATGCGTTCCTGATAGGGACGACTGAATTTTTCATTCCCCTGGGAGAACTTCTGGATACGAAAGAAGAACGTTCCAAACTCCAGGGGGAACTGGAGTACTACCGTAATTTCCTGGCTACTGTTGAAAAGAAACTCAAAAATCCCAATTTCGTTCAACGAGCCCCGGAACAGGTAGTAGTTACCGAACAGAAAAAACGTTCGGATGCCCTGGCAAAGATTGCCGCTCTTGAGCAGCAATTATCATCATTAAAATGAAATACAGACATCTGATCCTGACATTGATCTCTTTCACATTGGTTGCTCAATGTGTGAAAGTCAGTGAACTGGATGACAATGCCGACATTTCTTCCTGCGGAATCACCGCAGTATCTCCTCAGGCAGTGGTTTTTGACTCACCTGTATTAGAGGGGAACCGGATCATTCTCCCCATGGATTACGGAAAATACGAATTCCCGGTAACCGTGGCCCTGGATATCAAAACAGCCCAGAAGATAGATAAGATCCTGGGCATGGACGAAAGCAATACGCTCGTATTTGAAAATGAAGGAACAATCCGGAAAATACACCTTATAGCCCTGAGCGGCGTTGTACGCACTTATGAGATCCGTATTGAAGTGGCTCCACGCAACGACCTGGCTTCCGTATCGGCTGCCACATTGCTGGAATTTACGCCGGATAACTTTTTGCTTGCCCGTGAAGTAATGATAGATTTGGTTGAAAACCATGTGGTAATTTATGCTCTTACGGGACAGACATTACCTATAAACATATCTCTCCAGATGGAACTCAGCCCGGGAGCGCACCTGGACGATCAGCAGGCAGTTCAGAGCTTTACCATAAATGCTTACGATACCGCGATCCCGTTTACCGTTACTGCTGAAAGCGGAAAAAAAGAAACATGGTCCGTAGTTTTAACCGGTATCACACCTGTCGAAGATCTTTCGCAGACTCAGCCCGATGTTTGGGAGCGGATGGCACCCGCGGGACCTTACACGGTTTCTTTCAAAAATGAAGGCCCTGTGACGGAAAGTGTACGGGCCCATGCTTCCGCAGGGAAAATGATCGTATGTGTACGTGAACAGGGAACGGCTTTCCCCTGGAACGTGTCCCTGAATTATGGCCTGCAACCCTACATCTTGCCTGTAGAGATAGCTCCTGGAGATGTTTTCACTGTTTCGGGATGGGAAGAAACACACACGTTCTATCTTTTGGATGTATTGTCTTTGCAGGCCCGTGCCTGGGACCTGATCTGGGAAAGGTGGCTGAACCCGGAAAACAAGGTGATCTCGTTTGCTGTTCTGGAATACAACTCGGCACAAAACCAGATGGAACCGGGCGATCCCGTGATAGATACCCTGACTTCATCTGTAAGTGTTCCCCTGATATCCGGGAATGATTTTCCGTTGCAGATCACTTCATATATTATGACGGTTTCCGACAGTGCTAAATACCAAATGCCGGAACAAATATTTTTTGAAACCTACAAAAGTGAAATCCCTTTTACCGTAACCTCCCAGTCGGGCAATGAAAAACAATGGATGCTTAAACTGGATCCCTGGTTCAGTACAGGAACTGATATATTGTCTTTTACAGCGGAAAGTTACCACTCGGAACAAAACATGGTGCAGCTGGAATCCACCCGGGCTGCTATAGATTCGGATAATAAAACCCTCACGCTGGTGCTTAAGGCCGGGTATGACTTTCCCCTTGTCATTGACAATTTTGACCTGGAAATCTCTGAAAACGCCGTATTGCAGGAAGATTATTCGCAAGGTATCGTGTTCCATACGATCGATCAGGCTATCCCCTTGACAGTAGTGGCTGAAAGCGGAGATACCATGCAATGGACACTGCTGTTGGCCGATGAACGTACGGAGAACCTGGAAGCTCTTGTGCTGGATTATCGCATAGCAGGTTACCGGGGAACTACGGAAACAAACAACAACATAGTCATGGAAGAGTGGGGAGTAGTGGATACCCTGAACAGGACCGTGACGTTGATCATCAACGACTGGTCCTCAAAAATGCCGGTAACCGTTAACGGGGTCATGAACATTTCCAAAAACGCCACCCTGGAAGGCACAATGGTTAATGCCTGTGATCACCAGGTTGTCTTCCATTCCGTGGGTGATATGTTTGAATTTTCGGTTACTTCTGAAAGCCGCACAAATACTACCGTCTGGACCCTGATGCTGGAAGATCGTTCTCCCGCCAGGAGTTCAGAAGCGGAAGTGACCGGATTTTTCACCGGAAATCCTTCATCGGGTTTTGAATTCGACAAAAAATATTTGGAATCCTCTATCAGCACCATCACGCTGTTGGTAAGCACAAGGCCAGCTCCGGATGCGTTGCTGGCCATTAAACCACAGATCACTGTTTCCCAGGGAGCCAGGCTTCAGGGGATCACCTCGGGAGCCCTGCTTGCCTTATCCTTTGCTGAGCCTTATGTTTTCCGTGTCATGGCCAGGGACGAAACCGTCAGGGAATGGCAGGTAAAGCTTATATATGCCCCGCAGGTGTACAACAGCGGTTATGAAGAATGGGGTACTGTAGACGGTATCCAGAATATTCTGCCATCCAACGGAAACGGATGGACTACCGGCAACAATACCCAGGTTATTGGGACAACAAGAGAACCCGGAAAAGACAGTCCTTATGCTGCCCAGATGCTAACCCAACTCAGAACGGTCAAATTACTGAATCTCAAGGTGACCAGCCTTGCAGCCGGAGCCGTCATGTTGGGCGAATTCAATTTTAGTATAGATGTGGAGGCCGTAATGAATCCCACCAGTATGTCCGATTTCGGGATCCCGTTTACGGCAGATTCAAATCCCGTAGGTTTTGAAATTGATTACAATTACCAATCCGGGGGCCAACGGGTATACACCAAAGCTTATAAGAAATATATTGTTGGTATTCCAACTCCCGCTTTCAAAGATCCGGTAAATGTATCCGGACCGGATAAAGGAGTTATCGCTACCGAATTACACTATAATGATGGAAGCGCCTGGGAATACGACCTGAAAAACCGTCCTACCCTGATAGCCGAAAGCGAGATCCTGACGGAAGGAACCGCCGGGTGGACCCGTGCCCGCATGGTTTTTAATAAGGTTCCCGGAAAAGAGAACCTGAAAATGACACACCTGGTAGTGCGTATATCTTCTTCCTATAAGGGAGATGAATTCATGGGAGCCGACGGGAGCAAGCTGATCGTGGACAATTTTAAACTGATCTATTACCTTCCCGGCGATACGGCTACAATATTGGAATAATTATGATGGAATATACTTCAAAAATTACAGTCAGATATTACGAAACAGACCAAATGGGAGTAGTGCATCACTCAAACTACATCCGTTATTTCGAAACAGCACGTGAAGAAATGATGGAACATTACGGCGTTCCATATACCGAAACCGAATCGCGCGGAATCATTATGCCGGTGCATGCCGTTCACTGCGATTACATACATCCTGCACGTTACGGGGAAGTGTTGTCCGTTGAAACGCGTCTGGAAGAAATGCCCCGTTCACGCATTACGTTCCGTTACAACATCTTAAATCCGGACAACGTGCTGCTGGCCAAGGGCTATGTAACACTCGCTTTTGTGGATGTTTCCCGGGGTAAACCGGTAAGGGCTCCCCGTTTTTTAACGGAAGTATTGGAAAAATACATAAATTTGTAAAACAAGACTAAAGGGATATGAATAAATTATTGTTGTTTGGCACTCTGGGTGCCACCGAAATCATCATCATTGCTCTGATCGTTCTGCTTCTGTTCGGAGGCCGCAAGATCCCCGAATTGATGAAAGGCATAGGTAAAGGCGTAAAAAGTTTTAAAGAAGGTGTAAAGGGCATTGAAGACGACCTGAAAGAAGAAGATGATGAGATTAAGAAAGAGCTGAAGTAGCAGAGGTGGCCGATTCTTCCCGGGATAAGATTGAGATGACCTTTTGGGAACATCTGGATGAGTTCCGCAAGGTATTGTTTCGCTCTGCAATTGCCCTGATTTTATTAATGGTAATTGTCTTTGTGAATAAAAACTTTGTGTTTGAGACTGTCATTTTTGCTCCCAGAACATCCGATTTTATTCTTTACAGGTGGATTGGATCCCTGGCCGCATGGACCGGGTTTTCATCATTTACACCGGAACCTTTTGAACTTCAATTACAAAACATAGAGCTTTCCGCTCAGTTCTTTACCCATATAAGTGTTTCTTTCAGTATAGCCTTTGTGTTGGCTACTCCTTTTTTATTATACCAGCTTTGGCTTTTTGTTAAGCCCGCTCTTTATCCAAACGAGAAAAAATCCGTAGTGGGAGCCTTTGCCTGGTGTTCCCTGCTTTTCTTTCTGGGTGTGGTAGTCGGGTATCTTTTTGTTTTTCCCCTGACCATTAATTTCCTTGGCAGTTACCAGGTAAGCGACTTGGTGGAAAACCAGATCACCCTGCAATCCTATGTACACATGTTTACCTGGCTGGTGATCATAATGGGAATTGTGTTTGAAATGCCTGTTTTGTTGCGTGTTTTATCCCGAATGGGTATCATATCCAAGGAATTGTTGAAAAAATACAGGAAATATGCGGCCGTTATTCTGTTGGTTCTGGCCGCCATCATAACACCAAGCGGGGATGCATTCACATTGTTCGTCGTAGCATTGCCCTTGTATCTTCTCTACGAAATAAGTATACTTGTATGTTACAGTAAGTCGGCAGAAGAAGATGAAACCTCCAAAGCGTAAATCCTTTTTTCTGATCACAGGCGCGATCGTTCTTTTGTGCCTGATCCTGCTTATAATGCCTTTTTTCTGGAAACAGCCCGTTTTTTGGCTGTTGAAAAGCGATTGGATGAACGGTTACGGCAAAGCCCGGCTCATCGCTTTTTACAACCCGGCTCCTGCTGATATCCTACGCGAACACGTTGATCAGTACAACGGAGGATTCAAACCAGGTGATTTTCGGGCAGGCCTCGTATATGTACCGGGAAAAGGATACAACTACAAAGATTCACTGGGACTGCTTCTGACTCGTGATTTTTACCTTCTGGCAGAACCTTTCAGCAAAGGGCTTGCCCGTGTAAAAACGGGATCGGGTTACGGAATGCTGAATCCCAAAGGAAAATGGGTTATTCTTCCGGAATACGATACCGTAATAACTCAGGAAAAAGTACTCATAGTAAAACGTGACAACAGGTACGGAATAACAAGCCGCAAAGGTCGTTTCCTTATTCCTTTGCAGGAAGAAAAGATCTCAAACACCTATTACTCACAGGCATTGCCTTTCATGTTGAGATACGGTACGAACGGGTCTTTTTCCGTTATCCATCCAAAAGGGACACGATCAGAGGCAGCCCTATACGACAGTCTTTATTTCCGGGACAACACCCTGTTCGCGGGCAGAAAGGATCTTTGGGGTGTTCTGGACAATACCGGATCGGAGATCATACCCGTTATTTATGATAGTCTGTTTGTCTATAAGCCGGAATTATTCACAGTGATCCGTAATGGACAGCAGGGATTTCACTTTCCCGGCGAAACCCAACCGCTTATCCCTGCAAAATATGAAAAAGTGGATGTCTGCACCCCGGATACTTACAGGGTCTACCTGGACAATCATTACGGACTGCTGGACCGGGAAGCGGCAACACTTATAGAGCCGGTATACGATACGATATATGCTCATCACGGAGATGAATGGATCGTTACGGGGAATCACAACCGTTATGCCTTACGCAATACAAATGACCTGTCGTATCCCTCGGAATTTTTTGAAATGGTAGGTCCATGCAGGGAAGGTATGACTGTCGTTCGTAATGAAGACGGGTACGGTGTTGTGTCTGAAGACGGAACCGTTACGGTAATCCCGCAATACGATTCCATAAGCCACTACAGCAGCGGCCTGGCGGTAATTTATGATAACAGTCAATACGGAGTCATTGACAAAACAGGAACCTTTACCATCCCGTTTTCCCTGAAACTGGTGGAACTGTATGATTTTCACGACGGCATTGCACTGGCTGCACAATTGAACCTGATGACATCACGCATCAGGAAACAATATGGATTTATTGACAAAGACGGCAACACCGTAGTTCCTTTCATCTATGAAGACGGACATAAAGTCTTTTCCAACGGGCTGGCAGGAATGCGCCTGAACGGTGCCTGGGGTTTTATCAACATAAAAGGGGAAAATGTCATTCCTTTCCTGTACGATACCGTTACACGGTTTTCAAACGGCAGGTCACAGGCAGTTTACCACGGATTGATACATACTATTGATACACAGGGGAGAACAGTAGAATGATATCTCTTTCCAATATAACCGTATCGTTTGCACATCTGGATCTGATGACGGATGTGTCTTTTGTGTTGAATCGCCGGGACAGGGTGGCTTTGGTAGGAAAAAACGGGGCCGGGAAATCCACTTTATTAAAGATCATGGCCGGGATCCAGGAACCCACCGCAGGTACGGTAGTACGTTCAGGGGACCTGAAGATCGGTTACCTGCCCCAGCAAATGGCACATGCCCGGGACAAATCGGTGCTGGAGGAAGCCCTGACTGTATTTGCGGCTGTTGAGAAACTTCGCCGGGAAACGGAAAGGATCACAAAAGAGCTTTCCCTGAGGGAAGATTACGATTCCGATGCGTACAAAAAATTGATGGTAGACCTGACCGAGGCTACCGACCGCTTGCATATCCTGTCTTCTGACAATCCCCGCGGGAATGCCGAGAAAACGCTTGTAGGCCTGGGTTTTAAACCCGCTGAACTGGACCGGCCCACCCACACCTTTTCCGAAGGATGGAACATGCGCATTGAGCTGGCAAAATTGCTGCTGTCCCGTCCCGATGTGCTGTTGCTGGACGAACCCACCAATCATCTGGACATTGAAAGCCTCCGGTGGCTGGAACAATACCTGGAATCGTTCCCCGGATCTCTGCTTGTTATTTCGCACGACCGGACCTTTCTGGATAACGTCACCAAAAGGACCATTGAGATATCACTGGGTAAAATATACGATTACAAAGCGCCTTATTCCCAATATCTTGAACTGCGTCAAGAACGTCTGGAACAGCAAACAGCAGCCTGGGAAAACCAGCAACGCACCATAGAAAAGACAGAAGATTTTATTGCACGTTTCCGTTACAAACCCACTAAATCCAACCAGGTACAAAGCCGTATCAAACAGTTGGAAAAGATGGAACGCATAGAAATTGAGCCCATAGATAATGCACAAATCCGGATCTCATTTCCCAAAGTTCCACGAAGCGGAAAAATTGTATTCAAATGCCATAACGTGGCAGCGGGTTACGATAAAGGTCCTATCTTTATGGGAGCAGAGATACTAGTGGAACGCGGGGAAAAAGTGGCGTTTGTGGGCAGGAACGGGGAAGGAAAGACAACCATGATGAAACTGCTGACCGGGCAGAAAACGGCTATGGAAGGCAAATTTGAAACAGGTTACAATGTACTGTTGGGCTACTATGCACAAAACCAGGACGAATTGCTGGATAATACCCTGACTGTATACCAGACATTGGATGAAATTGCCGTAGGTGATGTGCGTACCAGGTTGCGGGATATTCTGGCTTCGTTTCTGTTCAGGGGAGAAGAGGTAGATAAGAAAGCAGGTGTGTTGAGCGGTGGTGAACGGTCCCGCCTGGCCATGGCCAAACTGATGCTCCAGCCCTACAACGTTCTGGCCCTTGACGAACCTACCAACCACATGGATATCCGATCCCGGGAAGTGATGAAAGAAGCCTTGCGGCAATACAGCGGGACGCTGGTGGTCGTTTCCCATGACAGGACTTTTCTGGACGGACTGGTAAACAAGATCTACGAATTCCGGGACGGGAAGGTAAAAGAACATTTGGGAGGGATCATGGATTTCATGGCAAGAAGAAAACTGGAAACCCTCCGGGAACTGGAAGAAAATACGGCAGCAGAAAACAATAGCCGGGCAGGACAGGAAAATAAGGAAAAAGATGCCCAAACACTTTACCGGTTGAAAAAAGAGCGTAATAAAGTATTGCGCAGGTTGCAACAGAATGTGACGCGATGGGAAAACCGGATAGAACAACACGAAAAGGGTCTGGCCATAATGGATGAAAAATTATTATCTCCCCCGGCCGAAGGGTTCAGTACGGCTTTTTACCAGTTGTACGACAAAGAAAAGAGGGCGCTTGATGAAGCTATGACAGCTTGGGAACAAGCTCATAATGAATTAGATACATTTATTAAAACAGAAGTGGATGCCTGAAAATCGCATTTACGGGATACATCCTGTCCGGGAAGCCCTGACAGGAAACAAAAAACTGGAAAGAATACTTATCCGTAAGGGGATAGACAGTCCGGCCGCAGCTGAGATCACGGAGCTGGCAAGAATGCAAAGCATTCCGGTCCAGTATGTACCGCAGGAAAAACTCAACCACATGACGGGAAACAGAACCCATCAGGGCGTAGTGGCCGTTTTGGCGCAGCTGGATTACGTCTCGCTGGAAGAAGCTGTGCAAGCAGCCTCGGCAAAAAGCAATTATCCAACGGTACTGCTCCTGGACGGTGTCAGCGATGTGCGCAATTTCGGAGCGATAGCACGCACTTGCGAATGTGCCGGGGTAGGGGCCCTGATCCTGCCGGCCAAAGGTGGTGCTGCAGTCAACCAGGATGCCATCAAAACTTCGGCAGGGGCTTTGCTGCGCATTCCCACCTGCAAGGTGCCCAACCTGAAAACGGCTATATATTATCTGAAAGAATCCGGTTATACCATTACAGGTACGGTAGCCGATGCAGAACGCACCATGTACCAGGCGGATTTCTGCCGCCCGGCGGCAATAATTATGGGGGCCGAGGGAAAGGGAATTTCGGACGGTGTGATGCAATTGTGTGACCAGCTGGTTTCCATTCCGCAATTGGGAGAGATTGGGTCCCTGAACGTATCTGCGGCTACGACCGTTGTATTGTATGAAGCCGTAAGGCAACGTATAAATAAGTGAGATGATGCTTTTCCGGAATAATGCCTTAAAACGTTTGGCCGGGGAAACCGCTGTTTACGGGATGAGTACCATCCTGGCCAGGGTTTTGAACTTTTTGCTGGTTCCCCTGTATACCCGCGTGCTTACCGATCAGGCGGCTTACGGGGTGGTTGCCGAGTTTATGGCTTACATCGCCGTGTTGCAGGTGCTACTGGTCATGGGCCTGGAAACCGGATGTTTCCGGTACGCATCGCTGGCGGGGCAGAAGAACGACAGGGAGGGGGCATCGCGTGTTTTTTCTACTTCGCTGACTACGGTAACCCTTGTGGCCGGTCTGTTTTTTGCTGCAGTTGTTCTGTGGAGGCAGCCCATTGCTGGAGCGTTGGGGTACGGCAACAACCCGCAATGCATCTTGTACGTTGCCGGGATCCTTCTACTGGACAGCATAACGGCCATTTTATTCGCCCGTCTGCGTTACGAACACAAAGCCCTGAAGTTTGCCGTCTTTAAAACCATAAAGATCTGTTGCGAACTGGGATTCAATTTGCTCTTTTTCCTGTGGGCTTCTGGATTTATGCAGGCAAACCCGGGTTCGTTCCTGGAACGTTTTATCCCCTCAGTTCCGGATTACAATTACGTGCTGTTTGCCATATTCCTTTCCTGCATAGTAGCCCTGTTGCTCTTTATTCCCGATCTGATCAGAAAAAATGCTTTTCTGTTTGACCGGAAACTCTGGTCCCGCCTGATGATCTATTCACTGCCTTTGATGATCGCGGGATTGCCGGGGATCCTGAACGATTTCAGCGATCGGTTGCTGTTCCGGTTCCTGATACCCGAAGATGTTTCCTGGAGGGCCCAAATGGGGATATACCAGGCCGGGATCAAGCTGGCCGTTCTGATCAATTTGTTTATTCAAATGTTCCGTTACGCGGCCGAACCCTTCTTTTTCGGACAGTCGGAGGACAAGAATGCCCCGGGGACTTACTCCCGTGTCCTGGATTATTTTACGGGGTTTACAATGCTTGTCTACCTGGGGATACTGCTCTATATAGATCTTTTTGGACTGATCCTGGGTGAAAATTACCGGGAAGGAATTGTAGTGGTGCCTGTCATGGCATTGGCTTACGTTATGCTGGGTATCTATTTCAATATAAGCATCTGGTTTAAATTGTCCGGGAAAACCGGTTATGCCGTGCTGATCACATCGGCCGGCCTGGCCGTGACATTATTGGTTAACTTGCTGTTCTTACCCCGTTACGGGTATATTGCCGCTGCCTGGGGTCATCTGGCCAGCTACCTGACAATGACCGTTATATGTGCTCTTATGGGGCGCAAACGCTATCCCATACCTTACAACTGGCCAAGGAACGGTTTTTATATTGCTGCAGGAGTAGGACTGTATTTATTCTCACAATTGTTCAGCCGGATGGACCTGTTGCCCAAGCTGGTGATAAATACCGGAATTCTTTTGGTATACCTGGCTACCTGGGCAGGGGTGGAAGGTTTCTACGGAAAGTTGCGCAAACTATGGCGGCGGCAATAGCTACGTTCAGGGATTCCGACCCTTCCCGGTAAGCGGGAATAAACAAACGTGTCTGAATGTATTCCGGCAACCCGGGGCTGACACCCCTGGATTCGTTTCCCATAACGACAATCCCGTCTGAAGGCAGGGAAAGTGTGTTGATATCCATGCCTCCCTGCAGAACGGTTCCCAATACAGGGAGCTGTGTTTCTTTCAGGAGGGTTTCAAGAGACGTATAATAAACCGGGACCCTCAGGATAGCACCCATAGTGGATTGAACCGTCTTGGGATTGTAAAGTTCCACACAGTCCGGGGAAGCATAGACGGCAGCAATGTTAAACCAGTCGGCCAGTCGCAGTATGGTCCCGAAATTCCCGGGATCCTGCACCCCGTCAAGTGCCAGGTAAAGATCCCCTTTTTGCGGAACAGCCGGCTTGATGTCCGGAATGCCAACCACGGCCAGTGCTCCGGAGGGGGTGGATTGAGCCGAGATGCGTTCCATTTCCGAGGCAGATACATATTCCGCGATCGGAGCTTTCCGGGCATCCAAAACACCTTCCTGCAGGAACAGTCTTTTGATGACGAACGGTCCGGGCGCTGCCAGCAACTCGGCAATCATTTTTTTCCCTTCTATTATAAATTCCTTCCTTTCCTGGCGGAATTTTTTCTGATTCAGGGCTTTAATGTATTTTATTTCGGCTTTGCTCAACATGGTATCAATACCCCAGTACCTTTAACATAGATTTATAGGTCTGCTCCTTGGAAAACAATTTGGTGTAGTATTCCCCGTCTTCTTCACCTATGATGACCATTTTTGGGGCAGGCATCAGGCAATGCTGCACGCCTCCGAAGCCGGATATGGATTCCTGGTAAGCTCCCGTATTGAAGAATCCAATATAAAGCGGTTCCCCGTTTTCATTTTTGGGAAGGAAGACGGCATTGGCATGCGCTTCTGCATTGTAGTAGTCCTGCGAATCACAGGTCAGACCTCCCAGGAAAACACGTTGATAGGGTTCGTCCCATTTGTTGATGGGAAGCAGTATGAAACGCCGTTTGATACCCCAGGTGTCCGGTAAAGTAGTCATAAAGGAAGAATCGATCATATACCACCTTTCCCGGTCGTTCTGTTGTTTGTCTCCCAGAACCTGGTAAATATTTGCCCCGCTTTCGCCTACCGTGAACGATCCGAATTCTGTAAATATGTCGGGTTCTTTTACATTACGGCTGGCACATATACTTTTGATCTGGGCAATTATCTCTTCTGTCATGTACTCATAATCGTAATCAAAAGAAAGAGAATTTCTTACCGGGAACCCTCCGCCAAGGTTCAGGGAGTCCAGGTCTTCGCAGAAATTCTTTAGGTCGCAATATACGTTCACGCACTTGGCCAGTTCGTTCCAGTAATAGGCATTGTCCTGGATCCCCGTATTGATGAAAAAATGGAGCATTTTGAGCTTGAACTTGGGGTTGCGTTTGATGTATTTGTGGTAAAAGGGGACTATGTCACTGTAACGGATCCCCAGCCGGCTGGTGTAAAATTCAAATTTGGGTTCTTCTTCCGCTGCTATGCGAATACCTATTTTACATTCATCATTTACCGTTTTGTCCAGGGCTTCTATTTCAGGCATATTGTCCAGTATGGAAATGGTGTTTTTCCAGCCCGAATTCATAAGATTGGCAATGTTTTCGACATATTGCTGTTTCTTATACCCGTTGCAGATCACGTACAAGTCCTTGTCCACGATCTTTTGTTCGTAAAGCGACTCTATCAGGTTAATGTCAAAAGCCGAAGATGTTTCAATATGTATGTCGTTTTTTAACGCTTCTTCCAGTACAAATGAAAAATGGGATGATTTTGTACAGTAACAGTAATGGTATTCCGCATCGTAATCGACCTTGGCCATGGCTACGTTGAACAACCTTTTTGCTTTTTGTATCTGTTTACTTATCTGGGGCAGGTAATAAAACTTTAAAGGAGTTCCGTATTGCTGGATCAGATTCATTACGGGTATATCATGGAACAAAAGTTCCCCGTCTTCAACCCGAAATTCTTCCTGCGGAAAATCAAAACTTTGCTGGATCAGATCAATGTACTTATTCTTCATCTTTGTAATGTAAGTGAGTTACTTTTACTAAAATTATCCAATGTAAACCAATCGGATTGCAAATATAAAGGAATATTTACATGTAGTATAGTATTTGTCCTTTTTTTCTACTTTTGTATTATGCGCAAAAGCCGGGGATTTCTCTTCATATCAGCCTTCACTTTATTGCTGAATTTTATGTTATCTGGTTGTTCAGCAACACGTTACGTTCCTGATGGAGAATACCTTTTAAAAAAGAATAAGGTTGAAGTTGTTCCAAAAAAGATCGTACCGGTATCTGCCCTGACTCCGTATATCCGGCAAAAGCCCAATACCAGCATTGTTTTTGGATGGAAAGCATTCCTTAATATTTACAGCCTGAGCCCGGACAAAGACAACGGATGGAGCCGGTTTCTGCGCAGACTGGGAGAACCTCCCGTTATCTTTGATCCGTTGCTGATAGATCTGAGCAAGCGGAATATGAACAATTACCTGACATCGCTGGGGTATTATTTCAACACCCTTACAGATTCTGTCACGTACCATAACCAAAAAGCCACCGTTCATTATACCGTCATACCCGGCAGGACTTACACGGTGGATTCCATTGCCCTGAGCCGGGCTGACACCAACCTGGCACGGTTGTATGACAGTCAACTGGACGGGTCACTGCTTCAGACAGGAGACAGACTGTCTTCGTTGACGCTGGAAAAGGAAGCTGCCCGCATAACCACTGTGATGCGTAACAACGGCTATTACAATTTTAACAGGAGCCTGGTGTCGTTCAGGGCAGATACGCTGGAACGGGACGGGACGGCAGCCCTGGAAGTAGTCTTACCTGCAGACACCTCCCAAAAACCTTACCGCATAAGAGAGATCAATGTGTACCCCGGTTATGATCCCATGCAGGCTGTTATGGACTCTTCCTATTTTTTGCATATGGATACCCTCAATTACAGGGATATGGTGTTTCATTTAAAGGGCAAACCCACTATCCGTCCGCGGGTGATCAGAAACATGAGTTACATACGACCGGGAGAACTGTACGACGAATCAAAAGTCAAAACGACCTATGACCGTTTTTCCTATATCAGTCTTTTTAACGGAGTTACGTTGCTTTTTGATGAAGTCCCGGGGTCACGGCAACTGGATACTGCTCTGGTAGATTGTACCATACGCCTGAGCCCCGGAAATTCTCAGGGGTACAAGCTGAACCTGGAAGCGTCCAGCAACTCGAACGGCCTGATAGGGATCTCTCCGGCTTTGTCCTATTACCACAAAAACATATTCAGGGGAGGGGAGTGGCTGACGTTGGGATTTATGGGAAATTTCCAGTTTAAGCTGAAAGATCCCACCCGTGCCACCGAATTGGGCGCCTCTTTGTCCCTTTCTTTTCCCAAAATGCTTTTCCCCATAAGCCAGCGGATTTTCCGCGGACGTGTTCCCCGCACGGATGTCTCGGCAAGTTACAATTTCCAATCGCGTCCGGAATATACGCGGAATATCGTTTCCACCACATTCGGTTATATCTGGAGTATGGGTGACAGATTTCACTACACGGTGAATCCGCTGCGGCTGAAACTGGTAAAACTCTACAATATGAGTCCCGGTTTTTTGGTTTCCCTGAACGATCCTTTTTTAATAGATACGTACAGGGACCACTTTGACCTGGGATTTTCTTCCATTTTTTATTACACCAGCGATAACGTTACTGTTCACCGCGACAGCTGGCATTATGTAAGGGTAGGGCTTGAATCGGCCGGAAACCTGCTGAGTGCCTTCAATCCCCTGATGCGGACCGATACCACCGGAAGTCATACGATAGGAGGGATCGCTTATTCCCGGTACATTAAGGCCGAACTGAACACGGGATATACATTTATCCGCAATGCGCATCAGCTGGCGGGACGTTTTTATGCCGGAATAGGTGTGCCCTACGGAAACGCTTCCACACTTCCCCTGGAGCAAATGTTCTTTGCCGGTGGTGCCAACAGCCTGCGCGGCTGGCAGGCTAGAACGGTAGGTCCCGGGTCCATGCCGGTAGATTCCACGTTTACCATTCCCAACCAGGCCGGGGACATCCGGCTGGAAGTCAACCTGGAGTATCGGTTCCCTCTCTTTTGGAAGCTGGAAAGTGCGATCTTTGCCGATGCCGGGAATATCTGGACATTGCCCCGTGAAGAAGCAGCGGAAGCGGGCGTTTTCCGGTTCAATAACTTTTACAAAAGCATAGCCATGGATGCAGGCCTGGGGGTCCGTGTTAACTTGGATTTTGTCATCCTGCGCCTGGACATGGGCATGATAGTAAGAGATCCGGTGAAACAGGCATGGGTACCCGTTTCCCAATGGCTCAGGCGGGATAATTATACGATCCAGTTTGGTGTGGGATACCCGTTCTAGAGTTTCATCCCTTCCCGGTAAACCCGGAAAAGCTCTATGGCCTGGTACTCGGCCATCCCCAGTTTATCGTATAGAACGGCGGTATTGTGGTTGCGTTCCTCGGCCCTTTTCCAGAATTCGCGCGGGTCGTTCCCGGGGAACATGGCCGGATCTTTCTGGCTCTGGTGACGGAAAATGGCATTTCGTTTAATAACCACTTCCTCCGGACTTAAGGGAACGGCCATATCTACATCGGCTACGTCCCATTCCTGCCAGGCACCCCGGTACAGCCACAAACGGCAGTCTTTCATCCAGGGCCTGTCTCTGAGCTCTTCCATAGCTGCCAGAATAGCCATATAGCAAACACGGTGCGTCCCGTGCGGGTCGCTCAGGTCACCGGCAGCAAAGATCTGGTGGGGTTTGATACTTTCCAAAAGATCGCAAATGATCTGTATATCTTCCCGGGACAATGCTTTTTTCTTGACACCTCCGGTTTCGTAGAAGGGCATTTCCAGGAAATGGACGTGCTCGGGTTCTATTCCCAGGTAATCACAGGCAGATTTGGCTTCTCCCCGGCGGATCATGGTCTTTACCTGGCGAATGGCCAGTGTATCCGGTTCCCCGGGTTTTTTGTTGGCCATATCCTTGCGGGCCTGTTTGAAGATGGCTTTTGTTTTTTCCTCATCCAGCCCGTATACAGGGGATATTTCGTGCAGAAAATCCAGGAAACGGGTGACTTCGTGATCAAATACGGCAATATTGCCTGAGGTATGATACGCTATATGTAATATGTGTCCCTGCTCAGATAACCTTGCCACGGTTCCTCCCATGGAGATCGCATCGTCATCGGGGTGTGGACTGAATACGATCACACGTTTGGGATAGGGCAGAGCTCTTTCCGGACGGGTAGAATCGTCGGCATTGGGTTTTCCCCCGGGCCACCCGGTAATGGAATGCTGTAAGAAATTGAATGTATCAATGTTGATCTTACTGAAAGGTCCGCGTTCGGTGATCAGGTCACTCATCCCGTTATCGTTGTAATCTCGCGCAGTAAGTTTCAAAATGGGCTTGTCCAGGTGACGGCACAGCCAGAATACGGCTTTCCGTGTTAGTTCTTCCGTCCAAATGCAGGGTCCTGTAAGCCAGGGTGTTGCCACACGGGTTAATTCAGCCGATGCGGCCTGGTCTATGATCACTTCTGTCTGGGCATGGTTTTGCAGGTAACTGGACGGATTTGTCTCGTCCACTTTGCCTTCCACCATTTTCTTAACGGCTTTGGCTTCTCCTTCTCCCCAGGCCAGGTAATAAATGGACCGGCTCTCCAGTATGGTTTGGATGCCCATGGTAAGAGAATAATTGGGAACGTAATCCACTCCAAAAAATTCACTGGCAGCCGATATACGGGTATTGGTATTGAGTGTGATCAAACGGGTCCGGGAACTGTAATGGGAACCGGGTTCGTTTGTGCCCATACCCGCAGTGATCAATACGTCTATGCCTCCGTAAGAGGCTATCTTGTTTTCAAAATCTGTACAATGACGGGCAACCTGGGACCGGGGAACGTTTCCGTCCAGGTAATGTACCTGGGTAGGGGGGATGTCCAGTAAGTCAAAAACGTATTCTTTCAGAAAACGGTAGTGAGATTGTATTTCGTCCTTATGCAGCGGGTAATATTCATTGATGCCGAATACCACCACATTCTTGAAACTTCTCCCGTTTTCGTATGCCTTGGCAAAAAGTTCGAAGACGGGGATCATGGCAGGCCGGGAAGATAACCCCAGCACCAGTTTTTTCCCCTGTGATTCTTTTTGTGTGAGTAACGTAAGGATGTTTTCCACCAGGTAACCGGATGCTTCCAACTGGTCATTATAAATAAAAACAGGTAAGTTTTCGTACCTTCTGCTAAAATCGTAGTTCACTGCCATATTTATTCCTGAATATCTTGTTTTGTGATTATGTAAGTTTGCCGGAAAGCAATTATTTTACGGACCAGAACCTCCATTTGGTTCAGGGGTAGCATGTTGCTTCCGTCGGACAGTGCTTCCGCCGGATTGGGATGCGTCTCTATGAACAAACCGTCGGCACCGGATGCAACCCCGGCAGCTGCCAGCGTTGAGATCATTTGCGGATCTCCGCCCGATATGCCTCTTGTCTGGTTGGGCTTCTGCAGGGAGTGGGTAACATCCAGTATCACAGGCACATGCAGTTTTTGCATTATTGGGATACTGCGCACATCAAATATCAAGTCAGTATAACCGAACTGGGCGCCTCTTTCGGTCAACATGATCTTCTCCCGGATGGCCCCAAACTGAAGCAATTTTTCCACAACAAAGCGCATCTGTTCCGGAGCCAGGAATTGTCCTTTTTTGACGTTGACTTTTTTCCCCGTCTGGGCAGCGGCCTTTAACAGGGATGTCTGCCGGCATAGAAAAGCCGGTATCTGGATAATGTCCACATCGTACTCGGCTGCCATTAAGGCTTCGTCGGGAGTATGCACGTCCGTTGTGATCTCTACGCCAAAGTATTCTCGGATGTTTTGCAGGACTTCCAGCCCGTTCCGGTCACCGATCCCGGTAAAGGAATCTATTCGGGTCCGGTTTTCTTTCCGGTAAGAAGCTTTAAAAATAAGAGGAATGCCGTACTTTTGGGTAATTTGTAAAAGTTTTTCGGCCGTTTCCATGCAGATCTTTTCAGATTCTACGACACAGGGACCGGAAATAAGGAAGAAACCCTGGAGATCCATAATGCAAATATTTAATTTGTAAAGTTACAATTTTTTCCTATCCTTTGTCATATTTGCCTTTCCAGCGTGCCAGAAATTTGGAGATCTCTCTTTCCCGCGGGTTGTCCCCTGGCGTATAAAAGCGTGTGCCACTGATCTCTGAAGGCAAAAATTCCTGCTCTACGAAATTTTGTTCATATTGGTGGGCATACTTGTAGTCTTTGGCGTAGCCCAGTTCTTTCATCAGTTGGGTAGGAGCGTTGCGCAAATGAAGCGGTACGCTCAGATCTCCCTTGTCCCGGACCATTTCCAGGGCGGCATCGATAGCCATATAGGCCGAGTTGCTTTTGGGGCTGGTGGCCAGGTATACGGCCGTCTGCGAAAGCGGGATCCTTCCCTCGGGCATCCCGATCTTGTGCACGGCGTCAAAACAGGCATTCGCCATTAAAAAGGCATTAGGATTGGCCAGCCCGATGTCTTCCGAGGCCAGGATGACCATCCTGCGGGCAATGAACAGGGGATCCTCACCGGCCGCGATCATCCTTGCCAGCCAGTAAACCGCCCCGTTGGGATCGCTTCCGCGGATGCTTTTTATGAATGCCGAGATAATATCGTAGTGCTGTTCGCCGTTTTTATCGTACAGCACTATGTTTTTCTGCAGTCTTTTCTGAACTTCATCGTTATTGAACAGGATGGTTTCACCTTCATCGTAGCTGGAAATAACTATTTCTATAATATTCAATAACTTACGCGCATCTCCACCCGAAAGGCGGAACAATGCCTCTGTTTCCTCTACACGGATATCCAGGGAACTGATGTATTCATCTTCTTTGAGCGCACGTTCAAATAATGTTTTCAAATCATTGACGCCCAGTGTTTTAAGAACATATACCTGGCACCGTGAAAGCAGGGGAGCGATCACTTCAAAAGACGGGTTCTCTGTAGTGGCGCCAATAAGCACTATGGTACCGTCTTCTACGGCACCCAGCAGCGCATCCTGCTGGGATTTGCTGAAACGGTGGATCTCGTCTATAAAGAGAATGGGCCGGTTTTTCTGGAACATTTTGTTGGATCGGGAACGTTGTATAACATCCCGCACGTCCTTAACACCGGAACTCACCGCAGATAAACTGTAGAAGGTACGTTCCAGATCCTGAGCTATGATACGGGCCAGGGTGGTTTTTCCAACGCCCGGAGGTCCCCAGAGAATAAATGAAGACAGGTTCCGGCTTTCAATCATTTTCCGTAGTACGGCATCGGGAGCCACCAGGTGTTCCTGTCCCACAAAATCAGCAAAAGTAGTGGGACGCATCCGTTCGGCCAGGGGGATACTGCTGTTCAACATATACCGGTTAAACTATGTCTATTGCCAAAAAGCTATTTAACATAATATAAATTGTGTGCCTTTTATCGTATTTAGCGCTCGCGGCGTCTTAATTGGCGTATAATACGGGATATGACACTTTCCATGGAAGACTCGGGTTCTATCACGTTGTAGTCCTCCCAGAATCCGGGGTCTTCAAAATCGGCTACCCGGTCAAGTGTAATGTCCGTAGTTTTCACACGGCTCTCCCTCGGGATCTTGTACGTTTCCCGGCTGTACTCGGTCATGGCCATTTCCGAACTGATGGTATAATTCTGTCTGAACAGTTTACGGTCCCATTTGGCATTGAACTTGAGATCAGTCCTGGAATAATCAAAAACCCACAGACCTTCCGGAATTTGCCTGTATTGCACCATATAAGCAGCATATTCCACACGGGCTTTCAACCCGAAGGGTTTCCGGCGAATAAATAAGGACGTAGCATTTTCTTTGTCTTCAATGTTCATGTTGAATTCCACGCGTGTGATGGCCATGCTCTCCCGGTCAATATACATTTTACCCCGGAACAGGATCTCGTCCAGGAACGGCTTCTGATCAAAAGAGATCACGTAATTGATCCTTTCGTTCATCTGTACCGGATGTTCCATGGTAAAATCGTAATACTGTTCTATCTCTGTGACATTCACACCCAGGAAAAGATTGTTTACAATATCAATATCCAGTGCGGAACGGATCCCTCCCTGGAATTTCACAAATACCGTATCAATACGCCGCCAGTCAATACTTCCGCGGCCCTTGTAAATACCCACCTGGTCTATGGCAAAACTGGGTGTATACGGGGATTTGTGAACGTCTATAACAGCCTCTGAAAGTGTTACATACGTATTTCCCTTGCGGATCATTTCCCGGTAAAATCCCGTCATCTGCATCCGCTCCTGCGGGTAATTGTGTTTGATATTGCTAACGGCTTCTTTTACAATTACCAGCGGGTCCAATGGCCTTATAGTGGTCATGGGTATAGGCAACGCCGCCTGGATAAGGCCTATGGTCAAAGGCTTGTTGGAATCCAGAAAGCTGCTTATTGGAATTGAAGCGGTGTGATAACCCAAATAACTAATAATTAATGTCTTATCTGCATAAGCACGGGGAAATTTCAGGGTAAAATATCCTTCCCCGTTAGTTACTATGCTTATACCTATATCTTGTATACTGACCGAGGCAAAAACCATCGGACGTTTAGTTCCGGCATCTATGACCGTTCCGGAGATGCTGAGCGTATTCTCCTGGGCTCTCATTGAAAATACAGCTCCTGCTACAAACAAAATGCTCATTATCAGCACTTTGACTGTATTTTTTGTGATAATGTTCGTTTTCATATCTGGGCTGTTTTATACATTCCTCTAAAATACGCTTTTTTTTCGCATTTTTGCCATTTGTAAAAGAATCTTATGGGAAAACGAGACAGGGAAATTCTGGAGAATGTACTAATAGAAACGGTGGCCGCCGAGGGTAACGCGCTGGCTCATGTCAACGGTAAAGCGCTGTTTGTACCTATGGCCGTTCCGGGAGATATTGTGAACGTACAGGTCACGCACAAGAAAAAGAATTATATGGAAGGATATATTCTGGAAATGGTAAGCCCTTCCTCCATGCGCCTGGAACCGTTCTGCAGCCACTTTGGGGATTGCGGAGGTTGCCGCTGGCAGCCCATACCTTATAATAAACAGTTGGAATTCAAGCAACAGCAAGTCATAGATCAGCTGACCCGCATAGGCAAACTGGAGCTTCCCCCGGCAGCACCCATTATGGGCTCGAAAAAAACCATCAGGTACCGCAACAAGCTGGAATTCACCTTCTCCAATAGCCGTTGGGTGCCGTTTGAAGAGCTCCGGCAGGAAGCTGGTGCTCCCCTGCCGGGATCCCTGTCTGCAAAAACCCCAGCACCCGGGGCCGCTCCCCTGCCGGGTTCCCAATCTGCACCGGATACTGCACCCGGGGCCACTTCCTTCACGAGGTCCGAGTCCGCTCAGGCAGCGGCACCCGGTAGCGCTCCCCTGCCCCCACCCCTGCTTCCGCCGCTGGCGTCTCAGTCCCCTGCTTTGGGATTCCACGTCCGGGGCCGGTTTGACAAGGTGCTGGACATTGAAACATGCCATTTGCAGGAAGAACCGTCCAATGCCATCCGCGTGGCGGTCAGGGATTATGCCATTGAAAAAGGTCTGTCCTTCTTTGACCTGCGGCAACAGACCGGTTTCCTGCGCACCCTGATGATCCGCATAACCCTGACCGGTGAAGTAATGGTAGTTGTGGTATTTGCCCACGACAAACCCGATGCCAGGGAAGACGATACGGCGCGTTTTGCGTTGCTGGACTATCTGAAACAAGCGTTTCCGCAGATCACATCCCTACATTATGTGATCAATACCAAACGCAACGACAGCCTTCCGGACCAGGAAGTGATCCATTACGCCGGAAAACCCTATATTGTGGAAACCATGGAAGACCTGGAATTCCGCATCGGCCCAAAATCCTTCTACCAGACCAACAGCCGGCAGGCCCTGCGTATGTACCAAAAGATCAGGGAATATGCAGATCTTCAGGGAGATGAGACCGTTTACGACTTCTACACGGGAACAGGGACCATCGCCCTGTTCCTGGCCCGGCATTGCCGCCGGGTGACAGGCATTGAATACGTCCCGGAAGCCATCGACGATGCACGGAAAAACGCCTCGGCAAATAACATTGAAAACGTACGTTTTTATGCCGGGGACATGAAGGATGTGCTGACGCCGGATTTCATTGCTGCAGAAGGCCATCCCCGTGTGGTGGTGCTGGATCCGCCGCGCGCAGGGGTGCACGAAAACGTGCTGAAAGTGCTCCTGGAGACGGCCCCGGAAAAGATCATCTACGTGAGCTGCAACCCCGCTACCCAGGCGCGCGACCTGGCCCTGCTGCAACCCGCCTACCGGATCACGCACGTGCAGCCCTTTGATATGTTTCCACACACGCACCATGTTGAAAATATTGTTGTTGTTGAAAAAAAATAATATGTACTGCCACGAAAATCTCCACAGGTTTCTACTGCAGCACATTGTTTGTTAACCACTTGCATACGTCATGAACACAGAAGCATCAATAACCGGCATCAACGGCACCTCCGGCACGAATAGCGAGCCGGCCACCACCATTTGCGCTCCGGCCACCACCATCTGCGCTCCGGCCACCCCGCACGCCGTTGGGGCACTGGCCCTGATCCGCATGAGCGGGCAGCAAGCGCTGGAGATTGCCGGGAAAGTGTTCCATTCGGCAGCCTGCCCGGACCTGACCCAAAGCGAAGGCTACCGCACCTACTTCGGGCGTGTGACCGACTCGGCAGGGGAACTGCTGGACCAGGTGCTACTGAGCGTTTTCCGCGCCCCCCACTCATTCACCGGCGAGGACAGCGTGGAGATCTCGTGCCACGGATCGCTGTACATCCAGGATACCCTGCTGCGCACCCTGGTGGAAAACGGCGCGTTGATGGCCGGTCCCGGGGAATTCTCGCAACGTGCCTTCATGAACGGCAAGATGGATCTGGCCCAGGCCGAGGCCGTTGCCGACCTGATCGCCTCGGAAAACCGAACCTCCCACAAACTGGCCATGGACCAGATGCGCGGCGTCTTTTCGCAGGAACTGTCCTTATTGCGGTCCCGCCTCCTGGAACTGGCTTCTTTGATGGAACTGGAATTGGATTTTGCCGAGGAGGATGTGGAGTTTGCGGATAAGACCGAATTGCACCGCCTTGTGGGGTCACTGCTGGAACGCATCGGGAAGCTATGCGATTCGTTCCGGATGGGTAATGTCATGAAAAAAGGTGTACCGATAGCTATTGCCGGGGTTGTAAATGCCGGGAAATCAACGCTATTGAACGCACTGCTGGGTGAAGAAAAAGCGCTGGTTACACCTGTGGCCGGCACTACGCGCGATATCATAGAAGACGTACTTGTAGTGGACGGGATCCCGTTCCGGTTCATAGATACGGCCGGGTTGCGTTTCATTGGTGATGTGGATGAGTTGTCACAGGAACATATTGAGAAGCTTGGCGTGGCACGTTCCCTGGAAACCATACGCTCGGCGGCCGTTTTGATGCTGGTTATGGACGCCTCCAGGCCCGATACCTACACGGAAAGCCTGCAATCTGTCCGAATTAACGACCTGTTGGGCAAAGCACATCCGGTGATACAGCCAGGATCCTTCTTAGGGAGCCAACCGGGAACTCCCTTAGGGAACCAACCGGGAACTCCCTTAGGGAGCCAACCGGAAGGCCTGCAATCTTTACGGAAATACAAGAAAGAACATATCTTGTTTGTAATCAATAAAATTGACCTAGTGGACAACAAAGATGTTGCATTGGAGCATTTTATGAATACTTTGCGTAACTATATTGTTACAAATAGTTTGAATTTGAATGTTTATGGGGAAGTCAGGCCAAGTGAAAATGCGGCTATTAACAACGGGCAGTATTCCATATTGCCGGTATCAGCGGCCAATAACGATGGTATTGAAGCTATTAAACAAGCTTTAGTTGGGATGATCCGGCCTGTACTGGATGAAAATACCGTTATGCTCACTAACCTGCGTCACTACCAGGAACTTAGCGCTGCCCGGGAAGCCCTGGAACGCGTTCGCGAGGGCCTGGAAGCCAGCCTTAGCGGCGACCTGCTCACCCCCGACCTGCGCCAGGCGCTGCACCACGTCGGCAGCATAGTGGGTGAGATCACCCCTGACGACATACTGGGTGAGATTTTCGGGCGCTTCTGTATAGGTAAGTAAAGTAAAAAATTCATAATTTAACTTTCGATCACACCTCATTTTTCCTAACTTTGGAAAGCCAGAGAGCCACCAGGGGCAATATTCCCGTGTTTTTGCCCCTGGTGGGGCTCAAAACAACCCCACCAGGGGCAGTTTTGTGGGGTTTTTGCACATGGTGGGGCCTAAAACATACCCACCAGGGGCAGTTTCCCAGTGTTTTTGCCCCTGGTGAAACTCAAACCCTACCCGCCAGGAGCACTTTTGCCCTGTTTTCGTACCTGGTCAACCTAATAACAACCCCATCAGGGGCCGTCTGACTTTAGTTATGCCCCTAGTAATTAAATTTTTTAGTTATGAACAAAATGTATCACGTATTCAGTGAAGGAGAAAATGTGCTGTTCAGGGAGAATGGTGACTATGTTTTCTTCAACAACAAGTTTGCTTCTTCAATTTACACTTTCCAGTTGCAGGCTTTGGCAGAAACGACTATGTCTACGCATTTTCACTCTATGTTGGAAACTGCAGACGAAAAAGCGGTTGATGATCTCATCCTAAAACTCCGCAAAGCTTACTCTCTTTACTATTCGGCTAAATATGGCTATTCCATTGGCGATTCTTTCAAAGTCTCCAAACTTGAGATATCGGGCATGGAATCTATTGTGAACGAATTGAGATACGTTATGAAAAACCAGGTCCACCATTACGTGGCCTCATATCCCTTTGCTTACCCCTATTCAAGTGTCTCGTATGTATTTATTGACAGCCTTATCCCCCCGGTTTTCGTTGATGCTTTAAATGCCCGAATTTCAAAGATCTGCGAATTGAACTACCGTCAAAAGAGACGCCTGGTAGGTCTGGATGAAGTTCCTGACAACTGGCTGGTATTGGATAACAACATGATCCTACCCTCATCATACATTAATACCGCAAGGGTCCGAACATTCTGGAATAACAATGTCAAGTCGTTTATGTTCGACATCAATAAGAATCAGACAGATGCCAGAAAAGAGATCATCAGGGCCGATAATCTTGACATCAGGATTGCAGGATACAGCGACATTGATGTTTGCAGGATCATTGATGACTTCTCGGCCCAGGCCGGCCGCAAGAGCTTCCACTTCCTAAACAACCATGAACGAAACTCCATAGTCAGGATACTGAAACAGAAAGCGGTTAACGAAGAACAGATCCGGAGGTGTTTGTGGCTCTGAACTGCGGGTCAGTGATTGGCAATGAATACATATACGGAAAGTAGTCACCAATGAACAGATACGGAGGTGTTTGTGGCTTGGAGCTGCGGGTAGTGATCAGCAATATATGTACTCTCTCCTTGGTAAAAAGACATGTACGGGGAACAGTAATTTTAGACGGACCAACATTTTTCGTGAATCCTTCTACGTAAAAAACGCTCTCCTGCATTATCCGCATTACATCATATACGGATACCGATAATCATCCGGGCTGACGAAGGTTTCCTTAATGGTTCTGGGATTGACCCAGCGTATGAGGTTGTATTCGCCACCGGCCTTATCGTTGGTTCCGGATGCCCGGGATCCTCCAAAGGGTTGCAATCCCACAATAGCTCCCGTTGGTTTGTCGTTGATGTAGAAGTTCCCGGCGGCGTACCTGAGCTTTTCACACATATGTGCAGCGGCAATGCGGTCGGTGGAAAAGACGGCTCCTGTCAGCCCGTAGGGCGATGTGGTATCACAAAGTTCCAGGGTTTCTTCCAATTTGGAGTCTTCATATACATAGACACATAGTACCGGGCCGAAGATTTCTTCTTCCATCAATTTAAAACGGGGGTTGGTAGTTACCACGATCGTAGGACGAATAAAATATCCGGTTGATTTATCGCATTGACCGCCGGCAATGATTTCTGCTTCAGGGGAATTCCGGGCATAATCAATGTAGGATTTGATATTGTCAAATGCTTTTTCGTCAATTATGGCATTCATGAAATTACCGGCATCTTTCACATCGCCCATCTTAATATCCCCGGCAAGATCACACATGCATTTCTTAATTCCTGCCCATAAAGAACCGGGCACGTACATGCGGGAAGCGGCACTGCACTTTTGACCCTGGTACTCAAAAGCACCGCGGATAGCATTGATGCAGACATCTTTGGTATTTGCCGAGGGGTGGACAAAAATGAAGTCTTTCCCTCCGGTTTCTCCAACCAGGCGGGGATAAGACTTGTACCCCGAAAGATTGGTGCCGACCCGAGTCCATAATCCGTTGAAGGTGGCGTTTGAGCCTGTGAAATGAATGCCTGCCAGGTCCTTGGAATCCAGGCATGTGTTGCCTATGACGGATCCCTGTCCGGGTAAGAAGTTGATGACACCAGCGGGCAATCCGGCTTCCATAAAGACTTTCATCAGGTAATAATTGGACAGGACAGCTGTAGAGGCCGGCTTCCAAATAGTAGTATTGCCCATCATTACAGGGGCCATGTTCAGGTTTGATGCTATGGATGTGAAATTAAACGGGCTAACGGCCAGAACAAAACCTTCCAGGGCCCTGTATTCCATACGGTTCAGCTGATTGTAAGCAGATTTGGGCTGCATTTCGTAAATACGCCCCGCGAAACCCACGTTGTATTTCAAAAAGTCGATGGCCTCGCAAACGGCATCAATCTCGGACTGATATATATTTTTGCTTTGGCCGAGCATGGTGGCGGCGTTGATCACCGGACGGTAGCGGGACGAGATCAACTCGGCAGCCTTAAGCAAAATGGAGGCTCTGATGGTCCAGGTCATGTCCGACCAGGTTTTCCGCGCTTCAAGTGCTGCGCTGATGGCCATTTCTACCTGGGCCTTTCCGGCTTTATGATATTTAGCAATTACTTTGTTGTGATCATGGGGCATTCTGATCTCTCCCAGGTTCCCGGTCCGGATCTCCTTACCTCCGATGATCAGGGGAATATCTACAATAGTTTGGGATTGTCTTTCAAGTTCTTTGTCTAAAAGAATTCTTTCAGGACTACCTCCCAAATAGCCAAGAATGGGTTCGTTCTGAGGTAACGGAAAATTGTAAACAGCATTATTCATTATATGTACTTTTAAAAATTAGCGAATTGCAAATTTATGCAATTCGCTAACAAGTTCATATGTTTTCAAAAAAGATTTGGAAGATTTTGCTATTTTCCTGTAGAAATCTTTTGGGTTATTTCTGATAAAAACGGATCACACAGATCGTGTAATTTTTCGAAAGTCTCCATCAACTGCACCCCTTGCGGGGTTAGGGTTGTTGTTCCTCCTGCAGGCCCTCCCTGTTTTGTTTCCAGGATAGGATAACCCAATCTTTCCTCTATGGCTCTTACCCTATCCCATGTTTTCCGGTAGCTCAGATCCAGCTTTACAACAGCATGTTTAAAAGATCCGGTTTCCTCTATGGTTTTCAACAGCTTGTATTTCCCATCCCCGAAAATACTGACCCCATCCTGATCCTCGATCCAGAATTTGTATTTAAAATGCAATTGGTTCATAATTATAGCGAATATACAGTATTTTTGAAAACAACCTGGTTTTTTACAGGATGGTGTAAAAAATGAAAAAGGGGCTTGCTGAAAGACAACCCCCTTTTTCCGTCAATAAACGACCGTTTCTGCACTAGATCGTTTATTTTTCATCGTTGTACAATTTGGCTACCTGTCCGGCATCCAATGCAATATTGTACAATTTCAACTCATCTATTAACCCTACAAAACCATCCCAGCCATCAGGAGTGCGTGACCAGGCCCAATCCCATACGGCATCTGCTTCTTCATATGTTGTACATGCACCTATCATTAACGGCAAGACAGTTTCGTAATTAAATGCGCCGGTTCCGGTAAGACCGGTCTTGGTGGTTTCGTCCCATTCCATTGTTGCTTCTCCGTTCACGTAGAACACCAGTTTCTTGGTGTTCATGTTCAGGGTTACCACCAAATGGGTCCATTCACCGTTGGGAGCAGAGAAATCCATCTGGTTGTCTGCATCTACCCATCCGTCTTCATTGGTGTGAATGGTAAAGAACGGTTTGTTTTGTTCCTGAAGCTGGAATTTCCAGGAATTCCAGTAATTGAATGACATAATGTAATTACCGGCCCTTGTGGAATCGGGTTTTACCCAGGCCGAAATTGACAACTGACTTCCCAACAAGTCGTTGGCCGTATAATCGTTGATCCGCAGGTGTGACCCGTTGTTAAAATAAATAGCGTTCCCTACTTTACCTGTCTTGAAACTGGGTAAATTCGTATTCTCTCCAAATATTTCAGCCGGCCCCATTGTGAGCTCTGCAGTCCAGCCTTTACCGGCTGTTTCGAACTGGTTATTGCTCACTGATTCATCAAAAGTCATACCCATTATAAGAGCAGTTTCAGGAATTAGCCCGTATTCAGACGCTAAAAATGTTTCTTTTGCCTGAGTTAGCTGTACCACTATTGCATTTACTTGTGCCTGAGTGGCTTCTTTGTCGTTGATAATTGTTTTGGCAGCATTTACCACAGTTGTAAAGGCAGTAATGGCATCAGCAGGAAAATCGGTAGATAAAGTGGGAGAATTCAACAGTGCATCGCATTCATCAACAAGTGCACTAAGCTCAGTTTTGTCAGCTTCTTCTACAACAGGATCATCTTTATCGCAAGCGGTAAAAGAACCTGTCAGCAAGATGAATGCAAACAATGCAATAAGAGCATTTTTTAAGTTTACTTTTTTCATAATAGTGTAGTTTAGATTGTAATTTTTATTGTATGGCATGGTTAGTATCAATCTCGGATTGAGGTATGGGGAAGTAGAACCGGGGTCCTATCCATTTGAGATTGGGAGCCAGGGCAGCCTCGGCCACTTCCCTGCCCCAGCGCATAAGATCAAAGAAACGATGGAATTCAAATCCCAGTTCTTTCCTGCGTTCGTTCCGGATAACCTCACGAAGTAAAGACTGGCTTGCCGAGACCAGGGGAGACAAATGAACCCTGTTTCTGACTTTGTTCACTTCAGTGATGGCAGCCTGTGTCTGGTTTGTTTCGTTCAATGCCTCGGCTTTCATCAACAGGATATCGGCATAACGAATGGCATGGTATGGAATCACCGATTGGGCTTTGGCCTTGCCGGGAATCATGTCCTCGTTGTATTTTTTTACCAGATAACCGGTTGCTTCTGACCATGCAGCCGAATAAGTGGTGTCGTTGAACCAGGATTTACCGTCACGGCCAATAGAAGCATCCAAACGGGGATCGTCCAGACCATCAATTGTTTTTTCTGTAAACGCATCTACATAGCTCTGGGTGGGGGCATTGAAATAGTAACCTCCCTCCATGGAAGGAGCAAACCAAACGTTCAAATGATTGCCCAGTGATACCTGATCGTTATCTACGTAACGGATGCCAAAAAGAACTTCACGGCTGTCTTCGGCACCGGCTTTAAAGAGATCTTCATAGTTATCCTCCAAGACGTATTTACCCAAGCTCTCCAACGTCTGTATATGATTCAGGCTCTCTTCGTATTTTTTCTGGTACAATGCTACTTTTGCCAACAATCCCAAGGCAGCACCTTTTGTTACACGTCCTTGATCCATGTCGTAGGAATCCGGCAAATCGGCTTCCGCTTCGCGCAGGTCCTTTTCAATCTGTGCATATATTGCCGGCACATCGCTCAGTTCCACATAAATGGTCTCACTTGTATTCTGAGGAGCCAGCTTCAAAGGAATCTCCCCAAAAATATTTACCAGGTTAAAATAGGCATATGCCCTCAGAAATTTAGCTTCGGCTATAAGACGTTTTTGAAGTGTTTCGTCCATCTGAATACCGGGCACGTAAGCTATTACGTTATTTGCACGCGCTATCGTTTCGTAAGTGTTCTGCCAATAAGTATTCAGAACACCGTTATCTGCCTTTGCCGATAAATCGTCTATGGAGTTGATATCTGCCTGGTCGCCGGCATTCCCACCTTTGACAGCGTCGTCCGAGGCGACATCACCGAATATCCACAACGTACTCCCGTAAAGTGAATTATATACACCTGTAGTCGCCGCGATCGCATTTTCGGCAGATATGAAAAAGCTTTCCGATGTGTATTGTCCTTTCAGGTCGGCCTGGAGAAAATCGCCACAGGAAGCGGCCAGAAGACCAAAACCGGTTAATGCCAAAATGGATTTTATTGTTTTCATAATGCAATCGTCTTTAAAAAGTTAAATTTAACCCAATGGTGACGCTCCTGGCAACAGGATACGTTCCCCAGTCAATGCCGTTGGCAATATCACCTTCAGCCGCAGAGTTCGTACTCACAGTCATTTCAGGATCAAGCCCCGAATAATTGGTAATCGTGAAGAGGTTTGTTCCCGACAGGTATAAACGTATGTTGTTAATATGCCATTTCTTGGTATTCGGAATGGTATAACCCAGTTGAACGTTCTTAAGCCTGAAATAGGATCCGTCTTCCAGGAATCTTGTGGAAGCCCTTACGTTATTGGCCTTTGCTGCCCAGGATGCACGCGGCTGGGTATTGGATGTACCTTCACCGGTCCAGTGCTCATTGTAATACCTTTGGGTAACATTGAATCCGCGGTAGAATCCTTCAATATCATAATTCACCTGCGAAAAGATCTTTTGTCCGAATGCTCCCTGGAAAAACAATGAAATGTCAAATCCTTTATAATCTCCGGATATATTCAAACCAGTTGTTACCATAGGAATAGAACTACCTGCATAAACCCGGTCGTTGGCATCGATGATGTTGTTGCCATCCTGATCAACGTATTTTACGTCACCCGCCTTGATATTCTTTCCCTGGTAGGCCGAGGTCAGGACTTCCATCTCGTTTTGGAAGATCCCTGCCATTTCATACAGGAAAAAGGAACCTATGGGGTAACCAGATTCTGTTTTTGTAGCATAGACACCTGTATCTACCCTTCCACCGTAATAAGGAAATTCCAGCTCCCGTACCTGGTTGTATAAATAACCGGCATTTAACGAGATATTGAACCCACCGTCATTGAATTGCCTGCGGTAGAATATTTCCAGGTCCACCCCGGTATTCAATACGTTTCCGGTACTGTTGAGGTACGGAGGACCTGCCAGACCCGAAGAAGGTGGCAATGATGCAGGCAACAGCATGTCTTTGGTCGTTTTATAATAATAATCCAGGGTTATACCAAAAGTGTTCCCAAAGAATTCCATGTCTATCCCCGCATTGAATTGACTGCTGGTCTCCCATTTAAGATCTTCATTACCAAGAAGGGACTGGGCAAAACCGTCGTAACTGTTCCCTCCAAAAGTATAGTAATAATTAGGAGTAAACCGGTCCAGATAGGAATAAAGTGGAATATTCTGGTTCCCAATAGCACCATACCCAACACGGATCTTCAGTTTGTCAATGTTATCTGCCTGTTTCATGAACTCTTCCTCTTCCATGTTCCATCCCCCGGATACAGAATAGAATGTTCCCCAACGGTTTCCCTGGCTAAACCGGGAAGAACCGTCCCGACGAATGATCCCGGACAGGTAATATTTCTGCTTGTAATTATAATTGACATTGGCAAAAAATGACAAGAGACTGGAAGACCATTCGGTTTGGTTATTGTTCTTTTTAGTAGTTCCCAGACCCAGGTATACGAAATTCGGATCTGCGTTGGTAAATTCGCTTTCACTGGCGTACAAACCCGTACCTGTATTCCTTATGACTTCACCTCCCAGCAACGAGGTGATGTTGTGACTCTCTCCAATTGTAATGCTGTGATTCAAGGTGGTATTAACCGTCCAGGTGTTCTGTTTCACCGTGGAAACATCCAGGTTGTTGGTACTATTGATCCTGTTGGCTGTTCCCCATGTCTTGTTAAACACCCTCATTTCGGTATCGTTGTAGTCGGTACCGGCCGTTGCTTTAACAAAGAAGTTGGCTGGCAGTGTAAGAAGTACATTCCCTGAAACAAGCAGGGATTTAATTTTTCTTGTTCTGTCAGTGTTGACACACAATCCTTCGGGACTGTAACCGTCACCGAAAAACGAATTATATACCGAATTGCCGTAATATTCAGAAGGCAGATCCACAAACTTCTCGTTTTCATCGTAAACGGGGATGGCCGGATTCCTAAACAGGGCATACCTGACCACACTGCCCCCTTCGCCGGCATATCCGTCTCCCGAACTGGAAACCAGACGGTTATTTGAAAAACCGCCACTTACGTTCAGACTAACTTTCAGCCAGTCTTTCATATCTGAAGAAACGTTGGAACGCATATTATACCTGTTGTAATCCGTTCCTTTGATGATCCCATCCTGCTTGAAAAGGGTTCCGGAGATCAGGTATTGTGTTCTTTCGTTTCCACCGCTGAATGAAAGTTCGTGTGAATGAATGGGAGCAACCCTGAAAATTTCTTCCAGGTGATTCACATCGGGAAAATCCTGTACCCAGTCTCCCTGGATCAATTGCCGTTTTACAATAGACGCGGCATTATCCGTGGCTGCCGCCTGGTTGTATAACTCGATGTATTGCTCTGTGTTGGCCATGGGTGTTAGCCTGCCGTGAAACTGGTTTCCCAATTGGGCATTGTAACTAATCCTGGCTTCTCCGGTCCTTCCGCTTTTTGTCGTAATAAGAATTACTCCGTTGGAAGCACGCGAACCGTAAATGGCTGCCGAAGAGGCATCTTTTAGCACGGTCATGTTCTCAATTTCGTTGGGGGAAATGTTGTTCAGGGCGCCTTCCTGGGGAATACCGTCCACGATATAAAGAGGTTCGTTACTGGCATTAATGGAGCCTACACCACGGATCCTGACGGCAATAGGCGATCCGGGGGCTCCTGTTTGCGTTGCTACGTTCACACCGGCCACACGACCCTGCAATGCCTGTTGGGCCGAGGCTACCGGTGTTTTTGTAAGGTCCTTGTCTTCCACTTTACTTATAGCTCCCAGTACATCGCGTTTTTTCTGTACACTGTAACCCACCACAACCAGTTCATCCATAACCATGGATTCCTGCTCCAGAGTAATATCCAGCGTTGTCTGTTCTGTCACCAGGATTTCTTTGGCAGTAAAACCGATGTATGAAATCCTCAGGGTACTGTTCTGCGGTACGGTCAGATTGAATTTTCCGTCAATATCTGTCGTCGTTCCGCTGTCAGTACCAACAACAAGGACAGTAACTCCTATGAGAGGCTCACCTGTACCTGCCTCTTTTACAACTCCGCTGATTTCTAAAGGCGTTTGTGCCTGCAGTAAATTGGCAATGCAACCAAATAAAATGATCAACAGTGCTTTTTTCATCATATCTATTTTTTATAAATGGCGTTTTTATTGATCCTGCTCCCGGTGGGCAATTCCACAACCAGACATGCCTGGTCTGCCGGGATGGTTATTAAGGCATGATCCTCTACATCTGTGGCCAGGTAACCAGCAGAAAGGATATCATACAGATCTGCCTTCTGACCGGATACCTGATAGGTAACTCTCCGGTCTTGTTCATACGGATTGAAGAGTAAAAAAACAGGATGTGACGGATAGGAATAAAAATCGGTCACATTGCAATCATGTTTTAAAATGCCGGGCACATCCGTTGTGTCTGTTATGGCTCCCAGGATGCCCACAGGTGCTGTACTATAGAGACTGAACATGGATTCTTTGGGGTTGTTGGGATGCCATTTGGGTCCGTCTCCCAAGGCTACCGGATGGATGTCTTTCAAACGGGGACTATCATAACAGTCCTCGTACCTGAGTCCTTCATAAGCAATGACGGAACGGGTAAAGTCCTTCATTTCCGGCAACCACTGGTTTTCATCTGCTATCTGGTCAGGATAAAACAGACGGCATGCATTTACATTGTTCAGCATCCACTTACCTATTGCCCGGGCAAATGACGGTTGGTATTTAACCATGGGTACTAATGGCATCGCCATAAGGATACTATTCATTAAGAAAGCATAACCGCCTCCGTCAATAATGTTTCCCTGCAAACCACTTACATCGTATTGACCCCATTTACCTACGATTACTCCCCACCCATTCCGTCCAAGGGAATCCTGGTTCCCTTCAAATACCCAATCCAGCATTTTTGCAACATCGTAGACTGTCCCTTCTTCGGCATTCAGACGGGCAGCAGTATAGATGCCAATAGGCAGCAGAATTTCATAGAAACGGCTCTCTTTTTGGTCATTAAGTACCTGAATGGCACTTTTGGCATGTTTAAGGTAACGGGCATCACCGTATTTCATATAAGCCGAGTACAGTACGAACCCGTGACCTCCGGCAGCATCCTGCTGGAGTGGAATGTTGTTGACCATGCCCTGCATACGGGCATAATCAAAATAAGAGTAGTCGTAATTCCCGTTTAGCACAGAATCGGCTTTACATAACTGTTCTGCAATAATCTGCTGAATGTTGTCTGCATTCTCCACTGACGGAAAAATATCGCATATATTATAATAAAGGATGTTGGGTAAAAGATCGTACCACCAGTCACGACCGTAACCTCCTCCCAGTAAGGCCACATGGGGGTTGGTATTGTTCATCATGATATTCCATCCGTTATCTGAATTGAAATAATTCTGAACCATCTTTACATAATTATACCCTTCCTGATTGGTCTTATCTATGCCCATCAATCCGGCCCCCAAAATGGCTGCCAGAGAATTTATGCTCTCATGGAATTCTCCGTTATTCTTGTCAGGACCCTGGCGGGCATCGTTTACGGCAGTGTACAATCCAAATGTGAACTGTGGAATATTGCGTTGATTGTCATCCAGCCAGATCATAGTGCCAGCCGGAAGGCCGGCATTGAAATCAAAGACATAGTCATCAAAATCCATGGCTTTTTGTTTCCAGTCAATGATCTTGTACGGTTGTGGCATATTGGGCATGAGCTCAATACGTTCAACATTAACCTGTTTTACTTCGCTGCCGTATCTGTCAGAACAACTGTAGAACGGGAGCAAAAGGAAAAACAATGCTGTGATTACAAAGCTTTTATTCATGATCAGTAAGTATATTTCGTATCTATTTCCTTAATTATATGCTTGGCCAGAGGCAACGAGACCAGCTGTATGGTTCCCACAATAACTAAAGCATACTTGAGGGCGAACATTTCTGATACCATATAGGACAGCATGATGAAAAGCAGCAAGCCAAAGGCACGTCCAATAAACAGACCGATCTCATGACTCATGATATAAGTATATTCATTCCTTTTCTCAATCTTCTTAACGGCATCAATGGTTTTCATCATAGTGGGAAAATAAGCCAGATCGTGTATGGGCTGAAACATAACCTTGAAGAAAATGAATATGATCACACCTGTCGCGGAAAACATGATCGCATTAAACATAGTACCGATGAAGAAAATGACAAGACCAAAACCAAAGACAGTCATTCTGTGCCTGGGTTTGGTGACGCGGCCCAACACATACACCAGTATGGCCGTCAATGCTCCGCTAATTCCCTGTATCAGTCCCAGGGTGCCTTCGTCTCCTACCAGGCGCATAACCAATATTGCAGGAGTAGTGACTAAAAAACCTTGCACCATTCCTTTCAATCCGGCAAGAGCTAACAATTTGTGCCACAGAATATGAAATTTGACATAAAGAAATTTTTTTTGCGACGGATTATTAAATTTTCCCCTGGCCAATACAATACATGCACAAATGGATATTAAAAACGCAATCACCGTAACTATTTGATAACCTGTATTTACACTAAGAGATCTTCCAAAAAGTGATGATTCCTCAATAGTTCCCAAAAAAGCACCTACTATCAACGGCACCAGAATGCTCCACATGGAAAAGAAAAAAGTTTCCAACCCAAAGAAATAATTGCGGTTAGCGTCGTTAGTCGCATTCAATGCCAAAAAATAGCGGTTGGTCCAGAAAAAACCAGTAGAGAATCCCAGGATCAGACCGGTTATTCCCAACTCAACAATACCTATGGAGTTGACAAACATCATGGTTGCCATTACTATTGTCGATAGAATTATCCCGAAACCATACAGGAGACTGGAACTGAACTTTCGCAACAAAAAACCGTTTAAAAGAGAAGAGAAAACTATCCCGGCATACATGCAAAGCTGATAAATTGCGACATAAGCAGGCATCCCGGTATTTCGCATGATATAAGCCCCAACAAAAATTTCGATTATGGGCAGGATCAATGCATACAACATATTGGTTATAAGCAAAGTCCTGATGTTCAGAGACTGTGAGCGAAAAAACGCGAATTCTTTGAATATATTCTTTCTCACTTTATTTCAATGAATTAAAAATTTCATGTATAGAAAAAGTCGCTCCACATATCACTTCATCACTGGCACCGTAAAATACCTTAAGGGTATCGCCCGTAAGGTAATATCCGTTGGTAAAAACAACGTTGCCAAAAAATCCGGTCTGTTCATAAGGAGCAATCGGTTCCATGACAGGCTCTTTGCTGCGGGCCAGCACCTTGGAAGGATCGTTCAGGTCTAGCAATAATGCTCCCAGGCAATAACGGTTCTCGCTGTTGGCTCCGTGATAGATCTCCAGCCAGCCTTCGGAGGTCCTGACCGGGGCACCTCCGGCCCCCACTCTCTCCGAATCCCAACTTCCCGGGCGGGTGACGGCAACGCATTTGTGGTCCCCCCAATGCAGGCGGTCGGGAGACTCGGCAAGCCAAATATAATTGCCGCCCAGCTCGGGGCTGCTCGGCCTGTGAAAAGCATAATACCTGCCGTTGATCTTTTGCTCAAAGATCGCGCAGTCTTTGTTATGCGGAGGGAAGATCATTCCCTTGTGTTCAAAGTAACGAAAATCTTTGGTTACCATAAGACCTACCCCCACGGCAACAGGTGAAACCTGGGTAAAAGTGAGGTAATACCCATCTTCCATGGTTGCTACACGACAATCTTCAATTCCGAAAGATTCCAGAAATCCTTTTCCAAAAACGGGCGGATATGCGGGGTCTTCCCGGAAATTAATATCGTCCTCACTGCACACCAGCCTAAAATAAGATAACGAGGTCAGATAATTCTGTCCTTTGTATTTGATGACGCGGGGGTCAGAGGCATCCAGCAAAGGATCATCCTTGTCAAAATGCAGCACTTCAATTTCCCCGCGTTTGTTATATACAGGGAAACTGATCTTACCGGGTACCTGGGACGGCCTTTCAGCTACGCGCAGAATGAGCCAGGTTTTGTCGTTCATTCTGAACACTCCGGGATTCAGAAGACAGGTGATCTCCATTCCTTCTATACCCGGTTTCAGGTCGGAAGGTTTTAATAATGGATTACTTTCTGAACGTTTTGCAATATCCATAGAATAGTGTTTTTCTCAAAATTAGCTTTATCCGGGAAGGGACAGGGTATCCAATTTATTCAAATTGGTTTACTAATCTTACAAAATAAGAATAAGATACTCTTTGCGTGCAAAAAGCATACTTTTTCCGCATGTTTACAGACAAAGTATTGTATATTTCCTCTATAAATCCTATTCTGTATTATCTGAAAAAATTATCTGAAAACAGCTCTACGCGGACATGGCATTATGGAGGGACATGAAGAGCC
>WOYI010555819.1_pt1 | contig 126481 bp, 139 predicted proteins | sample 6423411 | NCBI WGS metagenome assembly WOYI01 (sample SAMN13441803, study PRJNA592873) | oil field metagenome | biome: oil field; feature: oil-well bore; material: oil-contaminated soil; isolation source: oil-contaminated soil from oil-well borehole | place: Germany: Wietze | collected...
ATACAATTGTCCTTGTGGATATACGGAAGCCATCAGATCGGTATGGATCGATTGATCTGCCGGGTACAGTCAGAAGATATGGAAACATCCTGCGGGATATGCCGGTGCCTTCTCCGGTTTAATTTTTGGGAAGAAGGAAGACCTACTATCACTATATTGACAGAAGCTTACCCAGCTTCGCAATCAATAATTATCACAGTACAGCAGATGCGAATACGAGATGAAAGCTACCTGTAAGCGCTGGTGACTGAATGGCAATCCGCAAACCGATAAGAAAGATTTGACCCCTCGCTCCTCAGGGGGGGCACCGCCTACCCCCTCCGGTTCTCGGAGTAGGCGGCCTTCGGTCACCAAGCGGGGCTCGCCGCCCCGCCGAGAGGATGGAAGCGCTCCCGCGCTTATGCTGTTGTACTGTTTCTCCGTCCATACATACAGAAAATCAATTTTTGCCGCTCCCTGCCGCTCCCTTTCGAAAAGGAGGACGCCCTCAGCCTGCTGGTCGCATCCAAACTACCTGCTATACTGCACCTCCATGGGGGGTCCCCTCGCCCGAACCGGGTACCAGAGGCCCCCCGCGATTGCCCGGACCCCCAAGCTATCTTCATTCCCCCTTCAGGCGAAGGGGGCAGTGGGAAGTTTGCCGGATTGGTGAGGTGTGTCACAGTACAGCAGGTATCTCTCTGAGACGCACCTGCACGTAAGCGTTTGTTTGCTGATGCTGATTTCGTAGTATAACCTGGAAGTCTACTCCGGAGAACAGATACTTTCGTTCCCTGTTGGAGCACGGTTCCAACCTCAAAGAGACTATCAAACCTATGATTTATTGCATGGTAGATCCCTAATCATAGGTATAGTCAGGGGTCTGATCATGGGGAAAATACAATTAACTGTTATGATCTGGGAGGAAGATGGATTATATATCTCAAAGTGCCCTGAAATCGAGGTTAGCAGTTGCGGAAATTCTCCACAGGACGCTCTTGAAAATATCCATGAAGCGATCAATCTCTATATAGAGAATGCCCGGGCTCTTGGCATGATGGAGGAGATCGAATTAGCTCTTCGGGCTCGCCATAAATTTACCTCGATGATCGAGGTCGAGGCATGACAAAACTCCCACTTCTCTCTTCTGAGGTCATAATCAAAAAATTGAAGAAAGCAGGGTTTATTGATGCCCCATTTCAGGGTAAAGGGAGCCATTCTGCATTATATAAAGTACGAAATGATGGTAGGAAGCTATTGGTCATCATTCCCAAAAACAATCCTGTTCCTCGTGGCACACTCATATCTATTTTGAAACAAGCTGATCTTACAAAAGAAGAATTTATTGCACTCTGAGGTTCCAACGACAAACTACGGTTTTATTAAGTGTATAGTTCTTTCCTCGATTGATTCCCAGCGTGAATAGCAATACTTCTCCCTCTTCCAAACCACAATCGTGAACCTCTTATCTCACCTGCTGCCAACAGGTATACAATGAACCCGGAGTGTATGCGTAAGGCGATCCGTTTGGCCAGAATCGGGATATCCGAAGGACAGACTCCCTTTGGTGCCTGTGTCGAATGTAATGGCGAGATCATCGCTTCTGCACACAACCAGGTGTTTGCAGGTAATGACAGCACCGCCCATGCCGAGATCATTGCGATCAGGGAGGCAGAATCCCGTTTGAAGAGCATCGACCTCGAAGGATGCACCATGTATGCAACCACCGAACCATGCCCGATGTGTTTTGCCGCATGCCACTGGGCAAAGATAAAACGGATCGTCTATGGAACATCTATTGCGGATGTCCGGGCCCTTGGATTTTCAGAGATGACCATCCCAAATACGATCATGCAGGAGATGGGGGGGAGCACCATGGAGATCATCGGCGGCCTCCTCCTTGAAGAGAACCTCTCCCTCCTCCGTGACTGGGCTGATATCCCGAGCAGAAAGATCTACTAACGTGCCGCAACCCTACACTGGCAGCGCCCGATGGTCAGGGCGACGGTGACGGCGAAGATGGCAGGAACGATAAAGGCTAAGAAGAAAGATGAGAACTCAGCGACAAAACCGGTGAGAAATGGAAGCAGAAACAGTCCGCCATAGGTTGCCGTATTATAGAGCCCCATCATAGCTCCCTGGGGTGCGCCGGTCTCTGCGAGGAAGGCCAACTGGGAGATGATAACAACCCCGGCAAATGCGCCGAGCAGTGGGAAACCGATGGGTGTCAGTAAACAGATGATGACAGATCCGGCGATACCAATTGCTGCGATTCTGATTGTTATAATCGGCTCAAGGCGTATATGCGAGACAAGCAGGACCGCAATCATCGTTGCAAGGTTCATACTTGCAATAAAGAGTCCGGTTGCAAGGGGTTCATGTCCGCCAAATTCAGGATAGAGGGAGGTTGCCGCCCCGGTTGTACCGAGGACGACGATAGCAGAGTACCAGAGCCATTTGTACTGGCTCAGGTAACGGGGCACCTCTGTCGGCAGAGCGATCCTCTGTTCTGCTGCCTGCCTCATAAAAAGTGAAAGAAGAAATGCAACTCCTGAGATGATAGTGAAGAGTGCAAGTCCTGAACGTGGATCGCCAAGAACAGAAACGATCCAACCGGCTCCGGCAAGGCCTGCAAGAAGCCCGGCATTTAATGATGCCATAAAGAAACCCGAGAGGCGGGTGTGATCGGGATCGGCATTCAGAAGTGACATTGCAGATGCGATCAGAAGCCCTGCGCCCACCCCCTCGACAACCCGTGCAAGGATGAGTATAAGTGGAGAGGCGGAAACCAGGATCACAAATCCAGAAAGTACCGTTATGGCAAGCCCTGTTCGTATCAGGAGTCGAGAGCCAATCCGATCACTTGCAACCCCGGCAGGGAAGACGGTAACAAGCGCGCCAAAAAAATAGGCTGAAAAGATGATCCCCTGAAGGGCTGCGCCTTCTCCAAAAGCAGGCAGTACTGGCACAATGGCATTTGATAGTGCCATCACCGCAAATACTCCAAGAATTGGGGGGATATGGTTTTTCATCTATACCATTCGATAGGTCTCAAGGTTCATCGGGGAATAGGTCTGGATATGGAACTTTTTGTAGATCGAACTTGCGAGATCGAGTGTTTTGCTCTCTTCCCCATGGATACAGAATATCTTCTCTGGTTTTGGATGTATCTTGCCAATAAAACTCATCAGCTGTCTCCGATCTGAATGACCTGAGAATCCTTCGACGGTCATGACTTCGAGATTAATGTTTATTGATCCCTTTGTGCCGATCGGGATCTCACGCCATCCCTTTTGGATACGCCGCCCCAGGGTTCCATCTGCCTGATAACCGACAAAAACAAGAGTATTGCGTTCATCTGCAGCGAGGTTATGGAGATATTCTATGACAGGTCCTCCATTCATCATTCCGGATGTAGTGATGATGACGGACGGATCACCATTGATCACAGCCTCACGCTTATCAGACGAATCTACCTGCTCGAAACATTCAGAAAGGAACGGGTTCAATCCCTCGCGGAAGATCTGGTTTCTAAGATCCGAATTTAAGTATTCGGGATAGGTGGTATGGATGGCTGTTGCCTCTTTGATCATGCCATCTAGGAAGATCTTTACAGACGGAAGTTCACCTTTTCTGATGCCCTCCTCAAGCGCCAGCATCACTTCCTGTGATCGTCCAACCGCAAATGCAGGGATGATCACTTTGCCCCCACGTTCGATTGTCCTTTTGATCACATCGTACAGCTTCATCTCTGCATCCCTTCGTGCAGGAGTCATATCATGAGATGCACCATAGGTACTCTCCATAAAGATCGCCTCAAGGCGTGGAAAGTTGGAAGTTGCCGGATTGAAGAGGCGGCTTTTACTGTAATTGAAGTCGCCGGTAAAAGCAATATTGTACAGCCCGTCCCCGACATGGAAATGTGCTATAGCGGATCCAAGAATATGTCCTGCGTTATGGAATGTCAGTTTAATATCGGGGGCAATATCGGTGACAGATCCGTAATTCAGGGTGATGGAATTCCTGACGTACTGTTTCACTTCATTTGAGGAGTATGGGGCAGGACGATCTTCTTTTCTGATCACATCGAGATAGTCGAGCTGAAGCATCGAGGAGAGATCCCTGGTGGGTGGTGTCGAATAGACGGGACCGGAAAACCCATACCTGAAAAGGAGCGGGATCAATGCGCAATGGTCAAGATGTGCATGGGTGAGGACGACTGCATCAAGATTGGTCAATGGCTGAATCTCTGGGACACCGAGGAAGGGGGTTGCACCATTCGTTGCACCGGGCTTCTCCCCGCAGTCGATGAGTATCCGGCTTTCCGGTGTTGAGAGAAGAAAAGCAGCCCGTCCAACTTCGCGGCAACAACCAAGGGTGGTAACCCTGACCCATTGATCCTTGGTATTGATATCCCGGTGAATCCTCCTCCCGCTCATCCGGAGGAATTCTTTCCTCTCATCACGGTTTGCCCGGAGATATTGTCGGATCTGTTTGACAGTAGAGCTCTCGATTGGGGGTGTCCTGACAACCTTTGGGGACCAGCCGATACTCTTTGTGATATCCCGTAACGTTGATCCATTCTTACCGATGACGACACCTGGCTTTTCTGCCTCGATCAATGCCTCTCCGGTATCAGGATCAAAGAATATGTCGGTGATGCCCCCATTTTCCGGTACAATCCTGACAATCTCATCATATGCCTTCTCAGGATCCTCGAGAATGGTGGGGCGAACAACAATCCGCTTTCTCAGATCACGTGCAAGCACCCTGATCAGATCTGCCTGATCTGCAAATTGTTTGGGATCATCTGTGTAGATGACAAGCTCAGGCCCTTCGAATTCGACATTGGAGACCGTTATACCGGAAGGTACCTTACGGTTGATTAGCTCTTTCAGCTCTTTGAGTCTATCCTCAATTAACATGGAATCTTCCTAAAAAAGTTTAAAAAAATTAAGTGCGAAGGGTTTTGACAACCTTTTCAAGTGTGCTGTCATCAACAACTTCGAATTTCCCCTTGGTAATGACAGCCAGCTGGAACCCTTCACCAGAACCTGCATCACGCCTCATGGCAGATTGTAAGGCACGAACCGCAAGCTCGATTGCTTCTTTTTCCGAGAGACCTGCTTTATACCTGTCTTCAAGCACACCAAATGCCATCGGCGATCCCGATCCGGTTGCAACAAAGTCATCCTCTCGTGTTGCACCGCCCATTGCATCAACCGAATACACAGAAGGTCCCGTCTCATCTATCCCGCCAACAAGGAGCTGAACATAATAGGGGAAGTAACGGTTCTGGTTTAAGTAATTTGAGAGGAGAGTTGCCGATGCTCCAACAGAGATCTGTGTCCTCCTCCGGATCTGATAGAGATTACTCTCAACACTCATCAGTCTTGCAAGCTGCTGGGCATCTCCGACACCGCCGGCAGTTGTCATGCCGATGCTATCGGTAATCTGATAGATCTTCTTTGCTTTTTTGCTTGCGATCATATACCCCATCGTTGCCCGCTTCTCTGTTGCGAGCACGACTCCCTCTGAGAAGACAATCCCTATGGTTGTCGTTCCCTTCATAATCTCCTGTGGCTGCTGCATCATAATATGCCCCCAAAAATCAAATTGAAAAAATGGTTGGTATTGTTCCATATTTTAGTGATTACTTATGATAAATATTCTTATTGTGGCGTGTAGTCGAGAAGTGCCCTGATGAGCTCCCGATCATAAAGCATTGAGACGAGCCTGTTGTCCCCGTTGATGATAGGCAGTTGATCAACGCGACCTCTCTTCATCTTCAAGGCACATTCCGAAACTCCTGCGTTGGTTGGCACGGCAATAACCTTTTTGACCATGGCAAGCTTCACAGGTTTTGTTGGAAGCTGAATCCGGGAGATGCCATACGAGATCATATGCATATCACGGATACTCTCCCAGGTCCATTCATCATCATCGGTCCCATTTGAAAAGTCGCTTACCTCGACATCGTCCTCAATACAGGAGCACCTGATGAGATCACGTTCGGTAATGATGCCTTCAAGCCTGCTTTCAGAATCAAGAATGGCAATCGCATCGACATGGGCAATCTCCATGATACGTCCGACAATTGTGAGGGGCGTTTCATTCCAGAGAGCAAATGTCCGTGCGATGTATCGGTTTTTAATCTCATCTTTGATCTTCAGCTGGGCGACTGCTCCAACGAGATCAGCAACGCTGATGATTCCAATGAGCTTATCGTCTTCAATGACCGGAAGTCGCCTGATATTATTCGTAATGATTATGTCTGCTGCCTCTCTCAGGGTTGCATCTGGCGATATTGAGATCGGGTCGTGGGTCATCAACAGTGCGATCTGTGTCTCATGAGGATTGCTGAGAAGATCTTTTCTTGTGATGATCCCGATACATTTCCCGTCTTTCATCACAGGAACGCCGCTGATCCCGGTTCTTTTCAGAATTTTCAGGATCTCATCCCTGTTTGCGGGAGTGTCGGCTGTGACTACATTTTTTGTCATGTAATCACGAACGATCATTGTGCTTATACCCTCACCACCATGGTCGAAACATTACTGTACTTCACGACATGGGCAGAGACGCTCCCGATCAAGAGGCGGTCGACCGGGGACTTGCCTCGCGATCCAACAATGATCAGATCGGCATTCACTTCATCGGCGACGCTGAGGATTTCATTACCTGCATGTCCGGATAGGAGATGTTTTGTGAGTGTTATCCCGGCATCGGCAGCTTTTTTCTCTGCCTTATCCAGCGCCTCGGTCCCCTCCTTTTCGAGAAGACTATAGATGACCTCCCATGTATTGTCTATCGGAACAGATGATATAAGCCCTGTCTCAATGACATAGACTGCATGGAGATGTGCCTTGAACCCACGTGCAAGCTCAATGGCTTTATCCAGAGCATTCATTCCAATTTCAGAGCCGTCAATTGCAACCAGGAGTGTGTGAAACATATATACCACCAAAATCAGTTCTTAATAATTAGGTGGTTATCAATTAAAAAAGAATTCTATCAAGATGGCAGGAACCTCCTCGTGAGATCACTGTCCTGACAGGGTCCCGGGAGCACATCAAATTGGATCGCTCGGGATTTATCTCAATAATTGAAGCCTTTTTCCCCTCTTCAATCCAGTATGGGTCTTTTGTGAGGGCTGATCCAGCAATTCCCATCTCAAGAATGGTGCGCGCGGAAATATCCGCGATCACAGAGAGAAATGCCATCTCGCGCCAGAGATCCGGCTGAACAAACATCGCATTATCTGTGCCGAGGAAGACTCTGCATCCAAGATCGATCATCTCTTGAACCGGCGGATGATCCGGCGATCTGGTTACCCCAAGGATCCAGTTTGATCGTGGACAGATGACAATCGGTATTCCTTCATCAGCGCAGCGCCTGAGATCTTTTCGGCGGGCATGAGTGCAGTGGATGAGAAGATCGGGCTCATAAGCCAGTGCCCCCTCCATGTCATCCGAATCTCGCTCCCCGGCATGGATTGCAATCATACGGCCGGCACGACGGGCAGCCTCAATTCCCTGCTCAAGATCTATGATGTCACGGACGCTGCTGATCCCATAACCCTCTGAGGTGAACTCGCCGCCTTCCCTTCCGAAGATAACCGGCTGAGTGGCACAATCAGCGGCAGCCTCCCGAAGCGCATCAACACCTTCGACCCCCCCTTCACGAAAATCAGCAAAGCCCGCACATCCTGTCTGCTCCATAACCCCTATCGTCGCGTGCATGGCAGAGACAAGGTGACCTCTTTCTGTCGCGCGCAGAATCCGGTGTTTCAATCCATCGGGCGGTGAAACAATCGACTCCAGGTTCCCATCGACAGGCAGATCCATTGCCACGGTATCACCGATATGAGTGTGAGCATTGAAGAGTGCAGGGAGGATCCAGCGTTTCCGTGGATTTTTTACCTCTTCAATCGATCTGATGATTCCATCTGTAATTTCAATTTGAACCGGCCGGAGTGATAATTCATCACCTAAAAATGCGACCCCCTCAATGGAGGCATCAATCTCCATAGCCTACTTATAGACCGTTTGTTTAAATATATGTACGGAGAAACCTGTCTGCATGGCAAAGAAGAAAGGTGGAAGAATGATCTCCTCCGCAGGCCTTGTCACCTATTATGAAAGCGAGGACAGGCGTCAGGTCACTATTGATCCAAAAACCGTGCTCGCGGTAGGAATTGGCCTTGGAGTCTTTATCTTTATTATGAATCTCATATACTAACTCATCGTCCCTTTTTCAGGGCTTCTTTGATGATATCTTCTGATTCCTCAAAATAGATCATATTGTGCCCGCTCCAGGTCCCCATGTTCCTGAAGACAACTGCCGGAACTCCCTTGTTACTCTCTCCCATCACGAAATTTGCAAAGCCTGCTATTTCATCCACAACTGCTTCTTCTGTGATGAGGAGTTCATGGCCAAAGAGATCATGTTCGCCACGGAAGTCACGGATGCCGGTCATCCCACTCCATCCGATCGCATGACCGGTCTGACCCCGCCGGAATGCCCGGCCACAGGTATCGGTCAGGATAACACGTATATCGACACCTGCCATCTCCCTGATTGCCGATCGGATCGCTTCAGCCGCACCCATCGGATCTGCGGGGAGAAGAATGACAATGCCATCCTCCACATTGCTGTGATCGACACCTGCCCTGACACCGATATGACCGGAGGTAAGTCTTGAAAGGATGAAGGGGTGATCAAGGATGATCTCAACAGATGAGTCAAGAACAGCCTGGACAAAGCACGGGTCTTCGCGGGTGAGGGAAGCAATCCTCTCTGCTTCAGGGGTGGGCGTGATATCGGCAAGATTCCTGATATTTCCCACTGACTTGGAATAGACAGAACTGGCGACACAGAGAATGTCCCCCTCCACAAGAGCGATCCTCTCGGAGATGAGCCCGGCGAGATCATCACCTGGCTGGATAATAGGGAGGTCTTCGACCCCGATAACTTCAATTGACATTTCGCTCAATTCTGTTATCTGCTGGATAGAGATTAATCTCTTTGTTGAGGTGTTTACTATCCTCAGGGCAGAAGAGGGAGGATACAGTATCGGATCGGGATCTTCCGATCACCTTCCGATACCTTTATCCTTAAATCCGTACATCTTCGGGTATCTATGTATCTCGTCATCCGGTGTCCGGGGTGCCGGTCGTTCACCTATATGGATCACCTGCAGCAGCGCAAACTCTGCCCGGTCTGCGGTGAGATCATCAGTTCACAGAAGGTACCTGTCTATATTGAGGTGCAGACGTATGCCGAAGCCGATCAGATCGTCTCACAGCTTGAGGAGTATCTGAGAAAGACACAGCAGGGCGATCTCACCGATGATGAGATTGCCCGCCTCCGCGCCACCTATGCACGATGGGTGAAAGCGCACATACCGGTGTAACAGCCAGTTCACTGAAGATAGGTGAAGTGGACAGTATAGAGATCTCCATTTCCGCGGTTTGCCACATCTCCTCTGAAATGGTGGAACAGAACCCCGTCATGGTTGACCGTCCCTTTCTTTTCAAAGGTTGGGATCATCTCCACCGCAGATCCATATACATAACAGGTGCCAGCTGACATATTCGCACAGACGCGGCTCGTATCCCCGAGGATGGTGACGGTTCCTCCCTTCATCTCAGCACATGCAAAGTCTCCGGTGTTGCCATGGATGAGCACCTCACCACCAGCAATATGTTCGCATGCAAAATCGCCAACCGATCCGAATACCTCTACCGATCCCCCCCGCATACCGCGGCGCCCGCCACGGTATCCGCTCGCGCAATAATCTCCTGCATCCCCATGGCAGATGATCTCGCCTCCCTTCATCTCGCGGCCAAGCCACCCGTCTGCTGAGCCAAGTATCTCGATTCTTCCGCCGGACATGAAGTTCCCGCAATGCATCCCTATATCGCCTTCGATGGTGATTGCTCCACCGGACATGTACTCACCGACACGTTTCACTCTGGATGTATCTCCCCTGATGAGAACCTCAATATCATCAACAGAAGATGCTTCACCTACAATAGAAAAATCTGCGACTTCAGAGAGGGGATAACTCCGGTTCCCGACAGCCACACAGATCTCGTTCTTCTCTTCCAGGAATGCATCCGGGGTGATCATCTCTGCCTCTATGGGAATAAACGGATTTTCATGGTTTCTGAAGGTGATAATGACGTTCATAGATCAGTCTCCGTTTCAATGCAGTGATTCCTGTGAAGATACTCTTCCTGGACCGGATAGTTGCTCATCCTGACACTATAATTCCGCTCAAAGAGTTCCATAAATGTCGGGTCATGCTGTATATCATAGGCAGCAGGAACCTTCGGCTTCACCCAGAAGGTGGTGTTCTCCCCGTCAATGATCGCATCTCCCCGGCGGGAGACAACCCGCCCTCGTTTGATGGTATATTCGGTCCGTGCGAAGCCCTGTATTATCTTCTCGTATTCTGCAGAGGGATCAATCTCATCAGTTTTTATCGGATATATGGCAATATCCGCCTCTGCCCCCGGCATCAGGTATCCTTTGCCGAGATCGGTGATCCCAAGCGCCCGTGCCTGTCCTGCCCGGGTCATCACTGCGATATCATGCCAGTCGAGCTCCCGATCGATTGCCGGGAGAGGGACACGTTTTTCCGTATCCTTGTGTATCATTGCAAATTCAGCATCACGATACCGCTTGCTCATCAGGAGGGCAATGATCTCAGGATACTTGATAAAGGGGGCACCATTTGGATTGTCGGTTGTCAGCAGACACTGCCAGGGATTTTTTACAAGAAGTGCAAGTTCAAGGCCGATCGCCCACATGATGCTGTTGACCAGGTTCTTCTTCCGGTAGTTCACTGGTATGATACCGGATCCCGTCTCAAGTTCGACATCATGGTTGCTCCATTTATCATGATGGAGCCGGTAGAGGTTGAACTCCATCGGTCCGTCCGCTGTCATCGTCGTCGTCCGGCCAAACATCACCTGTCCCATATCAATGACGATCTGTGGCCGGAAATTCACCATATTTGCGACCGGCTCGCTCTTTGAGCAGAAGTCCGACCAGCCGGTACCGCCATAGGAATGGAACTGCACATGGGTGGCATACAGCGTCTGGCGTTTGTCATTAAGATCCGGTACATGCCCGAATGTCCCGATTGTGCAGGTGAAGTTCCCGGGTGTCCCGAGGTTATTGCAATGAAGATGCACCGAATGGGGAAGATGTAACAGTTCATTTGCCCTGATTGCCCCTGTGATGATCTCAGCAGGTGTGAGATCAAAAGTTGGAATCTTCTCATTGATGCAGGATACATTCTTTCCAAAACCCCACGCTTCCGTCCCACCGGGATTGGTCAGCTTGATAGCAAACCCTTTTACGGCATTGAGCGTCCATGCAATGATCGCTGCTGCACGTTTGATATCACCCTCCTCAAGTGCTCTCAGCATCCCCCAGTTCCCGTCAAAGAGGATATTTGCACATGAGTCCTGAAGCGGGGTGAACTTGAACTCCTCATGGGTATGCCGGGCTTCAAGCGGCGCCACCGCACCCTCAACCAGGGTGGTGTACCCAAGTGCACTATACCGGTAGCTGTTCCCGTATGTTGTCGGAACACTATAGCCGGAGGTGATGTGCATCGGTCCTTTCTTTGCAGTGCGGCCGGCACGCATATCTTCCGGGCTCATATATCGACCAAAGTTCACTTTTGTCCCGGATATATGCGTATGGGAGTCGATGCCTCCCGGAAGGGTGAGGCATCCCTGGCAATCGATCACCTCGGGTTTTGAAGATACTTCTTCAACGATTTTGCCTTCTGAGATTGCAATATCCATCACTTCCCCGTTTATGCCGGATATCGGGTCGATAACATAGGCGTTCTTCAGCAGTATCTCAGCCATCTGCTCTCATCTCCCGTATACGTGTGACAATCCGCTCAAGTATCTCCTGGTCGGTTGGGAAGTCGGTTTCAAGTACTTTCTTCATCCTGATCGGCACCCCATCCATCCGGTATGCGGTTCCAGCGGATTCGATTCCGGTGATCGCAACAGGTATCTGTACCTGGCAGAGTGCAGTTGTTGCATTGACACAGGGGTCGATCTGCACTGTGGGTATCGCAGCAATATGTTCGATAGTGGATTTTGGGAAATGTGCGCCGGGATCACTTGCAACAACAAGACAGGCATCAGGCTCTTTCTTTTCAAGAAGATCGATGACGCTTGTCTCGCCAGGATTATAGAAGGCGATGCCACGTGAGAAATCAACTGCAAACGGATACCCTGCCATCCAGGTGAGCACTTCATTGAATCCATAGACATTGAAGTGGCCACGCATTGCACTGATGGTAAATTTTGTCTTTCTGTTCAGTTCCGAGACGAGCTCGATTGCATTTCTGACATTCTTGTATTTGCCACGGCTCATCGTAACGCCAAGACCAAAGAATACAGCTCCAAATTTTGCTTTCATCATCAGATCGGCGACACGCTGGAGCTGAACTTTTTTTACACCCGCAACCGAGTCCGGCACAACATCGCTTTTTCCTCGTACCATTGCACGGAGGGCCGAGAGGACAAGATAGTCGCCACCGGGTTTCACCTGGATAAATTCATCTGCGACTTTGGCGCCATCAGATCTCCGGATATCCACAACGATTACTTTTCTGTCGGTGGCTGTGTTATCGATGAAATATCCGTCAGCGTAGGTAGTGTATCTGCTCATGTGCCGTGGATGCGCCTCTATGGGGTTGCATCCCCAATAGATAACAAGATCGGCACGGTTCTTCACCTGCCCGAGGGTGCATCCGGGATGGCCCACCTCCTGAATAGCCAGGATGGATGGATTATGGCAGACAGAGGTGGTGCTGTCGATGAGTGCCCCTATCTCTTCTGCAAGATGGACACCAACAACCTGTGCCTCTCCGACCGTACCGCTCCATCCATACAGGAGGGGACGTACAGCATCCGAGAGGATACGGGCTGTCTCATCGATCGCCTCTTCATAGCTTACCTCAACCCATTTTCCGTCTTTTCTCATGATCGGGTGTTGTAGCCTGCTTTTTGAGAGGAACTTGGCATTCCCAAGGGTACAGCAGTTTTCAACGCCAGTAATCCTGTTATCCTCTATCTGGATCTTTACATCATCACAGAGACATCCGCAGAATGGGCAGGGAACATCCTTAATGTCCATAGCGAAGCCCTCCTATTATTTCCATCAGATCCCATACTGTGGGCACCGGATCATCTGTCGGCTCAATCTCAACGATGATATCCTTATAGTCGGGCATCCCTGTTCCATGGGTATAACCTCCGATGATCGCATTGGCATATGGACCGAGTGCGATATAGGCACACCCTGTTGGGATGTCATGTGTGGCTTCGGTTATGAGAACAACAGAACCAGAGTCACTTGTAACCTGTACCCGGTCACCTGATTCTATACCGAGCTCCATAAGATCGAGATGATTAATATACACAATTGAGGTTGCTTTCTGGTACCCTTTTGAGAGCTTATGTTCGACAAATGAACCCTGGGGTATTGTCCTTCCGGATGAGAGTGTCAATCTCATTCTTCGCCTCCCTGGAGTGCCTCAACAACACGGGCAACCCGGATTGCCTTGTTTGAACAATTATCTTCACAGGTCTTGCAACCTGTGCATTTCTCTTCATGGAGCACCTTGTTCTGGCCGGTATCAACCCTCATGATCACTTCATCTGACGTGGATGTTCCACTTGAGCGGAGTGCCGGATCGATCTCCCTGTTCACCGGGCAGGCAACCGAACAGTTCCCACATCCCATACATTTTGCCTGATCGATCTCAATATGGAATTCGGCCCTGAGTGTGAGCTCTTCCTCTTTTTTGTATTCAAGTATTCTCCCGCTTGCAAGGACATCCTCAGGACACGCCTCGATACAAAGGCCACATCTTATGCAGTGCCCTTTTGTGATCTCAGGTTTCCAGATTCCCTCATGTTGTGTAACGATGATCGCCTCAGGTGCCGGGCAGATCATCATGCAGGCGAGGCAGTGTGTGCATTCCTTATCTGTCAGCTCAGGAAAATCCCGGAAATGTGGAGGAGTGGTAAGGGGAGCGGTTTTTGCTGTGAAGAATGTAGTAATCCACTGGGGCCGCAGAAATTCCCTGATATAGTAGATGATCGATAACACGGAAACTCACCTCTCTGTACAGGCGATGCAGGGATCTGAACTGATGAAGATCGATGTTATATCAGCTGCTGACTGTGCATCTATCAGCATTTCATGGGCACATACCTGGATGTTCGGAATAGATGGCGTCTGGATGGCTATCTCGAGAATCCTGCCATAATCGTCTGTTGTGAGTTCATAGAGGAGTTCACCACGTGGGGCTTCATTCCGGTATTTAATCGACCCTGCTTTGATCGTACCGCCTCCACGGATCGGCCCCTCTTTCATGGCGGCAAGTGCCGAACGGATGAGGCCTGTACTCTGGAATACCTCTTCAAACCTGACCATGATACGGGCATAGTTATCTGCTTCCTGCCGGATGATGGGAGAGAAACCAAGTGCCTTGTATGTGGGGTGAGTAGATCGCTGATCATTGTCGATTCCGCTCGCACGTGCCGTCGGGCCCACAGCATGCGATTCAATGGCCTTCTCCTTTGTGAGGATGCCGACTCCTTTTGAACGAAGGGCGATCAGCGGGCCTGTTTCAAAGATCCTGACAAACCGGGAAAGTTCGGCATCAATATGATCGAGTGCAGATCTAAGTCTCTCTGCATCTTCTGCCGAGAGATCAGAACGAACACCTCCGGGAATAATATAGGCGCAGGTGACCCGTGCCCCGGTGATCAATTCAAGCTGATCCATCACCGTCTCACGGAGATTCAACAGGTACATTGCAAGGGTTTCATGCTCAATGGTATAGCAGTACGAGTAATTTGCCAGGAGATGGCTCTGCATCCGGTCGAGTTCGTTTACGATAACTCTCAGGAACGCGGCACGTTCCGTTGGGACAATGCCACTGATATTCTCCACTGCTTCAATGAAGACAAAGTTATGGATCACCGAGCAGATCCCACAGACCCGCTCGGCAAGGAACATCACCTCCTGCCAGGGTCTTCCGCGCATGATCCGCTCGATCCCTTTCTTTACATAACCCAGTTCAACCTCGGCTGAAAGGACATATTCGCCCCGTGTTTCGCATTTTATGCGGCATGGTTCCTTAAAACAGGGATGCATCGGGCCGACCGGAAGGGATACGTCTACTGTCTTTTTCATTTCTTCGTCTCCTCGTAATCTTTGAAGATTATTGGTGCCAGTGAGAGGATTGTACTGATGATCTCTGTCGGCCGGGGCGGACAGCCAGGAATCTCAGCTGCGATCGGAATATGTTTTGATACCGGGGGATCGACAAGGGTCTCCGGCCGGTTGAAGACGCAGCCTGATATCGGGCAGTTTCCGATGGCGACTGCAACTTTTGGATGCGGAATCTTATCCCAGAGCGGCTTGAGTTTATCCTCCCACTGAGAGCTGAATGCTCCGGTGATCAGAAGGACATCTGCTTCCCGTGGATTATTATGCACATAGATGCCGTACTGTTCGATATCATAGCGGGGAGAGAGGCATGCGAGAATCTCGATATCACAACCATTGCAGGATCCGACATTGACATAGGCAACATGGATGGAGCGTGATCGTACGGTATTTTTCAGATACTGAAGCATACTCATGATCGGATCAACACCAGTATCTCCATCTGTGCCTCGGAACGAGCAGTCTCCTCTGTGATGCCATTCTCTATCCTCTCAAGGTACTGTTCCTTTATCTGATCTCCCTCTTCCTTTGACAACAGACGAAAAGCCTGGGTAAGGAGGGGGATGCCGAGCAGTTTCTCGGTGTCATCACCGGTCTCTCTTGCCGCATCACAACGTGCCGGAAGATTTTCAAGAAACAACATATCGAAGTGCTCTATGAGTATCTTTCTGAGTTGTTGGCGTTTTATACCAAGGGTTGCGGCAAGCTCCAGCACGACTGCATCATGGCGTCTGCTCTCGAGGATGGTGAGTTTCATCTGCCTGAGATCCTTTTCATAGAGGTACGTGTTCATAGAACCCTCCCGGCAACCAGAACTCCATATACTGCAAAAAACAGTATGGAACACCAGATTAAGATCATCTCACCCTTCTTCAGCTGTTTTTCATCAGAGATGAAGAGGGTGGCACCGATTCCAAGAAGTATAAGAACTCCGATGATGGAAGCTACGAGTATTGCCCCGACGGCTACACCCTCGATTAGAAAGATTCCTATGTAAAACAGAATGCCGGCAAGCAGGCAATAGCGGATCAGATTCATGCAAATACCCCCAGATAGATGATATAGATGGCAATAAGGCCGGTAGTGACTGTCTGAATGCTTACACTGTCATAGGGTGAGAGCATCGGGGTGACTGCACAGACAAATGAGAGTGTTATCATCAGGATCAGGATAGCAAGCAGTGTAAGCGGGAGTCCGATTGGTCCTATGAAGACCATCACAAAGGTATACAGGAGGACAAATGTCTTCAAACCAAAAGCCGCATTCAGCAGCCCTCTCCAGACACCGAAATGCTCGGTCCAGTACCCGGAAACAAGCTCTTTTGCTTCGATGATCGAGAACGGTCCATAATGGATCTTTGAGAGAATCACCATATAGAGGGCAATTGCCGCAGGAAACGCAGGAATGAGGAGCGGCCCATTGATCACCTGGTACGCCTCTATGTCACTGATCATGAGGGATCCTGTGAAGAGGTAGAGAAGCGCTACACTTGCCAGGAGTGGAAGCTCCGATGCCGCTGATATAACCGATCGAATGGCACCGAATTTAGAATATTGTGATCCTGAGGAGAGACCGGTTCCATGTTCAATGATCTTGTGGATCAGGTAGAGGGCAAAAAGGAGGAGCAGACTCCCCCCTGTGAGGAGAAGGATGAGTGCTGCACTCCATATCGCAAGAGCTAAAGCGACGACCCCGACATATAACCCCTGACTGGCAGTCTTTGGTATCCAGGTCTCTTTAAAGAGAAACTTCAGGGTATGCAGAAGTTCCTGCCAGATCGGCGGACCCGGCCTCCCCTGCACCCGTGCGATCACCTTCCGATGAATCCCATGGAGGAGAAGGCCAAGTATCATTGCAGAGAGGAGATATTCGATCATGATCAGTACCCCATAAACGGAATATCTCCGTCTTTTAATCCCGCAGAGAGGAGGAGTCCGATTGATATGATAAAGGCCGGGAAGATGATGATCGTAGCAAGTGCTGAGATTGCATACGATATTGCCCCAAGATATGCCCCGATAGATGAGAGGATAAGAATGATCCCTGAAAGGATAGCGATCAGCTGGATGTGTAATCTCTTCATGTTCAAATCACCAAAATGATCTCAACCACCCTGAGGAAGAGGAGGAGGGAGCTTACATGGACCATCAGGATAAACGGTGCTCCCTGAGCTCTTGTAATCTCTGCTTTTCCGATATAAAACGGTGCCATACCCTCACCCATAACTCCGAGGAGAAGGAGGATCTTTGCAAGGATTGGGGCTGCTCCGATACCTGCCAATGACCATATCGAGAGTGTTCCGGTCGTTGCGAGTATCATGGCAGCCCCGCCAAAGAGCGGGACACAGGCGATCATCGCAACGATCCCATACTGATATGCGGCATTCAACACATGATGACTGCGAGAGCTGGCGACGATTCCGATGTTTGTAATCCCGATCATTGCAGCAAAGAGGGTGAAGTTGAAGATGTCACCTGTCACCACAGCACCAAGGGTGGCCGTTCCACAGGCGATTGCCACAAATCGCTGGAATCTGAGATCTTGAGGCTTGATCTCTTTAGCATAGTAGGCATCACCACCGAAGATAATATCCATCTGCTTTTCAGGAATGCTGAATGTGGCAAGCAGGGTGAAAATGATGGCGAATGTAAAGAGGGTTGCTGTGTACACACTGAAGTAGGGAACGATATCGCCAAATTCGATCATGAATAGTCCGGCACCTTCAATGCCTTGATCAAACACCCGGATCACCACCCATGGTTCCTATCAGAGAGAATTTCGCCATCACTTTTATGAGGATGGCGCCACCGGCGATCATCACTGCAAAGAACCACTGCCCGGGAAGGAGGAGGAAGATGAAGAAAGCGGCTATCCAGGCGACCCATGCATAGCCACTTGCAGTCTCGATTTGGGCAAATAGTTCGTCACTTCCTTTACAGACACTATAGAAGATAATCCCAAGCCCTGCGACTGCACCTCCGGAGAATCCGGATAGGATTATCCCATACAGAACGAGGATTCCGGCGAGGATCGGTGGGGCGGTCTGCATCACCTCGATATCGAGGGCAGATGAGTTCTTCTTCCGCTGTATCCCTTCTTTCACCAGATAGATCTCGGCAAGTGCCATAAGTTCCGCTATCATCACAACAAGCCCTGGAAGTATCAATGCTTCAGCAAGGTCGGTTGCTACAAGGGCGATGAGGAGGAGTGCCATAATCTCCGTGAGATCGGTGAGTATGAGCCGATGCAGATCGTCGGTCTCCTGGTAGAGTGATATAAAGGCGATGATGATGCATATGAAAGCGGCGATCAACCCGCTTTGATAGATACTGATCACTCTTCATCCCTCCGCAGGAAGAGGAATGATGCTACTCCGAATGCTACAAAGAGGATACTTGTCTCAACGACGGTATCAAGACCCCGTGTGTTATAGAGGATCTCGTCGATGATTCCGCCGGGATGGGCAACGATTGTTGTTCCGACATGATGGGTGAGTGTGGCAAGTGCCAGAGAGAATGGTGTCAGGTATGCTGTAACATATCCGAGATACGGACTGTTCTCCGGATATTCTGCCAGTACTTCGGTCTTTTCAAAGGGTGTGCCACCACGGTCATATGGATCAAGGGGGCTTTCGGGGTGAATCGTCTTTGGATAGAGTCGATCCGCCTGATATTCAAGCGAGGGGATTGTAAGAATACCCCCGATGATAACGATGATCACAAGGACTGCATATATCTGTGAGAGCTTATCAAAGTCTGAGAGGATGTGTGAAAGTCTGCGGATCATCAGTTAACCCCCTCCCTCTTTCCTATTACTCTGACAAAGATGAATGTTGAGACAGTTGAAACCGCGATAAAAGTCAAGAGTGCCAGCATCTCGTCAAACGAGAGCATCACGAGGAGGAGTCCAAAAGCCGGTATCTCAAGGTTGATCAATCGGGTCAGATAGTCTTTTGGAGATGCCCATGCGACAGAGACGGTTCCAAGGAGGATGAGACCAAGTCCGATGATGAATTCCGGTGTCATGAAGTCTGCCTCCCGAGGAGGAGAAGGATAAAGATAGTTGAAATCGGGGTGACGAGCGCAACGAGGATCGCAACATCCAGATACCCCCTCATGACGATGAGCGGAATAACTCCTGCAGAAAGGAGGGAGAGGCCGATCAGCTTGTCAAAAGGGTTTTTCCACAGGGCTGTGGTGACGGCTCCAAGGAAGATCAGTCCTGTAAGCCCGGGTAGTATGATCTCTTCGATCATTCCGGCTTCCTCCGTGCATAAGCGCTGGCAATTGCATTTGCTTCAAGTGTGGATCCAACAAAGTATGCCACTGCGGCAACAAGCGTGAGCGGGTGTGGCAGGATAAAGACGATTAAACCGGCAATCCCAAAGTTCATGACATTCACAAATGGGAGTTTGAGAAGCGTTCTCTTTTCAAGGACCGCTCGGATTGCTCCATAAAGAGCAATAGTGAGGCAGATTGCAGCTGCAATCAGGCTCTCCACCTCCAGAAATACCCGATCAACCGGCTGGCATGGATATGGGAGATCCCCTGTATCGTGAGGATGGCGAGCACCATCCCGGCGATGAAATCCGATGCCAGAAATCCGATCTGCAAGAATGCGGCGATGACAAACGTTGCTATCAGGGCTCCGCTTGTTCCGGCATATCCCCTGTCATGGCAGATCCGGTTTCCTATATAGACGAGAATGGCAGCGGCTATGCCCCCGGGTATCCCTGCAACAAATACTCCACAAGCGGCAAGCAGGATCCCCGCAGATGCATCAGGAGAACAGACGATGTTGCCCATCATCCATCCACCATGCTGATCCCCCCCCTTCTCTGCAATCGCTTTTCCGATCGAATCGGCTCCGCTTACACCTCCTTTCCAGGGAAGTCTCCAGAATATATCAATCGATAGAAAGAGAATCCATGCGATGACGGTGGCAATCACTATTCTTCCAAACTCTTCAAGCATGGTGCATCAGAATTGAAACGATATATCTGCACAAGAATAGTAAAACCTTCTGATGTTGTCATTGGAGGTTTTCCATGTATCACACTATATTATTACCTATTGAGGAGAACCACTCTGCTATATGATGGGTGGGAACTATCCTGACAGATATCTCATAATGGTGGTAGGCGCAATAATGATCGCCGCCATCCTTGCCTTCTGGCAGTTGATAGGCGTGATCATCCTTGCGGGTACTCTTGCTGTTGTTCTTCTTCCCATTCACCGGCGTTTTATCAGGGTGATTAATCCCGCAGTCTCAGCATTCCTGATTGCTACGCTCGTTCTTGTTGTGGTCACTTCTGCAATTGGCTTCATAATAACTATCTTTTATACACATTCAGATTATATATTATATATTATCAATACAATCCTTGAATGGGTATCAACACTGGCAGCAACAGGGACACCCACTATTGGCCAGAACGAGCTGAATGAATGGATCACGCGTCAGCTTGATGGGATTTCTACATGGTCAACAGACCTTCTCTATCAGGCACCGATGCTTCTTATCCAGGGTGTTGTCTTTTTGATGGCCCTTATAATATTCATCTACAAAGGAGATGAGATCTATACTGAAATTGTGGAATCGCTCCCAGACCGTCTCTCCTCAGGAGTGCAGGAGATCTCAACGACGGCGGTTGGAACCCTGTATGCAATCTATGTTGTCCACGTCATCACTGCACTCATAACCTTTTTCCTTGCAATTCCATTCTTTTATTTTCTCGGATATGATTACATCCTCTTTTATGCGACTATTGCGGGACTTTTCCAGCTTATTCCGATCCTGGGTCCCTCCCTCCTGATGATCTTTTTGGCAATCTATGCACTATCCATCGGAGACGTGAGAGGTGCAGCTCTTATCGCGTTGATTGGCTATCCGATCGTCTGTGCGCTGCCTGATCTTGTTTTCCGCCCCCTCATCATGGGGATGCGGGCAAAACTCAATCCTCTCCTGATGTGGATCGGTTTCTTCGGCGGTCTTGCAGTTATGGGATTGATCGGATTTATCCTCGGACCTCTCTTAATCGCGCTTGTTGTATCGGGGTATGTGGTGCTGATCAGGGAGCTGAGACGGACAAAAGAGGAAGTAAATGGATCGGCCAATCATAAAGATGCAGCCTGACAGACCTGGCTGTTCCTACATGCGGTGCAGAAGAAAGGGCTTCTCTTTTATCTTTTGAAGGCAGATATATGGTGCAGATTCTTTTGCAGTTTTTATTGTGAACGAGGGTTGCCAGGTCTGGCCAGAGGCGCCGGACCTGGGAATCTGTACAAAGAAAAGCAGAAGGTAACAGTGCGTGAGTAGCCAAGCCGGGTCAAAGGCGCTGGATTTAGGGTCCAGTCCCGTAGGGGTTCGCAGGTTCGAATCCTGCCTCACGCATTTTAGTAAGAGGCGAGTGTGATATAAACTATTCTATACACTGTATCAAATCCTCAGATATGATCAATTTTTTTCAATCCTGACAAAAGCAGAGTTCTGCGTCAGGATCGAGACGCCACAGATCGGGCAGGTATAGTCATCAGGAAGATCCTCAAATGGTGTCCCGGGCTCAATTCCTCGTCGTGGATCGCCCCGCATGGGATCATACATAAATCCACATACAAGGCATCGAAATGAATCCAGTTCTTCCATATTCTTTCAAAGACGTTGGTACTGATAAAAATTCCTCTCAAATGAAGGAATAAGGAATTATTACGCCACTATGATATTAATTATGCGACATCCCCCTGATCTCGCGCCCGGTAACACCATCAATAAAGATGCGACGCTCCCCCGAATCAGATGCGATCACTGCTTCATAGACCGGGTAAAAGAGCACCCTGATCTTTGTTATTTCAGCAGTTGGTTCAAGGCCCTTGATGATCTTTCTGAGATCATCCTCAGTAAATGTTGGTCCCCGGCTTTCACCTGAGAGGGTGGTGAGTTTCATTGTTAATGACTGGCTCAGATTTGAAAATTTTGGGATTGGCTGCTCAAGGAGGGGTATAAAAACCACTGCCCCTTCTTCGGTCTTCATCGTGGTGATACGCTTTTGTTTCTGGAGATTCTTCAGTGCCCTTTTCACATCTGCCGGCATAAGCCCTGTATCGGCTTCAATCTCAAGAGCTGTCAGTCCTGCCGGAGTCAGGTTTTTCAGGACTGTAACTGATGCCTCATCAAGGCCGATTAATTCTGAAAAACCCGGCCGCACAATCAGGCCGTCTGAGAGATCGACCCTGTCTCCATGGAATCCCTCAAGGATGAAAGAGGATCGCTTCGTCGTCTTCTTCAGGATACCGCTGAGGTACTTCACTTCAATTGAAAGGAGTGGCCAGGAGATCCGGTCAAAGGAGACGATCCGATCAAGATATGTTCGTCTCCAGAAACTCTTTCGGCAGAGATTCTGCACGACCCTGAGTGCCTCATCCCGCTGAAGGAGTGTTGGGATGGCATTCTTTGTCTCATCCTCTTCAGGTGCCGGCCCCCCACCTGGAAGATCCTGCTCTTCTTCCCCTGTCTCTACCTCTTCTGCCCGCGGTACCGGCGGGCTCTCCGGCTTTGGAGCCGTTACCGGATCCGGCTCTGCCTCTCTCCTCTCAGGCGGCCTGCCGGGGAGGATCTGGGGAGTCACTCCACGATGCTTCGTCTCACGATCCCCGAATTTCATCAGGGTCTTCTCCCGGACAAGTCCTCCCATCACAAAGAACTCACCGGGTTCAAGAGTGATCAGCTCCTCGACCTCTTTCCGCGCATCAAAGAAATGGGATACCGCCTTGAGATCGTTGTCAATAGTCAGCTTTCCGATGATCTGGTTGTTGCACTGGCTGAGTACATTCTTCTGGACAAGGGAAGGGCGCTGGGTTGCCACCAGAAGACCGAGTCCCCGTTTTCTTCCACGGCGGGAGATCTCCTCGATCATCTTGATTGAATCACGGGATTGCGGGATGAATTTGTCTGCCTCCTCAACGATCAAAAGGAATGGTTTCCTCAGTTCTGATTCAAGTTCATAGAGGATGTTCACGAGGGGTGTTGCTTTTGCCCGCATATCTACTTCCGATACATCAAAGATTACAAACCGTGAGGAGAGGATTGCATCCCGCAACACCGAATGGAGATCAACCGATTCGATATCATAATCACAGCTTTCATCTGATCCAATCCAGATGATTGGGAAGCGATCCTTCAGAGAGAAGTATTCTCCTTCGGTATCAATTAAGCAGAACCCAAGATACGATCTGCAGAGATGTTCGCAGAGAACCGCTATCCCCCAGCTTTTCCCGGCTCCTGACTGGGCAATAACACATGTCCTCCCGGTGACAAGCTCCTGCGCACTGATACCGAGATCCCGATCTCCCACCCGTCCAACGCCCAGATCCATACTATCTACAGAGAATGGATCTGAGAAAGAGTTAATATTTGGGGCTGATCAGGATGGAGAAGATACTTATTTCTTCCAATACCCAATCAATCAACATGGCGATTGTTATCGGATCCGGTGCCGGAGGTGCCGCAACTGCCCGATATCTTGCAGAAGCCGGGCATGATGTCCTGATGATCGAACGGGGGCCGGATGTTCCCGGTAAGGATGCGGGAAACTATTATGCGAATGTGGATGCCGGTGTCCGGCTGATGCGCACATTCTGCCTTGGTGGAACAACGATGGTCTCAGGCGGCAATGCACTTCGCTGCCTTGAAGGTGAACTCGGGTCTCTTGGAATCGATCTTGCAGATCACTATGCAGCCGTCGAAGAGGAGCTTGAGGTACAGATGCTTCCAGACGATCTGCTTGGTGATGGCACCCGCCGCCTGATGGATGCCGCTTGCAGAATCGGTCTGTCTGTGCATCGGATGCCGAAGTTCATCAATCCGGATCTCTGTTGCAAAGACGGACTCTGTGTATTTGGCTGCCCCTCCGATGCCCGGTGGTCGGCGATCCGTTTTATCAGAAAGGCAGAAGAGTTTGGAGCACGGGTGATCACAGAGAGAGTTGCAGATGAGGTAATTCTCCGAAATGGCGAAGCGGCAGGGGTTCGGTGTGGAAATGAGATCTTCTGGGATGATCGTGTGGTGCTGGCCGCAGGGGCGCTGGAAACACCTGGATTTCTTAAAGCTCTCTCACTTCCGACAGCCCCCCTCTTTGCTGATACGTTCGTCTCGATTGGAGGTTTTCTCCCCGACATCTATATGAACCGGGATGTTCCTATGGGGGCGTATATCCCCTTTGATGGTGGTTTCATCCTCACCCACTACTCGCGCCCCCTGCATGCTCTCATGAATGAGAAAGGGATCTCCGCTCAGCCAGAAGATATCATTGGAATGATGGTGAAGATCAAGGATGAGGATTACGGCTCGGTGAATAATACAATCGTGAAGATCGTCTCAGTGCAGGATGCCGAACGGCTCATCAGGGGATCCGCCTTTGCCGCCTCCATCCTTGTAGAAGCCGGTGCCGATCCCGCTACCCTGGTGACAGCGCCCCTCCGGGGTTCGCACCCCTGTGGAACAGCCCGAATTGGGGTTTCGGTAGATACAAATCTGGAGACTGCGATACCGGGCCTCTATGTGACTGATGCATCCGTCCTGCCAGCCTCACCCGGGGCACCCCCCATTCTGGCAATAATCGCACTGGCACGATACGCAGCAGGGAAAATGAGTTTGTGAGAGATCAGAGGAATTCCTGATCGTTCATGTATGGTCTGAGTACGGTGGGAATCCCAACTGATCCGTCTTCATACTGGTAATTCTCAAGAATGGCACGGATTGTCCGTGAGGTAGCAACCTCAGTTGAGTTGAGGGTATGGATATGGTATTTCATCTCGAAATCGTCAGGATCACGCATCCTCATGCCGAGCCGGACAGCCTGGTAGGATGTGCAGTTTGAGCAGGATACAACTTCCCTGTATGCCTCTTCCCGCGGCATCCAGACCTCGATATCATACTTCTTTGCGGCAACTGTTCCAATGTCTCCAGTACAAATGAGGACAACATGGTAGGGGAGTCCGAGGTTTGTATAGAGCTCTTCGGCATTCGCAAGGAGTTCTTCATGGAAGCGGGGTGAATCATCGGGTTTGCAGAAGATAAACTGTTCAACCTTATGGAACTGGTGAACCCGGAAGAGCCCTTTGGTATCGATGCCATGTGATCCGATCTCTTTTCTGAAACAGGGAGATATGCCCGCTAATTTGAGAGGGAGGCTCTTCTCTTCAAAGATCTCGTCCTGGTACATTGCACAGAGGGGGTGTTCGCTCGTTGCGATCAGGTATGATTCCGAATCTTCGATCTTATACATCACATCCTCAAAATCCGAGAGATCGGTGACGCCTTCATAGGAGCTGCGGTTCATCATGTACGGGGGGATTACCGGTGTAAAGCCTTTTTTCACCAGAAGATCGATTGCATACCTCTGGAGTGCCATGTCAAGAAGAGCCAGGTTTCCTTTCAGGTAATTAAACCCGGTTCCCGATGCACGTGCTGCCCGTTCAAAATCTGCCCATCCCTTTTCAACAGCAAGCTGGCCATGGTTTTTGATCGGGAAAGAAAAGTCCCGTATCGTTCCAACCCGGCGAATCTCAACATTGTGGCTCTCATCGTCCCCGACAGGGACAGTTTCATCGAGGATGTTTGGAAGTCGCATCAGGTAGTACCTGACCTTTTCTTCCGCTGCATCCTTCACTGAATCAAGCTCTTTTATCTTTTCAGGAAGTGCTTTTGCCTCCGCTAAAAGCGCTGACGTATCATGACCCGCCTTTCGCCCGGTATTAATTTCTCGGGAGATGGTATTTCTCCGCTGTCGAAGCTGGTCGATCTCGGCTTTCAGTTCCCGCACTCTCTTGTCGGTTGCCAGAAGGTCGTCAACCCAGCCAAGCTTCTCTGAATCATTTCTTTTGAGCAGATCTTTTTTGATCGTCCCGGGATATTCACGAACAAATTTAATATCAAGCAAGTACGCCACCCTCATCTACAGAGAATCTACCTATGATCTCTGTATGCAAGTTGTTTATGGTTTTCACCGAAAGATATTGTGAGAGAATCGAATCAATAGTTGGTCGGGTAAAAGAAGACTCCGCGCAGGCACACGGACTGTGTAAAAAAAAAGGTATTTAGAACCGGGGTTTCCGGTGCTTTGGGAGGCAGTCACGGCAATAGACGGGTCTGCCCTCTGTTGGCTTAAAGGGGACTTCACATTCACAACCGCAATCTGCGCAGATTGCCTTTGACATCTCACGTGGACCATCAAAGTTTCTTGGGCCGCCGAAGTTACCCCGGCCGCCAAAATTTCTTCCTTCCATTGTATAACTCATGCAGTTTTTAGGTTCTGCAAATAATATATGCTCTTTTAGTATAAAATACCCTCATAAGATATATAGGAGAAACCTGATGGAATGAATTCCTGACATTCAGTTGAAAAATCTCAATATTCCTTCTTTTTTGAATTATAGAATCCATAATGAACCCTTCTGTCAATATAAAAAATCCTCAGGTAATACATAGTGGCGGGAGTTTGATATCTGTCAAAACCATTGATATCCGGAGAATGTGGGTATCAATCGATCACAATGAATGCCACTCTTTCAGAAGTGACGATAAAAAAAGGATTAGAACCGGGGTTTCCGGTGCTTTGGGAGGCAGTCACGGCAATAGACGGGCCTGCCCTCTGTTGGCTTAAAGGGAACTTCACATTCGCAACCACAATCTGAACAGATTGCCTTTGACATCTCACGTGGACCATCAAATCTTCTTGGGCCGCCGAAGTTACCCCGGCCGCCAAAATTTCTTTCTTCCATTGTTTAGCTCATGCAGTGTTAGGTTCTGCAAAAAAATATTGAACCCGAGACTATAAAAGACCATCTCATGAGCGAACAATCGTGAAGAACACCTATTTCTTATCAATTGCTCTTTTCGCAGCCTCTGCAATCTCACCAACGGTCTTCTGAAGCTCATCACCAATCTGACGGGTTTTATTCTCAATATGTTCACGTCCCTCCTGTGTCATAAAGAGCTTTTTACCAAGGACAATAACACTCTCAACGGTTACCTCTACATTTTTTGAGGTGAGATGGATGAGATCCTCTATGCTTGGGGTTGTTGATGTGGCATCGTGAGCAGCTTCTTCTTTACCTTCAGGTTCTGGCGTTTCCGACACGGGTTCTTCATCAATGACATACCGCCCATTGACAAACCGTCCCTGTTTCTCTTCTGTTGTCATGGAGATGAATTATGATGCTGTCACTATTGAACCCTTCGAATCTGCCCAAACATGACTATTATGTGGTGTGATGAAATGCAGAACTGAGCAGATCTCTGAGTTCATCAGGATCCCGTACCGGTGGGAGGCAGCCTGCATGCCTGCAGGGATAGGCAACAGGTTCATCGGCATCTGTTATGTAGGCCTGTATCTTTGGAACCATTTCAATGAATTCTTCAAATGATGGCGAGACGTGAAGGTGCGTTGCAAGCAGGTTGCCTGATGATCTGATTGCATCATCAAATATCCCGCCTTTACTGACGGTTACCACATCAATAGCAGCAGGAGAGAGATGATGATATGAACTGATACTATGAATATAGGCATTCGGGTGACCGAGGAAGGCAGGTTGCAAACTTGCCATCATCGAATCTGCAATTTCCCAAAACTCAGGTTTCCCTGTGATCCGGTGGAGGAGGAGAAGATTGTGCAGCATCACAGCATTGCCTGAGGGTCCTGCCGCATCTTCTATATCCCGTGTCCGGTACAGTGATCTCTTCTCCGCCTCAAACCAGAACCAGTTTGCATCCGGATTATAGAAGATCCGAACAGCTGCTTCTGTGTGATCAATAGCCGATATAAGATATCCCGGCTCCTGTGTTCCCTGGTGGAGTTCAACTGATGCGGCTATCAGGTCTGCATAATCCGGAAGATAGGCATTTGAGGTCTTCAATCCGCCTACCATGGAATGGAAGAGATCGCCGTCTGCCTCATCAATTACGGATCTGAGCTTTGAATAGGCTTCTTCAGCGGTATGCATCAGATCCGGCTCATCTAACAGATGCCCGGAGCGTGCCAGGGCACCAATGATCTTTGCATTTGCATCCAGGAGGATCTTTTCATCACGGAATGGTCTGGGGCGACTCCTGCGGGCATCTGCAAGCCTCTCTCGCACCTGGTGCAGCCAGGATGGATCGTCCGGCTCAAAGGTGAGTCGGAGGGGAAGCTTCTCTGTATCAGCTGCATCGCCAAGCAGGAGATCAGCAACAGCATCTCCTTCTTCTCCACCAAAGAGCGACTGTATCTCCTCTTTTGACCAGAGATAGAATCCACCCTCCTCTCCCCCGCTCTCAGCATCCTCTGCTGTATAAAAGAGGCCTTCCGGTGAGGTGAGATCGGATCGTATATATGCTGCTATCCTCAGTGCCTCTTCTTTTAGGCGCATATCGCCGCAAACAGCGTATCCTTCAGAAAACGCATGCAGAAGAAGAGCCTGATCGATTGCCATCTTCTCATAATGTGGGGTCTTCCATTGCCGGTCAGTGGTATACCGGTGAAAACCGCCCCCAACCTGATCGTTTATCCCGCCTCTTCTCATAGCATGAAGAGTTTCAAGTGCCATTTCTGTTGCTTCAGGAATACCTGCCACTCCACCATACCGCAGGAGAAAAGTGACGAAATGGGGTGAGGGGAACTTCATTCCCTCACCCAATCCGCCATACTCGCGATCATATGTTTTCCGGAGGGCAGCATATGCAGCATCTGTCGGATTCTTCTCCTTCTCAACAGGTTCTGCTGCCCGGATATCCCCGGCAAGGTACGATCGGACCGCCTCTTCGACACGCCTCCCAAGGCTTTCCGCCTCTTCGCGCCTATCCCGCCAGAGCTCCCATATCCGGTCGAGGATCACGAGGAGTCCGGCACTTCCATACCGGGGCTCTTTTGGGATATATGTCCCGGCAAAAAAGGGCCGCTTATCCGGGGTCAGAACCAGGGTGAGCGGCCAGCCTCCGCTCCCGGTCATCAGCTGGCAGGTGGTCATTGCAATCCTGTCGACCTCGGGTCGCTCCTCACGATCGACTTTCACCGCAATGAAGCGGCCGGCAAGTGCCCGGGCCACCTCTGTATCAGAGAATGATTCCCTGTTCATGACATGGCACCAGTGGCAGGTTGAATATCCGACTGAGAGGAAGACCGGGATATCCGCTTCCCGTGCCTTCTCAAACGCTTCGTCTGAGAACGGGTGCCAGTCAATCGGATTATCTGCATGCTGACGGAGATAGGGACTCTTCTCATCTATAAGCCGGTTTGCCATACCGGATAATCGCAACTGATATGCTATTAATCCTCTTCTGTGGGCAGAGAGAAATCATTATATGTTTTGTATGATTACTCAGTCGCCATGGAAAGACGACTTTTTACACTGTATATCGCATTAATTCTCTGTATAGCAGGATTTGCCTTTTGTGAAGGATGTGTTGGTGAGGATGCCGGGCAACAGACTCCGGCTCCAACAGCCACACCAACTTATACTGCTACACCGACAGTAGAACCCACAAACGATAATACTGGTTCTTTCTCGGGAGCCGGAGATCAGAAGACCACAATGCCCCTTTCAGCCGGTGTCCACATGTTGACACTTGAAATGGAGAAGCCGGATGGATCAGAGCCCGGTGCCTCTACGGTCTCTATCTCAACTGAGAATGATGCCATTATGGTTGAAGGTAATTATACTCCTGAAGTTCGGCCCGATGCCATCATTGACGGACACTACCACTGGACATATGCGTTTATGCTTGAAGAGGAAGCCGATGCAACCGTTGAAGTCAGCCAGCTGGCTCCATGGACACTTCACGTCGGTGTCCCGAAGATGATCAATGGGATTCCGCCTCAGACATTTACCGGGGTCGGCAATGCTGCGACCCCATTCTTCATGATACCGGGTGGAAACTATAGCTGCCAGATCACGGGTGAGAATATGACTGTCATCAGTGTGGGACTGATGGATTATAATGGTACCATGTTGATGGATGATGACAGGGTAGCACCCCTTGCATTCCATCAGCTACGAAATGAGGACTTTGAACTCTATGTCGGGGATTATGCAACAACAGTTCCGGTTACAATCAAAGAAGGCGACAATTATCTCTTCAACATCATCTGTGACGGCAGGTGGTCTGTTACGTTCTCACCCGTAGAATAGAAGGCTCTCCGGTAGAATGAGAGAGATCTCTTCTCTCTCCCCAAGCATTTTTTAATTGAATTTATAACCCTCTTTTGGAATAATAATCTCAAACTGCGCCCCCTCACCCGGGACTCCCGTCTCCCTCATGAGCATGCCGGTGATGGCAAGGATCTCCCGGGAGAGGAAGAATCCAAAACCAGTATTCTTTCCAATTCCACGTCCAAATATGACCTCTTTTTGATCGCTGGCAACACCTGCTCCATTATCTCTCCACATGAGATGAAGCCTCTCATCACTCCGGTGGCAGTCAATGGTCACGGTAGTGGCATGCTCTCCATGGCGTATGGTATTATCAAGGAGGTTTGAAAAAACCCTCTCCAGCATCGGATCTCCAAAGATGGAGAGGTTGGTGCAGTTATTCGTGATTGTTATCGGATCCTTTGATTTCGGAATGAGCGCGGCAAGTTTCTGCCATGCCGGCTCACTGATACCAAGGTTCTCATAGAGGCGGGTACATTCGATATGGCGCTGAATTGTTCTGCCAGCCCCTTCACCTTCTCCAGGTACTCCTCCATCTCGGTATCATGATTCTTCTCTTCTGCAAATTCCAGATTGCCGAGCAGTACCATCACCTCATTGAGGATGTCGTGTCTTGTGATGCTGGAGAGGAGCTGGAGCTTTTTATTTGCGATTCGAACAGATTCTTCTGCTATTCTTCGCCCGGTGATATCATGAAAAATTCCTCTTGTCCTCAGCCTTCCATCATGGACGAATGAATTGACGTTCCCCTCAATATGAATCGGACGCCTGTCTTTTGTGAGAAAGATGGCATGAACTCCATTTACTGTTTTTCCTGAGAGAACGTCCTGAAACAGGCTTTTGCAGTGGGCAAGCGAATCGGGATGAATGATCTCAAAGAGCGAAAGGTTCTCTATCTCCTCATCTGAAAAACCCATCTTCTCTTTCCATGTGGAATTGACAAAGATGAAATGACCCTCCTCATCAACACTCTGGATCATCACATTGGCTTATCAAAGAAGTCGCGGTACCGCTCTTCACTCAACCGAAGCTCCATCTCAATTTGCTTCTGGTTCGTGATATCCCTGCTCGATCCGACAATATGTGTGATTATATCATCACGGATAACGGGAGTGAGGAGTGTCTCCCATATCTTTTCACCTGCGGGAAGGTTCAGTGTCTCTTCATAGATGATCGTGCCCTTAGTATCGAGACATCGCTGATAGTTTGCTGATACAACCGATCCGGCCTGTTCACCCAGGAGCTCCTCGGGTGTCTTCTGATGTAACATCTCTGTTGTCAGTCCGGTTGCATTCTCATGTGCGAGATTATTGCGGATGAATCGGAACTTCCCGTCATCGGTCACCCTGATGAGGAATATGCAATCATCTGTTCCATTAAAGACCGTCTCATACTCGGTTGCGAGTCTTTTGGTCTCCTCTTCAGCACGCCTCCTCTCGGTTATATCAGAGATCTGCTCGACGATGAAGATCACCTCAGCATCATCATCAAGAACCGGGTAGGATCGGCAATCCAGATAGCGGTCCTGTTCAGGAAGGTATTTCTCTACCCTCTCCAGCTTCTTTGAACGGAGGGCCTTTTCTGTTGCACAGATATCACACTGTCGGTTGCGTCCGATCAACTCAAAGCACCGTCTCCCTTTCACCTCCTCCGGCTGCATATTCCGGAATGAGTACCCTGCCTGATTATAATAGACAATTGAGTGGTCCGGTGTCTGAATACCGATAAGGCAGTATCGTCTTCGATATAGAGAGCAGAATTGAGATCGAAATCGGCTGACATATTCAGCATGAGGAGCTATTCTGTATTTGCTCATCGTCTCTTCTTCTATTGCAGACAGAATAGGACTACTGGGAATAAAACGTTCTGATGAGTTGATACAAGGCTTTGATATATTGCTTAAGAAAAAGATTGAGATGAGTTTCGGATATTAGCGATCCGAACCTCCTCTTCTCATGCTGCGAGGGGGATCCGAACCCCCGACCTCCAGATATCCCAGATGATGGCGCCTTCGATTGCTCAAAACCCTATGAGTCTGGCGCCCTAACCAGCTAGGCCACCGCAGCATCTGTTCATTGCACGAGTTGTGCATAATAAGAAGGGCGCCTGCTCGTAAATAGCTTGCCATATGGCTTCAGGGAACATGATACCCTCAAAATCCCGGCAACAGAAAGAAAAAGGAAATTAATCTGATAAAATTGAATATTTCAGTCTTTTTTGCCATTATTCATATGCTGGATATACACATTGACTGCTGCTGTAACCGCTGCGGTCTCCTTTCCCTGACGGAGGGAAGCGGCCAGGGTCTGCATACGCGACTCTTCATCGCGGTAATAACTCTGGAGGTTCCGCATGATCTGCTGATCCGCAAGGAAATGTGTGTGCGTATTGCCCTGTATGAACTGTCGGTTATGCATCAGGGAGTGATGGAGTGGCAGGGTCGTCTTGACTCCAAGGATCACATATTCATAAATGGCTCTCCTCATCCGCTCGATCGCCTCAATCCGGGTGAGGCCATAGGAACAGAGCTTTGAGATCAGCGAATCGTACTGGGGCGGGATCGTATACCCGACATGAATACCTGAATCAACCCTGATTCCGGGCCCGCCGGGAGAACGGTACCGGACGATCTTACCAGGATCTGCGGTAAAATTATTCAGGGGGTCTTCAGCATTGATCCTGCATTCGATTGCATGACCGCGGAGAGAGATCTCATTCTGTTCATATACAAGCGGTTCACCGGATGCTATTGCAAGCTGCTGGCGGACAATGTCGACTCCGGTGACCAATTCTGTGATGGTATGCTCCACCTGGAGACGGGTATTCATCTCCATAAAGTAATAATTACCTTCAGAATAGAGGAACTCAACAGTCCCGGCATTTGTATAGTTACAGACCTGCGCAACCGTCAATGCTGAATCTGTCATCTTCTCCCGAAGCTCAGGCGTCATGATCGGACAGGGAGCCTCCTCAACAAGCTTCTGGTGCCGCCTCTGAATTGAACATTCACGATCATAGAGGTGTATACCCTGGCCATCATGATCAGAGAGCACCTGCACTTCGATATGGCGGGGCTTGTCAAGATATTTTTCGATGAAGATTGTCGGATCTCCAAAAGCAGACTGTGCGATCCGCATCCCTTTCTCGATAGCCTCGGCAATGCCGGAACTATCCCGGACGATCTGCATACCGATTCCGCCGCCACCGGCACTTGCCTTCACAATGACCGGGTATCCTATCTCTTCAGCAAAAGCGATCCCCGCTTCTGTCGAGGTTACTCCACCTTTTGTCCATGGTAGAACCGGAACCCCGGCAGCACTCATCGCCTCTTTGGAATCGAGTTTTGATCCCATCATGTGAATGGTCTTCGAAGATGGTCCGATGAATGTGAGGCCTGCCTTTTCCACATTCTCTGCAAAATGATAGTTCTCTGCTAAAAAACCATATCCTGGATGAATCGCTTCTGCCTCACAGAGTGTGGCAATCTCAATAATTCGATCCTGGTTCAGATAACTCTTCGAGGGGTGTGCTTCTCCGATGTGAAACACTTCATCGGCATATTTCACATGGAGTGCATTTTTATCAGGGGTTGAATAGATCGCAACCGTCTCAATTCCCAGTTCCCTGCAGGCACGCATAATGCGGATGGCGATCTCACCCCGGTTTGCGATGAGTACCTTATCAAAGAAGGTCATTGGACCACCAGCAAAATATCTCCGTTTTGTACGACCGCTCCGGTATCAACAAAGATTTCCTGGATTTTTCCATCAACCGGGCTGTGAATCGGGTTTTCCATCTTCATCGCTTCAAGGATGATCAGTATATCTCCTTTCTTCACCTCCTGACCGAGGCTCACCTTGACATCAAGCACCATCCCCTGCATATTGCTCTTGATACCGCCCGGGAGATCCCCGCGTGGGATCTGTGATTTCGCGGAACTGCCAACCGGAGAAGACAATACACTCCCTTCAACCGATACGATCCTGACAGAGAAGATCTCCCCATCAACCTCAACTTCCATCGCGTGGGGGAAATCAACAGATCCTGCTCCCTCCTTCTTTGGCACAGGTATGGGCTCGGGAGTCTTCTCTCCCCTGAGAAATGCCGGGGCAATCGCCGGATAGAGGATATAGGTCAGGACATCCTCTTCTTTTTTGATGATGCCCATACCTTCTGCCTCTTTCTTCATGCTCTCATAGATCGGCTCAAGCAGATCTGCCGGCCGTACCGTGATCATCTCTTCCCCATCGATGATCTGTTGCCGGATCGCTTCAGAAATTGGTGCAGGCGGACGTCCATACAGGCCATGTATATAATCCTTCACCTCTTTGGTGACGTTCTGGTACCGCCCGCCCATCAGTACATTCAGGACAGCCTGGGTACCGACAATCTGGCTTGTCGGGGTGACAAGTGGCGGGTAACCGAGATCCTCGCGCACATGTGGGATCTCATCAAAGACTGCCTGGAGCTTGTCGATTGCATCCTGCTCCTTGAGCTGGGAGACGAGGTTTGAGATCATCCCGCCAGGCAGTTGGTATACCAGAACATCGCTATCAATCCGCTCGGAGATGGGATCAACAAGGGCATTGTACTTCTTCCTGACATCCATACAGAGGTTCCGAACCTTCCGGAGTGCCAGGAGATCGATACCCGTCTCACGCGGTGTGCCGATCACCGAGGCAACAATACTCTCGGTTGCAGGCTGCGATGTCCCAAATGCAAATGGTGACATTGCAGTATCGAGAATATCAACCCCCGCCTCAATTGCTGCCTGGTAACTCATCGGAGCAATGCCGCTTGTAGAGTGGCTGTGGAGATCAACCAGCACATCCACACGTTTCTTTATCCCCTGGATAAGCTCACGGGTGGTTTCGGGCATGATCAGCCCTGCCATATCCTTGATGCAGATCGAATCGCATCCAAGTGAATAGAGTTCCTCAGCCATATCGATGAACGTTGTATTGGAATGCACAGGGCTCGTCGTATAGGATATTGCTCCCTGCATATGTGCTCCAACATCGGAAACAACCTTCATGGAGCTCTTCATATTCCGAATATCGTTCAATGCGTCGAATATTCTGAATATATCGACGCCATTTGAATGGGCTGCTGTGATAAAACGCTCCACAACGTCATCAGGGTAATGTCTGTAGCCGACAAGGTTCTGCCCTCGCAGGAGCATCTGAATCGGTGTATCCGGCAGCACTTCCTTGAGTGAGCGAAGACGCATCCATGGATCATCGTTTAAAAAGCGGATACAGCTATCAAATGTCGCACCGCCCCAGGCCTCAACTGAAAAGAAACCGATCGTATTCATCTCTTTTGCAATCGGTATCATGTCTTCAGTCTGAAGGCGGGTTGCGATGAGCGATTGATGTGCATCCCTCAGCGTGGTATCTGTGATGTGTACTCTGGAATCATTTGATTTTGTCATCTAAACACCTCGTGGGCTGAGGAATAGTAAAAATCGAGCCTCTCAAAAAATTACACCTGATAGTATAAATAAGTCACTAAAATGACAGTAAACTGTAAAACAAGGGAGGTAAGGCAATTACAGCAAGTAGAAAGTCTCTTTTTCTTCCAGGGAAACAAGGTACATAGGTCCCTCCCCCGGAAAAACCCCTGAGTGCGAGAAGGAGGGCAGTTTCATCTGATCGTCGTATATGCATCAGCAGCAATGATATGGCAGCTGGAATGAATGTTTTAACTCCGATTTTTAATCCTTTTATTGAATATGCCCTTCGAATCTGCTGAAGATCTGACCCTGCGAGATATATCCCCTGCATTGCCATCTCAGCTGCAAGTCCTATATCAAAACCCTTTCCCTCAGATCCTGCCCATACAAAGAGATCCAGCATTTCCCCCCCACGATAATCCGTGTATACCCAGAATGAGATGAAGAGGATCGCACCCATCCTGATACCATAGGATAATCCACCCCCGGTAAAGAATTCTGTTACCAGAGCTGGTAGCAGGATGAGCATTCCGAGGACGAATATAAGGTGCCTGTCTGGAATCTCCCATCTCCTCCACGAAGCCACAACCCACCACATAAGTGCAAGGATTGCCCCTCCGACTGAGAGAAACGCTCCAAGTGAGAGGAGGATAACGGAGAGGAGCCTGAGGCGTCCATCTCCAAAAACAGGAGGCTTATCCTCGTCATATGAGGACTTGTCACCGGATGCCGCCGGGATTTTAGGAGCAGTGTCTGCCGGGTGGAGAGAGCCGTTCCTCATACTGAGGTGAAATCCACTCTCAGGGAGGATCTCACGTTCATGGGTAAAGATGATGGTTATACCCGATCTCCGTTTCTCTATCATTGTGCAGAGCCGTTGTTTCATTTCAGTATCAAGGGAAGAGAACGGCTCATCAAGAATGAGGAGATCGGGCTCTTTTGCGAAGATACATGCGAGACCGAGTCTCTTTAATTCTCCCCGCGAGAGCCGGAGCGGGTCACGTATAAACAGCGTCTCCGGTAGTACTGATCTATCAATCATATCGGGGTCCACGCCCCATGATCGAATCTCTTCAAGCACGGTTGAACCGGTGATATGGTATTCCGGGAACTGCAGGAAGATGGCTTCTGAGGTGATCCCGGTTTTATAAAGCCTCCCCGAATCCGGCTGGAGGTGTCCGGAGAGGATGAGAGAGAGTGTGCTCTTCCCTGATCCGATGGGGCCGGTGATCAGGTAGATGCCGGGTACAAATTCCTGGTTTACCGAGAGGGCGAATATTCCCTGCTGGAAACTGATCTCCTCCAACACGACTTTCATCTTAGATCATCCTGACTGATCTTCCCATTTTCAAGAAACAATACGTGATCAGATTCTGCTGCAATATCCCTGTACTGGCTGCTCTGGAGAGTATAATCCGGGGGATGGGAGCGTATTGCCTCCTGAACCCTCCATGCGGTTTCACTATCAAGGTGTGAGTCCGCCTCATCGATAACGAGGAGAATGGGATCGATGACAAGAGCAGAGGCAAGGGCGACGAGCACCTTCTCCCCGCCCGAGAGTGTCCGGGTTTTTCTATCCAGAAGATGTGTGATCAAAAGGCGCTCTGAGATCTCTGCTGTTTGCTCTTCAATCTGATCGATCGAATCATGCCGGAATCTGAGTGGCGCTGCAATCTCATTGAAGACCTGATCAAACAGGATATTTCTGTCAGGGAACTCGGATACCCACCCTATATCCAGCGATCTCGGGGGGAGGCTGTCGATTTGAACTGTTCCGTGATCCGGGAGGCAGACTCCGGCACAGAGAGAGAGCAGTGTCGTCTTCCCTGCCCCGTTTCTGCCGAGAACTGTGGTTATACCCCCGGGTATCTCATATGAGGGAATATCGAGTATGCCATGGGAAAGACTCTTGATTTTTATCATGAAATCCTTTTACCGATGACAAGTGCTGCTATCCCTTTGATCATATCACCCGGGATAAATGGAATGACGCCGATCATGGCTGCAGCAACAAACGGTATCCCGGTTGAAACTGAAAGCCATGCAGTACCTAGTGCATAAATAGTGATGCTTGCTGCTGCAATCGCTATTATACCAATAAATTTAACTTCTTTTTCCAGCAGAATCCCGGCTATAAGTGCTGCTGGAATAAAACCGATGATATACCCTCCTGTGGGTCCAAGGAGAACTCCAATCCCGGCTGTTCCATTATGAAAGACCGGAAGGTTGCAGATCCCAAGAAGGATATACAGGGTAACCGGCAGTACAGCATACCTCTTCATAACAACTGCCGCAAGGAGGATGAAGAGTGTCTGGAGGGTGAAGGGAACGAGAGGGAGGAATGGAATGGTTATGGAAATCCATCCGCCGATTGCAATAAGTGCGGTAAATGTTGCTGTTCTCGTCAGCATTTGTGCATACCTGATATTGCCATACATCGTCAACCAGATCATCATTTGACAGTTTACGATAAAAAATATGGTATTAAAAAAGCCTGAGATTAGAGAAGATAGCAATTTCCGGCGATGATACGCTCAATCTTTCCGTTGTCTTTCCGGATGATGAGGGCACCTTGCTCATCCAGATCGATTGCTTCACCTTCAAATGTCTTTTTGAGTGTCCGGATCTCCACCCTCTGTCCAAGTGTACAGGAGAGACTCTTCCATTCACGGATGAGGGCTTCAAATTCATTCCGCTCAAGAAGATTATACCGGCGTTCAAACTCCGTCAGCACCCTTGCAAGGAATTTTGCCCTGTCGACTTCATATCCGAGTTCTTCAGAGATGGAGGTGACTTCCCGGTTTAATACCGGCATCAGATCAGATACAGACACATTCACATCAATTCCGATACTCAGGAGGCAGTAGTGTATAACATCCGCTTCGGCTGAGAGCTCAAGATGCATGCCAGCCACCTTCTTATCTCCAATGAAGATGTCGTTTGGCCATTTGATCAATGCACCGATATCATATTCCTTCCTGATGGCACGTGCAACTGCTACTGAGGCTGCCATCATGATCATATAGGCACGTGAGATCGGAATCGATGGCTTCAGGAGGATGGTTATCCAGACTCCCCCTGCAGGAGATGCCCATGATCGGCCGAGCCTCCCAATACCACTCGTCTGCTCCTCAGCAATGATAACAAGCCCCTCTTCAATTTCATCATCTATCTCACGCATCATCTGTTTGCCGAGCCAGATTGTTGAGGGGGTGGTGACTGCATAATGAAGATCTGATCCGATACGCTTCGTTTTCAGGTGTCGTCTGATCTCATAGGGGAGAAGACGCCTTGTACGCTGTACAACATGATAGCCTTCTTTCTGGGATGCCTCAATCTCATATCCAAGATCGCGGAGTTCCTGAATATGTTTCCAGACTGCAGATCTGCTGATGCCGAGTTCCTTACTGATCTTCTCCCCGGAGATCTTTTCCCCGGAACGATCAAGAATCCTGAGGACATTATATGCAGCGTTTGTCATTGCCATTACCTTTTTGAACTGATTTGTTCGGTGTCTATCGGACAGGGATCGGCTCCGCATACCTGACGGAGTATAAAACTCTGGTGTTCCATGAGTGTTGCGAGATCAAAGATTCCGGTTATGTCAACGACTCCGATCGCGCCGATTGCCTCTCCATCCCCGTCACGAAGGGGTGCAACTACTACGGGAACCCCTTTATAGGTGCCTGTATCTGGTCGCGTCTTAATCAGCTTATTTGTTGCGATAGCTCTCTCAAGAACCGGTCCGGTGTAGGCTCTGTCGATGACCTTTCCCTCTTCAATCCGCAGTCCCGGTGTATCTGCCGACCTGCCGGTGATCGGAAGCTTTGAGACAATCGTATGGAATGCCATTAAAACAGGCTCAAGATCATCGGCAGATGAATTACGGGTAATAGTATAGTGATACATCATCCAACACTAACAACCATACCTGCTCCATCTAAAAGAAGGTTTCCTTTCTACAGGCACAAAAGGTGGTAAGGAACGCCCGAGATGGGTATTCATGGATTGTGGTCATAATCACGCGGCCGGATCCACATCTCTCTTCAATGAGAATCGGGTGCCCGTCAGATGTACTTGCCACAGGATCCCCCCCATATCCAGTAAAATATCCATCACATTCGATAGCATTGAGATCATAGCCCTCAAGGAGGGTAGTTGATTCTGATTGTGTTCTGATGACAATCTCCCGGGAACCATATTCAAAATGGTATCCAACCGGAAAAGGAAGCCAGTCATAGCAGTCGGGGATATCGCCTCCCCCGCCAAAGACAAGGATTTCTCCTCCCGATCTGATAAATCGCTCCATGCGGTTTTTCGTGGCCCTGAGAGCAGGAAGGACACGTGAGTATTCCTTATTGGCAAAACCTGTCGGAATGATAAGGGATCCAAACGATCCGCGGTAGAATGGCGCTGCAAGAAGCTGGGGTGTCACAAGTTCACAGCACCCCACACAGTCATCGATCAGCCTCAGGAACAGGAGCTTATCTTCCCAGATGACTGCCGGAGATCCATTATTCATCCTTTGATCACCCCAAGCGGCATCAGTGTCGCAATGACTCTTGAAATGCCTGTTTCACGAACGACGCGAACGACTTCATCGCTTGGTTTGTACATTGAGGGCGCTTCTTCAGCGATGGCATCCCCGGATGGTGCCATGACAATAATCCCTTTCTGTTTGAGATCTGCTGCGACCTCGTTTCCACTGAGAGCATTTCTGGCAGCTTTCCTGCTGCTGACCCTTCCCGCTCCATGGCAGGTGCTCCCAAAGGTCTTCTGCATCGCGGTCTCTGTTCCTGCAAGCAGATAGGAGGCAGTTCCCATGCTTCCCGGTATCATCACCGGCTGGCCGGTTTCTCTGTATTTTTGAGGCAGTTCTTTTCTTCCCGGCCCAAAAGCGCGTGTAGCTCCTTTCCGGTGGACACACACACGCTGCTCTTCACCAGAGACTGTGTGCATTTCCCATTTGGCAATGTTATGTGCAACATCATAGACGAGAGGCATCTCTTTGTAATCAATACCAAATGCGCCCTCAAAGAGCAGACGGAGTTCATGAGTGATGATCTGGCGGTTTGCCCAGGCATAATTGGCAGCAGCTGCCATGGCACCGAAGTAATCCTGCCCTTCCCGGGAGGTCAGGGGGGCACAGGCGAGTTGCCTGTCGGGCAGCCTGATCCCATACTTTTGTGATACCTTCTCCATGGTCCTGATATGATCGGTGCAGACCTGGTGTCCAAGTCCACGTGATCCGCAGTGAATCATGCAACAGATGGTGCCTTCAGTGATGCCAAAAGCCTGCGCCGTCTTCTGATCCTGTATGCTGGAAACCACCTGGAGTTCAAGGAAATGGTTACCCGATCCAAGTGTTCCGCATTGTGGAATACCTCGTGTACGGGCTTTCTCACTCACCAGTTCGGGCTTGGCTTCTTTCATACACCCGTTCTCCTCGCAGAGGAGTGCATCATCAGGAAGTCCAAGACCCTCCCCGATGACATATGAAGAGCCTCTGCTGAGGAGCTCATCGAGTTTGGAACCCTGGAACCTGAGAGTTCCTTTTGATCCGACACCGGTTGGAATCTTTTTGTAGAGTTTGTCGATGATGGTGTGCCTGTCATCAAGATCGTGAAGGGTGAGTGGTGTTGTTATCAGCCGTACACCACAGTTGATATCAAAGCCAACACCGCCTGGTGAAATAATCCCCTCACTCTCTGAGAAAGCAGCGACACCACCGATTGGAAACCCATATCCCCAGTGAATATCGGGCATGCCAAATGAGTGTCCGATGATCCCGGGCAGTGTCGCAACATTGGCAAGCTGCCGTGCCGCACCCTCCTCCAGCGTCTTGCCAAGAGTTTCCGAGAGGAAAAGCCGGCCCGATACACGCATGTCAGGGACGTATCCGACAGGTACCTCCCATTCATGAACCCCGGCTTGTTGAATCCCGTTCAGCATCATATTCACCATCAAATATCAAAGATGATCTCAGAACAGATCATCGTATCCGTCTTCCTGATGAAAAGGCCAGAGTATGAGATACCCTTAACCTCACGTCCCCCGCCATGCCTCTCCTGATCAAATATCTCTCCGCGAATAGTTGCCTCCAGCCCATTTCCGGTAAACCGGACACGTGTCTCACAGACAACAAAAAATTCCACCTCGGATATGAAGAGGAGTTCGGAGAGAAATTCCCAGAGGAGCTCCTCCCTGTTCTCTCCTGTCACCTGAATTGTTTTCTCCAGAATCGGCCTGCAGTCTCCTGAATACAGGATGCCAAAGAGCGCATCTGATGCAAGTGTGAAGAGTTCTTCATAACTCTCTGCTCTGATGCGTATTCTGACATCAGCGGTATGTTCAAGCTCTTCAAAACTCATCTGATTGTCCGTAGCTGAAATAACGGGGAACCATCTGCATGGTGATCGACTGGATCCATTTTACCTGGTACCGCGAGACATAGAGCGTATAATCTCCAACAGCTATTGGGATGTCTGATGATTTTGGATTTTTTATAGATGTTGGCAGGAGAATCGGGCCACCACAGGATGTACACACCCGGAAGTCACATCCTCGTTCATTAATATAGGCGCGAACATCATCGTCAACGGTGATCTCCGGGTTTTCATTGATCTCTCCAAATGGTCTCCTCATGTATCTGATTAATGGGAAGGGATTGATTAAAATGGTTCTGTCTGAGTGATATGAGGTTTCAAAAAAGGGGTCAGGTTGTAGCAACAACACGCGTCATTAGATCAAGATACTGTTCTTTTACTTCATAGATACTGGTTGTACCTTCGGTACTTCTCCGGACATGAAGAATGCCGATTCGGGATGCTATAGTCCCAACCATTGATGCGACTGCTTTGATACTGATACTGAATCTCTCACTTAATCGTGCATGGATCTCAGAGATGGTAAGTGAACGTATGCGTATGAACATTGTGAGCAGTTCTTTCCGAATGCCTGATTTGTCTCTTGAGAGGTACGCCTTGAGGCGTGCTTCGATCTCCTTTTTAATCTCCCCCGCTGAGAGCATACACTGTATACATCTCTATTCCTTTATATAGATATCGTTTTCATCCTGTTAAAAAATTGACTATTAATCAAAAAGAGTCGATTGAAATCTCTCTTCTATCAATGAGTCAAGAATATATGAGTATATTACTAAATATTTTATTTGTACACTAACATTCATAAAATAATTACAATAGATGTGCTCAGTGTATTATCATCATATCCACTTTATAAAGATCGTCTTCCTCAATACAATTGATCTGTATCCCTCCTCCAGGAATCTGGTATTCGAACAGAAAGAATAAATGGAGATTCTGCAACCATCTGACTGGTGTATATATTGACAGATCATCGCTGTTCAACCTGTGGAGAAAAGGCTGTTGGTTGCCAGGTATATGGCTGCTGTGGATCATATGTCTGTTTTGAGCATGCGGATCAGCATCTCAGGAAGATGAAACCTGGAGAAAGGAAGGAATGGGGAGCCTGTTATTATCTCAGGTTCCCGGAATCCAGAACCGATGAATGATGGTTATGTCTTCAAATCAGTCCACAAGTCTCCGCTTCATCAGATTGAGCCCGATAATAAAGAATAACAGGGCAACCAGAAGCACCCAGACGATGTTGTAGAGGAGCACAGGGGAGAACTCTCCCATTGTAATCGCCCTGTTGACATTGACAATATTAGCAAGCGGCAGAAAGCCAAAAGCGAAGTACTGGAGCGTCTGCGGCAGGATGCCAATTGGGAAGAATGTCCCTGAAAAGAGGAACATCGGGGTGATGAAGAGGAATGCCGGGTAGTTGAGTGCGTCAATACCCGGAGTAACTGCCGTGAAACAGATCCCAATAGCCGAAAACAGGAATCCTGCCGGGAATGCAAAGGGTATCAGCAAGAGCGATGTCGGCATATCGATCACCCCAAAGAGGAAGAGTACCGGGATCATCAGGGCTGCATAGATTGTTCCCCGTGTTGCTCCCCAGAGGATCTCTCCGGTGATCACATCTTCAATCGAAAGGGGGGTGGCAATCATCGCATCAAATGTCTTCTGGTAATACATCCGTACATAACTTGAGTATGTGCATTCAAAGAATGCCGAGTTCATCACTGATATCGAGACAAGGGCAGGTGCAATGAAGACCGGATAGGGGATACCATCCACATCCTGAATCAGGGCGCCGACACCGTATCCAAGGGCAAGGAGATAGAGTACCGGCTCAACAAATGGTGGGATAAAGTTGACCTTATATGTCTTGATGAACGCATCGAGGTTCCGCCGCCAGACCGCCAGCGATCCCCTTGAAATCTCACTCAAACCAGCATATGCCACAGAGACTCACTCCCTCAATGTCCTTCCGGTCAGTTTCAGAAAAACATCTTCAAGAGTTGCCATTCTGACCGTAATCCGCTCTCGCCCACAGCTCTCCATCATGATTTGTGCAATGATCTGCGGGTCGTCTGCCTGTACCTGAATGGTATCTCCAAATACTTCAAATTCGATTCTCTTCTCCTTCAGACAGGCGACAAACTCAGGGTTTGCAGCCGCCTCAACGATCTCCTTACCGACATATTTTCTGACCAGCTCCGCCGGGCTCCCTTCAACAAGGATCTTCCCGGAGTCCATGATAACAAGCCGATCACAGAGCCGCTCAGCCTCATCGAGGTAGTGTGTGGTCATCACAAGGGTGCAGCCAATTGATCGCAGATGACGGAGTTTCTCCCAGATAAGGTGGCGTGCCTGGGGATCAAGGCCGATTGTGGGCTCATCAAGGATCAGCAGTTCCGGCTCATTCATCAGCGCACGTGCAATGATCAGCCGCCGTTTCATCCCCCCCGAGAGTGTCTCAATCGGCGCGTCCCGTTTCTCAGAAAGCTGCATGAATTCGAGGAGCTCCTCTGCCCGTTTTTCAGCCTCTGATCGGGGTATCCCAAAATAACGTGCATAGATGGTGAGGTTCTGAAAAGTTGTGAAATCAGGATCGGGATTGTTCTCCTGGGGCACCACCCCAAGCCTCTGCTTGATCATACGCGGTTCTATATCAGTATCCAACCCAAATACCCGGAGATCTCCCCCGGTTCGTTTTGATACACAGTGTATCATCTTCATGGCAGTCGTCTTCCCGGCCCCGTTTGGTCCAAGAAAACCAAAGATCTCACCTTTCTTAACGGAAAAGCTGATGCCATCAACTGCTGCGAGGGTGCCAAAGTATTTTTCAAGGTTATGTGCAGTGATAATCTCCATAGGCAATCGCTTTTCCATGAACCTCTTGATCTTTGGGAATGATGATTCTGATCCTCTCATATGCCAGTACGTACAAACAATCTGGTAGATAGTATTTGACAGGGTACGAACCGGTACTTCAGGAGAGCATATGAGCTGGCAGGATATTGCTATTACGATCATCACCTTCCTTCTTGCAGTCATGCTCCTCCCCCAGCTTCAGGATGTCCTGCACAGGGGAGCGATAGTGAACTTCTTTACTGCGAGTTTTACGAGTCTCCTTGCATATGGGCTCACTATCATCTTTGCATCTCTTGGTCTCTGGATATCGGTTATCGGCCAGAGCACTGTTGCATCCATCTGGCTCCTCCTTGCGTATTTCTCTGTCAGAAATGTTCGGGATGACCAGTACCCGGATAAGTCACTCTTCTTTGTTGCATGGGATTTCCTCTCAGTATGGATGATGGGAACTGCTTTTGCACTTTCAGGTTTCACGAGAAAAATCCTGAGATAATGCAAACCTGCTTACGCAGTCCGCCCTCGTGCAAGCGAGATGACAACTCCGATAAAACAGAGCATGGCATAGATGAGGAAGGCAACTCTCTGGGCATTGATAAAGTTGGATGACTGTTCGATGCCGATCTCAACAGCACCGATGAAGAAGGTGAAGAGAAAGAGGCTGATTCCCATTGAAAGAACCATGCCAAACTGACGCATTGTCGCAAGAGTGCCGGAGGCAACCCCATATTCAGTTTTTTCTACCGATCCCATCACCGCATTGGTATTTGGGGATGAGAAGAGTGCAAACCCAAAGCCGAGGAAGAGGAGGGCCACTATGATGACGGGGATCGTTGTCTCTTCCGAGACTCCGGCCAGAATTAAGAGACCGATTGCATTCAGTGCCATCCCGGCAGATGCGATGTAGCGGGGTTCTATCCGATCAGAGAGCTTCCCGGCCCATGGGGAGAAGAACACCTGCATCAGGGGCTGGCTCACAAGAACCAGCCCGGCAGATTTTGGATCAAGCCCTTTGATGATCTGGAGGTACAGGCTGAGGAGGTATCCGATTGCAAAGGTGGCGCTGTAGTTAATCAGGGCGGCAATATTTGAAAAGGTAAACACACGGTTGTTTTTGAAGATCCTGATATCGAATACCGGATTGTATATCTTTGCTTCATGCGAAAGGAAGATGGGGAGGAGGAGGAAGAAGAGGATGATTGCTACCACTCCCTCCTGAGAGGTGATCGAGGTGATCCCAAATATTCCACAGAAGACCACTGCTACATAGAGGAGGGATCCGACAAGATCGAATGGCGGAGCATCGGCATCTGCCCAGTCCACCGTCATCCAGCGTGTGACAGCAAATATGATGAAGATACATAAAGGCACGAGGATGAAGAAGAGGCTCCTCCACCCCAGGTAATGCGTGAACACCCCGCCAATGACCGGACCTAGGGAGAGTCCTCCATACACACCGGTTACATTTATCCCAAGCGCCTTGCCCCTTTGCTCTTTTGGAAAGACTGAAGAGATGATTGCAACGGATGTTCCGAAGATGCAGGCGCTCCCAATCCCCTGAAGGCCCCGAAGCGCTATTAATACCGGAAATGTCGGTGAAAAGGGTATGAGAAAAGACGAGAGTCCGGTTATTGTAATCCCGATGAGGAAGACTTTTTTTCTCCCATAGATATCGCTCAGCTTTCCAATGGGGATCAGGAACATCGACGTGAATAACAAAAAGATGGTCGGAACCCAGCCGATCTGGCTCGCATCAGCTGAAAATTCTGCTGCAATCTGTGGGAGGGCGAGATTGACCATTGAGCCGATGAACGGTGTCAGGAATGATCCCAGCGTCGCGATAATCAGTACCAACCGAAGCCACGATCGATTATCAGATGGTTCCAAAATGAATCGATTAATGTGTATGAATTCACAAATAATTAATCCATTGTATCGCGCTCACCCACACCTTTTTATATTGTACCGTATAACAATACTATAATGCGTGGTGGATGTTTTTTCGCCGGTGAATGCTTTTATCTCCGGTAGCGTAGCATCTTTCGTTTTCGCAGACATTCTTCTGAAGCCTGACTCCCAAGCGGAGGCTGTCTTTGGTTTTTATCGTTTTTTTAGCTACGCCTGAAGACACCAACCTTTCATCTGGTGTCAGAAGGCAGTATGTGTGTTGTGGTTATATTATGCATGGAAAAGATATTCGCCTGGAACGGATCATGGATCGAAAATCGGGGAAGATGATCATCGTCCCGCTCGACCATGGAGTATCGCAGGGCCCGATTATGGGCTTAATTGACCTCTGTGGGACTGTTGACGCAGTCGCCGAAGGCGGGGCAACCGCAGTGCTTGGCCATGTCGGCCTCGCCCTTCACGGGCACCGCCGATCAGGAGAGGATATCGGGTTGATCCTGCACCTCTCCGCCAGCACCTCTCTTGGACCGGATCCAAACAACAAGGTGATCGTGAATACCGTCACCCAGGCACTGAAGATGGGGGCAGACGCCGTCTCAGTGCATGTCAATATCGGTGCTGATTCTGAGGCATCGATGCTTGCTGATCTCGGAAGGATCTCCATTGAATGCATGGAATGGGGGATGCCACTCCTTGCAATGATGTACCCGAGAGGCAGGAAGATAACTGATGAAAACGGTACCGAATACGTGAAGCTCGCAGCACGTGTGGCATCTGAGCTTGGGGCCGATATCGTGAAGACGGTCTACACAGGAGACCCGGATTCCTTCCGTGAGGTGACAGAAGGGTGCAGTGTGCCGGTGGTTGTTGCCGGAGGCTCAAAGATGAATGATCTCGAGATGCTTCAGGTCATAGAAGGGTCAATGATCGGAGGAGCTGCCGGGATCTCAATCGGGAGGAATGTCTTCCAGCATGCAAATCCACGAGCTTTCCTGCATGCAGCACGGGCAGTATTGATGGAGAAGAGGACTGCTGAAGAGGCCCTGGAGATACTCAGGGGGAGTTGAACATGATCGGAAAAGAGATACGTCTTGAGCGGATTATGGATCGGAATACCGGACGAGCGGTTATAATCCCGATGGATCATGGATTCACCCTCGGCCAGATAGAGGGGCTGCTTGATATGCAGACTGTGGTCAATGAGGTGAGTGCTGGAGGGGCAAATGCCATTATACTCCATAAAGGAATGGTCAAGGGAGGGCATAGGAGGTATGGCCATGATATCGGCCTGATCGTTCACCTCTCCGCCAGCACCTCGATGAATCCCGATCCAAATGACAAGGTCCTGATCTGTACCGTTGAAGAGGCCATCACCCTTGGAGCTGATGCAGTATCGATTCACATCAATCTCGGGGCGCCACAGGAGTCAAAGATGATCGAGGCGGCAGGTGTTGTCTCGCGGGAATGCAGCCGGTGGGCTATTCCTCTCCTGATCATGATCTACCCCCGTGGTGAGGGGATCGATCCAAATGATCCACGTGCCATTGCCCACTGTGTCAGGGTGGCAGAAGAGTTGGGTGCGGATCTGATCAAAACGAACTACCCGCAGGATGAGAAGGCATTCAGGCAGATCATCGCTGCATGCTCGGTTCCGGTGCTTGTCGCCGGTGGTGAAAAAGGTGGGGATCTCGAATCACTGAAGATGATTGATGATGCAATCCATGCCGGGGGTGCCGGTGTCTGCATGGGGAGAAACGCATTCCAGAGGCAGAACACCACCGAGTTTGTCCATACCATCTGCCGGGTTGTACATGATCGCGAAAACCCGGATAAAGCTCTTGGGAGGCTTTCATGAAGGAGTTCTGGGTTGATATCCGCCCATGGAACAAAGAGGCTGCACTTGCCGCAATAGAGGGTGGAGCAACTGCCCTTCTCCTCAACAGTAGTGAAGAGGGAAGATCTCTTGCAAGGATTCCTATCATTGCTCCGGATGGCGATCTCATCGAAGGAAGGGATTTTCACCGGATTGAGATCATCGACAAGGCAACCGAAGAGCAGGCAGCCGAGTATGCCAGACTCGACCGTGTCATTGTACGTACAACCGACTGGACCGTCATCCCCCTGGAAAACCTTGTTGCGGTATCTGATCGGATCATTGCAGAAGTCTCCGATGCCCATGAGGCGGCAGTTGCCCTTGGCATCCTTGAGAAGGGTGTGGGTGGGATTCTGCTCAACTCACAGGATCCGGAAGAGATTCGTTCTGTAGCCGCACTGCTTGAAGCGGATGGCGGCACTCTGCCTCTCCTCCCCCTGACCATTACCAGGATCACGCCTGTAGGAGTCGGGGACCGGGTCTGTATTGACACCTGCTCCCTCTTTGATGAAGGTGAAGGGATGCTTGTTGGGAATACATCCTCTGCACTCCTCCTCGTTGCCGCCGAGACCCTTGAGAATCCGTATGTCTCACCCCGCCCATTCCGGGTGAATGCGGGTGCTGTGCATATGTACATCCTCTCCCCTGATGGTAAAACCCGCTACCTCTCCGAGATAGGCTCCGGAGAGACAGGATGTGCCATAACCGGTGAAGGGCAGAGCCGTACGGTCTCTGTCGGGAGGGTAAAGATTGAGCGCCGTCCCCTTCTCCTCGTTGAAGCGGAGTATGAGGGGCGGGTTGCAAGTGCGGTCATCCAGAATGCCGAGACGGTCAGGCTTATCGGGGAAGATGGTGTTGCGCGAAGCGTCGTTGAGCTGAAGGAGGGAGATCGGGTGCTTGGTCACCTGATGACCGGAGGACGGCATTTTGGGGTTGCCATCGATGAGACCATCCTTGAGAGATGATGGCCGCACCATCGGGATCATTGGTGGTACCGGCAGTATGGGCGCCCTCTTCGGGCAGATCTTCGAAGATGCAGGCTGCACCGTGGAGGTGATCGGCAGAGCCCCCGCTTCTGAGTACCGGGGGCTTGCCGGGCGATGCAGTGTGGTGCTGGTTACCGTTCCCATTTCTGCGACTGAAGAGGTGATCAGAACTGTTGCTCCCGTTCTGGAAAAAGACCAGCTGATTACAGATCTCACCTCCATCAAGGAGAAGCCGGTTGCAGCAATGCTTGAATCAGGTGCACAGGTGATCGGCCTTCATCCGCTTTTTGGCCCGAATATAGCAACGATAGAGAACCAGAAGCTGATCATGACGCCTGCAAGGGCTGATCCAGAGACCCGACTCTGGCTACAGGGGATATTCGAGGAGGCAGGCATGCAGATTCATCTATCGACCCCCGGGGCACATGACAGGGCGGTGGCGGTGACTCAGGGGATCATTCATCTTCAGAGCATTGCAATGGCGCAGATGCTCAGGAATATGAATTGTAACCTCGAAGAACTCCTCCCCTTTGCCACCCCGAATGCTCATGCCACATTTGCCTTCATGGCACGGACGCTCTCACAGGACAGCAACCTGTATGGAGGTATCCTCCAGGGGAATCCATCAGTTGAAGAGACTATATCCGCCTATCTGAAAGCTGTCAAAGAGGTTGGGGAGATGATTCTACAGCATGATCCGGAGGTGTTCAGGGAGGAATTTGATAAGGATGCTGTACTCTCTGCATCATTTCAAAAAGAAGCAATTCCTCTCACCGACCGCCTCCTTGATCTGGTGGTGATCGAGTGGTAATCGCAGTCCTTGGACCTGCCGGGACATTCAGCCATGAGGTTGCTGTGAGGCTGAGTGGGGCTGAACCGCTTCTCCTCCCAACCATATCTGCGGTCTTTGCGCTCGCGGAGAAGGGGGAGGCAATTGGTCTTGTTCCCATAGAGAATAGCGAAGCAGGAGGTGTCGGCCCGACCCTTGACGGGCTCTGCCGGTATGAAGTGAAGATCACCGGGGAATGCTATCTCCCGATCCACCATACCCTTGCCTCATCTGTTTCGATCGAAGAGATAACAGAGATCTATGCACACCCGCAGACACATGAGCAATGCAGCGAGGCATTTGATCGCCTGGGTCTGCCGGTGATCCATACAAGCAGCAATGCAGCCAGTGCTCTCAAGGCACTGGAGAACAGGCAGGCTGCTGCTGCCATCTCTGACGGAGCAGCAGAGTATTATGGCATCCCAATCATTCTCAGGGGACTTGAGAACAGCGCCTCAAATACCACCCGGTTCATCAGGATCGAGAGGAACGGATACTCAGGAGAAGGTATCATCAAATGCAGCATCCTGATAGATCCAGAGCAGGATCTTCCGGGTCTCCTTCATGCCCTTCTGAGCCCCTTTGCCACCCGTACGATCAACCTCTCACGTATCGAATCACGCCCATCAGGCCGGGGAATCGGCAGTTACCGGTTCTTCCTTGATTTCGAGTCCGGGGAATCAGCACAAGAAGCTCTGAATGAGCTGAAGAAGACCGTTCATGTCAGGGAATTTGGGTGTTATCCGAAGCTCGTGGTGCAGTTATGATCGTGAGACTTGAGAAGAGAAATACGCCGGTTGATGTACGGGTGCGGGCTCCGCCATCCAAGAGCTATACACACCGGGCACTCATTGCCGCAGCACTGGCAGAGGGTGATTCAATGATCATTGAACCATTGGTGGCAGAGGACACCCTCCTTACCCTCTCTGCCCTCAGGCAACTGGGTGTTACCATTGAAGAACGTGAGAATGGAATTCTGATCCACGGGACAGGGGGAGTCCTCTGCCCGGGTGGAAGAGTTACCATTGATCTGAAGAATTCGGGGACAAGCATGCGGCTCCTTGCTTCAGTTGCACTGCTTGCGGATCAGCCTGTCGTGCTCACAGGGAGTGAGAGGATGTCTGAGCGGCCGATCGGTGATCTCGTCTCTGCATTGAATGCAATCGGTGGGCATGTCCGGTATCTTGGTAGAGAAGGGTATCCACCAATTGAGGTTTCAGGGGAGCTGATTGGGGGAGATGTTGAGATATCTCCTGAGATAAGCAGCCAGTTTATCACCTCACTCCTGATGGCAGCACCCTATGCAGAGGATGACCTCATCATCTCGCTCCGGGGCCAGTCCGTATCTGCCAGCTACCTCGATATTACCCTTGACCTTATGGCTTCATTTGGCATATCTGTCAACGTCGATGCCGGGAAAACATTCCCGGTTGCATGCGGGAAGCCATTTGCCGGAAGACGCTATGCGGTTGAGGGCGACTACTCGTCTGCGTCCTACTTCTTTGCGATCGCTGCTGTCTGCGGGGGGGAGGCCACTGTTACAAACCTGAAACCAACATCTCCACAGGGGGACCGGCAGTTCCTCTCTCTCCTGGGGGATATGGGATGCACGGTCTCCTCTCTTGAGAACGGATATCGCCTCATCCGGGATAGCCCGCTCAGAGGGATCACCTGTGATATGTCCGGGATGCCGGACACCGTCCAGACACTTGCAGCAGTGGCACCGTTTGCCAGTGGCACGACGGTGATCCGGGGAATTGCACATCTCAGGCATAAGGAGAGTGACAGGATAACGGCAATTGAACAGGTGTTGTCCGGTTTTGGCGCAGATGTAGTTACATCCGGGGACTCCCTTTCAATTACTCCCGGGGAACTGCACGGGGGCATAATCAATCCGGCACACGATCACCGGACCGCAATGAGCGGGGCAGTCCTTGGTCTTGGGATTGGAGGCGTATCTATACATAATGCAGAATGTGTCAGCAAATCATATCCGGAATTCTGGGATGTCCTGAAAGGAGCAGGTCTATGGAACGGTATGTCTTAATCGGGCTTCGGGGATCCGGAAAAACTGCCTGCGGAAAGAGGATGGCAGAAAAGCTCCGGATACCCCTCTATGATACCGATGCTTTGATTGAGGCGAGGGCGAAACAGAGCATCCCGGAGATCTTCTCTGATCTTGGGGAGGGGGTATTCCGGCATATGGAGCGGGAGGTGATCGCATCTCTTCCGGATGGAGCTGCTGTGATTGCAACAGGTGGCGGTGCCGTCATGGATCCACAGAATATACAACGACTTCGTCGAAAAGCACACATCATCCTCCTGACAGCAGATGAAGAAACCCTTCACTCCCGGATACAGGGGAGTGGTCGGCCGGCGCTGACCACCCTGTCAGATCTGGATGAGATCCGCCATCTTGCCGGGGTGAGAATGCCGGTCTATCGTGGTCTGGCCGATCTCTGTATCGACACCGGCTCACTCAGGGCTGATGAGGCCGCTGCCAGGATCATCCGGCTGAATGGGATGCGAAGACGGAATCCGGAACTCTTTACAGAGACCCTGGCAGAACTCAATTGCGATACACCGGATGATCTCATCAACTGTCCGCTTATCTGTGGGATCACCGGAAACCCTGTCTCCCATAGCAGGAGCCCGCACCTCTATAATACACTCTTTCCTGAGTATGCCATACCCGGACGGTACCTCTTCCTCCCTGCGAAATCGGCAGAGGATGCAATCCGCATAATGCTTGCAGTTGGAGCGAAAGGGCTATCTGTCACGATCCCATTCAAAGAGATGATGATCTCCTGTATCGATGAGCCGGATGAGGATGCCCGTGCTATTGGGGCCGTCAATACGGTCATCTCCTGTGATGAGCGGCTCTATGGACACAATACCGACTGGATCGGCATCCGTGAGCCCATCAGGGATCTCCGCGGAGGGGATGCCCTTGTTGTGGGTGCAGGTGGAGCCGCCGCCGCCGCAGTCTATGCTCTCCAATCGCTTGAGATGGACGTTTGCATTGCAAACAGAACAGAAAAGCGTGGTGAGGTGCTTGCAGAGCGGTTTGGATGCAGGAGCTCCCCTCTCTCCTCATCGATAAACGCCGATCTGATCGTCAATGCCACCCCTGTCGGGATGAAGGAGGATGATGGCTCCCCTGTTCCATCCGGATTATTGAAACCGGACACAACCATCTTTGATCTCGTCTACACCCCCCCCATGACCCCGCTCCTCAGGGAAGCCGAAGCAGCGGGGTGTAGGATTATTCAGGGCACAGAGATGTTCATCCACCAGGCACGGGCCCAGTTCAGGCTTTTCACCGGAATCGATCCCGGAATCGATCGGATCAGGGAGGTGCTCTCATGAACACCTTCGGCCGCCTCTTCTGCTGTACCACATTCGGCGAGAGCCATGGCCCCGGACTCGGGGTGGTGGTGGATGGCTGCCCCCCCGGTATACCACTCAACGAAGATCTGATCCAGCCATACATGGATCGGAGGCGGCCTGGCAGGGATCCGACGATGTCGCCGCGGGCAGAACCTGATCATGTTGAGATCCTCTCCGGAGTTTTTGAAGGCAGAACCACCGGGATGCCGATAGCGATACTGATCCGATCAATTGCACAGAGAAGTAGTGATTACGATACTCTCAGATCGGTATTCCGTCCGGGGCATGCAGATTACACGTACCACCAGAAGTACGGGCACCGCGATCACCGGGGTGGCGGACGGAGTTCAGGGAGGGAGACGGCGGCACGTGTGGCAGCGGGTGCGGTTGCATTCCAGTGCCTTACAGTTCAGGGGATCTCGATTCGGTCCCGCATACTGGAGATCCATGGCAATTCCAATCCCGATCAATTCGAAGCAGAGATCCTTCAGGCAAAGGAGAGCGGCGATTCAGTCGGCGGCATCATCGAGATCGTGGCTCATGGATGCCCTCCGGGACTAGGAGATCCGGTCTTTGGAAAACTGGATGCCGCCATTGCCGGTGCGATGATGGGGATCGGCTCGATCAAGGGAGTTGAGATCGGGGAAGGGTTTGCTGCTGCTCGGATGTCTGGAAGCGAACATAATGATCCCATCAGAAAGAGCGGATTTGCCACAAACCATGCAGGGGGTATCCTCGGCGGCATCAGCAATGGAGATCCGATCGTTATCAGGTGTGCAGTCAAGCCGACACCCTCGATCCCACTTCCACAACAGACGATCAATTCGGCAGGTGAGGAGGTCGGGATATCAATAAGGGGGCGTCATGACCCCTGTATTGTGCCAAGGGTCCTTGTTGTTGCCGAATGCATGCTTGCACTTGTGCTTATCGATGCAGTTCTGATGCAGAAGAGGTTCACTGGCTTTTGAGCAGGAGCCTGATAACCTCTCTCATCTCCCTGATATGGTACTGTCCGGAAGCAGTCGCATTTCCGGCATGGCAATAGGCACACACTGATCCCATAATGAGGAGCAGGGGCCTCAGCCATGCATACCCGGATCCCATAATCGAGATGCAGATCGGTTTTTCCGCTGCAATAGTATATCCAAGGAGTGTAACCGCATCTTCGTTCTTTTTCGGGGATACAACAATCTTTGGGATCTCACCATATGACCGGAGTTCTCTTTCGCAGAGTGAGAGCTGATCTGAGCCCGGCATCTCTTCAGTATGATACGAGGCAATAATCGTCTTCTGCTGCGATCGCACCCAGTCTGCATGATGAGAGAACCGCCGCTCGATATCGACCATATCTGCATAGGGAAGAAGGGGTTTTATCCGCCTTTTCCAATCCACTGCATCTCCGGCAAACCGTCCCCCCTCATCGACACTCCTGATTGTTAGGAGCAGCAGTCCTTTCCATTTGGATCTGATCGCCTGAAGGTCTGCTGGCGTGCAGGTCTCCATCAGGTCAACCCGCAGCTCGATCGCCCAGGGATCTTCTGCTGCTGCGTCATCAAGTTGAGAGAGGTCATTGATTGATATGATATACTTCATCTGAAACCACCACCAGGGAAGGGGCCGGTTGTGATCCCACCCCATGAGATCGAACGGATATCATCTTTTAGCTGATCGATAGTGCCCCCTGAAAGAGCTGAGGTATAAGCCTGGCATATAACAGCGGCATACTCTTCAGTTCTGGAGCGGAGCTCAATTCCGAGGATTGCAACTCCGGCATCAAGGATCAGATCCAGATGATCGATGAGGCAGGTCTCAACGGCATTTCCTATAATTGTTCTGCACTCGCCATCCACCCTGAGCGGAAATGATCGTCCGGTCTGATCCATTATCGCTGCAAGATGCGATCCGGTATGTGACGGACAGGGGAATCTCCCATATGCAATACAATGTTCGGTGATCATCGCCGGAACCGATCCCTGCACAAAGAACTCAACCAGTTCATCATCCCCGATGCAGAGGCTCCGGAGCTCTGCCAGTGAGATCTCTCTTGAGAGGGCAACCGAGGTGTATGATGGTTTGAGTGCTTCCATCGCTGAGCGATTGGTGATATTCAGTGCAGAAGATCCGGCAACAGCCATCTCCGGAACACGTGCCCGCACTGTCTCAGAGATACCCACACCCCCGACCATCACCCCATCGATTCCGGCAGCGTACAGATCATCCAGAAGCGGCAGTGCAGCATCAAGGAATCTGTGCCGGGTGATTTCAGGGAACTTCCAGAAACAGCTTGCCTTATGCTGATGGCAGAGTTCCATCACTGCGATGAGTTCATTCCGGACAGCATCCTCCCATTCTGAAACCTCGAGTTTCTGCCTTCTTCCGCATGAGGAGAGCGCGGCTGCAGGTTCATAACAGACCCGTCTGCAGCCGCCTGCAAGCGCACCCCTCACCTGATCGACTGAGTCGGCGTAGACGGCGATAATGGGGGGAGCGGATCGCCTCAGAGCGGGTGTTCTTGTCTCTTGTCTGAAGAGCCCGAGTCGCTCTCTGGCTTCCGCCACTTCCCCGGAAACAGGCTCGGCAGATCGGATCAGGGCTTTTTCTGCTTTGGAAAGCAGCTCCCTCCTGAGTGCGGTCACCTCCTGTATGGGAAGGAAGAGCCCGCCATCATAGTGCAGCTCTTCGATAACAGCTTCAAAGTGTGTCTCGCCGGTGCGGGTTAAGAGATCTGAGATGGTTTCTGCAGTCAGCGGCCGTGTCCTCGCCTCTGCCATCGGGGAGGCGGACTGTGCGGTGACGAAGAGGTCCTCCCCTTTCATCCCCCTGAGATGGCCGGCCACAAAGAGATGCCCCGCATCCATTCCAATGAAAAGCGATATCCTGACCTTCCGGCCGCCTCCACGTTCGAAGCCTGCGATAATTGCTGCGGCTTCCTGCTGCACACCGGCACGCCTGTTGATTGCAACCTCCATCCCGCTCTTTACAGGAACCGGGACTTTCACGCGCATCCGTCCACTCTCAATTCGAAGATTGGTCCAAATCTCACAGCCGATATCTTCCTCTCCATCTTTTGAGAAGACGATCCCATCCCCTCTCTCCGGGTATGGTGCTGTGAGATCCCCGACGACTGCCTCACCGCGTTCACGATCATACCACTGAACCCTCCCAAACACAACACCCCGGTTGTCAGGGCGATCCTCTGAGACGAAGGCTGATCCAATTGCGCCGAAGAGGTGTCCCTGCGTAAAGCCGCGATTAAATGCAAACTGTGCTGCGAGGAGCTCCGCAGGATCGGGTGAGAAGGTGCCTGCTTGAATCTGATCAAGTGCCTTCCGGTAGATCGAGGTGACGATTGCCACATATTCGGGGGATTTCATCCTCCCTTCAATCTTGAGTGCCGCGACATCCATCATCTCAGGCATTCGGGGATAGGTGGCGAGATCCTGTGGTGAGAGGAGGTATCCCGGGTCCCTCTCCTCTTCATCCGGAATCACCCTTCCATAGCGATCTGATCTTCCGATGACCGGCATGTACTTCCGGCGGCAGGGTTGGGCACAGGTGCCCCGGTTTCCGCTTCGCCCACCGATGACAGAAGAGAGAAGGCATTGCCCCGAGTACCCCATGCAGAGAGCCCCATGTGCGAAGAGTTCCAGTCCTATGCCAAGCTCCTCTGCCTCATGCTGCAGACTCCTGACTTCATCGATAGAGAGCTCCCGCGCCAGGACGACACGGCTGATCCCATGTGCTGCCGCATACCTGAGCCCCTCGATGGAATGGATCGTCATCTGGGTCGAGGCATGGAGCGTGAGCTTTGGCACAATCTGCCGTGCAAGCGAGAGCACCCCGTGATCCTGTATAAGTATTGCATCAGCTCCGATCCTGTAGAGGAAGAGGAGATATTCGGCCACAGCAGGCAGTTCATCATCAGATACGAGGGTATTGACGGTAACATAGACGCTGACGCCCCGGGCATGGGCGTCCTGTATGGCCTGCGCCAGTGCATCATCATCGAAGTTTGCAGCATATGCCCGTGCCCCGAAACGGCTGCCTGAGAGGTAGACTGCGTCTGCTCCTGCTGCTATGGCAGCCTCAAATGCCTCGCGGGAACCGGCAGGTGCCAGAAGCTCAGGGATATGAGGGCTCTTCTCCATTATGCATACTTTTGGCACAGATGGAGATAAAAAGAGGGGATTACCGGATATCGACCCGCTCGCCGGTGACCATGTAGTGGATCTTCTCGGCGGTCTTGCATGCATGATCCGCACACCGCTCAAGATACCGGTCGATGAGGAGGTAGGTTGCGCAGTAGGGAATGGTCACTGGATCCTCTTCCATGATGCCGATACAATCCTCATAGATGGAATATCGCATCTGATCAATTACATCATCACGTTCGGAGAAGTCTCTGATCATATCGAGATCATGTCTCCGGAAGGCGGTGATTGCGTCTTCGAGCATTGAGATTGAGAGTGCAGCCATCTCCGCAAGCCCGACCATATCCTGTATGTGAATGCCCTCAGGGAGCTTGTAGGTGCAATGGCAGATATCCTTTCCGTATCTTCCGATCCTCTCTGATGAGGTGATGAGGTTCATACAGCATGAGATGGTCCGGAGATCCCGTGCCACAGGCTGGTTAAGCCCTATCAGCATGAGCCCTTCTTCTTCGAGTTGATCGCTTCTGAGGCCGAGGAACACTTTTCTTGGAACCATAATCTGCTGATGCATCTCGGGCTGCCCATCTGAGGTGCCGGGGGATATGCAGTGGCTCTCCATGCCGCCGGCAATCTCACATGCCTGCTCCCGATCAAGCGATCTGAATGCATCAAAGGAATCACGGAGCATGTTGAGGGCGAATATGCTGTACTTCTCAACCGATCGCTGGTACTCCTCAAGTTCTCTGTGGAAGTGATCTTTCATCATTATCACCCGAATCTCCCGGTAATATAGTTCTCAGTCAGCTCTTCCTTTGGACGTTCGAAGATAACCGGGGTGGTATCGAATTCGATTAATCTCCCCATGTACATTAATCCAGTGTAATCTGATACACGTGCCGCCTGTTGCATATTATGGGTCACAATGACAACCGTATACTCTTCCTTAAGCTCGGTAATGAGGTTTTCTATCTTCGCTGTCGCAATCGGATCCAATGCTGAACAGGGCTCATCCATCAGAATAATATCCGGACCAACCGAGAGTGTTCGTGCGATACAGAGGCGCTGCTGCTGCCCCCCTGAGAGCCCGCGAGCGGCATCGTGGAGCCGGTCCTTCACCTCCTCCCAGATGGCTGCTCCTTTCAGGCTCTTCTCAGCTATTGCATCAAGCTCTTTCCTGTCTTTTATCCCATGAACTCTCGGCCCATAGATGACATTTTCATAGATGGACTTGGGGAAGGGATTTGGCTGCTGGAAGACCATACCGATCCTCTTCCTGAGCTCCACAACATCGGTTGATCGTCCGGTTATCTCTTCCCCATGGTAGAGGATTGAACCTGATATGGAACAGTCCGGGATGAGATCGTTCATCCTGTTGAAACATCGGAGGAGTGTGGATTTTCCACACCCGGATGGACCAATCAATGCGGTGACCTTGTTTTTCGGTATCTGTATATCGACCTCGATGAGTGCCTGCGTTGATCCATAATAGAGATTGAGTGCTTGTGTCTCCAGTGCATTATTCTGTTGTTTCATGGGGTTGTTACCACCTCACTGTCTTCTGTGCATGCCTCCTCATCAGGATTGCAACGGCATAGATGCCTGTCACAAGGGCGAGGAGAACAAGGGCTGTTCCATATTTTTGTGTATCTGCGCCCGGTACATTGGTTGCCAGGATGAAGAGGTGATAGGGAAGGGCCATCACCGGCTCAAAGACCGTACCCGGCAGGAATCTCTTTGAAAAGACGACTGCTGTGAAGAGGAGGGGTGCAGTCTCTCCGGCTGCCCTTCCGATTGAGAGAATCGTCCCGGTGAGGATACCCGGAGCCGCTGCCGGAAGAACGACTTTTGATATGGTATGCCATCTGGTCGCTCCAAGTGCAAGACTCCCATGCCTGAGGGAATCCGGGACGCTCTTCAACGCCTCCTCACTCGTCCTGATGATCGTCGGGAGAACCATCAGGGCAAGGGTGATCTGTCCGGCGAGGAGTGAGACTCCAAGGCCGACAAAGATCACGAGGAATGCAAATCCGAAGAGGCCGAAGACGATCGAGGGTGTACCGTTTAAGAGATCGTTTCCTGCCCGGATAATTCTGGTGAGCCGCCCTTCAAGGGTATATTCATTCAGGTAGATTGCCGCGCCGACTCCTATCGGAAGAGCGATTGCAATAGCGCCGATAACAAGGTAGATCGTTCCGACGATTGCAGGGAAGATCCCTCCCTCACGGCCAAGATTTCGTGGACTTTCTGTCAGAAATTCCCAGGTGATTGCGGGCAGTCCGTTTGATACAATATCGAATATGATCGCAACAAGCGCAAAGAGAACAAGTGCTGTTGCGATGGTGACGCAGCCAAAGGCAATCTTCTCTTTTGATTGTCGCGAGAGAAACCTTGATCCGACATACCCGAGTGTAAGTATAGCTGCAAGAATGGCTATGCCATGGAATCCTACGATCTGGAATGAGATCCACCCGGAAGCGACAAGAATACTCAGAATGATGATCGATCGAATCTGCTTTCTCTGTTCATGAGAGAATAATGGCGTTCTGGAACTGCCGGTCTGCCCCTCCCGAATCCGCGCCAGGATATATGTTGCAGAAAGGTTGACAAACAGGGTGATCAGAAGGAGTACAAGAGCCATTCCAAACAGGGCATGGTAATGGGTGCTTCCGATTGCAACCTCTCCCATCTCAATACCCAGTGTGGCGGTGAGTGTCCGTATAGGTGAGAGGACATTATAGATGGGATCCGGTATGACTGCTGCATTTCCTGTTACCATAAGCACTGCCATTGTCTCGCCAATCGCCCTGCCGAGACCAAGAATTATTGCAGCTGTGATACCTGATAGGGCAGATGGGATCAGAACGCCGGTAATAGTCTGCCATCGTGTTGCTCCAAGGGCAAGAGACGCAGATCGGAAATCTTTTGGAACGCTGCTGATTGCATCTTCGGAGATCGAGACGATTGTTGGGAGCGCCATGATCCCAAGGATAATTGATCCAGCAAGCCATGTGGCGCCGGATGAGAGATCAAGTAAGATTCGAAGCCAGTTTGTCAGGACTATAAGACCAAAAAAACCATACACAACAGAGGGAATACCTGCCAGGAGTTCGATTGCAGGCTTTACTGCCTCACGGAACTGCGGAGGTGCAACTTCGGAGATGAAGATTGCCGATCCAACCCCAAGAGGAACAGCAATTGCGATAGCCCCGATGGTGACAAGAATGGATCCGATGATCAGGGAGTAAATGCCATAGCTTGGGTTTTCGCTGGTTGGTCTCCAGATCTCGTTGAAGATGAATTCCGGAATACCAATCTCTATGATCGCAGGAAGACCTTCTTTGAATAGAAAACCAAGAATAAGTATGATCGTAATGACTGCGACAAGCGCAGTTCCAAGCCAGATGCAACTGATTGTTTTTTCTTTATTCTGCCTTGTAAAGAGATCTATAGTCTGGGATTCAATTCTGTTCTTCTGCATAATGATCAGAAAAAAAGAGTTTAAATAATTGGCACAAAACCTTCGTTCGAAACGATCTGCTGGCCTTCTGCACTCATCAGGAATTCAAGAAAGTCTTTGGCAAGGCCGGTTTCAGGGCCTTTTGTATACATGTGAAGGGAACGGGCGATCGGGTACGCTTTATTCTCCACATTATCAATCGTTGGTTCAACGAGTACGCCATCCATGTTGATGTTGACTGCTTTGACGCTTGTGTCGATATAACCAAGCCCGACATAGCCGATTGCATCCGGTGTCTGGGCAACGGTCTGCTTTACAGCGCCATTAGAGTTAAGCTCCTGCTGGGTTCTGACGAACTCTTCTTTCTGCATCACAGCTTCATAGAAGAATTCACGTGTCCCCGAGGCGCTGTCTCTGCCAACCACAACGATCTGACGGTCACTACCTCCGACATCTTTCCAGTTGGTAATCTCTCCCTTGTAGATTGCTTTTATCTGATCCAGAGTGAGCGAGGAGATCGAATTCTCAGGATTCACGATGAGTGCAATCCCATCAACTGCAACGACATGCTCAACAAGTCCCGGATACTGCTCCATCTCCGATGATTTGAGGTCACGGGATGCCATTCCGATATCTGCTGTTCCTTCACCAACTGCCTTTACGCCGACACTGGATCCACCGCCTGAGACGAGAATTTCATCGTTTGGGTGTTTGTCCATGTAGGTGTCGGCTGCTATCTGTGCAATAGGCAGGACAGTTGTCGATCCGGTGACTGAGATCGAGCGTTGTTCGACTGAGGGGTCGCTGCCGACACAACCGCTCACAAGGGCGGCTGCAAGCAGGAGAACTACTGCTCCGGCAAGGAATGCCGGAGATGATCGGATGCTGAATGAACGAGTCATCGATCATCTGTATGACAGAAAATACTATGATAAATCCTGATAGAGAGTATTGATACATCATAAAATATATGTGCCAATATGGTGCTATTTATTCTCAATAAGAGTATATCTTCTTTACAGGCAGTGATTAGATACTATGGATATCCGGAAGATCCAGGTGACCGGGGGCTCATCCTTTGTCCTCTCTCTCCCAAAAAGCTGGGCAACAAAACACCATATACAGAAGAACGATCCGATCGGGATTATCACACAGGCGGATGGAAATCTCCTGATCACAGCAGATATCAAAGGAATTCCCACCCAGAGGGAGAAGGAGTTTTTCCTGAAGGATTATGCCGATCCCGAATGCCTCTTCCGATGCTTAATCAGCGCATATATCACAGGATATACTACGATCAGGATTACAGCAAAGGTGAGAATTCCCTCTGATGTGAGGCAGATAGTGAGGGTCTATACGCAGATGACCATCGGTCAGGAGGTGGCTGAAGAGAATGACACTTTTATTACCCTGAAGGATATCTTAAATCCTTCCGAGATGCCGCTTGACAATACGATCAAACGGATGTATACGATTGTGAAGTCAATGCACGAGGATGCCATCACCGCTCTTGAGGAGAAGAACGCTTCACTCTGCCAGGATGTTATATCGCGTGATAACGACATCGATCGCCTCCACTGGCTGATAAGCAGGCAGTATCACCTGATCACCCATGATCCGGCGCTTTCACGGAAGATGAATATCACAGCTGGTGCTGCAATGACATTCTTCCAGATATCCCGTACCATCGAGCGGATCGCCGATCATGCGGTGACGATTGCGACCAATGTCCAGAACCTTCTTCTCCTTGCTGAAGAGCCTGATGGGAAGATTGTAATCTCTGCTGAAACGATTCAAATGTTCAGAAGAGCAGATGAGATGGCTCTCACAATCTTTAAACGAAGTATGCGATCCTTTTATGATCGGAATATTCGTGAGGCAAATGCCGGTATCGTATCGCTTACCGATCTCAACGCCATGTATACCGAACTCAAGACCATGAGCATACATCAGAAAAATCCGGCCAGCATCTATTTTGGATATATAGCCAACAGTATCGCCCGCATTGGAGAGTACTCAAGTGATATTTCAGAGATCGTCATCAACCACTGCATTGGTGAGGAGTAAGTTCAAGTACTGGTGAAGCAATATCCGGAGATGGTCTACCCTATGTCGTCTGTCATTGAACTGGATACCATGAACTGGGAGAAGACGGTTGAGAAAGCATATGATCCGATCACGCTCCTCTTTTATTCTCAAACATGCCCCCACTGCCACTCGATCATGCCTTATTTTGAAGAATATGCCGAAGAATTCAAGGGTGCAGTCGCCTTTGCCAGGATTGATGTCACGCAGAATCCCTGGATTGCCGAGCGGTATGGCATTATGAGCACACCTACATTTGCGGTATTCTGCCATGGGCGATCGGTTGCACAGCTCGTTGGATCCGTCTATCCGGCACTCATCAAAAAAATGATTGAAGAAGGATTGAAGAATGCACAGGAATGTGCCGGACAATCGACTGTTATTGATTATGAGATCACCGGGTATGGATGATCCGATCCATCCATAATTCCTCCTCTTTTTTCATTCTCCAGATGCTGACTCTCATCAGGGTTGAACCGGTGCATCTGACAGTTGTTCCACTCGCTCTACATATCCGGCAATATCTCCTTTCCGCAGCAGTCCATTCGCATTCATGTACCGCACCTTCCCAAAGATTGGGCGTTCCTTCCAGGCGCTGTCATGTTTGCCAAAACACCATGCAACTCCTGCATATCCGTTTGGATCACGGCCATCCAGTTCATAGGTATCGTTTAAGTGAAGGGCATTCCGGTATCCGATCTCCGGTGTTTCCGACCACTCCAGGATCTTCTTCCCCCAGTACATCCGCATGTAATTATGTATCTTCCCGTTGAGGATCATCTCCTTATGGGCTGCATTCCAGAAGGGATCATGCGTCTCTGCCCGTTCAAGATCCTCATATGAATAGGTATAGTCACGGGCATCATCAGCATGTTCCGCAAGGGTTTTCCAAGCCTATTCCAGCAGGCAGTTGATGGAATCATATTGTTCATTATACCAGACAAAGTTGATGGCAAGCTCCCTTCTGACGATCACCTCCTCAAGAAAACCTGGCAGATCCCAGGCTGCACGTGCCACTTCAAGGGGTGATATCTGGCCAAAATGCAGGTACGGTGAAGACCTGAGGTGACCTCGCGTCCGGGATCATTTTGTGCTGTATCATAGAGATGAGTGGGAGCGGCAAGAAATACTGCCAGTCTCCTTGCTGCCCCGGCTCGTCCGCCATGTGCCATGAGTGGGTTCTCCGGCTCAAAGAATCCGATCTTCTTCAGCAAACCATCGATATCGGTGGGATCGTGATCAGACTCCACATTCTCGGGCGCAGGTCGTTTTAGCTTGATCTCTTCCACAGGATGAAGAAAATGGGAGATCTGTGGAGTTATCCTGCGCCTCAGTGTGACAGCAGACCACTCCTCTTTGAGAGATGCTGCCCTCACCAGCACCACACAGTCTGATTCAACCTCAATCACCGGAGAGTGGGCCTCTTCTGTAATGGCATGACGGATCTGACGCTCATGTCTGAGATATCCATGATCCACGACCAGTAATGCGACATCCTGGATGAAGTGAGGCACCAGTTGATCCGGATCACCCATAATCAATGAAAGGGGTATGCCCCGTTCAAGAAGCTTTGTGTGAGTTTCTGCCAGCCCCTCGATCATGAAACGGAACGAACGGGATGTTGCAAGCGGGTATTTTGGATCAAGACAGAAGAGAAGACTGAGTGGAACTCCACGCTGATTCGCTTCATTCACAGCATACTCAAGGGCATGATTCTCTTCTGCCCTCTGTGATCGCTGCATCCAGTAGATTACATGATCTCCGCCCCTGTTTCTCCCTCTTTCCGGTACTGTATCCGTTCCGGATTGATCATAGGTGGACATAACCGGGATAGAGCAGATAATACCTCCCATATGCAGGAACAAGGAAGTATTTGTTCAGCTACGATCGCATACTGCATAGTGAACGGAACTATTGATTATGAGCTTGCCGGGAAAGAGAGGGCAGTTCAGAGAGCCGCAGCAAAAGGTCCGGATAAAGAATCAATTGAACTCTTCTCTGACCTTATACTCTCATATTATCGGCAATACGGGCGTGATCTCCCCTGGCGTAGAACAGCAGATCCCTACTCAATCCTGGTCTCAGAGATCATGCTCCAACAGACCCAGGTGGAGCGGGTTGCTCCAAAATATACCCTCTTTATTGACCAGTTCAAAACGATCGATTGCCTTGCATCCGCTCCGCTCTCTTCTGTTCTTTCCGCATGGTCAGGGCTTGGCTATAACAGGCGTGCGGTCAACCTTCAGAAGACGGCAATCATCCTGAGGGATGAGTATAACAGTCTGGTTCCAGAGGATCCGGCTATCCTTGAAAGGCTCCCGGGTATTGGGAAGGCAACCGCCTCAGCAATCTGTGCATATGCATTCAATATGCCCGTTGTCTATATCGAGACGAATATCCGAAGAATCTGTATCCATTATTTCTTTCAGGATCGCGATAATATCCATGATGCCGAGCTCCTGCCTATTATCCGCGATACTCTCTACCATGATAACCCACGAGAATGGTATAGCGCTCTTATGGATTATGGGACACATCTGAAAAAACGTAATGATAACCCGAATAAGCGGAGCAGGCATTATACACGCCAGGCTCCATTCGCCGGTTCAGATCGGGAGATCCGGGGTTCTGCCCTCCGGCTGCTCCTTGAGAGAGAGGAGATCAACAAAAGCGCTCTTATCGGTGCCCTCGCTGGTACAGGTAATAGAGAAAGAGGACGAATTGAGAGGGTGCTTGCAGATCTCGAAAAGGAAGGTTTTGTCCGGGAAGATGCTGGTCTCTACTCGATAAAAGAATGATGATATTGATTATATATTCTTCAGCGCGACAATATCCTTTACCCCGGAAAGTTTCCAGACCATCGATCGTTCTTCCATTGCAATGGATTCTGGTGGGTCCTGTGGAGAGTGGCCGAGCGCCGCGAGAATGTTGTTTGAGAGTTTTCGCTCTTTGATCAGGTTTACAAAGTTCTCGCGAACGATCTTCTTCTCAATTGAGTCTGTTACTTCCTCAATTCTTCCCTGTATCGTCACAAATGTGTAACAGGAGAGATCATTTGAGTACTTTTCCACCTCTACAGACACATAAGGACTCTCCCGGAAGAGGTTTACCTTTCTGCCATACTTTGTTGAGAGGAAATATAGGTGTTTCCCATCGAACACATACAGGAATGGGGCAATGTAGGGATATTTCTCTCCCTGAAACGCTATCCGGGATATATAGCCTTCCTCGATAAGACTGTCATACTCCTTCTTCTCCATCTTTGGGATCTTAATGATCTCCATCCAATTCACCTGATTAACGATAACGTCTCAGTCGGGTTAAAGGTATTGATTTTCCTCTCAATGGTACGAGTCAATGAGTCAATGCCAGCACCCCGTGCAAGTACCAGAAACGCTATGGCAGCAATAAGGGAAATAATACCTGCAATCTCAAATACTGCCCTGATATCAAGGATATCCATTATGTAGCCGGAGATGATCGGGGACGTCACCATTCCGACACTCATGGCGGTATTGAACGCACCCATACAGGCTCCCTGCCCAAATTCCCGTCCGGCAATCGCAACCACTGCTGTGTATGCAGGCATCCTAAGAGCACTCCCGATTCCAAGGATGAATGAGACAAGGATTAGGCCAAAGAATCCGGCAGTAAAAGGAATGAGCGTATACAGGCGGCAGATGAAAGGGCTGCCCCCAGCAGAAAGACCATCTCAATTCCAACAGCATCAAGGATAGTACCGCCGATCAATGGTCCGTATCCAAGCCTGAGGAAGAGCGAGGTGTTGAATGAGTACATGCAGAATCCGTCTCTGCCTGGGGGTGAGAGATCGGCAACATATGCCATTGCAACCGGTGCGACCATGGCCAAGGAAGATCCATGGGCAATTCTCACAGGAGTCAGTCCGGCAACCGGGGAGGCGAAGATATAGGCAATAGAGAGGATGGTGAAGAGCGCACGTCCGATGAGGATGAAATATATCCTCCTTTTCCTGTCTGAATATCAGCCGATCAGAGGCATGAAAACAGCTCGGGACAGGGCAAAGCCAGAGAAGATTGGCCCGATTCCAATACCGGTAGCTCCAAGGGTATCTGCATAATAAAGGGGCAGTGGAAGAACAACCCCAATCCCAGCATCGAGGCAAGGACGGCGATGAAGAAAAACCGGAGACCAAGCCTCTTCATCAAAAGAAACTCCTCTTTCTCTTATGGTATCAATTGTTTCTATCCAAACCTGTATCAAGCTGCGCATACAACCATAAGGTGTCTGGTGGATATGCAGGATTTCCTACTCCATGACGGCCTCTTTGATGCTGTCCTTTTTGATCTCGATAATACACTTGTCGATTTTATATCCGCTAAAAAGAAGGCCTGTGCTTCTGTCATCGAAGAACTGGGATGCGGCGATCCCGATGAACTCTTCTCGTACTTCCTCAGGAAGCGGTATGGTTTTGAAGACTATGGAAATATCTTTGATTATCTCTCTGATATCGGGATACGGGGATCAGCAACATATCTTGAGTCATGTACACTCTATGAGAACGAAAAACTCTTTAATATCCATCCATATAAGGGGATCGAAGAGATGCTTTCCGGATTACGCTCAAAAGGAATGCGGCTTGGCGTGGTGACGGATGCAGATTCCGATCATGCGGAAAAACGGCTGAAAAAGGCAGATCTTTTTCAGTATTTTGACATTGTCATGACTCCGGATATCAGTGGCAGCCGAAAGCCTGATCCGGACTCATTTCTAATGGCCCTTGATTCAATCCGGGCCGATCCGGTTCATACAATACATGTCGGAGACAGCATCCGCCGGGATATCGAACCGGCAAACCGGCTTGGGATCTGCACCATTCATGCTGCATATGGGGACTGGCATCCTGAGGAGATGATGGGGTCCCCTGTCCGGACACTCCGGGTTGAGCGATCAGAGGATCTTCTCCGCCTGATGCTGGGCAATTGTACAGACCTGTAATTTTTTGGGTGGTAGGGGGATTATTTAGCTATCATCCAATGGATACTCCTGTGTTTCTTTCGAGAGGAAGTAGGAGAGGACCGTTCGTATTGCGACGATTGCACCCAGGAGCATTACCTCCTCTATTGAAGGTGCGATGATTGTTGCGAGAAGATCTGCTGCAATGATAAATTCAAGCCCAAAAATCAGCTTATTTGTAAAATCTCTCCGTATGTAATTATATGAGTAAGCAGTATTTTTCAGGAGTTCGATATAAATAACCCCGACAGCTCCCCGCAAACCACCATAGATGATCATGATTGCACCGATTGACTCAAAGATTAGAATGACAGAGTCCAGTAAAAGATTCAGGTAATCCATAATAATGTATCAATAGAGTGACCCTCACATAAGGATCACGGAATACACGTCCTTTTCTGATCGTTCGCTAAAAACCAGAGTGGCCTCTCCTGAGCATACCATCCTCTGGGATATTCTCAATAAGGGTGCGGTATAAGATGATCCCAGGTATGCTTGATGAGTAAGAATGGAGGAGTTCTCGGAATGATGAAGCTGATGGCCCAAAAGATACAGTCCATCGCCGAATCTATTGCAGATGAAGAGGTGGATGCATTTACCAAGGCCATTTTGTCTGCGAATCGCGTCTATGTTATGGGGGCGGGGAGATCCGGTCTTGTTGCAAAAGCCTTTGCGATGCGCCTGATGCATCTTGGTTTCATCTCATATGTGGTTGGGGAGACAATTACCCCGGCAATTGATAAGAATGATATGCTGATTGCCTTCTCTGGATCAGGAAATACCAGATCAATTGCCGATGTTGCCCAGACTGCAAAAGGATTGGGTGCAACTGTCGGACTGATAACATCAAATAAGGAATCAGCGATCGGACAGATTGCCGATACAATTGTGGTGATAGAGAGCCAGCGCGATGCTGTCACTGATGAGTCTCATGAATATGATATCCGGCAGATGATGGGTGAACACAAGTCATTTGCGCCCCTTGGCACTATCTTTGAGACGACCTCCATGGTATTCTCAGATGCCCTTGTCTCACACCTGATGGAGATCACCGAGACATCCGAGGGAGAGTTAAAGAAACGGCATACCAATATTGAGTAAGGAGAGTCTTATATGAAGTTTGCAGACAGGGTAATGAATCTGGAAATCTCCGGAATCAGGAAGATCTTCGAAGTGGCAGGGCCGGATGCGATCAGCCTTGCCCTTGGCCAGCCCGATTTTGATACCCCGCTTCACATCAAGGAGGCGGCGATACAGGCGATACGCGATGGAAAAACAGGATATACGCCAAATTCAGGCATTCCTGAACTCAGGGAGGCAATCTCCCAAAAATTCAGGCGTGAGAACAATCTCCATTACTCGCCTTCAGACATAATTGTCTGCGCTGGTGCCAGCGAGGCACTGAATATAGCAATGCAGGCGATCATTAATCCCGGTGACCGGGTTATCTATTCGGATCCCGGATTTGTCTCATATGGTGCGATCGCCGAACTTGCAGGTGGTGCTCCTGATCCTGTTCCGCTGGGAGATGATCTGAGGATCGATCTCGATCGAACCTGTGAGGCAATAGATGGTGCCCGGATGATCGTCCTGAACTCCCCTTCAAATCCGACAGGAGTGGTTGAGTCTGAGGAGACGATCAGGGGTATTGTTGAGTACGCTGATGATCAGGGGACGCTTGTAATCTCTGATGAAGTCTATGAGCACTTCATCTACGGAGGAAAGCATTACAGTGCTGCCCTGTATGGAGATAATGTCATCACCATCAATGCCACCAGCAAGACCTATGCGATGACAGGCTGGCGGATCGGGCTTCTTGCAGCACCTTTAGAGGTAGCCGAGGAATGCCTGAAAATCCATCAGTACACAATCGCCTGCGCGTCATCCATCTCCCAGTATGCTGCTCTTGCAGCCTACACCGGAGATCAGCGTGTTGTTAAAGAGATGCGTGACGAGTATCATGCCCGCCGCGACCTGATGGCAGGTGGCCTGAAGGAGATGGGCTTTGATTTCACTGTTCCTGAAGGGGCGTTCTATCTGTTTGTTCCGATGAGTGCAGAACAACTGGAGGCGATCATCTCAGCAGGCGTGATCATTGTGCCCGGAACCGCGTTTGGTGCTCAGGGAGAAGGTTTTGCCAGGATCAGTTATGCAGCCTCACAGGATGCCCTGAAAGAAGCACTTAATCGGATACGAAACGTTGTATGAGTGATTAACATGGTACTGGATTTACTCAGAAAGCTCTCGGATGCACATGGCTTATCGAGCCGCGAGCAGAACATCCGGGAGATCATCAAAGAAGAGATTGCCTCCTATGTCGATGAGATCAGGACCGATTCTATGGGTAACCTGATTGCTGTCAGGAAAGGTGGTGACTTCAAGGTGATGGTTGCTGCCCATATGGATGAGATCGGTTGTATGGCTCAGTATATCGATGACCGTGGCTTCATCAGATTCGTCACCATCGGTGGTTGGTTCACCCCGGCGCTCTATGCCCAGAGGGTAATCCTCCATGGAACAAAAGGTCCTGTTACCGGAGTGCTTGGTGGGAAGCCACCGCATATGATGTCAGATGATGAGCGGAAGAAACCGCTGAAGCCAGAAGATCTCTTCATAGATATTGGTGTTTCATCAGCTGAAGAAGCCGCAGATCTCGGTATTGAGATCGGATGTCCCATAACAATTGATCGGGATCTCAGGGAGCTTGCTGGCAGCCGTGTTACCGGGAAGGCATTTGATGATCGGGTCGGTGTTGCAATGATCATCGAGATGCTGAAGCAGCTTGAGACAGAACATACGGTCTATGCAGTATTTACGGTCCAGGAAGAGGTGGGGCTGAAAGGTGCAAAGACAAGTGCGTATGCCATCAACCCCAACTGTGCCATAGCAATCGACGTCACTATTCCGGGTGATCATCCGGGAATAGAAAAGAAAGATGCGAGCATCGAGATGGGCAAAGGTCCTGTCATCATATTGGTTTCGGCAAGTGGCAGGGGATTATTGTCAGATCAGGCAATGGTTGACTGGTTGAGGAGAACAGCCGATGAATCCGGAATCCCTTACCAGATTGAGGTTGGAACCGGAGGCAATACAGATGCGACCATCATTCATCTTGAACAGGGTGGCATCCCCAGTGTCCCGTTCTCGATTCCCGCCCGCTATATCCACTCCCCCGTTGAGGTGGTGGATATGCAGGATGTCAGGGCTGGGATCAGGATCCTTTCAGAAGCAATGAAAAGAAAACCATAAGAGGAAAAACCTCTCTGTTTTTCGAAAAAAAAGTGTTGAGATTGTAAGTATAACCCGATGATCTCTCTGCAGGTCTCATTCCCTTACTCTGATGCCTCTTCTTCCGACTCCTCGTCACCGAACCTGATCGGCTTCATTGAGGGGAAGAGGATCACTTCTTTAATTGAGTTCTGCCCGGTTGCGAGCATCACAAGCCGGTCGATCCCAATCCCGACTCCACCTGTCGGGGGCATCCCATATCCAAGCGCATTGATGAAATCGTAATCGATCATCTGTGCTTCGAGATCTCCACGCTGGCGTCTGGCATCCTGTTCTTCAAATCTCGCCTTCTGATCGAGGGGATCATTTAATTCAGAGAAGCCATTTGCAATCTCCATGCCTGCGATAAAAAGTTCAAAACGCTCGGTGAAGCCGGGTTTTGTCCGATGTTTCTTGGCAAGCGGCGAGTTTTCAATCGGGAAGTCATAAATGAATGTTGGCTGGATCAGCGTGGGTTCGACATAATGCTCAAAGAACAGCACCAGGAACTCACCCGGAGTTCCAGCTTCTTCCCAGCCATCGATCCTCTCCTTCTCTGCAAGCCCCCTGAGCTCTTCAACCGTTTGGGCATGGATATCAATCCCGGCAGCATCAAGCACCACCTCTTCCATGGACACCCGTCTCCATGGCGTGGCATAGGTAATTACCTCACCCTCAAAGACGATTTCTGAGGTTCCGGCAGCCTCATGGATGATACTGGATATAAGATCCTCGGTGAGGGTCATCATATCATTGTAATCTTCATAGGCAGAATAGATCTCAACCATCGTGAACTCGGGATTGTGGTGGGTATCGATATCCTCGTTCCTGAAGTTCTTTGCAATCTCAAAGACCTTCTCGAAGCCTCCGACGATCAACCGTTTCAGGTACAGCTCAGGGGCAATCCTGAGGTAGAGTTTCTGGTCAAGATAGTTGTGGTAGGTGGTGAACGGCCGGGCATTTGCACCACCATAAATCGGCTGGATCGTCGGGGTCTCATATTCCATAAAACCCTCATTGTTCAGATATGATCTGAGATGGCTGATAATTCTGCTCCGGGTACGGAATATTGCCCGTGCCTCATCATTTGTGATGAGATCGAGGTACCGCTGTCGGTACCGTGTCTCGATCTTTGTCAGTCCATGATACTTTTCAGGGAGGGGGCAGATGGCTTTTGAGAGGAGGGTGATCTCATCAACCCAGATGCTGATCTCACCAACCTTTGTCCTGAAGACATGGCCCCGGACACCAACGATATCTCCGGTATCAATATTCTTTGAGAAGAAGGCAAATGCTTCATCACCAAGGTCGTTCTTCCGGATATAGAGCTGTATCTTCCCGCTTTCGTCCCCCAGATCTGCGAAGACGGTCTTCCCATGCGATCGCTTTGTATACAGCCTTCCTGCTGCAGAAACAGCCTCATCGCTCTTTTCATGGGTAATCTCGCTGTATATAGTTTTTATATCGGCTGCATGGTGAGTCCGTTCATAGTGCCAGGGATAGACCTGGACTCCGCTCTCCTGCAGTTCCTTGAGTTTATGCACTTTCTGTTCATCAAAATTCAGGCCGGGCGTCTCAGTCATGGAAAATCGTCCTCTGTGATACGGATTGCACTAGCTATTCAACCCGATGGTATTTACCCAATATAATCGCATGGAGAAGTATTAAGGTATGAGGGTGGGCTTCATCCTCACATGTAAATGAAAAGATCACCTGGATTTTGCCTGCACCCTGGGTTCAATGATCGACCAGATCATATCTGCGAGTTCGCGGACATTCTTTGTCTGGATATAGATCTCACCAGGTCCGGTGATCTCTGTGACAAGCCCCTCACCTGAGAAGAGAGTCTCTTTCAGACCTCCGAACTTTGTCACTCGGTAGTGACAGGTATCGCTGAAGGCAACAAGATGGAAGTTATCCACAATCATCTTTTCACCATCCTTCAGCAGATGCTTATCGATTGCTCCAAACGTATTGATGAAGAGCGTCCCTTCTCCGGATACTTTGATCATCAACAGTCCCTGCCCAAAGAGACCTTTTGTGAAGCCCTCCCACTTCATGTCAAGCTTCACACCTTCGGTAGCGGCGAGATAGGATGCTTTCTGGACAATATAGCCAATTCCAGGTGCGATTTTGATAGTGTCCACATCCCCGAGTGGTGCTGCACTAAAAGCGGCCTCGGCGGGTTCATTCCCGGCTGTATAATCGGTTACAAAGAAACTCTGCCCCCCAAGGAGTGAGAGGCCGATTGACCCGAGCAGGCTCTTCTCGCGAGCATCTTCGCTGTATCCCGCATGCTTGCCCTTCTCACAGAGATGAGGCTGATCCCCCACAGCCACTTTGGATTGCCGGGCGATATCCAGAAGCACACACTGCTTTATACGGTTGTGATTGCTGCCATTCTCGCAGCACTCTTCGATCTGTCCCGGATCGCGTCGATGGGTGCCATCTTTTACTTGGTCATGGACATCACTGTTCACTGGGGTATCCTGCGTCATGTGCATGAGGAGGTGAAGGCGAGCCGACTGGTTCTCTGCATCGCGATCGTGCTGGACGCAATTGCACTCGTGGCGTTCATTGTCGTGAAAGGATCGATCGACCCGCTCATTATCGTCATCAGCCTGGCCTCGATCTTCGTGATCGCAGCGTTTGAAAAACTCTATCTTCAGAGAATACGTGACTGACAGATGTGGCTGGGGATGGAATGTATGCGGACGGTAGTTGACCCGGCCAGTGCAATCCCCTGAACGAGTCCTAAAGGCACTCGTCCCATCCAAATGGAAAAACAGGGAATTATTTTTCCTTTGTTTCTCTGGCATGGCCGTGCACCTGGTATGCCGGGAATCACCAGGGAAGAGGTTGCAACCTGGCACTCGAAGGCATGTGCAGGGGCACAGATCCCATCGGCGCACCATAGATTGTTTTGAAAAAGTCGTGAGGAGGACCCGGTGAATGGTGTGCGGATTGTGAAAATCCTAATCATTCCTTGTTTCCTTCTCTGTTTTGAAGGTAAATCAAGGAGAACGGGCACCGGATATCCGGGTGAATATCCGTGTAGGCGTTGAACAAAAATGATTTTACGCCCCGGCCGGGACTTGAACCCGGGTCAAAAGCTCCGCAGGCTTCTAGGATATCCACTACCCTACCGGGACCCTGCAATGGCGCTCTAATCTATACGTGATGTTCTGATAAAAAGATATTGATTAGCGTATGGTCTCTGTCAAAATTGCAGTCTCGGGAAGCTGCATCTCGACCTCCGCCTTCACAAAATTCCCGCCAAAGGTGATATGAAAAACACCTGCTCTCCGCATGGTGATTGCCATGATGGAATTCTGTGTGTATCCCCGGTTGTACCCGTCCTGCACGATGATCTCGCCGGTTCCTGCATCACGGACAGTACATTCAAACCATGCATTTTCAGAGGGTCGGGTGACAACCACCGAGAACTCTTCTTTCTTCCCATATTGACTGATGCCGGCGACAGTGCGGGTGATTGTATCCGGAGTGATTTTGGCGGTAATAATCAATGGCGCCTGAGTCACCTCGACGATCATCGCGGTTTCAGAAAAACGTGGTTCAATCGTTTCAGAGTAAACTGTCTTGTATCCCACAGTCTGGGTAGGGGATCTGACGACAGATGGGTTTTGTTCAGGTTCAGGCCTCTGGGTGCCTGTTGGATATGGGGTTGCAGGCACTACAACAGATGGATCAATGACTGCAGCCGGTGTCAGGGCAGGTGGCGGTGGCGTTGGTTGCACGGGCTCAGGTGTGACGTCCGATGTTTCTGAAATCGTCTCTGGAGGGGCAGTACACCCCGCCACAAGAACGATGAAGATAACCACAATAAACAGATACCCCCCATACCTCAGGCTCATGGTTCATCAGTTACCATTCAAAGTATAAAATAGAAGATGGTAAAATTATCCATGATCCTGATTATATGAGAGTATCACTCCGGAATAGACACGAACTGCATTCCTGAGATCATCCTGCATGACCCGTTCATCAACAGCATGGAGTGTTCTGATATCCCCTGGCCCATATTCAACCACCTCGAACCCCTTCTTTCGTAGCTCGCGTGCATCACTTGCAGCCCACTGGACAATCGGCTCTGCTTTGATCATATATATTCTGCTGATCTGGTCACAGATCCGCTGAACAATGCCGGCATCCGGTGATGTCAACGAGGGGTTCCAGATACTTGAGGGAGTAATCTCAGTATCAGGTACATATGATCGGATCTCACCCAGGAGATCATGGGCATCGCATCCGAAGGGAAGGCGGAGATCGACCTCAAGCCTGCATCTCTGTGCGACAATATTAGCCTTCTCGCCACCCGAGATAACACCGGGGTTATACATTATTCTGGTCAGGACAGAGCGGAGCCCTGGAGTCTGAAAGATCTCCTCCAGAACCTCTTCAGAATGATCGATTAAACGGGCCATTGTGGGATCGATTGGGAATTCCCGTTCATGAATCTGCTTCAGATAATCGAGAAACGCCAGTGCATCCATGATCGCACTTCTTCCAATAACCGGATAGAGAGAGCTGTGGCCCGGAGAGCCAGTAAAGTCCATTGTAAAACGACAGAGCCCCTTCTGCCCGATACAGGGAGCTATGGCAGGTGTCGGCTCTGCAATGATACAGTCAGAAGGCAGTATCAGCTCTTTGTTCAGGAGATGATGGATGCCATGGGGTCCTCCCACCTCTTCATCGCAGACAAAGGCGAGAGAAACGGCAGGATCAATACCCTCATTTATAACGTAGGCAAGGGCTGCAATAACTGATGCACAGCCTCCTTTCATATCTGTACTCCCCCGTCCCCATACATATGTGTCATCAACAAAACCAGAATAGGGAGGATGTGTCCAGCCCTCATCAAGTGCAGGCACAACATCGATATGCCCGCAGAGCAGGAGAGGATCACCCTGCCTTCTGGAGATGAGATTGCAGTGGCCGGGTGTATTTTCAATGATATCTGTAGCTACCCCAAGCGAGCCAAGAAGATCACTGAGATACTCAACGACCTCGGAAGTAATCCCTGGTGGGTTTTCACTGTTTATTTTGATGAGTTCTGAACAAATCCTGACCGGATCCATGCTGTCTTCCTACATTGTCAGATTTTTTTTAAAACTCTCAAAGAGTTTCGCCAGGGATGAGCCATTATAGATGCTCTTCAGAAGATCCTTGGCAAAGAGATCATCAATCATGCTCCGAAATGTCAGTGCAGGAATTGGTTTTGTCTGTGCCGGATCAAGTACGATACGAAAGCTTCGGTATTGGGCTGGATCAGAATCGGAATAGATCCCCTGCCAGATCATGGGTAGTTTTTTAAAAGTTTCAGGGCGTGTCTCTCTGAGCCAGTTAATGAATGGTTTAAAGAGTGGGCGCTCCTCCTTCTTCTCCTCGTCTACTCTCCATCGCATGTACTCTCCCGCCATGATGGATCGCGGCGAATCATAACTGAATCCTGCAATGCTTAATGTATAATCAATATGCGCGATTGCATCCATCCAGTGGAACCAGAGAACCGGGTGGAAGTCGGATATTGATTCAAGAACGAGAGATTTTGAATAGAGATAGTCAAGCTCCCGTGCATATTCATTTTTTTCCATCATCATAGGGGATTATATGGAGGGGTTGGAAAAAAGGGTTACTGTGTCGGCATATGGCCTCTTATGAAAGAATGCACCTTATTTTCTCTCAATTGCACCGGACATTGCCGATAAAGGTGTGTGGAAGATGGATGGTGGGGCTGACTGGATCAGCATAATTTGACAGATTACTGGTTATAGGGCTGGCGACGACTGATAGCCATATGGATCAGTTTATCCAGTTCATCACCGGTTTTTCCACGGACATCAATTTCATTATCCCTTCTGAGGAGACATGGCTTGAGTTTTCCATCTGAAGTCACTCTGATCCTGTTGCAGTGTGAACAAAATTCAGTGTTATGCAGAGGGCGAACCACCTCGACTTCTGCTCCATCCACACAATATTTTTTCCGATGATGCATCCTCCGTGTCAGAATCTCGGTTGCCTGGGAAGCGATCTTTCTCTCAAGTCTGTCAACGTCTGCATGGGAAGTGCACTCATTAAACTCCATAAGTTCAATGATCTGGAGAACCAGGTTGCGGTCACCCCTGACAAAATCAAAAAAATCAGGAATCTCATCTTCGTTTATTCCCTGGAGAAGAACGGTGTTTAATTTTACCGGTGTCAGACCAGCATCAAGTGCGGCATCAATACCTGCCAGGACATCCCCCAGGAGATCTTTTCCGGTGATCTGTTTATATCGGTCATGTCTGAGTGTATCAAGACTTATATTGACACGCGATAAGCCTGCATCCTTTAGATCATAGGCACTATCTGCAAGAAGTGTGCCGTTTGTCGTCATTGATGCCTCGATATGGGAGGGAACCGAACTGATGATTTCAATAAGATCATCACGAAGAGTGGGTTCCCCTCCGGTGAATTTCATGCTCCTGATAGGGTAGCGGGAGAAGGCATTGATGATTGTTATAATATCATCAGTACTGAGTGTGTTATCCGGCTGCTCTTCTCCCTCAGCATGGCAATATACACAGTTGAGGTTGCAGGCCGGCGTCAGTGATATCCGGACATTCGTTACCTGACGCCCATATGGATCAATCAGCTTCTCTGACATCTCTTGTATGAATATAGTTTTTGGCTATTATATAGGTCTCAGTACTACCCTTTCGGGTTGCTTTTGTCCTGTATATCCTGATAGAATAGAAATGAGCCCTGACTTCGGCGAGAAGATCATTGAAGAGCTCTCCCTGAAATGTCTTGACGACAAAATTTCCTCCCTGCTTGAGAACGGATTGGGCAAATCTGAGCGCTTCTTCATTCAGATCGATTATGCGCGCCTGATCGTAGCTCTTCTTGCCAGATATCTTGGGGGATGCATCGCAGGTTACGACACTGACGGGATCTATGATCCTTTGTGCTTCTGCACGTATGAGGGGGTTTGCGAAATCACCTGTTATGGTATGTACACCCTGAAGTGGAGCAATCGGATTGAGATCAATGCCAATAATTACTCCTTCAGTTATGTTCCTCAGTACCTGGAGCCACGAACCGGGAGCAGATCCAAGATCAATAACTGAATCAGTGGGACGGATGATCCCGAATTTTGCCTGGATATCCAGTAGTTTATACGAAGCACGAGACCGGTACCCCTCACCGGTTGCTCTGGTATAAGCCGGATCGCGTGACCATTGTGAACCCATCTTCTCTCTTCTCCTACAACAAAATAATGACAGGACAGTAACAGATCATTTATCATCGGGTGTGTCGATAATAGAACAATATAATTATCCGTATTTAGTTCGTATCAATATGATAAGGGGTTTGTGATGTTAAAAGCAACTATTGATGCAGATACCTTCAGAGAATCGATCGACGCCATATCAGCCCTGGTTGGAGAATGCCGTCTTCACATAAGTGAAAAAGGGTTTTCAACACGGGCAGTGGATACATCCAATGTCGCAATGATCTCACTTGAGCTGGATGCGGGTGCATTTCAGTCATTTAATGCAACAGAACTTGATATTGGCCTTGATATTGCGAAATTGAAGAATATTCTCGGTATGGTGGGGAAGAACGATCAGATCGATCTGGAACTGGATGCTGAAAGCAAAAAACTTGCGATCAGCTTTAAGAGCTATCGGTACTCGATATCACTTCTCGATACAAAGACGATTCGTAAAGATCCAAACCCGCCAAGCCTTAATCTTCCGGCAGTTGTGAGAGTTTCCGGTGAAACACTGAATAGTGCCATTAAAGCAGCCTCAGTCGTCTCTGATAAGATTGCACTAAAAATTGAACCGGAGAACTCTCTCTTTATCATGCTTGCAGAGGGTGATACTGATAATATCAAGCTCGAGCTTGGAAAAGATGACGTCGAGTTTGTTCAACCTGCAGAAGCTCGATCTCTCTTCTCACTCGACTATCTCAAAGATATGGGAAAAGTAATCGGGCGATCAGATACGGTGGAAATACAACTTGGAATCGATCATCCTGTTCAGTTCCTCTTTACAATCGCCCAGGACAAAGGGCGCGTTACATATCTCCTTGCACCCCGGATTGAGGCAGATTAATGAAAATCCGGCTCGAACTGCAGGATATAGCACACTACCCTTTTTTAAAAGAAGCCCAGGAAGTTATCGCAGCACGTGGTTTTTCTCTTGCCACCATTACCGGGAATTCTAAGAATAAGGAATATCTGGATGCAGCAGTCGAACGTATACGTGATGCAGCTCAATCAAAAAAAGGTAGAGTATGGACAGATAGTGACGATCCATTTCTTGATATTCTCAGCTACGGCCTTGCCCGGATTCTTATCTCATGTATCAAAAATCGCTCAGGAATCGCGACCCTTGCCAGATATGAAGCTGAAAGGGCATTCTATTTTCTTCAGATCATTGAGACGAATGATGACATACGCCAACATATATTCCGGGAACTTGATATTCCATTCTCCGGAAGCAGTATCTCGTATATACGATTCATCGAGCTCACGCAGACACTGCGGGAAGACAGCTTCCGGCTGGTGAACCGTGATCTCTCCAAAGGTCAGGTTTCCCTAAACGATGAGGAGAAGTATCTTCTCCTCCGTGAGCGAATCCGAACACTCCTCCTTGAACAACTCCCTCTCGACCTCCCGGATTCTGTATGTGAACACTTCTCCGAACATATTATGGATGTTCAGACGATTATTGCCGAACGAACCGTTGAAGAATATGGAGATGTCGATGAGTCGCGATTCCCTCCCTGCATCCATGCGCTCTATGAGGCGGCTATCGCGGGAAAGTATCTCACCCATTCGGGGAGGTTTGCATTGACAACTTTTTTGCATACCATCGGGATGGATGCAACAGAGATTATCAGTACTTTCTCGCAAGGAAGTGACTTCAATATTGAAATAACATCGTACCAGGTGAATCATATCATCAGCCAGGGAACTGACGGCTATACCTCACCATCCTGTGCAACAATGATGACACATGGTATCTGTTCAGGGAAGAATGCAAAATGCAAACAAGTCACCCATCCTCTCTCATATTACCGGAAAGAGAAGAAGGCAAATAAGAAAACTGTAAACATGACCTCAAAATAGCTAAAAAACGTAGAAAAAGAAGATAAATGAGTTTTAACGGGAGAGTTCAATGAATAAGCCTGTGCTCAGATTGACTTCTCTATTACTGTTGATCCCGCTCCGACGAGGATGAATATGAAGATCAAAAGAGCTAGCAGGTATGCGTATCCCGGATCCATTATTGCTGGCAGTCCAATGAGAAGAACAAGGAAGATAACGAGGCTTATTACCCCTATGGCGATGTCCATGAGCCATTTTTGCATATATCTATTCTTAAGAGGAGAGGTTTAATGGTTTTCACGAAACCCATATCAAAAGCAGTTGATCTCTATCCGGATCACCAGATTTTTATCATCAGATCCACATAGCAACCAGAGAATCTATCTCTCTCCGGGAATATCCATAATATATGGTACCAGATGATCCCCTTGCACTCCTCAAGGAACATGTCACCTCAGAGACTCTCATTGAGCATTGTGTGGCAACAGGCGCTATCATGCGGGCTCTTGCCCCCCATCTGGACGAAGATCCAGATCTTTTTGAGACGATTGGAATCCTGCATGATATCGATTATGAAGAGGTGGCTGGAGATATGGAACGTCACGGCATCGTTGGCGCGGAGATGCTTCTTCATGCAGGTGTATCTGAAGAGATAGCAGATACTGTACGGAAGCACAACCATCATCTCTTCAGAGGCCATTCAAGACCTGTTGATCTCTGTCTTCAGTCAGCAGACAGTATATCCGGCCTTATCATCGCCTGTGCGCTTGTCAAAGGCGGGGCAATAGGTGAGGTGACGGTTAAAACCGTGAAGAAGAAGATGAAAGATAAAGGCTTTGCAGCCGGGTGCGATCGTGACAGGATACGATCGATTGAACCCATAATGGATCTCGATCTCTTTATCCAGTCGGCAATCGAAGGAGTTACACGAATCTGGAGGCGTTCTGATGACTGAAAGAGATGATAAGATCGAAGTCCTCGATATACTCGGGTATGCTGTTAGTGAGCTTAAGGAGAAGATGGATCCCCGTCTTATCCCCGAAGTTGGGAGCAACATAGTGTATGCCCGGAAGGGTGCCCGGAGCCCGGCTGATGTGGCGGGGGTTGAAGGGAGGATTGTGACGCTTCGGAAGAGTGTTCACCCGGTGGGAGAGTGTGCATTTGGTGCAAGCGACCATGTTGCACGGATTGTGCTGACAGCCATGCGCTTTGATCCCGAGATCAGATCTGCCGCTAATATCCGGTTTACCGAGCCACTTGCAATGCTCATTGAGGATATGAGCTTCAGTGTATGCTGGTTTGACAGGGAAGACGAACCTCCTGGTATACAGACGATGGATTGGGGTGTTGCATCATGCTGCAGGGACGAAGTCCCGGACATGATACTCGATCGCGGGGCTGTTGGTAAAGAGCCAATGATACGCATCCTTGGCACAGATCCGTCCTCGGTTGCAAACACAATCATTATGTTGTCATCGCGCATTACTACTATGGAAATTTGAGGACGATATACATGGGAATCAAACCAAGTTACATTAAATCAATCGGAACAGGTCTCCTGGAAAAGCACGGCAGTTACTTCTCTAATGAATTCGATGAGAATAAATCCGCCGTTTCAAACCTTACCTCAATTGAGAGCAAGGGTGTGCGAAACCGTGTGGCGGGATACATTACCAGAAAAGTAAATACCAGAAGACGCAGATAAGCTAGCGTATGATCCATGGAATAATACCAGCAATTATAACTCCTTTTCAAAGAACAGAAACGATGTCCGTTGATATCAACGGGCTTCGTTCAAACATCGAGCATCTTTTATCAGAGGGTATTGATGGAATTGTCCCCTGTGGATCGACAGGGGAATCTGCAACCCTCAGTTTTGCCGAACATGAAGAGATCATCGAAGAGGTGGTCTCAGCTGTCGGAAGCAAAATTCCTGTTATTGCCGGGACCGGTTCAAACAACACCGAAGAGGCACTGACACTTACAAAAGCTGCAAAGAAGATCGGGGCCGATGCCGCACTCGTCATCAGCCCGTATTACAACAAACCAAACCGTGCCGGGCTTGTCAAACATTACACCAAACTGGCGGACTGCGGTCTCCCGATCATCGTCTACAATGTGCCCTCGCGGACTGGTCAGAATCTTACCCCGGATCTGATCGTTGAACTTGCCAGGAATCCGAATATTGTCGGAGTGAAAGAGGCAAGCGGCGATATCGGCCAGATCTCCCAGATTATAGAAGAGACCCGTGAACTGGAGAGAGAGGTTCCTTTCTCTGTCCTCTCCGGAGATGATACCATGACATTGCCATTACTCGCACTGGGTGGATCCGGGGTGATCTCTGTTGCCGCAAATCTTGAGCCTGCCAGAATGGGAACTCTCTATGATGCCTGCCGGACCGGATCATTTGTCAGGGCCCAGCAGATCCATTATGAGCTCTCCCCACTCTTCCGTGGCATGTTTATTGACACGAACCCTATACCCGTGAAGAAAGGTGTGGAGTTGAGGGGAGGAGCAGCAGGCCCGCTCAGGCTTCCGCTCACCGAGCTTGACCCTGAACAGGAAGCGGTATTGAAGGAGATACTGAGTCATTATGATTAAGGTTGCAATTTGCGGTGCATTTGGCCGTATGGGAACAATTATCGGAAAAATGGTTGAGGAAGATCCTGATCTCTCTTTTGTCGGCGGAATTGATATGCGGCCCGGGGAAGTATTTGGCCAGCCTGTCGTGGAATCGGACAAAATAGAACAGTTCCTCAGGGAGAAACAACCTGACTGCCTCATCGACTTTACAATCGCACGTGCATCAGTCAGGAATATTGAGATAGCAGCATCCGCAGGGGTGGCACTTGTTGTTGGAACAACCGGTTTTTCCGAGGAGGAGGAGGCACGAATCAAAAAGGTTACAGAAGGAGTTGTACCTATTGTCAAGACCACCAACTTCAGTGTAGGCGTCAATATCTTCTGGCAGCTGATACGAAATGCAGCAGCACTCCTTCCCGATTATGACTGTGAGGTGATCGAAGCTCACCACAGATATAAGAAAGACGCACCAAGCGGTACAGCAAAGACGATCCTGGCAATCCTTGATGAGGAGATGGGAGCACGGGAGAAGATATATGGGCGCGAGGGAATGACCGAACGCGCAGATGAGATCGGTGTACATGTGATTCGCGGTGGCGATATCGTCGGCGATCACTCTGTTCTCTTTTCAGGTAACTATGAAACGATCGAACTTTCTCACCGCGCGTATGATCGTGCGGTATTTGCACGTGGCGCGATCAGGGCAGCGAAATGGGTACCGGGTCAGTCTGCGGGAACATACACGATGAAAGAGGTTCTCGGGCTCTGATTTCGGTGCATATATCGAAACCTATTTCTCATATTTTTTAAACATTAGTATAGGAGGAATCCAATTGGTAGCTGTTATTGACAAGGAGAAATGTACTGGCTGCGAAACATGCGTTGATATCTGTCCGAGTGCCGCTATCTCGATGAAAGACGAGAAGGCTGTTGTTGATGAAGATACGTGTGTTGACTGTGAAACCTGTGTGGATGAATGCCCGGCTGAAGCCATTCACATGGAATAATTCTTTTTTATCTACCCTGATCGAGTTTTACGGAATTAAAACTCTAACGCTTAAATATATTCTCAGCCTTACTTCTCAATACGCATGATTAATGTTGGAGTTCTTGGTGCTACAGGTGCCGTTGGCCAGCGGTTTGTCCAATTACTAGCGAATCACCCATGGTTTGAACTTACCACACTCACCGCATCTGAACGGAGTGCTGGGAAACCATACGGACGGGTCGTTAACTGGAGAGTGGATGCCCCGTTCCCCGGGACTGTGGCAGATCATATCATAAGTCCGACAACAGTCGAGGCTGTGAAAGATCTTGATATCGTCTTCTCCGCACTTCCTCCGGATATTGCAAAGACCCTGGAGTCGGATGTTGCAGAAGCAGGTGTCGTCGTATGCAGTAATGCATCATCACACCGGATGGATCCAGAGGTTCCCCTGCTTATTGCTGAGATTAATCCCGATCATACCGGTCTCATCGATCTGCAACATGACAGGGGATGTGATGGGTGTATTGTCACAAATCCAAACTGCTCGACCATTATGCTCACAACATCACTCGCACCACTGGTACCATTGGGTATTAACGGGGTGACTGTGGCAACCCTTCAGGCGATATCGGGTGCCGGATTTGATGGTATTCCGGGCATGGCGATATTTGATAATATCATCCCCTATATAGGATCTGAAGAAGAGAAGATGGAGAGTGAGCCCAAAAAGATTCTCGGTACGTTTAATGGCGCTGAAATCGAACAGGCAGCCTTTCCAATCAGTGCAAGCTGCAACAGAGTGCCGGTTATTGACGGGCACCTGATGTCAGTCTGGATCGATGCTGAATATGGGGCCACTGAAGCGAAGAATGCCTTTACCTGTTGGAGAGCTCCGTTCTCAGGACTGCCAACCCAGCCTGAGGAGACATTACACATCTTTGAGGAGCCTGATCGTCCCCAGACCCGGCTGGATCGAAACAGGGGTAATGGGATGACGGTTTCAATCGGCAGGATCAGGGAGGGTATCCGCTACACTGTGATGGGACATAATACAATCAGGGGGGCAGCAGGTGCGTCTGTCCTCAATGCTGAATTATTGAAAACAAAAGGATATATTTGAGGGATCACATGCAGACAGATAACACAGTATTCGTTGGTAACAAGCCGGTTATGAATTATGTACTGGCAGTCGTGACACAATTCAATAATGGCGCGGAAATGGTTGCCATCAAGGCCCGGGGAAAGGCAATCTCACGTGCAGTGGATACCGCGGAGATTTCATTGAACCGATTCCTTGAGGGTGTTGGTAAGAAGGAGATCTGTACTTCAACAGAGGAGATTGAGACAGATACCGGCAGGACCAATGTATCCAGTATCGAGATCATCCTCACCAGGACGCTCTGAAACAGGTTATGCCTCAGATGAATGAAGATTGAATCATCCCTTTTCCCATTTTTGGAAAGTCCTGGGATCTAATGCACATCTGGTATGATGGATGTCCCCAACCAGGTTTCCGACCAGAAACACTATACTTATAAGACACAAATATATTTTGATGAAAACAGGCATAATAGTTGCGTCACTCCTTATATTCGCTCTATGTTGTATGCCTGTTGCCGCTTCCGAGCCAGGGAACAGATACAGCTATATCACCTTTGAGTCTGTTGAAATCGCTCTTGACGGTGCAGATGCAGTCGTGACTGTCCATTATTCAATCGATACAGGTGTTCAGTTATTGGTTATGCTCCTTGGAAACCAAGATCTCCGATCGAAGCTGCTCCGCTCAATGAATTTTGAAGATGCCACCATTCAGTATGCCGATCTGAACAGGGCTGTAATTGCCGTTGACGATGTTTCATTTGATTATGGGGATGGATCATACTGGTTCCCCCGACACTCATTCATGGTTACGATTCCCGAAGTTACGATACAAACACCTCATTCTGTCAGACAGTTTGGTATGATTCAGGAGATAGAAGAGGGAATGGGATATTTTGCTTCCCGACCACAGCAGTGATATTTTTCTTATTCATCATCTTTTTGTGCCACCCCTCTTCCATTCAGATGCGCTCAAAATCAATAAATCCCTTCTCTGGATCGGTGTTTAAGAGGCGAACCTGGACCCTCTGACCAACCTTCAATCCATCTTCGTTCTTTACGACTCGTCCTTCTACCGGAGGATCAATGATCCTGGCATAGGTTCCTTTCTCAGAAGCTCCGGTCACAAGACCCCTGAATGTCTCACCCACCCTGTCTCTCAACAGAACCGCACCTGCTGCTTTTCTCATAAACCGCTCCACTTTCTTTGCAGCCTTTTCTGATGCAGACAGATGTTGGGCAAGCATCGTCAGCTCATCGATATCATACGGGGCAGGTTGTGTCTTCAGGCTGGCTTTGATCAGCCTCTGGATGATAATATCCACATAGCGCCTGTTTGGTGCTGTGCCATGAGTATAATCTGTTACTGCAAGGGCAAAATGGCCAACCGAATCTTCATCCGGTGCTATTGCCACATATTCCCCTGGCCCCATGAGCTTGACGATGGTGAGGGAGAGATCAGGGAATGATTCAGGATCTTTCTTCTTCATTGCAATAAGAAATGAAGCAAGTGCCTGGACATCAGGATCAGCTGGTAATCTGTAATGGTATGAAGCTGCCTCTTCGACAATGCCCTGCCAGTTCCTTGGAGTCCTGACAATCCGCTGGATCATCGGATATGATCGTTCATTCAGGCGGGCAACAAGTGTCCTGTTTGCGGAGATCATAAACTCCTCTATGAGAGAATGAGCAGGACTCTCCTGTTGGATGACAAGGCCGGTGACGCTTCCTTCTACCATAACAGGCGAGGCTTCGATCGTCTCAAGATCAAGAAATCCCTGCTTGGCTCGTTCCGCCTTCATCTTTTGAGCTGCTTCATGCTGCAGGAGGAGCTGTTCCGGGAGTGCCGGGGTATCAAGGTCTTCGTAGGGAAAAACACCCTGGTTTTCGAGCCATTCTCCAACAACTTCATATACCAATTTTGCTTTGTTCCGGACGATCGCCGGATAGATCTCACCCTGACGGATTGAGCCATCAGAAAGAACGGCATATTCGATCACAACTGCCAATTTGTCTTTCTTTGGGTGGAGAGAGGTGATATCTTCAGAGAGGCGGACCGGAAGCATCGGATAGGTTACAACACCGGTATAAATGGATGTTCCATGTTTTGCAGCGTGCCGATCTGTTGCCGATCCTTTTCCAACAAGATGATCGACATCAGCTATTGCAATTTTTACTAATATTTCGTCATCCGGCCCCCTCTCACAGAACTGTATCTGATCAATATCCATGGTGTCATGATTGTCAATTGATATCCAGAGGATAGATCTGAGATCACGGGCAGATCTTCTCTCTTCTGGTATGATCTCGTCATTGAGTCTCTCAACTTCTGAGAGGACATTTTTTGGGAATTTTGGTGAAAAGCCATACCGTTCCATTGCTTCGTCTGCGAGCTTCCTGAGATCCGGGGGGTTTTGGGAGGGCATAAGAAGTGAATGGGTTGTAGCTGGTGATGAAGCTGTTGGATTTGTTCATGTTCATCATCACCGGCCTTGGTTTCCTTGAGTCAGGCTCAGATCGAAGAGAGATGAAGAGGCTCCGCCTGGAACTTGAGGAGCTGAAGAGGAGATAGCCTATCCATATCTTTTTATATATCTCACAATATATCTTAAATGAGGGAAAATCGTGTGGGATAAAGAAGAACTGAATACCTTATTGGATATGTTTAAATAATATACTCCTGTTGTTCTTGTATGGATAATCATCCTCTCTATTTGAGTCTGGTAATCCTTCTTGGATTGCTTCTTATCTGCGCACCGGCTGCTGCCCAGGCATCATCCCATACTACTATTCAGGTATATACAGATGAAACCGTGCTGGGACGAATCGTCTCGATCACCCCGGCATCTGATATCGGGGCATATGCAATCACTATCACACGCGGAACCAGTGTGCAGCCAGCAATGGTTGGCGATACCCTCCGCCACAAGGATATCATCACTATCCAGCGTGGTTCGTTTGCGGATATCCAGCTCGTCGATCGCAGTGATAAGACCATGCTTGGCGGAGGGACAGGGGGCACAGCAATCCTGCTTGAACGGGCAGGTGCCATGCCGGGACAGAAGCCGGTCGTTACACAGGCTCCGGCAACCAAGGGTGAAGTTGAGCTTTTAGAATTTGAAAGAGAAGAAGGGATTGTAGATATTGGCAGAATAACGTTCGTTCAGGGAAAAGCGTATATTCAGAGAAGTGCCCGTATTATTCCGGCAATAGTTGGTGAAGGCCTCTTAATCGATGATACGGTCTTTGCTGATGAGGGGGCTGAAGTGACTCTTCAGCTTGAGACATATGGATCAAAAACTGTGAAGGATGGAGGGAGGCTCATCCTTGCAGAAAAGGTAGTCCAAAAGCCAGAAGGGTTGCTTGATCCGGTCTTCACGTTCTTTGGAGGAATATGGACGAAAGTAAAGGACGCTATCGGAAATGTTGAGGCACTGATTCCAACAGCCACAGCAGGAGTCCGGGGATAATTCAGCTTGTGTTGTTTTTCTTCCTCTTCAGGTATGCAATCCAACACCCGGAATATCGATATTACTTTCTTTTCCTTTTCTCTTTTTAATTGGCGAGTGTCATTCAGAAAACCTCATCAGTCATGATATCCATCTGAAGAGTATGCCAGTGATCACCACTTCTGATGGCATCTCCCTCCGGTATGCAGTTCATGGTGAAGGGAAAAAAGTTATTTTTGTGCTTGGGTACGGAATGAGCCTCGATGAGTGGCCGTCCCGGCTGATATCGCACCTTGCGAAATCCCACAAGGTCATTCTCTACAACCACCGCGGAGTGTCCGGGGAACGGAATCCGGCGATTGAGTTTACGATCCCCCAGGCAGCACGGGACCTGCATGAGGTGATCATACAGCTTGCAGGCAGGGAAGGGGAGAGAGAAGAGAAGGAGGAAATAAAGAAGGAATTGAAGGATGAAAGGGAGGAAGAGGCAGAGGCGGAGGCAGAGGATGATCTGGAAAAAGAGGGGGCTGTGCATATCGTCGGCTACTCGATGGGCGGGATGATTGCCCTTGAATTGGCTCTTTTGTATCCGGATTCAGTCGACCGCCTTGTCCTCCTGAATGCCGACTGCGGCGGGGTGCTGAAGGTCCCGGCCGAGGAGTGGGTCAGAGCAGAGATGGCAAAAGAACTCTCCACCCCTGAGGCATACCTTGAGCGTGCCGGAAAGCTTCTCCTCACGGAATCATATCGTTGCGAACATCCTGACCCCCTGACCTGGTTTGTGGATTACGGGGAGGTGGCTGATCCTCATGCAGTAAAGGAGCAGTTTGATGCGATGCTCCTCTGGGAGGGGGTCTGTCAGGATCTCCACACAATCAGATCAAAGACCCTTATTGTCGCAGGTGATCAGGATATTGTCACGCCCCCGGAGAATGCAGATATTCTGGCAGCAGCCATACCGGATGCCACGCTGCATATACTGGGCGGGCAGGCGCATGGGATGATCTTCTGCCAGCCGGTGAGGATTGCCGGGATGATCGAGGAGTTTCTTGGGTGAATGGGGGGATGGGATGAGCGGCGGAGATAGTGGTAGCATCACGAAATATCGGATCGTCATAGAGATATCTGACACGAACTTCTCGGCATACTCCCCGGATCTCCCGGGGTGTGTGGCAACCGGAAAAACCCGTGAGGAAGCAGAAGAACAGATGTATGAGGCGATTGCTTTCCATCTTGAAGGGTTGGAGGAGGACGGGATAACAGGAGTGAGTGAGGATTAAAAACCATAAAATTGATGAAATCCTGCCTGTTACAAAAATATTAGACTCTTCTCCAAATTTCTGATCGCCAAATTCCCTGATTCCTGAGCAAATGTCAGCTGGATATCACTTTTTTCTCTTTCCCCATAACCACCATTTGAGTGGTGAGGGGCGGTTGGTCGGATATTATGCCATCCATTACAATCTTGGTATGTTTGAACGGCACGAAAGTGTGCGTACACATACGTATGTGTACGTGCAGGAGAGATAATGATGATGAAATCAATGGCCAAAATTGAAATATTCCCTTTAAAGGAGAGATATAGAAAAAAGATCACTCTAACGATCGATCCCTCTAATCACTTTTTTATCAAAGACACAGGCGTAAACGTCTCTCAAATCTTAGATATGGCGATATATGCGCTTAGAATGAAAATGGATTATGACACATTGATAACAACGTTGATAGCTAACTCCGAATTAAAAAAAAACACCAAAAACAAAGCCTCGGGCGGGAATCGAACCCGCGACCTCTTCCTTACCAAGGAAGCGCGATACCGCTATGCCACCGAGGCGATTGTTGTGCCAGACAATAAGTTGCCTGTTTGAGATGCCTGATTGAAATGCCCATATTCCGGAGATCTAAGCCCCTGAATCCGGCAGCAACCCCCAAATCCATGAGAAGTTGCATTATATCATAAGCCAGCGTTGTTTTAATACCTTCCGGAATGGATCATGGCTTGGAGCCTATTTTGCCGGGGATTTCCTCTATTCAATAAATGATTGACGCCTCTTCGCATCAGAACAGGAAGTTTTTATATCCAGTGAACGGCTGGCATCTCAGTAAACCTATCCTCACTCAACACACCCATCAGCCCCCTCCAAAACTCTCTCCACCTGACACACCCATCACTATTCAACAGACCTATCACCACTCAACCCTCACAGCCAGGCAACCATATCCAGGCCATCACAGCTCGAGCACCCGCACGCTCTCCATCACCCCTTCAAGCGTTCCCACCTCCATGACCGGGATGACCTGCTCCCTCCTGATGGCGTCCATCACCGCATCAAAGTCGATGGTGCCCTCACCAACCGGACTATGCGAATCTGATGTTCCGTTATTATCATGAACATGGATATGGGCAAAAGGATACGTCAGGAACTCATGCAGGCAGCTATTCAGATGGGCATGGCCGATATCAAGTGTAAAGCTGGTGCCCTCGATAAGCGGCAGCTCGTCCGGGGTACGAAGGAAGAAATAATCCCAGTTCCCCATATTTTCTATTGTCAGTTCGACCCCCCGCTCTTCTGCCAATGCCCGGAGTTCGGCTATGGACTTCAGCATCTGCCGCTCTGCCATCTCCCGCTCCTCCAACCATGCGAAATAGCCGGGATGGACGATCACCGGAGCACCAACTTCAGCTGCAATTGCAAAGCATTCCTCTGTTACCTGGACGCTTGCCTTTCTGATCGGTTCAAGCAGGGAGGCGATATTCACCCCGCGGGATGGCGCATGAATCGAATAGGAGAAGGAATAGGACTCGAGGATCTCAGGAGTCCCAATATAATGAAGGCCGTCATCCATCACCTCAACAGAACCGGTGATTGGAGCCAGCTTCTCAAGGGCTATTCCGAGTGGCTCGTGATGAAGGCAGAAGGTAGAGACTGCAAACATACACTCAATCGGCAGGAACAGACGATAAATGATCTGATCCGAACACCGGGGCACCCATCTTATTATAAATGAACATACCACCTCCAATGCCAGAGCGCCACCAGCAGAAAAGACGTATCCCTTATCAGAACAGATACGTATAGAAGATAATGGAATACCGCTACCTCTTCGGCCCGGTCCGCTCCCGCCGTCTCGGAAGATCACTTGGCATCGACCTTGTGCCCGGCAACATCTGTTCTTTTAACTGTGTCTACTGCGAGTGCGGAACAACCACACATATCACCAGGAAACGGGGAGAATATGCACACGTTGTCAGAATCCAGCAGGAACTCGATCACTACCTCAGAATAAACAGGGATATCGATTATATCACCCTTGGGGGAACCGGTGAGCCAACCCTCCACTCTGAAATCGGCACCATCCTTGAGTATCTCAAAAAACGCCATCCTGAATACAAACGGGCAGTCCTGACAAACAGCACCCTCCTCCATGACCCGGCAGTCAGAAACGATATCAAAACCGCACACATCATCCTCCCCTCACTTGATGCAGTGAGCAATGAAATCCTCCAGAAAATCAACAGACCACCACCAGGCATCACCGCAGAACAGATAATCGATAGCCTGATAGAACTCAGAAGAGAATTCACGGGGAAAATATGGCTTGAAATTTTCTTTATTCCGGATATAAATACAACAGAAGAAGAGCTCCATCTCCTGCGTGATGCCGCAGTTCGGATTAACCCCGATCTCATCCATATCAATTCGCTCAACCGCTCCGGCGCTGAACCCTGGGTCCAGCCACTCAGAGAAGACGAGAAGAAGACTATTCAACAGTTCTTCATGGAAAAATTCCAGAATACATACATTCTCTAGAATTTTACACCTCGTGAGACGATCTTCAATTCCTGCCTCCACCAATCAACCTTTTCTGGCTGGGAGAGTATACTACTATGAGAGAATCTCTATGGCGGTTGGAAAGGATATCATCAGGGCAATACATGAAGAGATCAGATCAGAGATCAGGATCATGCATGTCTGTGGCACGCATGAAGCATCCATAGCAAAACACGGGATACGGAGTGTCCTCCCAAAAGAACTGAAGGTCGTGATGGGGCCCGGCTGCCCTGTCTGCATCACGCCTTCCGGCGAGATAGACTGTGCAATCGATCTTGCAGCAGAAGGAAAGATCATTACCACGTATGGCGACCTCCTCCGGGTGCCGGGATCAAAAGGATCACTCGAATCAGCAGATGGCGATATCAGGATCGTCCAGGGCATTCACAAGGCCGTTGAGATCGCAAAAAACACCGATAAGGAAGTCGTCTTCATCTCTGTCGGGTTCGAGACGACGGTGCCGACCGTTGCCGCAACAATCCTTCAGAATCCACCTGAAAACTTCAGCATCCTCTCCTGCCACCGGGTCGTTCCTCCTGCCATGCAGTGGCTCCTCAGCCAGGGTGAAGCGGACCTTCATGGTTTTATCCTGCCTGGACATGTATGCGCTGTTATGGGATATGAAGAATACGAGCAGTTCCCGGTCCCCCAGGTTGTAGCAGGCTTTGAAGCAGAGGATCTCCTGCTTGGCCTGTACATGCTCATAAAACAGATCAATAACAACGAAGCAAAGGTGGAGAATGCCTACCCAAGGGCTGTCACGAAAGAAGGAAACACCAAGGCAAAAGCCCTTATGTACGATGTTTTCACCCCCTGCGACATCAAGTGGAGGGGTTTTCCCGTCATACCCGGTTCCGGCCTTGCATTAAAGCCTGAATTTGACAGATACGACGCGCTTAAGAGATTTAATAAGACAATTCCTCATATCGAGAAGCGCTCCGCCTGCATCTGCGATCAGCTCCTCCGCGGTCTCGCCGAACCCACTGACTGTCCGCTCTTTGGTACTGCATGCACCCCCCGTTCCCCGGTCGGCCCCTGCATGGTCTCACATGAGGGCGCCTGCAAAATCTGGCACCAGTATCACCGATAACGATATCCTTATCTGTTTTTACACAGATCTATGTAGACGCAATGCCCGCATCCGGGCTCTTGCTGCACATGTCCCGGTAGGGTAGTGGACATCCTAGAAGCCTCCGGAGCTTTTGACCCGGGTTCAAGTCCCGGCCGGGACGTCTTTCTTTTTGCAACTATCAAACTGGTAGAATGCAATGTAACTGCATCCCGTATACAGCCAATAATTTAAACAATCAGATCATAAATGTATTCACTATGGCGTTTGACCTGTACGATCTTGTAAATAAATATCCCTCAAAACAGATGATGGCAGTGCCGCTTGTCATCACGCTCATCGGGCTTATGATAATTGGTGCCAATTTCATGTTTACCGGTGTGCCAGTGAATCTTGGGATAGATTTTGCCGGGGGAACGGCGGTAACGGTGATGAGTGATGATACACCCGAACAGATGGAGGCATATTTTGCATCATATCCTCTGATCAGTATTGGAGAAGGATTGAACAGGGGAAACTACCTCAGGTTCGGGCCGATGTCAGATGAAGAGTTCCAATCACTTTCCCGGGCTATTTCAGCCCGTTATCCTGATGCGAAAATAGATCAGATCGGAGAGTCATTTGGCGAGACACTTCAGCAGCAGGCACTTATAGCCCTCCTCTTCTCGTTCATCGGGATGGCAATCATCGTATTTATCGCCTTTAGAACTGCGATACCCTCTATTGCTGTCGTCTTTGCTGCCTTCACTGATATCCTCGTAACCGTAGCAGTCATGGATGTAATCGGCCTTCCTCTCTCACTTGGAACGACAGCCGCACTCCTGATGCTCATCGGTTACTCTGTCGACAGCGACATCCTCCTGACAACCCGTATCCTGAAACGACAGGGAAAACTCGAGGAAAAACTGAAGAATGCATTCAGGACAGGCTTTATCATGACCACAACGACCCTTTCCGCAGTCCTCGCCCTGTTGGTCGTCTCGTGGATCGGAGGAATTGAGATCATCATGCAGATTGCAGCCGTCCTGTTAATCGGTCTTCTCATTGACCTGATGAACACCTGGATGTTCAATGCCGGACTGCTGAAATGGTATCTGCAGAGTGGAAAAGCAGCAAAAGGGGTGAATAGATGACAAAAGACGATTCCAATTCTCTCATGCGTGACTGGCGCATACTGGTGCTCATTGCAGCACTTATTTTCTCAGCCATTTCAATCTATCTCCTTCCCCCCGCCTTTGACAAGGGTATTCAGGGGAATGTCCAGCTTGGCCTGGATCTGGAAGGCGGATCATGGATACAGCTTGAATATAAGGCAGAATTAGTCACCTTTGAAACAACCGGCTCTGTTGATGAACTCCTGCTGGGAATATCCGACGATCTCGACACAGAAGTATCGCTCATAGAAACAAATGTTGTTGAGATACGAAAACCATTCACCCGGGAAGAGCTGGAACCGGTATTCGCACAATACGGCGCAACCATCACCAGCTATGAGATCGGTGTAGGTCCTGAAACCGCTGAAACAGTGAAACGCATCCTGGAAGAGAAGATCAACCGCCTCGGAACAAGGGATGCAAAGGTGAACACCCTTACCACATTCGGCGGCGCCTCACGGTATATCCGGATAGAACTTGCTGGCGTTGACATGATCACCGCCCAGGAGATCGTCGGGCAACAGGGTAAGTTCGATATCAGGATTCAGACCACCGGAGATGAGACCGAACATGTCCTCTATGGTGACGCAATAACAAGTGTCGGCAACCCTGCACAAAACCCAATCGGGAGCAGTAACTGGGGAGTGCCTTTCACCATCAGCGATGAGGGCGCACAGGCATTACGAGAGGCAGCCATCCGTACCGGGGCAACAGATCGGCCAATGGACCATGAACTGATGATGCTCCTCGATGATGAGATAGTCTACAGTGCACCGCTCTCATCCGATCTGGCAACACGGCTGAAGGGTGAGGAGGTCAGGAACCTTGTCGCATCAACAGGTGTTGGAGAAGAAGCACTCAACAGGGCGATGATCCTTGAGATTCACCTTCGTGCAGGTGCGCTTCCGGTTGATGTGACAATCGCCGGATCCGGATCGGTCTCTGCAGCACTTGGAGAACACTTCAAGACGATGAGTGTCATCGCCGGTATCATCGCGCTCCTCACTGTTGGAATCGTTGTATACTACCGGTACCGTGAGCCGAACATCGTGATTCCGATGCTCCTGATCAATACCTCGGAGATTATTATACTCCTTGGAATTGCCCGGTACTTTATCCAGCTCGATCTCGCATCAATTGCCGGTCTTATAGCCGTTCTTGGAACAAGCATCGATCAGCTCGTCGTCATCACCGATGAGGTACTACACGAAGGAAAGGTGCCCTCACCTAATGTATATCTCAAACGGCTCGCACGGGCGCTTGGCATCATCATAGTTGCCGCCTCCACGATGATCATCGCGATGCTTCCGCTTGCCATAATGGATCTCTCTTCACTTCGTGGTTTTGCCATTATCACCATCCTTGGCGTCTTAATCGGCGTTGTCATCACACGGCCTGCATACGGGAAGATCATCATGGGGATCCTCTCCCGATAAACACTTTTTTGATCGCGCATACAAAATAACTGTTATACGTTGAATAATAAGGAAAAATCGTCTTTTCACCAGATGATTACCCTGAATGAAATCAACATCATAATCCACCCCCCCATTCTTCCCTTACTGTTAATATGAGATGGAAACAGACAGATTATGGTCATTCATGAAGGCGGTTTTGGGGCTTGAAGATGGGAACTTTTTTGTTGGAGAGGGTTTTGGTGCTGAAGGAGAAAGCACCGGAGAACTGGTCTTCACCACACAGATGGCAGGATATATGGAGGCGCTGACAGATCCCAGCTATGCGGGGCAGCTTCTCATGTTTACTTATCCGCTCCTCGGCAATTATGGTGTAGATTTTGCAAATTTTCAGAACCCTCTTGTCCATGCACGGGGATGTATCACTCATGAGGTATGCAAATTCCCAAAACACAATCCTTCGTTAATCACTTTTTTTGAGGATCAGGGACTGCATGGACTATCAGGAATCGACACACGAATGCTTACAATTAATACCCGGCTCCATGGCACACTCAGATCGGCACTGGTTGTCGGGGATGATAATGGAGATTATGCAGTTGAGCTGGCCAGAAAAGCGCCGCAACTCTCGGATATGGATCTGATTGAGACAGTCACCTGCACCGATCCCTATCATGTACGGGGGAAAGGAAAACGGATCGCCGTCCTTGATCTTGGGGTGAAGAAGAATATCGTCATCAGCCTGCGAAAGCGGGATGCGGATGTATATGTCTTCCCCTACACAGCAACACAAGACGAGATAGATGCCTGCAGACCGCAGGCACTCTTCGTCAGCAATGGACCCGGCGATCCAAAACGTGCAACACATGCAATCGATACCGTCAAACGCTACATCGGAGAGATTCCGATCTTTGGTATCTGTATGGGCAATCAGATCCTTGCGCTGGCTCTTGGTGGGGAGACCCACAAACTGAAATTCGGACACAGGGGATCGAACCAGCCGGTCCGGTGCAGTGACGGATCAATCTCAATAACAACTCAGAACCACGGGTATGTTGTTGATGAGGATTCACTCCCGGAAGGATGCCAGGTGAGCTATACAAATGTCAATGATAACACTCTTGAAGGATTCGTTGACCGGTACTTACACATCTCGTGCGTACAGTTCCATCCGGAAGCTCACGGTGGACCGCATGATACTGAAGAACCAATCTTTGATATGATCTACAGGAGCATTCCGGATGCCTAAATTATCCCACATAAAGAAAGTGCTGCTGATAGGATCCGGTCCAATCCAGATCGGGCAGGCAGCGGAGTTCGATTTTTCAGGAACCCAGGCCTGCCGGGCGCTCAGGGAAGAGGGGATCTCTGTTGTCCTTGTGAATTCCAACCCGGCTACCATTATGACCGATCCGGAGACGGCGGATGTTGTCTATGTCGAACCATTGAAAGCCGATATCATCGCAAAGATCATCGAGAAAGAGAAGCCGGATGGAATTTTAAGTGGCCTTGGCGGACAGACCGGGCTGAACATCACCGCCGAACTCGCCGAACTCGGTGCACTTGAGGGCATAGAGATCCTGGGTACCCCGCTGAATGCCATTTATATGGGCGAGGACCGGGAGAAGTTCCGTGACCTGATGAACAGGATTTGCGAACCCATACCAAAATCGATGATCCTGACACACCTCGATCAGGTGGATGAAGCATTGAAGACAGTTGGTCTTCCGGCAATCATCCGTCCGGCATATACTCTGGGAGGATCAGGCGGGGGAGTTGCCACAACCGAGGAGGAACTCCGACGGATCGTTGAGATGGGGCTCTCACGATCAAGGATACGGCAGGTACTTGTTGAAGAGAGTGTCAAAGGCTGGAACGAGATAGAATTTGAGGTGATGCGGGATGCAGCCGACACCTGTATCATCATCTGCGGAATGGAGAATGTCGATCCGATGGGGGTTCATACCGGTGAGAGTGTTGTTGTTGCCCCAATCCTTACACTCCGTGATGATGAGTACCAGATGCTCAGGACCGCCTCCATCAAGATCATCCGGGCACTTGGTGTTCAGGGTGGCTGTAATGTCCAGTATGCATTCAAAGACGGAGATTACCGGGTTATCGAAGTAAATCCACGGGTCTCCCGTTCATCAGCACTCGCCTCAAAAGCAACCGGATATCCGATCGCACGTGTCACTGCCAAGATTGCTATTGGGATGAGGCTGGATGAGATCACCAATTCGGTCACCGGATGCACCCCGGCATCATTTGAGCCTGCCATTGATTATGTGGTGGTGAAGGTTCCACGCTGGCCATTTGATAAATTCAAGACTGCTGATCGTTCGCTCACCACTTCCATGAAGAGTACCGGTGAAGTAATGGCAATCGGGCGTACTCTTGAAGAGGGATTTAAAAAAGCACTTCGTTCCATTGACACTGATGTTACTACCCACACCAACCCCGATGAAATACGGATGATATTACAGCGTCCGACAGACGAACGATTTTCAGCACTCTTTGATGCATTCAGAATTGGACTCTCGATGGATGAGATCCACTCCCTTACCTCAATAGAGCCTTTCTTCCTGGAAAAGATACGCCATATCGTTCAGATCGAACAATCACTCTCCCCGAAATCTACCGACATAGAATTGCAGGAGGTAAAGAAATTTGGCTTCTCAAATACTGAACTTGCAGAATATACTGGTAAATCCATCCATGCCATCGAAGCAATAACCAAAACTCCAACCTATAAGATGGTTGATACCTGTGCAGCCGAGTTCCCGGCACAGACCCCCTACTACTACTCAACCTGGGAGAGCGGATGTGAGCTGACGAAGAATACAGAGAAGAAGATCCTCATCCTCGGATCGGGACCAATCCGTATCGGACAGGGGATCGAGTTTGATTACTGCACAGTTCATGCAATCCAGGCGCTCCGGGAACGCGGTGTTGAAGTTCATGTCGTGAATAATAATCCGGAGACGGTCTCAACAGACTTTGATACATCAGATCGGCTCTTCTTTGAGCCGATGCAGCTTGAGGATGTCATGAACATTCTCCGGAGTGATGGCTATTATGGCGTCATGGTACAGTTTGGAGGTCAGAATTCTGTCAACCTTACTATCCCGATCAACGAGGAGATCAAACGTCTCGGACTCTCCACTCAGATACTGGGAACAAGTCCCGATGCGATGGACATTGCAGAAGACCGTGACCGTTTCAGTCTTCTCCTCGAAGAACTTGGGATTCCAAGCCCTGCAAACGGATCAGCCTACTCTGAAGAGGAAGCATTCTCCATTGCAAATCGGATCGGATATCCTGTTCTTGTTCGTCCGTCCTACGTCCTTGGCGGTCGGGCGATGGAGCTTGTTCATGATGATATCGAGCTGAAAACCTATATCAAGGAAGCCGTTCGTGTCAGCAAATCCCATCCTGTCCTGATAGACAGGTTCCTGCAGGATGCAGTCGAGCTAGATGTTGATGCAGTCTGTGATGGAACCGAGGTTCTTATCGGGGGGATCATGGAACATATTGAAGAGGCAGGAGTCCATTCAGGGGATTCGGCATGTGTCATACCAACCCAGTCGCTCCCTCCCGAGACGATCGCCATCGTTCGGGATTATACCCGAAAACTTGCTCTTGGTCTTGGCGTTGTCGGTCTCATCAATATCCAGTATGCAATCCAGAACGATCAGGTCTATGTCCTCGAAGCTAATCCACGTGCAAGCCGAACCGTGCCCTTTGTATCAAAGGCAACCGGGATACCACTCGCGAAAATCGCTGCACGGATCATGCTTGGAGAGAGCATATCGGAGATCGGCTACACCGAACGTGATATTCGTCATGTGGCGGTGAAGGAAGTTCTCCTTCCCTTTAACAAACTCCCAGGTGTCGATGCAGTTCTTGGTCCTGAAATGAAGAGTACCGGCGAAGTAATGGGGATTGATTTTGACTTCGGACGTGCCTTTTTTAAGGCAAGCCTTGCTGCTGATAATACGCTCCCCTTACAAGGGTGTATCTTCATCTCCGTCAATGACGACCAGAAAGAGGTCAGCATACCAATAGCACGCAAACTCCAGGATCTCGGGCTTGAGCTCTATGGAACTTCAGGTACAGTCCAGCATCTCGCCCAGGCAGGCATCCGGATGAACCTTGTCCGAAAAGTGCAGGAGGGATCGCCAAATGTCATCGATATGATGCGGAGGGGTGAGATTCAGTTGATCATCAATACTCCTTCAGACAAAACCTCACGACAGGATCACTACCAGATCATGCGTATTGCCGTTGATTATGGGATCCCCTATATCACAACCATCCCGGCAGCAGATGCTGCTGCAATGGCAATTGATGCATATAAAAAGAATGAGACGACAATAGAGCCCCTTGGATTTTATCTCCGGTAACCGGGGTTCCTCTCATTATTCAGGTCAGGTATCAGGTGGTAAATACTTCACTCAACCGCTTTTTCTGCTCGATACCGGGCCCCCGCAGGATACATGCTATCTGAACCTCAGCGTTCCTAGGAATCTGTACTGTTCCTTCGACAACCCGGGTTTCACCTTCGGGTACCGGGGGAATCGATATGGATTCGCTGAATGTCCAAGAGACATCCGTTCCATCTGCGGGAAAGGCAGTTATATCCACCGTGAAGTCACCCGCAGGACCGGTTCCGGTACTTACTATTGTACAGTACACCTGATAATACGCATATCGCTGATCATAATAAATAAGACGGGCACGAAAGCTCAGATCAGCATCCGGATTTCGTACAGGATGATGAATTACTGCACCGGATATTGGTACTTCCGGGCGGTAGTTTTTATCATAAAGACTCATTACAAACGCATTTTTGAATTGCGGAGGGAGTGATCCCATGGGATGGCCGGGAATATTTGATTCGATGTAGATATAACTATTTTTCAGAACAGCAGGATTATTGTGATAATAATCCCGGATAGTGTTATCCTGATCGAGATAATTGCCTTTCAGGATGGTGTCTGCATCCTTCTGGTACAGGTAGACCTTATCTGCATTCTTATCGGCCTCAGTCAGCGGCAGAACAACCGCGTAGTGTCTGGGCGTCTCGATAAGCGATGCTTCAATACCGAGAAGCCTCAGGAGTGCGGTGAGAAGAATAGCTGTATCCTGGCTGTCACCCCCGCCATCATACAGCGTCTGAAGAGGATACTTTGGATAATCATCATAATCCCTGACAGCACCCCAGTGGTTGTTGGGGAGCGACTGGACAAAGGCAATAACCATATCGCGTCTCTCATTCTCATTGAGATCTCGGGAAGCTGCGAGAGAGATGAGATCTTCAATCACGAGATCCAGTTCCCCCCTCCCACGATCGGACATGATGTAATCGGCTGGTGTTGGTTTGTCACGGGGCAGTGATGCAAAATAATTGTACCGGCTTGCAGGAATATGAATTGTCCAGGTATAGAATGATCCCAGGTAATACCAGCTATATACCTCAACCGTGTCGCTTTTCTGAAGCTCTATTGTTTCAGGAGGATCCGGTCTGGCAACTCCGGTGTGTTCAACAGGTAACTGGGAAACAACCTGGGTGGGTTGTCTGGAAGGAATAATGATATGCCCGGGTACTGTTGGAGTTTCCAGCGGGATATCAGGAATGGAATTGCCTTCCTCATTCAGGTTCCAGGGCAGGGAGAGTGAGAGCGAAGGCTGTTGTACAATAAAGCTGATAATGAGAACAACAGCGATTCCTCCAATGACGACGATCAGCTCATCCTTGCGCATACAGGTAATCTGATGCTTCTGAGGCTATATGAGTTGTGATAGGGAGAGAGATGGGCTGGGGGTCGGGATCCTACCTCTCCCCGATCTGTAGTTGATCCAGTTCACTTTTCATCATTGGAAGTTCGCTATGGATGTTCAGGAGAGCAGCCCGCGTCCTCAGAAGTTCTGTCTGCTCTTTGGCAGACAAAACCTCTTCAGGGATCGTATCGAGGCTGTATGCGGCAGAGAGGGTAGTATGCTCCATTCCTTCAATCGCCGTCTTTGCTTCGTTCAGCTCACTTTTCCAATCCACATAATTGAATGCATCATAGAACTGTTCTGCCCTTTTCAGATGTACAGTATATCGGGAATAATCATCATTTACCACCTTGCTTCCGGATCGGAGTGCATCAGTCCAGATACGATATGAGGTATACCGTTCCATCAGTTTTTCATCATCTTCGGGCAGCTCCTCCATCGAAGCAAAGAGGAGATCGATCTCATAGATCTCATCATCAAGGGTGAAGGTATTTGTCCGGCCTTCGATGATGCTGAGTTCTTCAAGTGCATCGTTGGCTGCCCGGATGTGCGGGGGGATATCATTTAAGGGGGTTCCCGCCAAGGGGCACCCGGCTGTAAATATGGCAGCCAGAATAAGAGCAATGAATGCAGGTGCACGCCGGTATCTGATCGTCATCTGAGACGAGAATGTATATCTGATGCTGATGATAGCCTTTGTGGCAGACTGAACAGAACGCATCGGTATATAATGGAGCCCAGAGAAGAAAGCTCATTGCGTTTGAGAGAATACAATACTGGAAAAGATCAATGTGTTACCATGTCAGAGAAAACCGTAGTATTATCATTTTCCGGAGGCCTTGACACCTCCATCTGCGTTCCTTTGTTAAAGGAACGGTATGGATATGACCGTGTAGTCACTGTCGCCGTGGATGTCGGCCAGCCGGGAGATGAAGTGAAGATGGCAACAGAGAAAGGCCGGCTGATTGCCGATGCGCATTATACTATTGATGCAACAGAGAAGTTCGTTCAGAACCATATATTCCCGGCAATTAAAGCAAATGGCTCCTATGAAGGCTATCCGATGGGCACATCACTTGCACGCCCGCTGATTGCTGAGGAGACAGTGGCGATTGCGAAGAAAGAGGGGGCGCTTGCTCTTGCCCATGGCTGCACAGGGAAAGGAAACGATCAACTCAGGTTCGATTTCATCTTCAGGCTGCATGGATATGAGATCATCGCCCCGATGCGGGAGATGAACCTCACCCGTGAATGGGAGATTGACTATGCCGGGCAACACAATATCCCGGTGCCTGTTGTGAAAGACAAGCCATGGAGTATTGATGAGAATATCTGGAGCCGGAGCATCGAAGGAGGGCTGCTTGAAGATCCGGCATACCATCCTCCGGATGAAATCTACCATTGGACCACAAATCCACGGGATGCACCCGATACTCCTGAGAAGATCTCAATTGGGTTTGCACAAGGGGTACCTGTTGCATTAAACGGCGAAGCAATGGACGGCAGATCTCTTATCAGGAAACTGAACGTGATTGCCGGCAGGCATGGGATCGGCAGGAATGACATGGTTGAAGATCGTATCCTCGGCCTGAAGGCGCGGGAGAATTATGAACATCCGGCAGCAACCGTGATTCTGGCCGCTCACAAGGATCTCGAGCGGCTCTGTCTTACCAGACAGGAGCTGGCATTCAAAGTGGGGGTTGATGAGAAATGGTCCGAGCTTGCATACATGGGACTTGTTCATGAACCACTCTACCATGCGCTGAATGCCTTCATTGATACCACCCAGAAGCGTGTCAATGGAAACGTCGATCTCGAGCTCTATAAAGGAAACTGCCGTATCCTTGGACGTTCATCACCTGACGCAATCTATTCGGACGACCTTGTCTCCTTTGACAGTACCACGCTTGATCAGGCTCATGCTATCGGATATTCGGTCTTCTTCGGTCTTCAGGCACGAATGATACCAAAAAAATAAAAATTACTGAAGAGATGCCCCGGCTTTCGGGCCCGGGGCACAATTAAATATGTCAGTTACTGTGAGAATAAGAAGGGATTTTCCAGAAAGATTGGGGTTCTTCTCATGAAGTATCGCCCGCATCTTCTCCACATTCTCACCGCTCTTCTCAACTGTTACATCACACTTCAGCTGTGTGCATCCGCCTATCTCCCTGCTCCAGACATAGAGAGCAGCATGAGGGTTCTCAAGCACATTCTGAAGCGTCTTTTTCATAAAATTGTCTCCGATCCAGATCGTCTTCTCATCAATGACCCATACACTCCCTATCGGGACAACATTGGGAATTCCATCTTTTGATGAGGTAGCCAGGGGAAGGATACCCACAGCAGCGATTGCTTCTTTGAGTTTCTCATCTATGATTGCCATAATAGAACAACACTCCTTTCTGTTAATATGATAAACGACATGGATACATAAGGGTTGTGTCTGACACCCACTCTCTTATTCTTTTATAAAGAGACTGGTTCTGGCAAAACAGGTGTTATCAAAGAGCCCCCGCTCGGTCAGTCTCAGTTCCGGAATTACGGTGAGTGCAAGGAAGGAGAGGTACATAAAGGGATTCTCAATTGCACCAAGCAACCGGGCATGCTCATCAAGCTCCTTCAATGATGCTACAACGTCAGGATAGGGTTGATCTGACATGATTCCTCCCCAGGGAAGTGGCAGAACGGTCGTCTTACCCTGCGAAGCAACGACCATCGCCCCGTTGTGGGAGGCAACGGTTTTGATTGCCAGAACGATCTCAGAATCTTCTGCTCCTAGAGCTACAATATTATGCGAATCATGTGAAACACTAACTGCAAGCGCCCCCTCGATAAGACCAAAGCCATGGACAAGACCAATGCCAAAACCGCCTGCCCGATACCGATCGCAGACGACGGCTTTCTGGATATCAGATTGTATATCCGGGAGATTCAATCCAATGACGTCACGAATCTCAAGGCGGGTGGTAATCTGTCCGGGAATGATACCAATGACGCGTGCCGGACCGGCTCCACTGATTTTCAGGTCATCCACATCCGGAAGCCGGCAATGGAATGTTGTCCTGAGTGGTGCTGGCGGAGAGTACGGAAGATCCCTGATCTCCACTCCTCTCTTAAACACCCGCCCAACAGAAAAGAGATCAGAGTCTTCAAGGATGATGAAATCAGCCAATCTTCCTGGTGCCAGTGCACCACGGTCATGGAGACCAAATCGCTCTGCAGGGGTGAGGGTTGCCATCCTGAGAGCGACTTCAAACTCCATCCCCGATTCAACGGCAATCCTTATACAATCATCAATGGAACCCTCAATATCCAGCATATCGGCATGGCGGTCATCTGTGGCGAATGCGCAGCGGGGGGCAGTACGGCAGTCTGCAAGTGGTGCAAGATCCCTGAGATTGCGTGCAGCTGCGCCCTCTCTCATGAATATATACATCCCCTTCCTGAGCTTATCCCGCGCCTCATCACAGGTAATACACTCATGATCACTCTGAATCCCGGATCTGATATACCGATCAAGAAGAGCTCCCGAGAGCATAGGGGCATGGCCGTCAATAATTCCACAGAGGCGAAGCTTGGCAAGGACATCCGGATCATTATTCAGAACACCCGGTACATTCATCATCTCACCAAGACCGATAACGCATGGGTTACCAAGGAAAGGCGATAGATCACCTGCCAGAAGCGTTGCTCCGGCAGAATCCATGGGAGTTGCCGGAACGCAACTCGGAAGCATATAGAAGATATCAAGCGGTGTCCGTTCTGCATCACAAATCATCGCCTGTATGCCTGCTATACCGGCAACATTTGCAATTTCGTGAGGATCTGCGATCACCGTGGTTGTGCCATGTGAAAGAACGAGCCGAGCATATTCCGCAGGAGTAAGAAGTGAGCTCTCAATATGAAGGTGTGCATCAATAAGGCCGGGAACAATGCGCCATCCTTTTAGATCAAGAATTTTTCCCCCCCGGTACTCTGGTCCGAAACCAAGAATTATGCCATCCCTGATTGCAATGGTTGTTTCTTCCCAGTCACAGGTGAAAGGATTGTAGAGTGTTGCATTCTGTATGATCGTATCGGCAGAGAAGAGTTCAGGAGTCATGGTCATTTATATCAGTTGATGTGAAAATCCAAAATTCTGCCTGCCAGTCGCTTTCCATCCTGGAAAAGTGCGATATGTGCCTTATAGCTTCCTTCAGGGAGAGGGGCAGGTATAAAGATGGCGGTGTGACCATATGAGAGGGAGACACGCTCAAGAATGAGTTGCATCTCCTCCTGGTGAAGGCCACTCACATCATAGATCATCACCTGAACAAGGACATCCGCTCCTTCCCTAACATCAATAGGGATCTGGAATCCGGAGTTCTCATAGGAGATATCCCCAACACCTACATTTGTCATACAGCCAGCAGACAGGAAGCAGAATAAACACATTCCAATGAGGAGTGGACCCCTTGAGTTCATTGTGAGAACGTAGCAGAGGAGATGAGATAAAGATTGCGATACAAAATCCCGATGTCCGGATATACAAAGCTTTGAAGATGGTTTTTTGGTTGAGCACCTATATATCCGACGAAGACAATGTATGATTGATACCATATATGGAAGATCTGAAACAGCTCAAGGCTCTCATCGAAAAAACCCTCAAAATACGTTGTTCTCAATATAAAGAGGAATATATCAAGCGAAGGCTCCTTTCACGGATGCGAACCACCGGAACAGGGACATATGATGAATATACCAGATATTTAAACAATCATCCTGCAGAATGGGAACTTCTCAGAAATGCCCTGACCATCAATGTCACAGAATTCTTCCGTGATGCAGAGGTGTTTGAGATACTGAGGAAAGAGCTGATACCAAAGATCATCGCTGAACACAACAGGATCAGGATATGGTGTGCCGGCTGTTCTTCCGGTGAAGAGCCATACTCAATTGCCATGATCCTCAATGAACTGATCACCCGCAAAAGCGGTGTGGCAGTCAGCATCCATGCAACCGATATTGATGAGAACATTCTTCGGAGAGCCAAAGATGGCATTTATGAAGCCAAAGTCGTCGAAAAACTGAACAATACAATTATCCGCAGGCATTTCATCCAACTTCCCGATGGGAGGTATCAGGTAAAACAGCATCTGAAGGATATGATCCATTTCAGGAAACATGATCTGATGAGTGGAATCCCGGCATCCCGGTACGTGGATATCGTTACCTGTCGAAATGTCACCATCTATTTCACCGAGGAGCAGAAGAATGATCTCGCAAAGACAATCCATAGTGCATTAAACACTGGTGGGTTTTATGTCATGGGGAAAACCGAGTATCTGGGGAGGGAGGTTGAGCATCTCTTTTCTCATTATAATGCTCTCCAGAAGATCCTTGTAAAAAATGAGATTCGTTAATACATTACAAGAGTTTCTTTTGATCAAGAGGGAACTCAGGCTCTTCATTTCTCGATAGAGTCTTTAAAAGCTCTTTTTTCATACTTCTTCGTTTGATTTCCATTGACAGGGTAAAGAGATTGACCCCGATGAGTAGAATAACAAGGAGAAGACTGACCCAGAGCAGTACTCCCTGTGTTGAGAGGAAGAGGGCGAATAGCAGGACGACAAATGACAGGAGATAAAAAATTACCCATGTCCTGAGCATTGGTATATCCATGACTTCACATTCAGCACTGAATTTAAAGAATCTTTCCCTTGATGCATATGAGATTCTGCCGGACACTCATGGATCCGGATTCCTATGATCAACAGCTACATGTATTCAAACCACATGATAGTAGCAATATGAACCGGTCGGATGTCATTATGGTCGTTGCCGGACTGGCTGTTGTTTTGATCATCGGACTTGTTGTTCAGCAACCATCACTTTCAGTTCCATGGAAGAGCGAATCCATTGTTGATCCCGCGTCTCCGGATCAGATCTTCCTTCTGCCATTTGAACAGGAAAACCCTGTTTTTTCATATCCTGTCTTTACCATACAGCTTGTTGAGAATCCTTTTGGATATCCGCGGGCATATATGCCTGGTGCGGGTTCGTTTCAGAGCAGCACATACCAGCTCATTGATGGTGAACGATATGAGGTCTTTCCCATCTTTGGATCTGCTTCCTATACAACCGCACATAAAGCATTTACCACTATTGAATGGATACCAATTGGTATTCTTGAACAAAGTCGTGGAGGTGTTTCAACAACTTTCACTGTTCCAAAAACACCATTCTGGCGAATTCGAACAGAAGTGACAGCAGACAGATTTCCAGGACAGGCACAATTCCGATATATTCTCTGCGATGCCGAAACCGGAGCTGTCATTGACGGCGGCGAGGTGATTGGAAGTGGATCAATGAGGAGTGTTCTCGTCTCATCTGAAAAGGAGATGTATTTTATCATCTCTGCAACAAATGTCGATGCGTACAGAATACTCCTTGAAATGCCAAAGGAGTATCTCTGAAAAGGGTCATTCAGACTTTCTCAATTGTCACCTTTATCCGGTCACCTGCTTGCAATCCATGCCCTTTTGGTACATCAATATTAAACCAGAGAGATTCTGGTGGATCCTGGGACATCAGACAATCCTTTTGTTCATCAATATGGGCGACAAACTCGATCGTTTCAACAACTTCGATAATATGCTGTGACATACTAAAAAAAAGGAAGTGAAAGAATAAAATTATATGGCTTTTGCCGTTACCATCCAGGTTGTACTGTTGGAGTAACTCCAGCGTTTGATCTCCAGATCCTCACAGATCTCAGAGAGGATGGCAAGATTGGTCCCGACTTCTTTGGATGAGAGGCCGAGATCATGGGCGATATATTTAGACTTAAAGAAATGTCTGCCTTTCTGCAGACCCCCACGCAGATATTTCAGAATCCTGTCCTGCGTTTCGTTATATTTGTCACGAATAGTATCTGGTACAGTCATCTGGCTAACCTCTGGTGATACTCTTATGCTATATTAGTATAAAGCATTTATGGTTCAATCCATTCTCATAATCAAGTTTATGCATTTTTTCCTGCAACCGGAGCCTCACCGATCTTTGCTATGAGACTCTCGATCACCACATTCCTCATCCCCTCGACAAACTTGATACTGCCAACAACAAGATGGCCCCCGCCATTGACTCCGCCTCCGGATATCTCTTCACGGAGTTCCCTGACCATCTGTGGAATATTCATCATCACACCCCGTGACCGGAGGACAACAAAATCGGGCCCGATTCCGAGTGTAACGACAGGCTCTCCCGCATGTTCATTACAGAGGAGATCATGTATCTCACCAGACGTCTTGCCGGGTGGAGGGAAGGTGAAGCGGTGTGCATACATCTCGACATCGGCGAGGAAGAGAAGTGCACCAGATGCAAGTGTCCGTCTTTCAACATGTGGCATCAGGGTCTTCACCTGTTCTGCGATTGCCATCTCAGCCTCTTCAACAAGGAGAGTGACCAAACGTTTGTGCCTGAGGGGATTATTATTCAGATTGAGAATATCCTTAACGATCTCACGGCCATCATTGAATCTCAACCAGAACTGTTCATAGTCAAGGGCAAGAGCAATTTTCTTGCATTCATCAAGTGGATATTCATCAGCAACGAGCGAGAGGTACTGGGGAAGTTCAACTGAATCACTCCGATCAGCCACTCCGGCAATTGCCGGAAGATGACGGATCCGCTTCTCTACATCTGGATTGATCATTCGTGCAAGCTCGGTTCCTATCATCCCGGCAGTCAGTCCGAAATCTCCGCCAACATGATAGGGATTTACATGCGCTTTGAGGAACTGATCCACAATCTCATCGGGGTGGTGATGATCTGACACAATGATATCGAGATCGTAGACCTGTCCAATCTTATATGCGGGCATATCTTCTTCAGTTGATCCATTATCCATCAGGAAGATGAGCGGGAGTTTCTGTCCGAACCGTATGGCATCCTTCAGCATGAAATCAAGGTCACGGGTTATATCCTCGATCTCATAGAAGGGAGCCTTGGAGGGTGAGCGTTTAAAGAGATAATACTCTGAATCTGTCTCAGAGAGATGGTCGCGGATCAGGGAGACAACTGCTGTCTCAACAGCAACGGCAGCAGAAATACCATCTGCATCGGCATGGTGGCGGAGAATTATCGGTTGCTGGGTAAATACGGCACGCCTGACGATCTTCGCCAGCTTCTGCATTTCGGGTCTGAGTTTTTGTAGCGTATCACTTTCAACAAGGAAGGGGATATCGGCAGGCTCGGCTCGTTTATCAAGTGCTGCGTCAATACGTGCCCTCACTACTGCGGCTTCGTTGCCATCAAGGCGATTGAGAGAGGATACTTCGATCTGGAGCTGGTTGTTCCTCTTCATTACCTCTCCGGAGATCTGGACAATATCGCCAGTATCTGCCTCGGGATAGGCCCTGACCCCTGCTTCGATGAATGCTGCGGCATTCTCCACTCCGGTCTCATCAATGATGGTGAAGATTGTCGGGCCGCTCGTCTGTTTCACCTGCCCAAGCTCGCCTTCAACGGTGATCCTCTTACCAATTTTCTCCCCGAGATCGGAAAGGGGAGTCGTTCTGACGACCCTGTTCACCACTGTTGTTTCATACTCGTCAAGGAGGACTTCACGGAGGTCGATATTTCCATTTGGACGGACCTGTGCAACCATGACAAGAATATCTGCCCGCTCCCTGTGCTGTGTCAGGGCATTGCTCTTATGAATAAGCCCTTTTACAGCATTATTCAGCTGAACAAACGTGCCAAAGTTGGCAAAACCCTGGACCTGTCCAAGGTAGATATTCCCCTCCTGTACATCCTCAACCTCGCATCCCGGGCCAAGCTTATACACTGTATCAATAGAACTACTCATGTTTTACTCCATTCTTCTTTAATCATCTTCGGGCTTGCAGAGTGCAAGCAGCCGGCATTCGCCGTCTCGCCGTCCCTTGGCGATGATCAAATCACCTTCATATAACCGGACATTCTTTTGAGGGCGGTAGATCCATTTTTCCCCCCGTTTGATTGCAAGGATAACCATCCCAGTTACTGCTCCAAGTGATGCCTCCTTGAGGGTTTTTCCTGAGAGGTAGGATCCTTCTTGCACCTCAATCCGGGAGATGATCTCATCAGACTCGCGGATGATCTTCTGGAAGATAGGTGGGATCTCAATATCACGCATAAGTACGTCAACAATTGAGAGTGCCGCGCTACAGATTGCATCTGCAAAAGCTGACATATGGAGAAGTCCACGCAGAGATTCCACATGATCTACCTTTTTTGCTGATTCAAGAACCCAGAGTTCAAGTTGCAGCCGCATCGAATCCATGCGTTCATTGAGCCAGACCACCTCTTCGGCAATATCCTGACTATCAAAGAGAAGGGCAGTATATGCAAGTCCTACTGCCAGTTCGCTGATATTCTTCATCTCAACGATCAGGAGAACGGCACGGTCGAGATCATCAAGGGCTTCGTCTATGAATTCATCCTCCGGGGGTGGAGATGTCCCTAAAAGTTTATAAAGTGGTTCAATACCATCTTCAGGTCCTTTTGCAAGGATAATGTCATCCTTCTTCAGGCAGGTCTCCTTATCAGGATCATATGTCCAGATTCGTCCGCGCCGGATTGCAATGATACGCATTCCCGTTGTGCTCTGGAGTCTGATATCACCGATAATAACTCCATCAAGATCGCATCCCTCCCTAATCTCGGCACGGATTGTTACTTCTTCAGCTTCAGGCAGGGCAAGCCGCATTCTTGCAGGAATCCGTATGTCCTTTAAAAGAACCATGGCAATCTCAGAAGCGGCATTTGAGATCCGCTCTGCACCTTCGGCAATCTGAAGGAGACCACTCATCGATTCGGCCTCCTCCATCCTCCGCGCTCCAAGGATGCTGGTGATGCGTGCCTGATAGAGGAGGAGGTTCATCCTCTCTTCCAGGTTGACAACTTCATTTGCGATCTCTTTGCTCTCAAAGAGGATCGCGGAATAAGCCAGATCTACCATTAACTCGGAGACATCCTTCATCTCAATGAGGACGTTCTTGAAATTGACAGGCTGACGATCAAGATCGAACATAACTTCATTACTAATTTATCTTTCACTACTTATCATTATAGCAGCAGCTGGATAACATGGATAAGCACACTTGCCCCGATGAGATCGATACTACTTGTTACAACCGGTATCCCAAAATTGTCGGGATCATAGCCTGCAGAAAACGAAATGCTTGCGGTCATATATGCCAGAATATTCAGTCCGGTTACTACAATAAGTCCGGACAGGGTTGTTATCGTAATCATCATCAGGAGTCCGGGGGTATCAAGATGCATCATTACAGCAGCGGAATGTGCAATTACTGCCATGAGTGGGAGTATGAGCAGTGCATAGACATAATTGTTCAAAAAACCAGAGAGTGCGTTCCTGTCGGGAATAATTCGTGGTTCTATCTCTCCCATATGCATGCCGGTGGCAAGCTTTGAACAGATGATACCGCCTATTGCTCCACACCCGTTCATAAATGGTGGAATAATAATCAGGAGCGCAGCGGTTGCGACGAGATCTTCAAGCCCTTCTGTATAGATAAGACCGGCAATGGTTCCGAGTATACAGAGAGGCGCAAGCAGGGGGAAGCCCTGGCGGATGATCGACTGGATCGTATCTGTTCCCCTCAATGTTCCGATGATGGCTGCTGCAACCATCAGGATAACCAGACCAAAGAGGAGGGACTGCCAGGTTGAGGGAAGGTTCACAACGATGACAGCAGCTATCACGAGGAGAGGGAGTGTTATCACATCTCCTGCAGTTGTGACGGTGGGAGCCCCGATAATATCGAGATCAAACCCATATCGATAGGTTCCAAGAGAAACCAGAAGGGTAATCAGCGTAACGATCAGGCCGGAGATTGTCCCTGAGAGAACGGATATCAGAATCATTTCATGAACTGAGATGATCGCAAAACCTGCTGCTTTTCCTATAATATAACCTATAAAACCGACTACAGCAGCGATCAGGACAGTAAGGATGAATGTTGCCCGAAGGTTATCACCAAGAACGGAACCCCGCGAGTAATTAATATCAAATGCACCGAGGTGCATCGATGATGCAAGCCGTGAGGAGAGAATTCCTGCGATCGCACCCCTCATATTGATGGATGATGGAACAAGGATCATGAGTCCCGGAATGAGAAGAAGAAGCTCGTTCACAGAACCAAGGTATATGCCTGCGACTGATGCAAGCAGTGTGGTGATAATGAGGGCAAAAAACCCTGTCAGTACGTCGCGATAACGGTGGGCGACGGCCCCTATCTGCAGGTTCATCAGGTATTCCCTCCATAACAATCAGTCCCGAAATGGTATCTCAATCATTGTACAGTCATTTGGAAATAGAATTTCGCCTTGATAATGTCGTTTTGCATCCTGTATATGGTTTGCTGTTGAAGTGTACCGTGAACTGATATGAACAAGGGCAAGTCGCGCTGCACCTGTCTCCACTGCTGCAATAGCAGCCTGGCCTGCAGTTGAGTGAAAAACCTCATCTGCACGTTCTCTCTCCTGATCATCAAAGGTTGCATCGTGTATGAGAAGATCTGATCCTGATGCTGTATCCGGCCATTCTCTCAATGGTCGGGTATCTCCGGTATAAATCACCTTCCTTCCCGGCCGTGGAGATCCCATCACCTGATCCGGAGTGACAATCTTCTCCTCCCCACATGTGGTAACAGTGACCGTTTCTCCGCGCTGAAGACGGCCAAAGAGCGGACCTGGCGGGATACCGAGCGAGATCGCCTCTTCGCGATCAAAGCGTCCCGGACGTACATCCTCCACCAGAATGAAACCAAAGCTCTCACAACCATGACGGGTGGCAAAAGGAATCACCTGGTATCCGTCAAAGAGAATCTCTTCGCCATCTGAAAGTTCGTATGCTTCAATTGGAAATGAAAGACGCTGGTTTAACTGCCTGATTATTGAGACGATCTCGTGGATGCGGCGGGGCCCATAGAGCCTGATTGGATCCCGCCTCCCATTGAAGCCCATTGTTTCAAGAAGACCAAATATCCCAAGATAATGATCGGCATGCCAGTGGGAGATGAAGATCGCATCGACGGTGAAGCCGGTCCGGACACGCATCATCTGTTGTTGAGCCCCCTCACCGCAATCAAAGAGAAGAGTATCTGATCCTCTCCTGATCATGAGGCAGGATGGATTCCTCTGGGGCGTGGGGAGAGCACCGGCTGTTCCGAGAAAATGGACATGAAGCGTTTCTCCAGCGATTATTGCCACCCCCGGACAACAGCAAGGCTTTCTCCTGCCTCTACCAGATCACGACCTTCAATAACAACGATACCGGAGTATGCATCAAGAATGCCGCGTGAGACAACCTTCCAGTTCACTGTTCCCTTTTCAATGGCGAGATGTTCGTCGGAGCTTCCATGGTTGTCATGAAGGTGGAGATGATCGGCTTTTGGTAGATCTTTTATGAATTCATCCACGGTTCCGGTCGTGTTTGCATGCCCGATATCAATTGTTATGCCAATACCCTCTATTCCCTCAACCATCCCGAAAAGCTCCCCCGGATCGCGGCAGAGAAACTCCTTTATAGAGATCATATTTTCAAGACAGGCAAGCACACCATATTCTTCTGCAATGCCTCCGATCTCGATAAGTGCTTCTTTCTGAAGCGACCATGCACGTCCGATATCAAGTTTTGAGAGTGGGGAGAGATATCCTGGATGAATGGTCACCCGATCGGTGAGACCCGCAGCATGCTCGATGCAGAGGCAGATCTGACGAATCGATTCGCGCCAGATCGGATAATTCATCGAAGCAAGATTCAGGTCGCCATAGGGAGCATGAACTGTAACATCAAGGTTTGTACTGGCAAGTACTTCGTCAATGCGTTGTCGCTTTTTCGAATCATCAAGCCGATAATTCCCATCCGCTGAGATCTCCCAGCCATCATAGCCCAGCTCCTCGATCCCGATCACCCACTGTGGATCATCCCAGACTTTTGAGGATGATGAGAAAAAAAAGCCGGTGATCATTCTATACCGCCTATAGTATTCAGAATTTTCCTGATTTCTGTACGGCATTCCTCAAGTGATCCGGTATTATCTATCCTGATATCAGCACCCTCCATCGCTTCTGCCAGTCCAAAGCCACATTCCCGCTCATCACGGGATCGGAGATCATTCTCATGTATCATATCATCAGATCTCCCGCGATTGCGAAGTCGTGCGAGTCGGGTTGTAAAGGGGCAGTCTACTGCAATTAATGTAAAGTCAGGGAATGTTTTACGGAATACTTCAACTTCGGCCTCGCCCCTGATACCATCGATGAGGACGACCGGGGCATTCTGTTCCCTGACTGCCGGAACTGTCAGTTCGGCAAGAGCAGCCATTCCCCGCTCTTCTCTGAGCCGGCGTGCTATTGTACCGAGGTTGAGATCGTTTGCAGCAAGACCCTTCTTCTCTGCATATCTCCGGATGAGATCTCCCATAACCACGACAGGTATACCGAGCTCTTCTGCAACCGCTGAACACTCACCCTTGCCGCTCGCCGGTAGTCCGACCAATCCTAGTACCTTCATAGTGAAATTCTCCGTCCTCACGTGTTCTGATAATTACCGGTCGACATAAACAGTCTGCGATTGCTTTTAGTTCATCTGAGGAGAGGGGGGGGACCATACCAAACACTCCCTGCTGGAGGACAAATTCCAGCCCCTCAGTTTCGCGTGATATATATTTGACCTCGTCTTCATAACCCCGGAATAAGGTGACGACGACCTGAAATTCCGGAAGGTCTCCTGTATGATATGCGTTTTTGCAGATATTGAGTGTTTCTTTCACCGCAGCAGAATATCGCTCACGAAGCAGGTTATCATATCGGTTCCATTTTGCCTTGATATCAAGTGCCAGGTGGTTCACCAGGTGTTCATCCAGGAGTTTTTGTATAACCTCCGGGAAGACACCATTTGTATGGAGTCCCACTAAAAATCCTTCCTTCTTTGATCGACGGGCAAGTTCGCAGAGGATATCTCCCTGGAGGGTTGGTTCACCTCCTGAGAAGACAACGCCGGATACCGCAATCCGGGACGATCGAATCTGCTCGAATACCTGCTCGATTGGGCGGCAATCTCTACCATTCTGAAGCTGTTTGTTATGGCAGTAATCGCACCTGACCGGGCATCCCCTGAGAAAGAGCGTGCAGACAGCGCGCCCCGGCCAGTCCACAGTGCTGATCGGAATAAAACCACCATAATTTACGTGCACATGATCACCGGGTTCTTCTGTATATGCTCTGAATTTGCATTAAAGTATGTTTATCAATAAAACACAAATGAATACGACTTAGGTAAAACAATATTGCTTGTTAAGAAAGAAAGTAATTTTGCCCATATTTTCTGAAATAAAAGGCTTTATCTGGTATTTTATCGTGTATATATCTATGACTTTACTGGAAGATGCCAGACGCGGCATCATTACAGACGAGATGAAGATCGTTGCAGAGGCAGAAGGCGTGACAGAAGACTATGTCCGGCGCGGTGTTGCCGGAGGGCATATCACCATTCCGATCAGCCCGTACCGCGATGTAAAGATCTGCGGGATAGGCGAAGGACTCAGAACAAAGGTCAATGCCTCAATCGGAACTTCCTCTGATATTATCAATATTGAGGAGGAGTTGGAGAAGGTACGTCAGGCAGAGCTCGCAGGAGCCGACACGCTGATGGAGCTTTCAACGGGTGGAGATTTTCTCGAGATCAGACGGCAGGTAATCGAGAATACAACACTCTCTGTCGGGTCAGTCCCCCTCTATCAGGCATTCATTGAAGCAGCCCGGAAGAAGGGTGGTGTGGTGAACATGGATGAAGATGACCTCTTTAAGGCAACAGAGGATCAGGCGAAGCTTGGAACAAATTTCATGGCAATCCATACCGGGATCAACTGGGAGACGATGAAACGTCTCCAGAATCAGGGACGGCATGGAGGGCTTGTATCACGTGGTGGTGCATTTATGACTGCCTGGATGCTTCACAATGAGATGGAGAACCCGCTCTATCGCCGCTTTGACTACCTCCTTGAGATCATGAAAGAGCATGAGGTCACCCTCTCCTTTGGAAACGGCATGCGTGCAGGTGCTGTCCATGATGCAACCGACCGCGCCCAGATCCAGGAGCTCCTGATCAATGCAGAGCTTGCAGACAAGGCAAATGCCTTTGGTGTCCAGACGATCATTGAGGGGCCGGGACATATTCCGCTTGACGAGATCGAGACCAATGTCCAGTTGCAGAAGCGGGTCACAAACAGAAAGCCATTCTATATGCTCGGACCTCTTGTCACCGATATCGCACCTGGGTATGATGACCGGGTGGCCGCAATCGGTGCTGCTGCATCATCTGCTGCCGGTGCGGATTTCATCTGTTATGTCACCCCGGCAGAGCATCTTGCATTACCAACACCAGAAGAAGTCTATGAAGGTGTCATCTCATCCCGGATAGCCGCACATGCGGGCGATATGGTGAAACTGAAGAAGACCCGGGCGCTTGATCTTGAGATGGGGCACGCACGGCGCGATCTCGACTGGGAGCGGCAGTTTGCTGTTGCAATGAATCCGGAGCGTGCACGGCATATCCGTGATAGTCGATCCCCTGCTGACACAGATGCCTGCACCATGTGCGGAGATTTCTGTGCACTGAAGATCGTCAGCAAACACTTCAATTTCTAAATACGTCATCTATACCATTCCTATTTAATTCCCTTTTTTAGAGTGTCAGGAATTATTGAAGAGATTTGACTGCCTCCCAATAGTAGACTATGCAGCTCAAACAGTACCTTTTTGTATTCAGGAGGGGATTTGCAGATGATCTGAAGAGAACAATCATTCAGATCTGAGAATATAGGAAAACTATAAATAATAATCAACACTAACGTATGGTAAATCAGAGGTACTCATTATGACGACTGATAAAGATTACATGGATCTTGTAGTGAAAGAGGCCGCACATGGCGATGCCGGACGGGGGATGGCCCGTCTCTCTATCGATGTGATGAAGCAGCTGAACCTGGTTTCAGGCGACGTGATCGAAATATCAGGTAAGAAGAAGGCCGCTGCCATCGTCTGGCCGGGTTTTCCTGAGGATACCGGTCGTGCGGTGATCAGGATCGACGGTAACATCCGGAGCAATGCCGGTGCCGGGATTGACGATAAAGTCAGGATCAGGAAGCTGGAAGCAGGATATGCAACAAAGGTTGTTATCCAGCCAACCCAGCCGATCCGGCTTGTAGGCGGAGAACAGTACCTGAAACGGATGCTCCATGGCAGATCGGTATCCGCAGGCCAGACTGTCCGGGTGAATGTACTTGGAAACCCGCTCACCTTCGTCATCTCAAAAGTGAGCCCGAAAGGGATTGCCATTGTCACTGAAGATACTGAGATCGAACTGAAAGAAACACCCTATGTAGGAGAGAAAGGAAAAGAAGGCTTCCCAGATATCCATTACGAGGATATCGGCGGACTGGGACGTGAGCTTCAGCTCGTCCGTGAGATGATCGAGCTCCCGCTCAGGCACCCGGAACTCTTTGAGCGGCTTGGCATCGAGCCTCCAAAGGGGGTGCTGCTGTATGGCCCTCCAGGTACGGGAAAGACCCTGATCGCACGGGCGGTTGCCAGTGAGGTGGATGCCCACTTCATCACGCTCTCTGGCCCCGAGATCATGAGCAAGTACTATGGAGAGTCCGAGGGCAAGCTCCGTGAGGTCTTTGATGAAGCACAGGAGAACTCGCCGACGATCATCTTCATCGATGAAATCGACTCGATTGCACCAAAGCGTGAGGATACGAAAGGGGAGGTGGAACGACGGGTTGTTGCACAGCTCCTCTCCCTGATGGATGGACTGAAGAGCCGTGGGCAGGTGATCGTCATTGCCGCGACAAACCTTCCTGACGCAATCGATCCAGCCCTTCGGCGGGGTGGGCGGTTTGACCGTGAGATCGAGATTGGAATCCCGGATAAGAAAGGAAGGCTCGAAATCCTCCAGATTCACAGCCGGGGTGTGCCACTTGCAGAGGATGTTGAGCTCTCACATTTCGCAGATATCACCCATGGTTTCGTCGGGGCGGACCTCTCACTGCTGGTAAAAGAGGCTGCGATGCATGCACTCAGGAAGATTATTCCAAAGATTAATGTAGATGAGGATATCCCAACCGAGCTTCTTGATGAGCTGAAGGTCGTCCGGGAGGACTTCGATGAGGCACTGAAGCATGTTGAACCAAGTGCCATGCGCGAGGTGCTTGTTGAGGTGCCGGATGTCCACTGGAGTGATATCGGCGGGCTTGTTGAGGTAAAAGAGGAACTGCGGGAGGCAGTGGAATGGCCGCTGAAGTACCCGGATATATTCCACAGGCTCACAACAAAACCGCCAAAGGGGATCCTCCTCTTCGGCCCGCCGGGAACGGGCAAGACACTCCTTGCAAAAGCAGTTGCAAACGAGAGTGAATCCAACTTCATCTCCATTAAAGGACCTGAGCTCCTCTCAAAATGGGTTGGTGAATCCGAGAAAGGTGTCAGGGAGATCTTCAGGAAAGCACGCCAGGCATCACCATCAATCATCTTCTTTGATGAAGTTGATGCACTTGTACCTCGCAGGGGGAGCTACGCCGGATCCTCCCACGTCACTGAGAGTGTGGTCAGTCAGATCCTGACCGAAATTGACGGACTTGAGGAGTTGAAGGACGTGGTTGTTATCGGCGCCACAAACAGGCCTGATATGATGGATACCGCACTCATGCGTCCCGGAAGGCTTGAACGCCACATCTTTGTCCCACCACCTGATGAAGAAGGACGGAGGCAGATCTTCAAGGTATATCTCAAAGACGAGGAAGGTCTGCTTGCAAAAGATATCGATCTTGATACTCTGGTTGCCGAGACGAAAGGATTTGTCGGCGCTGATATCGAGGCCCTTGTCCGTGAAGCGAAGCTCTACGCAATCCGCGATTTCATCTCAAAGATGGGAGGCAGAAGCGAGATCGAGGTGAAAGATGCGATGGCGAATATCCGTGTCACAAAAGAGCATGTCCGGCGTGCACAGGAGCGTGTGAAGCCCTCCCTTGACAGCGATGCAATCGAATCTGCCGAACGCCAGTCATGGGAATTCCTCTACAATGAAGAGCAGAGGCGGGTGCTTGAGAAGGCATTGAATGTGGCAAAGCGGGCCCTTCTCATGGAGAAAAATGAGGCACTCACTGCGAGTGCTAAAGCACTCCGGGATCATATCACCGCGAGCAGGAAACAGTTTGATGTGATCAGGGAACGAACAACAGAACTAGAAAAACTAATGACTGAAGAGAAATGAGTGTGAATGAACAATGAATGAACCACCATCAGATGCATACAGGGAGCTGATTGACGCGGTCCGGAAGATCATGGCGGAGTCCATGGACTTCGATGGGACATACCCACGGGTCATGGGATTCCGGGTTGTTATCAATGGCTCCCCTGTGAACATCAGCCAGACACCATTTGATGAAGAGGAGCATGCAGTTGAGGTCTACGAGATCAATGACGATCTGATCATAGCAACTGATGTCTCAGGATATGATCCTGAAGAGATCCGGATCTTCTTTGAGGGGGGCCGTCTTCATATCGTATCGCATGAGAGGAGAGAGCCGATTGCCGTTGTTGATCTGCCCCAGGTTGATCCCGATAATATCAGAATGAGCTGTATCAACGGGGTGCTTGAGATCATCTGCCGGAAAGACTCAGATAAAGGCCATCAGGTCATCCATCTCGAATAAGTCAAACCGGCAGGACAGGAAAATGTCCTGCAAAAGAGATCCTCCTCTTTTTCAACCAAAATCACTATTTCCAATTTCGGTTGCTCTTCATGGTATATTGAGCACGTCCATCCTGCTGAATAGTGCCTGAACCATCCGCAACTATTAATCAGGCACAGGATGATATTCTGGGTATGACTGCAGAAGATGTCTTCTCGATTCCACTGGATGTACCGTTTGCGGCAGTTGATACCTTCATCGCAAACTACCAGAGGGTAACACGCGGCACCGGACGCCTGATGCTCTTTGCCGGCGATCAGAAGGTCGAGCACCTCAATGACGACTTCTTTGGTGAGAATATTCATGAAGATGATGCCACTCCCCTGCACCTCTTCAGGATTGCCTCTGATGGGAAAGTCGGGGTCTTTGCAACACAATATGGGCTTATCGTCAGGTATGGAATGGACTTTCCGGATATCCCCTATCTCGTGAAACTCAATTCAAAGACCCATCTGGTCAAGACCTCCCAGCATGACCCCTACAGCCCTCTCCTCGTCTCCGTTGATGATGTGGTGGATCTCCGTGATCGGACAGGGCTTGCGATTGTTGGTGTTGGGTATACCATCTATATCGGATCAGAATATGAGAGCGAGATGATGCGTGAGGCACAGCAGGTGATCCTTGATGCACACAGAAACGGGCTCCTCGTCGTACTCTGGATTTATCCCCGCGGAGCAGCTGTGAAAGATGAGAAAGATCCGCACCTCATCGCTGGTGCTGCTGGTGTTGCCGCAGCACTCGGTGCAGATTATGTGAAGGTGAATGCTCCGAAGAAAGAGGGTGAGAACTCTTCTGATCTCCTGAAAGAAGCTGTTCATGCAGCTGGCAGAACCAAGGTGGTCTGTGCCGGCGGCTCATCGATCGATGAAAAGAAGTTCTTAACAGAACTCTATGATCAGATACATACAGGAGGAGCGGCAGGGAACGCAACCGGCAGGAATATCCATCAAAAAGGACTTGATGCAGCCGTCCGGTTCACAAATGCAATCTTTGCAATTACGATAGAGGGGGCATCTGTGGACGAGGCATGGAAGATCTATTCTGCTGAGTGAGAGGAATATCTGCTTTTTTCTATTTTTGCTTACCACTCGAAGGTTAATTTACCCCCATAACAGCGGTTTTTCCACGCCTATTGTCATTCTCCCCTCTCCACAAGGGTAATGAAGTAATAACAGAGAGTTATATTCAACAATGACAGGTTCATCTCCCCACTCTGTCCTCTATATCGATGATGAGAGTGCACTCCTCGATCTTGGCAGGCTCTACCTGGAACGTATTGGAGATTTCACTGTAGATACCGAGATCGATCCTGAGATGGGACTTCAGAGGGTTATCAATGGGTCATATGATGTGGTCATCTCAGATTACCAGATGCCCGGTATGAATGGAATAGAGCTCTTAAAGGCCATTCGTGCAACCGGATGCCTGATCCCCTTCATCATTTTTACCGGAAAGAGCCGGGAGGATGTGGTGATCGAGGCGCTCAATGAAGGAGCTGACTTTTACCTCCAGAAGGGCGGCGATCCAAAGTCACAGTTCGCAGAACTCGCCAAAAAACTTGAGCATGCAATCTCCCGGCGGAGAGCAGAGGATGAGCTTAAAAGGAAGAACGAAGAGCTTGCAGTAGCTGAAGCTGAGATGCAATCGCAGCTGGATGCGTTGAGAGCAACCGAGGACCATCTCCGCGAATCCCGTGACCTCTTCCGTACCTTTATGGATCACTCATTGGATGCGGTTTTCATTCACGATCCGGAGGGGAGGGTGGTTCATGTCAATGAGACGATGCTCAGGATGTACCGGGTGACCAGGAAAGAGGCACTTTCTTTTACCATTCGTGATTATACGGGTCCGGCATTTGATCTGAATGATATACAGGATAAATGGAGACGAGCAATCTCTGGTCAGGATGTATTATACACCTGGCAGGCACGAAGGCCAACCGATGATTCTGTCTTTGATGTTGAGGTATTTCTCACCCGTGCCGAGGTTGGAGGAAGAATGCACATCCTCGCCTATATCCGGGATATTACAGATATAAAGCAGGCAGAAAAGGAGATTATCTTAAATCAAAAACGCCTGTCAACATTATTTGAACTAACGCAGATGAATGATCAACCCGACCATGTCATCACCGATTTTGCCATTGAGAGGGGCCTTGAAATGACCAGGAGCCCTGTAGGGTATCTCGCTTTTGTTAACGAGGATGAAGATCTTCTGACGATGTACTCCTGGTCACATTCTGCAATGAATGAATGTGATATCATTGATAAACCAATTCGATATCCGGTGATAGATACCGGTCTCTGGGGGGAGGCGATCCGGCAGAGAAAGGCGATTATAACAAACGATTATGCAGCAGACAATACGTTGAAAAAGGGCTATCCGGAAGGGCATGTACCAATAACAAGGCATATGAATGTCCCGATATTTGACGAGAACAAAATTGTCATCGTCGCCGGTGTTGGAAATAAGGAAGATCCGTATACTGATGAAGAGGTCAGGCAACTGACCCTGCTGATGGACGGAGTATGGAAAATCCTTAAAAACAAGCGTACAGGTTCAATGTTGCAGGAGAAGACTGAAGCGCTGGCTGCGGCAGAAGCAGAGATACAAAAGATGAATGAAGTGCTGGCCCGATCTGATGAGAAGAGGCAGACAGAGATACATGCACAGAGTCCGGTTAAGAACGATCGTGATCTCAGGCACAACTATCCCGCCTGTGTTGTTGATGCTCTTCCCGATCCCACAATGGTTGTAAACAAAGACGGAATTGTGACAGCATGGAATCATGCAATGGAAGAATTGACAGGGATGCCTGCATCCGGTATCCTTGGAACTGGAGATTTTGCCTATGCAGTAGCCCTGTATGGATATAAACGACCAATTCTCATCGATCATATCCTGGGGGGCGGGATAGATGCAGGACTCTATACCATTCTACGACAGGAAGACGGAGTTATCGAGGGCGAGTCAGAGACCATTCTGCCCAATGGAAAGAAGACCATCTTCTGGATCCGTGCAGCCCCCCTGCGGGATGAGACGGGATCCTGTATTGGTGCAATCGAGAGCATCAGGGATATCAGCGGCTTGCGTGAAGAACAGGCCAGAATACGTGAAAATACCGAGAAATACCGGACAATTGTAGAGAACCTGGGGGATCTCATCTTCACGCTCGACACTGATGGAAAAGTAACCTATATCTCACCAAATGTAAAAAATGTCATTGGCTTATCTGTCTCCGAGGCTCTTGGCAGAGATTTTATGGAGTTTTCCTCCCCGGAAAAGAAGGGGGATATAACGGAGGCATTTGCAACAATCCTCTCGGGAAGAGAGATCACAACAGAATTCACCACCCTCACCAGTGATGGCGAACATCGCTGGATGAGACTGAAGGCGCGGCCTGTGATGAATGATGATGTTATCATCAGTATCCACGGCCTCCTCACTGACATAACCGATACAAAACGTGCTGAAGAGGCCCTCATAGAGAGTAAAGAAAAGTACCAGGCTCTTGTTGAGAACCTGACAGAGATCATCTACACGCTCGACTCTGATGCAAGAATTACCTATATCACTCCCAATATTGAGAAACTTGGAGGATATACCGCAGAGGAGGCAATCGGGAAACTTTTCACGGATTTTGTCCATCCGGATGATCGTGGGGGAAGAGAAGAGAAATTCAGGAAGGTACTCCAGGGCAGGGGGGAGGCAACTGAATACCGCATGATAGCAAAGGACGGTCATTATGTCTGGATGAGAACTGCCGCCCGGCCAATGATCAAAAAAGGCAGATTAGTTGGGGTACAGGGAGTTCTAACCGACATCACCGATCTTAAAGCTGCAGAGCAGGAGATCCGGCTTCACCTGAAACGTACCCGTACCCTTCTCGATCTCTACGAGAAGAGTGAACGATCAGATCGCGATATCCTGAACTTTACTCTTGATAGCACCAGAGAGATTACCGGGAGCCTGTATTCCTTCATCGGTTTATTGAATAGAGATGAATCGATCCTGACAATCCATGCCTGGTCCGAGGAGGTTATGGATGCCTGCAGGATGCCAAGACCCCCTGGAGAGTTCAGAATGGATAGAGCGGGACTTCTGGGTGAAGTCGTCCGCACACGGAGAGCTGTGATCATCAATGAGTACGATGCTGAAAATCCGGCAAAGCGTGGCTGTCCGGAGGGACATATTAAGATAGAGCGTTTCCTCACCGTACCAATATTTGATGGAGGCCGGATCTCTGCAATCCTCGCCGTTGCAAATAAACAGGATCCATATACCGAAGATGATGCCGATGCCCTCATAACACTTGGCAATCTGGCTTTCGGCATCCTGGACAGGAAGCAGACCGAACAGGCGCTTCGGGAGAGTGAGGAGCGTTTCCGCAGGCTTGCCGAGAATGCCGGGGATATCATTTATAGAATCGATCTCCTCCCAGAACCTCACTTTATCTATGCAAACCCGGCAATCGAAACAGTAACCGGGTATTCGCCTGAGGAGTTTTATGCAGATCCCGGCCTTGGCAGGCAGGTTATCCACCCGGATGACAGACTCCCTGATCTTGCTACTGAAACCAGCCTGAATACCTATCCTGTTCTCAGGTATATCCGAAAAGATGGTGAGATCATCTGGGTTGAGCAGCGGAATGTCCCCATCTATGATGGTAGGGGTGAGATGGTGGCAATTGAGGGGATCGCCCGCGATATCACCGCTGCAAAGGAATCTGATGAGGAAATTGCCAGAAGTACAGCAGCCATTGCTGATGCAAACAGGAAGCTGAACCTGATGACCGGTATCACCCGCCATGATATCGCCAATCAACTGACAGTACTCAACGGCTACCTCTCCCTTGCAGAAGACCTCACAGATGAACCAACACTCTCCGGATATTTACAGAAGATCCAAAAGGCTGCTGAGCGAATCCAGAGGCAGATAGAGTTCACCAGGGAATACCAGAATCTCGGGGAGGCTGCTCCGGACTGGCAGAGGATCTCGCATGTGATTGAGCAGATTGGTGCCACAAGGATACCTGTTGTCAATGAAATGCATGAGATCTCAATCTTTGCCGATCCACTCCTTCCAAAGGTTTTTGCT